>Ga0308167_1000014_pt1 | contig 477904 bp, 450 predicted proteins | sample PhyCR1_2_FD_202138 | JGI IMG/M metagenome (GOLD analysis project Ga0308167, IMG submission 202138) | Phyllosphere microbial communities from UC Gill Tract Community Farm, Albany, California, United States - DLSLRC.R1 | ecosystem: Host-associated > Plants > Phyllosphere > Unclassified | place...
GAGTGTGTGGGAGAGTAGGTCGCCGCCGGACACTTTTTGTATGGAGGGTTGAAGCCCGGTCCCTGTTGGGGCCGGGCTTCACCTGTATCCACACACAAAACAGATAAGCCCGGGCACTGATTTTGCTCGGGGTTGAAGTTCTTGGATAAGATGATCTTCTGCTTGCGGTCCTCCAGGGAGGTCCGCGGTCAGAGCCACGGGGTGTGGCGCAGCTTGGTAGCGCGCGTCGTTCGGGACGACGAGGTCGCAGGTTCAATTCCTGTCACCCCGACCATCAGGTGAAACAGACACAGAGTCAGCCCGGATCCGTTCCCACGGAGACCGGGTTTTTCTGTATCCCGGAGAACCTTTATCCAGAGACTGCACACCTGCGGGGGATATCCTTGAACCCTATTGCGTTGAATCAGCTGGAGGTCACCATCGGCAACGAACTCTCTGGGGAGAGCCCGCAAGACAGGGGTGTACCTGCCCGCACGTACCTCGGTCTGTCCCTGCTGGCCTTTCTCGTGGGCTTTGGACTGATGCTTCTGCTGATGCTGCCGAACCCGTGGGCCTTCCTCGCCGGCACCATGGTGGGTGGTGCTGCGGCGGCAGGCACCTATGGCACGATGGCCGGACGTGCGCAGACGCGCATGCTCGCATCGAAGCGGCTGGATGATGACCAGCAACGTCTGCGGACCGAGCTGGCCGCCATCGATGCGACTATCCGCAGCCGGTCTGCACAGCTTCCTCCCTCCACCCAGGGTCAGCTGCGCATGATGGTCGTCGGGCTCGAGGACATCGTGGATCGCTGGGAGACGTTGTCACGTTTCCCCGAGCACCTGGACGCCGTGAACCGCACCATACATCGACACCTCCCACGCACCCTGGAACTGTTCCTCGCTCTTCCAGATTCAGAGAAGCCCAAGCACGCCGCGGAGTTCAAGACTCAGATCGGCCTGCTAGCCGGGGGTGTTGCCAGGACTCGTGACACCTTGGTGTCGAAGAACCTTCAAGCGTTGCAGACCAACCGCTGGCTGATCGAGCAGTCTCTCACCGACCCGGATGAGAAGCTCTTCCGCGATCACGGTCTCTGAAACATCCGGCCGACGTGGCACTTTCCTCTGCTCTCATCACTTCCACTGCTCGGTCTCTGCTGGTCAACTATGGTCTCCAGGACGTATCGATGCGGAGGGTGGCGAAGGAACTCGACGTCGCACCGAGTGCTCTGTACTACCACGTCGCAAATAAACAGGAACTCTTGACCAGTGTTGCCTACGAGATCCTCATCCCGCTCCGGCACCACGAGGGTGATGCCGTCGAGCTCATGGTCGCCTTCCGGCAACTGGTGCTGCCGCTGCGGGACGTGGGTGATCTGCTGCTGCTCGCCTATGCCCTAGACACGCAGCTTCCGCCCGCACCGATGCTCTCCGCAAGGTTGACCGCTGCTACTTGGACAGAGCAGGATGCTGGTCAGGCCACTGCGGTGGTCATGCGATTCGCCCTGGGTGCGATTGCCACTGAGCAGAACGGGATGCTCCTGAACGCAGGTGAGTACCCCGGTCCGAACACCGCTGAGGCCGCGGCAGCAGATGCGATCTACCACCACGGCCTCAGTCTCATCTTGCAGGCACCTAGGGCATGAGCTCATAGGCCGGAAGCGTCAGGAAGTCCACATAGTCCTTGTCCAGAACCAGCGAGCGGACAACAGCGGCGGCGGGCTCAAAGAAGTCGGCGAATGCCTCGGCGTCGTCGATCTCAGCCTTGAGCCGCAGAACCTCCGCATCGAGCAGTGCAGAGACCAGCCCCGCAGTCACCGGTGTCCCGGTATCAGCGGTGACGGTTCCATTGTGGATCTGCTGCCAGACCTGTGAACGTGAGATCTCTGCGGTCGCCGCGTCCTCCATCAGGTTGTGGATCGCGACTGCGCCGTTGCCGGAGAGCCAGATCGCCGTGTAGTAGACCGCCACGTAGAGGTTCATTCTCACCCCCGCCTCGGTCACATCACCCCGGGCAGACGCCACATCGAGGAGCTGCGCGGCGGCGACCTTGACGTCCTCCCGTTGCCGGCTCAGCTGATTGGGCTCGTCCCCTAGCACCGCGTCGAACTCCTCACGGCAGATCTCGACAAGGTCAGGGTGGGCCACCCAGGAACCGTCGAAACCATCACCGGCCTCCCGAGACTTATCATCACGCACCTTCTCCATCGCCTTGGCCGTCACCTCGGGTTCGCGACGGTTCGGGATAAAGGCAGCCATCCCGCCCATCGCAAACGCCCCGCGCTTATGACAGGTCTTGACCAGCAGCTCGGTGTAGGCACGCATGAAGGGTTGTGTCATGGAGACCTGCGCCCGATCGGGCAGCACAAATGATTCTCCGGAGGCGCGGAAGTACTTGATCATCGAGAAGAGATAGTCCCAGCGCCCAGCGTTCAACCCCGAGGCGTGATCGCGCAGCTCGTAGAGGATCTCTTCCATATGGAACGCTGCAGGGAGAGTCTCGATCAGGACCGTGGCGCGGACGGTCCCATGGGGGATGCCAAGCTTCTCCTCAGCAAAGCTGAAGACCTCATCCCAGAGCCGTGCTTCTCTGTAGTGCTCGAGCTTCGGCAGGTAGTAGAACGGCCCCTGGCCCTTCGCGCTCAGCGTCTTCGCGTTATGGAAGAAGTGCAGTCCGAAATCCACTAGTGCAGCGATGGCCGGACCGTCATTGAGCTGCAGGTGCTTCTCCGGCAGATGCCAGCCACGCGGCCTCACCACCACGGTGGGTGCCTCGGCATCGGTCCGGATCGAATAGTGCTTGCCCTCTTCGGAGGTGAATTCAAGGGTTCCCGCCGCAGCTCCAGCAAGATTGAGCTGTGCATCGATGACATTGAACCAATTGGGAGCCAGTGCGTCCTCCAGGCAGGCAAGCCACACCTTGGCGCCAGAGTTCAGCGCATTGATCGCCATCTTGGCAGGAGCCGCCGGGCCAGTGATCTCGACTCGCCTGTCCTGCAGCGCCTCAGGGTGGGGCGCGACCGTCCAGTCGCCTTCGCGCACGTGACTCGTCTCGGCGGGGAAGTCAACGGAACCGCTGCTCGCGGCCTGTTCCTGCGCGATCTGACGGTCTTCAAGAAGCTGCTTGCGCGTCGCACCGAACCGGGTGTGAAGCTCCTCGAGGAAAGTCAGTGCCTCATCGGTCAGTATTGTCTCGGCGCCGGGGACGTCGTAGGGCGCGTGGATGCTGATACTCATACGCTGCTCCTTTGCAGTGATGAAAAGCCGGTGATACTGCGGGAGTTCACCTCCCCAGTACCCTCTCCGGGAGAGAGGTGTGGATCAGGTGCAGAGTCTCGCTAGGTCCATTCTTATGGCATAGAGTTCCCCCTATGGAAGGCCAGGTCCGCAATGCGGACTCCCAGCGGGTGCAGGTGCTCGAGCGCGCATTCTCGCTGCTCGACGTCCTAGCCGATCACGGGGGCGCTGCTACGGCCGGCGAGCTGAAGGCCGTTACTGGCCTCGCCGGACCCACGGTGCACCGGCTGCTTCATACCCTGCAGGGACTCGGCGTGGTGCACCAGCTCGGAGATCGTCGATACGCTCTGGGAGCAGCTTTGGTTCCGCTGGGCGAATCCGCCACGCGTCAGCTCGGCGGGCCCGCAATCCCGCAGATGCAGTCACTGGTCCAGGAGCTGGGGGAAAGCGTGAACCTGGCTGCGATGGAATCCGAGACGATCGTCTACATCGGTCAGGTTCCCTCACCACATACGATGCGGATGTTCACTGAGGTGGGCCGCCGAGCGCACCTGCACTCCACGGGAGTGGGCAAAGCGCTGCTGGCAGATCTGGAACCAGCGCGTGTACGCGAGATCCTTGCAGCTACTGGGATGCCGTCACTCACAGAGAAGACATTGACCACGCCTGAAGCGCTGATCGATCAGCTGCCTCGGATCGCCGCCCAAGGCTACGCCCTCGATGATGAGGAGCAAGAGATCGGTGTGCGCTGCCTCGCAGTCGTTGTCCCGCATGGCCCTGCACCGATGGGTCTCTCCGTCTCGGGACCCACGGAGCGGATGAACGACAGTTTTGTCCGCCGTGCAGTGCCGCCGATGCGGCGCACGGCTATCGAGATCGGTCGGCAGCTGAGCAGGCTCAGTCCTCGCCTCGGTGGGGCTGCTCGAGCTGGTCGATCAGCTCTCCCGGCGGATCGATCATCAGAGTCGCCTCATCGCGCAGACCCTTGAGCTCCTCATCGATGAACGAGGGAAGCGCCTGTTCAAGGCTGACGTCACGGTGCTCACGCTCGGACAGCCGCCACCGGTGATCGATGAGCTGGTGCATGATCTCGGCGGGCTCCAGTTTATTGCGCAGCTCTTTGGGGATGGTCGCAATCAGCGGCTGAAACACCTGCTGGGTCCACATATGCGCCGCGATGGACTCGTCCCCGTGAGGATCGGTCTGCGCGCGGTAGGCGTCGATGGCTCCGAGCAGCCGCCGGGCCTGGTTCTCCTGAACATCTAGGCCGGTCAGATTCATCAATCGGCGCTGGTGATGCCCCGGGTCGACCACTTTCGGACGAAGAAGCAGCTTGGAGTCCTCGCGCATGGTCCTGATGTCATATTCCTCGACGTCGAAGCCGAGCTGGTTCAGACGTCGGATGCGTTCTTCGATGAGCCACTGCTGATCGGGATTGAAGGCGGTGTCTCCGGTGAGCTCCTGCCACAGGCCCCGGTAGGCGTCGATGAACTGGTGTGAGGTGGCCACTGGATCCACCTCTTCATCCACCATGCCGCCTTCCATGAGGTCCATGAGCTCACCGGCGATGTTCACCTGTGCCACATCGAGGTCATACTCGCGCTGGCCGGTAGAGAGCTTGGGGTGGATCTCTCCTGTCTCGGCGTCCACAAGGTAGGCGGCGAACTGGCCGGCGTCGCGCCGGAACAGGGTATTGGAGAGGGAGACGTCGCCCCAGTAGAAGCCGATCAGGTGAAGTTCCACCATGAGCAGCGCCTGTGCGTGGATGAGCCGCAGCAGGGTCTCCTTGCGCATCATCTGGTTGAACACTGCGCGGTAGGGCAGAGAGAAGCGCAGATGCCTTGTGACCAGCGCGGGGGAGAGTTCCTCACCCTCCGGGGTGGAGCGGCCAGTGACTTCGGCGACCGGCTTCACGCAGGGTGCGCCGAGCTTCCCCAGCTGACGCAGCATTCGATACTCGTGCCGGGCGGCGCGCTCAGAGGTCTCCTTGATCGCAATGACCGAACCGCCGAGATACGCGAATCGAACGATGTGTCGGGAGATGCCGCGCGGCAGGGCTGCGATGACGTCCTCGGGCCACTCCTCGAGCGGCACATGCCAGGGAAGGTCCAGGAGCTCCTGCGGGATGGTTCCTGAGGCGGTCAGTCCGAGACCGGGGACAGTCGTCATGAGCAATCCTTAGGGGTGCGGGAAGAGTCAGGCGCGGGGAGTCGAACGCCGCTCGGCGATCACGGTGAGCACCGCCGCGAGGTCCTTGGGTTCAGGGATGCGATGTGTGGCTGCAGTCTCGCCCTCGCCGACCTTGACCCCTATATCTGCCTCGCGCAGAACCTCGAAGCCATGTTCATCGGTGACATCATCACCGGCGAAGAGCACCGCGTCCGGCGTGGTGTGCTCACGCAGCGCGGTGATCCCCTCTCCTTTGGTGGAGAGGACGACGACGGACTCCAGCACCTTCTTGCCGTTCTTGAGATAGGCGCCGTCCACGAGCGAGAGCGCTGCACGCCCGTGTTCGAGCACGTGCTCGGCGAGCTCATCGCCGTCGACATTGCGCACATGCAGCGCGGCACCTGCCGGCTTGTGCTCGACCCAGGCGCCTTCTGCATCGGCAGCGACCTCGGTCAGGGTGTCGATGATCTGCGCCCGAGCCATCTCTTCGGTGTTGCTCAGCTGCAGTCCCGGACCATCCTCACCGAGGTCCTGTTCCGCGCCGTGGGAACCGATCAGCAGGACGCCTGCTGGGGGGCTCGCCAGCTCACGCAGCGTCTCCAGAGAGCGGCCTGAGACATACGCCAGGTCAACTCCGTCCAAGGCGGCCAGCCGCTGGATCGCCTGCGCATTGGCAGGAACCGGGCGGGCAGCTGCCGCATCGGAGACCAGTTCGGCGACGCAGCCGTCGAAGTCGAGGGCGATGAGAATCTTGGGGTGGTCTGCGAAGCGCTCCAGGGCGCCGATCATTGCCTCGTCCACTGGGTCATCCCTTCACTGGGGTCGTGCCGGTGAGCTCGCCGAGCCGTGCCAGGAAATCAGTGGCCCAGCGGCGGACGTCGTGATGGACGACCTGACGGCGCAGATTCTCCATCCGTGCGCTTGCATCGGCGCTGTCCATGGTGGCTGCGCGCAGGATCGCTGCCTTGAGCTCGTCCACATCGTGGGGGTTGATCAACAGGGCCTGCCGGAGCTGATCGGCTGCTCCCGTGAACTCCGAGAGCACCAGGACCCCGTCGTCTCCGCGCCGTGCCGCCACGTATTCTTTCGCCACGAGGTTCATGCCGTCTCGCAGTGCCGTGACCAACATGACGTCTGCCGCCAGGTAGAGCGCCACCATCTCTTCAATGGGGTAGGAGTGGTGCAGATAGCGGATGGCGGGGTGGGAGAGGGTGTCATACTCACCGCTGATCCGCCCCACTGTGCGTTCGATCTCTTCCTTGAGCAGCCGGTAGCTCTCCACACCCTCGCGGGACGGACTTGCGACCTGGACGAGGCAGACCTGGCCCACGGACAGCGAACCGTTCTGCAGTAGCTCTTCATAGGCCTTCATCCGGTGGCGGATGCCCTTGGTGTAGTCGAGACGGTCCACGCCGAGCAGCAGCGTCTCCGGGTTGCCCAGCTCTTCGCGGATCTCGCGGGCACGGGCAATGATGTCTTCGCGCTTGGCCAGCGCAGTGATCGTGGCAGTGTCGATCGAGATCGGAAACTCTTTGGCCTCCACGATCCGAGCGACTCCGCTGGCAGGAGCCACCAGAGTGCGTGCAGCAGTGCCGCGGTCCGCATCGGCGTTGAAGCCTGCCAGCGGGGACCCGTGATCCGGAGCGTTGGTCTCTTTGGGCACGTGGATCAAGTCATCTTCCACGTAGTAGCCCATACGGTTATGCACCGCGCGGCGGAAGTTTGAGGCATCCGAGGCGCGCTGGAAACCGATGAGGTCAGCACCCAGCAGCCCGCGCAGCACCGAATGGCGCCAGGGGAGCTGAGCAAAAAGACCGGGTGGAGGGAAGGGGATGTGGTTGAAGAAGCCGATAGTCAGGTCCGGGCGCAGCTCCCGGAGCATCGCCGGGACCAGCTGCAGCTGGTAGTCCTGGACCCAGACTGTCGCGCCCTGAGCTGCGACCTCCGCGGTGTGCTCCGCGAAGCGCTGATTGACACGCTTATAGGCATCGAACCAGTGACGGTGGAAGTCAGGTCGAGCAATGACGTCGTGGTAGAGCGGCCAGAGCGTCCCATTGGAGAATCCTTCGTAATAATCCTCAATGTCATCTGCGCTCAGCGGCACGGGGACCAGGTGCATATCGCCGTGGTCGAAAGGCTCCAGCACGTCATCGGCTGCGCCGTGCCAGCCCACCCAGGCACCTTCGGAACGCTCCATCAGAGGAGCGAGTGCCGTGACCAGTCCGCCTGGTGAGCGCTCCCAGCCCGTGGTCCCGTCCTCGTTGGTCACGTGGTTCACGGCGAGGCGGTTGGCCACCACCACAAAGTCGTAACCGGTTCCGTTTTTAGTGCTCTCTGGCAAGTGGCACACCTTCCATGCGTGGCTGAAGTCACCCCCTGACGGCAGAGGTGCCGACATAAGGAGCCTATACCCTGGCACTCAGACTCACCCTGTATCTTGATGACCGCAATCTCTCGATGTGGGCAGATCTTCATCAGCGCCTCATCCCGATCAGTAAGCGGAGAACACTATGGCTCGAAGCTCAGAATCCCCCCGCAGCGCCAATGCGCGCGAGCAGGCCCGCAAGATGCAGCAGGAACAGGAGCGGAAGCAGAAGCTCACCTCCGTTCTGCTGCGAGTAGGCGTAGTCGTTGTGGCGCTCGCCGTCGTCGTTGGTCTGACCATCTTTGTCCTGAACCGTGACGATTCCGGTCCGGAAGCCAGTGAAGGCCCGGCGCCGGCAGTGGCCAATGAACAGGGCGGCATCGTGATGACCTCATCCACCGAACTTGCCGAAGGCGATGACCTGGGGCAGATCGATGCCTCCGACATCCCCGACTCTGGGTCTGATCTTCCCGTCGGGGTCACCGAGCGCGAAGAGGGCGAACCGCCGCACATCATCGTCTACTCCGATGCCTACTGCATCCACTGCGCGAACTTCGAGGCCGAGCACTCTGCCCAGTTGAAGGAATGGCTCGACGACGGACTCATCACCCTGGAGTACCGCTCGATCGCGTACCTGGGTTCCTCCACGAACTACCCGGCGCGCGCGGCCAATGCATTCGCCTGCATGGCTGAGGACTCCCCGGAGAGCTACAGCGACTACGTCGCCCAGGTCACCGCGAACCGCGTGAACAATGACGAGATCTCCAATGACGATCTCGCCGCCATGGCAAGCGAGAACTACGACGCCGACATCTCCCAGTGCGTCGAAGACGGCACCTACCGGGCCTTCGCGAGCTACACCACGCGCAATGCCCAGGAGAACGGAATCGAAGGAACTCCCAGCGTCTATGTGGACGAAGTCTCCTGGGCCGACTCGGAGCGTCCTTTCCGCGAACTAGTCGAAGAACACATCGAGGAATACCAGGCGAGCAGCTGACGTTCAGGAACTGATACCATCGGTGACTGGCGCTCCGCCCTGCGGAGTGCCTTGCCTCCTTAGCTCAGCTGGTAGAGCAGCTGTCTTGTAAACAGCAGGTCGTCGGTTCGAACCCGGCAGGGGGCTCTGAAAAACCCCAGAGTGGTATCACCCTTAGTGGTGTCCCACTCTGGGGTTATTTAGTGTTCTATGGAGGATCAGTGCCCGCTTCACCCGATAAGACCGCGCCGCAGAACTCGGCTCAGCGCGCCGTCAAAGCACCACCGAGCGACGGCGGCAAGCTTCCCGCCAACGACAAGCTCACCATCGGAGCGTTGCTGGTCTCCACCTTCGTGATGATCCTCAACGAGACGTTGATGAACGTGGCGCTGCAGCCGCTCATGGTGGAGTTCCAGGTCTCCGAGCCCACCATCCAGTGGCTGACCACGGCGTTCATGCTCACCCTCGCCACAGTGATTCCGATCACCGGCTTCCTGATGCAGCGCTACAGCCTCCGTGCGGTCTTCACCGCAGCAATGGGACTCTTCATTCTGGGCACCGCGCTCGCCGCTGCCGCACCCGGCTTCGAGGTGCTGCTCGCCGGCCGTGTGGTCCAGGCCAGCGGAACTGCGATCATGCTGCCGCTGATGATGACCACAGTGCTCACGCTGGTCCCGCTGCACCGCCGTGGTGTGGTCATGGGCAATATCTCGATCGTGATCTCGGTGGCGCCTGCCACCGGACCGGCGCTCTCGGGATTGATCCTGCACGTCGCCGAATGGCGCTGGCTCTTCCTGATGATCCTGCCTATTGCGGTGATCGCTCTCTTCCTCGGCCGCCCCCGGCTGAACCAGGACCCCGGCACCAAGGGCAAGGGCCTGTCCATCCCGTCACTGCTGCTGGCAGTGCCCGGATTCGGCGGCGTGGTCTATGGCATCAGCCAGATCGGCGGCGGACACGGAACCCAGGAGGTCTCCGCGGAGGCCGCCCCCGGAGTGGATCCGGTCGCCATCGCGGTACTGATCATCGGTGTGATCTGCCTGACCTCCTTCGCGCTGCTGCAGGTCAAGCTGCAGAAGACCGATTCGGCCCTGCTGAACCTGAAACCCTTCGCCTTCACCATGTACACCCGTGCCCTGGGCATGATGCTGCTGATGATGATCGCACTCTTCGGATCACTGATCCTGCTTCCGCTGTTCCTGCAGACCGTTCGCGGGCTCGATACGCTCCAGACCGGTCTGATCATGCTGCCCGGTGGTCTGCTGATGGCGCTTATGGCACCCTTCGTGGGCCGCATCTACGACCGGGTGGGACCCAAGCCGCTCGTCATCCCCGGTGCATCCATCCTGATCCTTGCTCTGCTCGGGATGAGCCTGCTCTCCCCGACGACTCCGGTGCCGATGGTCCTCGGACTGCACCTGTTCCTCTCCAGCGGTCTGGCCCTGCTCTTCACCCCGGCCTTCACCACGGCGCTGAATCCGCTGCCGAAGGCGCTGTACTCCCATGGCACTGCCGCGCTGAACACGCTTCAGCAGCTGGCAGCTGCCATCGGCACTGCCGCCCTCGTGGCGGCCGTCGGACTGGGCACTGCAGCCGCTGTGAATTCGGGCATGAACCCGGATGATGCCGCCGTGGAAGGCTTCCGCGTCGCGTTCCGGCTCGCCGCCGGACTGAGCGTGGGCACGCTGATCCTCGCCACCACGCTGCGCGCCACCCCCGCCGAGTCATCTAGGGACGTCACCCCTGGCGGTCCCGCTGCGGATGACGCCGAGATGAACGACGCCGAGCTGAACGACACCGAGCTGAACGACACCGGTATCGAAGACCGCGCACAAGCGCAGGCGGGTTTCACGAACTGATCCTGCACTGGTCGGGCCAGTGCTGCCCTGCGACTTCCAAGAGCCCCTGACAGCCCACAATGGTTGTCAGGGGCTCTTGTCAGCTCAGTGCCTAGGAATACTGTGAGCGCTGAAACGTTGTGCCGAGAGAAGCGCCGGGGGCATGATCACCCGGCGGACCCGATCAGACCAGGCAACCCCTGATCTCTAAGGAGAATCTCATGGCTGAATCACAGCGCGTCGTCATCCTCGGCGGCCACGGCAAGATCGCCCAGCTGGCGGCACCTAAATTGGTGGCTGCCGGATACACCGTCGAGTCCCTCATCCGGAACCCGGATCAGGCTGGGGATATCACCAACCTCGGAGCGACTCCTACCGTGGTCGATATCGAGACCGCGACCACCGATGAGCTTGCTGAGGCCTTCTCCGGGGCCCACGCCGTAGTCTTCGCCGCCGGTGCCGGTGGTGGCAATCCAGACCGCACCAGGGCAGTGGACCAGGATGCCGCGGTGCGCAGCATCAATGCCGCCACGCAGGCAGGGGTGTCCCGCTACGTGATGGTCTCCTACGCGCGGAGCCAGACCGATATCGAGTCGGTCGATCCGGAGAGCTCCTTCTACCCCTACGCACTGGCCAAGCAGCAGGCGGACAACCACCTGATGGAGAGCAGCTTGGACTACACCATTCTTGGACCAGGTGCGCTGACCCTCGAGCCCGCCAGCGGCAAGATCAAGGTGCTTGAGTCGGAGAAGGCCGGCGAGGTCATGTCCGCGGAGAACGCCTCGGTGGACACCTCCCGCGAGAACGTCGCAGAGGTCATCACGGAGACCCTGCGCAGCGGCAAGGCCATCCGGGCCACAGTGAACTTCCTCGACGGTGAAACACCGATCGAAGAAGCGCTCGACTCGGTTTCGTCCTGAGTCTGAACAGGTGATAGCCTTTTGAGGCACCTGAACGCGGTATTCCGCGCCCAGGTGCCTCAGGATCTGTAGCTCAGTTGGTTAGAGCGCTCGCCTCACACGCGAGAGGTCGATGGTTCGAGTCCATTCAGATCCACTTTCTTCGCCTGTACTCCAGGCACCATCATTTACACACATCAAGGCCCCGGCATCTGCCAGGGTCCTTTTGTGGTTATGTTGCTTGCGAGGAGGGATCGTGGCACGCACGGAGGAGCACCCCAGCGGGGACTACATCGCCGAGGCGATCGACCCGATGCGCTCGGAGCCCAATACCGATGTCACCCACATCCCTGTGGTCCACTCCGCCCAGGAGGTCGAGGAGGACACCTCCACGGGTTTCGTGGCCACGCTGCGCACCTCCTTCGCCTCCTCCTGGCACGCCTCCGCCGAAGCAGAGGCAGCACTGGAATGGGAAGAGTACGACGCCGAGGCAGTGGCTCGCGCCGCGGAGGCCGATGGCTCTGAGGCTGCCCGCCACGAGTACGTGGCCGATCCTGCTTTCGAGCAGTCATACTCCACGCCGCAGGGCCCCCACGACACCACTGACCACTACGCGTTTCCCACTACTGGGGACTGGCACCAGACCGACGCGCTCGGTCCACAGATTCCGACCGGACCGCAGGAGACGACAACCTCCTGGTCCCAGCGCGTCACAGACCCTCAGGATCTGGCGTCCTCGGGCCTGATCAACCTGCCCCACAGTGTTCCGGGTTCCCCGCTGCGGCAGTCCCCGTTGAGCCACTCACCGAAGCGTTCCTCCGTGCTGCGGCCCTCCTGGTTCAAAGGACGCCTGGCGAATCCTCGCCGACGCAAGCCCGATTTCGACCCCAGCGTCTTTGACCGCAGGCCGCGTTCCCCGCAGGTGCTGCGCCGGATCATGCAGGCCGAGAGAGCTGCCACCGGTACGGTGCCGATCATCGATCGGCTCACCGGAACGCCTTTCGAGAACCCATACCAGGCTGAGCAGCACGTGGAGACCGACGAGCTCGCCACGATCGCCTTCGTTCTGGACCTCGGTGAGGCACTGTTCCGCTACGGTGCCGGAGCACTGGAGGTCGAGACCTCGATCATCGCGGTGACGGCGGCCTTCGGCATGAAGAACACCGATGCCGATATCACCAACCAGTCGATCAGCCTGAACTGGGCTCCAGATGGCAAGATCCCCTATTCCAGGGTGCGCGTGGTGCGGTCATGGTCGAACAACTTCCGGGCGCTCTCGGCTGTTCACCAGCTGGTCACCGATATCATCGCTGGTCGACTCACCCGCAGCGACGCCGAGGATCGACTTCGAGAGATCATTCGGGAGCCCAAGCCGTACCCACGGTGGATGGTCACGATCTGTGGCGCCATCTTCGCCTCGCTCTTCGCGGCCTTCCTCGGCGCTCCGCTGCTGGACGCATCCTTGGGATTCGTGGCCACGATCCTGGTCCTGTGGACTACGCGACAGCTGGCCACCTGGCGCGTCCCGGAGTACTTCGGTCTCGCCGCCGGCGGTTTCGTGGCGACAGCCCTGGCGTTGTCGGCCTACGCCATGGATATGCCGATCCGGCCTTCCATGGTGGTGGCGGGAGGGCTGATGATCCTGCTGCCCTCGGCGCGGATCGTCTCGGCGATCCAGGATGGGATCAATGGCTTTCCGATCACAGCCGCCGGACGCCTGATGTCTTCTATGATCGCTTTCGCCGGGATGACCTCAGGAATCATGGCGGCGGTGGTGATCGCGAATATGCTCGGGGCCCCCGAGATGAACCCCGCCATCGGGCTGACCCGGATCTACCACCCCACGGTGTTGGTGGCCCTTGTCTTCCTGGCCGCGATGGCTGCGGCCGTGGTGGAGCAGGCGAGTTGGCGAATGCTGCTGCCGATCGGCACGGTCTCCGCCCTGGGCTTCAGTGCCTTCTATGCCGCGGAGCTGATCGGACTCGGAGAGCGCATCACCCCGGTATTCGGCGCTGTGGTGGTCGGGGCGCTGGGACGGATCCTCGCGCTGCGCATGGGATCCCCACAGCTCGTGGTCGCCGTGCCAGCCATGATGTTCATGCTGCCGGGACTGATGGTCTTCCGAGGGATGTACGCCATCGCCATGGACTCTGGCACCGACGCCATGATGGGCGGGCTGACCGAGCTTTTCAACGCGCTGATCATCATCATGGCGATCGCTGCTGGGATCGTGCTCGGAGATGTCTTGATGCGCCCGCTGACTGCGGGACTGCAGTCTCATGAGCGCGCACGCACTCGCCGTCGTTGAGCTGCCTCTGCTGGTCTGAGGTCTGCTGAACGGCCCGTCGGCCTGACTGCTCAGCTTTCGGAGGGCAGCCGCCAGTCCACCGGAGCGGCTCCCAGTTCCTCCAGTGCCTGGTTGGCGCGGGAGAACGGGCGAGAGTCGAAGAATCCACGCCGCGCAGAGAGCGGGGATGGATGTGCGCTGCTGATGACGGCCGTGTGGGTGCCCTCGTTGAGGATGGGCTCCAATTTTCGGGCATCCGCGCCCCAGAGGATCGATACCAGAGGGGTCCCACGGTCCACCAGAGCCTGCAGCGCTGCCGCCGTGATCTCCTCCCATCCGATGCCGCGATGAGATCCGGCCGCACCCGCGCTCACGGTGAGCACTCGGTTGAGCATCAGGACTCCCTGCGCCGTCCAACTGGTGAGGTCCCCATGGGCACTGCGGGGGAGACCGAGATCGTTCTCACGTTCGGTGAAGATGTTCTGCAGACTTCGTGGCAGCGGCCTGACCTGCGGATCCACGGCGAAGGACATGCCGATCGCATGGCCCGGTGTGGGGTAGGGATCCTGGCCGAGGATCAGCACCTTCACGTCCGCGAAAGGCTGCCGAAAGGCACGCAGAATGAACTGCGCAGGCGGAAGGACATGTTCCCCTGCGGCGCGGCGTTGGGTGAGCTCATCGCGGAGCGCCTCGAAATGTCCGGTCTGGCTGGCGAGGGCGTCCTGCCACCCCTGTTCCAGCGGGGCCACAAGTTCGGCGGAAAGTTCCATTCCTCCACTGTAGAGAGCTGCGCGCGAGGAACACACCGTCACGCCGCAATGCCCGGATATTCCAGGATTGGCGCTGGCCCCGCCGTAGGATGACGGGGAGATGATTTCTGAGCAGGAGAAGAAGATACTCGGCCTTGAGCGCCAGTGGTGGAAATATGCCGGCGCCAAGGACGAGGCCATCACCGAGCAGTTGGCGATGTCTGCCGTAGCCTATTATCAGACGCTGAATCGACTGATAGACACCGAGGCGGCACTCGCCCACGACCCGATGTTGGTGAAGCGTTTGCGTCGCCAGAGGGACGCACGGCATCGCGCACGCGCGAGCCGCCGCTAGGCCTGCTGCGCCGTTCTTTGATGGACAGTGTTGCCGAGCATCGCACCCCGCACCTTGAGGACAGGACCTATGAGCCAGAACCCGCACGATGAGTTCGACGACGTTCCGCCGTACCAGACGGGGGAGGCGGGTAAACACCGGGCTCCTGGCGCTGCCGGAACCGGCGGGACTGGTGGAAGCGGCCTGCGCTGGATCGCCCTGTTGGCAGGATTCGTGCTGCTCGTCGGAGCCATCGCCTATTTCATCGTGCCGATGTTCAATGACTCTGATGCCGAGGCCGGAGATCAAGAGCCCGCGGTGAGCGAATCTGAGAACGGCGAGGACGAAGCTACTTCGGAGGAGTCCGCTGACGGTGACTCTGCCGACGGTGAGAACGCAGAAGACGCTTCCGAATCAGAGGGCCCGCAGCCAGCAACTGACACCGAGACGCCGGTCCAGGTGGCGAACTACCTCGGGATCGAAGGTGGAGCCACGGCGATGAGCGGCGAGCTCGAGGAGCTTGACTACAACGTGGTCTGGCAGGGCAACTGGGGCTTCGAAGCCCGCGATGAGACACCGGCCGTGGTCTACCCCGCCGGGTCAGGAGAGGCTGAGCAGGCCCAGGCCGCTGACCTCGCTGAGAACCTCGGCATCGACCTGGTCGAAGAACATCCCGACGTCAGCTACGTGACGCTGATCATCGGTGACGAATACGAGGGTTAGTCCCAGACACTGTGAAGGTATGAGCTCGATGCAGGATGAGCTTCAGACAGGAGGGGCGGGAGCGGCTACGGCCACCCCCGCCCCTCCTGCGTTTCAGCTCTCAGAGCGGGAACTGGCTGCTTAGAACGGGTACGGCGCGATATCCGGGCGCAGGGTGATCCACTGCAGCTCGGTGAAGGACTCCATATTGGCCTGCTGCCCGCCGACTCGAGTGCCGTTGCCGGAATCTCCCACTCCGCCGAAGGGGGCCTGGGCCTCGTCGGAGATCGTCTGTTCGTTGATGTGGATCTTTCCTGAATGCACCCGATCAGCGATCTTCATCGCCGCGCCCACCTCACCGAGGATCGACAGCGCCAGGCCATAGGGACTCCCGTTCGCCAGCTCCACGGCCTCATCAACAGTGCTGAACTTCATCACTGGAGCCACTGGGCCGAAGATCTCCTGCGACCACGCGGGGCTCTCCGGGGTCAGATCGGTCAGCACCGTCGGGCGGTAGAAGGGGCCCTCATAGGTGCCGCCTGCAGCGATCGTGCCGCCGCCCACCGCTGTCTCCTGCACGATCGAGTCAATCCGCTTGAGCTGGTTCTCGTCGATGATCGGGCCCAGGGCCACCTGCTCAGTGGATGGATCGCCGACCGGAAGTGCTTCGGCCTTCTCCACCAGCCGGCGGACGTACTCCTCGTAGATGTCCTCATGCACGATATGCCGTCCGGTGGTCATGCAGACCTGGCCCTGATGCATGAAGGAACCGAAGGCCGCCGCCGAGGCTGCGCGGTCGAGGTCGGCATCCGGGAGCACGATCATGGCGTTATTGCCGCCGAGTTCCAGGTGAGCGCGCTTGAGCAGCCGCGCGCAGGATTCCCCGATATGCCGCCCGGCCTCGGTGGAGCCGGTGAAGGCCACCACGCGCACCTCGGGAGCTTCGACCACGGCGATGCCTGCTTCCTTGCCGCCGGGCAGCAGCTGCAGCAGCCCCTCGGGCAGGCCGGCCTCCTCAAAGACCCGGGCCAGCACGACGCCGCCGGAGACCGAGGTCCGCGGATCCGGCTTCAAGAGCACGGCATTGCCGAGGGCAAGTGCGGGGGCCACGGCACGAATCGAGAGAATCAGCGGGAAGTTGAACGGTGCGATCACGGAGACGACGCCGACGGGAAGTCGACGCGACTGCGACCAGCGTGCCTCATTGGTGGCGAGCACCTCACCCTGCGGAGCGGTCGGCAAGCCGGAGGCCTCATAGCATTCGTCTGCCGCCACGGTCGTCTCGAGGCTGGCCTTCGGAGGGATCGACCCCGCTTCCCGAACGATCCAGGCCTGGATCTCCTCGGCGTGTTCCTCGAAGAGCTGACCGGCGCGGCGCAAGACGGCGGCGCGCTCCCGCGGGGTCTTTGCCGCCCATTCCTTCTGCGCGGCTGCTGCCTTGGTCGCCGCGCTGAGCACGTCCTCGCGCGAGGCTGAGGCCACGCTGCCCAGTTCCTCTCCGGTTGCTGGCTGCTGGACCGTGATCGGGGCGTCATGGCCCTCGGTCCAACCATTGATGAATAGCTTGTTGTTCCAGGTCTGCGGGTCTAGCAGCTGCATGGGTATCTCCTCGTGTGTATCGCGATGGTGTCTCAAGGGTCGGGGCTGCCGTAGAAGCTCAGTCACTCCAGCCGGTGTAGGAATCGGCGAAGTAGGCCTGCCCATAGGCCGAGCTGGTGATGGCGTCGAACTCGCCACGGCGTCGTTTATGCGTGAAGGGGTTCTCATCGGGTTGCCGGTGAAGCAGGTTCGTGGCCCAGTAGGAGAAGTTCTGGGCCTTCCACACTCGGTCCAGGGCGGTGCGGGAGTAGCGGCGCAGGGCCTCCGGGGTGTCCCCGGGGATCTCATCCTCGCTGGCATTCGGCAGTCCGGTGATGAATTCCTCCACCGCAGGAATCAGCGCACGCACATCGGCAAATGCGAGGTTCAGCCCCTTGGCTCCGGTGGGAGGCACCGTGTGGCCGGCGTCCCCAGCAAGGACCAGGCGTCCATAGCTCAGCGGATCGCAGACATAGGAGCGGAACGGCAGCACCGTCTTCTCGATGATCGGACCTCGCTTGAGCTTCACCCCGGAGTCTTCGCCGAGGACCTGCTGGATGTGATCGAAGATCGCGTCATCACTCCAGCTCTGGGGGTCGGTGTCGGGATCGCATTGGAAGTACATCCGCTGGACCGATTCATTGCGCTGGGAGATCAGCGCAAAACCGATATCGGAGTTTGCATAGATCAGTTCCGGAGCAGTGGGCGGGGCCTCGCAGAGGATGCCGAACCACGCGAAGGGGTAGGAGATGAAGTGATCCGTGCGGACCTCTTCGGGGATCAGCTTGCGGCACATCGAGCGGGACCCATCGGTGCCGATGATGAGCTCGGCCTCGATTCTGCGTGACTGGCCCGAGGCATCCGTGAAGCCGATAGCGGGAGCAGCAGTCTCGATTCCATCCACGGCGGTATCGGTCACGGCAAAGTGGATCTCACCTCCCTCGCGCTGCCAGGCGGTGGCAAGATCATGAAAAACCTCGTTCTGGGGGTATAGCCACACCGAACGGCCCACCAGGGCCTGAAAATCAATGCGGTGCTGGACTCCGTCGAAGCTGAGCACTGTTCCCTCGTGCTCGTGGCCATCGGTCAGGACGCGCGACCCGATATCGGCCTCCAACAGCATGCGCACCGTGGGTGCTTCCAAGATGCCCGCGCGTTGGGTGTGGCGGATCTCCTCCTGGGTTCGGGTTTCGATGACGGCAGCTGAGATGCCGCGGCGCTTGAGCAGCAGTGCTGTCATCAACCCCGCAGGTCCACCACCCACGATCCCGACGTCCACGCGAGTAATCTGCTCGGTCATAGCTCTCCCTCATCGCTGGCAGCTCGCTTCGATCTGCCTGAGGTTCAGTCTGCTCAGCTTATGTGCCCCGCGCCACAGCAATCCCATTGAATGAGAGAATGTGATCGACCAGCCGCTGCGACCGGTTCACCTCCACGGCTGCGACCCGCGCTTGCTGGAGTGGTGCCGCATCAGACGGTGCCTCATCAGACGGGGCCTCGTCAGGTGGTGCCGCCGACCTCGCGCTGGATGCCCCGCGCAGCGATGGTGAGCATCTGAACCCAAGGCGCTGGCCGGCGGGCGACGTCGTCGTCGTCGGTGACCACCCCCAGAGAGGCGATGACCGTCCGTCCGCGCTGCCAGATGGGGACCGCCACACCGGTGACCCCGGGTTCGATCACCCCGGTCTGGGCACAGAAGCCCTGCTGGCGCACCTGTTCCAGACGCTCCTCCGAGATGTTCGCAACGCTGGCCGCTGACTCCTGTGCGTGCTGGCGCCGATACAGCGAGCGAAACTCCGCGGATGCATGGGCCAGCAGGACGATTCCCGTGGCAGAGAGATGCAGCGGCAATCGTCCGGCGACGCCACCGTGGATCTCGGGGGCCTCTCGAGCGGAGAGGCGGTCCACGAAGAGCACCTCGGATCCCTCCACCACCCCGAGCTGCACATGCTGACCCACTACTGCGTGAACATCTGAGAGATATGGCCTTGCCCGCACTGCAAGTTTCATCCGTGGGGCAGATCGGTTGGCCATCTCCCACAGCCGGGTGCCGACCATGTAGCCCGCCGGCAGCGATTCAAGCCAACCCAGCTCGGTCATATCGCGGCACAGCCGGTGCGCGGTGGCAGGTGGCAGGCCGGTGCGCCGAGAGATCTCCGCGGCACTGAGCAGGCTGTCTGCGGCCGAGAAGGTCGAGAGTACCCGATCCAGCCGCATCAGCACCGAGTCACCGGTGGGGGAGTTTGCCATGGGGCACATGCTAACTGCCCAGCATCGCAGCAGTGCCGCGTCGGAAGAGCGCCGCACTGAACGCCGCCGCATCTGAGCAATGCCGCACCAGGCGGCTGCAGCTGCCCGAGTAGGGTGTGATCCATGGCCAATTCGAGCAGCGGCGAGGCAGTGCTTGACCGTGTCATGCGCATACTTGCCGTGCTCGAGGCCCGTAAGAACCTCCCCGCCGGAGAGCTGATTGAGGCAGCCGGGCTCCCTGTCACCACCGGGTATCGGTTGCTGCGTCAGATGCGCGCCACCGGGGTGCTGGACACCTCCGCGGCAGGTGAGATCGTGCTGGGACAGCGACTCTGGGAGATGGCGCAGAGCGCTCCCATCAACCGCACGCTGCGGGCTGCAGCGCTGCCGTTCATGCATGACGTGAACTCTGTGGTGCGCCAGACCACGCAGCTCTCAGTCCTGGATGAACAGGGGGTGCTCATTGTTGAGCGACTCTCTCGCCATGGCGCCGTGGTGAATCCGGCAGAGGTGGCCACCACTATGCCTGCGCATCTGACCTCGATGGGGCATGTCCTGCTCGCGTTCTCGCCGGGCCATGTGGTGGAAAGCTGGTGGGCTCCACGTGCGGCGCTGCTCGAGGAATCACGCCCGCTGCTTCGGCGGGAGCTGGCGGAGGCCAGGACGCGCGGGCACGCGCTGCTGACCGGATTGATCAACGCTGAGACCACGGGTGTCTCGGTGCCCATCCTGGATTCCAAGTCCCAGGCCGCGGCCGCCCTGACGGTGGTGGTCCCGAAGGGATCCCCGGAGATTCCACAGTTTCTGATGGCGCTGCAGACAGCGGCGCGCGGAATCAGTCGCGCGATCGAAGGGCTCAGCCATTGAATGGCAATCCTGTGGCGCGGTGCTATGAACTCCGCGCACACTGAGTGAGAACCACGTCACATTCCGGCGTTGAATGCCGCTGACCCGCAAAGGAGCGAGAGTCCCCATGGCCGATAAGACCACTGACCCGGACGCCGCCGCACTCTCTCAGACCGAGATCGATGCGCAGATCGCCGCGATCCACGGTGAGTACCGCGCCCAGCGCGACGCCGGGGGCGTTGTGGAGACCAACGCCAGGCTCAACTTCCCGCCCTACCGCAGCTCATTGCTGCGCCATCCCACGAAGTCGCTGCACCACGCCGATCCCGAGGACATCGAGCTGTTCAGCCCAGCCTTCGGTCATCGCGATGTCTCCCCACTGGAGGCCGACCTGACCATTCAGCACGGCGGCGAGCCCATCGGTGAGCGGATCATTGTGACCGGCCGAGTGCTCGACGGCGATGGCCGTGCCGTCGCCGGCCAGCTGGTCGAGATCTGGCAGGCCAATGCCGCGGGTCGCTATATGCATAAGCGAGATCAGCATCCGGCTCCGCTGGATCCGAACTTCACCGGTGTGGGGCGCATGCTGACCGGCCCCAATGGCGAGTACAGCTTCACCACGATCAAGCCTGCACCGTATCCGTGGAAGAACCACCACAACGCCTGGCGTTCGGCACATATCCACTTCTCGCTGTTCGGCACCGATTTCACACAGCGCATCGTGACCCAGATGTACTTCCCCGGAGACCCCATCTTCGATCTGGACCCGATCTACCAGTCCATCACCGACCAGGCCACGCGAGACCGGCTGGTCGCCACGTATGACCATACGGTCTCTCAGCACGAGTGGAACACGGGCTACCGTTGGGACATCGTCCTTTCCGGAAGCAACCGCACCTGGGCCGAGCAGGAGGAGGATCACTGATGACGAAACTCACCCCCACCCCCGGCCAGACCGTGGGGCCCTTCTTCGGCTTCGCCCTGCCATTCCCCTCCGGCGAGGCACTGGTGGACCGCACGCACCCGAATGCCGTCCGGCTTCACGGCACGGTGTACGACGGCGACGGCGCGCCCATTCCGGATGCGCTGCTTGAACTTTGGCAACCGGATCAGGACGGGAACATCTCGCAGCAGCCCGGATCCCTGCACCGCGATGGTTACACCTTCACCGGTTGGGGACGAGTGGCAGTTGACGGCGTCGGGCACTACTCCTTCACCACCGTGGAACCCGGCAGCACCGGTCCAGGCGTCGCTCCATTCTTCATGGTGACCATCTTTGCCCGCGGCCTGATGGACCGGCTCTTCACCCGGGTCTACCTCCCGGAGACCCTCGAGTCCCATGATCAGGACAGGCTGTTGAGCTCGGTGCCCCCGAGTCGGCGCGATACGCTGATCGCCGTGCGGGAGCCCGATGGAAGCCTGCGCTTCGACATCCACCTCCAGGGTGAGCGTGAAACCGTCTTCCTGACCTATCCCAATACCCCGCAGTTCACCGGCCCGGTGGATTGACCACCAGGAGAGTGCCTCAGCTATGACCGGACCCTATGGTCTACTCAGCCCCGTCTGGGCAGGAACCTCCACAGCACTGCTGACGTCCGAGGAGGCGGTGCTCTCGGCGATGCTGCGCGTGGAGGCTGCCTGGGCACAGGCGCTCGCAGCGGCGGGCGAGGCTCCAACAGCAAGCGCCGAGGCCATCCTGCGGATCAGTGAAGACCCTGCCCGTGCGGGCATCAGTCTCGAGGAGATCGCCGCGCAGAGCCCTGGCGGAGGGAATCCCGTGATCCCGATGTTGGCCGCAGTCCGCAGCGCGCTGGCACAAAATCAAGAATCCGACGCGGCGCTGCACCGCGGGGCGACCAGCCAGGACATCTTGGACACTGCGCTGATGTTGGTCTGCCGCGAGGCGGCCACCGGCCTGCTGTTTGACCTGAGCCGTGTCGGAACAGCGCTGAGCGTCCTCAGCCAGGACCATCGAGACACCCTGTGTGTTGCACGATCGCTGACCCAGCATGCGCTCCCGACCTCCTTCGGGCTGCGTTGCGCCGGTTGGCTGGACGGTGTGACCCAGTCGATCCAGCGCTTGGAACTCGCCACGGCGAATCTGCCGCTGCAGTGGGGCGGCGCCGTAGGCACTCAAGCCTCACTGGCTGATTCACTCGGCGAGCAGCGCGCCGCGAGCCTGAGCGCCGATCTCGCTGCTCGACTTGGGCTGCGCCCCATGAGCCGTCCTTGGCACACCCAGCGCCAGGTGATCCTTGAGCTCGGCTCGGCCTTGGCCGGAGTGCTTGCCGCCTTGGGCAAAGCCGCCGGTGATGTGCTCGCGCTGCAGCGACCGGAGATCGCCGAGCTGCGTGAGCCATCTGCCCCCGGGCGTGGCGGCTCCTCCGCGATGCCGCAGAAGCGCAATCCGGTGCTGTCCACGTTGATCCGCTCCGCCGCCCTCGCGGGCCCCGGCCAGCTGAGCACGCTGCACATTGCTGCCGCCACCGCCGAGGATGAACGTCCGGCGGGGGGTTGGCACGCCGAGTGGCCCAGCCTGATCGAACTGCTCCGGTTGTCCGGCGGTGCTGCCACCCGGGCGGCTGAACTCTTCGAGGGTCTCCAGGTGAATGCCGAGTCGATGGAGGCCAATCTGCGACTCAGCGGTGACGCCGTGCTCAGTGAACGGCTGATGGCACGTTTGGGGCGTACCTTCCCGGGCGGAAAGCCTGCACTGCAGGACCTCGTGAAGCGCAGCGCGACGGAGGGAGTCGGCCTGCGCGGTCTCTTGGAAGCCGAGCTCGGCGAGGCTATGACGAGGGCTGAACTGGATGAGCTGCTCGACCCGCGAGCCTATCTCGGCCGCGCCGCAGAGTTCATCGATGCTGCCCTCCATGATTTCGAGCAGAATGCCGTGCAGCAGAAAGGACCTATCGATCATGTCTGAGTCAAATACTTCCCTGACGCTCACCCCTCAGCTGCTCTCCGGGAGCATCGACGACCTTGGCGCGGGAAAGCGTCCGCTTCTGGTGGTCGGACCCTCCCTGGGGACGAGCGTCTCGGTGCTCTGGGGCTCGAGCCTGGTGCATCTGAGTGAGCAGTTCACCGTGATCGGGTGGGACCTTCCGGGTCACGGCAGCGCGGATCCCTATGACCAACCTTTCGAGATCGCAGACCTCGCAGATGCGGTGGAAGCCATGGTGGCGGAGCTGTGCACAGCCCATGGGCTGCCCGCAGAGCTTCCCATCTATGCAGCAGGGGTCTCGATCGCAGGTACGGTGAGCCTGACACTGGCGCTGCGAGCGCAGACCCGCTTCACCCGACTCGCGGCACTGTGCACCGCAGCTCGGATCGGGGATCCACAGATGTGGTCGGAACGGGCAGATCTGGTCAGCCGTGCAGGGACACCGACCATGGTGGAGGGATCGGCCCAGCGCTGGTTCGCTCCCGGATTCATGGCCAAGCAGCCCGCCGTCGTCACCTCGCTGCTGAACTCACTGCAGCACACCGACCGGCATTCCTATGCCCGGGCCTGCCGTGCGCTGGGCCGCTATGACCTCACCGCCGAGCTGGAGAAGATTGCCCGCCCGCTGCTGGTAATCAGTGGCGCTGAGGATCCCGTGGCGCCACCGTCAGCGGTGGCTGACATCGCGGCCACGGGCCTTGCCACCACCGCAGTGCTCGACGGCGTGGCTCACCAGGCCCCTGCCGAAGCCCCGGAAGCCACCTCTCGTCTGCTCAAGGAGTTCCTCAATGACTGATTCGACCGCTGATTCGACCCAGAATTCTGCCACCCATTCCACCCCCGGCGAGACCTATGAGGCAGGGATGCGGGTTCGTCGGGAAGTGCTCTCCGATGCCCATGTGGACCGCGCGGAGGCGAAGAAGGATGGCTTCACCGAGGACTTTCAGGAATTGATCACGAACTACGCCTGGGGCACGATCTGGACCCGTCCGGGTCTTGATCGGACCACCCGCTCGGTGATCACGCTGACCGCACTGGTTGCCGGTGGGTACTGGGAAGAGCTCGAAATGCATATCCGCGCGGCGCTGCGCAATGGACTCACCGAGGATGAGATCAAAGAGGTCTTCCTGCAGTGCGCGATCTACTGCTCGGTTCCGGCCGCGAACACCGCCTTCAGCATCGGCCGCCGAGTCCTCGAGGAAGAGCGGCTCAAGGGGAATTGAACCGGAGGGTTCAGCGCCGCGACATATAGAGGTTAAAGGCCTTTGCCAGCAGCGGATTCACCGCGTAGTCCCACTCGCCCAAGGTCTGGACCACGTCGGCACCCATCGTGGTCTTGAAGCGCGTCAGGCCAGCCAATGGGTACTCAGGATCCAGCGAGGGGCTGAGTCCGCCCAGGTCGTACCAGTGGCATCCGGCCGTGAGTGAATCCTCGATCTGGCGCAGCTGCAGGGCGCGCGGGGCATAGCGCTTCCGCTCCTCGGAGGAGGAAGCGCCGTAGACGTACCAGGCGAACTGGCCCTGGCGCACGTAGATTGCGGCCGCGAGGAGCTGGTCCTCGAAGTGGGCGAGGTAGAGCGTGCACTCGCTCAATGGCGAGGCATTGAGCTCCCGGTACATGTCCTGGAAATAAGATAGCGGGCGTCCGGTGAAACCATCGCGCTCGGCCGTCTCCAGATACAGCTTCTGCCAGGCCGGGAGATCCGATTCATCGCCCACGCTGACGGTGAGCTCCGAACGGGTGGACTTCTTGGTCTGCCGCCGGGATGATTGATCCATCCGGGCAAGCACCTCGTCCAGTGAAAGCACCGTCGAGTTCTCATCGGTCAGCGGGATTCGAGCCTGGAACTGGGGCTGCCCTGCCTCGAAATCGGTGCTCGGGGCGGGGGGCGTGAAGCCGATGGCCTTCAGCTGGGCCTGCCACTGCGCAGCGCCGGCACTAGCTGTTCCCACAATCGGGTCGAGTTCTTCGATGCTGGTGTTCTCCCCAGCGGCCAACGCCCGGCGAACCTCCTTGGCTTCCCAGCGGCGGAGCACCCCGGGCAGTCCCATGCGAATGAGGAACGCACCGGAGCTCTTGAGGTACTCCACCAGAGGGGGAAGCACCTGATCGAGGTCTGCTTGAGTGGGGCTCAGCACGGGAGCCTCAGCCATATAGGCGAGCTTCTTCGCACCGAGGACGGGCACGGACGCCGGTACCGGGAGTCGCCTGAACAGCACGAGGGCAGCGGCTACAGGGGAGGAGTCGGGGGCTTCGTCGGCGAACACGCCCAGACTCTGGCCCTGCCACTCACGTTTCACCGCGGGCCAGCGCGGATTCTGCAGAAAGGATGCCGTCGCGTGTTGGGCAAGAAAAGCGTTGTGCTCCTCTGTGCTGATCGGACGAACTTCGTACGCAGCGGCAACGCCAGAATCTCTTTGTTCCATCACCACTCAAGGGTACCGTCTGTGTCCCATGGTGCCTGGAGAGCTCTGATCCGGGCTGCAGGACCCCGGCGAGCACATGTACTGCGCCGCGGGCTGAAAGGTTTGCACTCCCCAGGTGAGAGTGCTAAAAATTGGGTTAGCACTCTCGTGTCGAGACTGCTAGAGGAACCTGAGCAGGTGAGGCCATCTGACGCTCCCGGTGACGCGGGAGTGGCCGTCCGTCGCGGGCACCTGGAAATGGTTCGACCCAGCAGACGCGAACACGTCTGACAGTCACACACCACGGCTTGATTCAAGCCGAGTCCAGGAAGGACACGCGCCACTATGGCAAAGACTATTGCATTCGATGAAGAGGCCCGACGCGGCCTCGAGCGTGGACTCAACGTCCTCGCCGATGCCGTGAAGGTCACCTTGGGTCCCCGCGGCCGCAACGTTGTGTTGGAGAAGTCGTGGGGTGCACCCACGATCACCAACGACGGCGTCTCCATCGCCAAAGAGATCGAGCTGGAGGACCCCTACGAGAAGATCGGCGCCGAGCTGGTCAAAGAGGTCGCCAAGAAGACCGACGACGTCGCTGGCGATGGCACCACCACCGCCACCGTCCTCGCCCAGGCTCTGGTCAAGGAAGGCCTGCGCAATGTTGCCGCCGGCGCCGATCCGATGGCGCTCAAGCGCGGTATCGACGCAGCCGTTGAGGCCGTCACTGCTGAGCTGTTCAAGTCCGCCAAGGAGATCGAGACCACGGAGCAGATCGCTGCTACTGCCTCCATCTCCGCTGCTGACCCGCAGATCGGCGCCCTGATCGCCCAGGCGCTGGACAAGGTCGGCAAAGAAGGCGTCATCACCGTTGAAGAGTCCAACACCTTCGGGCTTGAGCTTGAGCTCACCGAGGGCATGCGCTTCGACAAGGGTTACCTCTCCGGTTACTTCGTGACCGACGCCGAGCGTCAGGAAGCGGTCCTAGAGGACCCCTACATCCTGATCGCCAACTCCAAGATCTCCTCGGTCAAGGACGTCATCGGCGTCCTCGAGCAGGTCATGCAGTCCGGCAAGCCACTCTTGGTCATCGCCGAGGACGTCGAGGGTGAAGCCCTCGCGGCACTCGTGGTCAACAAGCTCAAGGGCACGTTCAAGTCTGTGGCCGTGAAGGCCCCCGGCTTCGGCGACCGCCGCAAGGCCATGCTGGCCGATATCGCCATCCTCACGGGTGGTCAGGTCATCGCTGAAGAGGTCGGCCTCAAGCTGGAGAACACGACCCTTGAACTGCTGGGTACCGCCCGCAAGGTCGTTGTCACCAAGGACGAGACCACCATCGTTGAAGGAGCAGGCGACGCCGACGAGATCGGCGGTCGCGTGGCGCAGATCAAGGCAGAGATCGAGAACTCCGACTCTGACTACGATCGCGAGAAGCTCCAGGAGCGCCTTGCCAAGCTCGCCGGTGGCGTTGCTGTCATCAAGGCTGGTGCTGCCACTGAGGTTGAGCTCAAGGAGCGCAAGCACCGCATCGAAGATGCAGTGCGCAACGCAAAGGCCGCTGTGGACGAGGGAATCGTCGCCGGTGGCGGCGTGGCCCTCATTCAGGCCGGCGCACGCGCATTCGCCGCTCTGGAGCTCACCGGTGATGAGGCCACTGGTGCCAACATCGTGAAGTTCGCTGTTGAGGCACCGCTGAAGCAGATTGCTATCAATGCGGGCATGGAACCAGGTGTCGTGGCCGAGAAGGTCCGCGGACTTCCTGATGGCCATGGTCTCAATGCCGCCACTGGCGTGTATGAGAACCTGCTTGAAGCCGGAGTCAACGATCCAGTGAAGGTGACTCGCTCTGCTCTGCAGAACGCCGCCTCCATCGCATCGCTGTTCCTCACCACCGAGGCAGTCGTCGCCAATAAGCCGGAGAAGCACGCGGCCGGCGCAGGCGCTGAAGGTATGGACCCCATGGGTGGCATGGGCGGCATGATGTGATCAGCTGATCACCTGCATGCGGACCTAGGTCCACTCGAGAACCCCGTCGCGGACATCGTCTGCGGCGGGGTTCTCTGTGTATTGGGTTTCCTCTGGCACACGGGGCGGCCTTTGAGACTCGGTGTCTTCTGAAACTCAGTGATTCTTGAAACTCAGTGTCCCTTGAAGCTCAGTAGCCGAACATGCGGGTGTTGGCCGACTCCGTCTCCTCGTACTGACTGGAGGCCGAGGCCATCGCCTGGCGAACGCTTGCCAGCGACTGTTCAACCTGGACCTGGGTGGAGCGCCACTGGGTCAGCACATCCTGGAAGGCGGTGGAGGCTGAGCCCTTCCAGGACTCCTGGAGCTGGCGCAGTTGTGATTCCATCGAGGCCACATCTGTCTGTATTCGACTCAGTGTGGCCTCCACTGTCTGGCTCTTGGAGAAGAGCTCCGCGGTGTCGATCTGAAGTATTGCCATGATGATCTCCTTGCCTGACCGGGCATGCCCGGCGCTGATCAGAGTGGACGCGGGCGGACTGCCCGGCCCTGCTCGGAAGCGTATTCAGCGGCTTCCCGGGGAATGTCAGGGGGCGTGCGGCTGTGCAGAAGCCCGCGGCGTCGCGGCGGAGACGAGTTCCGGTGGAAAAGATCCTGGGGTGAACTAGCGAGGTTTGTGATGCTCCCGGACCGCGGCGCGCAGCTGGTCGAGATCCTCGTCGTCGATGTCAGTCTCGTGATCACTTTGATCATCCAGGGCGACCATCGGAAGCCGAAGCGTCATGGTGGCACCGCCGCCCTCTGTGGTGCTGTGTCGCACGGTTCCCTGATGCTGGGCCGCGATGGCGGCGCAGATGGCCAGGCCGAGTCCGGTGCCGCCGGTCTCGCGCTGCCGGGAGTTATCGGCCCGGTAGAAGCGCTCGAAGATCTTCGCCGCGTCCTCCTCTGCGATGCCGTCTCCGTGGTCGCGGACCTCCAGCACGGCGTCGGTCCTGCCATCGGGGCCTTCCTGGGTCCCTACCGCGAGCTCCAGCGGCGTCCCCTCAGGTGTATAGCGCAGCGCGTTCGTCACCAGGTTGGTGACGATCTGGCGGATCCTTCCCTCATCGCCGAGAGCGGGGGCAGGCGCAGGAGCTCCGCCGTCGAGCCCTGTCACTGTGGTCACCCGGTCGGGGGCATTGACGGCGAGGTCCATGATCGAATCGTGAGCGATCAGGTTCAAGTCCAGCGGTGCCATCTGCATAGGCCGCTGCTCGTCGAGACGCGCCAGGGTGAGCATGTCTTCGACCAGTTGCCCCATGCGTTTGGCCTCGGACTCGATCCGGCCCATGGCCATGCCGACCGCCTCGGGATTATCACTGACGCCACCCTGGCGGTAGAGCTCGGAGAATCCGCGGATCGTGACCAGGGGAGTGCGCAGCTCATGCGAGGCATCCTGGATGAAGCGCCGCATATTCTCCTCCGAGGAGCTCTTGGCTTGGAAAGCCGTCTCAATGTGTTCCAACATCACGTTCAACGAGCGGGAGAGCCGGCCGATCTCCGTCTCGGGAGGAGCGGTGGTCTGCACGCGCTGGGAGAAGTCGCCGTCGGCGATCACTGCCGCGGTCTTCTCTACATGGAACAGTGATCGGAAGGCTCGGGTCACCAGGGCGTACGCGATCGTGGACGCGCCAAGAGTTGCCATCAGACCGATGGTGGCCACGAGGAAGGTGGCACGTTCCACCGAGGTCTCGACCTGCTCCAGCGGCAGTCCGACGGCGAGGGTGTCCTCCCCGTTCTCCAGCGGCATCACATGCACACGCCAACCGCGGGATCCCTCCTGGGTCCCTGGGACGTCCAGGTGCTCACCCTGCTGCCACAGCTCGACGACCTCGTCGAAGGTCAGATTGGGGATCTCCGGAAGGTCCCCGGCGTAGCTCGGAGGGTGGGTGGAGTTGGCCTGCCGGAACTCCCCATCCTCATCCATGAGAATTCCGTAGAACCGGAGGATCGACTGCGACTCCCCGATCTCCGGGGCGGTGCGTCGGGTCAGGTACATCGAGACGTTATTGGCGTTGGCGGTGATGTCCTCGTCGAGGTTTCGCAGCAGCTCCTGGCGGAAGAGTGAGGCTGAGACAAAGGTGGTCACAAAGAGTGTGAGAACCAGCAGCCCGGACATGATCAGCACGAGCTGGGTCCGCAGCGAGGCCTTTCGCCAGGTATCAGTCAGGGAGCTCAACGGACGCATACGCCGACCTTACGCGGCTCGATGAGTTCCATGGGATATGCGGCGCTGCAGGTGACCTGTTACAGGCCTTGCGACCGCTGGCGACGCTCCCAGGTCTGGAGCACATAACCCACGCCGCGCTTGGTCTGAATCATGGGAGCGCCCTCGGAGCCCGAGTCGATCTTCCGGCGCAGGTAGGAGATATATGACTCCACGATGGAGGCGTCTCCATTGAAGTTGTACTCCCAGACATGATCCAGGATCTGCTGCTTGGAGAGCACCCGGTTGGGGTTCATCATGAGGTAGCGCAGAAGCTTGAACTCGGTGGGGGAGAGCTCCACCATCTCGCCGCCGCGGCGGACCTCATGGGCGTCGTCGTCGAGCTCGAGGTTGTCGACCACGATCACGGCGTCTTCATCCTCGAAGGGAGCGGTTCGCCGCAGCACGGCGCGGATGCGCGCGACGACTTCGTCCAGGGAGAAGGGCTTGGTGACGTAGTCGTCGCCGCCCACGGTCAGCCCGGTGATCTTGTCATCGGTGTCATCGCGTGCGGTCAGGAACAGCACGGGGAAGTGCTTGCCTGCAGCGCGCAGCCGCCGGGTGACGGTGAAGCCGTCCATATCGGGGAGCATCACGTCGAGCACCGCGAGATCGGGCTGGAAGGTCTCGGCAGTCTCCAGGGCCTCGCGGCCATTGCCGGCCGCAGCGACCTCGAATCCGGCGAAACGCAGCGAGGTGGCCAGCAGTTCACGGATATTGGGCTCGTCATCGACGACGAGCAGCTTAGCTTCGGGAGTCTTGTCAGTCACCACCTCAGTTTCCCCCTCTTTTCTGGAGGATTGCTGGACGTATCCTGTTTGTCGGGTGGGTCGAAGCTGAGCCTAGACGATGTCCTCGGCGTCGAGAATCGAATAGCCGTAGCCCTGTTCGGAGAGGAAACGTTGCCGCCGGGCGGCGTACTCCATGTCCACCGTGTCGCGGGTGACCACTGAGTAGAAGTGGGCGCGCTTGGGGTCCTCGCCATCTTCGGTGTTCCCGGGTCGCAGCAGCCGTCCCAGCCGTTGCGCCTCTTCCTGGCGAGAGCCGAAGGTGCCCGAGACCTGGATCGCCACGGATGCCTGCGGCAGGTCGATGGAGAAGTTCGCGATCTTCGACACCACCAGCACCTTGAGCTCCCCAGCGCGGAAGGCATCGAACTGCTTCTGCCGCGCGGCCACAGAGGCTGAGCCGGTCAGCACCGGGGCGCCCAGCTGTTCTCCGATGCGTTCGAGTTGATCCACGAATTGACCGATCACCAGCACCTGTTCGTCCAGATAGCGGTGCCTGGCTACGAGCTTCGCCACCACGGCATCCTTGATCTCAGCGCCGGCGGCAAGGCGATGGCGTTCCTTGTCAGCGGCGGAGGCGTACTCCATCCGCAGACCTCGGGGCAGGTCGGTGCGGACCTCGATGCAGGTGGCGGGTGCGATCCACCCCTGAGCTTCCATCTGCTTCCAGGGGGTGTCGTAGCGTTTGGGTCCGATCAGGGAGAAGACCTCACGCTCGCGGCCATCTTCACGGATCAGCGTGGCGGTGAGTCCCAATCGCCGTCGCGCCTGAAGGTCCGCGGTCATCCGGAAGATCGGGGCAGGCAGCAGGTGGACCTCGTCATAGATGATGAGTCCCCAGTCGTGGCCGTTGAGCAGCTCCATATGGGTGAAGAGCTCATTCTTGCGCGAAGCCAGCACCTGGTAGGTCGCGATGGTGACGGGGCGGACCTCTTTGCGCGCACCGGAGTACTCGCCGATCTCTTCCTCGGTCAGTGATGTGCGTTTGAGCAGCTCGGCTTTCCACTGCCTGGCCGAGACCGTGGAGTTCACCAGAATCAGGGTGATCGTGCCGGAGGTGGCCATGGCGGCCGCCCCGACCAGGGTCTTGCCGGCACCACACGGAAGCACGACGACGCCGGAGCCCGCCTGCCAGAAATTGTCCACTGCCTCCTGCTGATACCCGCGCAGCGCCCAACCGTCCTGGCGCAGGGCGATCGGATGCGCCGTGCCGTCGACGAATCCGGCAAGGTCCTCCGCTGGCCACCCGAGCCGCAGGAGCTGCTGCTTGAGCTCCCCGCGTGCCTGTCCGTGGACCGCCACAGTGGTCTCGTCTATCTCCGGGCCCAACAACGAGGCCAGGGTCTTGGCGTGGAGCACTTCGCTCAAGATCCCTGGTTCCTGGCTGCGCAGCACCAAGCCATGGACCGGATCCTTCTCCAGCCGCAGACGGCCGTACCGGCTCATGGTCTCCGCGATGTCCACCAGCAAGGAGTGAGGCACCGGGAACCTCGAATAGTTCAGCAGGGTGTCCACCACGTACTCGGCATCAAAGCCTGCGGCGCGGGCATTCCAGAGTCCCAGCGGCGTGATCCTGTACGTGTGGATATGCTCCGGTGCGCGCTCGAGATCAGCGAAGGCCGCCACGGCACGCCGGGCCACATCCGACTGCGGATGATCCACCTCCAGCAATACCGTCTTGTCCGACTGGACGATCAGCGGTCCATCACTCATCTGGCTCCTCTTCGACACTGGCAATCCGGTGCAACATCACGACGGCTTCACCGTCGTCGTCTCTCACTCGAACTCTCACCCGCCCTGCATTCATTCCCGTGGGCACTCCGGTCACCCGATGCGTGCTGCCCTGCGGGGATACCCGGGTCAGCGTGACAGTACGTCGAGCCGCCAATGCCGAACGCAGGGTTCCGATGACATCGGCCGAGCCAGCAGAGCTCGACGACGACGGCGCAGCGCGCCCAGCCCGATGCAGGGCTGCCGCCGCGGCGTCGATCACGGCGGGATCAGGTGCCTGAAGATCAGGGCGGCTGATCCGAACAGGGGAGTGCTCCCAGGGTGAGGCTGTCAAGGACCAGGACTCGGTGTGCTCGGCCGATGTGCCGGTCTGCGAGTCGCTGCGGATGTCCTTGCGCTCTGCGGTGTGCGCGGCGCGGGCGGTGTTGAATCCCGCGGCGTTCAAGGCATGTTCCAACCCCGCAGCATTGACCTGACTGATCAGGATGTCTTCAGCGAGAATCCGCAGCCCGATGCCACTGAGTTCAGGGTCGGCCAGCAAGGCCTCACGCTGCGCGGAATCAGTCACCCGGAGCCAGGCTCCGGCGTCGCCGAGGTGGATTCCACGCCAGCTGCGCGCGGCGTCGGTGATCTGCGTGCTCAGGGAGGAGGGCAGCGGTGTCATGCTGTGCTGGGCAAGCCAGTCCAGGATCGTCTGCGCGGTCCAGCCACGGGTCAGCCCGCGGTGCAGGGACGCCGTGCTGAAACGATAGGTGGGCACCGCGCCGCGCCCCTCCCGCTGAGCGAAGTCCGCCAGCGCGGCCGCACTCGGGGCGGAGAGGGCGCCCGTGGCGATGGCGGTGAGATCGGACTGCACCAGGATCGTGTCCACCTGGGCAGGAAGTGAGGTGGCCAGCAGTGCCGAGACTCGCGCCAGTCCGGGCTGCCATTCGGGCATGGTCCCGGGGTCCCGTCTGGCCTCGGGGTCTGTCGCTGAAGTGTCTGTCGCTGAAGTGCCGGCAGCTGAATTGTCTGTCGCTGAGGTGTCGAGGAGGGCTTTGCCCGCTGCACTCAGGGCGCCTGCGGCGAAGAGACCCAGCCGCTCGGCTTCTCTGATCAGCCATGGGAGCAGCGGGGTGATCCGGGCACTGAGCAGCGGTCTTTGCCATTGCAGGTGTTGGTGCAGTGAGCCGGTGAGCGCGTCGGCGCCCGGGAGATCATCCTCGGGAAGGTTCAGGGCGTAGAGCTCGGCGCGCCTTCCAGCGGAGTTCTGGTCCAACTGCAGGGCCGTTTCCAGCAGGACCCGGCGCAGCTGTTCGGCGTCACCACGCTGCCGGTCAAGGCCCAGAGTGGGTGCTATCCGGCTGGTGGGGTGCGGTCCGCGCAGCAACATCGGGGTCCGCGGCGCGATGAGCCATCCAGAGACCAGGAGCTGATGCTGGTGATGGCGAGCCGCGGCGCGCCACAGCGCGGCAAGTTGGGAAGGTGACCAGGATGCGGTGCCGGTCAGCTCGATGAGTCCACAAGCAGCGGAGAGTTCCAGGAGCCACCCGATCTCTCCGACACTGGCGTCAGAACCGATTGCCCCACCGAGTCCCGCTGGGGCCGGCGACTTTGTTCGGGATCCGTTGGGGGAAGCGGCTCCCCATCGTGCTGAGGCCCCCGCGATGCGGCGCAGCTCCCGCATTCCGATTCCACCGGTGCGCAGCGTGGCGGCGGGAACAGCCTCAAGAATCGCGAGCAGCTCGGTGACATCGTCCAATAGCTCCGATATCGACGCCAGTGACGCGTTCTCCACTATGGAGTCAAGGATGCCCGGGGGTTGGGTCTGACTAAGGGCCGGTGACTGCCGAAGGGCCTCTGGCGGAGTCAGGGCGGGCGCTTGAGTCACGGTGCGCAGCTGCGGGAACTGGTTCTCGAGCGAGTAGAGGATATGCGGCAGTCGTGAGGGCGCCGCCCAAGGGTGGGCGGCATCAGGGGACGCGAAGATCATCCCCGCCGAGGCCAGTGACTCGGTGACCCTGGGGTCGGTGACTGCGGGGTCGATGACGCCGGGATCGGCTGCACCATCGGGGTCGGTGACCCCGGGATCGGTGACTTCGGGATAAGCGGGACCATCGGTGTCCGCTGCGGTGCTGCTGTCTTGGCCTGCCGCGGTGCGAGAGATGTGAGCCAAGACCCGCAGCTGTGGGGCATCGAGTCGCTGCAGGTGCTGACGCAGGCTCGTCTCAGAACCCAGCCGCACTGCAAGCACGGTCAGGTCGCTGGGCTCTGCCTGCAAGAGGTCCGGTCGCAGGCTCAGCAGGTGCGCCAGCCGGCGTTCGTCCCACTGGACAAGATGTGTGAGCAGGGACTCCAGGCTCAGCAGCGGCACTTCAGCCGATGCCGGTGCCGCGTCGGCGCCGGTTCATCGAGAACAAGAGGTAGGCGATCAGCAGCAGGAACCCCAGTGGGAAGCCCCAGAGCGCGGTGAAGTAGAAACCGGTCGGGGGATCCTGCTGCACGAAATAGAGCGCCAGGATGACCAGCAGTGCGATGGCCGCTGCGGCAGTGATCACAGCGCCGGACCACAGCAGCACTCGCGCGGGGCGCGAGCCAGCGCGACGGGGCGTGCCGGGCGCAGCGGTTGTCGTCGATGTGCTCATACGGCGATTCTAGCGCGCGGGTTCGGGCTGTGCCCTTCTCGGCGGTACTCTAGAGGCCTTGATCATCCGTATTCAGCTCCAACGATTTATGAGGTAAAAGCACCGTGCCAACAGGGAAAGTGAAGTGGTTCGACGCCGAGAAGGGCTTCGGCTTCCTGACCTCAGATGACGGTCAGGAAGTATTCCTGCACTCCTCCGCTCTGCCGGCGGGGGTCCCGAGCGTCAAAGCCGGTGCGCGCATGGAATACGGCATCGCCGATGGGCGTCGTGGGAAACAGGCCCTCTCCGTGCGGATCCTCGAAGAGGCCCCGTCCGTGGCGCGTGCCACCCGGAAGCCCGCCGATGAGATGGCTGAGCTCGTGCAGGACCTGGTGAACGTTCTGGATAACTCCACCGGACAGCTGCGCAACGGGCATTACCCACAGACGCCGCAGTCGAAGAAGATCGCCGCCATGCTGCGCCGCGTCGCCGACGAGTTTGATGCCTGACCATGACTGAACAGACCACGACTGATGCTCCGGTTCGTGTCCGTCGGACCGCCAAGCCGAAAGCTGATCCCACGCTGCTCGAGGCCGTGGACATCGCCCGCTCGGCGCTCGCTGACATCGCCGAGGAATCACAGGTGGGGACTCATCTCAGCGCCTCAGCTGAGGGCGATCGCCTGCTGACCCATCGTTTCGCTGCCCACAAGCCGGGATACCGGGGATGGGAATGGTTCGTGACCGTTGCGCGCGCGCCGCGCGCCAAGAAGGTCACTGTCTGCGAGATCGGGCTGCTTCCCGGTGAGGATGCGCTTATCGCGCCCGAGTGGGTGCCCTGGCTCGAGCGGATGAATGACGAGGAGAAGGAAGCCCATAAGGCCGAGCAGGCGGAATCCTTCGAGGACTAGTCGAGGACTCGCGCCTGCTCAGCCACTCAGTGGTTCAGACACTCACTGGCTCAGTACGTAATCGATGCAGTTGAGCAGGCGGGTGACATCCTCTGGCTCGATCGCGGTGAACGTCGCGATGCGCAGCTGATTGCGGCCGAGCTTGCGGTAGGGCTCGACGTCGACGATTCCGTTTGCCCGCAGAGTCTTGGCCAACTCGGCCGCATCCACCTCCGGGGAGAAATCCACGGTGGTGATGACATTGGAGCGTTCAGCCGGATTGCTCACGAAGGGCTCGGCGAGTTCGTGTGCCTGGGCCCACGCGTAGACGCGACCAGCAGAATCCGCGGTCCGGCTCGCGGCGAAGTCCATCCCACCATTGCCATTGAGCCAGCGGACCTGCTCGTTGAGGGTGACCAGCGTAGCTAGAGCCGGAGTGTTATATGTCTGGTTCTTGCGTGAATTCTCGATCGCCGTGGTCAGTTGGAGGAAGTCTGGCACCCAGCGCTCCGCGGCCAGCTTCTCCGCACGTTCAAGGGCCGCAGGTGACATCATCGCGAGCCACAGTCCGCCGTCGGAGGCGAAGTTCTTCTGCGGTCCGAAGTAGTAGGTGTCGGTTTCGGTGACGTCCACGGCAAGTCCGCCCGCTGCGGAGGTGCCGTCGATGAGGACCAGGGCGCCGTCGTCGGCCCCTTCCACGCGCTTGACCGGCGCTGCGACGCCGGTGGAGGTCTCGTTGTGCGGCCAGGCGTAGACATCCACCCCGGCCTCGGCAGACGGTGCAGGCAATGTGCCGGGTTCCGAGGTGAGAATGCTGGAGGCGTCCAAGAACGGTGCGTTATTGGTGGCTTGGGCGAATTTAGAGCCAAACTCGCCGAAGGCAAGATGCTGGGCCTTGTGCTGGACCAGGCAGAAGGAAGCGATGTCCCAGAACGCGGTGGATCCACCCACGCCCAGGATGAGCTCGTAGCCCTCTGGTGCGCCGAAGAACTGGTGGAGCCCCTCCCGGACCTCTCCGACCAGGTTCTTCACGGGAGCCTGCCGATGGGAGGTGCCGAGGAGATGCTGACCCGCGGCGCTGAGCGCCTCGACCTGCGCCTGGCGGACTCTGGAGGGCCCGGCGCCGAAGCGGCCATCCTGGGGCAACATTTCACGAGGAATAGTGACGCGCTCAGCAGACATGGGAACTCCTATAGATGGTCAGAAGGCCGGGGTGTGAGTGTTCTCGGACACTCGCGTGAGGTACGTGATTGAGCTATATGCGTGAACTCAGCGCCATTGCCGAGGGCAACAGCAGCCGTTCTATGCTGGGGAGAGCTGATCCATCAGTACGAACAGCGCCGAGGTTCACGTTATCAAGGCCGGGCGCAGGAGAGTGAGTCACCCGTGGCAGATCTGATCGACACCACCGAAATGTATTTGCGCACCATCCTTGACCTCGAGGAGGAGGGGATCGTGCCGCTTCGCGCCCGGATCGCCGAGCGCCTGGAACATTCTGGACCTACGGTCTCCCAGACGGTGGCGCGGATGGAACGGGACGGGCTTCTGGTGCTCACCGCTGACCGTCGGCTCCAGCTCACCGACTCAGGCAGGGACCTTGCGGTCCAAGTCATGCGCAAGCACCGCCTGGCCGAACGTCTGCTCTCCGATGTCATCGGACTGGAGTGGCCCTATATCCACGAAGAAGCATGTCGCTGGGAGCATGTGATGAGTGAACGCGTGGAACGGAGACTCGTAGAGATTCTGCAGTCGCCGGTGGAATCCCCCTACGGAAATCCGATTCCCGGGCTTGAGCAGCTTGGGGTGACTCTGCCTGTCGGGCAGCCGGCACCCACGAAGACCACTCTGCGGCAGGCGGCTGAAGCGGATCCTGCGGGAGCCGGCGCCGGGCACTTCATCGTGAAGCGGCTCGCAGAGTCGATTCAGATGGAACCCGAGGTGCTGCAGCAGCTGATGGAAGCCGGCCTTCGTCCGGGAGGATCCGTGGTGCTCAAGGGTCTTAACCAGGCCTACGTCATGCTTGAGGTGACTGCCGAGAATGAGGCACCCTTCGACGTTGAACTTCCGCTGGAAGTTGCCCAGCACATCTTCGTGGCCGAGGCTCCGGCGGTCTGACCTGGGCGGTCTCGGTACCCGAATCGCCCGCACATCACGGTCTGGTGTCGTAAAAGATCACAGAATTTCTCACCTGCTGTGACCTCTGACTCTTAAGCGTTCTAACCATTGTGAATGGCGCTGACCTGGGTCTTTTAGTGTATTTGAGTGAAATCAGTGATCGCGCGTGAGTCAGGTTCGCAGACATATGATGGTCAGTTCTCCACCGACCGTGACCTGAGCGTGACATTTTTATTGATCTGTTATACCGTCGTACTCGTGCTCGCGGCTGATGTCCGAAGGCGCAGCATCCCTGGTCAGATTTACTCCTGCCGCTGACTGGGCCGTTTTAAAAAAACTACCGCTAGGCAGGGTGTGGGGCATCGCGGTCAATCAGGACCTGAAGAACGTCAGCTTCCCGGCTGGCAATTCACGCAGGCGGCCCCACGACTACTGGGAGAGGTTTCCAACGCAGTGACTGACAACATGACTTACGTCTCACGCCGTGACCGGCGCCGCCAGGCTAAGCCTTCATTGGCTCAGGCAGTGGCATCCAACGCCGGTACCGTCGGCCGAGGCGCGGCTGCAGCCGTCGCAGCCTCCGGACTGGTGATCTCCTCAGGAGTCGCCGCCAACGCCAGCACCACCGTTGAAACCCCCGAGGTCACCACCCTGGAGGTGGCAGCCTCCGGTCTCAGCGTGGAGCGCGCCAGCAACACCTCCTCGGTCGCCGTGACCGCATCCCGCGAGGTCGAGCTCTCCTTCGACCGTCCCGTGGTCACCTCCACTCCCGCGCCGGAGCCTGAGCCAGCTCCTGAGCCCGTCGTCGAGGAAGCCGCTGATGTAGTGGTCGCTTCCCCCGAGACTGCGGAAGCCCCGGTAGACCAGACCCAGCAGGCCGAGGTCTCGCAGCAGGCAGACGCCACGCAGCAGGCTCAGAGCAACACTCAGGTCGCATCCACAGAACCCGTTCAGACTGAAGCGCCTGCATCCAGCGGTGGTAACGGCTCAGTCGTCGGTGCCGCATATGCAGGTCTTGGCAGCCCCTACTCCTACGGTGGATCCTCCACCTCAGGCTGGGACTGCTCGGGCTTCATCAACTGGGCCTACAACCAGGCCGGCATCTCGGTTCCGCGCAGCACTTACGCCATGATGGGCTCACTGCGCCAGGTGTCCTCACCCTCACCAGGTGACATCGTGATCCAGAACGGTGGCAGCCACGCCGCCATCTACGTGGGCAACGGTCAGCTCATCGGTGCAAACAACCCCCGCGTGGGCACCGTGCAGTACCCGCTGAACTCCCCGTACTGGTCCAACACCATGTACCTGAGCGTCAACTGACTCCTAGTCACTGAGTCAGCTGATTCTCCTTCAGTTTCTGAAGAACCTCGGCCGCAGGGCGCGATCCCATCTGGGATCGCGCCCTGCGGTTTTTTGCGTCCTGCCCCGCTGTGACGTAAATGGGTTTCGTCGCGTCCACGGTCTATATTGAGCCTGTACAGGCAGAGATGATCTGCTGGTAGACCCTGCGAGCACCGCGCCGAGAAGCGCCTTTGAGGGTGACGGCTTGTGGCGAGCAGGGGTGAACGCACGGGAGCCCCGATATGCGCACACTGGTGCTCAATGCCGGCTACGAGCCGCTGAGCGTTGTCACTTCGCGTCGTGCTGCTGTTCTGGTGATGCGCGGCAAGGCCAGCATGCTCGCGGAGGATCAGTTCCCCATTGTGACTCCTTCCGCGCAGGTGCCGCGGCCGGCCGTGATCCTCCTGCACCACTATGTTCGGGTAGCGCGCAGAGCCCCCGTGGCACCCTCGCGACGGAGCATCCTCCGCCGAGACGGACGCCTGTGCACCTACTGTTCTCGACCTGCCGCCACCGTGGACCACGTGATTCCGCGAGCCCGCGGCGGGGAGTCCAGCTGGGAGAATCTCGTGGCGTGCTGCGGTGCGTGCAATGCCCGCAAGGGCAGCAAGACCCTGGACGAACTGGGATGGACGCTGCCGCGGACCCCGCAGGCGCCGCCGCATCATGTGTGGATGCCGGTGGAACTCGATGCGCCCCGAGAAGTGTGGATGCCGTTTCTCTCCCATGCCTGCTGAATCACGCGTACGGGCGATCCTGCTCGCTGGGGGAAAGGGCAACCGGCTCGGCGGGGTCCAGAAGGCGCTGCTCAGCCGCGGGCAGGTGACTCAGCTGCGGCGTTGGCTCGCTGAACTCGAGGACCGCGGAATCCAAGCTGTCGTCGTCGGACCGCAACTTCTCAGTGCCGAGATCCCCGTAGGGACTCCGCTCGTTCAAGAGCAGCCGGCCTTTGCCGGGCCCGCCGCCGGGATCTTCGCGGGAGCCACAGCCACAGTCACGGCTCTGGCCGACGGCGGCGAAGTCCATGAGCCTTCGGATTGGACACTGCTGCTCGCGGTGGATCTGATTGCTCCGGGACCGCTGCTCGACTGGCTTTCGACTCAGGTGTCCACACTCCACCACCAGGACGCGGTGTTTCCCCGCGACCTGACGGGACGGACTCAATACCTCTGTGCCGTCGTGCCCACTCAGTGGCTTGAGCAGCGGGTCAGCGAGCTCGCCCCCGCCGACGTTCGAGACCGTTCCATGCGTTGGCTTGTGAAGGACCTCGAAGCCACCGGGCAGTTCACGCAGCCACTTGTCCCCGAGGAGCTCAGCGCCGATGTGGACACGCTCCAGGATGCTCGGCGATGGGGAGTGCAGCTGCCGTGAAGGGCGCTTGAGCCCAGCTTCCTCTCGCTGCTGCTGATGGCAGTTCCGCAGCTATGAGATTCTGGACCTCGATGCTGAATCTGAGATTGCGCCCGAGACAGGAGCTGATATGACAGAAGATCAGGAACATACCCGCGAGTCCATCGAACTCTGGGTCCGCGAACTTGCCCACCATCTGGAGATCGACGGTGTGGAGATCGACATCGACGCGATCCTGGGGCTGGCAGGACAGGCGGCCCATACAGTGGTTCGCCCAGCGGCACCCGTGACGACGTATCTCATCGGCTATGTCGCAGGGCTTGCCGAAGGAACAGGACAGGCGGATCTCCCCACGGCGTCCCGGGCCGCCTCACGTGTCGCTGCAGAACTCTTGGAACGCCGGTCCGGAGCCGTGGGTTGAGCAACCGCAGGGCTCGATGATCTCGCTGGAGCAGGCACGGCAGAGCATCGCTGAGACGCGGTCGCTGCCTTCGGTCAGCCTGCCGCTGCATCAGGCAATCGGTGCTGTGCTCGCAGAGCCCATCGTGGCGCTGCAGGATGTTCCGCACTGCGCCACCTCGGCGATGGATGGCTGGGCGATCGCCGAGCATGGAGAGCCCTCTGAGCCTGGTCGGGGTCACGTCGAAGCCCCTGCTCCCCGGTGGATGCTTCGCAGCGAGTCAGCCGAGAGTCCGGTTCGCCAGCCTGCGCCGCTGCATCCTGGGGAGGCTGCCGAAGTGGTCACCGGCTCGCCCGTGCCCACGGGAACCCTCTCCGTGCTGCGCTCCGAACACGGGATCGTCTCCCAGGGTCAGTTGGAGGCTCTCGCCAGCAGCGGTGACACCACGCCGCTGCGCAATATTCGCAGCGTCGGCACTGAAGCTCAAGCGGGGGATCAACTGATCTCCGCAGGCGCAGTGCTGAGCCCTGCGGGTGCTGCTACTGCAGCGGTGGCGGGATATGACTGCGTGACCGTGGTGCCGCAGCCACGGGTTCAGCTGGTCCTCACCGGCGAGGAGATCGTCACTCATGGCGTGCCCAGCGGTGGGCATGTCCGGGATGTATTCGGTCTGGCGCTGCCTGGGATGGTCACCTTCATGGGTGCGGTGCCGGTGGACTCCCGGCGTCTCGGTGATGACGTCGAAGCACTGGTGGCGGCACTGGAGCAGATTGCTCGCTCCGGCTCTGCCGATCTGATCATCACCAGCGGAGGCACGTCACATTCCAAGGCAGATTCCCTTCGGCCGGCGCTTGCGCGGATCGGGGCGGAGGTGATCCTGGATGCCGTCGATATGCGTCCGGGGCATCCCACTCTGATCGCCCGTCTGCCGGGCACGGAAGGTGCTGTGCATCTTCTGGGTCTTCCAGGTAATCCACTGGCGGGTTTCGCCGGACTGGCCGCCCTGGGTGCGCCGCTGCTTGATGCACTCAGGGGTGTTCCCGCCACGCAGCGGGGACGTACCCTGAAGGTCACAGCAGGTTCGGCCCTCGAGGGAGCCTCCCGCGGAACACGGTTGCTTCCTGTGCGGATGTCCAGACAAGGTGCCGTCCCTGCGGGGTACAGCAACTCTCATATGATGCGGGGATTGGCCAATTCCGACGCTCTGGCGATCGTCCCCAGTGGGGGCGTTGCGCAGGGCCAGACGGTCCAGTGCCTCGAGGTACCGGGACAAGGGCAGGGAGGTCTGCGATGGGACGCGTGACTCAGCGCCGACGCGTGACAACCGTTCACGCCGATGGCAGCAGCAGCAAAGTGGATCTCATCGCGGCCGAGGAACCCCTGGAGCTCCGGCTCCGCGGTGAATCTTTCACCGTGACGATGCGCACCCCAGGTCATGATTTCGAGCTTGTGGCAGGATTCCTGGTGGCCGAGGGGATCATCCGCTCCCGCGAGGAGCTGCGGAGTCTGCGCTACTGCGCCGGAACCGATGAGCTCGGCAACCAGACCTATAACGTCATCGACGCCGAGCTCGACCCTTCTCTGCCACCCACCAGCCTGCTGCGGACCCGCAATGTGCTGACCACCTCCGCCTGCGGCATCTGTGGCACAACCTCGATCGACGCAGTGGAGAAGACCATTCCGTCACGGGAACCAGCTCAGCTTCGCCTCGACACCGACACCCTGTTGAGCCTGCCGGACCGGATGCGAGACGCCCAGCAGCTCTTTCGCAAGACCGGTGGAGTCCACGCGGCGGCCCTCTTCGATGCCGCCGGAACGCTGCTGTGTCTGCGGGAGGACGTGGGGCGGCACAACGCGGTGGACAAAGTGGTCGGCTGGGCGCTGACCCAGGGACTGCTTCCACTCAGCGGCACGGTGCTGCAGGTTTCCGGCAGGGCTTCTTTCGAGCTTGTGCAGAAGGCAGCCCTGGCGGGGATCGAGATGCTCGCGGCGGTCGGGGCGCCGTCGTCGTTGGCTGTTGATCTGGCCGAGCGCTCAGGACTCACCCTGGCGGGGTTCTCCCGGGGCAGCTCCATCAATCTCTACACCCACCCGGAGCGCGTGAACACAGAACAGAGGTTGATCGGTCATGACCAGCGTGCATGATGACTCAGTCCGCGGCCATGCCGCCGAATTTGCCGATATCGACGAAGATCAGCTCCAGGTCGGCGAGCCGAAGGGCTATGCCGCTGGGATGAAGGCAGTGGAGGTCTCGTTCTCCCGAGGTAAGGCCCAGGGTGCGCTGTCACGCACTGTCCGTGCGATGTACCGGGTGAACCAGACCGGGGGAGTCGACTGCCCGGGCTGTGCCTGGCCCGAACCCACGGAGACCCGCCGCAAGCCGGTGGAATTCTGCGAGAACGGCGCCAAGGCGATCGCAGAAGAGTCGACGACGCGGATCGTGACCCCTGACTGGTGGGCCCAGCACTCGATCGCCGAGCTGGAGACCAAGACCGAGTATTGGCTCGGTCAGTCCGGGCGGATCACTCACCCGATGGTGATCCATGCAGGGGAGACCCACTACCGCCCGATCAGTTGGAGCGCGGCTTTCGACACCATCGCGGAGCACGTGCGTGCCACGACCCCGCAGCGGTGCATGTTCTACACCTCGGGGCGCACCGCGAACGAGACCGCGTTCCTGTATCAGCTCCTGGCCCGCTCTCTGGGCACCAATAACCTCCCTGACTGTTCCAATATGTGCCATGAGTCCTCGGGGACCGCGATGAACCCCACCATCGGCATCGGCAAGGGAACCGTCTCACTGGAAGACATCGAGCATTCGGAGCTGATCTTCGTGGTCGGGCAGAATCCGGGGACCAACCATCCGCGGATGCTGGGCTCCCTGGCCCAGGCGCGAAGGAACGGCGGCAAGGTCGTCGCGGTCAACCCTCTGCCCGAGGCGGGCCTCATGCGCTTCAAGGATCCGCAGACCGCGAAGGGTCTGATCGGGGACGGGGAACGCATCAGCGATGAGTTCCTGCAGATCAAGGTCGGCGGAGATCAGGCGCTCTTTCAGGCGCTGGGCCACCTGCTGCTGCAGAAGGAGGACGCCGAACCGGGTTCTGTGCTGGACCGTGAATTCATCGAATCCAAGACCAAGGGGTTCCAGGAGTATCGGGCGGCCCGCGCCAGCATCGACTGGAGCGAGATCGAGACCGCGACTGGGCTCACCCGGGCCGAGATCGAGCACATCGCAGATCTCATGGCGGCCTCGAAGGCGACGATCTTCTGCTGGGCGCTGGGGCTCACGCAACAGCCACATTCGGTGGACACGATCAAAGAGATCATCAATCTCTTGCTGATGCAGGGAAACTTCGGCAAGCGCGGTGCCGGTGCCTGCCCGGTCCGCGGACATTCAAACGTCCAGGGGGACCGCACTTTCGGGATCTGGGAGAAGCCTACCGAGGGGTTCCTCTCCAGGCTCGACGCCGAGTTCGGCATCGACTCACCCCGTGAACACGGCTATGACTCCACGCACGGCATGTCGGCCATGTACGCCGGTGAGGTGGATGTGTTCGTCTCCATGGGCGGCAACCTCGCGGCGGCGAATTCCGACACCGCCGTCATGGAGGCGGGGTTGAAGCGGACCGGTCTGACCGTCCACATCTCCACGAAGCCCAATCGGTCCCATGTGGTGCACGGCCGCACCTCGCTGATCCTTCCGACCCTGGGCAGATCCGATCGTGACGATAAACATCCAGGAGGTGCCCAGTTCCTCTCCGTGGAGAACTCCATGTCAGTGGTCAGCTCCACACGGGGTCGGTTGGAACCGGTCTCGGATCACCTGCTCGCGGAACCGGTCATCATTGCGCGAATGGCCGAGGCGATCTTCGGAGCCGAGCATCCGGTGAACTGGCAGGGAATGGCCGAGGACTACGACGTCATTCGTGATCACGCCTCGCGCGTGGTGGAGGGTACCGAGGATTTCAACCGCCGGATCCGCGACAAGACTGGTTTCGTCCTGCCTAACCCGCCGCGGGACCAGCGGTCATTCGCGACCGCAGATGGCCGGGCTGGATTCACGGTGCGGGATCTGGAGTATCTGACCCCGCCGCCGGGGCACCTGGTCCTGCAGACCATGCGCTCCCATGACCAGTACAACACCACGTTCTACGGTCTGGATGATCGCTACCGCGGTATCTCCGGGGGGCGCCGCGTGATCCTTATCCACCCGGACGACCTCGCGGAGACGGGTTTCGCCGACCGAGAGCTGGTGGACGTGGTGTCGGTGTTCCAAGGGGAGGAGCGCCGGGCGGAGCGATTCCATCTCGTGGCATATCCCACCGCTCGGGGATGCGTGGCCGCATATTATCCGGAGGCCAATGCGCTGACCCACCGCGATCTTGTGGCCAGGGAATCAAACACTCCTGGGTTCAAAGCGATGATGGTCAGGTTTATTGCGCGAGACCAAGAAATCGCAATATGACAGGTCCGTAGTGACCTGAGTGGATTATTAGCGTAGGGTGAAGGAGTACCACAAGGCTTCTACAATCATGCAGTCGCTTCAGTGGACACCGCACCTGGCCGGCCAGGTTGGATGCGGCACAAGCATCGTGAAATCGATGCGTAGCAAGAGCAAGTATATTAAGGAAACATCATGGCCACTGGCACAGTTAAATGGTTCAACGCTGAAAAGGGCTATGGTTTCATTGCCCCCGAAGACGGTTCAGACGATGTCTTCGTGCACTTCAGCGCGATCACCACTTCCGGCTTCCGTTCCCTCGAGGAGAACCAGAAGGTTGAGTTCGAGACTGCCCGCGGCCCCAAGGGTCTGCAGGCTGAGAACGTTAACCCGCTCTAAGCTTCTCTAAGTTCGCCGAGAACGGTGTAAAAACCTTCTCGCGCTGGACATCTCGGGTTCGATGAACAGAACCTCTGAAAGATCGGCCCCCTGCACTCGCATCGCGAGAGCAGGGGGCCGATTTCGTTTCTCTCGACTTCTTCACGGCCCGACGGCCGATGTTGGCTGATTCCGGCCGACAGGTCTACAGTTCAACTTTGTGAATCAACCTGTGCCCGCAGAACAGCGGGCGTTGCTTCGCCGGATCACCCCGGTGCGGCTCATCTTTCTCGGCTTCCTCCTGGTCACAGGCATCGGGACCGCACTTCTGCTTCTCCCGGCAGCGACGGTTGCCGGAGAGCAGACTGACTTTATCCACGCCCTCTTCACGGCCACCTCTGCCCTGTGCGTGACGGGACTGACAGTGGTGGATTCCGGAAGCCATTGGTCCGGATTCGGCCAGGCTGTCATTCTGGTGTTGATCCAACTCGGTGGATTCGGCGTGATGACCTTCGCCACGGTGGTGGGTCTCATCGTCCTGGGACGGCTCTCGCTGCGCTCGAAGCTGCTTGCCGCCGCGGAGGCCAAGAGCCTTGGGCTTGCAGATCTGCGCTCGCTGATTCTGGGCATCGTCAAGATCTCGCTGCTCGTGGAGGGCATCCTTGCAGTCATCCTGACGCTGCGCTTCTTCTTCAGCTACGAGATGGGCCTCGCGGAAGCGCTGTGGCAGGGCGTCTTCCATTCAGTCTCAGCGTTCAACAACGCTGGATTCTCACTCTTCAGCGACTCGATGATGGGCTTCGTCTCGGACCCGGTGGTCTGCCTGGCGCTCAGCGCAGCGATCATCCTGGGAGGCCTGGGCTTCCCCGTCATCCTGCAGCTGCGCCGCCGGTTCGCCACACCGCGACTGTGGTCCATGCACACCCGGATTGTCCTCTGGGCAACAGGGATTCTGTTGGTGAGTGGCACAGCCATGATCTCGGCACTTGAGTGGTCGAACCCTGCCACGTTGGGACCGCTGCACTGGTCAGAGAAGCTGCTGGCAGGGTTCTTCCAGTCGGTGCAGACACGCACTGCAGGGTTCAACAGCCTAGATATCTCGGCGATGGAACCCACGACCTGGCTCGGCATGGACGCGCTGATGTTTATCGGCGGTGCTCCTGCCGGCACCGCCGGAGGAATCAAGGTCACCACCTTCGCGGTGCTGCTGTTCATCGTCTTTGCCGAGCTGCGCGGGGGAACTGCGGTCAACATCTTCGGCAAGCGCCTCTCCCGGGCCGTCCACCGGCAGGCCATCGCGGTGGTGCTGCTGGCCACCGCCGTCGTCATCCTCTCCACAGGTGCGCTGATGCACCTGACCGGACTTCCGCTGGACAAGGTCCTCTTCGAGACGGTCTCGGCCTTCGCCACCGTGGGGCTGTCCACCGGCATCACCGCAGATCTGCCCGTCAGCGGTCAGCTGCTCCTGGCGCTGCTGATGTTCATCGGCAGGGTCGGGCCCATCACCTTCGCCTCAGCGCTCGCACTCCGTGAGCGCCGCACCATGTATGAACTGCCCAAGGAAAGGCCCATCATTGGCTAATTTCAAGCTCTTCGGAGGAACGAACCCGGGCGACGTCGCGCGCCCCGATTCCGTGGCGGTGATTGGACTGGGCCGGTTCGGACGTGCCCTGGCGCTCGAGCTCATGGCTCATGGCACCGATGTGCTGGGGATCGACCGCGATGAAAGCGTGGTGCAGTCGCTCAACGGCAAGCTCACCCACGTGGTGGCGGCGGATGCGACCAGTGAAGAGGCGCTCCGGCAGCTGTCAGTGGATGAATTCGACCATGTGGTGATCTCGATCGCGTCGAATCTCGAGGCCAGCATCCTGGCGACCTCACTGATGCTTCAGTTCAACATCAACGAACTCTGGGCCAAAGCGGTGAGCGAGGCGCATCGGGCGATCCTCGAGCAGCTCGGTGTGCGCCACATCGTGTTCCCAGAACAAGATATGGGCCGCCGTGTCGCACATATGGTCCGCGGAAGTCTCCAGGACTACATCTTGATAGATGAGGACTTCGCGCTGGCGAAGACCACCCCGCACCAGGGAATCCTGGGCGAGGAGCTCGGGGAGCTCGACGTGCGCCGTCGCCATGGTGTGACCATCACTGCGGTCAAGCACGCGGGAGGTCATTGGGAACCGGCGACGGCACAGACGGTGCTCGCAGCCGATGACGTCATCCTGGTCTCGGGCCCCGCAAAGAAGGCCGAAGGGTTCAAACGTTTGCGGTGATGCTGCGCCTGCGCTGATGCCGCCCGCCCTCGGGGGCAGGCGGCATCAATAAGCGGGTTTTAGGTGCGGGAGTTAGTTCCGCAGCGCCGGGTAATCGGTGTAGCCGCGTTCGCCGCCCACGTAGAAGGTGGAGGGGTCGGGCTCGTTCTCTTCGAGACCCATCTCCCAGCGCGCGGCAAGGTCGGGGTTCGCAATGACGGAGCGTCCCACGCCCACGGTCTCGGCCAGGTCCTCCGCTACGAGTCGCACTGCTTCCTCGCGTGTGGTCTGCATGCCGAAACCGGAGTTCGCGATCAGGGGAGCACCCGAGACGCGACGAATCATCTGCACGAGCTCGCTGGCGGGATCAGCATTGAGCACGTCGATGTGGCTCAGCTGCAGTGGCGCGAAGCCTTCCGCCATGGCCTGGTAGGTGGCGAGCGCGTCGGCGTGATCCTCTTCCAGGGCTCCCTGGATATTGTGCTGCGGGGAGAGCCGAATGCCGGTGCGATCTGCACCGATAGCGGCGGAGACCGCAGTGGCGACCTCCACTGAGAGCCGGGCACGGTTCTCAGGGGATCCGCCGTAGTTATCGGTGCGGGTGTTCGAGGCCGGTGCGGTGAACTCATGGAGCAGGTAGCCGTTGGCACCGTGGAGCTGAACGCCGTCGAACCCTGCCTCAATCGCGTTCTTCGATGCCTGGGTGAAGGCGGTGATGGTCTGCGCGACTTCCTCGGCGCTCAGCGCGTGGGGCACCGGGTGGGCCGATTTGCCCTCGGGGGTCCGGATCTCTCCCGGAGCGGCAAGTGCGCTGGGTGCGACGACGCGGCCGGTGCCGGAGATCAGCTCATGACCGATGCGGCCACCATGCATGATCTGGGCGACGATCTTTCCGCCGGCGGCGTGGACCGAATCGGTGACCTTGCGCCAACCCTCGACCTGCTCTGCGGTCTCGAGGCCTGGCTGTCCGATCCAGGTGCGACCTTCCATGACGGGGAAGGTGCCTTCGGTGACGATGAGTCCGAGTGAGGCGCGCTGCGTGTAGTACTCGACCATCAAGTCATTGGGGACGCCGTCCTCGCCGGCCCGGATGCGGGTCAGCGGTGCCATGACGAGCCGGTTGCGCAGCTCGATGGCGCCGAGTGAGGTGGGGGAGAAGAGCTTGTCCTGCACCTGGTGTTCCTGGGTGGAAGAAGTCATTGATGAGGTCCTTATCTACGGGGTGGAGGGCGCGCCGATACTTCCGCCGCGCACACCGGTCTGCCATGGGCAACCTCCACGGCCTGTGGGAGATTCCTGAGCTGGGCCAACATCACATTTCTGCTGCTTATGCTTGATCGATGGAGCCAGAACAGTCATCCCTCGTGCTGCCGCCCCTTGAGCCGGTGCGGCAGCTCCAGGCAGCCTTGGGCCGTGCGGGAATCGAAAGCGTCGTCGGCGGATCGGGACTGTTGGCAAGTCTGGGGCTGGTCGATGTGGTCCACGACTGGGACCTGGTCATCGACGCGGAACCGGAAGCGGTGCAGCGAGTGCTCGATGACATGGAGCTGCGTCACTCACGGAAGCCACGGGAAGGAATCTTTCACTCCAACGCAGCACTTCTGGTGGACGCGCCGGGCCACAGCATCGATGTCCTCATCGGGTTCACGCTGGAATCTGGAGACGGGGTAGTCCACATTCCCGCCAGTCGAGGCGCCGTGTGGCAGGGCCTGCAGATGGCGCGGGTCCAGGAGTGGATCCTTGCGTATCGACTGCTCGGACGGCCCGAGCGGGCGCAGCTGCTTCAGCGTTGCCTCGAGAACTGAGCGTGGTCCCCCCGGCAGGATTCGAACCTGCGACACCCGCTTTAGGAGAGCGGTGCTCTATCCCCTGAGCTACGGAGGGTTGACCGGCGGTCATATCCGCCAGTGCCGCCAGTTCCTGCGCGGCACCGGACCATCCTACCCGTGCCGATGCCGAGCGCAGGCAATGGGCTTTTCGAGGTGGAAACCTTAGGGCCTGTCTTGACAGGCTCACGGCTATAGGAAGTAACCTAATGTCCATAGGTTACTGGTGGAGCGACGGATTGCGAAGGAAACAGATGGCTCGAGCAGGGATCACGAGGGACGGGCTCGCGAGAGTCGGCGCCGAGCTTGCAGATGAGATCGGGTTTGCTCGCGTCACGCTGGCAGAGGTTGCCAGACGCTGTGGTGTGCAGACACCGAGTCTGTACTCACATGTGGCCAGTACCGCCGAGCTCGGCCGCAGTGTGGGCATGCTTGCCCTGACCGAGATGGCGGACCGGGCGGCAGAGGCGATTGCGGGATTGTCCCGACGCGACGCTCTGGAGGGGCTCGCGAACTCCTACCGGGACTACGCCCGTGCACACCCAGGTCGGTTCGAAGCTTCTTCTGTTCCCCTGGATGCCCAGAGTGCGGCTGAGAGTGCTGGACCGCGCCATGCACGGTTCACCGCTGCGATCCTTCGCGGCTATGACCTGGATCCGGAGGCGGAAGTCCATGCAGTGCGGATGCTGGGCAGCACTATCCGGGGATTCATCACGCTTGAGCTCAACGGCAGCTTCGATCACAGTTCCCCACCACCTGCGCAGAGCTGGCAGCGCATCATCGACGCACTTGACGCACTGCTCAGCGATTGGCCCGCCTCCACAACTCCCACTTCAAGAGATGAGGATCTCCATGACAAGGCCTGATCTGATGCAGATTCCGCTGAGCCCCGCGCTCTTCCATGGCGCCGTCGAGCTCGAAGACACCGAGCACGGCATTGCGCCGCACCGGCTTCCGAGCTGGGCCCGCGCCCAGAACACCGACCAGCAGATGGCGACGGTTCAGGCTCAGTCCTCCGGTGTCCGCCTGAACCTGCGCACCGCAGCGAGTGTGATTGAACTTCAGACGCGGCGCTCGCGAAAGAGCTATGCAGGCGTTCCGCCGCGTCCGGACGGTGTGATCGAGCTGGTGCATGAGGGCGAGGTCATTGGATCTTCGGTGACCTCGGGAGGCACCAAGGCGGTGATTGATATGAGCACCGGAGAGGTGGACCGAGAGGTCGGACCGGCGCACACGGCCGTCTTCGCCGGGCTCCCGCCTGGAGTCAAGGACCTCGAAGTGTGGTTGCCGCATCAGGAGATCACCGAGGTGATTGGGCTGCGCAGTGACGCCCCGGTGGAGCCGGTGAATCCTTCCAAGCCGGTTTGGGTGCACCACGGCAGCTCGATCAGCCACGGCTCCAACGCCACCCGCCCCACTGGAATCTGGCCGGTGGTCGCCGCGCAGCGTGCGCAGCTGGATCTGCTGAACCTCGGCTTTGGCGGCAGCGCACTTCTTGATCCGTTCGTGGCACGCACCATTCGGGATCTCCCGGCAGACGTGATCAGCCTCAAACTCGGGATCAACCTGGTCAACAGTGATGTCATGCGGCTGCGCGCGCTTGGTCCCGCAGTGCATGGTTTCCTCGACACCATCCGCGAGGGCCATCCCGAGACCCCCTTATTGGTGGTGTCCCCGATCTACTGCGGAATCCACGAAGAGACTCCGGGTCCGGGAGCTTTCGATCTCGATGCCATCGCGCAGGGAACCATGCGGTTCAAGGCCACGGGGGACCCGTCCGAGAGCCAAGCCGGGAAGCTCACGCTCACCGTCATTCGCCAGGAACTGGCTCGCGTGGTGGAGCAGCGCCGCGCCACGGACGCGAACCTGCACTACCTCGACGGGCGCGAGCTGTATGCCGAAGGTGACAGCGCGGAACATCCGCTGCCCGATGCGCTTCACCCCGACGCAGAGACACACCGTCTCATCGGAGAGCGGTTCGCGGCAGCCGCCGCTCTAGGGCCTTTCCACGCCCTGGCGGATGAGGTTCATCACCACTGAGCCGATGACCACGGCCCCGAGGATCACCAGAAGCGCCCAACTGGCCACGGTGAAACCGGAGGACACCGCCACCAGTTCCTCGTCGAGCGGCTCCATGGTCAGGATCCGGTCGATGAGGAAGTTCTCCGTGATGTCGACGACCGCGAAGACTGCAGCGCCGGCCAGGACCGCCCAGCGGAAGAACCTGCTGCGCATGACCAGGCCGACTACGGCCCAGCTGGCCAGGAAGAAGGAGATCGGAAAGAGAATGCCGGCGGTCCTGTGCAGGAAGCTGAGCTGCCCGGTGCCGTCGGAGTCCATGACGTTGCGCAGACGTTCGATGTCTTCCACGGAGTACCCGAACAGGCGGGTGTCCGGCATGGAGAAGCCGCCCGCGAAGTAGTTCATCTGGGGGAGCGCATAGAGGTGGAGGTAGGCGAAGAGGAAGGCCATCAGACCCAGCAGCGCGTAGAGCAGCAGGTGCGGATTGGAGTCGGTGCCCTCACCCGCTCGATGGCTTGCATCGCTGAGATACCCATCCTGGACGTCGTCGCGGCGCTGCGGGGTCGTGGAGATGTCGCGGCCCTGCCTGCGCGCCTCACGGAAGGCCCGCAGGCCTCCCGGCTGGCCCGGAGCATGAGGGGTTTCGGGAACCTTGGCGGGGTTGCCCCGCACCTTCTTGCGCCGCTTGGACATGGTTCTCCTTCACACTGTGCCGACTTCTAGTTTCGCAGAGGTTTATGGACTTTCCGTGCCGCGGCGGTGTCAGATGCGCCCCGTAGACTTGAACCACCATGGATTTCCTCTTCACCCCGCCGAAAGAGACGCCCACCGAGCGTTCCCGCAAGCCCGAGAGTCAGCAGGGCGCAGACCCGTCGACGCCGCAGGGCGACCCCACGCTCAGCGATGCCGTCGCGGAGCTGAACCCGGAGCAGCGCGCCGCGGTGCTGCATTCAGGCTCACCGCTGCTGATCGTTGCCGGGGCCGGTTCGGGCAAGACCCGGGTGCTCACGCGCAGGGTCGTTCATCTGCTGCGCAGCGGAGCGGCACGGCCGCACGAGATCCTGGCCATCACCTTCACCAATAAGGCTGCACGGGAGATGAAGGACCGCATCGGTGAACTCATCGGTCCCTCCGCGGAACGCATGTGGGTCTCCACCTTCCACTCCTCCTGTGTCCGGATCCTGCGCGCGGAGGCAGCTCACCTTGGGCGCAGGACCACGTTCACGATCTATGACAGCGCTGATTCACTCCGGTTGATCACCACTATCGCCAAGTCCCATGATCTGGACCCCAAGAGGTTCGCTCCACGAGCTCTGAAGAATAAGATCTCCGCGCTGAAGAATGAGCTCATCGACGCCGAAGCGTTCCAGGCCACAGCGGCCAATGAGCCCTTCTCCGAGGCAGTGTCCACTGTGTACCGGGAGTACTCGGAGCGTCTGCGCGCAGCCAATGCCTATGACTTCGACGACCTCCTGGCGGAGACCGTCTATATGTTTGATGCCTTCCCGAGGATCCTTGACGGCTATCGACGGCGGTTCCGGCATGTTCTGGTGGACGAGTACCAGGACACCAACCATGCGCAGTACCGGCTTGTGCGGCAACTCACCGGGCCTGCCGGTGATGGCACCGATGAAGCCCAGACTCCCGGTGCAGAGCTGACCGTGGTGGGCGATTCCGATCAGTCCATCTACGCATTCCGTGGCGCCGATATCCGCAATATCGTTGAGTTCGCGCGGGACTATCCCGACGCCACCACGATCAAGCTGGAGCAGAACTACCGCTCCACCCAGACCATCCTCAACGCGGCGAATGCGGTGATCTCGCAGAACCCCAATCGCACGGATAAGAAGCTCTGGACCGATCTCGGTGAGGGGTCCCCGATCGTGCTGCATGTGGCGCCCTCGGAGAATGATGAGGCGGAGTGGATCGCCCGCACCATCGATTCGCTGGGAGATTCCGAAGGCATCAAACCCTCGGATGTGGCCGTCTTCTACCGCACCAACGCCCAGTCACGCTCGCTGGAGGAGCGGCTGATCAACCGCGGCATTCCCTACCGCGTGATCGGTGGCACCCGCTTCTATGACCGCAAAGAGATCAAGGATGCACTGGCCTATCTGCGTGTGGTCAACAACCCCGACGACGACGTGAACCTGCGTCGTATCCTCAATGAGCCCAAGCGGGGCATCGGCGAGCGGGCCGAGGGAGCCGTGGCGACTCTAGCCACACGTGAACGCATCACCTTCCTCGAAGCGCTGCGCAAGGCCGAATCCGCCCCGGGAATCGCCACCAGATCCCTCAAGGCGGTGGCCTCCTTCGTCCGAATGATCGATGACCTCATCCAGCTCAATCAGGATGCAAAGCCCTCCGTGGTGCTGGAGGCGACTCTGGAGCAGTCGGGGATGCTCGAGGCGCTGCGTCAGTCTAAGGATCTCCAGGACGAGTCCCGCGCGGATAACCTCGGCGAACTCGTGGCCGTGGTGAAGGAGTATGAGGTCGAGGCGGCTGCAGCGGATAGCGCGCCGAACAGCTCCACCTCGAACAACGCCGACGACGGTTCAGTGCTTGAGGCCGAGTCGGGCATTGCTGGGGACAACCCGGTTGAGGGCCCCGGTGCTCTGGCGAACTTCCTGGAGCAGGTCTCCCTGGTGGCCGACGCCGACGCCATCCCCTCCGCGGGGGACGCCGAGTCCCAGCGGCTGGCGATAGAACAGGGGCAGGTCACCCTGATGACCCTGCACACTGCAAAGGGCCTGGAGTTCCCGGTGGTGTTCCTCACCGGTATGGAACATGGGATCTTCCCCCATGCTCGTTCCATGGCAGATCCCGACGAGCTCGCCGAGGAGCGGCGTCTGGCCTACGTCGGGCTGACCCGTGCCCGGCAGAAGCTGTTCCTCTCCCGTGCCGAGTCACGGCATCTCTGGGGTCAGCACCAGTTCAATCCGCCCAGCCAGTTCCTCGGAGAGATTCCGGAGGAGCTCATGGAGGTCGAGGCTTCCTATTCCACCTCGGCCTCGCGCGGACCGCGATTCGGTTCAGCGGGATTCGGCGGATCACTCTCCGGAGGATGGGGGACCGGCTCGGAGTCTTATGGCTCGGGCTCGCGCGGATCAGGATCACGCAGTGCCTCAGGTCCCACTGTCTACGGAGCGGCGGACAGCGAAAAGTCCTCCTCCTCATTGCCCGGGGCCACCAGGGGAGCAGCCCCGGCACAGGTCGACCCGGGGCGTGAAGTCCCGAGTCTGAGCCCCGGAGACAGAGTCAGTCACCAGCGATTCGGCGTCGGCGAGGTGCTCGCCGTGGAAGGAAGCGGCGCGAAGACCGTCGCCAAGGTGAGCTTCGCCGGGTCCGAGAAGAGACTTCTCCTGCGATATGCTCCACTAGAGAAGGTCCTCTGAGCGCTGCGCGTGAAGCGCGCGACGCCACCGGCCTTCACATGTAGAGATGACTTCGACGTAGAAGGACACACACGTGGACCTGTATGAGTACCAGGCGCGCGATCTCTTCGAGGCACACGGCGTTCCCGTGCTGGCCGGAATCGTAGCGCAGACCCCGGAAGAAGCGAGGGCAGCTGCCGAGAAAATCGGTGGCACCGTCGTCGTCAAAGCTCAGGTAAAGGTTGGCGGCCGTGGAAAGGCCGGCGGCGTCAAACTTGCCAAGAGTGCCGATGAAGCGCAGCAGCATGCTGAAGCCATTTTGGGTATGGACATCAAGGGGCACACAGTGCACCGCGTGATGATCGCCCAGGGTGCAGACATTGCAGACGAGTACTACTTCTCGATCCTGCTGGACCGAGCCAACCGTGACTACCTGGTCATGTGCTCCAAAGAGGGCGGCGTGGAGATCGAGCAGCTCGCCGTCGAGCGGCCCGAGGCTCTGGCGCGGGTGAGCGTGGATCCTAATACGGGCATCGATGCTGCCAAGGCCAAGGAGATTGCCGAGAAGGCAGGGTTCCCCGAGGAGCAGCACGAACAGCTTTCCAACGCCTTCATCCAGCTGTGGACCGTCTTCTCCAAGGAGGACGCCACACTGGTCGAGGTGAACCCGCTGGTGAAGACCGGAGACGGACAGATCATTGCCCTCGACGGCAAGGTCACCATCGATGAGAACGCTGGCTTCCGCCAGCCGCAGCACTCGGAGCTCGTCGATGAGCAGACCGAGGATCCGCTGGAGGCCAAGGCCAAGGCCAATGACCTGAACTACGTCAAGCTTGACGGTCAGGTCGGCATCATCGGCAACGGCGCCGGTCTGGTCATGTCCACCCTGGACGTCGTCGCCTATGCGGGCGAGGCTCACGGTGGCGTCAAGCCTGCCAACTTCCTCGACATCGGCGGTGGCGCCTCGGCTGAGGTCATGGCCAACGGTCTTGACGTCATCCTGGGTGACGAGCAGGTCAAGTCAGTCTTCGTCAACGTCTTCGGCGGCATCACCTCGTGTGATGCAGTGGCCAACGGCATCGTCAAGGCGCTGGAGATCCTCGGGGATTCCGCCACCAAGCCGCTCGTGGTTCGCCTCGACGGCAATAACGTGGAGGAGGGGCGCCGCATTCTTGAAGCAGCGAACCACCCGCTGGTCACCAGCGCTGACACCATGGACGCCGGCGCCGATAAGGCCGCCGAACTTGCGCACTCCGCGCAGACTGATAAGTAAGGACCTGCTCACACAATGTCTATTTACCTGAACAAGGACTCCAAGGTCATCGTGCAGGGCATCACCGGCGGTGAGGGCACCAAGCACACCGCGCTGATGCTCAAGGCAGGCACCAACATCGTCGGCGGCGTCAACGCCCGCAAGGCCGGCACCACCGTGTCCCATAAGGACAAGGCCGGTGCCGAGATCGAGCTGCCAGTCTTCGAATCCGTGGCCGAGGCCATGGAGAAGACCGGAGCCGATGTCTCGGTGGCGTTCGTGCCACCGAAGTTCGCCAAGGATGCGGCAGTGGAAGCCATCGAGGCAGGCATCGGCCTGCTCGTGGTGATCACTGAGGGTATCCCGGTGCAGGACTCGGCCGAGTTCTTCAACCTCTCGCTGACCAAGACCGGTGCCGACGGCAAGCCCGTCACCCGCGTCATCGGCCCGAACTGCCCCGGCATCATCACGCCGGGTCAGGCGCTGGCAGGCATCACCCCGGCAAACATCACCGAGGCCGGCCCGATCGGCCTCGTCTCGAAGTCCGGAACCCTGACCTACCAGATGATGTACGAGCTGCGCGATATCGGCTTCTCCACCTCCATCGGCATCGGTGGTGACCCAGTCATCGGCACCACGCATATCGATGCGCTGGAGGCCTTCGAGAACGACCCGGAGACCAAGGCCATCGTGATGATCGGTGAAATCGGCGGCGATGCTGAAGAGCGCGCAGCCGAGTACATCAAGGCTCATGTCACCAAGCCCGTTGTGGGCTACGTGGCAGGCTTCACCGCTCCCGAGGGCAAGACCATGGGCCACGCCGGCGCCATCGTCTCCGGCGGCTCGGGTACGGCTGAGGGCAAGAAGGAAGCTCTTGAGGCTGCAGGGGTGAAGGTCGGCAAGACGCCGTCCGAGACCGCTGATCTGCTTCGCGAGGTCTTCAAGGGCTAAGGCTCACAGACCCTACAGTCTGAAACACCGCAGTGCGGGGCCGTTCCTGATCTTCAGGGGCGGCCCCGTTCTCGTTCCCGCTGGTTCTCGCTGCCGCAGCTGTTCAGCCGCCTTCGGAGCCCTCGCCCAGCTCCCGCTCCGGGTGCTCGCCGAATCGGAAGTGGCGTCCACTGAGCTCTCGGGGGCTGATCCGTACGTAGTAGTCCTTGAGTGTGGGGACCCAGGGCTTGAGGTTGAGCCGTTCGGCCGCCTCGCGCTCTGCCGAGGTCTCCAGCCGCGCCGCAGTGCCGCGCAGCACCACAGACCAGGCCTGGTCAGAGAGAATCCCGTCGGCTTCGAAGACCACGCTCTCATTGACGGCCATCTCGGCTAGTTTCGAGCCAGGGGCGGTGCGCAGGAGGATGCTGCGGTCCTGGACGGCGCAGTTGACCGGGAAGATATCCGCACGGCCATCGACGACGGTGACGAGACGCCCGTGCTGAGTGCCTTCCAACAGGCTCCAGCACTGCTCTTCGCTCAGGATTAGGACTGGATCATTGTCGAGGTGTTCGAACATGGCGGTCACCGTCTCTGGGTAGTGGGCACTTCACTGTGCCATTCCCGAGTCTAGTCCTTTTCTACACATTGTAGAAGAGTGGTTTATGGGCCCGGATGCAGTTCGCTCAGGCCACGGTGACGCCGAGCAGCGAGCCCAGCACGTAGGTCACCGCTGCGGCCCCTAGCCCGATTCCCAGCTGGCGAAGACCGCGTTTGAGCGGGGAGGCTCCGGAGAGCAGTCCGACCACTGCACCGGTGCCCAGCAGCGCGATTCCCACCATGGAACACGAGATGACGACGGCGGAGAGCCCCTCGGCTCCCAGCAGGTAGGGAAGCACCGGAATGAGCGCACCCACGGCGAAGAAGACGAAGCTGGACCCAGCCGCGGTCCAGGCCGAACCGACGATCTCATGATCATCCACGGGCTCTTCTGGATCGTGGGAGAGCTCCGGATTGCAGTCGCAGTCGAAGACGTTGAGCCGCTCGAGCGCACGGTGCTCGGCGTCGCCCTTGCTCATCCCGCGGGCCCGGTAGACCAGGATCAGCTCATTGTGGTCCAGATCCAGATCTGGTGCCGCACGCAGCGTCACCTGGGTGGGACGCGTGGCATCGAGAAGTTCACGTTGGCTGCGGACAGAGACGAACTCCCCGGCGGCCATGGAGAGCGCTCCTGCGAGCAGACCGGCGATCCCGGTCAGCAGGATCACGGTGGAGCCGACGCCGGTGGCGCCCATGCCCATGATCAGCGCGAGGTTGGAGACCAGCCCGTCATTGGCGCCGAAGACTGCGGCGCGGAAACCGCCCGAGAGCTTTTCCCGGCCACGGGTGGCCAGTGCGCGGACCACCTCTTCATGGATCGCCTCATCTGCTGCCATGCGCGCGGTCGCGTCTGAATCCTTGTCATAGGGGGATTCACCCTCTGCGCGCTGGGCCAGGGCGAGGATGAAGACCGAACCGAAGATCCGCGCCATCCACCCCAGCAGCACGCGGTGCGCCGAGGGGGCTGGAAGCCGCTCTGCCTGATCCCCGAGCAGATCTCGCCAATGCTGTTCATGTCGCTTCTCGGCGGCCGCTAGTCCGAGCAGGATCTGCCGCTCTTCGCCGCGCTTGCGGTTCGCGAGATCGGTGTAGAGCCGGCCCTCAGCCTGTTCATCGGCAAGGTATTTGCGCCAACGCCTGATCTGACGGGTGGTGGGTTCGGCGGGGGGCCTGGACGGCCTTGACTCCATGGGTGTATCTGCTGACGTGCTCACCACAGACATTCTCCACCGCTTCGTGGACCGCGCGCGGCCCGGGACCGCCTGTGACGAAGTTCAGGAATGGCTAAAACGCCGAGCGCTCGCCCCGTTGATGAGGCGGCGGGCCACGGGGGAGTCGACGCCCGGCGCCATCCCGAGGTAGTGCGGCAGCAGATGGTCTGGCTCCGTGGGAGTTAAGTGCTCAGGATTCCCATATGCCAGGTAGGCGCCTCCCGCGCGGCGCAGGATCAACATCCCGGCGGCGATGTCCCAGGGGTTCGTATCCACACCGAGCACGACATCGGCCCATCCTGCTGCCGCATGGCAGAGCTCCAGCGCTCCCGAGACCACGCGTCGCACCGTGGAGAACGTGCTGACCATCTCTCCGAAGGCTTCCAGGGCAAGGGTTCCTTCCTGCACGATCACCTCGGCCGAGGGGTAGCTGGTCATGAGGTTCAGCTCCGCGTCCGGGCGAGCGGGGCGGGGATCCGGTGTGGGGGGATCCAGCCGCACTTCACGGTGCTGGGAGTAGAGGTAGGCGCCGTCGTCGTCGGCGGAGAAGGTGAGCCCGTTGATCGGGTCATGAACGACTCCGGCAATGACGTCCCCCTCGAAGACCGCGGCGATGGAGAGGGAGAACATGGCGAATCCGTGGGCAAAATTGCTGGTCCCGTCGATCGGGTCCACGATCCATTCCAGCGAGCCTGTCCCGCGGGCGCCCTGCTCCTCCCCGGTCACCCGGGAATCAGGAACCGCCGTGGTCAGCGCCAGAGCCAGAGCCTCCTCGGTGGCGCCGTCGTGACGGGTGACCAGATCATGGGTGCTGGTCTTGGTGGAGACCTCCATATCCGAGTGCACTGCCCGGGATCGGAACACGTCAATCAGTGGCCGCCCCGCCTCCCAGGCCGCCTGGATCGCGATCTGCCGAAGCTCTCGGGGACTGGGGTGCTGCGCAACGGTATTCGACACATGTTCACCCTACCCATCACGGTTGCGCGCAGTGTCCCAAGGCACAAACCGGTATGATCGAACCGATGACGAACCCGGAGCCGACTGAGGTCATTCAGGACACCGTCGCTGTGCATAAGCACTACAGCGACCGCACCCGCAATCGTGTGATGAAGACCGAGGACGGCTGGCACCAGTTCCGTCTCGGCCTGGCCCGACGCCGCGGTCTCAACGTCACGATGCTCTCCATGACCGGCTATGGCTGCCGCCGCTGGGTGAGGGTCTTCTCCCGTGTGGTGATGGCACCGGACTCTGATTTCGAGAACGGCCGACGCGTGGCTCAGGTCATCGCCGATGGCGTCCGTGGCTGGCGAAACTTCATCTCCGCCCCGGTGCCCTTTGCGGAGATCACCGTGGAGATCGCCGGCAAAGAGTTCCACGTGGTCGCTGACCGCGGCGGGATCGTCGACGCCGTGATCGAGACCGATATCCAACCCGGCTGGCAGCAGGTCGTCCTGCGCGCCCCCGGCAGCGAAGCCACCACGGCCGAGGTCCACATCATCGACGACGCCACCGTCACCGGTGTGGTCTGCGATATCGATGACACCGTTGTGGTCACCACGCTGCCGCGTCCGCTGCTCGCGGCGTGGAACTCCTTCGTCCTGGATGAGCACGCTCGAACGCCCACTCCGGGGATGGCGGTGATGATGGAGCGGCTGATGGTGAACTTCCCAGGCTCTCCGGTCATCTACATCTCCACCGGCGCGTGGAATGTCGCGCAGACGCTGACGCGTTTTCTCACCCGTAACCTCTATCCCCGAGGCCCGCTGCTGCTCACCGACTGGGGCCCCACGGCCGACCGCTGGTTCCGCTCGGGCAAGCAGCATAAGGAAGAACAGCTGGAGCGCCTCGCGCAGGACTTCCCGGAGATGTCCTGGGTGCTGATCGGCGACGACGGACAGCACGACCCAGGCATCTACGCAGACTTCGTCCGCCGACATCCGGAACATGTCACGGCGGTCATCATCCGCGAGCTCACCTACTCAGAGGCGATGCTCGCCGGTGGTCGCGCCGAGGGTCCCGAGGGCAATGATCTGCTCAACTACGGAGATCCCACGGAGCCCTACGACGCCGTCCAGCTGGCTGGAGAGCGCCGCATTCCGTGGATCTATGGTCCCGATGGCAAGGACATCGCGAGCAAGCTCGTCCAGCACGGCCTGCTCTAGAGCGGCCGCCCGCTGCCGAGTCGGGGCGCTCCGACTCTGACTCCCGCTATCGGGCGGGGGTGGTCTCCGGCGTCGTGGTGGCGCGGCGTGGACGCGACCGCATCGTGCGGACCCGACGGTTGACCTCCACCGCGCGGGCGTAATGACCGATGAGCTCATTCGACACCGCCTCCCAGGTGCGGTTCTGCACGCTCTCATGGGCCCGGCGACCGAACTCGGTGCGCGCAGCCTCATCCTGAAGCAGGTGCTCCACAGCAAAGCGCATCCCGTCCAGGTCCCCGGGTCGATAGAGCCACCCGGTGCGTCCGACATCGACGAGGTCCAAGGGGCCGCCACGTCCGACAGCGACCACCGGCACGGCGGCAGCCATGGCTTCCTGGATGGTCTGGCAGAAGGTCTCCGCCTCCCCGGGGTGCACGAACACGTCGAGGCTTGCCACATGCTCGCCCAGGTCGTCCCCGGATTGGAATCCGGCGAAGTACGCGCGCGGAAGTCGGCGCCGCAGCGCCTCTTCCTGCGGCCCGGTTCCGATGATGACAAGCCGTGCACCGTCGATGGAGTCCAAGACCTCAAGGTCCTCGATCTGCTTCTCGGCCGCGAGGCGGCCGACGAACCCGATCAGCAGCTCATCGGTGCCGATGCGGTCACGCAGTGCGCTGCTGCGCCGCAGCGGATTGAAACGCGCGGTATCCACCCCACGACGCCAGGTGCGCAGTCGTTTGATCCCGCGCTGGGTCAGCTGTTCCCGGCAGAAGGAGGAGGGCACCAGCGTCAGCGTGGAGCTTGTATGCATCCGGTCCACATGTTGCCAGAGCAGTTCGGTGGCCCAGGGGATCCGGTAGCGCGCGGCATAGGTGGGAACCTCGGTCTGATAGATCGAGACGGTGGGGATGCCGAGTGCGTCAGCTGCCTGGATGGCACGCCAGCCCAGCACGAAGGGAGATGCCACGTGCACCACGTCGGGCTGGATCGATCCGAGAATGTGGCGGATACGGGCGACGAAACCAGCCGCCACCCGTACCTTGGGGTAGTCCGGCAGCGGAAGCGAGGGAACCCGGATCACCGGAAACCCCTCGCAGAGCTCGCGTTGGGCGCCACGGGCCTCAGAGAGCGGATTGGTCTCAAACATGGTGTCGGACGGGGCGATGACGGTGACGTCATCCCCTCGGCGACGTAGATGGGCGAGTACATGAAGGACGGAATTCGTCACGCCGTTCATGTGGGGAAGGAAGGATTCAGTCACCACAACAACTCTCACGCCTTCAGGCTAGGAAGCCGCGGTGTGGGGCTGCCGTACTGACCATGACCGGTCCGTGAACAGTACAGAAACCTTTTGCCTAGCAACGGATAAGGTTGCCTAGTGGAAACACTGATCCCGTTCGCCGTCGTCGGCCTCGTCCTGCTCGCAGCCGTCATTCAGCGTCTGGTGGGGCTTGGTTTCGGGATGGTCATGGCGCCCTTCCTCGTCGTGCTCATCGGAGCCCATGAGGGTGTCATGCTGGTCAATTTCCTCAGCATCTTTGCCCCGATGCTCGTGCTCCCGCGGATCTGGGGCGATATCGAATGGCGCAAGGTCGTGTGGCTGGGCATACCGGCGCTCGCAATCATGCCGCTTGCGGCCTGGGTCTCGGTGAGCTCCCCTGCCGGACCGCTCTACGTGGTGGTGGCCGCGCTGGTGATCGTCGGTCTGGTGACCTCCATGCTGCTGACCCGCATCACCTTTGAGGCCGACGGCGCAACGACTCGTGTGATTGCCGGCCTGGGGGCAGGGGCGGGCACTGTGATCGCCGGAGTGGGCGGTCCAGCCATGACCATCTACGCAGTGGTGGCGCGCTGGCCGATCATGTCCATGATCGCCACGCTTCAGCCGATCTGGATCTTCTTGTCCATGGGTTCCTTCGGGATCAAATGGGCCTTCGACGACGGCGCCCTGCCAGGTCTGCCCTGGTGGGCCTGGGCTGGTTCAGTGGTCGCGATCATCGCCGGAATCGCGATCGGGGAGTGGCTGCAGCGTCGTATCGATGAAGTCGTCGTCCGCCGACTCGTCCTGATTCTGGCGTTTATCGGTTCCATCATGGCGCTGATCACCGGTTTGCGACTCATGTTCGGCTGAGGCCTGTGCCTCCAGCTCAAGACCAGATGCTGCTGGCACGATAGGACTAATGGCGACCACCGACACCGAAGCAAAAACATCCGCGGACAGCTCCGCGAAGAGCGGCACGAGGCTGCCCAGATTCAGTCTGCCGACCCCGCCGCTGTGGCTGGTGGGTCTGGCGGAGGCGGTCCAGATTCTGCTCATCACGGTCCTGCTGGTGGGGCTGCCGGTCCTTGCGATGAGCTTGGCGGGTGGCTTCGCGCAGATCGACCTCCAGTTCATCCTCACGCTGGCCGCGCAGTCCTGGCTGGTGCTCCACGGGACCCCGGTGGAGCTGGTGCTTGCCCTGCCGGAGGGAGCACTGGGCGGGGCCATGGAAGTCCCCGAGGGTGGCTGGTTTCACCTGGTGCCCCTGGGGCTGACCTTGATCCCGCTCTGGCTGGGCTGGAGAGCTGGCGGACGGATCGCCCGTGGTTCCTACTCCGACCAGCTATGGCAGGGGCTTCTGCCCCTGGTCTTGGGCTACGGCGCCGGGGCGGCAGGCATAGCCTGGGTGGCCCAGTCGGAGAGCTTTCAGGTCATGCCGCTGCTGGCGGCACTCTGTGCGGCAGCCCTGATGACCGTGGCCGCTCTTGCGGGGTGCTATGCGGAAGCGCGCAGTGCCGCGCGGATGATCGGCATGGATCTGGAGGCTCGGATAGAGGCACTCTCTCAGCAGCTTCGCTGGGCCGGTTCCTACGCCTGGGCCGTGGCTCGGGCGGGACTCGTCGGGTGCATCGCTGCCTGCGGGTTCGCGGCCCTGCTCCTAGGTGGTGCGCTCGCCGCACAGTGGATGGAGATCGCCAATGTCTATGAGCAGCTCAATCCCGGACTGTTCGGCGTCATCGGGCTGACAGTCCTGCATCTGGGGCTGGCCCCGAACCTGGTGCTCTGGGCCCTGGCCTATTCCACCGGGTCGGGTTTCGCGCTGGGCAGCGGGACTGTGGTCTCACCTCTGGGAACAGAGCTGGGTGCGGTGCCAGCCGTGCCCGTCCTGGCGGCTCTGCCCACGGCGGAGTCTCCCTACGCGCTGGCTGTGCTCGCGCTGCCCGTGCTCGCCGGCGTCGTCGCCGGATGGTGGCTCATGCGCGAAGGGGAGAACCATCTGGATGACTGGTTCATGCTGCGGATCTCCTGGCGCCCGCTCTCCGCGGGACTCTCCACCCTGTCCCTTGGGGTCCTGACCGGACTCGTGACCGCGCTGCTTGCGCTCGGCCCGCTCTGGCTCTCCCATATCTCGCTGGGCGTGGGTCGGATGACAGATATCGGACCGAATGCGCTGCTCAGCGCCGGGATGCTCGGCGTCTGGGCCGCACTGGGGGCGATCCTGGGCTACGGGCTCTCACTCGGGGGACAGAGGCTGCGACGTCGCGCCCAGGGGTGAGGCAGCGATGACTCGGCCCCAGCGGGGATGGTTCAGCTTCTGCAGAGGTCGCTCAGTGACCGCAGAGGCCGCTCAGCTCCGGCAGATCAATTCCCGAGTCCAGGCACCGAGCCGAGCATGCCGTCCTCGTATTCCAGCAGGCAGCGGTCCATAGAGCGTTCGGTCAGGGCGCTGCTGCGGCAGTCGTCGAACTCTGCGGTGGCGTCCCAGAAGATGGCCTGAGACGCCGCGGTGAAGCCGAACACGCCACAGCACAGCACGGCGGCGATGGCGCTGATATGCATCATCACCGGCAGCTTCTTGCGGAAGCACTGCACCAGCAGCACGACGCCGCCGGCAACTCCGGCAACTCCTGCGATGAGCGCGATCAGGCGCCAGGGCAGCGGCAGCTGCAGGCCGATATAGCTGAGAAGGAGAGCCAGCACCAACCAGCCGGTGAATCGACCGTAGAAGCGGAAGGTCTTCTCATCGAGTTCGGTCGCGCGGGGCCCGGCGGGTGGAGTGATGCTCATGGCTCACCACCCTATCCGGGAGCGTGCCCGGCGCATGTGCGGTGCCCTGCCGGGCACGAGACTCGAAGTAGGCTGTGAGTCATGCGAATAGTGGTCTTGGTCTCTGGTTCGGGGACGAATCTTCAAGCGGTCATCGATGCGGTGAAGACCGGCGAGCTTGAGCTCGAGATTGCAGCGGTGGGTTCGGATATGCCCGACTGCGGTGGGCTCCAGCGGGCAACGACGGCGGGAATCGCGACCTTCGCCGTGCCCCTGGTCAAGGGCGGCGACCGCAGCGCGTGGAACCGTGAGCTCAGGGATGCGGTGAGCGACTATGAGCCCGACCTCGTCGTCTCCAGCGGATTCATGCGGATCCTGGGTGCAGAGTTCCTCGAAGGGATCTCAGCTCCGATCATCAATACGCATCCCGCGATCCTGCCCAGCTTCCCGGGTGCCCACGCGGTGCGCGATGCGCTGAGTCACGGGGTCAAGATCACCGGATGCACCGTCCACCAGGTCGACACCGGGGTGGACACCGGTCCGATCATTGCGCAAGGGGCTGTCCGGGTCGAGCCAGGCGACGACCAGGAGTCACTGCACGAGAGGATCAAGCAGCAGGAACGCGCGCTGCTGGTGCAGACCCTTGGCGGGATCGCTGCCGGGCGCATCACCCTGGGCTAGCTCAGCGGTACGGGTTCTCCCGCGGGGACTGTGAGTCAGCGCCGGGATAGTACGGGCCCTGATTCTGCGGAGCGGAGCCGTATGGACCCTGGTTATACGGACCGGGGTTATAAGTGTCTGGGCTCTGGGGGCCTGAGTTATAGGAGCCCTGATCGACTGGGCCCGGACCATACTGCCCCTGGTGCGAGTTGCCTCCGGAGGGGTCTCCGTAGTGGCTGCCAGAACGGGACGCATCCTTCCAAGCTTTGCGGTTGCGGATGAAATTGTTGCTGGCGGGCAGCCAGAGCGCCACGATTGCGGCCAGGCTCAGCCCGGTGACAATCAGATTCGCAGGGCCGAAGAGAACCAGGAAGACGCTGCCGGCCAGGAAGATCGTGGCAAGAATGCGCCCAACATTGCCTGCCATGGTGCCGACGAAGGCGAAGACCGTGTAGAGCACCGCGAGGATGATGCCACCGATGAGGACGAATACCCCCAAGCCGTACATCATGTCGGTCGCGGTGATCTCCTCACCTGCGGCGCCCTGCTGGGCCTGAGCTTCCTCGAAGGCTTCATTCCAGAAGGGACTCATGTCTTCGGGACTCATAGAGATGAAGTTCAGGAAGCTCATGATGCTCAAGATCAGGGCGGTGGCACCCGCGAGAAGCATCAACACCAGTGCCAAGATCAGCGTGATGGGACGCTTCGGCTTCTGCGCAGGCCCCATGTTCATCCCGCCCGAGTGAGCTCCCTGAGGACCGGAGTAAGGGCCCATCGGTGGCTGGTTCTGCGGCTGTCCATAGCCGGAAGGGACTGAATGTCCGGACTGCTGTCCATATCCTGCCGGAGCGCCGTAGCCTCCCGGCTGCGCGTCAGGCCTGGCGCGACTTCCCTGGGCAGGTGAATGGGGGAGTGATCCTTCCGGATGCCGCTGGCCCCAGCGGGGCTGCTCGGGTCCGGATGGACGGTTCTCCTCGGGAGTGTTCGTCATGGTGTCCCTTTCTCTGCGCGTGGCTCTACTGTATCGGCGGCGAGGTCTGTGCCCCAGCCTTATTCTCGGCGTGGGTTCCGAGGCGGAAACTCTGCAAGACTAAAGACCATGGACACACGCGATATACGATCAGCGGCTCAGCCTGTCTCCACCGTGCACCTGGTGCGCCACGGTGAGGTGCACAATCCGCAGAAGGTCCTCTACGGTCGGCTGCCTGGGTTCGGGCTCTCCGAGCTGGGACAGCAGATGGCTGTGGGAATCGCGCAGCACTTCCAGGAGCGTACCGAGGCCGGCCGTCCGGTACACATGTTGGTGGCCTCACCGCTGCAGCGCGCGCAGGAGACCGTCGCCCCGATCTCCGCGGCGCTGAAGCTTCCGGTCACCACCGAGGATCGAGTGCTGGAGGCAGAGAATGCCTTCGAGGGACTCTCCGAGGTCAAGCGTCAGCTCAGGAACCCGCGTTGGTGGCCGCTTCTGGTCAACCCGCTTCGCCCCTCCTGGGGAGAGCCCTATAAGGCCCAGGTGAACCGCGTGCTCGCTGCTGTGAAGGATCTCTCGGACCAGGCCGTGGCAGCGCATGGCGAGGGAGCCGAAGTCGTCGTCGTCTCGCATCAGCTGCCCATCTGGGTCACTCGACTCTGGGCCGAGGGTCGCCCGCTGTGGCACGATCCGCGTGATCGAGAGTGCTCGCTGACCTCGGTCACCTCGTTGCACATCGGCCCAGAAGGTGTGGAGTCGGTCAGTTATGCAGAGCCTAATCACGAGCTGCTCAAGGATGCGGCCAACCTGCCGGGAGCCTGACCGCGATCAAAGGGACCAGGTGATGTGACATGTGGCCCCGCAGATACTTCTACGGACTGTAGAATTGGTAACTGGCTGACCCTGACTTCCTCTTCAGATCTGGACACCGCAGCGCATGACCCTCAAGCGAACCTCACTATCCGCCCGTCTCCGCATGACCTCTGCGGTGGCGCTGGCCGCTGCCCTCGCGCTGACCGGATGCAGCTCCGAGAATGACGAGCTCACCCAGCGGGCACAGAATGATGGGACCAACTACATCGCCGGCGATGGTTCGGTCCAAGAACTCGCCGCCGAGGACCGCGGCGAGCCGGTGGCGTTCGAATCCACGCTCTTCGATGGTTCCACGGTGAACCCGGAGCGTTGGGAAGGCGAGGTCACCGTGATCAATTTCTGGTACGCCGCCTGCGCTCCCTGCCGGGTGGAAGCCCCAGATCTCGCAGATCTGCACGAAGAGTTCAGCGAAGAGGGCGTGCAGTTCTACGGCGTGAACACCCGGGACACCCAGCCCACCGCTGAGGCCTTCGAGCGCAACTTCGGCATCGAGTACCCCTCGATGGAGGATCGCAGCGGTGAGGTCATGCTCGCCATGACCGACTATGTCCCGCCGTCCGCCGTGCCCACCACCCTGGTCCTGGACAAAGAGGGCCGGGTCTCGGCGCGGATCCTTGGGATCGCCGAGCCCGGGACCCTGCGTGCGCTGATCAACACCGCACTGGAAGAGGACCTGGACGCAGCGGCCGACGGCGATACCGCAGCCGACGACGACGCTGCAGCTGCCCCAGCATCGCAGCCCGCTGCTGGCCTGGAGCCAGCCGGAAGCTGATGAGTTACCTGCTGACCACCGCTCCGGTTCTGGGTGCTGCGAATAACCGCTTCGCCGAGATCGTCTTCGACGGCTCCCTGCTGATCTCGGCTCCGGTCGCACTGCTGGCCGGACTGGTCTCTTTCCTCTCACCCTGCGTGCTTCCCCTGGTCCCCGGTTACCTCGGCTATGTGACCGGACTCTCCGGAGTGGAGCTCCATGAGCGGCGCCGGTCACGGATGGTGCTGGGAGCATCGCTCTTCGTGCTGGGCTTCTCGGTCGTGTTCATCCTCATCGGCGTCGTTTTCAGCCAGGCTGTGGTCTGGCTCCGCGTAGAGGGGGGCTGGCTCACGCAGGTGTTGGGCGGCGTCGTCGTGGTGATGGGCCTGGTGTTCATGGGTGCCTTCACCTTCTTCCAGCGTGAGCGCAAGATCGAACGTCGGCCGCCGGACGGCCTGCTGGGCGCGCCGCTGCTGGGCGCCACCTTCGGAATCGGCTGGGCCCCATGCATCGGACCTACGCTCGCAGCAGTCCTTGCCCTGGCAACCCCGATGGGGGGAGACCCCGCCCGCGGCGTCTTCCTCATGTTCGTCTACTGCCTCGGTCTCGGAATCCCCTTCATCCTGATCAGCATGGGACTCAAGCGCGGGATGACCGCGCTGCGCTTCTTCACCCGGCACAAGGTCGCGGTGATGCGGATCGGCGGTGCTGTGTTGATCCTTGTGGGCCTGCTGATGCTTTCCGGTGTCTGGAACATCTGGGTCTATGCTCTGCAAGACTGGTTCGCCAATGAAGTGAGGCTGCCCATCTGATGGCAGAAAAACGCGAGAACACCTATATGCCGGCCGGGCACCGTGACGGTCCGGATCCCGCCGCTGGCGGCACCTCAGCCTCCCGTGCGGATGTCACGCCGCCGGTCCTCGGAATCAAAGGCATGTTCCGTTGGGCCTGGACCCAGCTGACCTCCATGCGCACCGCTCTGATGCTGCTGCTCATGCTTGCCGTGGCGGCCGTGCCAGGATCGATCTTCCCGCAGCGGGTGCAGGACGCCTTCGCAGTGGAGACCTGGATCGAAGACAACCCGGGCATCGGTGAGGTGCTTGATTTCTTCCAGTTCTTCGACGTGTACTCCTCTGTCTGGTTCTCCGCGATCTACCTGCTGCTGTTCATCTCGCTCATCGGATGCATCCTGCCCCGGGCGAAGAAGCACTGGCAGCAGATCACCTCACCGCCACCACGCACCCCGCGCCGGCTGGAGCGGCTGCCCGAGTTCGGTGCGCTTGAGCTCCAGTCCAGTGCTGCGGGAGATGCCGCCGATGGACCCGAGCCGGACCAGGCGCTCCAGGACGCCGCCGCGGTGCTCAAAGCGCGCCGTTACCGCGTGGAGGTGCGTGAGTCCTCGGTCGGAGCGGAGAAGGGCTATCTCAAGGAGACCGGCAACCTGATCTTCCACATCGCCCTGGTGGGCGTGCTGATCTGTGTGGCTCTGGGCTCCATGTTCAGCTATCGCGGGCAGAAGATCCTGATGGAGGACGAGGGATTCGTCAACGCGCTGGTCGCCTATGACAACTTCTTCCCGGGCGCATACTTCAGCGAAGACCAGATGCAGCCGTTCTCCGTGCAGCTCGACGGATTCGAGCGCGTCTTCGATCGCGAATCCACCACCCACTTCGGCCAGGCGCTGGACTTCACCGCCGATGTGACCACGCAGCTCGGTGCTGATGGCGAGCCGCAGTCCCAGGAGCTCAAGGTCAACCAGCCGCTCACCATGGATGGCGCGCGCGTCTTCCTGGTGGGCAACGGCTATGCACCGGAGGTCACCGTGCGCGACGGCGAGGGTGAGATTGCCTTCTCCGGACCCGTGGTCACCCGTCCAGATGATCAGGTCTACACCTCCATGGCAGTGATCAAAGCTCCCGACGCCGCTCCGGAGCAGCTCGGCTTCGTGGGACTTTTCCTTCCCACCTCGGCCGACGCCGGAGATGGGCTTGCCGTCTCGGTAGACCCTGAACTGGGCAACCCAGAGCTGCAGCTGAACTCCTATTACGGGGACCTCGGACTGGATGACGGCCTCGCACAGAACGTCTATGTGCTGGACACCGAGCAGCTCGAGGTGCTCAATTCCCGTGAAGTCGATGCTGGCGGCATCGTATTGTCCCCGGGCGAGACCTATGATCTTCCAGAGGGCATGGGCTCGATCAGCTTCGACGGGGTCACCGACTACATCGCCATTGATATCCACTACAACCCTGCACAGCAGGGGGTCTTGATCTTCGCGCTCACTGCGCTCAGCGGGTTGGTGCTCTCACTGTTCCTGACCCGACGCCGTGCCTGGGTCACCGTCGAGACCACCGAAGAAGGGCGCACACTGGTGCGCTATGGACTGCTCTCCCGAGGCGAGGACTTCAGGCTCCGGGATGAGAACATTGCTCTGCGCGACCAGTTCGAAAAGAAGTGGCCAGTGCGGGCCCCAGAGGAGGAATCCTGATGCAATCCATCAATATGGAGCTGGCTCAGTACAGCGAACTGTTCATGCTGATCGCCGCGTTCATCTATACCGCGGCCTTCATGCTCTTCGCGGTGGACATGATCCGCAGCTCCGCGACGATCCGTCGGGTCGAGGCCGAGCTGGCCGAGGAGAACGCTGCAGAGCGCCAGCTGGTCAGCTCCGGTGCCGTCAGTGCAACGGCGGCCGGTGATTCTGGGTCTGCTTCTTCTGGTGATCGCGTGGGAGCTGGATCCGCGCCTGCGGCTCCAGCTGCGCCGGTAGATGAGCTGGTGGACGAGGAGATGGCGTATCTCGGGACTCGTCGCCCCTTCGCGAACGTGGCGGTGGCGCTGAGCGTCCTGGCAGTGGCAGCGCATGCCTTCGCCGTCGCCTCTCGCGGCATCGCAGCGAATCGTGTGCCTTGGGCCAATATGTTCGAGTTCCTGACCACGGGCGCACTTCTGGTCGCCGCGGTGTTCCTGCTGGTGCTCACCCGCAAGGACATCCGCTTCCTCGGGACCTTCGCGCTCGGGCTCGTGGTCACCATGATGATGGGTGCCACCGTCGGCTTCCCGACTCCGGTGGCACACGTCCAGCCCGCTCTGCAGAGCCCCTGGATCGCCATCCACGTCTCCCTGGCAGTCCTGGCGATGTCGCTGTTCACACTGACCTTCGCGATGAACGTCCTGCAGCTGATCCAGCACAAGCGCGAGCTCGCGCAGGCCACAGGGGACACCACTCAGCGCAGCGGCTGGCAGTTCCTCCGCCTGGTGCCCTCGGCCACGTCGCTGGAGAACTGGGCATACCGGATGAACGCCGTGGGCTTCGTCTTCTGGACGCTCGGCCCGCTGATCACCGGTGCGATCTGGGCCGAGGAGGCCTGGGGCCGGTACTGGGGCTGGGACGTGAAAGAGGTCTGGACCTTCGTGATCTGGGTGGTCTACGCCGGATACCTCCACGCCCGCGCCACCCGCGGCTGGACCGGAAACCGCGCAGCGTGGCTCTCGATCATCGGCTTCGCCTGCATCATGTTCAACTACGGCGTGGTCAACGTGTACTTCCCTGGACTGCACTCCTACGCGGGACTGCCCGAGTAGCAGAACCGCAGCGAGAGGCCCCGGACTGCGCGAGATGTCGGATTAAGACGCCGTGAGTCCGCGATCAGCGGGCGTCGTCGTCCTGGGGGTTCCGCGACTGCTGGCGCGCGCGCTCCTGTTCCTCGTGAAAATCCTCAGCCTGGGCGTCTTCGGCAGCATTGTCATGCTGTTCCGCGGCGCCCAGCTTGCGGTCCCCACCGAAGCGCTGGGCAAGCTGTTCTCCCGCTTGAAGACGCAGTTTGTTGAAGAACAGGTATCCCACCGCCCAGGAGACGATCAGGCCGACGATCAGCGCGTAGAGCACTGTGAACCGGCCCAGGTCAAGCAAGAGGCAGGCGGCGAAAACAATGAAGAAGGCTCCGAGGCGGAGCAGCGAGTATTTCAGCACGGACATGGCCCCAGTCTAGGTCGCTCCGCTGGTGAATCCGAGTCGGGCGATCAACTACGCTTGAGGGATGTTAAGGATCATTATCGGTGTCGGAATCGTGGGACTGGGTCTGCTGATTTACAGCCTGATCGAATGCCTGCAGACTCCGCGCCATCGGATCCGTGTACTGCCGAAAATCGCCTGGATCGCGGTGATCGTGCTGCTCCCGATCGTCGGTGCCGGACTCTGGCTGGGTTTCGGTCGGGTGCGTGTTCCCAAGCAGGGCGGCCAGGCGCCACGGCGCCCGAGCTCTCCCGATGATGACCCGGACTTCCTGCGCCAGGTGGAGATCAAGCGTAGGCAGCGTCAGCGTGCCGAGGAGAAGCGAATCCAGGAGGACGAAGCGCGCCGCAAGGAACGCCAGGCGCAGAGCCGTGCGCGCGATGAGCAGGAAAAGCTGCTTGGCGACGCCGCGGACGCAGCGGTGGCCGGGGACGCCGCTTCAGCGGAGGCGGAGCATCCCGCTCCGGAGGATGATTCACGGAAGAACTCCGGCGAGGACTCCCAGAAGAACTCCGAGAACCCACACTCCGAGAATTCAAACTCTGAGAACCCAGAGGACGACGGCGAGTCCGGCACCTCACAGCCGGAACCTCGCCCCTAACCAGGTTCGTCCGCTGCTCAGGGTGCCTAGCTGCTCAGGATCAGCGCAGCCGCGTAGGTCAGTGCGAAGGCCATGCCGATGATGCTGGTCAGCTGCAGCACCCGAATCAGCGCCGGGCCCTTCTTCTCGGGGCTCAGGATGATGCGTGCCGGCCCTATGGCCAACGGCCAGGCCAGCAGCACCAGCAGGAACCACCAGCTTGTGGCCAGCGCGAGCGGCAGGACCAGTGCGAGGCCGATCATCGCCACATAGCTGATCCTTGCGCGCCGCTCCCCGAGCCGCACCGCGAGGGTCACCTTGCCTGCTTCGGTGTCGGTGGGAATGTCCCTCACGTTGTTGGCCATCAGCAGGGCCGAGGCGATGAGCCCTGAGCTCACCGCGCCCAGCACTGCGGCAACACTGATCCCCGCCGCCATCGCCCAGGTGGTGCCGAGGGTGGCCACGAGTCCGAAGAAGATGAAGACCATGATCTCGCCCAGGCCGCGGTAGCCATAGGGTTTGGATCCGCCGGTGTACCACCAGGCAGCCAGCACGCAGGCAGCGCCCACGGCGAGCATCCACCACATCCCGGTCAGAATCACGATGATGAGACCCGCGAGCGAGGCCAGTCCGAAACTGAGGAAGGCGGCGTCCTTGACCTGCTGCGGCTTGGCCGCTCCGGAGCCGGTCAAACGCATCGGACCGACACGGACGTCGTCGGTGCCGCGGATGCCATCGGAGTAGTCATTGGCGTAGTTGACGCCGACCTGCAGGGCCAGGGCGACCACGAGGGCGAGTGCGCCGACCGCGAGGTCGAAGCTGCCCAGCGCGTAGGCCGCAGCCGCACCCACGATGACCGGTGCCACGGCCAAGGGCAGCGTGCGCGGCCGGGCGCCGGCGGTCCATTCCTTCAGAGTTGCCACATCGTTCCTCTCGTTGAAGTCTTCATATCGCCGTCTGCCCGGCAGATCCGGGATTTATCCTTAGGCCGCGTCGTGTCGGGCGCTTGACCCACTCGCGCGGACTACCGGGACGCGGCGGAAAGTAGGCGCAGAAGCTCCTGGCGGTCGGCCTTGCCATTGGCCAGCAGCGGCAGTTCCGGAAGCCTGAGCCACTGTTTGGGGACCGCCGCCCGGCCAAGGGCATCACGCACCAGCTGTTCGAGTTTGAGCGTGAGTTCGGCAGTGTCAGCCTCCACGCTCAGCACGAGGACGGCGCTCAGCCTCTGTCCCCATTCAGGATCTGCGAGCGCTCCGACGAAAGCCTCTCGGACCTGCGGGTGAGTCAACAACGTTGTCCGCACGGATTCCGCTGAGACCTTGACCCCGCCGGTGTTGATGACATCATCGGCGCGCCCGGAGATGCTCAGTTCTTGGTGACCTGCCACGGTGTGGACCTGGCCCAGATCATCGGTGAGGAAGCTGCGATGCTTCGACTCTGGGTCAATGCTGAAGTGGGCATCGGTCAACGCAGGATTATCGAGGTACCCGGCGGCCACCATCGGACCCGTGATCCGTACACGTCCGGAGTCGTCCCGGCTCAGCTGCACCCCGTCCAGGGGGTGGCCGTCATAGACGCATCCACCGCAGGTCTCGCTCATTCCGTAGGTGCGCAGAACTCTCAACCCGTGAGCCTCGGCCTGGGCAAGCAGCTCGGCGGAACTAGGACCACCGCCCAGCAGGATGGCATCGAAGCGCGCCAGGATATGAGCCAGTGCAGGATCGGCCGGCACCTGGTCCAGGAGCCGCTGAAGCTGGGTGGGCACAAGGGAGACATACCTGCGCGGGGATGTGAGCTGCTGGGCCGCACGGGCGAAGATCGACGCATCGGTGGAGTGCTGGAGCAGCGGCACCGGGGTGGTGCCCGCGGCCAGACTGCGTGCCAGCACAGCGAGTCCGGCCACATAGCTGGGCTGCAGCGTCAGCAGCCACTGTCCATGACCGCCCAGGGCGTCCGCGGTTGCGGCGACCGAGGAGCGGATGGCCTCGCGGGGGAGCATTGTCTGCTTGGGCGTGCCGGTGGAGCCTGAGGTGCGCACAATCACCGCGGCGCGATCGCTGGGCACCTCTGCGCGGAGGGACCAATCAGGGTTCTGGTGGGAGGCTGCGGGGTGGAACTCTATGGGTATGCCGCCTGGGGCGAGTGCGGTGTCCAGTGCGCTCAGTGCTGCAGGAACCCAGGAGTCTCCAGAAAGATGGTGGTCGGGCACGTCAGTTGTCGCCGTCGTCCAACTTGTCCTTCTTCTGCTTCTCGAGCTCTTCGAGCCGAGCCTCAAGCATGTCTAGCCGCCAGCGGTCCTCTTTGGACATGTTCTCTTCGGCTTTCGTGGGGATCCTGGGCTCCTCGATCTCGGCCACGCCGCGCTTCTCCAGCTTCTTAAGCCGCTTGCGCAGTGCCTCGATCTCCTCCTCCGAGTCCGAGCCCCAGGGCAGCGGGCGACCGGTGGCCATGCTTACAATCTGGGTGATTCCGAAGACGATGATGGCAATAATGGCGACCCACGCGACCCAAGGCATGCGCCTAGATTAGCAACTGTGCTCGTCGGTGCCTCGCAGGGCCTCACCTGGTGGCGGCGCGTCCCTGAACAACGCAGTTCACCTCACGCCGCCGTTGAAGGTGTGAGGAGGCGCGAGGCTGTGAGGTTGTAGTGGCGAAGTCTTGCCGGAGCGTCTGCTTCCATCTCCAGGACGCAGAGACTTGCAGGCTCGACCGGGACGAGATTCTCCGGACGCAGCCCGATCAACCCGTCCAGCATTGCGCGGATCACTCCACCGTGTGTGACCAGCAGAACGGGGCCAGGCAGCTCTGCCGCACTGAGGAGGGCGGCCTTGACTCGGGCATGCACCTTCGACATCGGTTCACCTCCAGGGGGGACGAGTTTTCCGGCTCGCCACAACGCATAGTCCGACCCGATCTGCTGAGGTGTCATCCCTTCCCATGACCCGAGATGGGCCTCTTGGAGGCGGGGGTCGTGAACTGGACTCAGTTCACTGATCTCTTCAGCGGTCATGACGGCGCGGACGGCAGGGGAGACGATGAGGCTCTGCGGCTGGTGCTGCTGCACCAGAGGACGAAGAAGGTGCGAGGTGCTGCGTCCGGTCTCGTTGAGCGGAATGTCCGTCTGTCCCTGGAGCCGGAGTTGATCGGTCCAATCGGTGCGACCGTGCCGGACCAGGAGGATAGTAGTCATGCGTCTCTTTCGTCGTGAGGATGTGTAGGGGAAGAAGGGGGCGGGTTCAGGCGTGAATGCGGGAACCGTCTGAGCTGAAGAGTGCGTCCGGAGTCGCAGGGATGATCATTCGGACCCAGCTGTTCACCAGGACTCGTCGATCACTGACGAGCGAGAGCCGGCGCGAGCCCAAGCCCTCACCTAACCTGACCGTGACCACGTAGCGTCCAGCGCTTGGTGTGGACTCCAGGACGAGGACCTCTGGCGCAGGGGCGACAGACGGTGAGTCTTCGCCAGCCGTGGTCTCACCTGCGGGGATGAGCCTGAAACGCTCGGGTCGGTACATCACCTGCACGTCCGCGCCCTCTGGCAGCGACGGATTGTTCTGCAGAACGAGATCATCGGCCCGCAGCGCCCCATCGCGGACATGGCCTTCCATGAGGACTGCTGCGGGGCTGCCGAGAAACTCCGCCACAAAGGCTGTCTGCGGGTCCTGGAGCAGCTCCTCCGGTGTGCCGAACTGCTCGAGACGACCATCCTTCATGACAGCGATATGGGTGGCCATCGCCAACGCTTCGGTCTGGTCATGAGTGACATAGACGCTGGTGGCTCCACTGGCGCGGTGAACCTCCATCAGCTCGCTTCGGGTCTCCACGCGCAGGCGCGCATCAAGATTCGAGAGCGGCTCATCGAAGAGCAGCACATGGGGCCGCGGAGCGATAGTGCGGGCGATGGCGACACGCTGCTGCTGTCCCCCGGAGAGCTGTGCGGGGTAGCGGTGGGCCAGCTGTTCAATCCCGAGCATGCGCAGGACCTCGGAGGTGCGGGCCCGCCGGTCGGAGGGGTTCCATCTATCAACCTTCAACGGCCATTCGACATTGGCCTGCACTGTCATATGGGGCCAGAGCGCGTAGCTCTGGAAGACCATGCCGAGCCCCCGCTTCTCCGCGGGCAGACTGGCGCCGGTGTCTCCGTTGGCCACCGTCGTGTCCCCGAAACGAATCTGCCCGGCTGTAGGGTCTTCCAGACCCGCGATCATCCGCAGGGTGGTGGTCTTTCCACATCCGGAGGGGCCGAGGAGCACGAGGAATGATCCCGCTGGCAGAGCGATGTCGAGGTCCTCGACGGCGGTCTGCTTGCCGAAGGATTTGCCGAGGCCTTCAAGAGTGATGCTGAGAGCGTTCACGGTGTTCCCTTCTAGTTCGCCCAGGGACGCTGGGTCCCCTGCAGGCGACGGGCGAGGATGGTCGCGGTCACTGAGACCACGGCGATGATGAGTGTGATGGCGTTGGCGTGCTGGGTGAAACCCTCGGAGGCGTATCGGAACGTCTCCACGGCCAATAGAGGGGTCGCTGGAGTCACCAGCAGGACCACCAGGGAGAGGTCTCGGATCACGGTGACGAAGACGAGCATGGCTCCGCCGACTACCCCGCGGGCAGAGAGCGGCAACAGGATGCGGGCGATCCTGCGCCCTGTGCCTGCCCCGGCGATGACGGCGGCCTCTTCCAACTCTCCCGAGATCTGTCCGAGCGAGGACTTTGCGGTCTGGAACGCATACGGAATGGAACCAGCGATCCCGGCGAGCACCAGGATGGCGAAACTGCCGTACAGCGAGGGGAAGGGGCCGAACCCGGTTCCGAAGAGGGCAATGAATGCGGCCCCCAAGGCAATGCCCGGGATCAAGAATGGAACGTAGCTGAGGAAGCCGATGCTCGCGGCGACGGGGGTGATCCGTGTTCTTCTCGCCACGTACGCTCCGAGCACTCCCAGGAGCACCGCGCCCGCGGCGACGCTGACGCCCAGCGTCAGGGTGGTGGTCGTGGCGGTGAGCAGCTGGCTATTGCGGAACACGCCAGCCATGCCTTGGGAGATTCCAGGATCGGATTCACCCAGCCAGTAGTGCAGGGTGAAACCATCATCGAAGCGGTTGGCCCGACGGCTGAAGGTCGTAGCGGTGAGAACCAAGAGGGGAGCGATCGTCGTGGCCGCGATGATGAGCCAAGAGAGTACGGTCACCGGCAGCTTCCATGCTTTGAGGTCAATGACCCGTGGCCGGCTGGCCTTACCGGTGATGACAGCGAAGCTGCGCCCACGCGTGGCACGATTGCCCAGGAACAACACCACAGCTGCCACGCTCACCAGCAGGAGTGAAAGTGCATACCCTCGTTCCACGTCCCCGGTGGAGATCGCTCCATAGAGCCGGGTGCTCAACGTCTGGAATCGAACCGGAAGTCCCAGCAGCGCAGGGGACGCGAAGTTGCTCACTCCCTCCGCAAAAGCCAGCAGGAAGCTTGAGAGCAGAGCCGGCCGCACTGCAGGCAGCGCGATCTGCAGCGCGACCCTGCGCTTCGAGGCACCCGTGAGTTCCGCCGCGGCGAGCAGGTCTCCACCCAATCCCGCCAATGCTGCCGCGATCAGGACGAAGCTCAGGGAGAAGTAGTGAGCTACCAGTGTCAGCGTCACCGGCAGCGCGCCCCAGGCGAGGAAGTCAGGGATGTCGATGCCCAGCGAAGCGAGAAGACCCGGGGACCCACCGACACGGTCGTTGCGAAAGATCGAAGTCCATGCCAGCGCGATCGCGAAACTCGGCAGAGCAAAGGGCAGTGTCGCCAGCACCCCGATGACCTTGCGTCCTCGGATGTTCGAAAGCACCACCACCCAGGCGAGAAACCCGCCGATGACAGTGGAAAGCAGCGCCGTTCCCAGTGCCACCAGCAGCGAGTTCTGCAGCGGAGTCCAGAACAGATTCTCCGACATCGGACTCGCCAGCACATCGAGCCAGGCCCCGTCCGACCAGCTTTCACCGGCGCGCGGCGTGGTAGAGCTGATCAGGCTCGCAAGGGGTGCCGCGACGAGGACTCCGAGGACCACCAGGACGACCACTGCGAGCAATGTGGTCGGGCTGAGGAGATGGCGGGCTGTGAACGTCCGGGCGCTCATTCGACAGTCAGGATGAAGTCACTGATGTTGCTGCGTTCTTCCGCCGATGTCTCAGGATCGATGAGCCAGGCGTTGAACTCCTCGAGGCCGAGGGCGCCTTCCGGATCCTCCATATCGTCGCGAGTGGGGTAGTCCCCTGCCACGTAGAAGGGTTCGAAGCCGGGTCCGCCGTCCGCGGAGTCATCGCCCATCATGAAGTCGATGAGCAGGCGTGCTGCCGCTGGGTTCTCGGGTTCAGCGGTCAGTCCCAGCATGGCCGGGAAGATGATGCCGGGTGTCGGGGCGACGTCATTGGCGACCTGGAGGGCCCAACCTTCTTCTTCGTTGTCGCGGCGATCTGAGTACGTGCTGAATCCGACCGGCGGGTCATCCTGTCCCACTGCACCGATAGCTTCGTTGACGTCGTCGGTGGAAGAGACCAGGATGACATCGTTCGCGTAGAGGTCGGCGATGAACTTATAGCCGGCGTTGGACTGGCCGTCCTCGAGTTCGATCGGTTCTCCCGCCCACTCCTGGTAGGAGGCTTCCATCTCCCCAGCACGCAGGGTGAACTCCGTGAGCAGGTCGAGGTAATCACCACGACTGCTGGGATCCACCATGACGACCTTTCCGCTCCACTGCTCATCGGTGAGCTCCCAGAGGTTCTCCACCGGTGCGCCCTCGGGGTGGGCCTCCTCGTTGTACATCAGAACCTTCGTGGAAAGCCGGTTCGTCACCAGAGGCTCGAGGTGCTCCTCTGCGAGGGTGTCCTCGACTCGTTCCGGAATATAGGGAAGAAGCACACCCTCCTGAAGGAGTTCGGTGACCACTACTGGGGCATCGGAGACATAGGCGACGTCGGCCGTGGCTGCCTGTGCGGCATGTTCTGAGGCCAGACGTTCGATCTGCTCGGAGGAGGAGATGTCATGAGCGACCACCACGATACCGGGGTGCTCATCTTGGAACGCCTCCGCCACGGCAGCGATGCGGCTGGTGAAGGAGTAGACGACCACTTCACCTTCTTCCTCAGCGGCGCTCAGAAGCTCCTCCTGTGACATGGCGTCGTATTCGGCGGATTCCGCTGGTGACTCAGAGGTCGATTCGGCTTGTCCGGAGCAGGCAGAGAGAAGGAGTGCCAGCGGCATGACGGCGGTGAGTGGGGCCCACTGACGGAGGCGCGAGGAATCTGGGTAAGTACGGTGCATGGCAGGGTGCTTTCTTTGTGGAGTGAGTGTGGGTTGTACTGGAAGGTCTTGCCAGGAGGTGGATGGGGTCACTTGGGGTCACTTGGGGTCGAAGTGTCCGAGGATCACGCTGAGTCGGTCGAGTGAACCTAGAGCCCGATCGGGGTAGCGGCGGGCGATGGTCAACACGAGCGCATTGCAGATCGCCATAGGGACGGTGAGCGACAGGAACTCGCTGGACCGGCCACGCGGAGCGGCGATGAGCGCGTCCGGCTCTGGACGCATGGTCAACAGAGTGTCGGTCAGGACAGTCGAGCGGACCCCTGCGTCGGTCGCGATGGTCAGGACCTCGGCCAGGCTGTCTGGCATGCGGCGGAAGGCGAAGGCCAAGAGGGTGTCCGTGGAACGCATGGCGGAGATGCGTTCAGCGATTTCCCGGCGAGACCCGATCAAGGTTGTGCATCGGATCCCGAAGCGGTTGAGACGTCGACTGATCTGTTCCACCAGTACGACGGCATTGCCCTGACCGAAGACATACACGACCTCGGCCTTCACCAGCTCCTCGGCCAGCTCGACCAGCTGATCCTGGGTGACGTGCTCTCCCAGCTGAGCCAGTGCTTGGATCTCATCGTGGATCAGCTCGCCGAGTTCGTGGCCCTCTTGACTGCGATCCAGATGTCCACGAATGCGCTGCGAAGGGCCTTCTGCTGCCAGGTAGTCCTGGCGCAGGACCTCGCGCAGCTCGGGGTACCCAGGGAGACCCAGTCGCTGAGCCAATCGGGTGGCGGCCGACTGATGCAGTCCCAGTGGTTCAGTCAGCTCCTGCGCCCGCCAGAAAGTGGATTCGATGGGATGGGACTGCAGAACCGCGACCAGTCGGCGGTCTGTTTCAGTAAGCCTGTGACCTTGAGTCTTGACGATGTCATTGAGCAGCACGAGTTCAGGCTAGAAGGAAGTGCACTTGCAGAACCTGCAAGTAAAGGAAGTTTCCTTGCAGTTCATTCAACGTGCATTCATCCGCTTCTCAGTCGTCCCCTAGAAGTCGAATATTCGCCAGCAGAGGTGGCTGAGGCGAAGTCTCTGGACTCCGCGGCCGACACTATGAGCGTCATCCTGGATGCATCGCGCCCGATGAAGACATCGACCAGGAGAACGAGAACACCTGATCTGCGTCCGGTGTCAGTAGTAGTACGGGAAGTCTGACCAGTTCGGCTCGCGCTTGCCGAGGAAGGCGTCGCGGCCCTCCACTGCCTCATCGGTCATATAGCCCATCCGGGTGGCTTCACCGGCGAAGACCTGCTGGCCGGCAAGGCCGTCATCGGCAGCGTTGAATGCGAACTTCAGCATGCGAATGGCCTGCGGTGACTGCCCAGCGATATCGGTCGCGTACTCCAGTGCGACCTCTTCGAGCCGTTCATGATCCACCGCCTCGTTGACCGCCCCGGCGGCGACCATGTCCTGGGCGGAGTGCTCGCGGGCGAGGAAGAAGATCTCGCGTGCCTTCTTCTGACCCACCTGGCGCGCGAGCAGCGCCGAGCCGTAGCCGGCGTCGAAGGAGCCCACGGTGGCGTCGGTCTGTTTGAACTTCCCGTGCTGCATCGAGGCGATGCTCAGGTCCGCCACCACGTGCAGGGAATGACCGCCTCCGGCCGCCCAGCCGTTGACCACGGCGATGACCACCTTGGGCATGGTGCGGATCAGCCGCTGGACCTCCAGAATGTGCAGCCGTCCAGCCCGGGCCGGATCGATGGTCTCGGCGGTATCACCCTCGGCATAGCGGTAACCATCCCGGCCGCGGATACGCTGATCTCCGCCGGAGCAGAAGCTGTGCCCGCCGTCCTTGGGGGAGGGGCCGTTACCGGTGAGCAGCACCGCTCCCACATCCGGAGTCATCCGAGCATGATCAAGCGCCCTGTAGAGCTCGTCCACGGTGCCGGGCCGGAAGGCGTTGCGGACCTCGGGGCGGTCAAAAGCTATGCGTACGGCGGGGAGATCGGCAGTGATCCGGCCGTCGCCGGCGCGCGCTACTCGACGGTGATAGGTGACGTCAGTGAACTCGAAACCTTCCACCTCGCGCCACTGCCACGGGTCGAAGATGTCAGAGACCTTCGCGGGCAGGCTTGTGGAAGCGGGGACATTCGGGCTGCTGGAGATATCTGATCCGGTCACACAGGGAGTCTACCGAGGACAAAGCTGGCACAGTGTGTGCTGTATTTTGACAGGGACGCAGATCACAGTCGACCCGCCTGTGGTGAGGTCGGAGAGGGAGAAGATGAGCGCACGCACATTCACCGAAGAGGCCTGGGAGCGGAGCGCGGAGATTCGCGCCGCGATCGATGAGCTTCCGTTCTTGACGCAGCTCGAAGACGGATCCCTGCCGCGGGAGATCTTCGAGCACTATATGGGTCAGGATGCCGCGTACCTGACCCACTATGCCCGTGCGCTCGCTGCCTGTGCGCTGCAGTCCACCGATCCGGAACACATCATCTTCTGGTCGCAGGCCGCTGCCGGCGCCATCGAGGAGGAGCGCGCCCTCCATGCGACCCATGTGGTGGACTTCGCCGCCGTGACACCCACGCCGACCACCGTGGCCTATACCTCCTATGAGCTCGGTCTGGTCTCGGCAGGATCACTGCCGGTCCTCGCCGCCTCATTGCTGCCCTGCTTCTGGATCTACGACGACGTCGGCACGCGCCTCAAAGCCCGGGTCGGGTCGCTCTCAGGTCACCCCTACGCGGATTGGATCAGCGCCTATGGCGACCCCGAGTTTCACCTGCTGACCGAGACGGCCAAGGGGATCGTCAATGATCTTGCAGGAACCGCAAGTGATCAGACCCGCGCCGCGATGCACCAGGCCTATTACCGCGCCAGCCAGTATGAGTGGATGTTCTGGGATGCGGCCTACCGGCAGGAGACCTGGCCTGTCGGCTGAGCCCGTGTGCAGCAGCTGCGCGGATCCCGCTTCCGACGTAGGGTGCATTTATGCGTGAACTCCCAGATCAGGAAGCTCCCGAGGCGACCAGCACCGACCAGATCAGAGCGTATTACCGCCACTTCGCGGAAGTGGAGGCCGCTGTGGTCTCCCCGAAATACGCGCGCTGGGCGGCAGGAGTGGCTACAGATGACGCGATGCTTGAGCGGCTCATGGAGCTGCCCGCCGGGAAGCGCCAGGCCAACCTGCTCTTCGCCGCCGCGCGGATCCATGGGGTCGAGGCCGACGCCTGGTCCCAGGCGCGGGAGCTGGTCCTGAGCCAATGGACGAGCATCTCCACGACCATGCTGAACCGGGCCACGCAGACCAACGAACCCGGCAGGGTCGCGACGCTGAATCTGGCCTTCGACCGCATTCAGGCCGAGAGTCAGCAGCCGCTCGCGCTGATTGAGGTCGGTTCCTCCGCGGGACTCTGCCTCTACCCGGACGCCTGGCCGACTCGCTATTTCCGCGAGGGTGAGTCGGATGTCTACCTGAACCCACCCAGCGGCGCGCTGCGCAGCACGGTAGAGCTGGAATGTCAGCTCATCGGGCTTCAGCCCCCGCAAGCGCTCCCACGCGTCGGGTACCGCGCAGGCATCGAGCTCAACCCGCTGGACATCACCAAGAGTGAGGACCTGCACTGGCTCGAGGCCCTGGTCTGGCCCGGCATGGAGAACCGCGTTCCACGGCTCAGCGCGGGCGCGAAGGTCCTGAGCCAGGATCCCCTGGAGATCTTCGCCGGGGATCTCAACGAGCGCCTGGCAGAGGTGCTCGCCCAGGTCCCGGCAGGGATGACTCCGGTGGTGTTCCATACCGCGGTGCTGGCCTATCTGACCCGCCAGGATCGGCGTCGATTCCAGGACCAGGTGCTGGACGCCGGAGTCCGGTGGGTCAGCAATGAGGGGATCAACGTGGTGGAAGGGATCGCCGAGCAGCTGCCGCAGGAGACCGACTCAGAGACCGGCTTCATCCTGAGCCTCGATGGCGAACCCCTTGCCCGCACCGCCCCGCATGGTCAGGCCGCCCGCGCGCTGCGCCGGTGAAACTGCGCCACCGAAACTGACGCCGCTGAAACTGACGGCGCTGAAACTGAGGGCGCTGAGACGAACGGCGCTAGCGCAACGGCTTCTGCGCGAGGAAGATCATCTCGGGGGAGTCATCGGCCAGTTTCTCGCGATCCCAATCGCCCCAGATCTCCACGAGCTGGAACCCAGCCTGGGTGAGTGAGTCCTGCAGTACCTTCAACGGCCGGTAGCGCAGTGTTTCCTCGGCGATGATCTCGCGGGAATCAGGGAGAAGATTATGCGCCCGCGCGGTGATGAGGTCGCCGTCGTCGGTGTCCGCCGTGACTCCGGCGATCTCCATCCAGGAGATGAACTCCCCACCATCAGGGTGGGGAAGGGTCTCGCGAGTGGATTCAGCGTCCCAGGCATCGAGCTCCAAGGCCGCAGGATTGCGGGATTCGAAACTCAGGTGGCCTCCGGGTTTCAGCGTCCTGAAGGCCTGGGCGAGCACCTCGTCCCAGTCCGCGCGGTCCAGGAAGTACTGGGCCACATGGCCTTCCATGATCACCGCGTCTGCCGCCGCAGTCTCCAGCTGGTCGGCGAATCCATGGATCCAGCGGACCTGTGCCTGAACCTGCGCCTGGGTGCTGCGGGCGCGTGCGACGTCGATCATCGCGGCCGAGGGGTCCACCCCTGTGACCTGAATGCCCTCTTCGGCGAGCATGACGCCGAAGACTCCGGTTCCGCAGCCGATATCGGTCACGTGGGTGGCGCCGAGCTCCTCCACCAGCTCGAGGTAGAACTCGTGGTCCCAGCCGCCGGAGTTCTCCACGTCATAGATCGCGACGAGCTCAGGGTCCTGGGTCCAGGCGAAGGCCGCGTTGGTGGCGGGCCCAGCCGCATTCTCCGGGGTGCTCATCTCAGCCGCCCGCTGGCACCGAGGTGATGGGCCAGGAAGGCGTAGTCCCAGGCGCGTTCCTTCCAACCCTCGTAGCGGCCGGAGGCGCCACCGTGACCGCCGTCCATCTCGATCTTCATCACGATCGGTGCCTCACCCTGCTGGTTCTCACGCAGGACCTGCACCCATTTCGCGGGCTCCACATAGAGCACCCGAGTGTCATTGAGGCTGGTCACCGCTGCAATGGCGGGATAGCGAACCTCGCGGATGTTCTCATAGGGGGCGTAGGACTTCATATAGCGATACACCTGCTCATCGGTGATCGGGTTGCCCCACTCCTCCCATTCCAACGCCGAGAGCGGCAGCTCCGGATCCAGGATGGTGGTCAGATTGTCCACGAAGGGCACCTGGGCCAGAACCGCCACGTACTTCTCCGGGGCGAGGTTGGTCACCGCGCCCATCAGCAGTCCGCCGGCAGAGCCACCGAGGGCCGCAACCCGGGACGGATCGGCCCACCCGGTGCTGATCAGGTGATCGGTGGCGGCGATGAAATCTGTGAAGGTGTTGGTCTTCTTCAGCTTCTTGCCGTCCTCGTACCAGCCACGCCCCAGCTCGCCGCCACCGCGGACATGGGCGATGGCAAATACGATGCCGCGGTCCAGCAGGGACAGTCGGGGGACCCCGAAGCTGGGATCCATGCTCATCTCGTAAGAGCCATAGCCGTAGACCAACGTCGGGTTGGACCCATCAGCGGAGACATCCCGATGGTGCAGCACGGTCACCGGGACCTCCACCGCGGTCCCGTCGGCGCGGGTATCACCGGTGGGTGCCCAGATCCGCGTGGCCCGGTAGGCGGCGAGATCCACGTCATTGACCGGGGTCTCGCGGCGCAGCTGCGGCGTCGCGCTGAGGTGATCGATGTCGTAGATCCGGGTGGGGGTCAGCCATGACTCATAGGCCACCCGGAAGAACGGAGCTTCATATTCTGCAGCGATGACCCCGCAGGTGAAGAGCTCATCGTCGAAGTCAGGTCCCGGAAGGGTCGAGGTCAGCACCGGAGCAGCGCCGGCTCGAGCTGCGCGCAGCGTCTCGACTGAGAGCAGCTGGATCGATTCCACAGTGTCCCGACGTGCCGCCACGATGACCTGAGCCGCAGTGACGCTGACGCCCTCGAGCTTCACGGTCTCCTCATGCGGAAGGACCAGCTGTCCGAGATCCAGCGTCGGCGCCGAGGCGCTCTGCGAGGTGAGGGACTCCACATCACTCAGGGACAGCGCATTATTCGGCCCCTCCTGGTTATGGGTGATCAGCAGCAGACGCTCGCCGTCGATCTCCATCGGGTCGATGCTGTGCAGGATCCTGCGCCGGGCACTGATCAGCAGCACCGGTTCAGCAGCAGGGTCGCTGATGTCCAGAAGCCGGGACTCGTCATATTCCGAGTTTCCCGAGATGATCACGAGCTCACGCTTATCTGCGGAGAGCCCGATCCCGGTCCAGAGCTGTTCATCGGTGATCTCGAGGATCAGGCGGTCATCCTCCGAGGCGGTGCCGAGGGTGTGCATGTAGAGCCGGTAGGGACGCCAGGAGGCATCGGCGACCATGTAGTAGGCGCGCTGCCCGGAAGGTTCCAGGACCGGCCCGCCGTGCACATTTCCGATCTCCTCGGGCAGGTTCTCCCCGCTGGTGAGGGTGCGGAAGCGCACGGTGTAGTGCTCATCGCCAGAGGTGTCCTCGGAGTAGGCGAGCAGGGTCCCCTCGGCGTTGAGCGACATCCCACCCAGCTGGTAGAAGGGGTGCTTGGCCGCTTCGGTGTTGGTGTCGAAGAAGGTCTCTTCGCCCTCGAGCGCCACACCGGCCGCGACCTCTGGTGGGGTCCAGGATTCCTGCTGGTCAGCGGTCGAGGCATCAGCGGCAGTGGTGACCGCAGGGACCCGGCAGTAGATGGCATGCTGCTCACCCTCGATCGTGCGGGTGAAATACCACCAGTCTCCGCGCCGAGACGGGACGGAGAGGTCGGTCTCCACGGTGCGGTGCTTGATCTCGTTGAAGATCGACTCGCGCAGCGGCTGCTGATCTGCGGTGATGGCCTCCGCGTAGCTGTTCTCCGCCTTGAGATGGGCAATGACCTCAGGGGAGTCCTTCTCACGCAGCCACTCGTACTGATCGATGAAGGTATCACCGTGGTGGGTACGTTCGGTGGGGATCTTCTTGGCCTGCGGAGCAGTTGAATCAGACATGTGGCCATTCAATCAGACCGTGCCGGCTTACTCTCCGGCGCGGACCAGCCCACACTCATAGGCGTAGACCACCATCTGGGTCCGATCGCGCAGGGTGAGCTTGGTGAGGATGCGTGAGACGTGAGTCTTGACCGTCTGCTCAGCCAAGTAGAGGTCTCCGGCGATCTCGCCATTCGAACGACCCCGGGCGACGGCGGTCATCACCTCCCGCTCCCGTTCGGTGAGCTCGGCGAGCAGGTGGGTCTCGCGCGGGGCGCTCGAGGGTCGCGCCGCGTAGTCAGAGATCAGCGTGCGCGTGATCTTGGGTGAGAGCAGCGCGTCACCGTCGGCTACCACGCGGACGGCCTGGACCAGCTCCTCAGGGGTGGCGTCCTTGAGTAGAAAGCCACTGGCCCCGGCGCGCAGGGCGTCAAAGACATATTCATCAGCATCAAAGGTGGTCAGCATCAGGATCCTTGGCGGGACACCGTCCATGTCGAGGATCTGCCGAGTCGCTTCGAGCCCGTTGACCTTGGGCATACGGATGTCCATGAGCACCACATCCGGGGTGCTCGAGCGCACCACTTCAACGATCCCCTCGCCGTCGTCGGCGGTGCCGGTGACCAGGATGTCGTCTTGAGCATCGAGCAGGGCAGCGAAACCGGCACGGATCATGGACTGGTCGTCAACAATGAGCACCCGGATCACTGGTGTTGACGGGAGCGCCGGGGATTGCGCGGAAACGGTGTGCGGCATAGTTCAACGCTACCCCGGTACCGCTGGAACAGATGCCTGTGATGTGATGAACACTATGCTCACCAGCCCAGGATCGGTCATATGCAGCGCGTTCGTCCCGATTCCCTGATTCGTCGGCTCCTGCGGGACAGCGCCTATGTCCTGCCAGGCCTGCCTATCGCCCTGTTCAGCGCCAGTCTGCTGCTGTCATTATTGGCGGTCTCGATCGTGACTGCCCCCATATGGGTCGGTGCTCTGGTCCTGCCGCTGACTCTGGTGACGGCCTCTGAATTCGCCGAGCTCTCGCGCCGGCGGCTCCAACGCTGGGGCGCGATCCTGGCTCCGGTGAGCTACCGCCCTCGGCGCGCTGGGCTCGGCGGTCGGTTGGCGCCCGTGGCTGACGCGCGCCGCTGGTTGGATCTGGTCTTTGAAACAGTGCTCGCCCTTCCGGTGAGACTGGTGACCTTCACGGTGGCCTTGATCTGGATCGTGATGGGTCCGGTCGGGATCACCTACTTCTTCTGGTCAAGCTTCGTCCCCGGGGAGCGCGGGCTGATCCTGCTTCTCGAGCTGATCGTGCCAGGCCTGGTGCCCACCCAGGAGATCTGGCAATACGTGCTGGACTCGCTGGTCTTCCTCATCCTCGGCGTGGTCTTCCTGGTGACGCTGCCGGCGGTGATGCGCGGCCTCGCGGCCCTCGATGCGCTGCTGGCCACCAGTCTGCTCGGCGCTCGCGGGCGGGGACGGCTGGTCCCGCTGGAACACCCCCAGGCGCACCCGCTGGAACGCACACTCTCCCGCGTCGCCGTCGGACACCCTCCCAGCAGGCCGCAGGATTCTGAGTCCTCCTTCAGCGCGGCATCCTGGTCATGGATCGGCATCTGTTTCGCGGCAGTGGTGTTGTTCCTGGTCAGCTGGCCGCTCACCACGAATATCTACGGAGTGCATCCCGCCTTCGCCATGGTGCTGACCCTCGCGCACTGTCTGAGCCTGGTGCTCACACTGAAATTCCCGTGGGCCGGGATCGGCGCATCGGTCATGGCCTCGGCCGCCATGATGGGAGCTACGGGGGAGTCAGGGGTGGGGATCTGGCCCTGGCCGGTCACCGCGATGCTCATCCAGTGCGGCGTCATCCTGGTCGCGGCGCTGCGCCTTCCTTGGTATTGCGCGGCAAGCGGGTGGGCCGCCAGCGCGCTGCTGACCGTCGCTGCCACTGTGATGGCAGCCCCACGGCTGCCCGAGGGAGCGGTCAGCACAGGCATCGTCTTTGCCTCGGTCGGGATCGGCGTCGTGGTCCTGGGAAGTCTGACGCGGCAATGGATCCTGGACGCTGATCGACTCGAGGAGTCCGAACGCACCAGCGCGCAGCAGAGCCGGCGTCGTCGTGAGTTGGAGGAGCGCAACAGGATCGCGCGCGAGCTGCATGACGTCGTGGCCCACAGCATGTCGGTGATCAGCGTCCAGGCGGCGACGGCGCGGTATCGCCTCCCAGCGATCACCGCCGAGGCCCAGCAGGAGTTTGAGGAGATCGCGCGGTCGTCCCGGCAGGCGCTGGGGGAGATGCGGATGCTCCTGGGCACCCTGCGCAGCGATGATCAGGTCCCCACAGGTCCTACTCCCGGACTGGCCGAGATCTACTCCCTCGTGGAGGCCACACGGGCCTCCGGCACTCCTATCCGAGTCACCGGGCTCGACGTCGTGGAGGCCTCATCCGCCGTCGGTCTTGCGGCCTACCGGATGGTCCAGGAGGGTCTGAGCAACGCGCTGCGCCATGCGCCCTCCTCCACGATCGAGGTCAGCGCTGAACTCTTGGGTGACGACTCGGCTGACCCCACCGATACTCGGCACCTTTTGATCCAGGTCCGCAATACGGCACCGCCGCATCCAGTCTCGGTGCCCGCACCGGGAGCTGGCCTGGGGCTGGAGGGGATCCGTGAGCGGGTCAGTGCCGTGGGCGGCACCGTGGAGACGGGTGATACCCCGGATGGCGGGTATTTCATTCGCGCCTCCTTCCCGCTCTGAGTCCGCCACCCCCTACCGGCGTAGGGGGTGAAGATGGCTCCCTCGGGTGACGCGCTGGTGATTCCCGCTGGCTACCGTAGAACTATGACAATCACTGAGACACGGTCGGAGGCCACGCAGGGCCGCCCCGAACGGACGCGCCCAGCCGGCAATAAGCAGGTCAACGAATTCTTCGAACTCGCCCAGCGGGTCAAGGATGAAGGCCTGATGGACCGCGGTGCCTCCAGCTATGTGGCTCGGGTGATCGTGCTGACCCTGGCCTTCGCAGGTGCTTTCGTGGCCATGTTCACCCTCGGTGACAGCTTCTGGCAGCTCGGCCTCGCCGCTGTCTTCGGCATCCTCTTCACCCAGGTCGCCTTCCTCTCCCACGACGGCGCCCACCAGCAGGTCTTCCGGACCGGCAAGCGCAATGAGTGGTTCGGTCGAGTCACCGGCAACCTGATCGTGGGCCTGTCCTACGGCTGGTGGACCAAGAAGCATGGCAAGCACCACGCCAATCCCAACACCATCGGCAAGGACGGCGATATTGCCCCCGGCGCCCTGGTGTTCGTGGCCGAGGACGCAGCGCAGCGTTCAGGTTTCATGGGATGGCTTGCCCGCCGCCAGGGCTGGATGTTCTTCCCGCTGCTGACCCTCTTCGCCTTCGCGCTGCACTACAACGCGCTCAAGACAGTCTTCACCGCCAAGAAGCTCAAGCGTCGCAAGACCGAGCTGGCAATGCTCGCCATCCGCCTGATCGGCTTCCCCGTGCTGATCTTCCTGGCCATGAGCCCCGGTCTGGGTCTCGGCTTCCTCGCCATCCAGCTGCTGGTCTTCGGCGTCTACATGGGTGGCAGCTTCGCCCCCAACCACAAGGGCATGCCGATCATCCCCAAGGACTCCGACATGGACTTCCTGCGCCGCCAGGTGCTGACCTCACGCAATATCAAGGGTGGCCGGGCCATGGACGTGGCCATGGGAGGCCTGAACCTGCAGATCGAACACCACCTCTTCCCACGGATGCCCAGCCCGAACCTGCATAAGGTCAAGCCGATCGTCGAGGAGTTCTGCGCCGAGAAGGGCATCAGCTACACGGCCACCGGACTGGTCCAGTCCTATGGCATGGTCGTGACCTACCTCAACCGTGTGGGTCTTGGCTATGCCGACCCCATGGACTGCCCGATCATGGCTCAGTACCGCGCTCGCTGATTTCGCGCTCATCGATCCCGGGGTCACTGACCCCGGGATCATCGATGCCCTGAGCCCGCCGGGCCAGGGCATCTCGCCGTAGCTGCTGCAGCCGACGACGCCGGTCGGCCCTGCGATTCTGCTGCCTGGTCTCGACAGCGAACAGCGGGATGACCGCGGCCCAGAGAAGACATGCCGGAGCCGAGGATATCGCCGCACCGGCGATCCACAGCCAGGGCGTGGAAGATTCGGTGGCCGCTCCCAGGCCGTCGCGCAGCACCGGACCGAACAGGGCCGCCAGGCCAAGCGTGGTCCCCATGAGCCCCAGGGTCAGACACAGCGCGGCCTGTCTCCCTCCCGGAGTGCCTGCCTCGGCAGGCAGCGCCGCCAGGGTTGAATCCTCGGCCTCTGCCCGGAGCACGACCGTCCCGCATGCCAGTGTCCACGCCGCGACCACGAGATAGGCCGCGATCATGTCACTGGGCAGGTGCCAGCCTTCGATGAAGATGTAGCCGCCCCAGCCCGCCGCCCAGGTCGCGGCAAGCACACCCCACAGTGCCCGATCACGTGGGCGGCAGATCAGAAACGCCGCGGCCGCAGCCGAGGCTGCCATCGCGGTGTGACCGCTGGGAAGCGAGTTGCTCGTCCAATCCGCAGTGGCCCCCACGAGGGCCGGTCGTGACGAGAAGACGAGCTTGAAGATCTGCGTGCTCAGGTTCGCCCCCAGCACCAGGACTCCGGCACTGAGCAGGATCCGCCAGCGCTGATGAGCTCCGCGCCGGTGCGCCAGCGCGGCACAGGCCAGCGCCGGTGGCAGCAAGATCCAGGCAGCAATCCAGGGATTCTCCGGGTCCAGCGGAGGCAGCGGGTGCCAGGTGCCAGATGCCGTCCGCTGCATCATGGCATCGAGCAGCTGGCCGACTCCTGTGTGCACCGAGCCCCAATAGAGCAGCCCGAACAGGGCCCCGCACAGCGCAACCCCGGCCACCCACCGCTCAAGGCGGAAGGCCGGGGTTCGCGGAGTCGAGGGCATGCGGCTATTGTGCCGCAACCAGCTATCGGGTGGTGTGCTGCGGCGCCGCGGTCGCTGGCCGATGATCGGCCATATCTTCTTCGGTCCAGCACTCGATATTGCGCAGGTCCGGCATGTCAGAGGCAAGGAAGATCGGGTCGATGCCCTGTTTCTTCTGCGCCTGGTAGTGCTTGAGCAGTCGCACAGCGGTGCCTCCCATCAGGGTGATCACCACGAGGTTGAAGAGCGCAATGATGACCATTGTCACACCCGCCACCGCCCAGGCAAGGTCCACCGGGATGATGGCGCCGATGAAGACCACTGCGGTCAGTACTACGGCGAAGATCTTGCGAGTCTTCTCCGAGCTGGAGATGAACAAGACGTTCATCTCGCCGTAGGAGTAGTTTCCAAGGATCGAGGTGAAGGCGAGAAGCAGGATGATCACTGCGAGTGCCAGGGCGCCGAACGCTCCGAAGTTGGAGGTCAGCGCCGCCTGGGTGAGCTCCCCACCCACGTTGGCCGTCTCGGTGCGTGACGCAGGGTCCGGGTATGTCACCAGGATGATGAATGCCGTGACCGAGCAGATGATCAACGTGTCCAGGTAGACGCCGAGGGTCTGCACGAAGCCCTGCTTTGCCGGATGCGAGACATCGGCAGTCGCTGCCACATTGGGCACCGAGCCCATGCCTGCCTCGTTGGAGAACATGCCGCGCTGCACACCTGCCATGATCATGGCGCCGAACGCGCCGCCTGCGGCAGAGGTGAAGTTGAAGGCCTCGCCAAAGATCATCGCGAACACGTTGGGAAGCTGTTCGATGTTGAAGGCCACGACGACCAGGCCCAGCAGGATGTAAAGCATCGCCATCAGTGGAACGACGCGCTGCGTCACCGCAGCAACACGGCGCAGGCCCGCGAGGACCACGACGCCGGTGAGCACGGTCAGCAGCACGGCAAGGATCCAGACCAGGCTGGAGGTGTCTTCCATGCCGAGTTCGCTGGCGGCACCGGTCACCGAGTCCACGATGGTGTTGGCCTGCAGGGAGGTGAAGGACAGTGCAAAGCAGAAGATGAAGATGACCGCGAAGACGATGCCGCCGGAGCGGGAGCCCAGTCCGCGTTCGATGTAATAGGCGGGACCACCCTTGAAGGTGTCGAAGCGACGGACCTTATAGAGCTGCGCCAAGGTGGACTCGACGAAGGACGCGGCGGAGTTGAAGACAGCCATGACCCACATCCAGAACACCGCGCCAGGACCGCCCATCGCGATGGCGCCGGCGACTCCCGCGATATTTCCGGTGCCGACCCGTGCCGAGGCGGTGATGGTGAAGGTCTGGAAGGCGGAGAGGGATCTGGTGCGGCCGTTCTCGTCTTCGGTGGCCTTATCGGTGATCGAACGGAACATGTCGGGGATATGGCGGATCTGCACCACGCCCGTGCGGATGGTGAGATACAGGCCCACCACGAGGATCACGGGGATGCCCAGCCATTCCCAGGCCGTTCCCTCGATCTCTCCGATCGTCTCTAGAAGATTTTCCATAGTCATAATGGGCTGACTCTACCGGCCACGGCACCCTCAGGATGTTCCCAGGTTATGTTCGGAACGTGAGGCAGAATAGGAGAAACTCCGGTTTAACAGAAGGTGATCATGATGATCCACACTCCCGATTCTGTCCGTTTCACCCGCCTCGACGACCATGTGTTCTTCGCCGAGCTGGGACGTCCCACGGGGCTCAACGTCGGGCTGGTCATCGGCGAGCACACCGCAGTGCTCATCGATCCAGGCCCCGCAGAAGGTGATCACGAGGCGCTTCTGGCAGCGGTCCGCGAGCTCACCGCCGCGCAGCTCGTGGTGGTCAACACCCACGGCCATCCCGAGCACATCGGGGCGAATAAGTTCCTGCGTGGCCAAGGCGTAGAGACCGTCTGGGCGCACCAGGATGCAGGAGTCGAGACCGCCACAGACCTGTTGTCCGCCGAGCCTGTCTCGCTGGAGCTCGGTGGCGGCGTCGTCGTCGTGCTGATGCACCCGGGCCGCGGCCATACCCAAGGTGATCTGGTGGTGGGGATCCAGGCGGAAGGTGCGCCGGGCGTCATGTTCTGCGGTGACCTGGTCCGCCAAGGCGATGACCCCGAGTTCCACGATTCCTACCCGCAGGAATGGGTCCGCTCGCTGGGCAAGCTGTGGTCCATGGCGGGGAACTACAGCCGCTTCATCCCCGGACACGGGCGCGAGGTCGACGCAGAGTTCATCGGATCCATGCGGCGCAGGATGCAGCAGGGCTGCAATGTGTCCTCCCAGGCCATCAGGGACTCGGTGAACGACGCGACGAAGGCCATTCCGATCGTGCCCTACGGTCCAGGCGAGTCCCGCGAGCTGATCACCCGGCTGCGCGGCCGCTGAGGCTCAAAGCTGCTGAGGCTGGGAACTGTTGAGGCTCTGGGCCGCTGAGGCTCAGACCTGCTGAGGCTCAGACCCGGTAGAGCTCGTTGAATTCCGGGGGAATCGGGTAGCGCACGGTTTCCCCCTTGGGGGATGGCACCGGCGCGCCCCGCTGGCGGCGTCCGGTCTCTGCTCCAAAGAGGTTGATGCCGGCTCCTGCCATGAGGAAGCCGGGACCAATCGAGATCAGCAGTCCCGCGAACCAGTGCCACAGGCTTGGTTCTTCTCCGGCCAGCGCTATCCCGCTCCACCCTCCGGAGAAGAGGAAGCACAGCAGGGCCACCACGGTCAGGGTGACGCCCAAGAACCATGCAAGGCCGGCGATCGGAGCGGTTTCGGGTTCATAGTCCGCCACCACGGTGTTCCACTCGGGCCCAGTGCGCATGATGAGCCACCCACCGACCAGAGCCCAGACCGCGACCACCAGGTAGGCGGCGATGACATCTGCCGGACGGTGCCAGGTCTCGGTGAAGGTGTACGCCCCCACGAGCCCGGCGTAGAACGCTGCGAGCAGGGCGATGAACGGGCGGCGACGCGGTGAGCTCACGAGGAACACCGCAACTGCCATCGATGCGGCAAGCGTGGTGTGGCCCGAGGGCAGGGAGTTGCCGGTCCAGTAGGGCACCCCGTTGTCCAGATCGGGGCGCTCCAGCCAGAAGCTCTTGAGAACCTGGGTGGAGAGATTCGCGCCGAGGACCGAGCCCAGAGCGATGAGTGCGGCAAGGAATCGTTGCCGCGTCAGCACGATCACCAGGAAGAACATCGCAGGCAGCGCAATGATCACAGGGCTCAGCCACCAGAGGTCGAAACCGCGCGTGGACAATGAGTCGACCCGGTTGGCCGCGGCGTCGAGCATCGCGTATTCCACCCACTGGCCGGAGTCCGAGCGCACGAAGTACTCGTAGACGGCCATGAGGATGGCGCAGCAGGCAAGGATCCCGATGATCCACAGACCGGTGCGCCTGGCTGGCGGACGGAGCGCGCGGGCAGCTGACATGACTCAAGTATCGCAGGTCGAACACTGCCTAGACTGAACGCCATGGATCCGCATTCTTCGGCAGAGCAGCAGTCCCAGGCCAGCTGGGAAATTCCCGGCATCGAGGAGATCCTCGACGGCGCCCACGTGGTCTCCCTGCCGCTGCAGACCCGGTTCCGTGGGCAGGACCACCGCGAAGCGATGCTCTTTCAGGGACCTGCAGGCTGGGGAGAGTTCTCACCCTTCCCGGAGTACGCGGCGCGAGAATCCGCGCACTGGCTGCGGGCCGGGCTCGAAGCCGGATGGCGCGGCTACGGGGCGCCGCTGCGCACCAGAATTCCGGTCAATGCCACGATGCCTGCAGTGTCAGTGGACAGGGTGGAAGCGGTGCTGCGGCGTTTCGGTGACGTGGATTCCATCCCTGCCGTGAAGATCAAGGTGGCTGAACCTGGTCAGAGCCTGGCCGATGACCTCGCACGATTCCGTGAGGTGCGCAGACTCGCGCCGCATGCCGGTCTGCGGGCGGACGCGAACGGTGGGTGGAGCATCCCCGAGGCGGTCCGTGCCCTTGAACAGTTGGCCGAAGTCGCGGGAGAGAACTTCGAATACGCCGAACAGCCGGTGGCCGGGGTGGAACCATTGGCGCAGCTGCGCGAAGCACTCGCGGCAGCCGGGGTGCACTCCCACGGCGAGCCCCTGCGGATCGCGGCCGACGAGGCGGTGCGCAAGGCCGAGGATCCGCTGCGCGTGGCCCGCCTGGGTGCAGCTGACCTCATCGTGGTCAAGGTCCCACCGCTGGGGGGAGTCGACCGCGCGCTGCGAATCGTGGAGCAGGCTGGGCTGGACGCTGTCGTGTCCTCTGCCCTGGAGACCTCGGTGGGACTTGCCGCGGGACTCGCGCTGGCGGCCAGGCTGCCTGAGCTGCCCTATGCCTGTGGGCTCGGCACCGCCGCGCTCTTCGCTGCCGATGTCACGGCGGCGCCGCTGATCCCCGTGGGTGGGGCGCTGAGCGTTCCCGAGGCGGTGGCACCAGCGCCTGATCTGCTGCGCGAGCGCGCGGTGAGCGCTGAACGCCGCGGCTGGTGGATCGAGAGGTTGCGTGGCGCGCACGCTGAGCTCGTCGCGGGGTAGGTGGCGGCACCGGGCTGGCGGCTTCGGCACCAGGCCGGCAGCTTCTAGGATGAGGATCATGACTACACCTCGGCGGCCGTTCCGTGAGTTCGATGACGCCTATGACGTGGAGTCGCTGCGGCTCGCCCGCCGCGTGATCCGCGGGTTGACCATGAGCATGCGCCATATCGTGTTGGCCCCGGGGTCGCGCTCGGCCCCGATGGCCTACGCGCTGCGAGAAGCCGAGGAGCTTGGGGCGATCACCGTGCATGTGCGCATCGATGAGCGTTCTGCCGCCTTCACCGCACTGGGCATCGCCATGGCGACGAGGTCCCCGGCCGGAGTGGTCACGACTTCGGGCACGGCCACAGGCAATCTGCTGCCCGCCATGATGGAAGCAGACCTCTCAGGCATCCCGCTGGTGGCGATCACGGCTGATCGTCCCGAGGAGATGCACGGCACCGGCGCGAATCAGACCACGTGGCAGCAGGGAATGTTCGCCGGCCGGGTCCGCGACGAGATCCACCTGGAACAGGGAGAGGCGCGCCTGGAACCGGAATCTCGCGATGACATGCTTGCCGCGGAGACGCAGGTGGGTCTGCTGCTCCGGGCAGCCACGGGTGCATCACCGGGCCCGGTGCATCTCAATATCGGTTTCCGCGACCCCCTGGTGCCCGCCGCACCGAGCGAGCCTGGCCGCAGCGGCGCGCAGCGCTGGGCGCGGACTCCGTTCATCCCGCGCAGAGCCGTCTCAGGATCTGCCGAGCAGCTGCGCTCAGAGATTCTCGGGACTGAGATCCTGGACGTGGTCTCCGACGCGGAGCCTGCGGGGGAATCCCGAGGGGAGCCGGGTGCGGAGTCCCGCGAGCATGCCCGGGCGGATGCCGCCACCAGTCTGGACACCCGGCGCACGGTGTTCGTGATGGGCGCCGATGCTCCGGCAGAGGCTCGGGAGCTGGCGCGCAGACTCGGCCACCCGCTGCTCTCAGAGCCCAGCAGCGATGCGCGCTGGAGCGACCTGGGCACGATTCAGGGATATCGGCTGATCCTGCAGGCCCCGGAGGGCTCTGCTGCACATGAACTGGCGGCAGGCATCGACCGCGTGGTGGTGGCGGGGCGGCCTACATTGACCCGTCCCGTGCAGCAGCTGATCAACCGTAAAGACGTGGAAGCCGTTCAGTACGCCCCCGGGGGAGAGGCCTGGTTCGATCATCGACTACAGCGGCAGGTGCTCTCCGACGTCGACTCCACCGCGTCCTTCGCGGGGATCGCCCCGCCGGGTTGGCATGACGCCTGGACCGAACGCGGGCTCGCGGCTCAGCGCCTCATCGATGCTGCACTGACAGAACAGGAGACGCTGACCCAGGGGGAGCTCTCCTCGGTGCGGGTGGCGCAGTTCGTCGCAGAGACCGTCAAGACTCCGCTGCTGCTGGGATCCTCCTCGGTGATCCGGGACGTGGACCTGGCCGCGGTGCTCAACCGTACGGTGCTGGGAAAGCGCGACGACGCTCGCCGGATCTACGCGATGCGTGGGCTCTCTGGCATCGATGGCAACCTCTCGGCCGCCTCCGGGATCGCTCTTGCGCGCAGCACCCGGGTCACCGCGCTGGTGGGGGACCTGACCTTCCTTCACGATGTCAACGCGCTTCTGGTTCCAGCCACCGAACGCGAGCCTGACCTGGACATCGTGGTGGTCAATGATTCCGGTGGTGCCATCTTCGACCAGCTCGAGCATGGAGCCGTGGGCCGCCGCGAGGGACAGGCCGATGCAGTGGAACGCTTCTTCGGGACGCCGCAGACGGTGGACATCGAGGCGCTCGCGGATGCCTACGGGCATGATTACCACTTCGCCGATGAGCTGGAGACGCTGGGCACCGCCCTCTCCGGACTCGAAGACCGGATCGGGATTCGAATCATCGAGGTCCGCACCGACCGAGCAGTGCTGCGCGATTTCCACGCGAGACTCATCCAAGCCGCCGCCACCCTCTAACTCGCCTCTCAGCGGGAGTTAGGGCTGGCGGACGCCGAGGGCACCCAGCATGGGGCGCATCTTGGACCAGGTCTCGGCGAGTTCTTCCTCCGGGACCGAGCCGGCCACGATTCCGCAGCCCGCGTAGAGGCGCACCGCGGTATTGCCCTCCTGCAGGATTCCGCCGCGCAGCGCGATGCCGAAGTCAGCATTGCCCTGCGCGTCGATCCATCCCACCGGCCCCGAGAAGGCTCCTCGATCAAGTCCCTCAAGGGTGGAGATGAGCTCGGCGGCTGTCGCCGTGGGGGTTCCGCAGATGGCGGCTGTGGGATGGGCCCGCTCGGCCACCAGCAGCGCCGGGGTCTCTGCGGTGAGCTGCCCGGTGACATCGGTGGAGAGATGAAAGACATTCGGCAGCTCCAGGACTGCCGGGGGATCCTGCGCCTGGAGCTGATGCGCCACCGGTGCGAGCTGGTCCAGCAGGGATGCCGCCGCAATCCGATGTTCATCGCGCTGCTTGGGGTCCTCCAACAGGAGCCTGCGTGCACGCTCCAGGCCCTCCCTGCCATCCACCGTGCCAGCAAGCACCCGCGCGGAGAGCTCGCGGCCGCGAATCTTGACCAGCATCTCCGGAGTCGCCCCGAGGACGTCCCCGGCGAAATATGTCCAGCAATCGGCGTAATCTTTCGCCAAAGATGCCAGCAGCGGGCCCGTGCGCAGCGCGGCATCGGCAGCAACCACCACATCGCGGGCCAGCACGAGCTTCTCCAGCCGGCGGTGTTCGATCGCATCCACCCCGGAACGTACCGCCCGCAGGTAGTGCCCCTCGGAGTGGGTGCCCTGGATCAGAGAGGTCGCCGGCGTGCTCGGACCCGCCGTGACGAGCGCCACGCGCTCTGAACTGAGGCTGAGCCGGTCAGCCTCCAGGGTCAGACCATGAGTGGCGAGGAGGTCCTGGATCCAGCGTCGGTGGGCGACGGCGTCGTCGTCCTGGTCTGGAATCTCATCCCAGACCGAGCGGCGCACCACAACGGTGATCCAGTGCTTTCCCTGCGCGGAACCGAGCGTGAGCTCGGGCATGATGAGATGCGAATCCGCCGCTGAGGTGGAGGAATACGTGATGGAGGTCAGCGCCACCGGTCCGGCCCCGGGCAGCCCGGAAAGCTCGGCGGGCAGCTCCGCGGCGGCGGCCAGCGGGGCAAGATGCTGTTCGTGCCAATGCGCCAGCTCCGCGAAACGTTCGGCACCGCAGGCCCTGACGTGGGCGGCAGTGCCCAGCCCGAGCAGTCCCTCACCGCGCAGAAGCCAGACCGCACTGGGATCCAGACCGGGCAGCAGGTCCGCCAGGGAGGTGCCTTCCGCGAGATCCACCACCAGCGTGGTGGCGTCGAATGATCCGGGAGGGGCTGTCATGGCTGGACAAGTCTAGGACATGACGGCGGGAGGCACCCGCGCATGTGGGAGAATGCCAAGGTGAATCGCCCTAGTTCTGGAAGCCGCGCAAGCCTCGCGAAGAAGCCCGAGGACGTCGCCTCGATGTTTGACGAGGTCGCCGACCGCTACGACATCACCAACGATGTGCTCTCGCTGGGACAGACCAAGCGCTGGCGCAAGAAGCTGGTGCAGGCGCTCGCCGTCGCCCCGGGGGAGCGGGTCTTGGACCTCGCCGCTGGGACCGGAAGCTCCACCGAGCCCTTCCATGACGCTGGCGCCCTGGCCGTGGCCTGCGACTTCTCCTCAGGAATGCTCCAGGTGGGCAAGCGGCGCCGCCCGGATATGACGTTCATCGCCGGCGACGCGATGAACCTTCCCTTCGCGGATAACACCTTCGACGCCGTGACCATCTCCTTCGGCCTGCGCAATATCGTGGATCCGCTCATCGGTCTCCAAGAGATGCTGCGCGTCACCAAGCCCGGCGGACGGCTTGCCGTCATGGAGTTCTCTGACCCCACGAACAAGGTCTTCAACACGGTCTATAACGAGTACCTCATGCGGGCGCTGCCGCCCACCGCGCGTGCGGTCTCCTCGAACCCTGAGGCCTATGTGTATCTGGCCGAGTCCATCCGGGCCTGGCCCGATCAGGATCACCTGGCCGCGGAGATCTCCGCCGCCGGGTACGCCGCGGTGAAGTACCGCAATCTCTCCGGTGGAATCGTTGCGATCCATCACGCCACCAAGCCCAGCGCGCTCCCCGAATCCTGAACCTGGATAGGCTAGACACCGATGACTGAATCAGCAGCTGATCCCCTGACCGCGAAGCTGCCAGCGGGGTTCGACGCACTGGCCGAGGATGTGGCGCTCGCCGCCGAAGTGGCTGACGCCCTGGCCAGGGTCGAGGAGGACCTCCTGGGCTCCCTCGCCAGCGCCGACGAGCTGGTCAATGCCTCCGCGCGCTACTTGGCCCAGGCCGGCGGCAAGCGGGTGCGTCCGCTGCTCACAGTGCTGACCTCGATGCTCGGCGACGGCGTGGACGAACGCGTCCGCCGTGCCGCCGCGGTGATGGAGATGACCCACCTGGCCACGCTGTATCACGATGACGTGATGGATTCCGCGCCGGTGCGCCGCGGCGCCCCTGCGGCTCACCAGGTCTGGGGAAACTCGGTGGCCATCCTCACCGGCGACCTGATCCTGGCGCGGGCCTCCCGGCTGATGGCGGAGCTCGGCGTGGAAGCCTCGCAGATCCAGGCGCAGACCTTCGAACGGCTGGTCATGGGCCAGCTCCACGAAACCGTCGGCCCGCAGGAGGGCGAGGATTCCTACGCCCACTACCTGCGCGTCATCGGTGACAAGACCGGATCCCTGGTAGCTGCCGCATCCCGGCTGGGCGCACACTTCGGCGGCTGCTCCGCCGCCACTATCGCCATGCTCGAGGAGTACGGCGAGGCAGTAGGTGTGGCCTTCCAGCTCGCCGATGACGTCATCGACCTCACCGCGGATCCTGAAGCCTCAGGCAAGACCCCTGGCACCGACCTGCGCGAGGGCGTCGCCACGCTCCCGGTGCTCCTGCTGCGCCAGCAAGCCGAGACAGCGACGACGACGCAGGCCAGGGCAGACTCGGAGCAGGTGCTCGCGCGCATCGATGGTGACCTCAGCAGTGACGAGGCGCTGGCAGATGCGGTGGCCGCCGTCGTCGCCCATCCGGTGACCGAGGAGTCCTGGGAGGTCGCACACAGCTGGGCCGAGAAGGCCAAGCATGCGATCGCTGAGCTGCCCGAGAGCACCGTCAAGTCAGCGCTGCTCTCCTTCGCCGACGCCGTGGTCGAACGCGAAGGCTGAGCCGGGCAGGATCTAGCCGGGCAGGATCTCGCTGAGAGGATCCAGCCGGACAGGATCTAGCTCTTGGCCGCGAGGATCTCATCCAGCGCGGCGCGCAGCTCCTGGGCCTTCTCCGCACGCACCTGGACCGGCACCGGGTGCCGGAGCTGCCGGTAGAGCATGTCATCGGCGTAGCGCGGAAAAACATGCAGGTGGTAGTGCCACACATGTTGATTGCCCGCAGGCTCGTTGTGCTGGCGCACCGAGGTGCCTTCGGGGTTCCAGGCGAGCTTCATCGCCTTGGAGACATCCCGGGACATGATCGAGATCTTCGCCAGTAGCTCGTCCTCGAGGTCATAGAGCGCCTCGCGATGGGGCACCGGGGTGATCATGGCGTGGCCTTCGTGCGGGCCGAAACCATCGCAGGCCATGAAGACCATCAGATCGGGGTCCTGGTAGACGAGGTCGCTGAGCTCGCAGCGGTTGGTCGGCTCAGCCACATCACCTCGGGCGAGGCCGCAGAACGGGCAGGAGTACCCTTCCGGAGCGTGGGAGGGCCAGAGCTGGGCCAGGTCTGAGGCGCTCACGCGGGTTCCTCTTCGAAAGAGAACTCCAGCAGGTCGAAGATGAACTCGCTGACGGTGGCGCCCTCGTCATTCCACATGCCGGAGTTGCTGCTGCGCCGCACGATCAATGGATCGGGAACGTCCATCGTGTCCACGTCGATGCCCCAGACCCAGCGCTCATCCTCGTCCTCGAGGAAGAGCAGGTGTCCGTCTTCCACGGTCAGCTCATCCGGATCGAAGAAGAAGTGATACGCCTCCATGATCTCCTCGCAGCGTCCCAGTGCCTGGTAGAACTCCTCGAGCACCTGGGGCAGTCGAGGCCGGGCCTTCAGCTCAGCAGGCAGCTCGGAGTCAGCGATCAGCTCACGGAGCTCTTCTGGTGTGTACCCCTCTTCAGGGGTCCACTTCTCATCGAGGTAAGCGGGGACTAGAGCGCGGAACTTGTCCAGGAACATATCGGCCATGGCATCAGTCTAGAAGACAGGGAACATCGACACCCGCCGTCGGCGTTCATCCCAATACGGCATACTGTGCTGAGTTAATCGATCAGAAGGAACCTATCCCCGTGACCCAGAATTCCTCGCAGCGGCCAGCCGATCGGGCCATCCGCGTCGCCGTCATCGGTGCCGGCCCGGCCGGTGTCTATGCCTCTGACATCTTGGCCAAGGCGCAGAAGAAGAGCGACTTCGAGATCAGCATCGACCTTTACGATCGCTACCCGGCGCCCTTCGGACTCATCCGCTACGGTGTGGCCCCCGATCATCCTCGGATCAAGGGCATCGTCAAGGCCCTGCACAAGGTGCTCGACCGTGGCGACATCCGGCTCATCGGCAATGTGAACATCGGCGAAGATCTGACCCTGGAGGATCTGCGCCAGCACTACGACGCCGTGATCTTCGCCACCGGTGCGATCAAGGACGCCGAGCTCAACATTCCCGGCATCGACCTGCAGGGCAGCTTCGGTGCCGCAGATTTCGTCTCCTGGTACGACGGCCACCCCGACTATCCGCGCGAATGGCCGCTGGATGCCCAGCAGGTGGCCGTCATAGGCAACGGCAACGTGGCTCTCGATGTTGCCCGGGTGCTCTCCAAGCACGCCGATGACATGCTCACCACGGAGATCCCGGAGAACGTCTATGCCGGGCTGAAGTCCTCCCCGGTCACCGATGTCCACATCTTCGGACGTCGCGGGCCTGCGCAGGTGAAGTTCACGCCCCTGGAGCTGCGCGAGCTCTCGCACAGCAGGGACGTCGACATCGTCCTCTATGAAGAGGACTTCGACTTCGACGAAGGCTCAGACGAGGCCATCAAGTCCAATAACCAGGTCAAGACCATGGTCAACACTCTGGGCAACTGGCTGGTGGAACAGGAAGAGCGTGAGGCTGAGGCCTCTCGGAAGCTGCACCTGCACTTCCTGCAGCAGCCGGTCGAGATCCTCGAAGGAACCGACGAATCTGGGCAGGGCACCGGAGCAGTGGCCGGTGTGCGCTTCGAACGCATGGAACTCGATGGCACGGGCAATGTCCGCGGCACCGGGGAGTTCCAGGACTACCCGGTCCAGGCCGTGTACCGCGCAGTGGGGTATCTGGGCTCACAGGTCGACGGACTGCCCTTCGACGAGAAGCGCGGGGTCCTGGTGAACGAGGCAGGGCGAGTCAAGGACGAGAACGACCAGCACGTGCCGGGCATGTACGCCACGGGTTGGATCAAGCGTGGACCGGTGGGCCTGATCGGTCACACCAAGGGTGATGCGCTGGAGACCATCGGCTGCCTGCTCGAGGACCTGCATCACCTTCCAGTGGCCCCTGAGCCTGCGGAGGATGCGGTGATCGAGCTGCTGGAGTCCCGCGGGGTGGAATACACCACCTGGGACGGTTGGCAGAAGCTCGATGCCCATGAGATCTCACTCGGTGAGTCCTACGGACCGCTACCCGATGGCGCTGCCAGGGAACGCGTGAAGGTCGTGGAGCGCGAGGACATGATCCGGATCTCACGCGAGAGCTGAGTCGCCTCCCACAGCGCTGCGCCTGCGAACTGCATATAGAGATGCCCCCTCGCCAGACGGCAAGGGGGCATTTCTATATCTTGGCGGGAATCAGTCTTGGAGTGAATCAGTCCTGGCGGTACCCGGCCATGGACTCCAGCCGGGCAATGCGCTCAGGCATCGGCGGGTGCGTGCTGAAGAGCTTCTTCGCCTTGCCGCCGAAGGGGTTGGCGATCATCATATGAGCGTGTGCGTCGTGCTTGGGATCTTCCTTGAGCGGATAGCGGGAGATGCCGCGCTCCAGCTTGTCCAGCGCTGAGGCCAGTGCCAGCGGATCCCCGGTGAGGGCCGCGCCGTCGGAATCTGCGTCATACTCACGGGTTCTGCTGACTGCCATCTGAATGAGGCTGGCGGCGATCGGCATCAGGATCACCGCGGCGATGGCGCCGATCAGAGCCAGCGGATTGCCGCCCTGGTTATTGCCGCGCCCGCCGCCGAAGAGCAGGAAGAACTGGCTGATCGTGGTGAGGAAGCCGGCGACGGCGGCAGCCACCGAGGAGATCAGGATGTCGCGGTTGTACACATGCATGAGCTCATGGCCGGTGACTCCGCGCAGCTCGCGCTCGTCGAGCAGGTTCAGGATCCCTTCGGTGAAACAGACCACCCCGTTCTCAGGGTTGCGTCCCGTGGCGAACGCATTGGGAGTCGGTGAAGGGGCGATGAAGATCCGAGGCGCCGGCTGCTGTGCGCGCTGGGCGAGCTCTTCGACCATCGCGTAGAGCTGGGGCGCCTGCTCCCGTGTCACCGGGTAGGCCTTCATTGCGCGCAGGGCGATCTTGTCGGAGTTCCAGTAGGAGTACGCCACTGAGACAAGTCCGATGAGTCCGAAGACGAAGATCAGTGCCGGGGTCTGCGTCGCGTAGGCGATGATGGCGCCGACCAGCAGGAGCATCGCAAAGAGGAATGCGAGCAGACCTGCTGTCCGCAGCCGTCCGTGGTGCTGGTGCATTGACTCTCCTAGGAGGGGATCCGGGGTGGTGGATGGTCCGCTGTGACCAAGCACATTCTACTCGTGCCCGTGATCCGGCGAATCGTTCACCTGCAGTTCACCTCTTCGTGTGAGGCTCGTTGGGCAGCAGATGGAGCATGTTCCACAGCCATTCATGAGGCAGTGCTACTCCTCCCACGATGACCGCCCCGCAGAGTTCTCCCAGGTACGACGCAGATATGCGCGGGCAGCGCCAACACCAACTCACGCAGGGCCGGGAAACGGCTCGTGTTCGCAGAGGAGATTGCATGTCCGCACCGTCGATCGAGGCCCCGCAGCGGGTTTCTGGCAGCGTAGACGAAGCATCAGCCAAGCGCCCGTTCAGCCCGTTCGCGCAGTTTGGGCTCTCCGGTCGTCTGCTGGACATCGCCAACTGGCTCTCAGTCGCAGCGGCTGTCTATGTCTTGATCACCGCGGTCAACGTGATCGGCACCGGTTTCAGCATCGCCACCGGGGATCAGGCAGAGACGCTCTTCGCCTTCGCCACCAATCCGATCATCGGTCTGATGATCGGCATCGTGGCGACCGCGTTGACGCAGTCCTCCTCCACCACCACATCGGTGACAGTGGGCCTGGTGGCCGGCGGCCTTCCGCTTGGGGTGGCGATTCCGATCATCCTCGGTGCCAATATCGGCACCACCTTGACCAACACTCTGGTCAGCCTGGGCATGGTGCGGGAGAAGGAGTCCTTCCGCCGCGGGTTCGCCGCTGCGACAGTGCACGACTTCTTCAACCTCATCGCGGTGGCAATCTTTTTGCCGTTGGAGATCATGTTCAGCCTGCTCGAGCGGATGTCCACCTGGGTTGCGGGAATGGCCACAGGATCCGACGGCGGTCCGGTCGCGGCCGTCCTGGGTGCCATCGGTTCAACGGTCAAGGCCGGCACCAAGCCCTTGGCCAACCTGATCGAAGATTCGCTGAGCTTCATCCCGGGCAGCTGGCACGGAGTGGTGATGATCCTGGTCGCGGTCGCACTGATCCTGCTGGTCATCAACTTCATCGGCAAGCTGCTGAAGGTCCTGCTGGTGGGCAGGGCGCGTCAGGTGCTGCATGCTGCCATCGGTCGAGGGCCGATCGCGGGCATTGGCTCCGGCGCCGTCGTCACGGTCATGGTGCAGTCCTCTTCCACCTCCACCGCGCTGATCGTTCCGCTGGCGGGCTCAGGGGCCTTCACGCTCAAGCAGATCTACCCGTTCACGCTGGGCACCAACATCGGCACCACGGTCACCGCGCTGATCGCGGCCTTCGCGTTCGACGGCGCGGCCGGCACGATCGCCCTGACGGCGGCGCTGGCGCACTTGATGTTCAACGTGCTGGCCACGCTGCTGATCTTCTCCACCCCGTGGCTGCGGGACCTCCCACCGCGTGGAGCCACCTGGCTCGCAGATCTCGCGGCGGAGAAGAAGGTCTACGCATTCGCCTGGGTCCTGGGCGTGTTCATCGTCATCCCGCTGGCGCTGATCGGCCTGAGCGCACTCTTCTGATCCCGCAGCTCTGACCCGGCTCCTCTGACCTCGCAGCTCTGATTCCCCACCTCACGGTGCGGGAGCCTGTGCTGAGTCTGGGGTCAGCGCATATTGACGAACTGCAGGTCTGCGTCGTCGAAGCCCTTCAGCATTGCGATGACTTCCTGGAGGTCGTCGCGGGACTTCGAGGTGACACGAAGTTCATCTCCCTGGATGGTCGCCTTCACGGACTTCGGACCTTCGTCGCGGATCTGCTTGGTGATCTTCTTCGCGGTGGCCTGATCGATCCCTTCCTTGATGGTGCCTTCGATGCGGAATTCCTTGCCTGAGGCATAGGGCTCCCCGGAGTCGAAGGACTTCAGCGAGATGCCGCGCTTGACCAGCTTCGAGCCGAACACGTCCTCAACAGCCTTCGCGCGCTCCTCAGAGTTGGCCTTGATGAGCAGCTTCTCTCCGGAGAAGTCGATCTCCGCGCCGGTGCCCTTGAAGTCATAGCGCTGGGCGATCTCCTTCTGCGCCTGGTTCAGCGCATTGGCGACCTCCTGCTTGTCCACTTTAGAGACGACGTCGAACGTTGAGTCCTTGGCCATGGGTACCTCCTGATCGGCATGAATATTTGCCCACGAGTCTAATCGCGATCAGCGGCCCAGGTGTCGGCATGGTTTCGCAGACGCCCGGAAAGTACACCTGGACAGGCGGGGGGACCGGCGGTGTAAGCTCGGGTTGAAGATATGAACAAAAATCTGAGAGGTGTCTATGTCCACCCGAACCATCCCGGTCTCCCATGCGGGATCGCTGCCACGCACCGATGAGCTGATCCAGGCCAATGCGGCACGGGAGCTCGAGTCAGATGGTTTCACGCTGCGGCGCACGGAGGAGTTCGAGCGCCTCCTCACCGACGCCGTGGTGGACCTGGTGGCGCGGCAGACCCGCTACGGTGTCACGATCCCGGGGGATGGCGAGTACGGCCACGCGATGACCTCTGCGGTGGACTACGGCGCGTGGTGGTCCTATGTCTTCCAGCGGGTCGGTGGGCTCGAGGTGACCGGCAGAGATCTCTTCAACTGGCCGCATGTCGAGTCCCGGCCGGGCCACATCGAGCTCACGAACATGCTCAATCGCCGTGACTGGGTGCGATTTCGGGAGGCGTATTCAGATCCGCATTCCGGTATCGCCACGGGAAAGGCCGCGACGGCCTTTCCTTCCACCACGGGAGAGCTGAGCTGGCGGGGCCAGGACGCCGTCGAGTCCGATATCGCCAATCTTCGCGCGGGACTGGACGCATCCGGAGTTGCCACCGGATTCCTCACCTCGCTCTCCCCAGGGTCTGGTGCGCGGATCCCGAATCAGCACTACTCCACCGAGGAGGAGCACATCTGGGCCTGGGCCTCAGTGATGCGCCATGAGTACAAAGCCATCACGGACGCCGGACTGATCGTGCAGATCGATGACCCCTCGGTGGCGGAGAACTGGGACCAGATCTCGCCGGAGCCCTCGGTGTCTGACTACAGAAAGTTCACGCAGATCCGGATCGACGCGCTGAACTGGGCGTTACAGGGGATCCCCGAGGAGCAGGTCAGGTTCCACCTCTGCTGGGGATCCTGGCACGGACCCCACACCACTGATATCGAGTTCCGGCACATCGTTGACCTCATGCTCAGCGTCAACGCGAGGTATTACTCCTTTGAAGCCGCCAATGTCCGCCATGAGCATGAGTACACGGTCTGGGATGAGCTCAAGCTTCCCGAGGACAAGATGATCGTGCCGGGTATCGTCTCCCACGCCACCAATGTGGTGGAACACCCCGAGCTGGTGGCGCAGCGAATCACCCGCTTCGCCGAGCGAGTCGGTCCCGAGCAGGTGATCGCATCCACTGATTGCGGCTTGGGTGGGCGATTGCATCCGCAGATCGCCCACGCCAAGCTCGAAACCCTCGGACGCGGCGCAGAACTTGCCGGTCAGCGCGTCTTCAGCTGAGGACACGGCCGTCCCTCCAGCTGGAACATCCAACGCCTAGACGAAGGTGGAGTTCAATCCCTCTTCCGTGGCCTGGAGCACGAGCTGCGCCAGACCACTGAGCAGATCCTGATCCTCGGGCAGCTGCGCGGTGGAGATGCGCAGCAGTCCAGTCGGCTGTTCCCCGATATGGGAGCTGCCCCCGACGTCGAGGATGACGCCCTGAGCACTCAGGGTCAGCGCCGCGGCGCGTTCGTCAGGAACTTCCACCCAGAGCGCCCAGCTCGCGGGACCGGAGTGGGCAACAAGCCCGGCCTCGGTGAACGCCTCCAGCGCCATCTTCCGACGGTTCGCGTAGCGCGTCCGCGCGCTGTTGATCCGCCGACCGGCGCCTGGATCGCGCAGCAGGAACGCAAGCGTGTTCTGCAGCACGCGGCTGTTGGAGCTCACACCGCCAGATCGTTCAGCGATGGCAAGCGAGATGAGGTGCTTGGGTCCGACCAGCACAGCGGTCCGCAGGTCCATGCCGTAGGCGCGCTCGAATGCGATGACCCGAAGGGTTCGTTCTGGCAGCAGGGCGTCGAGTGACTGCGCGAAGGGCTCACCCGCCGCGAGGGGGCCGAGCGGATCCTCTTCGATGATCACTGTCTCCGGGGCCGTCTCCAGAACTGTCTGCAGCTCCGCAGCCCGGCTGGCTTCAAGCACGTGTCGCGCCGAGAATGCTCCACCGGGACAGTGGATGAACGTCACCGCTCCGGCGTCGAGAGCAGCCTGGAGTGAGGCGGGAACCGGGCCGTGCTCGTCGGTGGACACGCCGATGGTGCGCAGCCCCAGGCTGCGGGGGACCGAGAGGTAGCCAGGGGAGGCAGGCTCCTCCACCGCGATCAGATCGCCGGGCTTCGTGACCGCCTTGGTGATGAGCCAGAGACCTTCGGTGCCCGAGGAGACGGCCGCGAAGCTCCGCGCCCTGGCCTCCTGGGCAGCTTCGCCGATCCGTTTCTCCACAGCGCGCTGAAGTTCGGGCAGGATCTGCTCGCGGCTCCAGCTATGCAGCTGTGGCTGTTTCAGACTCCGGATCAGTCCCTCTTCCAAGGAGGGGATGAGTCGGAGATCCGGGCTGCAGTTCAAGAGATCGACGCCGGACCAGCTGCGGAAGCTGGGTCCGCCGACATCGCCGGGCTCCACGATCCGGGTGCCTCCGCGGCGGCGGGTCTCCACCAGGTTCGATTCGCGCAGCAGACTCCAGGCCTGGGCAATAGTGCCGACGCTGACGCCAAGTTCGGTCGCGAGGTCCCGCACTGTGGGTAAGCGCATACCCCCAGTGAGCGTGCCGGTGCTGATGAGCTCACGAACCTGCTCAGCGATTCCATTGGGGCTGCGTTCACTCAAGCGCTGGGCTAGAGTTTCCGCCTCGATATCGGCCACGGGACTCCTTGTGGGTGTGTGCTAGGGGCGGGCATCCTGGTTTGCGGATGATCGGACGGGATCATCGCGCGGGCAGGAATATTGGCCCCAACCTTACTCCCTGTTGGGGAAGCAGGATTCGAGAAATCGCTGTGTCTTCGCTAAAGTAGTCAGGTGCCCGATACCGGGGTGCCGAAAATGGCTCTGAGTCATTTCGAGTGGTTGCACGGCAGATTACCCGAGCGGCCAAAGGGGGCTGACTGTAAATCAGCTGGCATCGCCTACGGGGGTTCGAATCCCTCATCTGCCACAGAACCGCTGAAGGGCGGGTCGGATCTCAGGATCTGGCCCGCCCTTCAGTCGTCTCATAGGCTGCTGCTCCGCTGTTCTGCTGGGCGCTTAAGTCCTCGGTCGTCTGGGTTCATCGAACGGACATCACCACGTGGCTCGCGTAGGGTGGCGAGACATGGCTACCACAGACTTGACCACCACAGACTTCCAGCAGACCCTCGAGGACAGCGATATTCTGCTCGTCGACTTCTGGGCCGACTGGTGCGGACCCTGCAAGCAGTTCGCTCCCGTCTACTCCGAGGTCTCCGAGCAGCACCCCGACGTCACCTTCGCAAAGGTGGACACCGAGGCTGAGCGTGAACTCGCCGCCGCCGCAAACATCACCTCAATCCCCACGCTGATGGCGTTCCGTGAGAAGGTCCTGGTCTTCTCCCAGCCCGGTGCCCTCAATGCTGCACAGCTGACCGAGGTCATCACTGCGGTCAAGGACCTGGACATGGCTGAGGTTCACAAGCAGATCGAACAGGATCAGGCCGAGCAGGGCGAGACGCCCCAGGGCTGATCTACGCAGGGCTGCTCCAGGACCTGCCCCCCTCTCCAAGCGCGCTCACCGGCTCCGGTGGTCGGCGGGGGTCAGCTTCGGCCCGTACTTCTGGTGCTGGAAGCCCGTGAGCTTGAGCAGTCGAATGACCCGCTGACGGTGTGGCTGGTAGGAAGCCAGCATTCTGAGCATCCCTGCGTCGTCGGTGCGCTGACCCGTCAGCGCCGCCCCCACGAAGTTGCTGAGATGGTAATCCCCCACGGCAGGTAGATCTGCCGAGCCGTGGGATCGCTGGAGCGCCTCCGCCACCGTCCATTCGCCGATTCCGGAGATGGACTGCAACCGTCGGCTCAGCTCCGCCACTGCCTCGGTGTCCACACCGGTCTGATCGCTGAGTTGGTGGATCCGGTGGGACCGTTCCGCCACTCGTTGGATCGTCTTTGACAGGGCTGGCTGAACCCAGAGTTGATGCCACTCCCAGGACGGTACCGCGCGCAGCTGTCCGCCAGTCAGCGGCAGCCGCATCCACTCCGGAGCCGGGACCAGGGCCGAGCGGGGAGGGTGATCCCCGTGCCGACGGAGGAGATTGCGCCATCCTGATCGAGCCTGATCGTGGGTGACCTTCTGCTCCAAGGTCGCCGTGACGAGTTGATCGAAGAGTGCGCCGGTGGCCGGCAGCCGGACACCGGGATGACGACGCCGGACCCTTGCCAGAGTCTCGGAGACCTGGTCACCGAGGGCGTCAAGCAGAAGCTCGAGCTCCTGCCAGCTGTCCTGAGCGCCCAGGATTCTCGGCGCACGGTCCCTGGCCGCGGCTGCGACTTCGGCAGCGTCAGAGTTCTCCCCGCGGGCCCCAAGTCGCACTCTGATCGCGGAGGCGTTGACCTGATCGAGGCGGAAAGTCACCTGACCACTGGGCTCTCCATTCGCGCCATAGATGTGTTGACACATCCACGCGCCGGCGCCGGGAGTCCCGCGGGGGCCGCCCGTCATGTTCCTGGCCGCCGGGTCCACGCGGATGCTGGGGTCCCCAGCTCCACGTTGCAATGTGCCTAGTGTGCGGGGCAGGTCAAAGGGTTCCCGAAGATCGAGCAGGAATTCATCCTCATGTACTGCGGTGCTCATAGCTCCACTGTTCCACACGGGTAGACAGGTATTGCTCCAGGCGGGGCCACCGAGATTTCGCCAGAAGACAGATCGCGCCCAGTACGGAGCTTTTGCCAAGCCAGCATCGGTAGAGTTGGCGGCATGAAATATGCCCAGTCCGTCGTCGAGCTGATCGGCCACACCCCCTTGGTGAAGCTGAATCGGGTCACCGAAGGCATCTCCGCAACTGTCCTGGTCAAGCTTGAATATCTCAACCCCGGTGGTTCCATCAAGGATCGCATCGCGCTGAAGATGATCGAGGAGGCCGAGGCTGCCGGATCGCTCAAGCCCGGGGGAGTCGTGGTCGAACCCACCTCCGGCAATACCGGTGTCGGCTTGGCGCTGGTGGCCCAGCAGAAGGGGTATCGCGCAGTCTTCGTCACGGTGCCCAAGGTGGCCAAGGAGAAGCGCGATGTGCTGCGCGCCTATGGCGCCGACGTCGTCGTGGGTCCGGCTGGCGTCCCCTCGGAGTCGGCGCTGTCCTATTACGGGATCTCTGACCAGCTCGCGAAAGAGATCAAGGGTGGGTATAAGCCCGACCAGTTCTCGAATCCCGCGGCACCGAACTCGCACTATGAGACCACCGGACCCGAGATCTGGGAGGACACCGAGGGCAAGATCACGCATCTCGTGGTCGGTGCCGGCACCGGTGGCACGGTCACCGGATCCGGGCGCTACCTCAAAGAGGTCTCTGCGGAGCGCGAATCCGGGCCGGTCCGCATAGTCGTGGCCGACCCGGATGGGTCCATCTACTCCGGCGGCGAAGGTCGACCCTATTTCGTCGAAGGAGTCGGCGAGGACATCTGGGTCAAGAACTACGACGCCTCGGTGCCCGATGAGCACCACGCCATCACCGATGCGGAGTCCTTCGCCATGGCGCGCAGACTGGCCACCGAGGAGGGCCTCCTGGTCGGCGGTTCCTCCGGGACGGCAGTTGTCGCCGCGCTCAGGGTCGCCGAGAAGCTGGGCCCCGAGGACGTGGTCGTGGCAGTGCTTCCCGATTCCGGGCGCGGCTACCTGGGGAAGATCTTCAACGATCAGTGGATGATCGATCACGGTTTCGGAGCTGTGGTCTCCACCTCCACCGGTGTGGAGATCACGGTCAAGAGCTCCCAGGAGCTCAGCGACGCCGTGGATTCTGGACTGATCGGCGCAGATGCTCCTGATCCGAGTGCCGAGACCGGCCCCGATCAGACCCAGGTCACCACGGCAGAAGACATCCTGCGCGGAAAGAAGTCGCTCTTCTCCTCCGCCATGCCCGAGGTCGTCTCCATCTCTCGGGACACCACGCTGCGCGAGGCGGTCTCGGTGATGAACCGCTACGGTATCGACATCGTTCCCGTGATCGACAAGCCGGGCCGCATCGCCCGGATCGGTGAGGTCTACGGCGTCGTGGACGTGGCACACCTCTCGGAGGACCTGATCATCGGTCATGCCACTGCGGACGAGCTGGTCTCGGATCACCTGAGCACCGAGCTCCCGCTCGTGGGCATCACCGAGACAGTCCCGCATATCCTCGAGAAGCTCAGGAGCAATCCCACCCTGCTCGCCGCGCACAACGGCGACATCGTGGGAGTGCTCACCCGCAACGACCTGCTGGCCCACCTTTCCGGTTCAGATACGAAGGAGACTCGATGACCGAGAACACGTATGGATTCGCCACCGATGCCATCCACGCCGGACAGGAGCTCGACGAGGTCTACGGTGCAGTGGTCCCGCCGCTGCACTTCTCCACCACATACGCCCCCGATGGGATCGGGAACCTGCGCAGGGGCTACGACTACGGCCGGGCGGGCAATCCCACGCGCACCTCGCTCCAGACTCAGCTGGCCGCGCTGGAATCGGGAACCCACGCGTTCAGCTTCGGCTCTGGACTCGCAGCCGAGGATGCCATCATCCGCGCGGTGATGCGCCCCGGGCAGCGCATCGTGATGGGCAATGACGCCTATGGCGGCTCCTATCGGCTGATCAGCCGGATCCACGGTGACTGGGGCATCGCCAACACCCCGCTGGACCTCACCGATCTGGATCGGGTGCAGGCCGAGATGTCGGCCCAGGACGCGAGTCTGCTCTGGGTGGAGACTCCTTCGAACCCCCTGATGTCCATCACCGATATCGCGGCGCTGGCGAAGATCGCCCATGACAACAACGCCCTGCTGCTGGTGGACAACACCTTCGCCAGCCCGTATCTGCAGCAGCCGCTGAAGCTCGGTGCCGACATCGTGGTGCATTCCACCACGAAGTACATCGGGGGACACTCCGACGTCGTCGGCGGCGCAGTGGTCACCTCCGATGACGAGCTGGCCACCAAGATCGGCTTCCAGCAGTTCGCCGTGGGTGCCATCTCAGGACCGCTGGACGCCTACCTGACCACCCGTGGTCTCAAGACGCTGGCAGTGCGCATGGACCGGCACTGCAGCAATGCCCAGGCGATCGCAGAGCACCTGGTGGATCACCCCGCCGTGGAACGTGTGCTCTACCCCGGACTCCCGGATCACCCCGGCCACGAGCTGGCCAAGGCGCAGATGAGCGGGTTCGGCGGAATGGTCTCGATCCAGCTTGTCGGCGGAGAAGCGGCCGCACGCAAGGTGGCAGAGGGAACCCGGCTCTTCATCCTCGCGGAGTCCCTGGGCGGAATCGAGTCGCTCATGAACTACCCGCATGAGATGACCCACGCCTCCGTGCGAGGCACCGAGCTTGCAGTCCCAGAGAACCTGCTGCGTCTCTCAGTCGGCATCGAAGACGTGGCGGATCTCATCGCTGACCTCGACCGGGCTCTGGCGGGACTTGCCGATGGCTGAGACGTCTCCCACCTGCTTGGCCGCTGCGGCGGCCAGGCTGGGGATGACCGGTGCAGTCCAGGCCGTCTGCGTGGTGAATCAGCTGATCGCCGACGACGTCGGGGCGATCGGGGTCTCAGCCATCGATAAGCGCCCGGTCACGGGTCCGGTCAAAGTCCGAACACTGGGATTGCATGGCGACGTCCAGGCAGATCGCAAACACCATGGCGGCGTGGAGAAAGCGGTCTACGCCTACACGGATGAGGACGCGGCATGGTGGTCCAAAGAGCTTGACCGCGAGATTCCTCCCGGCAGCTTCGGGGAGAACCTGCGGCTGCAGGGGATAGATCTGGACGGTGCCTACCCCGGTGAGCGCTGGCAGATCGGAGAGCGGCTGGTGCTGGAAGTCACCCGTCCACGTATCCCCTGCGCCACCTTCGGCCGGTGGCTGGGGGAGAAGGGCTGGGTCAGACGCTTCATCCAGGAGGGACGGCCCGGCACCTATTTCAAGGTCATCACCCCGGGTGTGGTGGAGGCCGGAGACCAGGCCCTGATCATCGCGATCCCGGAGACTCCCTCATCCACCATCCGCGAGCGTGCCCTGGCGCTGGGACCCACCCAGTCCCGTCCCAGCGACTGATCCCTGCGCCCGACAGCAGTGCCGGATATAGGCGAAGTCGCAACCGTCCGGAAGTGAGCTTCGTCTCCAAAGGAGACAGTCAGGACTCTGCTGGGCTAGACTGATTGGGCATTCTCCGGATAATCCCGTTTTCTCTTGCTGACTCCGAGCGTGCCCCGATCAGGTCGGGGCCGGAAGCTCGTTGAGGTTTTGTGTATCCACGGGTCGACTCCGGAGCCGACAAAGCGGCCGAGTCCCCATGACTGATCCAGTCCCGTCCTAGAACCTAAGCAACCTGCCCTGCCCATGCAGAGGCTTGGTGCATCGCCATGCGGCATGCCCATCCTCTTCGAGCAGAGGTGGTTGATGCGCAGGTGCCCTGGGACTGGATCTTCAGCGGGTCCTCTCGGTCGCATGACATGTGACGAGGAGTCAACATGACCATCCAGGATCCCAACGCCTCCGAGCCGACGCAGGCCCAGGACGCGACCGAAGTTCCCACCGAGGCCGTTTCCCCGGTCGAGACCGCTGCCATCGCGCCCTCCGCGCAGACACCAGTCGTCGACGTGGCGGACGCCCCCGCTGCCCCCGAGGTCCAGGCCCCCGAGGAGACTCAGGTGCCCGACGAGACCCAGGCTGCCGTGAACGCCGCCGCCGCTGTGGAGACCCAGTCCCCAGCAGCACAGGCTCCGGCAGAGACAGAGCCAGCTGCACCCGTTGCCAGTGAGGCCGAGCCTGCTGCCCCCGTTGCCAGTGAGGCCGAGCCTGCTGCCCCCGTGGCTGCTGCACCTGTTGCAGACGCCACGCCGGCCAAGACGCAGGACGAGCCCACGGGCCCGAAGTTCTCCGAGCTCGGTCTTGACGCCCGAGTGCTGGAGTCGGTGACCAAGCTTGGCTATGAGACTCCTTCGCCCATCCAGGCGCAGACCATCCCGCTGCTGAGCCAGGGACGCGACGTCGTCGGTCTGGCACAGACCGGTACCGGCAAGACCGCAGCCTTCGCACTGCCGGCACTGTCGCATATGGCACGGGCCTACGACGCCGGAGAGCTGGGGAACCACCCCTCGACTCTGGTCCTCGCCCCTACCCGTGAGCTCGCCATCCAGGTGGCCGAGGCGTTCTCCACCTACGCCCATGGCGTTCCCGGCATCACCGTGCTGCCGATCTATGGCGGTTCCCCCTATGGCCCACAGCTCGAGGGCCTGCGCCGCGGCGCACACGTCGTGGTGGGCACCCCCGGTCGCGTGATCGACCATATGACTCGCGGTTCGCTGAACCTCTCCACCATCAAGCACCTGGTGCTCGATGAGGCCGATGAGATGCTGCGCATGGGCTTCGCCGAAGAGGTGGACCAGATTCTGGCCCGCACTCCGAAGACCAAGCAGGTCGCGCTCTTCTCGGCGACCATGCCGAAGGCAATCCGCCGGATCTCCGCGGACTACCTCAACGACCCGGTGGAGGTCTCGGTCAAGTCCAAGACGTCCACTGGCACGAACATCCGCCAGCGCTTCGTGCTGATCAAACACTCCGCCAAGCACGAGGCACTGACCCGCATCCTCGAGACCGAGCCCCACGACGCCGCGATCGTCTTCGTGCGGACCCGCTCGGCCACCGAAGAGGTTGCCAATAAGCTTGCCGCCCGTGGATTCCGCACTGCAGCCATCAACGGTGACATCCCGCAGAACCTGCGTGAGAAGACCGTGGAGAACCTCAAGTCCGGACGCGTGGACGTGCTGGTCGCCACCGATGTGGCAGCTCGCGGTCTTGACGTGGAGCGCATAAGCCACGTCTTCAACTACGACATCCCTCTGGACACCGAGTCCTATGTGCACCGCATCGGTCGCACCGGGCGTGCGGGTCGTTCCGGTGAGGCAGTCCTGTTCGTGACTCCTCGTGAGAAGCGCATGCTGCGGTCCATCGAGAAGGCCACGCGCCAGCCGGTGGAACAGATGTCCATGCCTACCATCGCGGATGTGAACTCCTCCCGGCTGGAGCGCTTCTCGGAGCGCATCACCGAGACTCTCGCCTCAGAGGAGCTGGAGGAGTACCGCGGACTCGTGGCCTCCTACACTCAGGAGCACAACACCCCCGCCGAGGACGTGGCAGCCGCGCTGGTCGCCATGGTTCACGACGGACGCCCGCTGCTCCTCGACGAGAAGCGTGACGATGAGCTGGTTCGCGAGTCCAAGCGTGAGGTTGGCGACGATCGTGGCGGCAGCGACCGCCCAGAGCGTGGTCAGCGCGAGCGCGGCCCCCGCACTGCCGGTCCAGGCAACGCGATGTACAAGATCGCCGTGGGTCGTCGCAATGGCGTGAACCCGGGGCACATCGTCGGCGCCATCGCCAATGAGGCCGGCCTGAGTGCCCGTGAGATCGGTGGCATCGATATCCGCCCGACTCACTCGCTGGTCGAACTTCCTGAGAACCTGTCCTCCGAGCAGTGGGCGGCCCTGGCCAAGACCCGCATCGGTGGCGAGCTGCTCAAGCTCGAGCGCGATTCAGGTGCCCCCTCGGGTGGCGGCGAGTCACGCGGCGGCTACGCCGGCAAGCGTGAAGGCGGCTACGGCGAGAGCCGTGGCGGAGGAGCCGGTCGCGGCGGCTACGCCGGCAAGCGTGAAGGTGGTGCCGGTGATCGCGGCGGACGCCCGAGCGGCAGCAAGTTTGGCGATAAGGATCGCAAGCCACGCTGGAAGTGATCTTCTCCCGTCAGGGAGCTTGGGATCCGCCTCCGCAGAGTCATATCTGCGGCGGCGGGCCCCACCCGTCGGAGGCGAGGAATCTCGCCTCTGACGGGGTTTTTGACCGGCACTGGACTGGTGGTAGAGTCTAATGCCGTTGCCCCAATAGCTCAGTGGTAGAGCGCAGTCTTGGTAAGACTGAGGTCGCGGGATCGATTCCCGCTTGGGGCTCTGAATGAGAGCCCGCGCAGCGCAGCATATTGCGCGGTGCGGGTGTTTCTCATTTTGTCGGTTCTTCTGCTCGTGCAGAGCGGAGTTGCGACTTCTGGCGGTGTAGCTCAGCTGGTTAGAGCGCACGACTCATAATCGTGAGGTCGGGGGATCGAGCCCCCCCACCGCTACAGATCGCTGGACTCAGATCCGGCGCGGCAGTAATGCGGATCAGACACAGAATGACCCCCGAGCTTCACGGCTCGGGGGTCATTCTGTGTCTGCGGCCCATTTCTGAGCATGAATGCGAGGACCTGTAAGCTGGCGGCCGTGAGCACTCAGTCATTCGACCCCTGGAGCACCGGGACACAGGCCTATCGCATCTGCCTCGTGACCGGAATGCTCGGCTCGGCGATCGGAGTGATCCTGGTGGTCATCGCTGCGCTGGTCGGTGATGCCGCCCTGGCGGCGACGCTGCGCAGCATCGGTCTGGTCGCTCTCGGGATCGGCATCCTGAGCCACCTCATCGCGATCGGGCTGCGCCGGCGCCAGGCTGTCCACATCATGTCCCGTCGAGTCCAAGAGGATGACTAGATGATCAATCCAGACCGGCAGGGTCACCAGTACCCGCCAGCTCCGTCCTACCAGGTCAGCCGGGAGGCGATCCGAGAGTTCGCGACGGCGGTCAAAGCAGAGCACCCCGCGCATCGTGACCTCGCGGCAGCTCAGGGCCTGGGGCACCAGGACCTCGTCGCGCCACCCAGCTTCGCCGTCGTCATCGCCCAACAGGCCGAGGCGGCAGTGGTCAACGATGAAGAAGCAGGTATCGATTTCTCTCGCGTGGTCCACGCTGATGAGCGCTTCACGCACCACCATCCGATTCTCGCGGGGGAGACTCTCGAAGCACAGGTCACCCTGGAACGCATTCGCATGATGGGCAGCGGGGCCATGGTCACCACTCGAGTGGAGATCACCACCCAGGATGGTGACCCCCGCGCAACAGTGACCTCCAGCTTGTTGGTCCGTGGACAGGAGGATGCGGCATGAGCAAGCCGGTCTTTGCAGAACTCGAAAAGGGACAGTCGGTCGGGACCAGGGAGCTGCACTTCTCCCGAGCTGACCTGCTTCGCTACGCCGCCGCCTCCAAGGATCACAACCCGATCCACTGGAATGACCGCTTCGCCCGTGAGGTCGGACTTGACGGTGTGATCGCCCATGGCATGTTGACCATGGGTTCCGCCGTGGACATGGTGAGCTGCTGGGCAGGTGACCCGGGCGCCGTCGTGGACTACCAGGCCAGGTTCACGAAACCGGTCCCTGTCCCGGACGCCGAGTCCGGTTCCCCCGAGACGCCGACCGCGCAGCTGCAGATCAGTGGGAAGATCGGTCAGGTGGACCCCGAGGAACGCAGAGTCCGCGTGGACCTCACCGTCGAACTGCTCGGTGCTCCCGGAGACGGTCCGGACTCAGAGCCAAGCCGCACCAAGGTATTGGCAAAGTCCCAGGCCGTGGTGCAGTTTTAGTATCCGAGGCGGCGCGCCGCTAAGCTCACGTTCAGCCGTCACGGGGCTGAAACACAGGATCACCGTATAATCGCGGGGACCATCTGAGTCGAGATTTGCTGACCAAACGAAGGATCCACAAAATGCCTATGCATAAGACCGCGGCCAAGGCCGTAGGCGTATCCGCTCTCGCAGCGCTGGCCCTCACCGCCTGTGGCGGCGGGGAAGAGACCGAGGCGAGCGATGGGGAGCAGCAGATGCTCAACAACGAGGGGACCCTTCAGGTCTGCTCCGACGTTCCGTACCCACCATTTGAGTATTTCGACGACGAGGGCACCATCGTCGGGTTCGACATCGATATCGCCGAAGCCATTGCTGAATCGATCGATGCTGAGCTCGAGGTCGTGCAGACCGGCTTCGAAGGTATCCAGTCCGGCGTCGCGCTTGATGCAGGCACCTGTGACCTGGCGATCTCTGGCATGACCATCACGGAGGAGCGAGCTGGCAACATGCTCTTCTCCGAGCCCTACCTCGACGACAACCTGGGCCTGATGGCAGCGACTTCGGCTGACGTCAGCTCGTTGGATGATCTCGAAGGCCTCACGGTCGGCGTGCAGACCGAGACCACCGGTGCCGACTACGCCACCGAGGCCGGCTATGACGTCCGCGACTATCCCGATTCAGGCCTGCTGATCCAGGGGCTCGAGTCCGGCCAGGTCGACGCTGCCATCGGCAACATCTCCATCCTGGGCTACCAGGCAGGAGAGTCCGATACCGCAGAGTTCATCGAAGAGATCGACACCGGTGAGCAGCTGGGCATGGCCGCGGCCACAGGCAACGATCAGCTGATCGACGCCGTCAACGAGGCCCTTGCCGAGATGGAAGCATCCGGTGAGATGCAGGAGATCGAAGACCGCTGGTTCCGCGACGGCGACACACCTGAAGAGGCCGAAGAAGACGAGGCTGCAGAGGAAGACGCAGCCGAGGAAGAGCCGGCCGAGGACGAGGCCACTGAAGACGAGGGTGACAACTAACCCCTATGGCACTGACAACCCGTGACCGAGCGCGACTGAGCCTCGGGATCCAGGCAGGGATCTTCCTTGCAGCAGTGATCGTTCTGGCCATCTTGATCGACTGGTCAGCGATCCGTGGCAGCTTCTTCGCCTTCGAGAACCTGGGACCGATGTTCCCGGAGATCATCACCGTGGGCCTGTTCAATACAGTCCAGTACACCGTGGTGGGCTTCATCTTCGGTCTCCTCGGCGGCACGCTGCTGGCGCTTATGCGTATGTCCTCATTCCCGGTGTACCGGTGGGTTGCCACCGCCTATATCGAGTTCTTCCGAGGCATCCCTGCGATCCTGGTGTTCATCGCGCTCGGTTTCGGTGCGTCACTTGCTTTCGGGTGGAACCTCTCCACCCTGCAGATCGCTGGTTCCGCGTTGGCAATCGTGGCCAGCGCATATATCGCCGAGACCCTGCGCGCAGGACTCCAAGCAGTTCCGAAGGGACAGCTTGAAGCCGCACGTGCCCTCGGCATGCCGGCCTGGCGCGCGCTGGTCACCATCCAGATCCCGCAGGCATTCCGTATTGTGCTTCCGCCGCTGACCAATGAGGCCATCCTGCTGACCAAGGACTCCTCGCTGATCTTCGTGGTGGGCATGGCCGGCGGTGCCGCGGAACTGACCAAGATGGGCCGTGATGGCATCAATATCTACCAGGCGGGGCTCACCCCACTTGTAGTGGCAGGTTTCTGCTACCTCTTGCTCACCGTCCCGCTTTCCCTGCTGGCGCGCCGCATGGAGCACCGCAGCCCCCGAACCGGGAAGAAGTAGAGATGGAAGCGAATATGAGCAGCAGCCAGAACCCCAGCCAAAACCCCGGTCAGAACCAGGCCCGCCCAGACGCGTCACCCTCGGACACGGCCGCAGGCTCCTCCACCGCCGCGGGTGTCACGATCACCGGGCTGCATAAGTCATTCGGGGACAACGAGGTGCTCAAGGGCATCGACATGCAGGTAGCTCCCGGCGAAGTGGTCTGCCTGATCGGCGCCTCCGGCTCCGGAAAGTCAACCCTGCTGCGCTGCGTCAACCGGCTTGAGACGCCGAACGCTGGAACCATCACCGTGGGGGACCACGAGGCCACCCATCCTGATGTGAATCTCGACGCCATGCGCCGGCAGATCGGCATGGTCTTCCAGCAGTTCAACCTGTTCCCGCATCTCAGCGTGCTCGAGAACTGCACCATCACCCCACGCAGGGTGCTTGGTCAGAGCAAGGCCGAGGCTGAGGCAGAGGCCCTTGAGCAGCTGGACACCGTGGGGTTGAAGCATCTGGCCGACCGCAGGCCCGATCAGCTCTCCGGCGGTCAGCAGCAGCGCGTGGCAATCGCGCGCGCGCTGACCATGAAGCCGCAGCTCATGCTCTTCGACGAGCCGACCTCTGCACTGGACCCGGAGACCGTGGGCGATGTGCTTGCAAGTATGCGCAAGCTCGCCCAGGCAGGAATGACCATGCTCGTGGTGACCCATGAGATGGGCTTCGCCCGCGAAGTCGCCGATCGCGTGGTCTTCATGGATCAGGGGCTCGTGGTCGAAGAGGGCCCCGCCGCAGAGGTCATCGGTGACCCGCAGCAGCCACGCACCCGGGACTTCCTGCGTCGAGTATTGAACCCCCTCGCGGAGTGATTTGCCGGTAGGCTGTGCGGCTGTGACCAGTGTTGACTTTCGCTCTACCGCATCAGCTCCCACCGAGAGCTTCCGTGAGCACACCACCGCGCGGGTAGGTGGTCCCGCCGGTGAGTGGAGCAGGGCTGATACCCAGGACCAGGCCATGGCGGTGCTGGCTGAGCATCCACTTCCTGCCCAGGAGCAGCGCGCGCTCGGCAAAGACACCCTGATCGTGCTGGGCGGTGGATCGAATCTGCTCGTCACCGAGGACGGCTTCGAGGGAACCGTGCTGCAGCTGAGCTTCACCGGCATCGAGTCACAGACCCAGGGTGCCGATCAGGTGCTGCTCACGGTGGCAGCTGGGCATAACTGGGATGATCTCGTCCGGTTCAGTGTGGCCCGAGGGCTCACCGGCTTGGAGGCGCTCTCCGGAATCCCTGGTTCCACCGGTGCAGTGCCGGTGCAGAACGTCGGAGCCTACGGTGCCGACGTGGCCCAGACCATCAAGGACATCAGCGTCTGGGATCGCTCCAGCTCGCAGCTCCGCACCTTCAGCAATGAAGAGCTGAACTTCGGCTACCGGGACTCAGTGCTGAAGCAGACCACCGTGCACGGCTCCCCGCGCTATGTGGTGCTCCAGGTCCGGTTCCTGCTGCAGAACCGTGCAGACGGGCTCTCAGCCCCCGTGCGCTATGGCGAGCTCGCTCGCACCCTGGGTCTCGACGCGCAGAGCGCGGACCATGAACGTCGCGCGCCGCTGAGTCAGGTGCGCAGGACGGTCCTGCGGCTGCGGGCAGGCAAGGGAATGGTGCTCAGCGAAGGCGACCACGACACCTGGTCCACCGGATCCTTCTTCACCAACCCGATCGTCGCCCGCGAGGTGGCAGCGGAGCTTCCGGCCGATGCCCCGAGGTTCTCCGCCGGCACGGACGATTCAGGCAATGCCCTGGTGAAACTCTCCGCGGCTTGGCTGATCGATCACGCCGGCTGCGGAAAAGGGTTCGGTCTGCCCGAGGGCCCCGAGGCAGGGCGGGGGAGTGACGGTGCCGGAATCGCCGGAGGGCGTGCCTCACTCTCCACCAAGCACACCCTGGCGGTCACCAACCGTGGCCACGCGAGCACCGATGATCTTCTCGCGGTCGCCCGCGCCGCGCGTGACCAGGTCAACGCCACCTTCGGCATTGTCCTGCACGAGGAACCCGTGCTGATCGGTCACACGCTCTAGAGCTTGCCCACCGCAATCAGCAGCATCCGGCGCAGCGGCTCCGCAGCGCCCCAGAGCAGCTGGTCGCCCACGGTGAACGCGGAGATGTACTCCGGGCCCATCTCGAGCTTACGGACGCGGCCCACCGGGATGTCCAGCGTGCCGGTGACAGCCACCGGAGTCAGCTGATCCACAGTGGCATCCTTCTCATTGGGCACGAACTTGGCCCATTCGGTGCCGGCGCTGATGATCTCCTCGATCTCGACCAGCGGGATATCCTCGCGCAGCTTCAAGGTCAGTGCCTGGGAGTGGGAACGCAGGGCGCCGACTCGCACGCAGAGGGAGTCGAAGGGAACGGCTGCTCCGCGGGTGGCCACACCAGGGGCGAGGTTCTCCCCGCGACCGAGGATCTTATTGGTCTCCACCCCTGCCTTCCACTCCTCCTTCGCCACGCCATTGCCCAGATCAGCGTCGATCCAAGGGATCAGCGAACCTGCGAGCGGCACCCCGAACTGGGTGGCGTCGAGGTCTTCGCGCTGTGCCTGCAGCACTGCACGGTCAATGTCCAAGATGGCGGAGGCGGGATCCGCGAGGTCCTGTGCGACTGCGGAGTGCAGGGTGCCGAACTGGTTCAGCAGCTCGCGCATATGCTTGGCGCCGCCACCGGAGGCGGCCTGATAGGTCATGGCGGTGCCCCACTCGATGAGGTCCTGCTTGAAGAGCCCGCCCAGTCCCATGAGCATATTTGAGACCGTGCAGTTGCCGCCGATGAATTCCTTCACCCCGGCCCGCAGACCGGCATCGATGACGTCTCGGTTGATCGGATCCAGCGCAATGATGGAGGTCTCTGACATCCGCAGCGTGGAGGCGGCGTCGATCCAGATGCCGTTCCATCCAGCCTCACGCAGCTTCGGGTACACCTCCGAGGTGTAGTCGCCGCCCTGGGCGGTGACGATGATCGGCAGCTTGACCAGAGTGTCCAGGTCGAAGGCGTCCTGGAGCGTGGTCTCCTCGGGTTCGACGCCGTCGAAGCTCGGGGCCTGACCACCGGCGTTGGAGGTGGAGAAGAACACCGGGTTGATATGGGCGAAATCGCCCTCATCGAGCATGCGCTTGATCAGCACCGAACCCACCATGCCGCGCCAGCCGATCAGACCCACTGAGGGAGTCTCACCGGTCACGGCTGAAAGGGCAGGGGCAGCGGAGGAGGACACTACAGAAGTCATATCTCCAGGGTAGCGGAGACCGTGCGGCGCGTCAGAGGCGCTGGTCACCTTCCGTGGGCTGAGTCAGCCGACGACGGCGGAAGTGGGCCCACAGCCCTCCGATCACCCAGATCTGGGCGATGATCAGGATGAACACCAATCCCGGGACCAGGCGGTCATTGAGCACAAGGATGAATCCCAAGGCTGCCGTGACCAGCGCCAGGACAGGGAAGATCACATAGGCAGCCATACCCAGCACGGTGGCGCTGCTTGAGGAATGGGTCGCGGTGGTGTCACCGCTGCTTCGTTGCTCGGTCATCTCAGGCTCCCTTCTGGAGGTCGGCAGCGACGCTGCCGCCGCGTCGATACGTCAGGATGGAATACTCCAGACCGTTCTCACCACGATGGTGTCCGCTGGCCGGAGCTCGGTCCTCAAGCTCCCACTCCTGGGACAGCTCAGGAGCATAGGTGTCACCCTCGGTCATGGTCTCGATGACCGTCACCACCGCGGTATCGGCCAGGGAGCGTTCTACGGCCTCGGCGTAGACGCTGCCACCACCGATGATCCAGATCTTCTCCGCGTCAAAAGAGGCTGCCGCGCGCAGCCCGTCGTCGAGGCTGGACACGACATGCCCGCCGAGTTCAGAGATCTCCTCGGCCGCGCTCTTGTCCTGGGTGATCACGATGTTTGCCCGGCCCGGAAGCGGGCGGAACTTCGCCGGGAAGGACTCCCAGGTGCGCCTTCCCATCACCACCGGATGACCGCGGGTGGATGCCTTGAAATGGGCAAGGTCCTCAGGAAGGTGCCAGGGCATGGAACCTGCCGCGCCGATGACACCGCTGCGCGTCTGCGCCCAGATCATCCCCACCTCGGGCGAGCTGTGGAGCGCGCTCATACAGCGACGGGAGCCTTGATCGCAGGGTGGTGCTCGTAGTCACGGACCACGAAGTCTTCGAGTTCGTAGTCAAAGATCGAATCTGGCGTCCGGGTGATCTCCAGGGTGGGGGAGGGGTAGGGCGTCCGGGAAAGCTGCTCACGCACCTGATCGCGGTGATTGTCATAGATGTGGCAATCGCCTCCGGTCCAGATGAACTCCCCGGGCTCAAGACCGACCTGTGCGGCGACCATGCGGGTCAGCAGCGAATAGGAGGCGATGTTGAACGGGACACCGAGGAACATATCTGCGCTGCGCTGATAGAGCTGGCAGGAGAGCCTGCCATCAGCCACGTAGAACTGGAAGAGGATGTGGCATGGCGGAAGTGCCATCTCCGAGATCTGGGCAGGATTCCACGCGGTCACCACATGGCGCCGTGAATCAGGATTGGTCTTCAGTGATGTGATCAGCTGATCGATCTGATCGATGTCCTCACCGGAGGGGGTGGGCCAGGATCGCCACTGCACACCATAGATGGGGCCGAGTTCGCCGTCCTCGCCGGCCCATTCGTTCCAGATGCGCACTCCACGTTCCTGGAGCCAACGAGCATTGGAATCACCGCGCAGGAACCAGAGAAGCTCCAGGGCCACGGATTTGAAGTGAACCCGTTTTGTGGTGATCAGTGGGAAGGACTCCGCGAGGTCGAATCGGATCTGTCGTCCGAAGACACTGGTGGTTCCGGTTCCGGTGCGGTCGGACTTTGCCGTGCCAGCGTTGAGCACAACTGCCAGCAGGTCCTCGTACGGGGTGGGGATCGTAGAGTTCACGCACCACAGCATACCGCCGGGACCTCAGTGGCCCTGGCTTCGGTGACTCAAGCCCTGGTGGCCGTGGTTCAGGCGCTCGCCTGCAGTGAGCGGTACTCGGGATAGCGGCGCAGATAGGCATCGATATAGGTGCATTCCGAGGCGAAGAGTCGGCCTTCGTCCTTGAGCGAGTCGAGCAGCAGAGTGACCAGGCAGCGGGCGTATCCCTGGCGTCCGTACTGCGGGTGCACGATCGTGTGCTGCAACAGGGTGACCTCCTGACCGCGCAGCGTCTCCGGGGCGAAACCGATGAAGCCGATGAATGTGCGGCGTGAATTGATGGTGTCCCAGAGCTCAGCACGGCCCCGGTCCTCGTCGATGCGGAGTTCGGCCGTGGGATGGACGTTCTTCTGCGCACTCATGGATTGAGACTACCGTCACAGGCGTGGCCTGTCAGCGGTGGGCAGTGGTCAATCTTCGAAAGGTTCGTACACCTCGAGTGAGACGATCTCCCCGCCACGGTCCATCGCCTGCTGGGCCACCAGCACGGCGCCCGGACGCAGATACGGATCTTCCTGTGGCAGCGCATCGATCAGTGCGGGGTCCTGGAACCAGGAGCCCATCGTGTCCAGAATCAGTGGAAGAACCGGGCGGTGGGTGCATATCAGCGTCGGCAGCAGCAGCTCCAGCGAGCGTCGGGTGCGTGTTCTTGTGCGGTTTGGACTGGCGTGGGCGCGCTTCTCGGTCAGCGACTTGCGGTAGGTGGCGCGATTGCGGTGCGCCAAGACGTAGGGCGCGATGGTCTCCTCACACCGCTTCCACGGGCTGGACTCGAGGTGGCGAGGGCGCCAGCAGACCAGCAGTCGCTCTACGGATCGCGCCTGGCGCTTGCCGGTCGCAGCCAGCGGTCGCTCCGACTCGGCGCGGGACCAGGATGAGCGTGGCTTCGCCTTCGCATGACGCAGCACGATGAACGGGGTGGTGTTGAGTCGTTGCTGCCTGTGGAGGCTTTCCAGCTCGTCCAGAGGCAGGACGTCACCGCGGTTGGTGAGCATCTCGTGAGCTCGAGGAACGCTGACCCAGGCGAATTCATCGACCTCGTCACCGTCCGGAGTGGGCGTTGCGCCGTCGGCCACCTGCGCGGCCCAATACCAGACCGCCTTGGTCTTGGTCACCTGCTTGGACCCTCGGCCCTTGCCGACGGAATACCGCGTGATCGGCAGCGGCATGCCCAACCGAAGCTTGAGCCCGATCTCCTCGCGGACCTCCCGGATCGCGCACTCGGGCAGCGTCTCGCCGTCGTCGAGCTTCCCCTTGGGGAAAGACCAGTCGTCATAGCGAGGGCGGTGGATCAGCAGAACTTCGAGCTCGCCACGGCGGAGCCGCCAACAGATCGCTCCTGCGGCGAGTATCTCGGCATCGATGCCGTTATCGGAGACTGTGACAGTTCGACGGCGGGGGACCTTGGTCATGGTCTCGGGGGAGCTCACGAGCAACCAAGATATCAGGCGGCTTCGGTGGAGGCTTCGACCACCGGGGCGTACATGGTGTCAGCATCCCATTTGGTGAAGCCGAGCTTCTTATAGAGCTTCACCGCGGCAGTGTTGTCCGCATCGACATAGAGCATGATCGCTTCGAGTCCGGCGCGATGAAGGTGCTCTATACCGGCCAGGGTCAGACTGCGTCCGAGTCCACGTCCCTGCGCGGAGGGAATCACGCCGACCGCGTAGACCTCGCCCAGGGCGGGATCTTCGACCTTGGTCCAGTGGAAGCCCAGCAGCTGGTCTCCCTCCCAGGCCAGGAGGAAGCCCTCCGGGTCGAACCAGTCCTCGTTCATTCGCGCCTGAAGATCCTCGAGGGTCAATCGACCCTGTTCCGGGTGGTCTGCGAAGGCCGAAGCGTTGGCTTCGAGCCAGGCCCGCTCATCCTGTCCCGGCCGGAAACTCTGCAGCGTGACTGAATCAGGGAGTTCGGGGGAGGGTGCGTCATCAAGCGTGGTCAGGCGCATCCGCCAGAGTTCACGGACCGGGGCCCAGTCGTAGCGCTTCGCGAGTCGCGCGGCGGCATCGTGTTCGCCGTGCGCCCAGGCCCGCTGTGTATGTCCCGCTGTTGAACTGAGCAGATCTGCGGTGAGTGCCTCTACCAGGGCTGTCCCGATTCCGCGCTGGCGGCAATTGGGTCGCACGACCATCTCGAGAACATCAGGCACGCCTTCGCCGCCCTCGACGATCACGCCGGCTCCGGCCAGCAGCCGGGAGTCTGCGGAGCCTTCGCTCCAGGCGTAGGCAATGCGCAGGGGACTGGTCGCCGAAGCGGAGCCGGAATCGCCGCTCGCACCTCGTTCGGCGGCTCGATGCAGTTCCACGAGGGTCTGCTCCGAGAAGGGAGGATTCGCATCGGCCTCTGCCGAGACGGCTGCCAGTTCAAGCAGCGCGTGATGCAGCTCGGCATCTGGAGCGCCGCTGCTGAGCTCCACCGTGGTCTGATCCTGGCCGTCTGGGTTGCTTCCGGCTGCGTTCGTCCGCTCAGTGTCGTTCATAGGCTCACTGTATCGGAGCGCCCCGCAGAGGTCACCGGGGCAGCATCAGGCGGCGTCGACGTCGTCGTCCTGGCGAGCGCCTGCGGCACCGGAGCCGGCACCGGAGCCCGCATTGGCGCCCGCGTTGGCGCTCTCGGTTCCACTGACCACGAGGCGGTACCCCACGTTGCGGACTGTGCCGATGAGTGATTCATGATCTGGACCCAGCTTGGCGCGCAAGCGACGGATGTGGACGTCCACAGTGCGGGTGCCGCCGAAGTAGTCGTAGCCCCATACGTCGTGGAGCAGACGGTCGCGCGTGAAGACCTGTCCGGGATGCAGGGCGAGGTGCTTGAGCAGCTCGAACTCTTTATACGTGAGGTTCAAGAGGCGCCCATTGATGGTGGCCATATAGGTGGTCTCATCAATGGTGATGCCCCCGGCCCGAATCTCACCGATCGGGGCCTCGACCTCGGTCTCCACAGCGGCCAGCCGGATACGTGCATCGACCTCTCCCGGGCTGGCTTCGCCGAGGATGAAGTCATCGGCCTGCCAGGACTCGTTGAGGGTCGCCAGACCGGACTCGGTCACGATCACCAGCACAGGAGAGAGCATCGAAGACTTCACCAGCTGACACAGTGAGCGGGCGTGTGCCAGCTTGGTGCGTGCATCGATCAGAGTCACGTCCACATTGGGCGCCCGCACGATCGAGGCCGCCTCAGCGGGGAAGGTGCGGATCCGGTGGGTGAGAAGCTCTAGGGACGGCAGGGCGTCGTCGGGGGTGTCTGAGAGCAGCAGAACTTGAGCCATGCATGACTCCTTCCCCTTGGGTCACTTACTTCACCGGGCCGTCTGGGCCCCAGTACACCGGATGCTGAATCCGCTGCAGGCTGCGCCCCGCCACATGTTTCAGTGCGGGTCCTCAACGGTGATTACGGTCGTAACAGCCAGTGATTTCACATTGTGAAAACGTGATTCAGCGATCTGCAGATGAGTATAGGCGACGCATGGAGGGCTGACCTCTAGGATGGCCTGTTGTGAAGTACATCCCAGTGGCCGCCTCTGCCCTATTCGCAGCCATCACCCTCGCTCTGGCCTCCTGGGCCGGCACGCTCGCCATGACGCTTGTCGTATGCGGCATCTGCCTGCTGATCGCGCTGGGCTGGCCACAGCTCATGGGAGTGGCGGCGCGGCGCTCGCTCTCGGCAGTCATCGCTGCGGCTGGAATCATCGCTGCCCTCGGAGCAGCAAGCGTCGGCACCGCGGAACAGCTGTTCTTCTGGTCCTCGGTGGCGCTGGCCTTCGGAGTCATGAGCGTCTTCCTGATCCAGGTGCTGCGCGGCACCGGCAGGCCTCACCGGCTCGAGTCCACTATCGGTGCCTGCGCAGGTGTGTTGATCTCCACCACCGCCGCCGGGTGGGTGGCGGGACTCCGGTACCCGATCGAGCTGGCGGGTGTCCCGGAGGCCGAGGGTGCCCGCGGGATCCTCGCGGTGCGCGGGCTGTTCGCGGTGGAGGACACCACGTTGCTTGCGGTGACCGGGGCTTCAGGTGAACTTGCGGTGGTCACGCTTGCTGCGTCCACCCTTCTGGTCGGGACGCTGCTGGCAGTCATCCCGCTGCGCAATTGGTTGGCCATGACCCTCGTGGTCACCGGCAGCGTCGTTGCCGCCGTCGCGATGACCCTGGCTTGGGGGGAACTGACGCTGCTCTTCGCCGGCACGCTTGGTCTGGTGGCTGGACTGCTGCTCGCCTCGTTCCGCAGATTCCTCGTCGCGCAGGGTCCGCCGGGAGGAATTCTCTCGGGTATCGCCGTCGGTGCGGCGCCGATTGCAGCCATGGGTGCACTCACCTACTTCACGGAGCGTCTGTTGCTGGTGTGAAGTTGTACACTTTCACCCATGAACTTCGCATTGCAGAACGTCTCGCTGCTGGCACTGGAGATCTTCTTCATCGGGCTCCTGCTCCTGGTGACGCTGATCATTGCCGGCATCTCCTGGACCGTCATCTCACGCCTGTACAAGGGTCAGCGCTGATCCGTCACCGCGATTGCACCGTCGCAACCTCGCATGACCACGGAGGGCTGCGCTGATGGCCGCCATGGACCTGCCCACTGACCTGACCCCTGAGCTAGCTCCGCTCTACTGGCTGCTGGGCAGCTGGCGCGGACAGGGCCGTCTCGGTTCAGGCGAGCAGGACGACGCCATCTTCACCCAGGACGTCACCTTCCGCGATACCGGGCTCGAGTTCGTGGAGTACCGCGCTGAGACCTGGCTCGCCGACGAGCGCGGTGCACGTCTGCGTCCGCTCTCCATGGAATCAGGCTTCTGGTCGCTGGACCGAGCTCGGACCGACGCCGACGTCGGACCGGGACTCGCCGCGGGCGACGTGGTGCCCGCATATAAGAGCGCGGCCGACGTCGAAAGGCTCGCCCAGCAGGACGGATCCTTCCCGATCACTGCGACCATCGCCCATCCGGGCAGCATCACGGAGCTCTACTACGGCAAGATCAAGGGCCCGCAGCTGCAGCTCGCCACAGACGCTGTCATGCGCGGGGAGCACGCAGCGGAATACCCAGGCGCCTCCCGCATGTTTGGACTGGTGAACAGTCAACTCTTCTGGCGTTGGGACCTGCGCGAGGCTGATGGAAGCACTACTCCGCACGCCTCAGCCATTCTTGATCGCATCGCTTCTGCCGATGAGGTCAGCGCCACTCGGTCCGAATGATCGGTTGTGGCGGTTAGGCAGTCGGTCCCGGCGTCCAGAGGATCGGCTCAGTAGATACTCGGTGACTCTCACCGAGGTGAAGCGCCATACGCATCAATGAAGGAGCCCCCGTGGATGAGAACCCCAGCTCAGAGCTGTTAGGACGTAACGGAGCGGTGCCAGATGGTGGCGATGACGCTCAGGTGGCCGCTCACTACGGAGACCCCACGCGTGAGCAGCGTGCACTGGCGCGTGGCGTTGCCGCCGTCGACCTCTCTCACCGCAGCGTGGTCACCGTCTCGGGTCCCGATCGACTGACCTGGCTGACCACCCTGTCCTCGCAGCAGATCACCGGATTGAAGCCAGGTGAGTCCACTGAGCTGCTGCTCCTGGACATCTCCGGACGCATCGAACACGATGCCGCAGTGGTGGACGACGGTGAGACCGTCTGGCTGATCACCGAGAAGTCCCACGGCGGGGTGCTTGCGCAGTGGCTTGATTCGATGAAATTCATGCTCCGGGTGGAGATCACGGATCGCACTGCCGACTACGCCGTCCTGGGCTCCACTGCTTCCCTTCCAGAAACGACGACGCCGGCGCCCATCATCCGCTGGGAGGACCCCTGGCCGAGATTGGGTCCAGGCGCGGCGAGCTATGCCTCGATCGAGGAGTCTGCGCATCCCGGTGTGGATTGGTCCTGGCAGCTGAGCGTGGTGAGTCGGGACCAGCTCGGCGCGGTCGTGAGTTCCTTGGAGGAGTCCGGCTGGATCCTGGCCGGCACTATGGCGGCTGAAGCTCTGCGCATCGCAGCCTGGCGTCCACGCCTGGCGCGTGAGGTCGATGAGAAGGCTATCCCGCATGAACTGGACCTGATCCGCACGGCAGTGCACCTGAGCAAGGGCTGCTATAAGGGACAAGAGACTGTGGCGCGGGTCCATAACCTGGGTCACCCGCCGCGCCGACTCGTCTTTCTGCACCTCGACGGCAGCGAGCACACGCTTCCAGCCATCGGCTCCGACGTCCTTGCGGCCGCCGCCGGCAGCAGTGAAGATGAGCTCGCCCAGGAGCGCCCAGTGGGCAAGGTGACCTCGGTGGCCCGCCACCATGAGATGGGACCGATCGCGCTGGCTCTGGTGAAGCGCAAGGTGGATCCCACGCTGCAGCTTGTGGTCCGCGATGCAGGGCCCGACTCGTCGAGCTTCTACGCCGCAGCACAGGAGATCATCGTCCGGCCGGATGCAGGTCAGGCCGTAGGGCGTCCGCAGGGAGATTTCCTGCGCCGCCCCCGCCGCTGAGGAAGGCTCAACAGCTGCTGGATCAGCGGCTAGGTAGGGTCAGCGGCTGGGTAGGGTCAGCGGGCTGGGCAGGACTAGCCGAAGACCACCGAGGTCTGTGTCCCGGCCTGGGTGAAGCCCAGTCTCCTGGCGATCTTCTGAGCGCTGAGTGAATCTGCGGGTGCTCTCCACTGTGGAATGAGACCGTCCACGAAGGCTTCTTCGGCGGCGACCGCTGCCAACTGGTGAGCGCGCCCGCCCCTGCGCCGGGCAGGAACGGTCAGCACGCCCAGATCTGCGAGCATCCCGGACCAGACTGCGCGTCCGGCCGCGCCGGAGGCTTCCCCGGTGTCTTCATCGACCAGCGCCGCACTCCAGTCAGCCTCGGCGATGCCTGATGCCAGCACATCGTCTGCGGGGGAGGCAGCAAGGACGCTCTGGACATGGGAGGCATCGAATGAGACTGCGCCCAGCTCTGCCGGATCAAGGACGGGAGGCTCCTCGGCGTAGAAAAGCTGCGTCGAGCCGAGGCTCCGCGCGCCCTCGCCGTGGCGCAGGGCAGCCTCGAGCAGACAGCGCTCTTCGGCGAGCTCGGTGTCACTGAGGCCACGCAGCTCGTTGAGCACCGCGGCGGGAGCGCTGAGGATGCTGTGCTCGAAGAGTCGCAGGAATGAGACCTCTGAGCCCTCCATGAGACTCATCTCGAGTCGGGTGGAGCCATTGAGCAGCGCGTCATCACCCAGGCCGAGAATGCGTGACCAGGAGAGGGAGATGATGCTGCGCGTGTGATCCTGCAGGGTCATCGCTCAGCGACCGAAGAGGATCTGCGCCTCTTCATACCGCTGCGCAGGCACGGATTTGAGTCCGTCCAGAGCTTCAGCGAGGTCCACCTGGATGATCTCGGTGCCACGGAGCGCGGCCATGTGGCCCCAGCCTTCTTCGTGGACGAGATCCAGTGCACGCATGCCGAAACGAGTGGCGAGCACCCGGTCATATCCCGTGGGGTTACCGCCGCGTTGGATATGGCCAAGGGTCGTGTTGCGGGATTCGATGCCGGTCCTGGCCTCGATCTGGTGGGTCACCCATTCCCCGATTCCGCCCAGGCGTGGTCGGCCGTCGGCCTCCTCGCCCTTCCCTGCCAGCGCCTCGTCGGCGTCTTCGGGAATGAACCCCTCGGCCACGACGACCAGTGGGGAGCGACCGCGTGAGTGGACCTGTTCGACCCACTCGCAGATCTGGTCCATAGAGACCTTATGCTCTGGGATCAGAATCGCATGCGCCCCGGCTGCCATCCCTGAGTGCAGGGCGATCCACCCGACGTGGCGGCCCATGACCTCGGCGACCATGCAGCGGTGGTGGGATTCGCCGGTGGTGCGCAGCCGGTCCATGGCATCGGTTGCGATGGAGATCGCGGTGTCGAAGCCGAAGGTGTAATCGGTGGCTTTGAGATCGTTGTCGATGGTCTTGGGCACGCCGACCACGGGGATCCCGTCGTCGGCGAGGCGCTTGGCGCCTGCAAGGGTGCCTTCGCCGCCGATGGCGATCACGCCGTCGATGTCATGGCGCTTGAGCTGCTTGGCGATGTTCTCCGCACCACCCTGCGGGTGGTTATAAGGGTGAGTCCTGGAGGTGCCGAGAATGGTCCCGCCCTGTCGGGAGAGCCCGCGCACGGACTGACGGGGCAGATCAATGTAGTCGCCCTCGATGACCCCGCGCCAGCCGCCCTTGAAGCCGACAAATTCATCGCCGTAGCTCTTGATGCCGTGGAGCACGGCAGAGCGGATGACGGCATTGAGGCCGGGGCAGTCGCCGCCGGAGGTGAGCAATCCGATGCGCATGATGAGTCAGCTCATTCCTTCGTGGATTTCAGGTGGATCTCGGGCCTGACTTCCTCGGCAGGTGCCGGTATCAGTCTATGGGTTCAAGTGGCAGGACTCACCCCCACAGCGGGGATGGATCTACTTCTGAGCGAGGAGTCCCGTGATCCGGTCCAGGCCCTGCTTCAGATCCTCGTCACCCAGGGCGTAGGACAGTCGCAGGAATCCACTGGGTCCGAAGGCTTCTCCGGGGACCACCGCGACCTTTGCCTCCTCCAGGATGAGTTCGGCGAGCTCGGCCGAGGTCTGCGGAGTACGACCGGCGATCTCACGTCCCAGCGCCTCGCGGACGTCGACATAGGCGTAGAAGGCGCCTTCCGGAGTGGGGCAGGAGAAACCGGGAATCGCGTTGAGATGAGCGACGATGGCTCGGCGTCGTCGGTCAAACGCCGTCTTCATCTCCTGAACCGCGTCCAGGGAGCCCTCCACTGCGGCCAGGGCCGCCATCTGCGAGACATTGGCGACGTTGCTGGTGGCATGGGACTGCAGGTTTGCTGCGGCCTTGATGATGTCGGCGGGACCGACCATCCAGCCCACCCGCCATCCGGTCATGGCGTAGGTCTTGGCCACTCCGTTGAGAATGACGACCTGATCGGCGAGTTCCTCCACCGCGGCGATGGAGGTGAATTCGGCCTCGTCGTAGGTGAGGTGCTCGTAGATCTCATCGGTGACCACCCACAGGCCCTTCTCCGCAGCCCAACGGCCGATCTCGCGGACCGCTTCGGCGGAGTAGACCGCACCGGTGGGGTTAGAGGGAGAGACGAAGACCAAGACCTTGGTCCGTTCGGTCAGTGCCTGTTCCAGCTGTTCGACGGTGACCTTATAACCCTGCTCCGGCCCGGCGAACACGTCCACCGGTACGCCTCCGGCGAGCTTGATCGCCTCGGGGTACGTGGTCCAGTACGGTGCCGGCAGGATGACCTCGTCCCCGGGGTTCAACAGGGTGGCGAAGGTGTTGTACACGGCCTGCTTGCCGCCATTGGTGATGAGCACGTTCGCCGGCTGAAGGGGCTCGCCCTGGATCCGGTAGCCGGAGTCCCGCGTGGTCTTCGCAGCCACTGCCGCGCGCAGCTCCGGCAGACCGGCGGCGGGGGAGTAGCGGTGGAATCGGGGATTCAACGCTGCCTCGCGCGCCGCCTCGACGATGTAGTCGGGGGTGGGGAAGTCCGGCTCGCCTGCTCCGAAACCGATGACATCCTCACCCGCTGCCTTCATGGCCTTGGCCTTGGCGTCCACGGCAAGTGTGGCGGACTCGGCGATGGAGCCGATACGGTCGGAGATGCGGGAGCTCGGAGCAGTCATGTCTGTGGGATCCTTTCGGGATTCATGGACTGATTCAAGCCTACCGGTTTGTCCTGTGCCGGACCGAGGGCGTAGAGTGATCGTTCGGTGTCTCAGGCACCTCCGATCCATCGTGCCCCGAAACCAGTGCTCCGGTCTTCAATGCGGTAACGTTGCGGAGGGTCAGTTACCCCTAGGGCAGTGGCGCAATTGGTAGCGCAACGGTCTCCAAAACCGTAGGTTGCAGGTTCGAGTCCTGTCTGCCCTGCTAGGCATCCGCCTTAACCGTGAACAGATGGAGTCTTTGTGTCTCAGTCACCTTCGACGCCAGATCAGGGCCCCACGCCCCCCGGCGGCGATCCGAAGGGTCCCTTCGGGAAAGTTGGACTGTTTCTCCGGCAGGTCATCGACGAGCTCAAGAAGGTCGTCGTTCCCACTCGCCGGGAACTGGTCAACTACACACTGGTCGTTCTGGTCTTCGTCCTCGTCGTGATCGGCATCGTCACCGGTTTCGACGCCATCTTCAGCCGCGGAGCCGAAGCGCTCTTCGGTTCGACCGGTTCAGGTGTGGAACAGCCCGCCGAAGTTCCTGCCGATGGCGGTGAAGGAGACGGCGCTGGTGACAGTGCCGAAGACGGTGAATAACAACTGACGAGGCGCGATGCAGAAGTAACGGCATCGGTCACTTGAACGAACGCTCGCCGTGTGGTCGGTGAGCACCACGGAAAGCAGGAGAACAGTGTCTGACCAGGATCTTACGCAGCAGCAGACCGAAGAGGTCGACGCCGCCCAAGACGCGCCTGCCGAGGCAGAGCAGTCTGAAACTGCGCTCGACGCTCCCGTGCAGGACACCGACGCCGCTGAAGGCACCGAAGCTGAGGCAGCCGAAGGTGACGACTCAGAGGTGGAGAGCTCCGAGACTGAGGATTCCGCGAACGATGCTGAGCCCGCCGAGGCTGTTGCTTCCGAGGAAGAGGCTCCCGAAGAGGAGAAGTCCTACGAGGAGCGCGCCGAGGCGCTGAAGTCCAAGCTGCGCCGTCAGCTCGGAGACTGGTTCGTCGTGCACACCTACGCCGGCTACGAGAAGCGCGTGAAGTCCAACCTGGAGACCCGCATCCAGACCCAGGACATGGAAGACCACATCTTTGAGATTGAGGTCCCCATGGAAGAGGTCGTGGAGATCAAGGGCACCCAGCGCAAGGTCGTCAGCCGCGTGCGCATCCCCGGCTACGTCATCGTGCGGATGGAACTCACCGACGCTTCCTGGGGCGTTGTCCGCCACACCCCAGGTGTCACCGGATTCGTCGGCAACGCCCACGACCCGCATCCGTTGAGCTCCGACGAGGTCTTCGACATGCTCTCGGATCACCTCCTCGGCAAGGCCGATGCCCCCAAGATCGGTGCCGATGGCACGGAGGATCACACCGGGGCCGGTTCGGACATCAAGGTGGACTTCGAGATCGGCGAATCGGTCACGGTCACCGACGGTCCCTTCGCGACCCTGCCGGCATCGATCTCCGAGATCCACGCAGATTCGCGCCAGCTGGTCGTGCTCGTCTCGATCTTCGAGCGCGAGACTCCGGTGACGTTGAACTTCAACCAGATCGAAAAGATCTACTGAAGTTCCTCGCGCTGACTGAGCCGACGCCGTCGTCGTCCTGGTCAGTGCAACAACTCAAAACTTTCGACGCCGTAGGTGGCTTTGGCCTGCGGCGTCGAACCGGTCATCACGCCATGATGGCCACCCCCCTGCGCCACGCTCCTGTGGCATGGGGACACCAGGTGAGGGCTCTTGCTCTCCGAGCGCACTGCGACTCGGCTGCAGAGCCTGAAACGTATGAAAAGGACGCTGAACATGGCCCCGAAGAAGAAAGTCTCCGGCCTGATCAAGCTGCAGATCAACGCAGGCGCCGCTAACCCGGCCCCTCCGATTGGTCCTGCACTGGGTCAGCACGGTGTCAACATCATGGAGTTCTGCAAGGCTTACAACGCGGCGACTGAGTCCCAGCGCGGCAATGTGATCCCTGTGGAGATCACGGTCTACGAAGACCGCTCCTTCACCTTCGTCACCAAGACCCCGCCAGCCGCAGAGCTGATCAAGAAGGCAGCAGGCGTGCCCAAGGGTTCCGGCGTGCCGCACACCGATAAGGTCGGCAAGCTGACCCAGTCGCAGGTCGAAGAGATTGCACAGACCAAGATGGAGGACCTCAACGCGAATGACCTCGCCGCGGCCTCCAAGATCGTCGCCGGTACTGCCCGTTCCATGGGCATCACTGTCGAAGGCTGAATAGGGCATCCGCCCGACTGAACATCAAGGAGTCCGGCACAGAGCCGGACGGTGGGAAGGGTTCAGCGCGACCCGCGTACCACGACTGCTAAGGAGAACAACGCAGATGGCAAAGCGCAGCAAAGCTTATGAGGCAGCAGCCAAGAAGATTGGCGAAGATGTCGTGTACTCCCCGGTCGAGGCAGTAGCCCTGGCCAAGGAGACCAACCCGTCCAAGTCGGACGCCACCGTCGAGGTTGCAATGCGCCTCTCGGTCGACCCCCGCAAGGCTGACCAGATGGTCCGCGGCACGGTCATCCTTCCGCACGGAACAGGTAAGACTGCCCGCGTGGTCGTCTTCACCCAGGGTGCCAACATCGCGAAGGCTGAAGAGGCCGGAGCAGACTACGTCGGCGGCGATGAGCTCATCGCCAAGGTCGCAGACGGTTGGACCGACTTCGACGCCGCCGTGGCCTCCCCGGACATGATGGGCAAGGTCGGTCGTCTGGGTAAGGTGCTGGGTCCTCGTAACCTGATGCCGAACCCCAAGACCGGAACCGTCACCCCAGATGTGGCCAAGGCTGTCAGCGATCTCAAGGGTGGCAAGATCACCTTCCGCGTGGACAAGCACTCGAACCTCCACTTCATCGTTGGCAAGACCAGCTTCGATGCCAAGGCGCTGGCCGAGAACTATGCAGCCGCCCTGGAAGAGGTTCTGCGCCTGAAGCCTTCGGCTTCCAAGGGTCGCTACATCTCCCGCGTCACCGTGGCCACCACCTTCGGCCCCGGCATCACCGTGGACCCGAACGTCACCAAGGTCATCACGGACTAGCACCACCCACCTCGACCGACCCCCTGTGGGTCTGTCACCGCAGAAGGCCTTCGCCCATACCGGGCGGAGGCCTTCCGCGTTGGTCCGGTAGACCTTCTCCCGTTGAGAGGCGGATTCTCCGACTAGTTGGGGCCTGCTTCCGCGTGAGATACCCGTAGAATCCGCCTCTCAACCTGGGGGAGGGGTGTGGAATTGCGGGTGAGGGAAGCCGCGTGTATGGTTAGGGCTGACCAAAGACCGCCGGTCGTTGTTGTCGTGCGCAGATCATTGGCTGATCTACGCGGTCAGCAGGCATCATGCTTGTGAGGCGACGCAACTCTAAAGACCCGTTTCGGGCGACCTGCGCAGGACACGATCAGTACTACCTTGTGGTATCTCCGGTTCTCCGGGGATGTTGCGCGTTGTAGATATGCCCCGTGCCTTGCGCAGCGGGGCATTTTTTATGTCCCAGCACGAAGCAGGTGACCGGCTTACATGATCGGAAGGAGTGCCATGGCGAATCCTGAGAAGGCTGCCGCCGTCGATGAGTTGAAGGAACTCTTCAACAACTCGACTGCCGCAGTGCTCACGGAATACCGCGGCCTCTCCGTGGGCCAGCTGCAGACTCTGCGCCGGTCCGTGCGGGAGAACGCAAATTACGCTGTGGTGAAGAACACGCTCACCGAGATCGCAGCTCGGGAACTCGGCATCGACGCCTTTGAAGGCAAGATGTCAGGTCCCTCCGCGATTGCCTTCGTTCACGGTGACCCCGTGGATGTGGCCAAGGCTCTGCGTGACTTCGCCAAGAGCAATCCTGCGCTCATCGTCAAGGGCGGCTATATGGATGGCGTCGCTCTGGATGAAGCAGGAGTGAAGCAGCTCGCGGACCTTGAGTCCCGCGAGGTTCTGCTCGGCAAGATGGCTGGTGCCCTCATCGGCGTCCAGTCCAAGGCTGCTGCCCTGTTCCAGGCACCGTTGTCCAAGGCCGTTCGCACGGTCGAGGCACTTCGCGTGCAGCAGGAAGCCGCCTGAGCCCGAGCTCAGCAGTGAACCACAAGCAAGACCCCTCAAACATTTAGAAGGAGCGCCCCCATGGCGAAGATGAGCAACGACGAACTGATCGAACAGTTCAAGGAAATGTCCCTGATCGAGCTCTCCGAGTTCGTGAAGGTCTTCGAAGAGACCTTCGACGTGACTGCAGCCGCTCCGGCCGCCGCAGCAGCAGCTCCCGCAGCAGCAGCTGAGGAAGCCGAAGAGCAGACCGAGTTCGACGTGGTCCTCGAGGCCGCAGGCGAGAAGAAGATCGGCGTCATCAAGGAGGTGCGCGGTCTGACTTCCCTCGGTCTCAAGGAGGCAAAGGATCTGGTCGACAGCGCTCCAAAGGCCGTTCTCGAGGGTGTCGACAAGGCAACCGCCGACAAGGCCAAGGAGACCCTGGAAGGCGCAGGCGCCACCGTCACCCTCAAGTGATCGGGGCGGCTCTAGCCGCAACCAGGCAGTCTTGACTGCATAAAGAAATCCCCCGGAAGGTCTCCTTCCGGGGGATTTCTGTCGCTATAGCCACTTTTTGAGTCAGCGGATGCGAAGCGTCAGATCCTTTGTCCGGGTTTGGGCATCAGTCCGGCTGCCACGAAGACCAGGCCGGCGAGGCCGCATACTCCCAGCGCAATGATGAGCCAGTCGATGTAGATGCCGAGCACGATGCTGGCCAGCACCCAGAGCGCCAGAGCCACCGCGATCGCGGCGAAGACCGCTCCACCCACGCGTGGCCCGGAGTTCCGCCGGTGCTCCTTGGAGTCGTACGCATAGCCGCCGATCGCCTCTGGTGTCTTCGACGGTGCCGGCGTCGTCTGATCTGTGCGTGCTGAGGTCAACGCGGCCTCTTGTTCTGCACGTTCGAACCAGCGCGGTCCGCGCTCCGGTTCCTTCCAGATGAAGTCCCTCTCGGTCTGGGCGCGCAGCGACTCGGCGAGCAGCTCATCGACGTCCGCCGGTTCAGGCGGCAATGGCCGGGTGGGGTGGGTGCGCGCGTCCTGCTCGGGGAACTCGCGGCGCTCAGGGTGCTCGGCGGTCATCGCTGCTCACCTGCTTCCTCTTCGTAGGTGCTGGAGTCATAGACAGTGGTGTTGCCAAACGCGGAGTTGAGATCCAGGTGAATCTCGTTCTCCGAGTCGGCTGGCCCGATCCAGAGGTCCTCCCCGGAGATCCCCGACTGCTCCAGGCTGTCACTCTGGGTGGCGATCTCGAGGTTGCTCAGCGCCTGTCCATTGCTGATGAGCACCCGCGCATCGTCCGGAACGATCACTGAGGTGTTGGAGAATGCTTGGTTGACCTGGGCATCCCAGACCGCTGGATCCGCAGGCCCCTCCAACGCGGCAAGCTCGCTCAGATCCACCGTGGTGTTGGAGAAGACGCTCTGCACCTGAGTGTCAGAGGTGTCGTAACTCCCGAACGCATGGTTCGTGCCACCTCCGAAGCCTGAGGCGGTCTGTCCGGCGAAGAGCACCAGCATGACCGTAGTGCTCAAGGCTAGGAGCCCAGGGGTCCCCGGCCGACCTCGCAGTGCCGCAGTGAAATGGGTCAGTCCCAGGATCAAGACCAGTCCGGCTGTGGCAACAAGTGCCACTGTGACCCCAGAGAGTCCGAACCCGCCGCCGATCCAGGCCAATCCGATGACTATCGGCAGCGCCAGCAGCGCCAATCCCCAGCTCACCTGCCGACGCCGGCGTCGCTCCGCACGCTCCCGCGGAGAGTACTCGGACCGCCCCGAAGGTTCCTTAGGGGCACGCACCGGGGAGGAGCTTGCATACTCCTGCTTCCGAGCGGAGTCGCTTGAGCTGGAGGTGGTCCCGGGCGTCGTCGTCACCTGTTCTTTGGGATACCAGGCCGGCTTCCCATCCGATCGCGTCGGTGCGGAGTCACCGGCCCCAGCTTTTCCCGTGGAGCCACCAGATCCTGCTGTGGAGGAGTTCTTCGGGTAGCGCCCTGTGGCGGAGTCGCTCGTTGCCCCCGAAGCAGAATCCTTGCGGTGGTTCTTCACGGTCACGTAGACCAGCCAGGCCACGGCTCCGAGAATCACAATGTTGAGAAGCACAGCTAGGGGGCCTGCCACGCTGATCGGCGTGAAGACATTCAGCGCTCCCAGCACCGTGAGGATCGAGCCACCCACGAAGCCGGAGGTGTAATTGCCGCGCACCGCTTCCTGCGCGTGGATCCTGCCCTCGCTGTTCGGCACCAGGATCCATGCGAGTCCATAGAGCAGCGCGGCCGGGGAGAAGAAGATGATGAAGGCGACGACGCCGAGCCCACGCACCAGGGCGGCGTCCCATCCCACTTTGGCGGAGATCCCGGCGAAGACTCCACCGACCCATGTCTCCTCAGGGCGAAGCAGCCCCGTTGTGCGCATCCAGTCAAAGAAGCGACGGCCTGTCTCAGGCTTTTGATTGTCCATGCTTCAAGTCTCCTGGGACTGAGACCTCCGTCGCTACTGGGGGACACCCTGACTCAACCCTGAAAGATCACCCGCATCCCCCGATCCTGGGGCTGAATCCATCGAAGTGGAGCAGGTGCCGTGGCAGTATGGGAAATATGGATAGTGCCAGTCAGACGCCCTCGGGGCAGCACGCCGGCCCTGCGCGGCCGCCACTGCTGCGCGCCGCGGGCACACCCCTGGCAGGGGTCTGCCTTGGGCTGTCCCGGCATCTGGGATTCTCGGTACCTGCGATGCGCACGGTCATGATCGGGCTGAGCGTGGCCGGCGGGATCGGGCTGCTCCTCTACTGCTGGCTGTGGATCTTCGTGCCGCGTGAGGATGAGCCTCGTCCCGATGCCGCTGCACGAGGGCTCAGCGGGCCGGCCGTGAACGGCGGCGAAGGCTACGACGCCGGGGAGCCACCGCGGGCTGCGCGGCCCACAGCAGGCATTGATCCGCAGGCGGAGCCGGTCCAATACTGGAACGCCCGTGGGAGGGAAGTTCTGGATGCCTTGACAAGCTCCCCCCAGGTCCTCTTCGGGGGGCTCCTCCTGGGTGGGGCAGGGCTGATCGGGCTGCAGCTCTTCGGGGCCGAGATCAATTGGTGGCTCATCGGCCCGCCCGTGATTCTCGGAGTCGGCGTGCTGCTGGCGTGGTCACAGGTGGACGCCATCGGTCCACGTTCGACCGATGAGTCGGGATCCGGGCATCGCGAGACTCCTCGCTCACGGCAGGCCATACTGTGGCAGTTCTCGGTGGGCGTGGTCCTGGTCATTCTGGCGCTTCTTCTCCTCGCAGGCGGGTTCCTCCCGGCAGCTGACCTGCTGCTGGGTCTGATGGTGGCAGCCATGCTGCTTGCCGGCATCGCCCTGGTGAGCGCTCCCTGGGTGATCCGGCTCTACCGGACCTCCAATACAGAACGCGCACGAGCTGCGGCCGAGGCCGAGCGCGCCGATATCGCCGCGCATCTGCATGATTCTGTGCTCCAGACCCTGGCCATGATTCAGAAGCACCGGTATGACCCGGCCGCGGTGGAGAAGCTTGCGCGCCGGCAGGAGCGCCAGCTCCGCGGATGGCTCTATGGACGAGACGCTGCCGAGACGGGGACGCTCAAGGAGCAGCTCAGCGCCACGGCCGCGGAGCTGGAAGAGCTCCACAGCGTGCCGGTGGAGATCGTCGCCGTCGGGGAGTCGCGCCGAACCGATCACCGGGTCCTGGTCGCCGCTGCGCGGGAAGCCATCGTCAATGCGCTCAAGCATGCGGGCCCCGCCTCGGTCTACCTCGAGTCCACCCCTGGGGAGGACGCGGTCTTCATCCGCGACCGCGGCGCAGGATTCGACCCCTCGGGCATCGGAGCGGACCGCCTCGGTGTGCGGGAATCGATCATCGGTCGGATGAACCGTGCCGGAGGCAGAGCCAACATCCGCTCGGGGGACACCGGCACCGAGGTTCAGCTTTGGATGCCGGTGAATGCCCCGGCCGGGCCTGAATCCGGAACTGAACCGATGTCGCGACGTGAGGAGACCTATGGGTGAGCAGGCGGAGCTGCTGCGTCGAGTCGTGATCGTGGATGACCACGGAATATTCAGGGCAGGACTCAAGGCCGAGATGGAGGGCCACATCCACGTGGTGGGCGAGGGATACGACGTCGAGACGGCCATCGCCGCCGTCCGGTCCGAGGTCCCCGAGGTGGTGCTGCTCGATGTCCATCTTCCCGGAGGGACCGGGGGAGGCGGCGCTGAGGTGGTGCGCGCCTGCCGGGATCTGACCGAGGTCCGCTTCCTCGCGATCAGCGTCTCGGACCAGGCGGAGGATGTCGTCTCGGTGATTCGCGCCGGTGCCAGGGGCTACGTCACCAAGACCATCAGCACAGAGGAGCTTGCCGGTGCCGTAGAGGCGGTGGCAACGGGCGACGCCGTCTTCTCGCCACGACTGGCGGGCTTCGTCCTGGACGCATTCGGCACAGGCGGAGTCTCGGATGTCCGCGACGAGGAGCTGGACAGGCTCTCCGCGCGTGAGGTGGAGGTGATGCGGCTCATCGCCCGGGGCTACACCTACCGCGAGATCGCCGGTGAGCTGTTCATCTCGATCAAAACGGTGGAGACCCACGTCTCGAAGGTGCTGCGAAAGCTGCAGCTGTCCTCGCGCTATGAGCTCACGCGGTGGGCGGAACGACGCCGCATCGTGTGATGCTGGGACACCCGAGTGTGTCCGATGGCACCTTGACGAGCTACGGCTGGTAGAGTTTCTGCCCAGAAAGCCCGGAGATGCTGAGCAGGTCTTCGCCGGCTCTCCCATCGGCCGAGGCCAGTCCTCGTGTCCAACGCCTTCAGCGGCCTCGTCTTGCCCTGGGTTGCCTTCGTGGTCTATGCTGTATTTTTGCGCATCTTCTCTACATCCGTGCCTTCAAATAGCGGTGGGCAGTTGTTTATATGCGCGATTTCCTACGGAAGCTACGAAGGTCTGTGGAAGGATCCCTCTTGGTCGCCTCGAGCACCTCAACAACTCAAACCGCTGCCTCGGCCCGCACTGCTGAATACGCAGGCCGACTCTCATTCGCAAAGATCCACGAACCCCTCGATGTCCCAGAGCTTCTCGCTCTGCAGATCGACTCCTTCGACCGCCTCATCGGCAACGACAGCTGGGCTGCTCGTGTCGAAGAGGCCCGCCAGAAGGGCATCAAGGGCGTTTCCGAAACCTCCGGACTCTCCGACATCTTCGAAGAGATGTCACCGATCGAGGACTTCCAGGGCACCATGTCCCTGAGCTTCTCGGACCCTGAGTTCGCTGACCCCAAGATGCCGGTCGCTGAGTGCAAGGATCGGGATACCACGTATTCCGCACCGCTGTACGTCAAGGCCGAGTTCATGAACCACAACACCGGTGAGATCAAGCAGCAGACCGTGTTCATGGGCGATTTCCCGCTCATGACCGATCGCGGCACGTTCATCATCAACGGCACCGAGCGTGTCGTGGTGTCCCAGCTCGTGCGTTCCCCAGGTGCCTACTTTGAGCGCACCCCGGACAAGACCAGCGATAAGGACATCTTCACCGCGAAGGTCATCCCTTCACGCGGTGCCTGGTTCGAGCTTGAGATCGATAAGCGCGATCAGGTCGGCGTTCGCCTCGACCGTCGTCGCAAGCAGCCCGTGACCGCACTGCTCAAGGCGCTGGGCTGGAACGAATCCCGCATCCTCGAAGAGTTCGGCGAGTATGACTCGATCCGCGCCACGATGGAGAAGGACGCCTTCGAGACCCAGGCCGACGCGCTGATCGACATCTACCGCAAGCTGCGACCAGGCGAGCCGCCGACGGTCGAAGCTGCCGAGTCGCTGCTCAAGGGTCTGTACTTCACTCCGAAGCGCTACGACCTGGCCAAGGTGGGCCGTTATAAGCTCAACCGCAAGCTCGGCGTGGACAAGGCCTTCACCGACGCCGATGCCTCCGTGCTCAATGAGCAGGACATCGTCGCCATGATCCACTACCTCGCCGCGCTGCACGCCGGCAAGGACTCCATCAAGGGCATCCGTGATGGCGAAGAGATCGACGTCCACGTCTCAGTCGACGACATCGACCACTTCGGCAACCGCCGCATCCGTGCGGTGGGCGAGCTTATCGAGAACCAGGTCCGCACGGGTCTGTCTCGTATGGAGCGTGTGGTCCGTGAACGCATGACCACCCAGGACGTGGAAGCGATCACGCCACAGACGCTGATCAACATCCGTCCCGTGGTGGCCTCCATCAAGGAGTTCTTCGGAACGTCCCAGCTCTCGCAGTTCATGGATCAGAACAACCCGCTGGCCGGACTGACGCATAAGCGTCGCCTCTCCGCGCTGGGCCCGGGCGGTCTCTCCCGTGACCGTGCAGGCATGGAAGTCCGAGACGTTCACCCCTCCCACTATGGGCGTATGTGCCCCATCGAGACCCCGGAAGGCCCGAACATCGGCCTGATCGGCTCCTTGGCCACCTACGGTCGGATCAACGCCTTCGGCTTCATCGAGACCCCGTACCGCAAGGTCGTGGGTGGTGTCGTCACCGAGCAGATCGATTACCTCACCGCCGATGACGAGCTGGTCTCCCAGATCGCTCAGGCCAATGCGCCGCTGAACGAGGACGGCACCTTCGCTGAAGCCACTGTTCTCTGCCGTGGTCGCGCTGACGGAACCGGTGAGCAGGGCGAGCCCGTGCTGACCATTCCTGACGAGATCGACTACATGGACGTCTCCCCGCGCCAGATGGTGTCAGTGGCCACGGCCCTGATTCCGTTCCTGGAGCACGACGACGCCAACCGCGCCCTCATGGGTGCGAACATGCAGCGTCAGGCTGTTCCGCTGCTGGAGTCCGAGTCACCACTGGTCGGCACCGGCATGGAGAAGTTCGCCGCGATCGATGCAGGCGATTCGGTCACCGCCGAGAAGCCAGGCGTGGTCACCCGCGTCGCAGCCGATCTGGTCACCGTGCTCAACGATGACGGCACCCAGACGCAGTACCCGATCATGAAGTTCCAGCGCTCGAACCAGGGCAACGCTTACAACCAGCGTGTCCGGGTCTCCGAGGGCGACCGGCTTGAACGCCAGTCGATCATCGCCGACGGTCCTTCCACCGAAGCTGGCGAACTCGCCCTGGGCAAGAACCTGCTGGTCGCGTTCATGTCATGGGAGGGTCACAACTTCGAGGATGCGATCATCCTCTCGCAGCGCATGATTCAGGATGACGTACTCACCTCGATTCACATCGAAGAGCACGAAGTCGACGCTCGCGACACCAAGCTCGGTGCCGAAGAGGTCACTCGCGACATCCCGAACGTCTCCGAAGAGATGCTCGCCCAGCTCGACGAGCGCGGCATCATCCACATCGGTGCCGAGGTCTCTGCAGGCGATATCCTCGTCGGTCGCGTCACACCCAAGGGTGAGACCGAACTGACCCCAGAGGAGCGTCTGCTGCGCGCGATCTTCGGCGAGAAGTCCCGCGAAGTGCGTGACACCTCCCTGAAGGTTCCCCACGGCGAGTCCGGCACCGTCATCGGTGTCCGCATCTTCGACGCGGAGGAAGGCGACGATCTTCCCCCAGGTGTCAACCAGCTGGTGCGCGTGTACGTGGCTCAGAAGCGCAAGATCACCGACGGCGACAAGCTCGCCGGCCGCCACGGCAATAAGGGCGTCATCTCCAGGATCCTTCCTGTTGAAGACATGCCGTTCCTGCCGGACGGCACTGCAGTGGACATCGTGCTTAACCCGCTGGGTGTCCCCGGTCGTATGAACATCGGCCAGGTCATGGAGGTTCACCTCGGGTGGGCCGCCAAGCAGGGCTGGAAGATCGAGGGCGAACCCGAGTGGATCAAGAAGCTGCCGAACCTGCCTCGCGAGACCGGCCCGACCAAGGTCTCCACCCCGGTGTTCGACGGCGCGGAGCCCGCTGAGCTGACCGGCATCCTTGAGTCTGTGAACCCGTCACGCGACGGTGAGCAGCTCGTGGGCGCCAACGGCAAGGCGCAGCTCTTCGACGGTCGCTCCGGCGAGCCGTTCCCTGAAGGCGTTGCTGTCGGTTACATGTACATCCTGAAGCTGCACCACCTTGTCGATGACAAGATTCACGCACGCTCCACCGGACCGTACTCGATGATCACTCAGCAGCCCCTCGGCGGTAAGGCCCAGTTCGGCGGTCAGCGCTTCGGTGAGATGGAGGTCTGGGCACTTGAGGCCTACGGCTCCGCCTACACCCTGCAGGAACTGCTGACCATCAAGTCGGATGACATCCACGGCCGTGTGAAGGTCTACGAGGCCATCGTGAAGGGCGAGAACATCCCGGAGCCAGGCGTTCCGGAGTCGTTCAAGGTGCTCATCAAGGAGATGCAGTCGCTCTGCCTCAACGTGGAGGTTCTCTCCGCGGACGGCAGTAAGGTCGAGATGCGCGACTCGGAGGAAACCGGGTTCAGCGCTGCGGAGGAGCTAGGCATTGACCTCTCCCGCGCAGAGCCCAGCTCGGTCGAAGAGGTCTAGACCTCACCGATGCACCTTCACTCCGTCACGAATCTTTAGAGAAAAGAGAGATACAGGACTATGTCCCAAGAATCCTCATTCGGCACTATGCGTATTGGGCTGGCCACCGGTGACGAAATCCGTGGTTGGTCATATGGTGAGGTCAAAAAGCCTGAAACCATCAACTACCGCACCCTGAAGCCTGAGAAGGACGGACTCTTCTGCGAGAAGATCTTCGGCCCTTCCAGGGATTGGGAGTGCTACTGCGGCAAGTACAAGCGGGTCCGCTTCAAGGGCATCATCTGTGAGCGCTGCGGCGTCGAGGTCACTCGCGCCAAGGTGCGCCGTGAGCGGATGGGTCACATCCAGCTCGCCGCTCCCGTGACTCACATCTGGTACTTCAAGGGTGTTCCCTCACGTCTGGGCTACCTGCTCGACCTCGCTCCGAAGGACCTGGAGAAGGTCATCTACTTCGCTGCGTACATGATCACCGAGGTTCATGAGGATCGTCGTCATGACGATCTTCCGAACCTGCAGGCTGAGATCAACCAGGAGCTCAAGCACCTGGCCGATCAGCGCGATTCCGACATCGCCGCCATCTCCAAAGACCTCGAGGGTGACCTCGAGCGTCTGGAGGGCGAAGGTGCCAAGGCCGCAGAGAAGAAGAAGGCGCGTGACACCTCCGATAAGCAGATGTCGCAGGTGCGTAAGCGCGCCGATGCCGAGATCGAGCAGCTCGAGCGGGTCTGGGATCGCTTCAAGAACCTGAAGGTCTCTGACCTTGAGGGTGATGAGGCGCTCTTCCGCGAGATGCGCACTCGCTACGGCCAGTACTTCGAAGGTTCCATGGGTGCTGAGGCTATTCAGCGCCGCCTGGCAACCTACGACATGGAAGCCGAAGCAGAGCGTCTGCGCGAGATCATCGCCACCGGCAAGGGCCAGCGCAAGACTCGCGCCCTGAAGCGACTGAAGGTGCTCAACGCGTTCCTGGCCACCGGTACCAGCCCTCGTGGCATGGTGCTCGACGCGGTTCCGGTGATCCCGCCGGAGATCCGCCCGATGGTGCAGCTCGACGGCGGTCGTTTCGCGACCTCCGACCTCAACGACCTGTACCGCCGTGTGATCAACCGCAACAACCGGCTCAAGCGACTCCTTGACCTCGGTGCCCCCGAGATCATCGTGAACAACGAGAAGCGCATGCTTCAGGAGTCCGTGGACTCGCTCTTCGACAATGGTCGTCGCGGCCGTCCGGTCACAGGACCGGGCAACCGTCCGTTGAAGTCACTCTCTGACATGCTCAAGGGCAAGCAGGGACGCTTCCGCCAGAACCTGCTCGGAAAGCGCGTGGACTACTCCGGTCGTTCAGTCATCGTCGTCGGCCCGCAGCTGCAGCTTCACCAGTGTGGTCTGCCCAAGCAGATGGCGCTGGAGCTCTTCAAGCCCTTCGTGATGAAGCGTCTGGTTGACCTCAACCACGCGCAGAACATCAAGTCGGCCAAGCGCATGGTGGAGCGTCAGCGCCCCCAGGTCTGGGATGTTCTCGAAGAGATCATCACCGAGCACCCGGTGCTGCTGAACCGCGCACCCACCCTGCACCGTCTGGGCATCCAGGCCTTCGAGCCGCAGCTCGTGGAGGGCAAGGCCCTTCAGCTGCACCCGTTGGTCTGCTCGGCGTTCAACGCTGACTTCGACGGCGACCAGATGGCAGTCCACCTTCCGCTCTCACCCGAGGCCCAGGCCGAGGCGCGCATCCTGATGCTCTCCTCGAACAACATCCTGAAGCCTTCGGATGGTCGGCCAGTGGCGCTGCCCTCACAGGACATGATCATCGGTCTGCACCACCTGACCACCATGCGTGAAGATGAGACCGGCGCAGGCCGTTCCTTCTCCTCCGTGGGTGAAGCACAGATGGCCTTCGACCTTCGCGAGCTCCACATCAATGCTCCCGTCAAGATCACTGTGGAGGGCTTCGTGCCTTCTGCAGAGGTTGAGGCACCGGAGGGTTGGGAACCCGGAACTCCCGCGACGATCAAGACCACGCTGGGCAAGGTCCTGTTCAACCAGACGCTGCCTGCCGACTACCCCTGGCACAACCAGGTCGCCGATAAGGGCCAGCTCTCCAACCTGATCAACGATCTCGCGGAGCGCTACCCGAACATCGTCACCGCGCGCACCTTGGACAACCTCAAGGACGCCGGCTTCTACTGGTCCACCCGCTCGGGCGTCACCGTCGCAATCTCCGACGTGACCTCGAACATGGACAAGAAGAAGATCATGGATGTCTACGAGGACCAGGCCGCAAAGGTCCAGTCCCAGTACGACATGGGTCTGATCGGCGACGACGAGCGGCACTCCGAGCTCGTCGAGATCTGGACCAAGGCCACTGACGAGGTGGCGGCAGCCATGCAGGCCGGTATGGATGAGCACAACAACATCAACCGGATGGTCACCTCCGGCGCCCGAGGCAACTGGCTTCAGGTCCGGCAGATCGCGGGTATCCGCGGACTGGTGACCAACCCTAAGGGTGAGATCATCCCGCGTCCGATCAAGTCCTCCTACCGCGAGGGTCTCTCGGTGCTCGAGTACTTCATCGCTACCCACGGTGCCCGTAAGGGCCTCGCGGATACCGCTTTGAAGACAGCGAACTCCGGCTACCTGACCCGTCGCCTGGTGGACGTGTCGCAGGACGTCATCGTGCGCGAAGCAGACTGTGGAACTTCCCGCGGCCTGACCGTGCAGATCGCCGTCGCAGACGAGAACGGTGAGCTCAAGCTGCATGACGAGGTGGAGAACTCCGCCTACGCACGCACGCTGGCCGTTGATGTCAGCGACGCCGAGGGCAATGTCCTCGCCGAGGGCGGTTCCGACGTCGGCGATGTGCTCATCGACCAGCTGTTCGCGGCAGGTGTCACCGAGATCAAGATCCGCTCCGTGCTGACCTGTGAGTCAGCCGTGGGTACTTGTACTCGTTGCTACGGCCGTTCACTGGCCACCGGTCAGACCGTGGACATCGGCGAGGCTGTGGGCATCATCGCCGCGCAGTCCATCGGTGAGCCCGGTACACAGCTGACGATGCGTACCTTCCACACCGGCGGTATCGCTTCTGCAGATGACATCACCCAGGGTCTGCCCCGTATCCAGGAGCTCTTCGAGGCGCGTACACCTAAGGGTGTCGCTCCCATCGCAGAGGTCGCGGGCCGGGTCAACCTCGACGATTCCGAGAAGCAGCTCCGCCTGGTGCTGACTCCGGATGACGGCTCTGAAGAGCATGCCTACCCGATCCTGCGCCGTGCACGTGTGCTGGTCTCTGATGGTGAGCGTGTCGAGGTCGGCCAGCAGCTGGTGGCAGGCGCTGTGGATCCCAAGCAGGTACTTAGAGTGCTCGGCCCCCGTGCCGCACAGAAGTTCCTCGTCTCCGAGGTCCAGGACGTCTACCAGTCCCAGGGCGTGGGCATCCACGACAAGCACGTGGAGGTCATCGTCCGACAGATGCTGCGTCGCGTGACGGTCATCGACTCCGGCGGCACCTCGCTGCTCCCGGGTGAGCTGGCTGATCGCTTCCGCTTCACTGCCGCTAACCGCAAGGCAGTGGCAGAGGGCAAGCAGCCGGCCTCGGGTCGTGACGAGCTGATGGGTATCACCAAGGCCTCCTTGGCTACCGATTCCTGGCTCTCCGCGGCTTCCTTCCAGGAGACAACCCGCGTTCTGACGCAGGCTGCCATGGAAGGCAAGTCGGATCCGTTGTTGGGTCTGAAGGAGAACGTGATCATCGGTAAGTTGATCCCAGCAGGCACCGGTCTCGATCGGTACACGCAGTCTTCGGTGGAGCCCACCGAAGAGGCGAAGGCCAATCTGTTCACCGGCCCCAGCCTCTACGGCTCCAGCTTTGACTACGCAGGCGCCGAGGGCGATGGCGAATTCCACGCCATCCCGCTGGACGAATACAACACGGATGTTGACTTCCGCTAAACCGAAGTCAGATTCCAGTCACGGGAAGGGCTGCTAGTCAGCGTCCCGGACTGATCAAGGTCGAACGCAGTGGGCCCGGGGGAGCGAAGGCTCTCCCGGGCCCACTGCGTTGGTCCCGGTATAGGGCATTCACAAGGGTTGCCTGCCGCGTACTCGCACAATGAGCGGGCGCCTGGTAGTGTTGACCTGATTGTTACTGATGTGGCAGAGGGACTCGGTCCGGGTTGCGGGAAAGTTGCGCAGCGAATGCCACATTTTTGCACGCCTAGGGACCAGAGCCCGCGGACCGTGTCTTAACTCTCGACCGCGGGCAGACATAAATCCTCTGTTTCCCTCACTACACGTATGGAGAACGCATAGTGCCTACTATTCAGCAGCTTGTGCGCAAGGGGCGTCATCCCAAGCGCACCAAGAACAACACCCCTGCACTGCAGGGCAGCCCGATGCGTCGCGGCGTATGCACTCGTGTGTACACCACGACCCCGAAGAAGCCGAACTCCGCACTCCGCAAGGTGGCCCGTGTTCGTCTGGGCGGCGGCGTCGAAGTGACCGCCTACATCCCAGGCGAGGGTCACAACCTGCAGGAGCACTCAATCGTGCTCGTTCGCGGTGGCCGCGTGAAGGACCTTCCCGGCGTTCGCTACAAGATCGTCCGCGGCGCCCTCGACACCCAGGGTGTCAAGGGCCGTGGTCAGGCTCGCTCCCGCTACGGCGCGAAGAAGGAGAAGAAGTAATGCCTCGTAAGGGACCCGCAACTAAGCGCCCACTCGTCCAGGATCCGGTTCACGGATCACCTTTGGTCACTCAGCTGATCAACAAGGTTCTGGTCGACGGCAAGAAGTCCACCGCTGAGCGCATCGTCTACGGCGCACTTGATGGTGTCGCCAAGAAGTCCGGCGAGGACTCCGTGACGATCCTCAAGAAGGCCATGGACAATGTCCGCCCCGCGCTGGAGGTTCGCTCCCGCCGCGTCGGCGGCGCCACCTACCAGGTGCCCGTCGAGGTCAAGCCAGGTCGCTCGACCGCGCTTGCACTGCGCTGGCTGGTCGGTTACTCCAAGGACCGTCGCGAGAAGAGCATGACGGATCGCCTCATGAACGAGATCCTCGACGCATCCAACGGCCTCGGTGCCGCTGTGAAGCGCCGCGAGGACACTCACAAGATGGCAGAGTCCAACAAGGCCTTCGCCCACTACCGCTGGTAATAGAAAAGGGGAATCACCGTGGCACAAGACGTGCTCACTGACCTCAAGAAGGTCCGTAACATCGGCATCATGGCTCACATCGATGCCGGTAAGACCACCGCAACCGAACGCATCCTGTTCTACACCGGTATGAACCACAAGATCGGTGAAACCCACGACGGTGCGTCTACGACGGACTGGATGGAGCAGGAAAAAGAGCGCGGCATCACGATCACGTCTGCCGCGGTGACCTGCTTCTGGGGCGATAACCAGATCAACATCATCGACACCCCAGGCCACGTGGACTTCACCGTTGAGGTGGAGCGCGCCCTGCGAGTGCTCGATGGCGCCGTTGCCGTCTTCGATGGCAAGGAAGGCGTGGAGCCACAGTCCGAGACTGTCTGGCGCCAGGCCGATAAGTACAACGTTCCGCGTATCTGCTTCGTCAACAAGATGGACAAGCTCGGCGCCGACTTCTATTACACGGTGGACACCATCAAGTCCCGTCTTGGTGCGATCCCACTGGTCATGCAGCTGCCGATCGGCTCCGAGAGCGAATTCGTCGGAGTCGTCGATCTGCTGCAGATGAAGGCCCTCGTATGGCCCGGTGACTCCAAGGGCGATGTGACCATGGGTGCTCAGTATGAGACCCAGGAAATCCCCGAGGACATGGTTGAGCAGGCTGCGGAGTACCGCAACACGCTCATCGAGCAGGTCGCTGAAGCCGATGACGTACTGATGAACAAGTACCTCGAAGGCGAAGAGATCTCCAACGACGAGCTCAAGGAAGGCGTCCGCAAGCTCACCGTAGCTTCCGCCGCCTACCCGGTGTTCTGCGGCTCTGCATTCAAGAACCGCGGCGTGCAGCCGATGCTCGACGCAGTCATCGATTACCTGCCGACTCCGGCAGACGTCGAGGCCATGGAGGGCCACCGGCCCAACCATGAGGACGAGATCCTGACCCGTCGCCCGAGCAAGGACGAGCCGTTCTCCGCTCTGGCGTTCAAGATCGCCTCACACCCGTTCTTCGGACAGCTCACCTTCATCCGCGTGTACTCCGGCAAGCTTCAGGCCGGCGCGCAGATCGTGAACTCCACGAAGGGCAAGAAAGAGCGCATCGGCAAGCTCTTCCAGATGCACGCGAATAAAGAGAACCCGGTCGACGAGATTCAGGCTGGGCACATCTACGCGGTCATCGGCCTGAAGGACACCACGACAGGCGATACGCTCTGCGATCCCAACGAGCAGATCGTGCTCGAGTCGATGACCTTCCCAGAGCCAGTGATCTCCGTGGCCATCGAGCCCAAGTCCAAGAGTGACCAGGAGAAGCTCTCCACGGCCATTCAGAAGCTTGCAGCCGAGGATCCGACCTTCACCGTCACCCAGAACGACGAGACCGGTCAGACCGAGATCGGCGGAATGGGCGAGCTCCACCTGGACATCCTGGTGGACCGCATGCGTCGCGAGTTCAACGTCGAGGCCAACGTGGGCAAGCCCCAAGTTGCCTACCGCGAGACCATCAAGAAGCGTGTGGAGAAGGTCGACTACACCCACAAGAAGCAGACCGGTGGTTCGGGTCAGTTCGCCAAGGTGCTCATGAACTTCGAGCCCCTGGACACCTCGGAAGGCGAGATGTACGAATTCGCCAACCTGGTGACCGGTGGACGTATCCCACGCGAGTACATCCCCTCCGTGGATGCAGGCATCCAGGACGCCATGGGTCTCGGCGTTCTTGCCGGTTACCCCATGGTCGGCGTCAAGGCTGAACTGGTCGATGGCGCGTACCACGATGTTGACTCATCGGAAATGGCCTTCAAGATGGCCGGCTCCCAGGTCTTCAAAGAGGGCGCACGCCGAGCAAACCCAGTGCTCCTTGAACCGCTGATGTCGGTCGAAGTCCGTACTCCTGAGGAGTACATGGGCGATGTCATCGGTGACCTGAACTCCCGTCGTGGCCAGATCCAGTCCATGGATGACGCTGCCGGTGTGAAGGTCATCAAGGCGCTCGTGCCGCTGTCCGAGATGTTCGGCTACATCGGCGAACTGCGCTCACGCACCCAGGGTCGTGCCGTCTTCACCATGTCCTTCAACTCTTATGCAGAGGTTCCGAAGGCCGTGGCTGAGGAGATCATCGAGAAGAACCGCGGCGTCTGATCCACTGCTCGGTGCCCCGGGTCCGCTGAGTTTCTCAGCGGCCCGGGCCCGAGTCGGGTACGCAGCCCGTCCCGAGGAAGCGAGATTCACGGATGATCTCCACAGCTCCTCTCGCAGCACCATCCGCCAAATTTCACCAAATACCTAGCGATTAGTAGACTTGCATGAGTTTCAGCCTCGTTGACAGTGCGGCTGAAGTAAGTCTTCTTACCTAACAAGTTCTATAGGAGGAACCTGTGGCCAAGGCAAAGTTCGAGCGTAATAAGCCGCACCTAAACATCGGCACCATCGGTCACGTTGACCATGGAAAGACCACCCTGACTGCCGCGATCTCCAAGGTCCTGGCAGATAAGTTCCCGGGCCTGAACCAGGGCCGCGACTTCGCCTCGATCGATAACGCTCCCGAGGAGCGCGAGCGCGGCATCACGATCAACGTCTCCCACGTGGAGTACCAGACCGATAAGCGCCACTATGCACACGTGGACGCCCCCGGTCACGCTGACTACGTGAAGAACATGATCACCGGTGCTGCTCAGATGGACGGGGCGATCCTGGTCGTCGCCGCCACTGACGGTCCGATGGCACAGACTCGCGAGCACGTCCTGCTCGCCCGCCAGGTTGGTGTCCCCTCCCTGCTGGTCGCCCTGAACAAGTCCGACATGGTCGAGGACGAAGAACTCCTTGACCTCGTCGAGATGGAGGTGCGCGAGCTCCTCGATTCACAGGGTTACGACGGCGACGACGCTCCCGTTGTCCGCACTTCGGGCCTGAAGGCTCTCGAAGGCGACGCGGAGTGGGTCAAGACCGTCGAAGAGCTCATGGAAGCCGTGGATACTTTCATCCCCGAGCCAGAGCGCGACAAGGACAAGCCGTTCCTGATGCCCATCGAGGACGTCTTCACCATCACCGGTCGCGGCACCGTGGTGACCGGTCGCGCAGAGCGTGGCACGCTGAAGATCAACTCCGAGATCGAGATTCTCGGAATTCGTCCGAAGCAGAAGACCACCGTCACCGGTATCGAGATGTTCCACAAGCAGCTCGACGAGGCATGGGCCGGCGAGAACTGTGGTCTGCTGCTTCGCGGTCTGAAGCGCGATGACGTCGAGCGCGGCCAGGTTGTGGCAGCCCCCGGCTCCATCACCCCGCATACTCAGTTTGAGGCTAACGTCTACATCCTTTCCAAGGATGAGGGCGGTCGCCACAACCCCTTCTACACCAACTACCGTCCGCAGTTCTACTTCCGGACCACCGACGTCACCGGCGTCATCTCGCTGCCTGAGGGCACCGAGATGGTCATGCCAGGTGACAACACTGAGATGACCGTTGAGCTCATCCAGGAAATCGCCATGGAAGAGGGCCTCGGCTTCGCCATCCGCGAGGGTGGCCGCACCGTTGGTTCAGGTCGTGTCGTCAAGATCCTGAAGTAATCTTCGGATCCTGACTCACGGCACAGGCTTGACGCTGTGATAGCGCAAGCTGATGTGACACGGTAAAACACAGGACCCCGGTGGCAACTGCCACCGGGGTCCTGTGTTTGTCATGGACGTCGATCTATGTGAGAATAGACAGGTTGCTCACGGGCCTGTGCCCCAGTGTGCCTTAGGGCTAGCTGTGCTGAGTGAGATACGTACAAACTTCAATCACGACATCCCGCGGTGTGGATTGCTGTGCGCAGAATTTCTGCTCATCAAAGCGACACGCCCGACCGCGGGGGTCGGACACCCGGCAGAACGAGGAACCCGCCAAGGCCCGTGGAGACACGGGATCTGCTTACGGACGGATTCGAACTGTTCGGGACGTGCGCCTGAAAAGCTTCGTCCACCTGGAAAACCAGGTCGGGGAAGTCCAGGTGCGCAGCCCACAACTGCAGAAGGTCAGAACTGCCCCCACCGATTCGGTGTGTGCGTTGCCTTTCTGGGAGCTCCTTGGCTCCGTCCAGTCGTGGGCTGTGACGAGAGACGAATGTCAGAACACCAGAAAGAGGCTCAACGCATGGCGGGACAAAAAATCCGCATCCGGCTGAAGTCGTATGACCACGAAGTCATCGATACCTCGGCCCGGAAGATCGTCGACACGGTCACACGTGCTGGTGCAACGGTTGTCGGCCCAGTGCCGCTGCCCACCGAGAAGAACGTGTACGCCGTGATCCGTTCTCCCCATAAGTACAAAGACTCTCGCGAGCACTTCGAGATGCGCACACATAAGCGCCTCATCGACATCGTGGATCCGACGCCCAAGGCTGTCGATTCTCTGATGCGACTCGACCTGCCTGCAGACGTCAACATCGAGATCAAGCTCTAGAGCAGGGAGGTGCTGAGAAAACTATGACCAATATTTCCCGCGTTGAATTAAACGTCAAGGGACTGCTGGGCACGAAGCTCGGCATGACCCAGGTCTGGGACGAGAACAATGTCCTCATCCCAGTCACGGTCGTCCAAGCCGACTCCAATGTCGTCACGCAGATCCGTACCAAAGACACCGACGGATACAACTCCGTCCAGATCGGCTTCGGCCGCATCGACCCTCGCAAGGTGACCAAGCCGCTGGCTGGTCACTTCGAGAAGGCCGGCGTGACCCCGCGTCGCCATGTCGTTGAAATCCGTACCTCCGATTCCGGCTCCTATGAGCTGGGACAGGACGTCACGGTTGAGTCTTTCGAGACCGGCCAGAAGGTCGACGTTATCGGTAAGACCAAGGGCAAGGGCTTCGCCGGCGTCATGAAGCGCCACGGGTTCTCAGGTGTGGGTGCCTCACACGGTGCTCACAAGAACCACCGCAAGCCAGGTTCGATTGGTGGCGCATCCACTCCGGGTCGCGTCTTCAAGGGCCTGCGCATGGCCGGTCGTATGGGTGGCGTTCGTCAGACCACCCACAACCTGACCGTGCATGCAGTGGACGCCGAGAAGAACCTGCTGCTCATCAAGGGCGCCCTTCCGGGTGCTCGTGGCCAGGTCGTCCTGGTCCGCACTGCAGTGAAGGGAGCATGATCCACATGGCCAATAAGGTTTCTGTCGACTTCCCCGCAGAGGTTTTCGACGCCAAGACAAATGTTGCGCTGATCCACCAGGTAGTTGTGGCACAGCGCGCAGCTGCTCGCCAGGGCACGCACAAGACGAAGACTCGCTCAGAGGTCTCCGGCACCGGCGCAAAGCCGTTCCGCCAAAAGGGCACCGGACGTGCTCGTCAGGGCTCGCTGCGCGGACCTCACATGGTCGGCGGTGGCGTTGTCCACGGACCGCAGCCACGCGACTACGCCCAGCGCACACCCAAGAAGATGAAGGCTGCCGCACTTCGCGGTGCGCTTTCAGATCGCGCGCGCAATGACCGTATCCACGTTGTGGATTCCCTGGTTGCTGACGTGGCCTCGACCAAGGCAGCCAAGGCTGCACTGGCAGGTCTCGGCGGAGCGAACCGTAACTGGCTTGTAGTGATCGATCGCAGCGATGACGTCGCCGCGCTCTCGACTCGCAACCTGCCGCATGTCCACACCCTGTACGCCGACCAGCTGAACACCTACGACGTCATCGTCTCTGATGACATCGTGTTCACGCAGGCCGGTTACGACGCCTTCCTGGCACAGGGAACTGCGAAGGAGGAGACCAAGTGAGCGTCCTGACAAGCAAGGACCCGCGCGACGTCATCATCGCACCTGTCGTGTCGGAAAAGTCCTACAGCCTGATCGACGAGGGCAAGTTCACCTTCTTGGTGGACCCCCGAGCCACTAAGTCCGAGATCAAATACGCCGTGGAGAAGATCTTCGCTGTGCGTGTTGACTCGGTCAACACCATCAACCGGGCTGGTAAGCGCAAGCGCACCAAGTTCGGTTGGGGCTCGCGCACTGCTACAAAGCGCGCGATCATCACCCTCAAAGAGGGCCACAACATTGACATCTTCGGAGGATCCGCAGCCTGATCGGCTGATCGGAACCACTTGATCGAGGAAGAAGAATATGGCTATCCGTAACCTCAAGCCGAACACACCGGGCCAGCGCGGCTCGTCTGTGGCCGACTTCGCGGAGATTACCCGGGACACCCCGGAAAAGTCTCTGCTGCGCCCCCTGTCCAAGACCGGCGGCCGCAACAGCTCAGGCAAGATCACTACACGCCACAAGGGTGGCGGGCATAAGCGCCAGTACCGCGTCATCGACTTCCGTCGAGCTGACAAGGACGGCGTGCCGGCAAAGGTCGCTCATATCGAGTACGACCCGAACCGCACCGCTCGCATCGCCCTGCTGCACTACATCGACGGCACCAAGCGCTACATCCTGGCCCCGGCCAAGCTGGAGCAGGGTGCTGCCGTTGAGTCCGGCCCGAATGCGGATATCAAGCCCGGCAACAACCTGCCGCTGCGCAACATCCCACTCGGTACCGTGATTCACGCAGTCGAACTGCGCCCCGCAGGCGGCGCCAAGCTCGGCCGCTCCGCAGGTGCAGGTATCCAGCTGGTGGCCCGCGAGGGCAAATTCGCTCAGCTGCGACTGCCCTCGGGTGAAGTTCGCAACGTCGACGTTCGCTGCCGTGCAACTATCGGCGCCGTGGGCAATGCTGAGCAGTCCAACATCAACTGGGGCAAGGCTGGACGCATGCGCTGGAAGGGCGTTCGTCCGACCGTCCGCGGTGTTGTGATGAACCCTGTCGACCACCCGCACGGTGGTGGCGAGGGCAAGACCTCTGGTGGTCGTCATCCGGTGAACCCGAATGGTAAGCCTGAAGGTCGTACTCGCCGTCCGAATAAGGAAAGCGACAAGCTCATCGTGCGTCGCCGTCGTACTAAGAACAAGCGATAGGAGCCTGGAAACATGCCACGCAGCTTGAAGAAGGGCCCCTTCGTTGATCAGCACCTGTACCTCAAGGTCGTCGCTGAGAACGAAAAGGGCACCAAGAATGTCATCAAGACATGGTCCCGCCGTTCCATGATCATCCCCGACATGCTCGGCCACACAGTGGCAGTGCACGACGGACGCAAGCACATCCCCGTGTTCATCACTGAGTCGATGGTCGGGCATAAGCTCGGCGAGTTCGCTCCGACGCGTACATTCCGCGGCCATGTGAAGGACGACAAGAAGGGCAAGCGCCGCTGATCGCTTCCTCATCTGAGGAACGATCTGCGAGCTTGTACTTCGTGTCACAAGACGAGAGAAGGAAAGCAATGGAAGCCAAGGCAATTGCGCGCTACCTGCGTGTGACGCCTATGAAGGCCCGGCGCGTCGTCGACCTTGTCCGCGGCAAGCAGGCCAACGAAGCACTGGCAATTCTGAAGTTCGCCCCTCAGGGCGCTACAGAGCCAGTGGCCAAGGTGGTCGCTTCTGCGCTGGCGAATGCTCGCCAGCACGCAGACAAGGAAGGAGTCGCCTTTAACGAGGACGCCTTCTTCATCACCGAGGCACGCGTCGACGAAGGCCCGACCATGAAGCGGTTCCGCCCCCGAGCACAGGGACGGGCGTTCCGCATCAATAAGCGCACCAGCCACGTAACAATCGTGGTCGGCGCCGAAGAGAAAGGTGGGGATCAGTAGTGGGACAGAAGATTAACCCCAATGGTTTCCGTCTGGGCATCACCACCGATCACGTTTCACACTGGTACGCCGACTCGACCAAGGCCGGTCAGCGTTACAAGGACTTCGTCAAAGAAGATGTCCAGATTCGTGAACTGCTGGCGAAGACCGTGGAGCGCGCAGGTATCTCGAAGGTTGAGATCGAGCGCACCCGCGATCGCGTCCGTGTGGATATCCACACTGCGCGTCCAGGCATTGTCATCGGTCGCCGCGGCGCCGAGGCAGACCGTATCCGCAGCGAGCTCGAGAAGCTCACCGCAAAGCAGATCCAGCTGAACATCCTTGAGGTCAAGAGCCCCGAGACCGATGCACAGCTGGTTGCCCAGGGTGTTGCCGAGCAGCTCGCAGCACGTGTGGCATTCCGCCGCGCCATGAAGAAGGCCATCACCTCGGCGATGCGATCAGGCGCAAAGGGTATTCGTATCCAGTGTGCCGGTCGCCTCGGCGGCGCTGAGATGTCCCGCTCCGAGTTCTACCGTGAAGGTCGGGTTCCGCTGCACACGCTGCGTGCGAACATCGACTTCGGTAAGCACGAAGCAAAGACCACCTTCGGCCGTATCGGCGTGAAGGTCTGGGTCTACAAGGGAGATCTCACTGCCAAGGAACTCGCCGCCCAGCAGGCTGCACAGCCTTCCGGTCGCGGTGGAGCCCGTGGTGGTCGCGGTGGAGCTGGTGGCGCCCGTGGTGGCGAAGAGCGTCGTCGTCGTGGCCCAGGCCGCGGTCGCGAAGCCGGTGCCCAGGCACCCGCCGAAGCAGGAACCGGCGCCGAAGGAGGGCAGAACTGATGTTGATGCCCCGTCGAGTCAAGTACCGCAAGCCCCACCGGCCTAAGCGCCGCGGGCGTGCAAAGGGTGGAACCGAGCTCGCCTTCGGCGAGTACGGCATCCAGGCCCTTGATCCTGCCTACGTGACGAACCGCCAGATTGAAGCTGCGCGTATCGCCATGACCCGCCACATCAAGCGCGGCGGCAAGGTCTGGATCAACATTTATCCTGACCAGCCGTTGACGAAGAAGCCTGCTGAGGTCCGCATGGGCTCCGGTAAGGGTTCGCCCGAGTGGTGGATCGCCAACGTCAAGCCCGGACGCATCATGTTCGAGCTTTCAGGTGTCAGCGAGGAAGTTGCCAAAGAGGCGCTCCGGCTGGCAATCCACAAGCTGCCGATGAAGGCACGCGTGATCAGCCGAGAGAGTGGTGAGTGACAATGGCAGTTGGAACAAATGAGCTGACCGTTGAGAAGCTCGCAGAGATGGACTCCGCAGGCCTCGCAGAGGCGTTGCGCTCTTCCAAGGAAGAGCTGTTCAACCTCCGCTTCCAGTCCGCCACGGGTCAGCTGGAGAACTCCAGCCGGCTCCGGGACGTCAAGCGCGACATTGCACGGGTCTACACGGTGCTGCGTGAGCGCGAGCTGGGCATCCGCGAGGATGTCGATGCCGCCGCAGCCTCCTCTGATTCGGCCGATGAGCAGAACGAAGAGAAGACTGAGGATTGAGCATGAGCGAAGCAACTGCAGAAACCCGCAATGATCGTAAGACCCTGCGCGGCGTCGTCGTCTCGGACAAGATGAATAAAACCATCGTCGTCGAGGTCGAGGACCGCCGTAAGCACGGTCTCTACGGCAAGATCATGAAGCGGCACACCAAATTCATGGCACACGATGAGAACGAGCAGGCAGGTGTAGGCGACACCGTGGTGATCGCCGAGACTCGCCCGCTCTCAGCGTCCAAGCGCTGGCGGCTCGCCGAAATCGTCGAAAAGGCAGAGTAGTTCGTCCCCGGCCGTTCTGGTGATCTGTTGATCACCGGTCGTCCGGGAGTCGACTGCGCTGTGCGCCACCGAGGCCCGACCTCACACCCTGTAAAGGGGTGTGGAGTTGGGCCTCTGGCGTATCTCGTGTATGATTTTGAGGCTGTGCGCCCTTATAGATGAGGCTATCCACCTCAAAGGACAGCGCACGTCCCCGAAAAGGCCCCCGGGCCTCGGGAAACGCCGCCTCGGCCATGCATTCAACTGCCCGTCCTGCAAGGGACGGAGAGTGTGTGGGTAAGCGGCCAGGGGACTGTCAGGTAAGTCGGACCATAGCCTCGGGGCAGCGGTCAACGCCGCCCAGGGTGTCCGACTCAGGCTAGAAGTTCCACAAGGCTCGCCAGTCGAAACCTCGACACGAGTGCGAGAACCAGTGAGACGACAGGAGAAAACAAGTGATTCAACAGGAATCGCGGCTCAAGATCGCCGACAACACCGGTGCCAAGGAAGTCCTTGTCATCCGTGTCCTCGGTGGATCCGGACGCCGCTATGCAAGTATCGGCGACACATTCGTCGCCACCGTCAAGGACGCAATTCCGGGCGGAAATGTCAAGAAGGGCGACGTCGTCAAGGCTGTTGTCGTGCGTTCAAAGAAGAAGATCCGTCGCAACGACGGCTCCTACATCAGCTTCGATGAGAATGCTGCAGTGATCCTTAAGGGTGAAACTCCGGAGCCGCGCGGTACCCGTATCTTCGGGCCGGTGGGTCGCGAACTGCGCGATAAGAAGTTCATGAAGATCGTCTCGCTCGCCCCGGAGGTGCTCTGACTCATGGCCAAGATCAAGAAGGACGACTTAGTCCAGATCCTCACCGGCAAGGACAAGGGCAAGCAGGGCAAAGTCCTGCAGGTCCTGCCCGCCAAGGAGCGCGTCCTCGTTGAGGGCGTCAACCGCATGAAGCGTCACCTCCGCGCCGGCCAGTTCGGCAGCACCGAGGGTGGCATCGTGGAGTCTGAGGCAACTATCCACATCTCCAACGTCGCAGTGGTCGACCCCGAGACGGGCAAGCCCACTCGAGTCGGTTACCGGCAGGAGACCGTGGAGCGTGACGGCGTCAGCAAGACTGTGCGCGTCCGCTACGCCAAGGCCTCCGGAAAGGACCTGTGATGACTGAGGTTCAGAGCCAGACCGAGAAGATGACTCCTCGGCTGAAGACCAAGTACCGCGAGGACATTCGTACCACGCTGCAGGAAGAGTTTGGATACTCCAACGTCATGGAGGTCCCCGGCCTGGTCAAGGTCGTGGTCAACATGGGCGTCGGCGAGGCAGCTCGCGACTCCAAGCTCATCCACGGTGCCGTCGAGGACCTGACCAAGATCACCGGTCAGAAGCCGAAGGTCACGCACGCTCGGAAGTCCATCGCGCAGTTCAAGCTCCGTGAAGGCCAGCCCATCGGTACGCACACCACTCTGCGTGGCGATCGTATGTGGGAATTCGTGGACCGCCTGGTCACACTCGCACTGCCCCGTATCCGCGATTTCCGCGGACTCAGCGGCAAGCAGTTCGACGGCAACGGCAACTACACCTTCGGTTTGACCGAACAGTCGGTGTTCCACGAGATCGATCAGGACAAGATCGATCGCCCCCGCGGCATGGACATCACCGTGGTGACCACCGCTAAGACTGACGAGGAAGGCCGCGCGCTGCTCAAGGCGCTGGGCTTCCCCTTCAAGACCGACTAATCAGCACTACGCCGCAGGTCCCTTCACCAAAGGTTCCGGTCGGTTCGGCATCAGCCGGATCACCGTGTTCCTCGGGAGACTGGAAACCACGGCGAGGAAGGGCAGAAGCCCCTCATGACAATGACTGACCCAGTCGCAGACATGCTTACACGTCTGCGCAATGCCAACTCGGCTTTCCACGATCAGGTCAACATGCCCAGCTCGAAGCTCAAGGTGCGCGTGGCTGACATTCTGAAAGCGGAAGGCTACATCTCTGAATGGCGCGAGGAAGAGGCCGAGGTCGGTAAGACCCTGGCCATCGACCTCAAGTTCGGCCCGAACCGTGAGCGTTCGATCGCCGGCCTGCGCCGCATTTCCAAGCCCGGTCTCCGGGTGTACGCGAAGTCCACCAACCTCCCGCACGTCTTGGGCGGCCTAGGCATCGCGATTCTGTCCACATCCTCCGGTCTTCTGACCGACCGGCAGGCAGCCAAGAAGGGCGTCGGTGGGGAAGTCCTCGCCTACGTCTGGTAACCGGAAGGAGTCGAAGCACTATGTCACGCATCGGTCGTCTTCCGATCACCATTCCTGCCGGCGTCGAGGTTAAGCTGGAAGGTCGCGAGGTCTCTGTCAAGGGGCCCAAGGGCGAACTTTCCCGCACTCTTGCCGAAGGCATCACCGTCGCACAAGAGGACGGCACCCTCACGGTGTCCCGTCCCAACGACGAACGCGAATCACGTTCGCTTCACGGCCTGACCCGCACCCTGATCAACAACATGATCATCGGTGTGACTGAGGGCTACTCCAAGAAGCTCGAAATTGTCGGCACCGGTTACCGTGTGCTCGCCAAGGGCTCTGACCTGGAGTTCGCACTCGGTTACTCCCACCCGGTTCCAGTGAAGGCCCCTGAGGGCATCACCTTCCAGGTGGAAACCGCCACCAAGCTTGCTGTCAGCGGTATCGACAAGCAGCAGGTCGGCGAGGTCGCCGCTAATATCCGTAAGCTGCGCAGGCCTGACCCATATAAGGGTAAAGGCGTGCGTTATGAGGGCGAGCAGATTCGCCGCAAGGCCGGAAAGGCAGGTAAGTAAACCATGGCTATTGGTATCAAGGGCAAATCCAAGTCCGCTGCCCGCGGCCGCCGCCACCTCCGCCTGCGCAAGAAGCTCAACGGCACAGCCGAGCGTCCGCGCTTGGTCGTCAACCGCTCTGCTCGTCACATGGTCGCCCAGGTCGTCAATGACCTCGAGGGCAAGACCCTGGTCTCCGCCACCACTATGGAGGCGGACCTGCGCAGCTTCGATGGCGATAAAACCGCCAAAGCGAAGAAGATCGGTGAAATGGTCGCCGAGCGCGCCCAGGCAGCCGGCATCGACGCCGTGGTCTTCGACCGCGGCGGAAACAAGTACCACGGTCGCGTGGCAGCCGTCGCTGACGGCGCCCGGGAAGGTGGGCTGAAGCTGTGAGTGAGAATGCAAACAACCCTGTGAAGGACTCGTCTGTGACTGAGGCCAAGGAAACCACCGCCCCCGAGACTGCAGAGCAGACTCAGGGTGCCGGTGAGAACAGCAACTCAGCTCGTGGCGGTCGCGGTGACAACCGCGGCGGTCGTAATGCTGGCGGCGGTCGCGGTGAGAGCGGCGGTCGCGGTCGCGGTCGCGGCGGTCGTGAAGAGGAGAAGGACAAGTTCCTCGAGCGCGTCGTGACCATCAACCGAGTCTCCAAGGTCGTCAAGGGTGGTCGTCGCTTCAGCTTCACCGCACTTGTCATCGTCGGTGACGGCGACGGCCTGGTCGGCGTCGGCTACGGCAAGGCCAAGGAAGTCCCGGCTGCTATCGCAAAGGGTGTGGAAGAGGCCAAGAAGAGCTTCTTCCGCGTACCTCGCGTTGGTTCCACCATCCCGCACCTGGTCAAGGGTGAGGCTGCTGCCGGCGTCGTTCTCCTTCGTCCTGCCGCACCGGGTACCGGTGTGATCGCAGGCGGTCCGGTCCGCGCGGTACTTGAGTGCGCAGGCATTCACGACGTGCTGACCAAGTCCATGGGCTCGGTGAACGCCATCAACATCGTTCACGGCACCATCGATGCCCTCAAGCAGCTCGAAGAGCCTGAAGCAGTGGCAGCACGCCGCGGCAAGGCCCTCGACGAGATCGCACCGGCGCGCATGCTGCGCACTATGGCGGCTGACCGCGAGGCCCGTGCACAGAAGGCAGGTGCATGACCTTGCGCAGTACCGTCAATTACAACACCGCACGGAACCTGAAGGTCGGCGAGCACAAGCTCACCGTCACGCAGGTCTCTTCACTCATCGGCGCCAACCCGAAGCAGCGCGACACTGTCCGCTCGCTGGGTCTGAAGCGGATCGGCCACACCGTGGTCCGTCCCGCCGATGCTGTGACTGTTGGCATGCTCAACAGTGTGAAGCATCTAGTCAAGGCTGAGGAGGCGAACTAAGGATGGCAGAGAACACCGCTGCAGATTCCAACGTCCTCAAGGTCCACGATCTGCGTCCGGCGCGCGGAGCCAAGAAATCGCGCACCCGTGTAGGGCGTGGCGAGGCTTCCAAGGGCAAGACAGCAGGCCGTGGTACTAAGGGCACGAAGGCCCGTTACCAGGTCCGCGCAGGCTTCGAAGGTGGACAGCTTCCGCTGTACATGCGCCTTCCGAAGCTTCGCGGATTCAAGAACCCGTTCCGCGTGGAATACTCGCCGGTCAATCTGACCAAGCTTGGCGAGATGTTCCCCGAGGGCGGCGACGTCACCGCCGATGCACTCATCGCCAAGGGCGCAGCTCGCAAGGGCCGCCCGGTGAAGGTGCTCGGTTCGGGTGAGATCTCCGTGGCCGTGACCGTGAAGGCACACGCCTTCTCGGCCAGCGCCGTAGAGAAGATCAATGCTGCCGGTGGTTCCACCGAGCAGCTGCCGCTGAAGGCTGCTTCCAAGCAGGCCTGATCGGCTCTCACATGTAAGAGACCCCCGTGGATTACCACGGGGGTCTCTTCATATCCGGGCCGGTCAAGGCCACAGGATTCTGCTCTCGTGCGCACCGCGCGTTAGTATGACTGCCTGTGTGGCCGAAGGCATCACACAGAGAAATCACGCATCAGGAGGCCGCTTGTTCAGCGCGATCGCAAGGGTGTTCAAGACACCCGACCTGCGTCGAAAGATTTGGTTCACCATCGCGATCATCGCGATATACCGAATCGGCGCATTCATCCCGGCACCCGGGGTGGATTACTCAGCCGTCCAGCAGTGCCTTGCACTAGGGACCACTGAGGGCGGCCTCTACTCCTTCGTGAACATGTTCTCCGGCGGAGCGCTGCTCCAGGTGTCCATCTTCGCGCTGGGGATCATGCCCTACATCACCGCCGCGATCATCGTGCAGTTGCTGCGCGTGGTCATCCCGCGGTTCGAGAACCTCCAGCGCGAGGGGCCGCAGGGCCAGGCGAAGCTCACTCAGTACACGCGTTATCTCACGATCGCGCTGGCAACGCTGAACGCCACCACCCTGGTCGCCACCGCACGCACCGGAACGCTCCTCGGCTGTGACATCCCGATCATCGTCAACGACGGTCTTCCTGTCATCCTGCTGATGATCCTCGCCCTGGTCACAGGCGTCTCGCTGATCATGTGGCTCGGTGAACAGATCACCGAACGCGGCGTCGGCAATGGCATGTCCATCCTGATCTTCGTCTCCATCGCCGCGGGCTTCCCCGGCGCAATGGGCGAGATCTGGACCACCCAGGGCTGGCGCACCTTCGGCATGGTCCTTCTGATCGGCCTGGTGACCATCGCGGCCGTGGTGTTCGTGGAGCAGTCCCAGCGCCGCATCCCGGTGCAGTACGCCAAGCGCCAGGTCGGCCGTCGCACCGTGGGCGGCACCTCGACCTACATCCCGATCAAGGTCAATATGGCGGGCGTCATCCCGGTCATCTTCGCCTCATCGGTTCTCATGCTTCCCTCCGTGCTGGCGCAGTTCAACCAGCCCGGACCCGGGGAGGAGCCATCGTGGCTGGTGGAGTTCGTCCAGACCTACTTCGTGGGTGGTGCCCACCCGCTGTATATGGCGACGTTCTTCCTGATGACCATCTTCTTCACGTACTTCTACGTGACTATCACGTTCAATCCGAACGAGGTGGCCGAGAACATGCGCAAGTTCGGCGGCTTTATCCCAGGTATCCGGGCAGGCAAACCGACCGAGAGCTACCTCGCCTACGTGATCTCAAGAATCACCTTCCCTGGTGCCCTGTACCTGGGCCTGATCGCGCTGATCCCGCTCATCGCATTCGTGCTCATCGGGGCGAACCAGAACTTCCCGTTCGGCGGCACCTCGATCCTGATCATGGTCGGCGTCGGCCTCACCACGGTGAAACAGATCAATGCTCAGATGGAACAACGAAACTACGAAGGGTTGCTGCGATGACGCGCATGCTGATTGTTGGACCTGCCGGCTCAGGCAAGGGAACCCAGTCGAAGAAGATCTCCGCGGACCTTGGCATCGTCGCCATCTCCACCGGAGACATCTTCCGAGTCAACATCAAGGAAGAGACGGAACTGGGCCGCGAGGCGCAGAAGTACGTGGACAACGGCGATCTCGTCCCCGACTCCGTGACCAACCGCATGATCGAGGACCGGCTCACCTGGGTGGACGCCAAGGATGGCTTCCTGCTGGATGGTTATCCGCGCAATCGCACGCAGGTCGCGGCCCTCGATGAGATGTTGGAGCGCCTCGAGGTCAGCCTCGACGTGGTGCTGGAGCTCACCGCAGACCGGGAAGAGCTCATCACGCGACTGAAGAAGCGTGCTGAGATTGAAGGGCGAGAGGATGACGCCGATGAAGGCGCCATCCGTCGTCGTCTGGAGATCTTTGAATCTGAGACCGAACCGATGATCGCCGCGTACGAGCCCCGCGGACTCGTGCGCCGGGTCGATGGTCTCGGCCCTGTTGATGAGGTCAACGCACGCATTATGGAAGCACTGAACTCCTGATGTTCTCGCGCAACCGGATCGAGTTGAAGTCGGAGGAGCAGCTCCGTCATATGGCCTCCGCCGGGGAGATTCTCAACGAGGCCCTGGATGCCACGGTGGCGGCCGCAGCGCCCGGGAAGACGACGAGCGAGCTCAACGACGTGTTCGCTGAAATCATCACGGCCCGGGGTGCGAAGCCCAACTTCCTGAACTACCACGGCTTTCCCGGCTACATCTGTGCTTCTGTCAACGACGAGGTCGTCCATGGGATACCGGGGGAGCGGATCCTGCGGGCCGGAGACGTGCTCAAGATCGACGGCGGGTGCATCATCGAGGGCTGGCACTCGGACTCTGCGCGGACGCTGGTACTGGGATCCGCTGCGGAGGGAACCGCCGATGAGCAGGACGAGCGGCTCTCGCGGATCACCGAGGCGGCGATGTGGCACGGCATCGCGGCATTCGCCCAGGCGAAGGGCACCGGGGAGATCGGTGAGGCCATCGAGGACTATGTGTCCTCCCAGCCCGGAAAGCCGCTCGGGATACTCGAGGACTACGTCGGGCATGGCATCGGTTCGGAAATGCATATGGCCCCTGACGTGTTCAACTACTCCACCGGGATGAAGGGTGCAAAGATCCGTCCCGGCATGGCGTTGGCGATCGAGCCCATGCTGACCCGAGGCGGGATCGAGACCAAGCTCCTTGACGACGAGTGGACCGTGGTCACCAGTGATGGTTCCCGGGCGAGTCAGTGGGAGCATTCCGTGGCTCGGCACGCCGACGGCATCTGGGTGTTGACCGCGGCCGACGGCGGTGCCGAGAAGTTGGCACCACTCGGTGTCACGCCCGTGCCCATCCCCGCCGCGTAGCGTATCGCCATCTGCGGCCTCCGCTTGAAGGAGCTGCTCGCTGAGTTGTCTCAGGACGTACCTGTCCTGTAGGCTGTACTGCTGGTTGTCTCTGCCGTTCTGCGTGCCTTCACACCGTGAATGCAGGCATGAATCTGAGGCGCCGCAGCAATCGAATCAGACCCCATGTCCTTCTGAAATGACACTGCGCAGCAGTGCTCAGCTCGGAAATCAGGGGGTCGCGAACGGTATGTGGAGCATATGGGTAAAAAAGAAGGCGTCATCGAAGTAGAGGGCCGAGTTTCTGAAGCTCTGCCGAATGCAATGTTCCGCGTGCGTCTGGAGAACGAGCATGTCGTCCTCGCAACCATTTCGGGCAAGATGCGCCAGCACTACATTCGCATCCTTCCTGAGGATCGCGTAGTGGTGGAGATGAGCCCGTATGACCTCAACCGTGGACGCATCGTCTACCGCTATAAGTAAGTAGACGTTTGCGTCGGCTTACGTAAACACCGTCGCACGCGACCGAATAAGAGGAGAACCCATGAAGGTTCAGCCGAGCGTGAAGCCGATCTGCACCGACTGCAAAGTCATCCGCCGTAGTGGCGTGATTCGCGTGATCTGCAAGGCAAACCCACGCCACAAGCAGCGCCAGGGCTGAGCCCTCCAACTTACTCTTCGAAGTAAGTGAGGGCGCACCCGCGCTGGACAGCTCACATCATATGGCAGTGCAGTTCGTCACTGAGCTGGACGAACACACCCCCGGCTTCCGAAGGCCGGGGACCCGCTGAAGACATCACCTCCGATGTCGGACCACTGAGGTCCCAGAGGGATTGCACTGCTGAAGACCTTCGGAAAATAACAAGGAGGACTGCCACGTGGCACGTCTGGCAGGTGTAGACATCCCGCGCGATAAGCGCACGGTGATCGCACTCACTTATATCTACGGCGTTGGGCGCACTAGCGCCGAAGCAGCCGTCCAAGCTACCGGTATCGAAGCTGGTACCCGCGTGAAGGATCTGACTGACGATCAGCTGATCTCTCTGCGTGACTACATCGAGAGCAATCTCACTGTCGAGGGTGATCTTCGTCGTGAAGTCGCTGCTGACATTCGCCGCAAGGTCGAGATTGGCTCCTACGAAGGCATCCGGCACCGCCGCGGCCTTCCGGTCCGCGGTCAGCGGACCAAGACCAATGCTCGTACCCGCAAGGGCTCGAAGAAGACCGTCGCAGGTAAGAAGAAGTAGTTCAGCAGCGCAAGCTCGCCATGAGCTAGCAGTTGATCCGAGAAACTCAGTCACGGAGAAGAAATGCCACCAAAGACTCGCGCAGCGGCCCGCAAGCCGCGCCGTAAAGCCAGTAAGAACATCACCCAGGGTCAGGCTCACATCAAGTCGACCTTCAACAACACCATCGTCTCCATCACCGATCCTCAGGGCGCAGTCGTGTCCTGGGCATCCTCCGGTGAGGTTGGATTCAAGGGTTCCCGTAAGTCCACTCCTTTCGCCGCACAGCTCGCCGCCGAGCAGGCTGCCAAGCGTGCTCAGGAGCATGGCATGAAGAAGGTAGAAGTTTTCGTCAAGGGCCCCGGCTCCGGACGCGAAACTGCTATCCGCTCCCTGCAGGCAGCAGGCCTCGAGGTCGGGTCCATCTCGGATGTCACCCCGAGCGCGCACAACGGTTGCCGCCCGCCCAAACGCCGTCGCGTCTGAGCAAGTTTCTTTAACAAGACATTTAGAGCCTGTCCCCGGCCTTCGCGCCGGGGGCAGGCCGAGCATCATTACTCAGTGAGAATGCGTCATATAGCGGATGCACTCTGAAAGGAACAATCAGTGCTCATTGCACAGCGCCCCACGCTGACCGAAGAAGTTGTCGCCGACAATCGCTCCCGCTTCGTCATCGAGCCCCTAGAGCCGGGCTTTGGCTACACCCTCGGCAACTCCATGCGTCGGACCCTGCTCTCATCCATCCCCGGTGCGGCCGTCACAAGCGTCAGGATCGACGGTGTGCTCCACGAGTTCACCACGATCGCTGGCACTAAAGAAGACGTCACCGAGCTCATCTTGAACGTGAAGCGACTCTCGGTCTCTTCCGAACACGATGAGCCAGTGGTGGCCTACCTCCGCAAGGAGGGCCCAGGCCCCGTCACGGCTGCAGACATCACTCCGCCAGCGGGAGTGGAGTTCCACAACCCGGATCTTCACCTCGCCACGCTGAACGAACACGGCAAGCTCGATATGGAGCTCACCGTGGAGCGCGGTCGCGGCTACGTCTCCGCAGCCCAGAACAAGATGGCAGATGCCGAGATCGGCCGGATCCCGGTCGACTCCATCTACTCTCCCGTTCTGAAGGTTTCCTTCAAGGTGGAAGCCACCCGCGTGGAGCAGCGCACCGACTTCGACAAGCTCATCGTCGATGTGGAGACCAAGCCGTCCATGGAACCCCGCGATGCTCTTGCATCCGCAGGCACCACCCTGGTCGAGCTGTTCTCCTTGGCTCGCGAGCTCAATGTCGCTGCAGAAGGTATCGAGATCGGCCCATCGCCGACCGACGCCGCTCTCGCAGCCGATATGGCTCTGCCCATCGAAGACCTTGAGCTGACCGTGCGGTCCTATAACTGCCTCAAGCGCGAGGGCATCCACACCGTGGGTGAACTCGTGGCTCGTTCCGAGGCCGATCTTATGGACATCCGCAACTTCGGTGCCAAGTCCATTGACGAGGTCAAGGACAAGCTCGTTGAGCTTGGCCTCTCGCTCAAGGACTCCCCGGCAGGCTTTGACCCGACAGCAGCTCGTTTCCAGGAAGCTGGCGACGAGGACTACGTCGACGAAGAGCAGCAGCGCTTCTAAGCAACGCGGCCCACGATAATTATTCGCGCTGATGTTCATGAAGAACTGACTGCGCACCACTCAAGGAGAACCACACCATGCCTACCCCCACCAAGGGTCCGCGCCTGGGCGGCAGCCCGTCGCACGAGAAGTTGATGCTGGCAAACATGTCAGCCAACTTGTTCGAGCACCGCGCGATCACCACCACGCTGACTAAGGCCAAGCGCCTGCGTCCCTACGCTGAGCGCCTGATCACCATTGCGAAGCAGGGCGATATCGCTGCTCGCCGTCGCGTGGTCAGCAAGATCAGCGCCAACAGTGCGACTCATCAGGCAGTCGTCCACGAGCTGTTCACCGTCATTGCTCCGGCGATGGCCGAGCGCAAGGGCGGCTACACCCGCATCATCAAGATCGGCAACCGTAAGGGCGATAACGCTCCCATGGCCGTGATTGAGCTCGTCATGGAACCGGTTTCCCCCAAGCAGGCAGTGGTCAGGGAGGCCGAACAGGCCACCACGAGCACCGCAGCTCCGGCGGAACCAGCACAGGACGAGACCTCCACCGAGGCCGAGTCCACGGAAGCACAGTCCACTGAGACTGCGTCGACGGAGACTGAGAACACCGAGAATGCTGAGACTGAGAAGTCCGAGGCTCAGGGCGAGAAGTAAGCCCCGCTTCATTCTCTAAGAGGTGCCCCCGATCAGCTGATCGGGGGCACCTCTTTGTCTGCCCAGGCGCGCTGTCGCGATCCTGGCAGAGCTATATCTTGTAACGATGAACGATGACCTATGGGAGCGACGCATGAGGGTACGTCTAGACCTCGCCTATGACGGCACTGCCTTCCATGGTTGGGCCATGCAGCCGGGACTGGCCACAGTCGAAGGTGCCCTGCGTGAAGGGCTCGCCACACTGTTTCAGCGAGAGATCCCGCTGATAGTCGCCGGTCGCACCGACGCTGGTGTCCATGCCCGTGGCCAGGTGGTGCACCTGGACCTGAGCTCCGCTGAATGGCACGGCCTGACCCGAGGCAGCGAGCTGACCCCCGAGGAGTCGCTGCGCCGCCGTCTGGCAGGGGTTCTGAGCCGGCGCGGCGCCGTCGTCGTATTTGGAGTGAAGCTTGTGCCGGCAGGTTTCGACGCGCGCTTCTCCGCGCTGAACCGGACCTACAGCTACCGGATTGCGGACACCTCCGCGATTCGGGACCCGATACGCCGGGTGGACACCGCCTGGCACCGGGTACCGCTGGACGCCCGCCTGATGGATGCAGAAGCTGCCTCGGTGGCGGGGCTGAGGGACTTCGGCAGCTTCTGTCGGCCTCGGTTGGCCAGCACCGCAGTGCGGGAGCTGCAGCATTTCAGCATGGCCCGGGATGCCCAGGGCGTCATTGTGGCGAGCATCAGCGCTGATGCGTTCTGCCACCATATGGTGCGGGCACTTATGGGGGCCTGTATCGACGTCGGCGAGGGGCGTCGGGAACCGGGGTGGCTCAGCTCCCGCATCGCCGACCCGGCCTGGGATGAGCGGGTGCGCCTGGCGCCTGCGGGCGGGCTCGTGCTGGAGTCTGTCCAGTACCCGGCGGACGAGCAGCTTGCCCATCGTGCGCAGCAGACCAGAGCGTTGCGCGGCGCCGCGCAGAACTGACGCTGCGAAGCGGGTATCTGTGATCTCGAGCACGGTATCGACATGAACTGTCACGTCCCTGTGACGGCTGAAGCCTGAGATTCCGGGGCAGGCGCGACGCAGGATGGGTCGGTCAGGCAGTGGTGTGGTTCACCCGGGGTGGCGTGGAACACGCCAAAGGACCATACTCGTTCGGGCTCGCCTTCATAGACGAAGGCCTCATGTCCCTGAACTGACAGAAGGAATCACTCACTGATGAGCACTACCTCTAGCTCGCAGGACTCTGGCATCGGCGGAGTTGCCTGGGTTGTCCTGGTTGCCGCGTTCGGCGGCTTCCTCTTCGGCTTCGACACCGCCGTGATCAACGGGACCGTGGGTCCCATCCAGTCCCAGTTCGACCTCTCAGACCTGGCCATCGGGTTCACCGTCTCCTCGGCCCTGCTGGGCTGCATGGTCGGTGCCTGGGCCGGCGGCAGCCTCTCTGACCGCATCGGCCGCCAGCGCGCCATGATGGTCGCCGCGGGGCTGTTCTTCCTCTCGGCGCTGGGTTCAGCCTTCGCCTTCGGCGCCGTGGACCTCGTGCTGTGGCGCGTGCTCGGCGGCATCGGCGTCGGCATGGCCTCAGTGATCGCCCCGGCCTACATCGCTGAAGTTGCCCCGACGAATCTGCGCGGACGCCTCGGATCCACCTGGCAGCTGGCGATCGTGGTCGGCATCTTCATGGCCGCCGCCTCCAACGCCTTCATCGCCAATATCGCCGGTGGCGCTGCTGAGGAACTCTGGTGGGGCCTCGACGCCTGGCGCTGGATGTTCCTGCTCGAAGCCGGTCCGGCTCTGCTCTACGGCCTGCTGGCCTCATCTATCCCTGAATCGCCGCGCTACCTGGTCTCCCGAGGCCAGGAGAAGCAGGCTGCGAAGGTGCTCGAGGAAGTCGTGGGCATCAGGGGAGAGGCCGCTATCGCGCAGAAGATCAAAGAGGTCCGCGAGACCATCAACATGGAGGCGCGGCAGAAGTTCCGCGATCTCATCGTCAGCGGCAAGCTCACCCCCATCGTCTGGGTGGGCCTCGGCCTGGCGGTCTTCCAGCAGTTCGTCGGCATCAACGTGATCTTCTACTACTCCAACACTCTCTGGCAGGCCGTGGGCATCGCAGAGGACCAGGCATTCCTGGTCCAGGTGATCACCACAAGTGTGAACATCGTGGCCACCGTCATCGGCATCATCATCGTGGACAAGGTGGGCCGCCGGATTCCGCTGGCTGTCGGCTCCGGAGGTATGGCGCTGGGTCTGGGCATGATGGCTGTGGCGTTCAGCCAGGCCGAGGTGACTATGGGTGCCGGCGGCGAGGAGCTCGTCAGCCTTCCCGGTGCCTGGGGCATGATCGCACTGGTGTCGGCCAACGTGTTCGTGCTCTTCTTCGGCGCCACCTGGGGACCGTTCATGTGGGTGCTGCTGGGGGAGATGTTCCCCAACCGCGTCCGCGCCGTGGCGCTGGGCGTCACAGCCTCCGCGAACTGGGCAGCGAACTTCCTGATCTCCATGCTCTTCCCGGAGATGGCGGACTTCTCACTGGTCTTCGCCTATGGCTTCTACGCGGCCGCGGCTCTGCTCTCGCTGGTCTTCGTGCTCAAGTGGGTCCCGGAGACCAAGGGGCGCGAGCTCGAGGACATGTCCAACGATGCCTATAAGCGTGTAGCACGCTAGGATTAGGCTCAACCAGTTGCTTTACAGCGGCGCCCTCGCCCTTCAGGCGGGTCCTGATCGATGAATCTGATCAGCGACTTTGCTCAAAGGTGGGGGCGCTCTGTATAGTGGTTGGTTGTTGTGCGTGTCCACCCCTGCGTGGGTTCGTGTCGAGGCGGCCCAGTTGCATGGTTCAAGCCTCCGCGGACTGTAGGGGAACTCACGGGCCCGGTCTTTTCCCAGTCCTCACCTGGGAATCCGGATGTCGCACTCGCGAAGAAACAGCCACTGACACTCGGTGCCTCTCACAACACCAGAGAGTCCAGTGCGCTGAACCGTAGAACATCGACCGAAGGCATACCAACGTGCGTACGTACACCCCGAAGCCTGGCGACGCCGATGCCCAGTGGCACGTCATCGACGCGACTGACGTCGTGCTGGGCCGTCTCGCCACCCAGACTGCTGCGCTGCTGCGCGGCAAGCACAAGCCGACCTTTGTCCCACACCAGGACATGGGCGACTTCGTCATCATCATCAACGCCGAGAAGGTCGCCATGACTGGCGACAAGGCCGAGAAGAAGCGCTACTGGCGCCACTCCGGCTTTCCCGGAGGCATCAGCTCGCTGACATTCAACGAAATGATCCAGCGTTACCCCACCCGCGCTGCCTACCAGGCAGTCAAGGGTATGTTGCCGCATAACAAGCTAGGAACGGCTCAGCTGAAGAAGCTTCGCGTGTATGCAGGTGCTGAGCACCCTCACGTCGCGCAGCAGCCTAAGCCGTTCGACATTTCCCAGGTCGCTCAGTAGTCCTGGCCACCCGACACTAGAATTTTCAAGGAGAACCGTGGCTCAGAACACTGAAGAGCTCACCGAAACCGAGGAGCTCTCGAGCTATACCTCGGAATCGACACCCACGCAGGAGACCGAAGGCGAGTCGGAGCGCGCTCCGTTGACCGTTGGCGGCGCCGCTATCGGTCGTCGGAAGCAGGCACGAGCTCGTGTCCGCATCTTCCCCGGCACCGGCAAGTGGACCCTGAACGGACGCAGCCTGGAGGATTACTTCCCCAATAAGTTGCACCAGCAGGAAGTGAATGATCCATTCACCCTGTTGGGCCTCACCGGCGCCTACGACGTCATCGCTCGCATCGATGGCGGCGGCCCATCGGGTCAGTCCGGCGCACTGCGCCTGGGCATCTCCCGTGCGCTGAACGAGATCGATCGCGATCACAACCGTGCGGCACTGAAGAAGGCTGGATTCCTGACCCGCGACGCCCGTGCGGTGGAGCGCAAGAAGGCCGGTCTCAAGAAGGCCCGTAAGGCACCTCAGTACTCCAAGCGCTAATCACCGCGCACTGTTCTCAGTGCTTGGCATAGTAGCCGCTCGCAAAACCCCGTCGGAGACTCTCCGGCGGGGTTTTGTGCGTCTGTAGGACCTGCCGCCCAGTACACTGGTCGTCATCATGGCACGACTTTTTGGCACTGACGGCGTGCGCGGGGTAGCGAATGAGCTGCTCACCGCGGAGCTCGCCCTCACCCTCTCCCAGGCAGCAGCGACCGTCCTCGGCCACCAGCAGGTGACCCCAGGAACCCGTCCCACCGCAGTAGTAGCCCGAGATCCCCGCATCTCCGGAGAGTTCATCTCCGCCGCGGTTCTTGCCGGCATCGCCAGCAGCGGGGTCGACGTCTACGACGCCGGGGTGCTGCCCACCCCCGCGGCGGCGTTCCTCGTGGCTGATATCGGCGCAGACTTCGGCGTGATGATCTCCGCTTCCCATAACCCGGCACCGGATAACGGGATCAAATTCCTCGCCCGTGGCGGTCATAAGCTCGACGACGCCGCAGAAGACGCCATCGAGACCCAGATGGGACTCACCCCACCGCGCCCCACAGGAGCCGACGTCGGCCGGGTCTCCCGCTTCGCTGACGCTGAGGACCGCTACCTGGTGCACCTGCTGCGTTCCCTGGACGGGATCAGCCTCAAGGGACTCAAGATCGTGCTCGACTGCGCCCACGGCGCCGCTGCCGGGGTCTCGCCGCAGGCCTTCACCGACGCCGGGGCCGAGGTCATTGTGATCGGTGCCGAGCCTGATGGGCTCAACATCAACGATGGCTATGGCTCCACCCACCTGGGTCCGCTGCAGCAAGCTGTGCTCAACCACGGCGCCGATCTGGGGATCGCGCATGATGGTGACGCTGACCGGTGCCTGGCGGTGGATCACACCGGAGAGATCATCGATGGTGACCAGATCATGGGCATCGTAGCGATCGCGTTCAAAGAAGCAGGTTCCCTGATCGATGACACCCTTGTGGTGACGGTGATGAGCAACCTGGGACTGAAACTGGGCATGCAGGCCGCCGGGGTGAACCTGGTGGAGACCGCCGTGGGTGACCGCTACGTGCTGGCCGCGATGCGCGCCGCCGGGTACAGCCTGGGTGGGGAGCAGTCAGGACATCTGATCTTCGCTGACTACGCCACCACCGGTGATGGGCTGCTCACGGGTCTGCAGCTGGCTGCCCGGGTGGCTTCTACGGGCAAGACTGCGCGAGTGCTGGCCCAGGAAGCCATGACCCGGCTTCCGCAGGTGCTGATCAATGTCAAGGGTGTGGATCGGACCCGGGCGAAGACTCATGCGCCGTTGCAGGAGGCTGTGGCGCAGGCTGAGGCCAGGCTGGGTGAGACTGGTCGGGTGCTGCTGCGTCCTTCGGGGACCGAGCCTGTGGTGCGGGTGATGGTGGAAGCTGAGACCGCGGAGCTGGCTCGTGCCGAGTCCGAAGCCCTGGCCGAGGTCGTCAAGGTAGAACTCGCGCTCTGAGCCCGGCCAGCCCGCAGAGCGGATCCCGCTCGGCAGCGGACCCCACCTCCGTTGAGAGGCGGAAATTACGTGCATCTCAAGGCTTAGAAGGCCCTGAATGTCCGTAGAATCCGCCGCTCAACGCAAAGAGGGTCAGTCCTTGCCCCAGACGACGTCCTTGGCCTTGCCCAGCACGGTATGGCGCCTGGTCCCCGTTGAGCTGTTCGCCTCAGCCTCTTCGGCGGCCTGTCGCTGAGCTTCTGCCAGGGAGGCGAGGAACGCAGGGTTGGTGACCTCGGTCTGAGCCTTGAGCTGGTCTCGGATCTCGCGCAGCAGTGTGATGTTCTCATCTTCGACCACAGCCTTGGGGGTCTTCGCGCGGCGTTCCCGCGCCTCCACCATCCGCGTCATGGGAGCGATGATCACGAAGTAGACCGCACCTGCGATCAGCAGGAAGTTCACCAGCGCGGTCAGAAGCACGCCGAATCGAATGGCGTTGTCATTGACCACCACCACGGCGAAGTTGTCGAAATCGGGGGCACCTACCAGCGCGGAGATCAGTGGCATCAGCACGCTTTCCACCAGGGCGGTGACGACTGCGGTGAAAGCCGTTCCGATGACCACTGCAGTGGCCAGGTCCACGACGTTTCCGCGCGTGATGAAATGTCTGAATCCCTTAAGCATGAGAAAAGTCTAGGACACCAGGCGGCTGTCTCTACCTCCGTTGCCAGGGACCCAACCACTGAGCCGTCCTGCGAGCCGGAGCTTAGAGGTTCGGCTCCGCGACGTCGTACTCGTCGGCGTCTGGCTGTTCCCAGTACTCCTCCAGGGTGATCTCCTCGGCGGTGACGTCCTGGGCTGTGTCCACGCCTACATAGCGCAGGTGCCAGGGTTCGAACTGGTACCCGGTGATCTCCTCTGCGCCGTCGAGATAGCGGATCACGAAGCCGTGGTCTGCGGCGTTCTCGGCCACCCACTGACCTTCCGGGGTATCGGCGAAGCAATCGCCACGGATGCAGTCTGGGTTATCGATGCTGATCACATCTACCGCGAGCCCGGTCTGGTGCTCGGAGTATCCGGGGCGCGCCACGAGCTCGTCGGTCTCCTCGGTGCCCACGGCGGCATGACGATTCGCATAGAGCCCGAGCTGCGCGTCATAGGAGCGGTAGCCGCTGGTCATCGCAAGCACCTGGCCGTCCTCTGCTGCGGCGCCGATGAGCTCCTCCAGAGCCTCTGCTGCGGTTTCCCGGAGCAGCAGCTGGTTCTCGGTGGTCATCCGCACCTGCGGTGCCACGAGGTCCGCCGGGGCATAGTCCTCCGGCTCCAGCGGATTCAGCCGATTGACCAGGACGTGGATGGAGTCAGGGTCGGTGGAGGGGTCGCTGGCGCGCTGCGGGGTGGGTTCTGGGCTTGGCGAAGGGGAGGGCGCAGTGTCCTCAGCCGGTTCAGGGCTGCTCGAATCGGTGGAGTCCGGGATCTGCTGACCGCGAAGTTCGGACAGCGGCTCCTCGATCCCAGCCTCTGGACTGACCCACGCCCAGACCCGTGGCAGCGAGTATCCGATGAACAGCAGCAGGCCGATCAGCAGGATGAAGGCGAGCATCCGTCGTCGTCGGAGGATCTTCTTGCGTCGGCGGCGCTGGTCCTCCCACTGCCGGCGTCCTGCGTCGGTGAGTTCCGAGTGCCGCATCAGACTTTGCGGAGCAGGACGCGCGAGACCGAGTGATCCTCGCCCTTGGCCATCACAAGCCGAGCCCGAGACCGGGTGGGTTGGATATTGGCACGGAGGTTGGGTCCATTGATGCGGTTCCAGATATCGGTGGCACGCTCCCGAGCCTGTTCATCGTTGAGGAAGGAGTACTGGTGGAAGTAGCTCTGCGGGTCTGCGAAGGCACCATCGCGCCAGCGCATGAACCGGTCCACGTACCACTGCTCGATGTGCTTCTGCTTGGCGTCCACGTAGATGGAGAAGTCGAAGAAGTCGCTCAGCGCGAGGCCTGTGGTCCCGTCATCGCGGACTCGGGCGGGCTGCAGGACGTTGAGGCCCTCCACGATGAGCACATCGGGCTGCCGGATGACGATTTCGCGTTCCGGGACGATGTCATAGACCAGGTGCGAGTACCAGGGGGCGCGGACCTCCGGCTTGCCTGACTTCACCTCGGAGACCATGCGCAGCAGCGCCCTGCGGTCGTAGGCCTCGGGGAATCCCTTGCGGTCCATGAGTCCGCGACGTTTGAGCTCAGCATTGGGGTAGAGGAAGCCGTCGGTGGTGACCAGCTCCACCCGAGGTGTCGAGGGCCAGCGGCGCAGCATCTCCTGAAGCACGCGGGCGGTGGTGGACTTGCCCACCGCCACCGATCCGGCAACCCCGATCACGAAGGGCGTGCGCAGCGTCTGTTCGCCGAGAAACTCATTGGCCGCCGTCCGCAATTGCGCCGCGGATTCCACGTAGATGGAGAGCAGCCGGCTCAGCGGAAGGTAGATCTGCTCGACCTCATTGAGGGAGAGGTGCTCACCGATGCCGCGGAGCCTGTCGACGTCGTCCTGGTTCAGCGGCTGCTCGATGGTGTCGGCCAGGCGCGCCCACGCGTGGCGGTCGAGTTCCGCGAAGGGTGAGTGAGAAGTCCCCGGGGCATGTGACTTTGCCGTGGATGCCGCCCATGGTGCGGTGTCCGCGACCACGGCAGGCAGAGGGCCCGTGGTGTTGCGGGGGCGGGGATCATCGGATGGGCGCTCAGACACGTTGACACGATACGCTATCCCCTATGTGTGGAATCGTCGGCTATATCGGCCTGCCTGAGAAGACCAGTCAGCACGGGGCACTTGATGTGCTCCTCGAGGGGCTTCGTCGCCTGGAATACCGGGGTTATGACTCCGCCGGTGTGGCGACGGTGAGTTCCGGGACCGTCTCTACGCGGAAGAAGGCTGGCAAGCTCGCCAACCTGCTCGCGGAGATCGAAGCTGAGCCTATGGCCGCTGCCTCTGTCGGCATCGGGCATACTCGCTGGGCCACCCACGGTGGGCCGACCGACCAGAACGCGCACCCGCATCTCGCCGATGGCGGCAAGCTCGCCGTCATCCACAACGGGATCATTGAGAACTTCGCTCAGCTCAAGGCCACGCTTCGCGCCGATGGGGAGACCTTCGCCTCGGAGACCGATACCGAGGTGGCTGCCAAGCTGATCGGTCAGCACTTCACTGGCGCGGCCAAGGGTGATCTCACCGAGGCCATGCGTCTGGCAGCGAATCAGCTCGAAGGTGCCTTCACGCTTTTGGCAGTCCACGCCGACCAGCCAGACCGTGTGGTCGCCTCGCGGCGGAACTCACCGCTGGTCGTCGGCCTCGGAGACGGCGAGAACTTCCTGGGTTCGGATGTCTCCGGATTCATCGACTTCACCCGCGAAGCCGTGGAGCTCGAGCAGGACCAGGTCGTCACCATCACCACCGACGACGTGGCCATCATCAACTTTGACGGCACCCCCGCCGAGGGCAAGCGCTTCTCTGTGAACTGGGACGCAGCAGCTGCTGAAAAGGGCGGCTACGGCACCTTCATGGAGAAGGAGATCCACGATCAGCCCAAGGCCGTCGAGGACACCCTGCTGGGCCGCACCGACGTCTCGGGACGCCTGGTTCTGGACGAACTGCGCATCGACCCCGAAGAGCTCAAAGGCATCCACAAGATCATCGTGCTTGCCTGCGGCACCTCTGCCTACGCCGGAATGGTCGCCAAATACGCCATCGAACACTGGGTGCGCATCCCCGTGGAGGTCGAGCTCTCCCACGAATTCCGCTACCGCGACCCGATCATCGATGACTCCACGCTGATCGTCTCGCTCTCCCAGTCCGGGGAGACCATGGACACCCTCATGGCCGTGCGCTACGCCAAGGAACAGGGCGCGCGCACGCTGGCCATCTGCAACACCAACGGCTCCACGATTCCCCGTGAATCCGATGCCGTGCTCTACACCCACGCCGGACCTGAGATCGCAGTGGCCTCCACCAAGGCCTTCCTGGCGCAGATCACCGCCTCCTACCTGCTGGGCCTCTACATGGCGCAGCTGCGCGGCAATCTCTTCCAGGGGCAGATCGAGGACATCCTCGCTGACCTGCACAAGATCCCCGCCAAGATCCAGGAGATCCTCGACGGCGCCGAGCAGATCCGCGAGCTGGCCCGAGAGATGGCCCACGCCCCCTCGGTGCTCTTCCTCGGCCGCCACGTCGGATACCCCGTGGCGATGGAGGGCGCGCTCAAGCTCAAGGAGATCGCCTATATCCACGCCGAAGGCTTCGCTGCCGGCGAGCTCAAGCACGGACCGATCGCCCTGATCGACGAGGGCCAGCCGGTCTTCGTCGTGGTCCCGTCGCCACATGGTCGGGATTCCCTCCACGCCAAGGTGGTCTCCAATATCCAGGAGGTCCGCGCTCGCGGCGCCAAGACCATCACCGTGGCCGAGGCCGGAGACACCGACGTCGTGGACTACTCCGAGACTGTCTTCTATGTCCCGGAGACTCAGCCGCTGCTGATGCCGCTGCTGACCACTGTGCCGCTGCAGATCTTCGCCTGCGCGCTGGCAGCTGAAAAGGGCTACGACGTCGACCAGCCACGAAACCTGGCAAAGTCCGTCACCGTCGAGTGACCCTTCACCGGGTCTGAGGCTGGAGTGGGGACCGAAGTTGTGACTGAGCCTGTGACTGAATCAAGGAGAAGCAGATGATCGTCGGAATCGGGGTCGACGTCGTGCTGGTGACTCGTTTCGAGCACCAGCTGCGGCGCACCCCGGCGCTGCGCGAGCGGCTCTTCGTTCCTGCCGAACGTGAGCTCAACACCCGGTCCCTTGCGGCACGCTTCGCCGCGAAGGAGGCCGTGGCTAAGGCGCTGGGCGCTCCAGCTGGGATGAACTGGCAGGACTGCCAGATCGTCATGGATGCCGCGGGCGCCCCCTTTGTGGAGGTCTCCGGAACCGTGGCCCAGGTCGCTGAGTCCAAAGGCGTCAAGCGTTGGCACCTCTCCCTATCCCATGACGGCGACGTAGCCACCGCCATGGTGATCGCCGAGAACTGAAATGCGTCGATCGGCGCTCTATTCGGGCGAGCAGATCCGTGCTGCCGAATATCCCCTCGTCGAAGCCGGACAGGGTCCGGTGCTCATGCGTCGTGCCGCTCACGGGCTGGCAGCCTTCGTGCTCGACCTGCTCCGAAACAACGGCCGAATCTACGGGGCTCGGGTCCTGGGACTCATCGGCACCGGCAATAACGGAGGGGACGGGCTCTACGCCCTCACTGCTCTGCGCGCACGCGGTGTCGACGCCTGCGCCGTGCTCGTGGAGGATCGCGCGCACCCGGAAGGTCTGAAGGACTTCCTCGCCGGCGGGGGCCGACTCCTCACCGAGGTCCCGGATGACACCCAGGTCCTCATCGACGCGATGCTCGGCACCGGAGCTCGGGGCGCGTTCACCATGCCTGAGATCCCAGGACTGCAGGAGGTCGTAAGGTCGCGCGCCGTCGTCGCCTGCGATATCCCCTCCGGGGTCGATGCCAATACCGGACGCTGTGCCGGAGAAGCCCTTCCCGCCCAGCACACCGTCACCTTCGGAGCGGCGAAGCTGGGTCTGCTCCTCGGCGAGGGCGGCCTGCTCAGCGGTGACATCCACACCATCGACATCGGGCTCCAGGACTACCTGCCCAGCCCCGCGGCCTGGGAGCTGATCGCTCCGGAACCCACTCGTCCCAGGCCACAGCCAGGGGACCATAAGTACAGCCGGGGCACCCTCCAGGTGGTCGCCGGTTCGGCGCAGTTCCCGGGAGCCGCACAGCTCACCGTAGGTGCCGCCATCACCTCCGGGGTCGGCATGGTCCGGCTTCAGGCCGATGCAGGTGTCTCCGCCGCAGTGATGCAGACCTGGCCCGAGGCTGTGATGAGTCACGGCCGCGCAGCGAAAGCCTTCGACGGCGCGACAGCCGCCGCCATCGGACCGGGGCTGGGCAAGGAACGTTCACGCCTGGTGGAGGGCGAGGCAATGCTTCGCGCCACAGTGGAGTCCAAGGTGCCCTGTGTGCTGGACGCCTCAGGTCTGGAGCTGCTGCGCGGGGATCTCCTGAGCAGCGGGAACCTGGGCGGGCAGCTCATCCTCACCCCACACCTGGGAGAGGCCAGGCGCCTGGCCGAGGAGATCGGTGACGAATCATTGCAGGCCCTGCTCGAGGGATCGCCAGACACGCTCGCCGCGGCTCGGGCGCTGGCCGAATCACTCGGCGCCACGGTGCTGCTCAAAGGTCCCAGCACCGTGGTCGCGGGACCCGCCGGGGGTGTCCCGATCATTGTGCGCTCTGCGACACCGGGTCTGGCCACCGCTGGTACCGGTGATGTGCTGACGGGCATCATTGGCGCCCTCCTCGCCACCGTGAGTGATCCGCAGGAGCAGGACTGGGTCAGCCTCGCTGCCGAAGGAGCACGCATCCACGCTGCGGCGGCCCAACGACTCGACCCACGCGGGCACGGCCACTTTGGGGCCTCGGCGCTGATCGGCGCGCTGCGCGAGTGAGCACGGAAGCTCCGTAGGCTCTGCGCCGATACAGTGGATGTCATGGAACAGACTCTGGGAGCCGAGCGCGTTGCGGTGATTGACCCTGGCGCGATCAGACACAACGTGCGCACTATCGCTTCCTACGTGCATCCCGCCAAGATCCTGGTCGCGGTCAAGGCCGAGGGCTACGGCCACGGCGCGGTCACCACGGCGCGGGCAGCCCTCGAGGGCGGAGCCGACTGGCTTGGAACGGCGCATGTCAGCGAGGCGCTGGTACTGCGGGCGGCAGGAATCCAAGCCCCCATTCTTGCCTGGCTGCATACTCGCAACACCGACTTTGCCGAAGCCATCGTGGAACACATCGACCTGGGAATCTCCGGCTGGGAGATCCATCATGTCGCCCAGGCCGCCGAGTCCCTGCAGAAACCCGCCCGAGTGCATCTGAAGATCGACACCGGGCTGGGCCGCAATGGCTGCACCGCTGAGGAATGGCCTGAGCTGCTGCGCACCGCCGCCGCCTATCAGGAACAGGGTCTGCTCAGTGTCGAAGGGATCTTCACGCATCTGGCAGTGGCCGACGAGCCCGATCGCAAGGAGACCGATGAACAGCTTCGGCTCTACCGGCATGCGCTGGAAGTCGCTGAGGAAAACCGGATCGTGCCAGATCTTCGTCACGTGGCGAACACCCCCGCGGCGCTCTCACGCCCTGATGCGCATTTCGACATGGTCCGTGTAGGGGTGGGCGTCTATGGTCAGAGCCCGTTCGCCGACCGCACGGCAGAGGACCTCGGACTGCGTCCTGCCATGGAGCTGCGCACCACCGTGGCAAATGTGAAGCGTGTCCCCGCAGGTCAGGGCATCAGCTACGGGTTGACCCACCGGGTCGACAAGCCGACCACACTTGCGCTGATCCCGATGGGCTACGCCGATGGCATTCCCCGGATAGCGGTCCACGCGCCGGTGCTGATCAATGGTCGGCGCTACCAGTCTGTGGGCAGGGTCGCGATGGACCAGTTCGTCGTGGATCTGGCCGAGCTCGACACCGAGGTCACCGTGGGCGACGAAGTGGTCATCTTCGGTGGGAACTCCGGGATCGAAGCTGCCGAGTGGGGCGCGGCCGCCGGGACTATCAACTACGAGATCATCACCCGGATCGGAGAGCGAGTGCCTCGCGTGGTCCAGGACTCTGATCTGGGCACGGATCAGGAGAGCGCGCTGGCACATCCGGGGGAGTCCGCATGAGCGCAGGCCAAGCGTCTCCGTTGCCGGGGGAGCAGTGGGTGATCGAGGTGACGCTGGAGGACCTCGAGTCCACCGCCGAACTTGCCGCGAAGCTTGCGGATCTCCTGCACGCGGGGGATCTTCTGGTGCTCACCGGAGGCCTCGGCGCCGGAAAGACCACCTTCACCCAATCACTGGGTGCGGCGCTGGAGGTCCACGGGATGATCAGTTCCCCGACCTTCATCCTCAGCCGGGTTCACCGCAGTCTCGGGACCGGACCGGACCTGGTGCACGTGGATGCCTACCGGACCGGTTCTGCGGGGCTTGAATCCCTGGATCTTCTCTCCTCGATGCCTGACTCGGTCACCGTGGTGGAATGGGGCCGCGGGATCGTTGAGGAGGCACTGACCGGCGAGGGAGGCTCCTGGCTGGACCTCGAACTTCTCCGAGAGGATCTTCAGCCCGAGCCCCAAGAGGACCTCCGGGGGGATCCGGCAGGACACGCAGCTGATGCGGCTCCGGAGGTGGAGATCATCACCGACTTCTCCGAGACCGAAGCCGACATCCTAGGATCACGACGCCGGGCTGTGCTGCGCGGGTACGGAACAGCCTGGACTGCGCCGCCGACCCTATGAGGAACTACCATAGGGGGGTGATTCTTGCGATCGATTCCTCCGCTGGTGCCTCCGTGGCAGTGCTCGACGAGGGTGAGATCCGTGCCCAGTGGCGGACTGCCGAAACGACGACCCATGCAGAGGTTCTCGCCTCCGCCGTGGCGGAGACCATGCGCGAGGCCGGGGCAGACGGCAGTACGCTGAGCGGCGTCGTCGTCGGAGTGGGCCCCGGGCCCTTCACCGGACTGCGGGTCGGTCTGGTGCTTGCTCACTCGCTCGCTGAGGTCTGGGACGTCCCGCTGCATGGTGTCTGCAGCCTCGATTCGCTGGCATACCGTGCTGCGAAGGATCCCGATGCAGCCCTTGCCGCGGGTGAGGAGTTCCTAGTGGCCACCGACGCGCGCCGACGCGAGATCTACTGGGCTCAGTACCGCTTCCTCGGGGAGGGCATGGTGGAGCTCCTCGAAGGTCCCCATGTCAGCGCGGCGGGTGATGCGCCTCGCTGTCCTTCCGTCGGGATCGGTGCCAGCCTGTATCCGGAGCTGCTGAGCGCTCGCTCAGAGCAGAGCAGCTCCTGGCTGCCGGATGCCGCAGAGCTGGGACAGCTCGCCGCGACGGCGGGGGATGCTGTCTTCCGTGACCCGCTCCCGCTCTACCTGCGCGAGTCCGACGCCAAGGTCCCCGCTCAGATGCGCAAGCACCAGGCCCCCGCATGAGCCCCAGCTTCACCGTGGCGGAGATGACCGCACTGGACATACCTGAGGTCTTCGCTCTGGAGCAGCAACTCTTCCCGCATGACGCATGGCCGGAGAGCTTTTTCTATGCCGAGTTCGCCCACAGCGCTGCGAACCTCGGGGACGAGGCCACGCGGCGCTATTGGATCGCCCGGACTCCCAGCGGTGATCTCGCCGGCTACGCGGGCATGATGTGTGTTCTGCCGATCGCTGACGTGCAGACACTGGCAGTGGCCGAGCAGGCGCAGGGACAGGGGCTCGGAACGCAGCTGCTGCGGCTGCTCATCGAGGCGGCCACGCAACGCCGAGCCGAGCAGGTGCTGCTCGAGGTTCGTGTGGACAACCCCGGCGCGCAGGCACTGTACCGACGGGAAGGATTCGTTCCGATCCACACCCGCCCCCACTACTATCCGGACGGCCAGGATGCGCTGATCATGCAGAAGCAGCTCACCACTCCGGACTCGTCCAGCTCCGCCACCGATCTCAGGAGCCCTCTGACATGACCGAACCGCACGTGAAACCTGAGAGTGTCACGGAATCAGGCCCCGCGGAATCAGGTCTCGCGGAGTCGCTGCCGCGCGAGCCGCTGGTCCTGGGCATCGAGACCTCATGCGATGAGACCGGCATCGGGATCGTCCGCGGGACCACGATGCTTGCAAACACGGTGTCCTCCTCCATGGAGGAACACGCGAGATTCGGCGGGGTCATCCCAGAGATCGCCGCACGCGCACATCTCGAGGCCTTTGTACCCACCCTGCGCCAGGCGCTGGAGACTGCCGGAGTCACACTCCGAGAGGTGGATGCCATCGCCGTGACGGCGGGTCCAGGACTCTCCGGAGCCCTCATGGTGGGCCTCTCGGCGGCCAAGGGGCTGGCATTGGCCGCGAATAAGCCGCTCTACGGGGTGAATCACCTGGTGGCCCACGTGAGCGTGGGCCTGCTGGACTCGGATGGAATGACGTCTCTGCCGGAGAACACCGGGGCGCTTCTGGTCTCCGGAGGACACACTGAGATCCTTCGAGTGCTCTCACTGACCTCTGATGTGCAGCTTCTCGGGTCCACGATCGACGACGCGGCCGGGGAGGCCTTTGACAAGACCGCACGGCTGCTCGGACTCGGTTATCCCGGAGGGCCCGCGATCAGCGCCGCAGCGGCCGCGGGAGATCCTCAGGCCCTCCGCTTCCCGCGCGGACTGACGATGCCCAAATTTGAGGGCACGGCCCATGCACCCGACAAACACCGGCACAACTGGTCCTTCTCAGGGCTGAAGACCGCTGTGGCCCGTGCCGTGGAGCAGTTTGAGGCAGCCGGGAAACCGGTGCCCGTGGCGGATATCGCCGCGAGCTTCCAGGAAGCCGTGGTGGATGTCATCACGTTCAAGGCCGTGCGAGCCGCGCGGGAGCACGGCATCACGAACCTGCTGTTGGGCGGAGGGGTGGCCGCAAACCAAAGACTGCGCGAGCTGCTGACTCAGCGCTGCGCCGAGGCGGGGATCGAGCTGCGCATTCCCGCGGTGAACCTGTGCACCGATAACGGCGCCATGGTCGCGGCGCTCGGGGCGCAACTGGTCGCTGCTGAAGTCCCTCCGTCCAGTCTGGACATTCCCGCAGATTCGTCCCAGCCGGTGCAGAAGATCAGCGTGTAGCCAGTCCCCGCGCTGGGTCAGACCCGTCGTGGTCCGTTGATCGACATCCGGGTGCGTGCCGCCGCGTCGAGCACTACCTGGCGCAGATCTCCCTCGTGGGTCTCTGCCACCTGACGCTGCCGCTGGTACCCCGCGCCGTCGCGCATCATCTGCTCCACCAGCGCGAGCTCATCCGAGCAGCCAAGCTCCTTGGCCACCGGCTCGAGCCGGTTGAGCTCTTGCTCCAGATGATCGGTGACCAGCATCTCGTCACCCTCGGCGTTGAGGATGATCTCGGCATCCATGCCATAGCGGGCGGCCCGCCATTTGTTCTCCTGGACGAACCACGGCGGCATAGACACGACCTTGCCGCCGTTCTCGATGCTCTGCACTGTGGAATGCACGATGCACTGCGTCAGTGCGGCCACTCCGGCGATCTCCTCAAGCGTGGCAAGTCCGTCACAGACCCGGAGCTCGACGGTGCCCAGGCGGGGCACCGCGCGGACATCCCAGCGCACCTCGGTCACATCGTGGATCACTCCGGTGTGGGCAAGATCGCTGACTGCCTTCTCATAGCCGGACCATTCCTCGAACTGGAAGGAGGCCCCGGCCGTGGGGAGCTGCTGGAAGACCAGGGCGCGCTGTGAGGCGTAGCCGGTGTCCTCGCCTGACCAGAAGGGTGAGGAAGCGGTCAGTGCCTGGAAGTGCGCGTTGTAGTTGCACAGCGCATTGACTGCGGGCATCGCCTGGGCCACATCGTCGAGACCCACGTGCACATGCACCCCGTAGATGACCATCTGCCGGCCCCACCACTGGGTGCGCCGGATGAGCTCGGCATAGCGTTCCTTATCCGTCACCTCCTGCTCGGTGGGTGCGGCGAACGGGTGCGAGCCCTGGCAGTAGAGCTCCACGTCAAGGGGCTCACAGTGGCGCATGACATTGCTGGCAGTCTCGCGCAGCTGCTCGATGCCGGTGTTGACGTCCTGGCAGACGTCGGTGACCAGCTCCACCGTGTTGGTGAGCAGCTCCTGCTTCACGTAGGGATGCTCATCGTCGGGGCCCAGCCCGGGAATGTCCTCATGGCAGGCCTGGAGAATCTGCTCGGCCACGGAACGAAGGTCACCGGACTGGCGGTCAACCAGAGCCAACTCCCACTCGAGTCCGAGGGTGGAGCGATCAGATTGCGCGAAGGGTAGTTCCACAGGGCTCCTTTGTCCGTCAGGGCCGTCGGCCGCATCACAGTTCAGAATACTGCCCCGACTGGATGCTTCCTGATCCCGCGCCTGGAGTTGCCTCTACGAGTCGGCACCGAGTCACCTGGGGCGCACCGTTCAGACTGTCCCGATACGCTCAATCCATGACTTCTGCTGGTACCTCGCGCCGTCGCCTCCCCTATATCGCGCTGGCACTCTCTGCGTCCCTGCTGCTGAGCTCCTGTGGATCAGACGGTGACCCTGGGCAGGGTGGTGCAGACGAGCCCGAGGTGAGCGCCGAAGAGGCCGCGGCCGCAGCCGAACAGGAGCGTCTGGAACAGGTTGAGGCGGCGCAGGAAGCCGCGCTCTCGGCTCCGAGTGAGGAACACCGCGAGCGGGCGGCCGAGATCGTGGAGGAGTACTCCACAGAAGAACTCGCAGGTGCCGTGCTCGTGGGCGAGTTCGCAGGAACCGACGCCACGCAGATGGCCGGCATGATTCAGGAGCTCAATCTCGCGGGCTCCATCATCATGGGTGGCAATGTCCCGCGCAATGATCTGGGAGTGGACACCACCGCACTGGCTGCCGAGCTGGAGACCCTCGCGGGAGGTTCCGCAGACCGAGAGGTCCCGGCAATGATCGGCGTGGATCAGGAGGGTGGCCTGGTCACTCGCGTGGGCGCTCCACTGACCGAATGGCCTGCCCCGATGGCCTATGGAGCAGCACAGCCGGCCCAGGATGAGAACGATGACGACGACCAAGCGGACAGCCAGGAAGCCAGCCAGGACGACGCCGAGCTCACCCGCTCCGGACACCGTTTTCTGGCCGCAGAACTTGCAGAGCTCGGATTCACCGCGAGCTTCGCTCCCAACGGTGATGTCACCGTTGGCGCCTCCGATCCCACGATCGGCTCGCGTTCCTTCGGCTCCGCTGCCGAGGATGTCTCCGAGCTGGCGCTGAACTCCATCCGTGGACTCGCGGAGGGCGGCCTGTCAGGGGCGATCAAGCACTTCCCCGGGCATGGCTCGGTGACGGAGGACTCGCATCAGACTCTTCCGGTGCAATCGGCCTCGCTTGAAGAGCTGCGCTCGCGGGACTGGGTCCCGTTCGAACAGGCGGCCGAGGCCGGGGTGCCCATGGTGATGATGGGACATATCGAAGTGCCCGCCCTGGAGGAGGGGATGCCCTCCTCGCTCTCCGCGGCCGCCTATTCCGAGCTGCGCGATCTGGGCCATGACGGAGTCGTGGTCACCGATGCGCTGAACATGGGTGCGATCGTCCAGGGCTATGGCGGGGACCAGGCTGCGGTGATGGCGCTGCAGGCGGGTGCCGATCTGCTGTTGATGCCGGCCGATGTCCGCGGGGCCCACGCAGGCATCGTCGCTGCGGTGGAGTCCGGGGAGATTGAGCGATCCCGGCTTGTCGAAGCTGCTGAGCGGGTCTCAGCACTGGCGCTCTGGCAGGCAGATCTCGCCGCCGGTGAACTCGCCGCCGGACCCGGAGCGGAACTGCCCGAGGAGCTCCAGCCGGAGCCTGCAGACGCTGACTCCACTGAAGACGCTGACTCCACCGAAAACCCGGACGCCGCGGAGTACGAGACTGCCACCGAGGCGGCCGCGGCGCTCAGCCGTTCCGCCATCACACTGGTCTCAGGTCAGTGCGAGGCGAACCTCGCAGAGGAGGGGATCGTGATCGTCGGTGGCAACGAGCAGGACCGTGCCCGACTGACCGCCGCTGCACAGGCGCAGGGCATCACTGTGGGGACCGGAGCCGTGGTCAACCTCATCGGTGAATCAAGCGCCGCCGGCGGGGACATCGCGGTGGCACTTGATCGACCAGAGGTCTTGACCGGGGCAGATGCTCCCACCCAGATCGCGCTCTACGGCCGGACCCAGGAATCCTTCCAGGCGCTCGCAGAGGTCCTCGCAGGCGAAGAAGCGCCTGGCCAGCTTCCAGTAGCGGTGGGGGAGCAGGAAGTCGGCTACTCCAGCTGCTGAACCCGGTCACGTCAGAGGCGCTCAGAGCGGGTCGACGACGGCGAAGACTCGGTCCTCACCAAGGCGCGTGATGATGATCGTCGCGTGATTCTTCCCGCCTCGACTGTGCTCCTTGGCTTGCTTCTTGGACAGGATCTGCGCGCGAAGCTGCTCCGGAATGACATCCACGCCACGCTTCTTGATCTCCACCGAGGTCACAGCGTGTTCCGAGACCCAGCGCCTGAGCGTCTTGGTGCTGAACGGCAGAACCTCGCGTATCCGGTACCCCCGGGAGAGGCCTGAGCTCTGCTGGGGATCGACGTCATCGGTGCAGAAATAGGCGATGTGCGCGTCGAGCATATGACCGCCCAGCTGCTCGGCGAGCTCGGCGACCAGTCCGGACCGAATGATCGCAGGATCCGGTTCATGCAGGATCCCGGTGAGTCCAGCAAGGCCGGTCGGGTCCGCCTCGAGTCCCGCACCGAAGTCAGTCGCGCTTCGCAGCTCGGCAAGCTGCCGGCGGTCCTGGGATCCTGTCCCGCTGCGCAGGACAGATCCGGCACGCCGGACGCCGTCTCGGGCCAATCCGTTGAACCACAGCACCACTTCGAGCAGATCGCCATCCAGTGACACCCACTCGGCTTCGCAGTCCGGCGGAACCAGCTCGTGTGGAATTCCCGGGCCCAGCTTGACCCCCAGCGGGGCGCCGGTCCGTGCCAGAGCGGTGACGAAGCTCAGCGGAGGGGAGAAGGACTCGGGATCCCACAGCCGCGCTGATCCACCGGCCGCGCTCTGCGCGCCCTCAGGATCCCGTCGCGCCGGATCCAGCCAGAGTCCCCAGCCCGCGGGTGCTCCCTCGGTGAGCAGCTCATAGCGTGCCGCGAACTCCTCAGCGGTCTCGTGGAGCACTGCCACCTCGGGGAACGGGTGAAGGTTCATCGTCGCCGCCGCAGCGGTGACCTCATCGGCCTCCACTGCCGTGACGGCCAGCCCCAATGAGGCCGCTGCCATGGCGTCACCGCCGAGACCAGAGCCCAGGTCGACGACGCGATCAAGCCCGGCCCCCCGGAAACGCTGGGCGTGTCTGGCCGCGACGGGGAGCCTTGTGGACTGCTGCAGACCCGCATGGGTGAAAAGCATGCGCTCAGCAAAGTCCCCGAACTTAGCTTTCGCCTCGGCACGCAGACGTGACTGCGTCAACGCGGCAGCCACCCGCTCTGGGGGGTGACCCTCCCGGCGGAGCCGCTCGTTCAGGCTGAAAGCCTTCGCCGGGTCATAGGGCGGCAATGAGTTCAGCAGCTCCCAGCCTTCTTGGGTGAGAACTGCCATGAGGGAACTCGAGCTGGACGCGGCATCAGTGGTGGAAGACATCGAGTCCTACGGTACCGCCGAGGCGGTGTCACATAGGCGACACCATTTGCGTCGAATTAGTTAAGTATGTAGTTTTTATTTAGCTTAGGGGACACTAAGTAGAAGCTCCGCAACTGCCGGGTTCATCGCTCGGCCGCATGATTTTGAAAGGCACAACCATGCCCATCCGCGAATCCGCACCCGAAAGCACCTCCCTCATTCGTTCCCGGGCTCTAGGCGCGCTCAGCATCGGTTCCATTGCCCTGCTGGCGCTGACCGCCTGTGCCGGGGCCGACGCCGAGACCGAATCTGAGACTGAATCCGAGGCTGCATCCGAGACGGCGCCAGAATCAGACGCCGCTGCAGACTCAGAAGCCAGCACCGTCGAGGTCGAAGACGACCACGGCACGCATGAGGTGTCCACCGATCCGCAGAGTGTGATCGTGACCGATAACCGTTCCTACCGCACCCTGGAGGAATTCGGCGTCCAGCCCAGCGCAGCAGCGCGGAGTCTGATGGACGCGCAGACCCATGGCTACGCCGAGGATGAATCCATTCTTGATCTCGGAAATCACCGGGAGCCGAATCTTGAGAACGTCGTCGCCGCCGAGCCGGATCTGATCATCAACGGCCAGCGCTTCCAGCAGTACTACCAGGACATCAGCGAGCTGGCCCCCGAGGCCACAGTTCTCGAGTTCGAACCCCAGGAAGACGCGGATCTGGTCGAAGAGCTGATCCGCAAGACCGAATCCCTGGGAACGGTCTTCGGTGAAGAGGAGGCCGCTGCGGGCCTCGTTGAAGAGCTGGAGACAGAGATGGCTCGAGTTGAAGCGGCTTACGACGGTGAGTCCACGGTCATGGGGCTGCTGACCTCAGGCGGAGACATGAGCTACGTGGCACCGGGCCCGAATGGCCGTGCCATCGGTCCGGTGTTCGACACCTTCGACCTGGTCCCGGCCCTCGAGCAGGAGGGTGAGGATGAGTCCCACGGTGACGACATCTCGGTGGAAGCCATTGCTACGGCGAATCCCGATTGGCTTTTGGTGATGGACCGCGACGCACGGATCAGTCAGGAAGACGGGGAGGAATACACGCCCGCGGCTGAGATCGTCGAGGAATCGGAGGCTCTGCAGAACGTCAGTGCCGTCGAGAATGACCACATCGTGTACCTGCCGGAGAACTTCTATCTGACTGAAGACATCCAGGCCTACACCGAATTCTTCCGCGACTTCGCAGACGCACTCGAAGCCGCGGAATGACCGCAGTTCACTTTCTTGCCAGTCGGTGAATGATGGTCGCCAGCGGCCCCGCGAAGGCATGGACAACCTTCGTGGGGCCGCCCTTTAATAAAGCAAGCTGAGTATCAGCTATTCCTTGAATATCTTCGCAAGATATACGTACCAGCTCATATAAATTCCGCGCCCTATGGAAGAACTCAGATGTCTGACACCAGTTCCACCGATCTCGGGCCACCCGCCACCGTGACCGGACAGCATGTCGATCCCGGTCAGGAAGAGTCAGCTCCGGCCGACACCGCACGGGAAGCCCGGAGGCAGATACTCTTCACCCCTGCGCTGACTATCGGACTGCTCATCACGATCGGTCTGCTCCTGCTCTCCCTGGCCATAGGTCAATACGACGTCTTCAGTGCCGAGGGCTTCTGGATGTTCGGCATCACCCGGATCCCACGCACGATCGCGCTGGTGCTCGCAGGTGCAGCCATGGCCATGTGTGGTCTCATCATGCAGCTGCTGACGCAGAACCGCTTCGTGGAGCCCACCACCACGGGGACTACCGAGTGGGCCGGGCTGGGTCTCATCCTAGTGCTCTGGCTCTTCCCCGGAGCCTCGATGTTGGCGCGTATGAGTGGAGCCGTGACGATGGCCTTCATCGGCACTGTCATCTTCTTCCTGTTCCTCCAACGGGTCACGCTGAAGTCCTCGCTGATCGTGCCCATCATCGGCATCATGCTCGGCGCTGTGGTCAGCTCCTTCACCACATACATCGCGCTGATGACAGATCACCTGCAGAGTCTCGGCATCTGGTTTGCCGGCTCATTCACCCGTGTGGTGGAAGGTCGCTACGAACTGATGTGGCTGGTGCTCGTGGTGACCGTGCTGGTCTTCGTCACCGCAGACCAGTTCACCGTGGCCGGTCTCGGACGGGACATGGCCACCAATGTGGGCCTGAACTACACAGCGGTGCTCTTCATGGGCACCGCGATGGTGGCAGTCGCCACCGGGGTCACCGCGACTGTGGTGGGCACGCTGCCATTCCTCGGGCTGATCGTGCCCAATATCGTCTCGCTGTTCCGCGGGGATGATCTTCGCAGCAACCTGCCTTGGGTCTGTCTCCTCGGAATCGCCACAGTCACCGTCTGCGATCTGATCGGACGGACTATCCGTGCCCCCTTCGAAGTTCCCGTGGGCCTCGTGCTGGGACTGGTCGGGGCCGTGGTCTTCGTCGGACTGCTGCTTCGCCTACGTAAGAAAGGCGGGCTCATCACATGACCGCGCAGCTAGATCGGGAGCACCCACGAAGCTCCGTGAGGACGACGCAGGACGGTGAAGCTCAGGCCGGTGACGAGCAGCGCAGCTGGACGGGCGAGACCTCGGGCAGCAGGTCATCGAGCACCCGGCACGCCGGACCCATCACCAGCAGGAAACATGCGCTGCGGTACTGGGCGGTCATGGGACTGCTCGGTGGACTTTCGCTGTTCTTCACCGTGGGGATTCTCAGCTTTGGAAACCCCATGCCCTTCGGCTCGAGCGGATATTGGCTCATCGCGCAGATGCGCATCGAGACCGTGGTGGTGATCGGCGTCGTCGTCTTCTGTCAGGCCATGGCTACTGTCGCGTTCCAGACCGCCACGAATAACCGCATCATCACGCCCTCGATCATGGGCTTCGAATCGCTGTATGTGGCGATCCAGACCGGTGCGGTGTTCTTCTTCGGCATCGCCGGGGTCACCATGGTCACCGGACTGCCGCAGTTCCTCATGCAAGCCGCCGCGATGGTGCTCTTCGCGACCATCCTGTACTCCTGGCTGCTAAGCGGGAAGTTCTCCAACATCCACATCATGCTGCTCGTGGGCGTGGTGATCGGCGGCGGCCTGGGCTCGCTGTCCACCTTCATGCAGCGAGTCCTGACGCCGAGCGAGTTCGATGTGCTCACGGCCAGGCTCTTCGGCAATATCGGCAATGCGCGCGCCGAGTACCTTCCCTATGCGATTCCGATCGCGCTGGTCGCTGGGGCGGTGCTGTGGTGGCGCGCGCGGCGGCTCAACGTAGTGGCGCTGGGCCGCAATACCGCGGAGAACCTCGGGGTGAATCATAAGCGCGAGGTCATGCTCATCCTGCTGCTGGTCTCGGTGCTGATGGCCATGAGCACCTCGCTGGTCGGACCAATGACCTTCCTGGGTTTCCTGGTCGCGACCCTGGCCTACCAATTCGCTGATACGTACTCGCACCGGATGCTGTTCCCGATGTCCATGCTGATCGGCTACACGGTGCTGGCGGGTGCCTATTTCATCATGCGCAATATCTTCTACGCCGAAGGTGCGGTGACGCTGATCATCGAGCTCATCGGCGGAATCGTCTTTCTGATAGTCCTGATGCGAAAGGGTCGCCTGTGATCAGCCTTACCGAGGTCGCCAAGAACTACGGTTCCGCCGGTGCGAAGGACTCTGTGGCCATCGGCCCGGTCTCCGTGGACATCGCCTCCGGTGGGATCACCGCGCTGGTCGGTCCCAATGGTGCCGGGAAGTCCACCATCCTGACCATGATCGGTCGACTTCTGGATGTGGACTCCGGCAGCATCGAGGTGGCAGGTCACGACGTTGTGAACTCGCCTTCGAAGGTGGTCGCCAAGATCCTCTCCATCCTGCGGCAGGAGAATCACTTTGTGACTCGGCTGACGGTGCGTCAGCTGGTCGGCTTCGGCCGGTTCCCGCATTCGAAGGGACGGCTCACGGCCGAGGATGAGCAGCAGATCTCTGCCGCCATCGACTTCCTTGATCTGACCGCGCTGGAGGGCCGATATCTCGATCAGCTCTCCGGTGGGCAGCGGCAGCGCGCCTACGTGGCCATGGTGCTGGCGCAGAACACCGACTACGTGCTGCTCGATGAGCCGCTGAACAACCTGGACATGCAGCATGCAGTGCAGATGATGCAGCAGCTGCGCCGGGCTGCCGATGAACTGGGCCGGACCGTGGTGATCGTGCTTCATGACATCAATTTCGCGGCCCGGTATTCGGATCAGATCCTGGCCATGAAGGACGGTGTGGTCGTGGAGCATGGACCGCCGGAGGAGATCATGCAGGACGCCGTGCTCTCCAGGGTCTTCAACACCGATGTCACGGTGATCGACGGTCCGCGGGGTCCACTCGCGGTGTATTACTGACGCGCGTGGTCTCAGTTGCTGAGACGCCGCCGGGGAAGCTTCAATGCCGGGGCGCGCGGATCTAGTATCTTTCTCTGCGCCGCTCTCGGCGCCTGACACCATTCATTCCTGTCGTGGAGATGCCCCCTCATGCCTGCCCCAGTAGATCCCACTGCGCGCGAGTCCTCGCCGCAGCCCGTCGATGTTGTGGACGAGTCGCACAGCAATATCCCGCGCCACCGCATCATCCTGGCCTCGCTCATCGGGACCACGATCGAGTTCTACGACTTCTACATCTACGCCACTGCGGCCGTCTCGATCTTCCCCCTGCTCTTCTTCTACGGTGACGAAGGTTCAGCGCTGCTGGCCTCGATGGCCACCTTCGGCGCAGCCTTCGTGGCCCGCCCGCTGGGTGCCATCATCTTCGGTCACTACGGGGACAAGGTCGGACGCAAGGCCACGCTGGTCGGCGCGCTGCTGACCATGGGCATCGCCACCTTCCTGATCGGTCTGCTGCCCACCTACCAGCAGATCGGACTGTGGGCGCCGGCAATGCTGACCATCCTGCGCTTCTGCCAGGGTCTGGGTCTTGGTGGGGAGTGGTCCGGAGCGGCCCTGCTCGCCTCGGAGACCGCGCGTCCGGGCAAGCGAGCCCAGGCGGCCATGTGGCCGCAGCTGGGTGCCCCCTTCGGCTTCATCCTGGCCAACGGTCTCTTCCTGGTGCTGGCAACCCTGTTCTCCTATGACTCCACGGCCAGCGACCTCAATGATCCCTTCCTGGTCTGGGGCTGGCGCCTTCCGTTCCTGCTCTCGGTGATCATGGTCGCCGTCGGGCTCTACGTCCGGCTGCGCATCGAGGAGACCCCGGTCTTCGCCAAGGCAATGGCCAGCAATGAGCGGGTCAAGGCGCCGATCGGTGAGGTCTTCCGCCGCAACTGGTGGGAGATCATCCTCGGCACCTTCATCATGCTCGCCACCTATGGCCTCTTCTATCTGATGACCACCTGGGTGCTCTCCTACGCCATCGGCTCCGATGAGACCGGCGGACTTGGCTACGGCTACCAGGACTTCCTGGTGCTGCAGCTGATCGCCATCGTCTTCTTCGCCATATTCGTGCCCGTCGCCGGAAAGCTCGCCGATAAGTTCGGCCGCCGCCCGATGTTGATCGTGGTGACCGTGGCGATCATGCTCTTCGGTCTGAGCTTCGGATTCTGGCTTTCTGCCGATTCCATGGGCACCGGAGAAGACCTCAACACCTGGCAGATGCTGATCTTCCTGGCCGTCGGCATGACACTGATGGGCCTCACCTTCGGCCCCATGTCAGCGGTGCTGCCCGAGCTGTTCCCGACCAATACCCGCTACACCGGCTCCGGTGTGGCCTATAACGCCGCCTCGATCCTCGGTGCTGCGCTGACACCCTTCGTGGCAGCCTGGCTGGTACAGAACTACGGGGTCGCCGCCGTCGGGCTCTACCTGGCAGGTCTGGGTGCGCTGACCGTCGTCGCACTGGTGCTTGCGCCCGAGACTTCGAAGAAGTCGCTCTACACGAAGCCTTCGGACACCCCGGTGGTGGCGAAGAGCTGATCAGCTAGCTGCAGCTCAACTGAGGGTGGTTCCCGATTCAGGGAGCCGCCCTCAGCTTTGTTTGGAGTTGCTGTGTCTGGAATGCGGGACAAAGCGTTTCAGCCCTCTGGGCCGTCTTAGCCGTCGATGACGGCGACGAGCTCATCCAGGAACTTCGTAAAGTCGGTGCCGCGGCGCAGAATCCGCTGCAGGGATTCGCGTTCACTCAAGACCTCGACGAGCTGCTCGAAGATGGTCTGGAAGGCATCGCGCTCAGACTCGGAGAACGCGGCCAGGGCGACGACCTGGATCCTGCCCTCTCCCCAGGAGATCGATCCCTCGGCTATCCCGATGGAGAGCGCCGTGCGTCGCGCCGTCATCGTCAGGGCGTGGGGGACTGCCAGGGCCTCGGTGAAGGCAGTGGAGGACAGCCGCTCCCGCTCGATGGTGCCGAGCACATAGTCCTCATCGATGATCCCGCGGGCCACGAGCGGGGCGCTGAGCTGGCGGATCGCATCCTCTTCATCCTTGGCCCTGAGCGGCCGGATGAAGGCCTCGGGGCTCAGGTAGCGCTCCAGCTCTCCACGCAGCCGGGTGAGCCGGCGGGTACGACGACGCTTCGACGCCACCGCGGAGATCCGCTCCATATCGGCATCGGTGACGAACGGGGCCAGCTGAACCGTGCGCTCATCGGGCACCGGCGGCTCAATCGTGGTGAGCACCAGATCGGTATCCATGGCGGCCCAGTCTGGATCCACGCGAGTCTCCACGGCAGTGACCTCGATTCCCGGGCCCAGCGATTCGTCCAAGCGAGAGCGCAGCAGGTCGTGGAGCTCGTAATAGCCGGGGCAGACGATGGTCGCAGTGAGCGCTGCCTCGGCGCGGCGGCTGCGTTCCAGCCGGCCTCCCACATGCATGGCGATATAGGCGATCTCATCCTCGCGGATCGCCACGTTCAGCTGCTCGCCGATATCACTGGCGATGGAGACCGCCACCTGGAAGATCATCGGATACGTGGCTTTGAGCGACTTCGTCAGCGGGTTCCGCGACCAGGCCTGCTCTCGAGCGCGGTGCACCAGGTTCTGCACATGGAGGCTGAGCCGGCGGATGAAGTCTGCATGGGCGATGTCCACCAGGTATTCCTCCGCGGCATGACCCACCGCAAGAATCACCGCCCGCTCCACCTCGGCGTCCAGGGGCACCTCGGTGCCCGCGCTGCCATCGGAGGCCACCACCCGGGTCAGCACCAGGGAGGCCAGATGCTGCAGGTCTCCCTGCCCCAGGGAGACCCCGAAATGCTGGAAGGCAAGAGCGCCGACGACGCCGGCCAGACGCTCCTGCTGTGCGCTCGGTGGCAGATGAGTCCCCTCCAGGGGGTGTCCATGACTCACCCGGTCAGCCGCGATGGCCACATGGAGCACAACATCGGTGGAGGCGAACTCATTGACGTAATAGCCCTGTTCGGCCAGCTGTGCCGCCAGCTCACGCTTGAAGGGACCGAAGGACTCAGCCTCGAGGGAACCCAGACCTGCCGCGCGGCGGAGGCCCTCGCCGTCGAAGGATCCGCGTTCCATCTCCTCATGCGCGAGCTTGGAGACCAGCCGGCGCTGGGCAAGCTCGTCACCGACCAGCAGCGCGCGAGACCCCGAGCGCTGCACGGTGACTCCGGTGCCGGTGAGGAGTTCACGCACACGCACCAGATCAGATTCCACCGTGGCTTCGGAGACGTAGAGCCGCTGCGCGGTGCGGCGCAGGTCGATGCCGGTCTGCGCTTCGAGGAGTTCGCGCACCAGACCGTGAAGCCTGTCCCTGGTCGAGGTGCGCGCCGATTCGCTGCGCAGCGCTGCCAGCGCCGCGCGGTCGGCGCGGTACCCGGCAGGTCCAGACTCGATGGGCAGAGTGGTGTGCGCGTCTGGGGCGGACCCAGTGGCAGTCCCTGCGGCGGGGCTGCGGGCATTGAGCTGGGCGATATAGGACCGGACGCTGCGCGGAGTGACCCCGAGGAGGTCCGCCAGGGAACCGGCGGTGATCCATCCCGGCTCGCGCAGGAGCAGATTGATCAGCTGCTCCTGACGTTTCGTCATCCTGTCCACGCTTAGACCTTACCGGCCAAGGACCTCCTGACGGCGTGTTTTTCCTCCCCAGCGGAAAGAACTCTCGGTCCCACGCCGGTGCGGTGTGCCGTGAATCACTGCACAATCAAAGAGGAAGGAGTTCGTGGTCAATGGAGATCCTGGTGGTATGTGGTGCTGGCGCGTCCAGCACCTTCGTGGCGCAGCGCGTTCAAGCAGCGATGCGCCGAGCGGGCGTTCCCTATGGGGTTCGCGCGGGCAACCAGGCATCTCTTCTCTTCGATCTCGACTCTGCGGATCTCATCCTGCTCGGGCCACACCTGGCCGATTCGCTCGATGACATCCGTGGACTCACCGCGCCGGCAGGCACAGTGGTGAAGCTTCTCCCCGCAGATATCTACTCGGACCTTGAGGGTGCCAGCGCCTTGGCGCTGATTCTCGAGGTCCTACCCATGCCCGACGCGGCTGCCGCCGCATCAACCCGAAAGGGACTCTCATGAGCTCTACTCGCACCGTCACCGTCGCCTCCTCCCAGGGTCTGCATGCCCGTCCCGCCAAGCTGTTCGTCGAGGCTGCGCAGGCCGCCGGCGCCGAGGTCACCATCGCCAAGGGTGAGAAGTCGGTCAATGCCGCGAGCATCCTCGGCGTGCTCTCCCTGGGCGTGGAGAAGAACGACGAAGTTCTGCTCACCGCCGAGGGTGGCAACGAGGAGCAGGCCCTCGACAGCCTCGAGACCTTCCTGAAGACCGATCACGACGAGGCCTCCTAATGCCGGAACTCTCCGGAATCGGGATCGGACGGGGCATCGCTGCCGGGCCAGTGGCCCGGATGTCCCCTCCGCCTCCCGCGCCTGTTGACGCTTCCTCGGACCTCACCGCCGAGGAGGAGACTCAGCGCGTCAAGAAGGCCCTCGATGAAGTGGCAGCCGACTTGGATCAGCGCGGTCACGCTGCGGGTGGCACCGCTAAAGACGTGCTGGAGGCCCAGGCCATGATGGCCCAGGACCCTTCGCTGCATGACGCGGTAGAGACCCGTCTGCAGGCAGGCAAGACCGGTGAGTTTGCCGTGCACGAGGCGTTTGCGGAGTTCCGCACCACGCTCGAGCAGCTCGGTGGATACCTCGGCGAACGTGCCGCGGACCTCTCCGACGTCGCCCAGCGCGTGATCGCCAGTCTGCGCGGACTGCCCGCGCCGGGCGTTCCGGATCCGGGGCACCCGTTCATCCTGGTCGCCGATGACCTGGCACCGGCAGACACCGCTCTGCTGAACCTGGAGCAGGTGCAGGCGCTGATCACGATCGAGGGCGGACCCACCTCGCATACGGCAATCCTTGCCCGCGAGAAGTCCATCACCGCGATCGTGGGTGTGGCAGATGCCGCAGAGCTCAGCGATGGCCAGCAGGTCATCGTCGACGCCGGCGCGGGAACCGTCATCACCGAACCCACTGAAGCTGAGCTCAGCGAGGCCGAATCACGGCGTGCCGCTCACGCGGCGGAGAAGGCTGCTCCGATCACCCCCGGTGCGCTCGCCGATGGCACCGCGGTGCCGCTGCTGGCGAATCTGGGCTCCGCCAAGAGCACAGACAAGGCTGTGGACCTCGGCGCCGAAGGTGTGGGGCTCTTCCGCACCGAATTCCTCTTCCTCAGTGCCGATGAGGCGCCGTCGGTGGAGGAACAGCGTGAGTCCTACCAGAAGGTTCTCGAGGCGTTCCCCGGTCAGAAGGTCGTCGTCCGAGCACTCGATGCCGGGGCAGATAAGCCGCTGAGCTTCCTCAATGACCAGCCTGAGGAGAACCCAGCACTCGGTCTGCGCGGTCTGCGCGCGCTGATGGCCAATGAGCAGATCCTCAAAGATCAGCTCACGGCACTGGCCCAGGCTCAGGAGAACACCGAGGCCGATCTGTGGGTCATGGCTCCGATGGTCTCCACCGTGGAAGAGGCCGAGGCGTTCACCGTCATGGCCAAGGAACACGGACTCCAGACAGCAGGGGTCATGGTGGAGGTTCCCTCCATCGCGCTCATGGCCGATGAGCTGATGTCGCGCACCGACTTCGCCTCCATCGGTACCAACGACCTGACCCAGTACACGATGGCGGCCGACCGCCTGCTGGGATCAGTAGCGGCCCTTCAGGATCCATGGCACCCCGCTGTGCTGCGCCTGATCTCTCAGGTGGGAGCTGCAGGCATTGCGTCCTCGAAACCCGTCGGAGTCTGTGGCGAGGCAGCAGCGGACCCGCTGCTCGCCGTCGTCCTGGTGGGACTCGGAGTCAACACGCTGTCCATGTCACCCGCGGCGCTCGCCGAGGTGCGCGCCGAGTTGAAGCTGCACACGCTGGAGCAGGCCAAGAGCATCGCCGCGGCCGCGCTGAAGGCAGCCACAGCTGTCCAGGCGCGCGAGTTCGCGACGGGTGCGGCGAAGAAGTCCTGAAACACCGAAACACCGAAACACTGAACTACCTGAATCACTGAACTACCTGAATCACTGAAACACCGCACCACCGCACGAGGAATCACCGCACTACCCGAATCACGCACGCTGATCCGCCACCTGTCGGATCACCACCTTGGACGTACCCGCAGGGGGTCGTCTCATCACAAGAAAGAGGCTCCGCTATGACAACGGTGTCATCTGAGACGAAGGAGAAGGGCGGCGCGCGAGTTGCCGTCCAGAAACTCGGCTCATTCCTATCGGGCATGATCATGCCCAACATCCCCGCGCTGATCGCATGGGGCATCATCACGGCCCTGTTCATCGAAGCCGGGTTCCTCCCGAATGAGGCACTGGCCTCGCTCGTAGGCCCGATCATCCACTACCTGCTTCCCATCCTGATCGCCATGCAGGGCGGCCGGATGATCTATGAGACACGCGGCGCCGTGGTCGGTGCGATCGCCACAATGGGCGTCATCGCCGGTTCCGACTGGATCGTTGCGCAGTTCAATGCGGGCCTCGCAGAGGGCGCTGACGAACTGGGCCAGGTCCACATGTTCATCGGCGCGATGATCATGGGTCCGCTGGGCGCCTACGTCATCAAGCAGCTGGACAAGCTGTGGGAGGGCAAGATCAAGGCCGGCTTCGAGATGCTGGTCAACATGTTCTCCGCGGGCATCGCTGGCTTTGTGCTGGCCATTGCTGGCTTCTACTGGGTGGCCCCAGTCATCAACGGCTTCATGGATGCCATGGGGACGGGCGTCCGCTTCCTCATCGACACCAACCTGCTGCCGCTGACCTCGATCATCATCGAACCGGCCAAGGTCTTCTTCCTGAACAACGCCATCAATCACGGCGTGCTGACCCCACTGGGTGTCACCGAGGCAGCCGAGAGCGGCAAGTCCATCCTCTTCCTGCTCGAGGCCAACCCCGGCCCGGGCTTCGGCGTGCTGCTTGCCTTCACCATCTTCGGTGTCGGCGCAGCCAAGGCAACAGCTCCTGGTGCGCTGCTCATCCAGTTCATCGGCGGCATCCACGAAATCTACTTCCCCTACGTGCTGATGAAGCCCGCCCTGCTGCTGGCAGTCGTCGCCGGTGGCGCCACCGGTGTGGGCACCAATATGGTCTTCGACGCAGGCCTGCGTGCACCAGCTTCACCGGGTTCGATCCTGGCTGTGCTGGCACAGACGGCTTCGGACTCCTACCTGGGTGTCATCCTGTCCGTGATCCTCTCGGCAGCTGTGACCTTCGCGGTGGCCTCGGTCATCCTGATCTCCAGCCGCAAGCGGGACCTGGCTGCGACCGAGGACAGCTTCTCCTCAGCCGTGGCCAAGACCCAGGCGAATAAGGGCAAGTCCTCTTCGCACCTGTCCAACCTCTCCACCGCCACCGCGGTGCCGGCGCAGAAGATCACCAACATCATCTTTGCCTGCGACGCCGGTATGGGCTCCTCCGCGATGGGCGCCTCGGTGCTGCGCAAGAAGATCTCCGGCGCTGGCATCCAGGGTGTCACGGTGACCAATAAGGCCATCGCTTCGCTTCCGGGTGACGCTGACCTGGTCATCACCCAGCAGCAGCTCACCGAGCGGGCCAAGGCCAAAGAGCCACAGGCCGTGCACGTCTCGGTGGACAGCTTCATGAACGCCCCAGAGTACGACGACGTCGTCGCGCTGGTCCGCGAGAGCGAAGCCAACCAGGACGGATCCGGTCAGGGCGCCTCTTCTGCTGCGACTCAGGATTCCACGGACGCTTCGCAGGGTGGCGGGGTCGCGACAGACACCCGCGTACGCAGCGATTCGCAGATCCTGACCCTGTCCCAGGTGCGGATCCATTCAGGTTCCGCCACCCAGGATGAGGCCCTCACCGAGGCTGCCGAGATTCTCGGGCAGGCCGGCGCGGTGACGGGGGAGTACCTCAGTGCCATGAAGGAACGCGAGGCCACGGTCTCCACCTATATGGGCAATGAGCTCGCAATCCCGCACGGCACCAATGACGCCAAGTCTGCTGTGAAGGCCTCGGCCCTCTCGGTGACCCGTTACGACGGCGGCGTGGACTGGTCAGGTGAGAAGGTCACCTTCGTCATCGGCATCGCCGGTGTCGGAGATGAGCACCTGGAGATCCTCTCGAAGATCGCTCAGCTGTTCTCCGACGAGTCTGAGGTGGCCAAGCTGAAGAAGGCCTCCTCCGAGGAGCAGCTCTTGAAGCTGCTGTCGGCGGTCAACGCAAGCTGAACCGTCACGTGAATCAGTAGTGGAGGGGATGCGTCAGTGCCGGGGAAACCCGGTGACGCATCCCCTTCGCGCTCTACGGACCCAACACACCTGTTGATCAACTACCTGTGGGAGTAAATATGAAAGCTGTCCATTTCGGCGCCGGCAATATCGGCCGTGGTTTCGTGGGAACCCTGCTGCATGAAGGCGGCTATGAGGTCGTCTTCTCGGATGTCTCTGCCCCCCTGGTGGACGCCCTCTCCGCCGCCGAGAGCTACACCGTTCACGAGGTGGGTGCCGGTGGGCAGGACCGGGTAGTTGATAACTTCCGCGCCCTCAACAGTGCCGAGAACCCCGAGGCGGTGGCCGCCGAAGTGGCCTCCGCCCAGGTCCTCACTACTGCTGTGGGACCCAATATCTTGAAGTTCATCGCACCGCACATCCTTGCAGGACTGCGTCTGCGCGGGGATAGTGAGCCTGCTCTGCAGGTCATGGCCTGTGAGAATGCGCTGGGTGCCACAGACACTCTGCGCCAGCACGTCGAAGAGCTCGCCGGTGAGGAATGGACCACGCTGTCTACCCGCGCGATCTTCGCCAATACCGCCGTGGACCGCATCGTCCCAGGACAGCCCGAGGGCGCCGGTGTGGATGTGACCGTGGAGCCGTTCTTCGAATGGGCGATCGAGCAGAGACCGTTCGCGCAGGACCTTCCCAGCATTCCGGGTGCACACTTCGTCGAAGACCTTGGTCCATACATCGAACGCAAGCTCTTCACCGTCAATACCGGACATGCCGCGGCTGCCTACCTGGGTGCGCGTGCCGGGAAGGAACGGATCGCCGAGGCGCTGGCCGATGAGTCAGTCCTGGCCGGTGTCAGTGCTGCTCTACAGGTGACCTCGGGCCTGCTGGTGGATAAGCATGGTTTCAGCGTCAAGGACATGGCTGAATACCGAGAGACCATCCTGAATCGCTTCCGCAACCCCGAGCTGCCTGACACGGTGGACCGGGTGGGTCGCCAGCCGCTGCGCAAGCTCTCCCGCCGGGAACGTCTGATCGGCCCGGCTGTCGAGGCGTCGGAGCGCGGTCATGACGTGAATGGGTTGCTTGCCGTGGTGGAGGCGGCCCTGTACTTCACCTCCCCAGGGGATGAGCAGACTGAACAGATGCAGCAGCTGCTCGGTGAGCTCGACGCTGACGGTTTCACCCAGCAGGTCACCGGCTTGGCGCCTGGAGACCCGCTGTTCGAGCAGGTTCGCGAGTTCGTCGCTGCTCGACAGAGCTGACCGGCAGAACTGATCAGCAGAGCTTATTCCTGAGTAGAAGAAAAGGGCCCCGGTCCCGCTGTATCCCTTCGGGGATGATGCGGGACCGGGGCCCTTTTTCGTGTGTCTGGGTCAGTCGACGATGCTTGCCACGACTTCTCCGGCGCTGACTGTGGAGCCTGGCTTGGCCTTGAGCCCCTTGAGCTTGCCTGACTTATGCGCGGTGATGGGCTGCTCCATCTTCATGGCTTCAAGCACGAGGACGAGGTCGCCTTCGGCCACCTTGGCGCCGTCCTTGGCCGCCACCTTCACGATGGTGCCCTGCATGGGCGAGGTCAGGTCATCACCGGAGACTGCCGCAGCGGACGTGCTGCGAGCCGTCCGACGCTTCTTCGTGCCATTGGTCTTGCCGCCCAGCTTGCCGGCAGCCAGGGCTGCGGGGAGATTCACCGTGACCCGCTTGCCGTTGACCTCCAGCACCACTGATTCTCGCGCGCCGGCCGCTTCATGGGCCGGGTGCGCCATCAGGGCGTTATAGGGCTCGATCGTGTTGTTGAACTCCGTCTCGATCCACCGGGTGTGGACGCCGAAGGTTTCGGGCGCTGCCGATCGGCGTCGTCCGAACCGCTCCGCTGCCTGCGAGACCGTCCCGGCTCCTGCAGCTGAGCTGCTGGCTGCGCTGGCGCTGGGGCTGCCGAAGAGCTCTGGGGCAAAGGCCTCATCCTGGACCACCGCGCGGTGGAAGGGCAGGACGGTGGGCATGCCCTCGACCTTCATCTCCTGCAGTGCCCTGCGTGCGCGGCGGAGCGCCTGCTCCCGGGTGGCCCCGGTGATGATGACCTTGGCGATCATCGAGTCGAACGCCCCGGAGATGGTCTCGCCGGCGCGGACCCCGGAGTCCACGCGGACGCCAGGACCGGTGGGGAGGTCGAAGGTTTCCAGGGTTCCTGGTGCCGGCATGAAGTTTCGGCCCGGATCCTCGCCGTTGATGCGGAATTCGAAGCTGTGCCCGCGAATCTCAGGATCCTCATACCCCAGGCGCTCTCCGCGTGCGATCCGGAACTGCTCTCGGACCAGGTCGATCCCGGTCACCTCCTCGGAGACCGGGTGCTCCACCTGGAGTCGGGTGTTGACCTCGAGGAAGCTGATGGTGCCATCTTGGCCGATGAGGAACTCGCAGGTGCCGGCACCGACGTATCCGGCCTCGCGCAGGATCGCCTTGGAGGACCGGTAGAGCTGACGGTTCTGCGCCCGCGTCAGGAACGGCGCCGGTGCCTCCTCCACAAGCTTCTGATTGCGTCGCTGCAGGGAGCAGTCGCGGGTGGAGACGACGACGACGTTGCCATGTTCATCAGCGAGGCACTGGGTCTCCACGTGGCGTGGGGAATCGAGGAATCGTTCGATGAAGCATTCGCCGCGACCGAAGGCGGAGACTGCTTCACGCACCGCAGATTCGTAGAGCTCGGCGATCTCGTCGAATTCGCGGACCACCTTGATGCCCCGGCCTCCACCGCCGTAGGCAGCTTTGATGGCGAGTGGGAGGCCCTGCTTCTCGGCGAAGCGCATGACCTCTTTGGCATCCTTGACCGGTTCTTTGGTCCCGGGTGCCAGCGGTGCGCCGACCTTCTCTGCGAGCTGGCGTGCCGAGACCTTGTCGCCGAGGGTCTCGATGGCCTTCGGGGAGGGGCCGATCCAGGTCAGTCCCGCGTCGATGACTGCCTGCGCGAACTCAGCGTTCTCGGAGAGGAAGCCATAGCCCGGGTGCACGGCATCGGATCCGGTGGCGCGCGCTGCGGCGAGGATCTTCTTGATGCTGAGGTAGCTTTCGCCCGCCGTCGCGCCTCCCAGCGCATAGGCCTCATCGGCCATCTGCACGTGGACGGCGTCGCGATCAGGGTCCGCGTAGACCGCGACGGCGGCGAGGCCCTCGTCCTGGGCAGCGCGAATCACACGCACGGCGATCTCGCCGCGGTTGGCGATCAGGACCTTGGTGAACTCGGTCATGGTTCCTCTTTCTGCTTCGCTGATACCCACCACTGGGTGGGTTCGCGGGAACAGCTGCGCTGCTCCCGCTGGAGTTTCAGTACCGACCCTCAGATGTGGGCCAGAAGTCTGTGATCGAATGCCCGAGCTCGGCGAGCATTGAATTCAAGGCGGCGGGGGAGACGCCGATGACCGAGAGGTGGTCTCCTTCGACGGCGTCGACGAACGCTGAACCTCGCCCGTCGATGGTGAAGCCCCCCGCGCAGTTCAGTGGTTCACCGGATTCTGCGTAACGGCGGATCTCGGTCTCCGAGGGTTCCCCGAAGGTGACGGACGTGGACAGGGTCCGTTGGGCGCGGGTGCCAGTTGCCGCATCGATCAGCGTATGACCTGTGTGCAGGATTCCGGTGCGGCCCCGCATGAGTTTCCAGCGCTGGACAGCGACATCCACCTCATAGGGCTTGCCGTAGCTGATGCCGTCGAGTTCAAAGACTGAATCACAGCCGAGCACGAGCGTGCCCTGGCCTTCCTGGCTCTCCTGGCCTGCCTGGATGTCGGGCAGGCTGGCGATGGCCGCTGCCTTCAGGTCCGCGAGCAGCTGAGCTTCAAGGGCAGGGGTGAGCAGGGCGCCCATATCGGCGGCCTTGGCCTGGGCGGCGGCGACCGCGGCGGGCTCATCCACGTCGGAGACTCGCACGGTGAAGGCGATATCGGCCTGGCTGAGAATTCGGGCCCGGCTGGTGGAGGCGGACCCCAGGATGAGTGTGGTCATCGCAGACCCGCCGCGTGTTTCCAAGAATCAGCCCCGGGGCGGCCCCAGAGGCCCAGCTGGCGCCGTCGCTGCAGGGTGCGGTCCTTGGGTCCGGTGCTCCCGGCACCGCTGCTCTCCGCATCGGCGGCGGCGGCCAGCGTGCCGAGCACTGCGGTCACGGCCGCGAGCTCCTCCTCGTTCAATGTGGTGCCAGTGAGGCGCAGGTCGGTCTCGGGGTCGGCCTCGATGGACTCTTCAGCCTCAACGGACTCTTCAGTGCTCAGGGATGCGTCGGTCATGGTCTGTTGCCCTCCTAGAGCGGAATGTTTCCGTGCTTCTTGGCGGGCAGGGCTTCGCGTTTATGCTGCGTGGCACGCAGCGCGTGGGAGATCTGCCAGCGGGTTTCGGCAGGTTCGATCACGGCGTCGATATAACCCAGCTCGGCCGCCTGGTACGGGTTGAGCAGTTCGGCCTCGTAATCGTCGATCAGCGATTTGCGCCGGCCCTCGACGTCGCCTCCGGACTTCTCCACGGCGGCCAAGTCGCGGCGGTAGAGGATATTGACCGCGCCCTGTGCGCCCATCACGCCGATCTGAGCCGTGGGCCAGGCCAGGTTCACATCGGCGCCGAGCTTCTTGGAGCCCATGACGATGTACGCCCCGCCGAAGGCCTTCCGGGTGATGACGGTGATCTTGGGGACTGTGGCCTCAGCGTAGGCATAGAGCAGCTTCGCGCCGCGCCGGATGATCCCGTTGAACTCCTGGTCCGTGCCGGGCAGGAACCCAGGAACATCGACCAGTGTCAGGATCGGAATATTGAATGCATCGCAGAAGCGGACGAAACGTGCTGCCTTCTCAGAGGCTGCGATGTCGAGTGTTCCGGCGAACTGCGTGGGCTGGTTCGCCACCACGCCCACCGAACGCCCCTCCACGCGGCCAAAGCCGATGGTGACGTTGGGCGCGTAGAGGCTCTGCAGCTCAAGGAAGTGAGCCTCGTCGAGAATCTGTTCGATCAGGATTCGCATGTCGTAGGGGGCTGAGGAGGAATCGGGGATCAGCGCGTTGAGGGCCTCGTCCCCGGTTTCGACCTTGGGGCGGTCCTCATGGTCCTCGATCGGGGCTTCCGCGAGGTTGTTCAGCGGAAGAAACTCCAAGAGCTCCTTCGCGAAGTCGATGGCGTCGGCCTCATCGGAGGCCATATAGGCGGCCGTTCCGGTAACCGTGGAATGCGAGCGGGCGCCGCCGAGGGTTTCCATGTCCACATCCTCACCGGTGACGGATTTGATGACGTCGGGTCCAGTGATGAACATGTGAGAGGTCTTGTCCACCATGATGACGAAGTCTGTCAGCGCGGGGGAGTAAGCAGCGCCCCCAGCCGCAGGGCCCATGATCAGCGTGATCTGCGGAACCACACCTGAGGCGTGGACGTTATTGCGGAAGATATCGGCGAACATCGCGAGCGAGGCCACGCCCTCTTGGATACGGGCGCCGCCGCCGTCGTTGATCCCGATCACCGGGCAACCGTTGCGGGCCGCGAACTCCTGGACCTTCACGATCTTCTCGCCGTTGACCTTGGAGAGGGAGCCGCCGAAGACCGTGAAGTCCTGGGAGTACACCGCGACCAGGCGGCCGTCGATCGTGCCGTAGCCCGAGACCAGGCCATCACCGAGCGGGTGGCGGGTCTCCATGCCGAAGGAGGTGGAGCGGTGCACCGCCATTGCGTCGAGCTCGACGAAGGAATCCGGGTCCAGGAGCATATCGATCCGCTCGCGGGCCGTGTTCTTTCCGCGACTGTGCTGCTTTGCCACGGCGTCCTCGCCGCCTGGGGCGTGGGTCTTATCGCGACGACGCCGAAATTCGGCCAGTTTGCCGGCGGTGGTGTTGAGATCTTTCGTCATAGCTGCGCGGGGGCACCCTTCGGATCGCCGGCTGGAGGAAGTCCACAATTCAGCGGCCAGTCTATCCACGGTTCTAGGCGGTTCCGCTGTGGACTCTCTACAAAATCCCAGGCGGGACTTGCGGGGTCACTGCGGGGAGACCGAAGGATGATCCGCTTTTCAGTATGGTTACCCGCCGGTAGGGTGGGACTATGACCCAGTTCACATCATCCGACACTGCGCCCGCGGTCGAGGCCGCCCCAGCTGTCACGGCCGAGCTCACCGGACGAACGGCGCTGATCTCCGGGGGATCCCGCGGCATCGGCCATGCGATTGCGCTGGCGCTGGCGGCTCGCGGAGCAAATGTCGCCCTGCTGGCCAAGACCGACACCCCGCATCCCAAACTTGCCGGCACCGTGCACACCGCCGTAGAGGATATCCGTGCGGCAGGAGGCAATGGACTCGCGATCGTCGGCGACGTGCGCCGGGACGAGGACGTGACAAGGGCCGTGGAACAGACGGTCGAGGCATTCGGCGGGATCGACATCCTGATCAACAACGCCTCAGCCATCGATGTGTCTCCCACCGAGGTGCTGGATATGAAGCGCTACGACCTCATGCATGACATCAATGTTCGAGGCACGTTCCTGCTCTCCAAGACAGCCGCGCCGCATCTGCGCACCAGTGCCGCGAAGCACCAGGCGCCCGGCAGCGAGGCCGACGGTGACGGTGACTCCCAGGGTTCCCACGGAGGGTCGTCTGCGGAGATGGGCTTCACCCCGCAGATCCTCACGCTTTCACCGCCCCTGGCAATGCAGGGCGCGGGGCTGGATCCGGAGTGGCTGGGCAAGCACCTGGCCTACACGATGTCGAAGTATGGGATGTCCATGACCACGGTCGGTCTTGCCGCGGAGTTGGCAGCCGACGGAGTGGCAGTGAACTCGCTGTGGCCGGCGACGTATATCGACACCGCCGCCATCAGGAACCTCGCAGCGCTCGCCGGAGAGGCCGGGGAGGGAATGATCCGCGGTGCCCGCAAGGTGGACATCGTTGCTGACGCAGCGGTGGCTGTGCTGTCCGGGCAGATCACCACGACCACGGACACGGGGGAGCTGCGCTGTGTCAGTGGAGCGTTTTTGACCGACGAAGAGGTGCTGCGGCGCCTGGGGATCGAGGACTTCAGTGACTATGCAGTGGATCCAGGCAGCGAACTCATCCCGGATGCCTTCCTTTAGCCTGGAGCGATGACCTCTGAACCGTTCCCTGAAGTAGACGCCCTGCTTCCATTGGATGAGAAGCTGCTGCGCCGTCGACTCCTCATAGACGTGCCGGTCACGGACGTGCCGGCAGCCTCCGGACTCGACGGCGACTCCAGGGCGTATGCCCGGATAGAGCGGGTGGAGTCGGTCGGATCGACGAACCAGTACCTCCTCGACGCGCTCGCAGCGGAGTCTCAGCACGGAGTCGCCTACGCGGCGGACTCCGCGGCAGGCTCCGACTCCGGAGTCTCCTCGCAGTGGCCCCACCTCTCGGTGCTCACTGCCGAGGAGCAGACCGGCGGCCGCGGAAGACTTGGGCGGAGCTGGGCCTCACCGAAGAGCACCTCGCTCTCCACCTCAGTCGTCCTTCGCCCGCGGCTGGACCCGGCCCATTGGGGCTGGCTCTCGATGTTGGCCGGCAGGGCCCTGGTCGACACGCTGCGCCAGGACTATGGTCTGGACACCGCATCCCAGCGCGCGGTCTTGAAGTGGCCCAATGACGTTCAGGTGACCCAAGCATCGGGTGCGGAGAAGAAGATCAGCGGCATCCTCGCCGCCGCCGTCCCCGGTCCGAGGTCTGCCAGTGCAAGGTTCCGGGGGACAGCCTCGGCTGACGCACAGACCGGGCCGGGCGCCGTCGTTCTGGGTGTCGGCATCAACGTCTTGCTCAGCCCGCAACAGCTGCCCACAGATGCCGCCACCTCTGTGCTTATCGAGTTGCGCCGGGCGCGCGCAGAGGCTGGCGGGGAACACGCGGGACGCGGACTGGACTCGCCCGAGGACCTTGCTCTGCTGCGCACGGAACTGCTCTGCAATGTCCTGAAGCGTTTCGCCGAAAGGCTCGCGACGGTGGAGGAGTACGCATCCCGGCACCCAGAACACGTCTCGGAGTTCCTGAGTGAGCAGATCGCGGAGGTGCTGAATACGATCGGCCAGCGAGTGCGGGTCGAGCTCCCCGACGATCGGGCCGAACGCGGAGTGGCGAATGGACTGGGTCCAGATGGCGCGCTGCAGGTGCTGGTCACCGAGTTTCGAACCGCTCCGGTGGAGCCCTGGCAGCCATGCGAGCCGAGACTGAGCTCCTTCTCCGCCGGCGACGTCGTCCACCTCCGTCCCTCCCCCTAGCGTTATACCTGGGCTGTTGCTGCCCCCGGTAGACTGCTGCGCAGGACCCACACGAGGATCACGCCTGGCCCAGGGTGTGAGGATGACCGGCAGGAGGTTGTGGCGCGTTATGAAGCTCAAGCTGGTCGAGGGCGAGCAGGTGGTCATTCGGACCCGTGCCCATCACCGTGCCCTGCTCCCTGCGCTGATCAACTTTCTGCTGACCCTGATGCTGATGAGTTTCCTGCTCGGTTATATCGCGCGGGCTGATCAGCCGGAGTTCATCGGTCACTACCATCACATCGGCGTGTTCCTGGTCTGGACCGCGGGGCTTCTGGTGCTCGCCTTCGGCACGGTGAAACCCCTCCTGGGCTGGGTCAACCGACTGACCTACCTCACCAGCCATCGGATCGTGCAGAAGAATCTGCTCGGCGCCGCCCAGGCCACGGTGGTCCCCCTAGGTCTGCTCTCCGAGGCGCAGCTGAAGCAGACCCGCGTCCAGTCCATGTCCGCCGCGGGAGATCTTGTCCTGCTCCACGGTGCCTACGGCCAGCAGCAGCGGACCCGACTCTCGAATATGCCTGACGCGGCCCAGTTCCAGACCGTCATCGCGCAGGAGCTCGGCGAATACCGCCGCAATGTTGCCCAGCAGTACATGAATCAGGCACCTGCACCCTCGGGTTACGGGGAGGCCTACTATGCCTGAGACTGGCAAGCCGAGAGGCTATGACTCCGGCCCCGTGTACCTCGGCGGCGAAGACACCGATGCCTCGTGGCGCGCCGTGCGCTACGCGGGAGCAGCCACTCAGGCGTCGCAGGACCAGGACAGCCCCGTCTCGGGGACACTGGCAGGACTCGCGGCAGCGGCCGCAGAGCAGCCCTCCGACGAAGCCGTGAACTACTCCTCGGAGGAGCTCGAAGCGGCTCGTCGAGACTGGTCTGACTTCAACTCGCCCAGGCTCCAGGGCAAGGTCCGCCATGCGGTGCTGCAGGAAGCCGGAGACCGCAGCAACACGCAGAGGCGCGAGGCGGTGACGCCGGCCGAGGGTCTGGCCGATCGAGCCCTCAGCGCAGACGGTCTCGATGAGTCGGCAGCTCATCCAGACGCTGCCGCGGTGCCCACGGGTCATGAACGTGCCCCCGAGACCGCCGCCATCCCGATCCCCACCCAGGAGCAGCGCGAATGGCACCGGACCATCCGCGCCCTGGAGCACCGGCTGCTGGGGGCCGAGCGCACACTGACCTACCGCGAGATGGCCCATCAGCTCGGGGTCTCCACCCGCTCAGCCCGCCGACTCTGGCGCGCACTGGGTTTCCCGAACCTCGACGACGACGTCAAGGCGTTCACCAAGGCCGACGTCGAGGCGCTCGCCACGATGATCGAACTGGTCCGCGACGGGCACCTCAATGAGGAGACCGCAATCTCCATGACCCGCTCGGTGGGACAGATGACCGACCGCATGGTGGTCTGGCAGATCGAGGCCCTCGTCGAGGACAAGATCGCCAACGGCCAGCTCTCCGACGCTGTGGCCCGCACCCAGGTCGTGGAGACCCTGCCGAAACTCATCGAACCGATCCAGAAGCTCATGGGATACACCTGGCGTCGTCAGCTCTCAGCAGCCCTGCAGCGACTGACCGTCCGGGTGGAATCAGGTCTGGCCGCCACCGCGCACGGACGCACCGGTGCCGAGCATGACACTCCGCTGCCGTTGGCGCGCGCCGTGGGCTTCGCTGATCTCGTCTCCTATACCTCGCTCTCCCGGCAGATGAACGAGCGCACGCTGGCCCATATGGTCCAGCACTTCGAATCCAAGTGCGCGGAGATCATCTCCATCGGCGGCGGTCGTCTGGTCAAGACCGTGGGCGATGAAGTGCTCTATAACGCCGAGACCCCCGAGGCGGGGGCAGAGATCGCCCTGGCCCTGGCCGAATCCATAGCCTCCGACGGCGTGCTCCCCGAGGCTCGGGTATCGGTGGTCTGGGGGCGAGTTCTGTCTCGGATGGGCGATATCTACGGGCCTACCGTGAATCTCGCGGCCCGGCTGACCTCTCTGGCAGACCCCGGCACCATCCTGGTGGATCAGGTGACGGCACAGACGCTGGAGTCCAACCCGGACTACCTGCTGGTCCCACAGCCACCACGGATCGTGCGTGGCTTCGGTGAAGTCCAGCCCAATATGCTGCTGCGCGGTCAGGGCGCAGGATTTAGCAGCGAGACCCGCTGAATCAGCCTCCGCCATCTGCTGGGCGGTGGCTTCCTGGCGGCAACGTATAAGTCACCCACCGTCCCCGGTGCGCCATCTGCATCGGCACCGTGACAAGATAGTGATGTGGTAGTCAGCGCAGAAGGTCCAGAGGAAACCCGGGGACAGCCGGACGAACCGGTAGGTCTTTACCTTGATTACGGTTACGGTTCCCACGTCGGACTGCGCCGTGAACTCAACGAGGACTCATCGGTCATCACCGACACGCTCTTCGCGGTGGCCGACGGAATGGGCGGCCACGAAGCCGGAGAAGTCGCCTCCGCACTGGCCGTGCAGACTCTGGCCGACGGCTGGAATCGGGCCGAAGGCCGGATCTCCCGGGAACAGATCCAGTCCTTCCTGGTCGAGGCCGATCGGCGCATCCGCGAGGCCACCGATTCCAAGGCTGGCACCACCGTCTCCGGTGCCCTGCTCGAGGACCAGGGCGACGGTCTGAACTGGCTCGTCTTCAACATCGGTGATTCCCGCACCTACCTCTACGCCGAGTCTGAACTCCGCCAGCTCACCCGGGATCACTCTCAGGTCCAGGACATGTTCGAGTCCGGCCTGATCACCGCCGAGGAGCTGCACACCCACCCGCAGCGCAACGTGATCACCCGCGCCCTGGGTGCCGGTGACCTGTGGGACGCGGACTTCACCGTCACCGAGGTGCGCGCCGGGCAGCGCCTGATGATCTGTTCGGATGGGCTCAGCGGCGAGCTCACCGATGAAGAGATCAGCGGCATCCTTGGTGCGGGGCGCAATGCCCAGGACACTGTGGACTGGTTGATCCACCAGTCACTGCGAGCCGGAGGGCGCGATAACGTCACCGTCGTCGTCGTCGATGTGGCGCAGCAGACGGAACCGGCAGCCGACGAGGCAGACCCGAAGCTGGAAACTCCCGAGCCGAACGACCAGCCCACAGGGGTTTGACCTACTCCTTGCCTGCTGGATAGCGTCGAAGACAGTCACCTGTTGCCACCAATACGCTCGCGCCGAGCAGTCTAGAAGCATCATTGCTTCCGCGCTCGGACGCAGGAAGGAGCACAGATGCAGCTGACCACACTACGAGGTGTTTACGAGGCCCAGGGCCCGTTCGCCACTGTCTACCTAGAAGCACGTTCACCAGCCTCTGACGCCGAGGACCAGCTTCGCCTTCGCTGGCAGGATCTGCGCAGCCAGCTCGCTGATGCGGGAACCCCGGACGCCGCATTGACCGCGCTCGATGATGCACTGGCCAGCGCCCCCGCCACCGCAGTCCATACGGAGGGCCGGGTGCTCGTAGCTGATCAGACCCGGGTCGTCCTGGACGAGCACTTCGATGCCGCCCAGGGCTCAGGGGATCTCGCCACCGTCGGCGAGCCGGCTCAGCTCGGCGACTATGTCCGGCACCGGCTCGGTGCGGCGCGCATGCTGGTGGCCGTGGCGGATCAGCAGCAAGCCGTGATTCGCCGACTGGTCGTGGTGGGGAGCGACCTGCTCTCCTCCGGTGCCGAAGAATCTATCGAAGGCAGCAGCGTCGAGTCGGTGCATGCACCGAGGCAGATCCAAGGTCCAGCCGAGGAGGCTGCGGCGCAAAACGTCCGTGACATCTCTGCCCGCGTGGCGAAGATCGCGGATTCATGGAACCCCGACGTCATCGTGATCGCCGGTGAGGCCCAGGGCCGCCGCGCCCTGCACGAGGAGCTGCCCAAGGCGCTCCAGGAGCTCACGCTGGAATCCGAAGCCGGCGGCGGCATCCCTGCGGGTCATGCCGACGAAGGCACCGAACAGGCGCTCAGCGAGGACTTGACGGTCATCGCGCGCCGGGTCGTCATCCAGCGCGGCAAGGACCATACCGAACGGTATGGCGAGGCCCAGGGTCACGGTCGGACGGCCGAGGGGTCCGAGTCGATCCGCGCCGCGGTGCGACTCGGAGCCGTAGACACACTCCTGCTGCCCCAGCAGGGCCATGCAGAGGATGAGGACGAGCTGCTGGCCGCCGCAGCAAGTGTCGGCGCATCGGTCGGCATTCTCGGTGCCAGCGCGCAAGACTCGGTCGCGGCAATCCTGCGCTACGAAGCGCCGGTCGAGGACGTGGCCGACTAGAGCACGCAGAAAACCTCGTTCAGCACAGACGAGGCGTAAGAATGACGACGACGGCGGCCGCTCACCGGATCAGGTGGGCGGCCGCCGTCGTCGTACTCCGGGACCTTTTACGGCGCCTCCGCCTCGCCGCCCGCGTCACCGCCGACCGATAGACTGAGCGAAGTTCATTCACCACTCATTGATCCAAGGGAGCTGCATGTCTGAGATCTCGCGCGCAGACGTCGAGCATCTTTCCACCCTCGCCCATATCAGCATGACTGAGCAGGAGCTGGAGAAGATGGCCCAGGAATTGGCCGTCATCGTGGATTCCGTGGCCACGGTGTCCGAGGCGGTATCAGGAGAGATCCCCGCAACCAGCCACCCGCTGCCGCTGACCAACGTCTTCCGTGAAGACGAGGTCGGGCACGTGTTCACCGCTGAACAGTCGCTGCGCAATGCACCCGACGCTGAAGCCGGCCGTTTCAAGGTCCCGGCAATCCTGGACGAGGAGTGACCGCCGATATGACCACCCACACTCATGAGCTGACCAGGCTCACCGCCACAGAGATGTCAGCCAAGCTGCGCGCCGGGGAGATCACCTCGGTGCAGCTCACCCAGGCACACCTTGACCGGATCGCGGCCGTGGACGGCGGAGAGAGCGGCATTCACGCCTTCCTGCACGTCTCGACCGAAGAGGCCCTGCGCACCGCAGCCGAGGTCGACGCGATCCGCGCCGCGGGCGGCGCAGAAGCCGATGCGCTGCACCCGCTTGCCGGTGTGCCGATCGCGGTCAAGGACCTGATCGTCACCGAGGGACAGCCCAGCACTGCCGGTTCGAAGATGCTCGATGGCTGGATGAGCCCCTATGACGCCACCGTGGTGACCAAGCTGCGGTTGGCGAAGCTGCCCATTCTGGGCAAGACCAACTTGGATGAGTTCGCAATGGGCTCCTCCACCGAGCATTCCGCATACGGCGTGACCCGCAACCCCTGGGATGTCACCAGGATCCCCGGAGGCTCCGGTGGTGGTTCAGCAGCCGCCGTCGCCGCGTTTGAGGCGCCGCTGGCGCTGGGCACCGATACCGGTGGCTCGATCCGCCAGCCCGGTGCCATGACCGGAACGGTCGGCACGAAGCCCACCTATGGTTCGGTCTCGCGCTATGGGGCCATCGCCATGGCCTCCTCACTTGACCAGATCGGCCCGGTGGCTCGCACCGCGCAGGACGCGGCACTGCTCCACGAGCTGATCGCCGGTCATGATCCCAAGGACTCCACCTCGCTGACCGGGGACGTTCCGGCCTTCGCCGAAGCCTCCCGGAACACCGAGGTCAAGGGTCTGCGCATCGGCGTGATCAAGCAGCTACAGGGTGAGGGCTACCAGGAAGGCGTCCTGGCACGCTTCAATGAGGCACTCGAGGCGCTGCGCGGAGCAGGCGCAGAGATCGTGGAAGTGGACTGCCCCAGCTTCGAATACGCATTGGGCGCCTACTACCTGATCATGCCCTCCGAGGCCTCCTCCAACCTGGCAAAGTTCGACGGCGTGCGCTACGGCACCCGCGTGCTGCCCGAGGAGGGGCCGCTGACCATCGAACGCGTGATGGGCTCCACCCGCGCCGCCGGTTTCGGTGATGAGGTCAAGCGCCGCATCATCCTCGGCACCTATGCGCTCTCCGCCGGCTACTACGACGCCTACTACGGCTCCGCACAGAAGGTCCGCACGCTCATCCAGCAGGACTTCGATGCGGCCTTCGCCAAAGCCGATGTGCTGATCTCCCCGACCTCGCCCACAGTGGCGTTCCCGCTCGGCGAGAAGCTCGATGACCCGCTGGCCATGTACCTCAACGATGTGGCCACCATCCCCGCAAACCTCGCCGGCATCCCTGGCATCTCGGTGCCGGGTGGGCTCTCCGACGGGCTGCCCGTGGGCATCCAGTTCCTCGCACCAATCCGTGAGGATGCCCGGGTCTACCGGGCGGGAGCAGCCTTGGAGCAGCTGCTGAGCCAGGACGCTGGACCGTTCTGGGCGCAGGCCCCGGCACTCGCGGAAGCACCGGAATCAGCGAAGGCGGCGGCCCACACCGCCGGGAAGTGAAGGAAGACATGACTGACACGCTGACTGACGCAGAACCACTGAGCTTCGAAGAAGCACTTGAGCATTTCGAGCCGGTGCTCGGCTTTGAGGTCCATGTGGAGCTCAACACCAAGACCAAGATGTTCTCCTCGGCACCGAATGCCTTCGGTGACGAGCCCAATACGAACGTCAATGAGGTCTGCCTGGGTCTCCCCGGAACCCTGCCCGTGGTCAACGGCAAGGCCGTGGAATACGCGGTGAAGCTGGGCCTCGCCCTGAACTGTGAGATCGCCGAGTACTGCCGCTTCTCCCGCAAGCAGTACTTCTACCCGGACACTCCGAAGAACTGGCAGACCTCGCAGTATGACGAGCCCATCGCCTTCAACGGCTACCTCGACATCGAACTCGACGACGGCGAGATCTTCCGCGTGGAGATCGAGCGCGCCCATATGGAGGAAGACGCAGGCAAGCTCACCCACGCCGGCACCTCCGGGCGCATCCAGGGTGCGGACTACTCGTTGGTGGATTACAACCGCTCCGGGATCCCGCTGGTGGAGATCGTGACCAAGCCGATCGTCGGGGCCGGAGCCCGGGCTCCGGAGCTGGCGCGGGCCTATGTCTCCGCGGTGCGTGACATCGTCAAGGGTCTCGGCATCTCCGATGCACGGATGGAGCGCGGCAATGTGCGCTGCGACGCCAATGTCTCGATGATGCCGAAGGGCACGACGACCTTCGGCACGCGTTCAGAGACCAAGAACGTGAACTCGCTGCGCGCGGTGGAACATGCGGTCACCTTCGAGATGCGCCGTCACGCGGGAATCCTCGCCGCCGGCGGCACCATCGTGCAGGAGACTCGGCACTGGCAGGAAGGCACGCGCACCACGAGCTCGGGCCGGCCCAAATCAGATGCTGATGACTACCGCTACTTCCCGGAGCCTGACCTGGTGCCCATCGTGACCACCTCGGCCTGGGTCGAGGAGCTGCGTGCGCAGCTGCCGGAACCCCCCGCCGAGCGTCGACGTCGGCTGCTCGCCGCCTGGGGATACTCCGAGCAGGAGTTCCGCGATGTCGTCGCAGCTGGCCTGCTCGATGAGATCGAGGCAACTGTGGCCTTCGGCGTCGCGCCCTCGGTGGCCCGCAAATGGTGGATGGGGGAGATCTCCCGGCTTGCCAACGCCCGCGACCTCGAACCTGCGGCACTGGGTGTCGAGCCGGCAACGATCGCGGCGTTGAACACGCTGATCGAAGAAGGTCGTATCAATGACAAGATCGCCCGTCAGGTGCTTGAGCACGTCGTGGCGGGGGAGGGCACGCCTGAGGAGATCGTCAGCGCCCGGGGCCTCGAAGTCGTCTCAGACGACGACGGCGCGCTGACTGCCGCGGTGGAGAAAGCCATGGCCGAGAACCCCGATGTGGTGGAGAAGATCGCTGCCGGGAAGCTCAAGGCCATCGGCGCCCTGATCGGCCCGGTGATGAAGGAGACCCGCGGACAGGCCGATGCCGGCGCCGTGCGCAAGATCGTGCTGGAGAAGCTCGGCATCGAAGGCTGACCCACGCCCGGTCGCAGTGACCGAAGATCCAGACCGAGGATTCAACAGCAGGATTCAGCACCCAGATTCAGGACCAATGAAACGGCCCAGCAACCGCGTGAAAAGCGGTTGCTGGGCCGTTTCATGTGTTCTATGGCACAATTCTCTCTTGTGCAATATTCCGCCACCTGGAAACATGCACGATACACATTCATTGCGTGTCGCAAACTGGCTGAAACAGTTGGGGAGTAGATTATTGCGCAACCCGGGGTGAAACCCCGGATTGCTAGGTCACACGCGCTTGCACCGATCATCGAATGAGGGAATCACATGAGCACCACGAGTGCATACATCACGGCGGCTGCCGCGGAGGAATCCGTCCTGCAGCAGACCGCCACTACCGTCGACGGGTGGTTCGCGGGAATCGCAGATGGATTCGCGGCGATCATCTTCGCTACTATTCCGCTGGGCGGCTTTGACGCACCCATCGTGGTGCTGTGGTCAATCCTGGCCGCCATCGGCTTCTCCATCTACTTCGGCTTCGTGCAGCTTCGCACCCCGCACGTCAGCCTCGAGGTGGTCCGCGGCAAGTGGACCGCCGAGAAGGATCCAGGCGAGGTCACCCACTTCCAGGCATTGACCTCTGCGGTCTCCGCCACAGTGGGCCTCGGCAACATCGCCGGTGTGGCCGCAGCGGTCTCCATGGGTGGTCCGGGTGCCACCTTCTGGATGATCGTCGCCGGTCTCTTCGGCATGTGTACCAAGTTCGTGGAGTGCACCCTTGGTGTGAAATACCGCTACATCGATGAGAACGGCGTGGTCCACGGTGGACCGTTCCAGTACCTCAAGGTGGCGTACCACAAGCTTGGTCGCATCCCCGTGGCCATCATCACCGGCCTCTTCGCCATCGCCATCATGCTCTTCGGCGTTGTCGGCGGCGGCATGTTCCAGGCCAACCAGGCCTTCGGTCAGCTGCGCGCAGCCACCGGCGGCGATGAGGGTGTCTTCGGCTCGGATCTCGCAGCACTCATCTTCGGCATCGTCTTCGCCATCCTGGTGGGCGTCGTCGTCATCGGCGGCATCAAGTCCATCGGTTCGGTCACTGCCAAGCTGGTGCCGGCCATGGCCATCATCTACGTCGGCGCCTGCCTGATCGTCATCGCCGTGAACTTCGCCAATATCGGTGACGCATTCGGCGCGATCATCAGCGGCGCGTTCTCTCCTGAGGGCATCGCCGGCGGTATGCTCGGCGTCATCATCATCGGCGTCCAGCGCGCAGCCTTCTCCAACGAGGCCGGCATCGGCTCCGCCCCGATCGCTCACTCGGCAGTCAAGACCCGCCGCCCGATCTCCGAAGGCTTCGTCGCTGCTCTCGAGCCCTTCATCGACACCGTCGTGATCTGCACCATGACCGCACTGGTCATCATCTTCGCCTGGACCCCTGAGTACCAGGAGGCCCTGGACGCAGGTTCGGCCGAGAACCCCGTGGCTCTGACCTCGGCGGCATTCGACTCATTCCTGCCGGGCTTCAACATCGTGCTGACCGTGGCAGTGCTGCTGTTCGCATACTCCACGCTGATCACCTGGTCCTACTACGGCATCCAGGCATGGCGCCACCTCTTTGGAACCACCAAGGTCGGTGACGCGATCTTCCGCGGCATCGCCCTGCTGCTGGTCGTCATCGGTTGCTTGGTCTCGACCAACAACATCTTCAGCTTCGCTGACTCGGCACTGTTCATGTGTATCTTCATCAACGTGATCGGCCTGGTCATCCTGGCTCCGAAGGTCAAGGAAGAGATGAAGCAGTACCTGGCAGACCGCAAGGCTGGCCGTCTGATGGAGGATCCAGCACCGCTTCCTCACGAGCTGGCAGAACGCCGCTGAACCCACTAGCTCCGCGCGACGCTTTGCGCTTGAGCGACGGAAGAAGCCCGGTGGTACCTCTCGAGGGGAGAGGAACCACCGGGCTTTTTCATGCCTGATTCCGCCTGGAACTGCAACGCTCCCGCGGTTCAGACCTCGCGGATGAAGAAGGGGAAGCGAGCGCCCTTGGACTCGAGGAAGAAGTCACGTTCCGGATTCTCGCGGAAACCTTCCGAGCGGTAGAGGGCGTGGGCATTCGTCATCGAGACCAGGCTGCACAGAGTCAGCGCCGTGATCTCTGCGCGGGATTCCGCCGCGTCGATGATGTGGCGAACCATTCGACGGGCAATCCCGCGTCCCTGATGCTCCGGGGCCACCGCAAGCATGCGGAACTCCATCTCACCGGGGAGCGCGACCTCCGCCATGGGGCCTCCCGCGTCGGTGACGGCCACCGAGGCGGCAACCGTCCAGTCATCAGCCTGCTGCACCTCTGCCACCAGCACCGTTGAGCTTGTGGCGCGGGTTTGGACGTCGGTGAGATGGCTGACGTAGTCGTCGTTGGCGGTCAGGAAACCGCCATCCACATAAGCGGCTACGGTCAGCTCCGCGATCCGGTCCCAGTCAGCCTCCGTGGTTTCCCTGATGCGCAGGTCTTCGCTGTGGGGTGTCTTAGCCGTCGTCATCGCGCTTAGAGCTCAAGGGGTGCTGGGGAGAGCTCGCGAAGTTCAATCCCAATGTCACCGATCACGGTCCAGTCGGGTGTCTTGCTGCTATCGGCCGCTGCAGGTCGGTGCACCGAGACGCCAGCCTCTTCGGCGATCAGCGCGCCGGCTGCCCAGTCGTGTTCCCAGATGCCGTATTCGGCATAGGCGTTCTGCGTGCCATCGGCCACCATGCAGATATCCAGTGCGGCTGCACCGAGGCGGCGCAAATTGCCGAAGGCCGGCAGCATGGCTGTGACGGCGGCCGTCTGTTCCTCGCGGCGCGCAGGGTCATAGCCGAACCCGGTCGAGAGCAGGCCCGAGGCCAGGGAGCCGGCAGGACCGGCAAGCCGGGTAGCTTCAGAATTCTTATGCGTGCTCCACGCCCCATTGCCGCGGCTCGCCCACCACACGCGCGAGAGCGCGGGAGCCACGACGACGCCGACCAGCCAGTCACCGTCCGGTCCTTGCAGACCCACAGAGGTGCCGTAGTAGACGATCCCACGGATGAAGTTCGTCGTGCCGTCGAGGGGATCGATGGACCAGCGGTAGCCGCTGGGCTTGGCGGGGGTAGTGGTCCCGTACTCCTCGCCGGAGACCTCATCCGAGGGACGACGCCGGTTGATGACCTCTCGCACAGCCTGTTCGGCGCGGCGGTCGAAGTCCGTCACGAGGTCGGAGACCGAAGATTTGGTCTCCACGTTTGAATGTTCCTCGGCCAGCACCATGCCCGAGGGGGAGACCTGGTCCCGCTCGGACAGCACCGCTGCTCCAGCGGCAGCGGCCTCTTGGGCAATCTCTAGGAGGTCTTGCAGCTCTTCGCCAGTCGTCGTCACGCAGTTTCCAATCCGTCGGGACCCAAATTCAGCAGAACAGTGAATTTCTCTTCATCGAGCACCGGTATCCCCAGTGACTCGGCCTTCTCTAATTTCGTTCCAGCATTGGCGCCCGCCACCACATAGTCGGTCTTCTTCGACACCGATCCGGCAGCGCGGCCACCGCGGGTGATGATCGCTTCCTTGGACTCGTCCCGGGAGTATCCCTCCAAGGAGCCGGTGACCACCACGCTGAGCCCTTCCAGGGTTCGGGGCGCGGAGTCATTCACCTCATCCTCCACTCGGACCCCGGCCTCAGCCCAGCGGTCCACGATCCTGCAGTGCCACTCGGTGTCGAACCACTCGCTGATAGTGGATGCCATGGTGGGGCCAACCCCGTCGATACCTGCAAGCTCTTCCTCGCTGGCAGCGCGGATCTTCGCCATGGAACCGTAGGCATTGGCCAGGGCACGTGAGGCGGTGGGGCCCACATGCCTGATGGAGAGTGCCACCAGGATGCGCCAGAGCGGCTGGGCCTTGGCCTTCTCCAGCTCGGTGAAGAGCTGAACTGTATTTGCCGTGGGTTCGGAGGGCTTCTTGATCGCTCCGTCACGGCCGACCTGTGCCTTGGTCCAAAAATACAGCGAGGGTGCCCACCGCCCAGTGGATTCACGCTTACCGGTGTCTGGATTCTGACGTCGGGTCTCACGCCACACGTAGATGTCCTTGAGATCCTCCACCCGAAGATCGAAGAGCCCAGCTTCCCCATGCAGCACGGGCTCCTGCGGTCTCGGGTTGCCGTCCTCGTCGAGCTCCAGTGAGATGCCCGAGGATTCGGCCTCCTCCCAGTCGATCAGTTCGGGGATGGGTCGGCGCAGATCTGGATTGGTCAGGGCCAGTCCGGCTTCCTCGCCCAGCGCTTCGATATCGAGAGCGCCGCGGGAGCCGATATGGATGACGCGTTCGCTGACCTGCGCGGGGCAGGTCTCGGCGTTCGGGCACCGGTAGTCGACGTCGCCCTCTTTGGCAGGTTTGAGCTCTGTCCCGCAGTTCGGGCAGTGAGTGGGGAACGCGAACTCAGTCAGTTCCTGCTCGCGACCTTTCCGCGCGGAGAGCACGGGCCCCACCACCTCAGGGATGACGTCCCCGGCCTTGCGCACGATGACATCGTCACCGATGAGCACGCCCTTGGCCTTGACCACATCCCGGTTATGCAGGGTTGCACGGGAGACCACCGAGCCCGCGACCTTCTTGGGCTGCAGAATCGCGAAGGGTGTGACGCGTCCGGTGCGGCCCACATGCACCATGATGTCGAGCAGTCGGGTATGGACCTCCTCGGGAGGGTATTTATAGGCCGCCGCCCACCGAGGCACCCGCGAGGTGTGCCCCAGGGCTCGCTGCTGAGCGAAGTCATCGACCTTGATGACCACTCCGTCGATCTCATGGACCAGCTGGTGGCGCTTCTTCTCATGCTCATCAAGGAACGCATCGATCTGGTCATAGTCATCCACGATGCGGGTATATGGACTCACCGGCAGCCCCCACTCGGCGAGCTGTTCGTAGGCCTGGAACTGGCTTCCCGGCTCGAAGCCGCTGCGGGCACCGATCCCGTGGACGAACATCGACAGCGGGCGCTCCGCAGTCTTCTTCGGGTCCTTCTGCCGCAGCGAGCCAGCCGCTGCATTGCGTGGGTTAGCCAGTGGAGCCTTACCAGCCTCGGTCAGGCCTTCGTTGAACGTATGGAAGGCCTCAGTGGGCATGAAAATCTCACCGCGGACCTCGAGCTCCTCCGGGTGGCCGCTGCCAGCGAGCTCACTGGGGATGTCCCCGATGGTCAGCACGTTGTGCGTGACATCTTCACCGGTGGTGCCATCTCCCCGGGTGGCGGCGCGGATCAGCTTGCCGTCGCGGTAGAGCAGGTTGATGGCCAGACCATCGATCTTGACCTCCACCAGCCATTTCACCGTCTCCTCCGGGCGCTGGTTCTCCAAGGACGCCTTGGCGCGGTCAAACCAGGTGCGCAGCTCGGACCGGGTGAAGAGGTCCTCGAGTGAGTAGAGCTTCTGTAGGTGGGTCACCGGAGAGAAGGCCTCGGCCACCTCGCCGCCGACCTCCTGAGTCGGGGAGTCCACTGCCACGATTTCAGGGTGTTCGGCCTCGATCTGCTCGAGTCGCTCGAAGAGGACGTCGAACTCGGCGTCGGAGACCAGCGGATCGTTGTCCTGGTAGTACGCGATCCGGTGGCGGCGGACCTCTTCGACCAGCTCCGTGTACTCCTCGCGCAAGGCGGGGGAGGGAGCCACTTCGGTGGAGTCAGCGGCAGTGTTCTCGGTTGATTCGCTCACTTGTCTGAGTCTAGTCGCCGCTAAGGTATGGCACATGGCCTTCCGCAAACACGCTCCTGCCGATCATCCCCTGGCCGCGCTCGTGGAAGCCGCAGGTCTGCGGTGGCTGACCCAGGCCGCCGACCACGGCGGGGCTCGCGTGGTCCCGGTGCTTTCGGCCACCGCCGGTGAAGCCGGTCAACTGGGCGAGCTTGTCCTCGACGACCTCGTCCACGCCACCCCTGACGACGCTGCGGGAGCGGACTTCGGCAGAGGCCTCGCGCGTACGCACCTGTGGCTGGGGGACGCGGTCGGGTTCTGCACGATGCCGCCAGAGCATCCAGAAAGCGCCCCCGCGTACTTCGGTCCCGCCGAGCAGCCGCTGATTCTGGGCACTGGTGTCCATTCCAGCTGGGGCAGGTTCCTCGCAGAGGAACGGATCGATCCGGTATTGCAGGCCCTGGCCGCCAAGATCTCGGCTGAGGACCTGACACTGCTGGAGCGCGCACGGGATCGTATCCACTCCGGAGCACTCGATGATGACGAACCGCCGGCGCTGACTCACGGGGATCTCTGGGCCGGCAATGTGGTGTGGACCGCTGCCGGGGACGGTTCGGTGGAGGGCGTGCTCATCGACCCGTCAGCGCATGTCGGACATCGGGAGAGCGATATTGCGCTGCTCGAGCTCTTCGGTCTGCCGCAGCTTGAGGCTGTGCTGCGCGGCTACCAGGAGGTCTATCCGCTGCGCTCGGGGTGGCGGGACCGAATACCGCTGCATCAGTTCTTCTGCCTGTGCGTGCACTGGCTGCTCTTCGGCAGCAGCTACCAGGCTCCTGCCCTGCGTGCCGCCGAGTCGGTGCTGCGGCTCTAAGGCTGTGGGTCCAACGCTGCGGCTCTAAATCAGTGGCTCTAGGGCAGCGGCTCTAAATCAGCGGCTCTGAGTCCGGTCCTAGCGCAGCAGTGTGTCCCGCAGCGCTTCAATCGGCTCCTGGACCTGGGCGAAGGACTCGTCGAAGACCTCCTCGGGCATCATGTACGGGTCCACCACATCATCGGCTGCGGTAGGAGCCTCGGCGTGCTCGCGCTGGGCTGCCACAAGTGGCACCAGGGCAGCCAGCTTCTCGGCGGTGGAGCCCGAGTCAGCCAGGGCCTCGCGGAGGGCAGCGTCATCGACTGAACCCAGCAGCCGGACGAATTCACGCAGCGTGAAGACCTTCGCTTCGCTGGCCGGGACATCGTTGAGGATATCGGCGACATGCCCGCGGGTGGCTGTCAGGACGAGGTCGGAGTCCCGGACCATTTCCGAGCTGAGCTGTTCTGCCTGGAAGTTCTCGGTGTTCGCGCCGTAGTCGGCCAGTCGCTTCTTCATCTGAGCTTCCATATCGTCCCCGATATGAGCATGCGTCCCTGCCGAGAGGACGCCGATGCCGTCCTCGGATTCAAAGGCCAGGGCCAGCAGCCGATCCATGGCGGGTGAGCGGCAGATATTGCCGGTGCAGACGGCGAGCAGGGTGTATGGCTTAGTCATACCTTCCATCTGAACACATCTGCCCGCTCCGAGCAGACCTAGACTCAGGGACGTGAAACCAACGACGCCATCAGGAACCTCGCGGCGCTTCTATGGCTGGGAGCTGGCAATCGTGCTGGGGCTCTCCCTGGGACGCTCCGCCGTCTACGCCGTCCTACAGCTTGCCGAACGGCTGACGATCGCCCCACTGGCTGATCAGACCGCCACAGTGCAGTCCTCGCGCTCACGGACCGAGTTCTTCGATTTCAGCTACCAGGTGTTGGACTCCCTCTTCGCCCTGATGCCGGTGGTTCTGGTCTTCTACCTCTTCTATCTCCACGGTGTGAATCCCTTCCGGCGCTTCGGGTTGGACCTGCGCCGACCGGTGCGCGATGTGCTCCTCGGCGTCGGACTGTTCCTGCTCATCGGTCTGGGAACGCTGGTGGTCTACGCCGTGGGCCGGGCCACCGGGATCACGACTGAGATCGTGCCGGCCGATGTGGGGGACCAGTGGTGGACCTCTCCGGTGCTGGTGCTCACCGCACTGCGCCACTCGCTGCTGGAGGAAGTGATCATGGTCGCCTACCTGTTCGACCGTGCCCGCAGGATCTGGCCCCGGGCGGGGATCGCGATGATCATCATCGCCTCGGCGCTGCTGCGCGGGGCCTATCACCTGTACCAAGGGTTCGGTCCGGGGATCGGAAACCTGCTGATGGGGATCATCTTCGGGTGGATCTATCACCGATACGGGCGGGTCATGCCTCTGGTCATCGCCCACTTCCTCCTGGACGTCGTGGCATTCCTTGCGTTTCCGCTGGTGCTGCAGCTCATCCCCTAGAGCTGACGCTCGGCTTCCTCCGCGTCCTCGTCGAAGCGTTCGCGTGCCTGCTCAATCAGGGGCATCTGTTCGGCGGCCCACTGCAGGATCCCCTCGACCGGAGCCCGGAAGGTCTTCCCCAGCGGGGTGATCCTGTACTGGACTGCCACAGGACGGGTGCCCAGCACGACGCGTTCAATGATTCCATTGCGCTCAAGCCTGCGCAGCGTCGCCGTCAGTGACTTCGGTGTCACCGACTCAATGATCTGCCTGAGTTCCCCGAAGCGCAGCGGTCGCTCGCAGAGCTCATTGAGGACCAGAAGTGACCATTTGTCGAGCACCTGGTCCAGCAGCTCGCGGTGAGGAAAATCCACAGTGAAGCGGTGTGAGGCTGAGGCGGTGGTATTCGGCACGAGACCCAGTTTCGTTGAAGTGACTGTCGTGTACTAGGTATACCTGAGATACCACTTCTTCACACTAGGGAGCATCCGATGAGCGTCCACTTTTCCTCGCCCGCAGGACTCACACAGCCTGTCCCCTACCATCACGTCGCCGTCGCGACGGGGACCCGTCATGTGCACATCGCCGGCCAGATCTCACGCACAGCTGATGGGACCCCAGTGGCTCCCGGCGATCTCTCCGGACAGGTAGGCCAAGCGCTGCGCAACACCCACGCCGGCCTTCTTGGTGCCGGAGCTGGGTTTTCCGACGTCGTGCGTCTCACCTTCTACGTGACCGGCTGGGCCCCGGAGAAGATCGAGTCCTTTATGGCCGGTATATACGCCGTGGCGGAGGAGATCGGCCTGCCGCTTCCGACCCCACCTGCATCTGTCATCGGGGTGGACTACCTCTTCGAGCCCGATGTGCTGGTGGAGGTGGAAGCCACCGCCATCCTGGACTGACTGCTCGAAGGCATGCCCGGGAGCTTCCTCGAGAGCATCCACTGGGGAATGCACTGGGGAACGCAGAAGGGGCCCTGACCGGAAACGGTCAGGGCCCCTTCAACAGGGTGGGAGGGGGAACCTAGTGGTCCTCGTCCTCGTCCTTCTTCTCGACTACAAGAGTCTCGGTGGTCAGCACCAGAGCCGCGATGGAGGCAGCGTTCTGCAGAGCAGAGCGCGTGACCTTCACCGGGTCGATGACGCCGTCGGCGATCAGATCGCCGTAGACACCGGTCTTGGCGTTGAAGCCGTGGTTGGGAGCAAGCTCGGCCACCTTGGCGGCGACCACGAAGCCATCCTCGCCAGCGTTCTGGGCGATCCAGCGCAGCGGCTGGACCAGAGCGCGGCGGACGATGCCCACAGCGGCTGCGGCATCTCCGGAGAGTGCCTTGACGTCCTCGTCCTCGTCCAGCACGGAGAGGGCGTTGATCAGTGCAGTACCGCCACCGGCCACGATGCCTTCTTCAAGTGCTGCGCGGGTGGAGGAGACAGCATCTTCGATGCGGTGCTTGCGCTCCTTGAGCTCCACCTCAGTGGCCGCGCCGACCTTGATGACACCGATGCCGCCGGAAAGCTTCGCCAGACGCTCCTGGAGCTTCTCGCGGTCCCATTCGGAATCGGAGGCATCGGCCTGAGCCTTGATCGTGGCTGCGCGAGCATCCACGTCCTCCTTGGCGCCGGCACCATCAACGATGGTGGTGGCGTCCTTGGTGACGGTCACTCGACGTGCAGTGCCCAGGGATTCAAGGTCGACCTGATCGAGCTTGAGGCCCAGATCAGGAGAGATGACCTGTGCACCGGTGAGCACGGCGATGTCTTCGAGCATGGCCTTGCGGCGGTCACCGAAGCCGGGAGCCTTGACGGCGACCACGTTGAGCGTGCCGCGCAGCTTATTCACCACGAGAGTGGAGAGAGCTTCGCCCTCAACGTCCTCGGCAATGATGAACAGCGGACGCTTGGCCTGCAGGACCTTCTCCAGCACGGGGAGGAACTCCGCCATATTGGAGATCTTGCCCTGGTTGATGAGGATCAGTGGATCCTCCAGGACAGCTTCCTGGCGTTCGGGATCGGTCACGAAGTGAGGAGACAGGTAGCCCTTGTCGAACTGCATGCCCTCGGTGATCTCCAGCTCCGTGGAGGTGGAGGATCCCTCTTCGATGGTGATCACGCCGTCGGTGCCCACGGCGTCGAATGCACGAGCCAGGAGTTCACCGACTTCGTCGTTCTGAGCCGAGATGGCTGCCACATTGGCGACCTGCTGGCCCTCGACGTCGCGAGCGTTCTCGCGCAGTCGGCGAGTCACTGCGGCGACCGAGACCTCGATGCCGCGCTTGATCTCGCTGGGGGCTGCACCGGCTGCCACGTTGCGCAGACCCTCTTTGACCAGAGCCTGGGCAAGGACGGTTGCGGTGGTAGTGCCGTCGCCTGCGACGTCGTTGGTCTTGGTGGCTACTTCCTTGGCCAGCTGCACGCCAAGGTTCTCGTAGGGGTCTTCGACCTCCACCTCACGGGCGATGGTGACGCCGTCGTTGGTGATGGTGGGCGCGCCCCAGGACTTGTCCAGGACGACGTTGCGACCCTTGGGGCCGAGTGTGACCTTGACCGTGTCTGCAAGCTTATCGATGCCGGCTTCCAGAGCGCGGCGTGCAGCATCACTGAATTCAAGCTGCTTTGCCATTGGTTAGTGCTCCTTTGAGAGTGTGAGAATCAGATCGTGATGAGGTTCGTGAAGAGCCTTCAGCAATCCGTTCTTACTTCTCGATGATGGCGAGGACGTCGCGAGCGTTGAGCACGAGGTACTCTTCGCCGCTGACCTTGACCTCGGTGCCGCCGAACTTGGAGTAGATGACAACGTCGCCCTCGGAGACGTCGACGGGGATGCGCTTGCCCTTTTCGTCAAAGCGACCGGCGCCTACTGCGACGACCTTGCCCTCCTGGGGCTTTTCCTTGGCGGTGTCCGGGATGACCAGGCCGGAAGCAGTGGTCTGCTCGGCTTCCAGGGGGCGGACAACGATGCGATCCTCGAGAGGCTTAATGGAGACTGACACGTCAGTACTCTCCTTTGCGTGGGGTGGATTCGGTTTATCGACACAGGCTCTTTCCGAGCGTCCCGGTGCGTCCGGGGTGCTCGACGAGCCGAAATCTTCTCGCACGCCCTAGGAGTGGCCAACCGTCGTCGCGGTGCCGGATGGTGCCCCGTCAGGCTGATATCTGCGGGTTGACGACCCGCAGAGTAGCTGGCACCCGAGGGTATCGAGTGCTAACTGAAACTTTATAGACGGGCTTAGCACTCGGTCAAGCAGAGTGCTAAGCCTTCGTCTGCGGGCGGACTCGATTGGGACGTAGACTTGAGCCCGAGCCACCCGCTTTCACCCCGAGAGGTACCAACGTGACTGAAACCCATCAGGAGACGCGCTCGGCCGGCGGCGCGGAGCATGATCCCTTCGGCTTCGTCGGACTGACCTACGACGACGTCCTCTTGCTCCCCGGCGCCACCGATGTCATCCCGTCTGAGGCTGACACCGCGACCCGGTTCTCACGCAACATCATCTTGCAGTCCCCGGTGGCCTCGGCCGCGATGGATACTGTCACCGAGGCGCCGATGGCCATCGCCATGGCGCGCCAGGGTGGTATCGGCATCCTGCACCGGAACCTCTCCATCGAGGACCAGGCCCGGCAGGTGGATAAGGTCAAGCGCTCGGAATCGGGCATGATCAGCGATCCGGTGACGATCACCCCGGACGCGACGATCCAGGACCTCGACGAGCTCTGCGCCCACTACCGCGTCTCAGGTCTTCCAGTGGTCGACGGCGACTCCAAGCTGCTCGGCATCATCACGAACCGAGACACCCGCTTCATCCCGCGCGAGCAGTACCTGACCACCAAGGTCTACGAGAAGATGACCCCGCAGCCGCTGATCACAGCACGGGTCGGCATCCCGAACGAAGAGGTGCTTCGGATCTTCTCCGAGCACCGCGTGGAGAAGCTGCCGCTGGTCGATGACAACGGTGTGCTGCAGGGCCTGATCACCATCAAGGACTTCGATAAGGCCGACCGCTACCCGCAGGCCACCAAGGATGAAGAAGGCCGGCTGCGCGTAGGCGCCGCCGTGGGCTTCTTCGGTGAAGGCTTCGAACGCGCGATGACGCTCATCGATGCCGGGGTCGACGCACTGGTGGTGGACACCGCCAATGGTCATACCCGCGGAGTGCTGGACATGATCGCTCGGCTCAAGGCTGAACCAGCAGCTGCAGGCGTGGACGTCATCGGTGGCCAGGCCGCCACCCGCGAAGGGGCGCAGGCGATCATCGATGCCGGAGCCGACGCGGTCAAGGTCGGCGTCGGACCCGGCTCGATCTGCACCACGCGCATTGTGGCCGGTGTGGGCGTTCCCCAGGTCACCGCGATCTATGAGGCCTCGAAGGCGGCTATTCCTGCCGGTGTTCCAGTGATCGCCGACGGCGGCCTGCAGCACTCCGGTGATATCGGCAAGGCACTGGTGGCCGGGGCGGACTCGGTCATGCTGGGCTCGCTGCTGGCAGGCTCCGCTGAATCTCCGGGAGATCTGGTCTTCTATAACGGCAAGCAGTTCAAGGCCTACCGCGGTATGGGTTCCATGGGCGCCATGCAGACCCGAGGGAAGAACACCTCCTTCTCCAAGGACCGCTACTTCCAGGCCGATGTTCCCAGCGACGAAAAGCTCATCCCCGAGGGCATCGAGGGCCAGGTGCCCTACCGCGGCCCACTCGAGGTGGTGTTCCACCAGCTCACCGGTGGCCTGCGCCAGACCATGTTCTACGTGGGTGCGCATACTGTTGAGGAGCTCAAGTACAAGGGCAAGTTCGTCCGCATCACCTCGGCCGGACTCAAAGAATCACACCCGCACGACATCATGATGACGGTGGAAGCGCCGAACTACCGGCGCTAGTAAAGGAGCTGTTTTGAGCAACGAGATTCCCATTGGCCTGGCCAAAAATGGCCGTCGGGCCTGGGCATTGGACGATGTCGCCATCGTTCCGAACCGCCGTACTCGCAGCCCCGCGGACGTGAGTCTGGACTGGCGCATCGACGCGTACTCCTTCTCCACGCCCGTGATCGGTGCCCCCATGGATTCGGTCATGTCCCCGGCTACCGCCATCGAGCTGGGCAGGCAGGGTGGACTGGGCGTGCTTAACCTCGAGGGTCTCTGGACCCGGTATGAGAACCCCGAGCCGGTCCTCGCGGAGATCGCGGCGCTCGGTGCCGATGAGGTCTCGGCCGAGAACACCCGACGTCTGCAGCAGCTGTACTCCGAGCCGATCAAGGCGGAACTGATCACCGCCCGGCTTGCAGAGATCCGAGAGGCAGGCGTCGTCGTCTCCGGCTCACTGACTCCGCAGCGGACGCAGGAGTTCTACCAGACCGTGGTCGAAGCCGGTGTAGACATGTTCGTCATCCGGGGCACCACAGTCTCTGCCGAGCATGTGGCGCAGAACGGTGAGCCGCTGAACCTCAAGGAGTTCATCTACGAACTCGACGTCCCAGTGATCGTCGGCGGAGCAGCCGGATACACCCCGGCGCTGCACCTGATGCGCACCGGCGCTGCTGGTGTGTTGGTTGGTTTCGGCGGCGGTGCGGCGACCACGACGCGCCGTGCCATGGGCATTCGCGTGCCGATGGCGACTGCGATCAGCGATATCGCTGCAGCCCGCCGCGACTACCTGGATGAATCTGGCGGCCGCTACGTCCACGTCATCGCCGATGGCGGAATGGGTTCCTCCGGGGACCTGGTCAAGGCTCTGGCCATGGGCGCCGACGCGGTCATGCTCGGCACCACCTTGGCCCGCGCCGAAGAGGCACCGGGCAAGGGTTGGCACTGGGGACTCGAAGCCGTGCACCCGGACTTCCCGCGCGGACATCGCACCCGGGTGGGGACTGTGGCGCCGCTGCAGGAGCTGCTGTGGGGCCCCGCCCACCACACCGATGGTTCATCGAACCTGATGGGTGGACTTCGTCACGCCATGGCCTCCACCGGTTATGTGGACCTGAAGTCCTTCCAGCGGGTGGATGCGATCGTCTCGCCGATGGGCCAGCAGACCCGCTGAACATTGCGCAGGACTGGGTAGTATGCCGTGCATGACGCACGACTTGGGCCCAGTCGCCCGCCGGATAGTGGGCCTCGACGCCCTTATGTGCCTTGCCGCCGTCGGGCTGGGTGTCGCCGGAGGGCTCGCGGTCACAGCTCTCGGTGAGATGCTCGCCGCTGGATCGATCAGCGGCGGATCGTGGAGCTTCTTCCCGCTGCTCTTCATCATGATTATGTTCCCGGCGCTGTTGAGCGCAGCTGTCGCCGTCGTGGCGATACAGGTCTTTCGCAGGTTCTCACGAACTCCGCGGACCGCGCGATGGGAAGCTCTGCTGGGGGCTGCTGTGGTTGCGCTGGGCATCTCGATCGGGATCTACTCCTGGGGTGGCGCCGGGAGCATCCTCGCTATGGCGCTGACGGGCCTGCCCGCCGCCTTCCTGACCTGGCTGGGTCTGCGCAGATCCGGCGCGATCGCCGCGCGCAGGGCCGCCCGGGGTTTCTCCTAGAACTGTGGGGTGCCGCAAGGCTCACGCCCCACGACACCCCACAGCTCTACGATCTCCTGCCAGCTGGGTCAGTCAGCTCAGCAGCTGCCAGTTTCCTCCCAGGGGCCGTACTGATCGCCCGGCTCCTGATTGCGGGTGTACCACTTGGCGGTGTAGCTGAGTCCCTCGTGCACGATGGTCTCTCCGCCGTCGAACTGTGAGCTCGGTGCCCACTGCGGCACAGTGGCGTCGGCACATTCTGTGGGTGCACCGACCTCCGACCATGCGCTCCACGGAGATGAACCAGGCACCTGATTCTGCGTGTACCAGAGCGCGGTGTAGACCCCGCCCTCATAGCTCACGGTGTCTCCGTTGGTGTAGACCGCCGATGATTCCCAAGCCTCGTAGGCAGGGGTCTCGCCGTCTCCGCCATCATCGTTTCCACCGTCACCATCTCCGTCTCCGTCACCACCGTCACCGGGGGTTTCGGACTCGGGGATCACGAGATCCGCGACGATGGGATCGTGATCCGAGGAGCGCCACTGATCGGGGGCGTAGAGCAGGGTTCCCACGGAGTTATAGCGGCTGTACTCCAGGGCGAGCGGCTCCACCGCGTTGATGTTCCAGATCTGAGTCTGAGCCACATCGCCAGCGGCTGCTTCGGTGGCGAAGAGGTGGTCCAGAGACCCCACGGCGCCGTCGAACATGTAGCTGTACCCACCGGTCTCTGCCGAGAGGTTTGTGTACCCGGCCTCAGCGATGACCTGGATCGGGTCCTCCAGCTCATAGGAGTTGAAGTCGCCCATCAGGAAGAGCTTCTCGGTCTCAGCCTCGGTCTGAAGCGCATCGGCGAAGGCCACCAGCGCCTCGGCCTGGCGGACGCGGTCTCCGTTGAAGGAGCCCTGCCCGTTCGTGTCGGCATTATCGCCAGTGCCGCTGCCACCCTTGGACTTGAAGTGGTTCACGACGGCGATGAAGTTATCCTCGCCCTGCATTGCCTCACCGGATTCGTCCACGGCGGTGAACTCCTGTGCCAGTGGTTCGCGGGCATTGGAGAAGATCCCGTCGAGGTCCAGCCCGGCGAATGCCTCCTGATCGAGGTCATCGATTCCGTCTTCGAAGAGGATGCGCGAATCACCCTCGGGGGCGACACGATCGGTGCGGTAGATGAAACCGTTGCGGATCACATCTTCTTCGGCAGGGACTTCCTCCGGAGATTCGACATAGTCCCAGGTGCCGGCATTGTTCTCGGCGCCGTTGAGCGCCTCGACCAAGGCCGCCAGAGCACGGTCACGATCGCCGTCCTCGAAGAAGTACCGGGTGTTCTCGATCTCCTGAAGTGCGACGACGTCGGCATCGAGCCCACTGATGGCCGCCACGATCTTGTCTTCCTGGCGCTGGAAGCTGGCTTCACTGTAGGCGCCACGGGCATCGCAGTAGTCGTTGGTCGTGGGGTTGCCGTCGATATCGGTGTAGAAGTCACAACCTGCCTCATCTTCACCGAGTGAGATGAAGTAGTTCAGGACGTTGAAACCGGCGATGCGGACATCACCTTCGCGCTCGGCAGGGGACTCATTGCCTTCACGGGTGTTCTCGAAATCGGCCGGCTGGAACTGCTCTGCCGTCTCCGGGGTGAGCTTGGACAGCGGCTGCAGCCGCCATTCCTCGAAGCGGTAGTCCATGATCACATCGGTCTGCCAGATGACCTCCGCACCCACCCGGATCGGATCCTCCAGTGTGAGATAGGGGAGCGGCTGATCGCGGTCCTCGCTCCAGGCCTGCCAGGAGGTCGAGGCGGCGTCGTCGAGGTAGATCATGCGCTCGTCGTTCTGGGCTGCCAGGGCCTCAGCCTCTGGGCCTGGGCGGAAGGCCGACGTGGGGTTCACCAGCGGCTCATCGCCAAGCACGATGCCGATCTCGCCGTACTGATTCAGCGTGTAGTGATCGGTGACGGTGTAGGTGCCCTGAGGATCGATGAGCATCCCGAGCAGCGATTCACGCCCCTCAGCATTCTCCGGCACCTCGATGGAAGTAGGCTTCACGGCCTCGAACGGCTCATCCTCGATCAGGCCGAACTCATGATGCGGGGTCCGTGTGGACTCCGGGTAGAGGCTGATCTGCGGGGCGTCGTAGTAGACCTCGGCATCGCCGGTGAGCTCCACGTAATCGCCGACCTGAACACGCTCCTCGGCCACTGACCAGGGAGAGTAGACGAAGATCGCGTCGGAGGTGTCATGGCTGCTCAGATCCAGATTCCCACCCGAACCTGCTGTCTGGAGATAGAAGCCGTTGAAGCTGTCTTCAGCGGGGTAGACAGCGGTGACGACGCCGCGGGTCGTCACCGGGAACTCGGTGTCGTCCTCGTTGAGGGCCGCGTTGATCTCATCGATCTCGAGCTCCTCGGGATCCGTGGGATCCGACGGCTCTGGATCTGTGGGTTCTGGATCTGTGGGTTCGGGGTCTGTGGGCTCAGGATCAGAAGGGTCTGTGGGTTCTGGTTCGCCCGGTTCGGGATCGCTGGGATCCGTGGGTTCTGGCTCTGAAGGCTCTGGTTCTGCCGACTCACCCACGGTCTCGCCCGCCGCGTTCGTCGGTGAGGGTTCGCCGCGGCTGAAGTCTGCGGAGTTGTCGTCTGTGTCCAGGCCGTCTGCACGGCTGATCGACTGCGTGTTTGTCCCTGCCGTGGCAGGTGATGATTCAAAGGTGTTGGTGGTGCCGAATCCCAGCAGATCGGCGACGTTCTCCTGCTCGACCACCGATTCCAGCGGCAGGCCGTCCAGAGTCTCAGCTGTGGTGGCGAGGATGAAGGTGCCACCTGCGGCGGCGCCGATCGCCGCGCCAGTCTCTGCATCGGCGGCAGGCAGGTCAGCACCGTCGCCGCTATTGCCGCCACCCTGAATCAGGTAGTGACCGCCCGGCTGAATCTCTCCGCTGAGTTCCACTGTGCTGGTGGGGGCACCGGTGGAGGAGCGGGCGCGGTACTGCAGCGACCACTCCGTGAGGTTCACCGCCTGTTCACAGGTGTTCAACAGTTCGATGAAGCGGTGGGAGAGCGCTGCGGACCCGCTGCCTCCGTTGGGGAAGGCCTCGTTGATGACCACACAGTCAGCGCCGACCGGTGATTCGGGGGCGGGAGTAGTCGGGGTGGCGAAGGCCGGGGCGGGAGCCAGGAGAGCGGTACTGAGACCAAGGGCAGCGAGACCGCGGACCAGTCGTCGTCGTCCTGGTGGTGATGTATGGGTGGAAGAACTCATCAAATTGGAATCCTCATCGGTTCAAGGTGATCGGCTTTCGTGTTCACCATGGCGGTCACTTGAGTGCGGATGATCGAGCCGAGCGGCAGAGTGAGCTCAACCACAGCTCGGCCCAGGTTGAATCCAAGCATTCCCATGTGAACGCCGTGCTACAGGCAGGCAAATCCGCAAGACATCTCTCTGATCAGGTGTGACACGTCGGTGCTTCTCCACGCACCACTGCCGGGCGATCAACTGCGCGGGGCTCAACGCAGCACTGAAGTCTCATCGATATACCCCCTGGGGTATTATTTGGGTACATGCCAACCCTGAGGAGATCAAGATGTGCAGAGCCGTGACGTGTAAGACCTGCGGGAAGACAACCTGGGCTGGATGTGGCCAGCACGTGGATCAAGTGATGCGCGGTGTGAGCGCGAGCCAGCGGTGCCCGGGACATGAGCCCACGGCGCGCGGGGGATTCTTCGCTCGGCTCTTCGGTCGCTGAGCCAAGCCGAGGCGCTTGAGGCCCCAAGGGGGACAGGGCGATTCCGGACACAAAGAAGCCCGCCTGCTTGATCTCTCAAGCTGGCGGGCTTCGTTTGGCGGAGGATGGGGGATTTGAACCCCCGAGGGCGTGAACCCAACACGCGTTCCAAGCGTGCGCCATAGGCCGCTAGGCGAATCCTCCTGGCTGCTTCCCGCTGGCCTGCCTGATCGGCGCGGCCCTCGAGAGCAGACTTCATACTAGCGGAGATGCATCGCAGAATGCACATCGAGTCCCCGTAGGATGGATCACCGCCGCGAAGCAGGGTTTCTACATCAGCTGCCGAGCGATGCTGTACTGACCACGGCCAATGATTCACGCCCGAGCAGGAGGAAGCCATGAAGGCCGGACGATACGCGCCCAGTCCCTCGGGTGAACTTCACCTGGGAAACCTGCGCACAGCCATGCTGGCGTGGCTCTTCGCGCGCTCCACTGGGCGTTCATTCCTGCTGCGTTTCGAAGATCTCGACGCCGCGCGCACAGTTGAGGGAGCTGAGCTGCAGCAGTTCCAGGATCTTGCGGCCGTGGGCCTCGACTTCGACGACCAAGAGGGCATGGATTCGATCCGCCAGTCCGACCGCATGAGCCTGTACTCCGCCGCGATCAGGTATCTCAGTGATTCGGGCCTGACCTATGAGTGCTTCTGCTCTCGGCGGGAGATCCGTGAGGCCACCGGCGCACCGCATGTCACGCCGGGGCTGTATCCGGGCACCTGTCGAGATCTCAGTGATGAGGAGCGTGCGCGCCGTCGTGCCGAGCGACCCGCCGCGCTGCGCCTGCGCGTCGCGCACACTCCCGGCGGGGCGGCGCAGAGTTTCTCCGTGCGCGATGTCCTGCTCGGCAAGATCACCGCGGTGGTCGACGACTTTGTGATTCAACGCAACGACGGCGCTGCCGCCTACAACCTCGCAGTGGTCGTGGATGATCATCTGACCGGGGTGGATCAGGTGGTCCGCGGTGATGATCTTGAATCCTCCACACCGAGCCAGGCCTATCTGCGCGGCCTGCTCTATGGTGCCGAGGCCGCCGAAGAGGTCCAATACGCGCACGTGCCGCTGGTGCTCAATCTAGAAGGTCAGCGCCTTGCCAAGCGCGATGGAGCCGTCACACTCACCGATCTTTCAGAGCAGGGGATCAGTGGGCAGACCGTGCGAGATCTTCTGCTGACCTCGCTCGGACTGCCCACCGGAGAGCTCACTAGGGTGCTGGAATCCTTTGATCCGCTGGCCTTGCCGCGCGAACCCTGGGTGTTCCAGCCGGAGACGTTCTAGACCCCGGCGCCCTGTGCTTTAGATCCGTGGGCTCTAGGAACCTGTGCTCTACATCAGGGACGCAGCAGGATCTTTCCCTTGCGGCCCTCTGCGAAGTTCGCACGTGCGGCTTCGCGGACTTCCTCGAAGGGATACGTCGCTTCTGCGGTCAGTGTGATCGAGCCGTCCTTGACGCGAGTCAAGAGTTCGGTGAAGAGCTCCCCGCGGCGCTGTGGTTCCAGGGAGCCCATCACGCGGCTGCCCCAGAATCCCTTGACGGTGACGTTCTTGAAGATGATGGCGCCGGAGTTCAGTTCCATCGTGCTTCCGGCCATGGCGCCGAAGACCACGAGGGTGCCATCCTCGCCGAGCTGGGAGAGTACGTGGTTAGCGGCCTCATTGCCCACCGAATCGATGCCTGCAACGATTTTCGCGCCGCCGGTGATCTCGGCCACGCGATCTTCCCAGCCCGGCGTCTCGGTGGAGACGATCTGGGAGATGCCCTGGGAGGCGAGTTCCTCCACGCCGGCATCGCGGCGGACCAGTCCGACCACGTTGATCCCGCGGGAGGGGGTGAGCTGAGCCAGGAGGCGGCCGACGGCGCCATTGGCGGCGTTCTGGATGATCCAGTCACCCTCGTTGAGGTCCAGCCAGTCCAGAAGGGCGAGGGTGGAGAAGGGCATGGCCACGAGCTGAGAAGCCACTTCATCCGGTGCACTCTCATCCACAGGGATGAGACCCGCCGCGGGGGTGACGAAGTACTCGGCCCATACGCCGAATGTGCCACCCGTGGCGACTCGCTGACCCACGGTGAGGTTCTCGACACCTTCGCCCAGTGCATCGATGACACCCACGGCCTCGGTGCCTGCCTGGGCTGGGAGCTCTGGCTTGAAGCCATAGGAGCCGCGGATGGTCCACAGGTCGTGGTTGTGGACGGGGGAGAGCAGGGTGCGGATTCGGACTTCACCGCTGCCGGGCTCGGGAGTCGGGAGGTCCTCTACGTCGAGGACGTCCCATGGTTCGCCGAAGGTTTGCTGGGTGACTGCGCGCATTGTGAACTACTTTCCGTCGGAGGTTTACGCGGGGTGGAACAGGCGTGGTCCTTGGGCTATTCCACTCGTCGATGCCCTTCACTCAGGGCTTAGAACGTGTGTGATCGGTCCCACGTAGACTTGCCGCACCGAAGCCCATTGGCCGCCCAGCTGATCCACCCGCATCGCTGGCGCCGTCCAAGACCAGAAGGCGAGACCCATGCCCGAAGATACTCAAGATCAACTCACGCAGAACTACACCATCGGTGATTATCTGCTCGACCGGCTGGCCGAACTCGGACTCACCGAGCTGTTCGGCGTTCCCGGAGACTTCAACCTCCACTTCCTCGATCATGTGGTGGCCCACAGCAAGATCCGCTGGGTGGGTTCCGCGAATGAGCTCAACGCCGGATACAGCGCAGACGGCTATGCCCGCATCCGCGGCATCGGCGCATTCCTGACCACCTACGGCGTGGGAGAACTCTCCGCCATCAACGCCGTCGCCGGTTCCTTTGCCGAATCGGTGCCCGTGGTCCAGATCGTCGGGGCCCCGCCCAAGGAGACTCAGGCCTCGGGTCGCAAGATCCACCACTCCCTTGGCGACGGCGATTTCAAGCACTTCCTGCGCATGGCCGAGGAAGTCACCTGCGCCCACGCTGACCTGGACGCACCCACTGCCACATGGGAGATCGATCGGGTCCTGCGCGATGTCGTCTTCCGTCGCCGACCTGGTTACATCATGCTCGCCGCAGATGTGGCTGAGGTCGCCGCCTACCCACCTGCCGAGCCGTTGACCACAGACCTGCCGGTCACCACCCCTCGCGCCGTCGCCGCCTTCGAAGCAGCCGTGCGTGAATTCCTGCCCGGACGCAAGACCGCCGTGCTGGCGGACCTGCTGGTGCACCGGCTCGGGGCCACTGAGGAGCTTGCCTCATTCCTGGAAGATTCACAGCTTCCCTTCGCCACGCTGGCCTGGGGCAAGACGCTCGTGGATGAATCCGATCCCAACTTCGTGGGCATCTATGCCGGCGCCGCTTCCCAGGACCGGGTCCGCGATGTCATCGAGGGTGCCGATGCCCTGATCACCCTGGGCGTGGAGTACACGGATAACACCACCGCTGGTTTCTCCATGAATCTGGATCCAGCTCGGCTGATCGATGTCTCCCGCTTCGGGGCGCGAGTAGGCGATGAGGTCTTCACCCCCATCTCGCTGCAGGACGCCATGGCGGTGCTGCACCGAGTCACCTCAGAGCTCGACGACGTCGAGCCCATGCCCGCCGCCGCAGCTCCAGCGCCGCAGACGCCGCGTGAACCCGCAGCCGGGCCGCTGACCCAGGATGGTCTCTGGAGCGTGCTGGCCTCACAGCTGGAGTCAGCGAATATCGTCGCCGCAGATCAGGGGACGAGCTACTTCGGCATGGCCTCCCACCGGTTCCCGGCGAAATCGACCTTCATCGGTCAGCCCATGTGGGGATCTATCGGCTACACCTTGCCCGCGATCATCGGGGCAGGGCTTGCGGATCCAAGCCGGCGTCCCGTGCTGCTCATCGGAGACGGCTCAGCCCAGCTCACCATCCAGGAGATGGGAGTGATGATCCGGGAGAAGCTGCCGGTGGTCGTGGTGCTGGTCAATAACGACGGCTACACCGTGGAGCGGGCGATTCACGGTCCCAATGAGGTCTATAACGACATCGCTCCCTGGCGCTGGGAGCTGGTGCCCCGGCTCTTCGGTGCCGAGGAGGAGGACTATCTGTACCGCCGCGTCACCACCGAGGCGGAACTGCTCGAAGCCTGCCAGGCGACTATGAGCAATCGTGACAAGCTGGTCTTCATCGAAGCCATCACCGATCGCGACGATATCCCGCAGCTGCTCGAAGATGTGGCGAATGCGCTGAAGCGGTGACGCTGAGGTGACCTCAGCGTTCCTTCGCGGAGGCGCCCATTGGCCTTCGGAGGAAACACCGAGATAGGATAGTTCCCGGCCCCACGTGTGGTGTCATCCTGCTGAACTCCCCCAGGACCGGAAGGTAGCAAGGGTAAGCGGGCTCTGGCAGGTACACGTGGGGCTCTTAATGTCTCCGGCCGATTGTTCCCGCCGTTGAGCTTGAATCTTGCCTGAGCTCAGATCCCGCCTGAGCACAGAGAATCAGCCTGTGGGTGGATGAATCAGAGGCATCTGAGCTCTAGTCTCGGTTCATGACATCTGCGCAGATCACTTCATCGGAATCCCGTGTCCCGGCCTGGGTCGAGAAGCCCTGGGTGCAGGGAACAGCTGCCGGGCTCCTCACGCTGGTTCCGGTGCGGAAATATCCCCGATGGCTCCGCCAGACGATCATGTGGGTGCCCGCTGTGGGCGTGACCACAGTGTTGGTCACGCCGCGCATCTGGGAAGCGATGGCCGAAGCCGGCCGCAACGCCGCCGAAGAACAGGGCACGGAACAGGGGCCCGGTGTTGAAGAACAGGAAGCAGCGGAGCAAGAGGCAGCGGAGCAAGAACAGATGAATGACCCGGACTCTGCCCGGGAAGACATCACCACCCCCGATGAACCCGAGGACTTGAATCCGCTCCCGACTGCCCCGCGCGTCGCAGCCCGCTGGGGGATCGGATTGGCGATGGGGGCCGCGATGTATGGCTATATGCGTCTTGCCCTCTGGGCGGATTCAGCCTTAGAGGACAAGCTGCGCGACATGGGCGTCTCGCGTCCTCGAATCGTCCTCGCTGTGCTTGGCGGAGCGGCCAGCGGTGGCCTTGCCTGGGTCCAGGAACGTCACGCTCACACGACTGGCCACCACCGATCCCCGGCGCCGGATTCACCGGCAAGCTCCTAGAATCGAGGTCATGGATAAAGGGAGCGCCAGCACACGGACACACAGGATTCTTGTGTGGCTCGGAACTTTCGCGCTGATCGGCGTGATCACGGGAACAAGCTGGCTGCTCATCAATGGGACGCTGCCGCTGAATGTCTTTGGTCGCGGGGCGATTCCTGCCGGGGATCAATGTCCTGCAGGGACCCAGCAGCCGGTTGTCCCGGAGCGGGTGCAGATCTCAGTCTTCAACACGACCAACGAGCCGGGTCTGGCCAGTGAGGTGGCCGAGGAGCTCGGCGATCGCCGCTTCCGCGTGGCCGAGGTGGACAACGACTACTTCGCCGACACAGGTTTCGCCGGCATCATCAGGGTGGGAGACCGCGGCCTGCGCCAGGCGTACACCCTCCAACAACACATCCCGGGCACCATGGTGGACTTCGATGACCGTGATGACTTCTCCGTTGACCTTATTCTTGGGTCCGAGTTTCAGGAAGAAGGCATGGAAGAGGCCGGCGACGTCGATATGGTCCCCGGCCTCTTGCACTGCTCGGCGGAGTGATCAACCCCGCCGTCGTGAGTTCTTGGGAGCTACTGCGCGTTCTTCCAGCGGCGGGCAGCGATGAAGCTGCGTACACCCAGAACGATGTAGACCACCAGCACGATGACGGTGACCAGGGCCGAGATCACGGCACCTGGGTTGTCTGATTCCCCTGCAAAGAGTTCACCCAGGCTCATCAGCGGCATGATCATGCCCAGCGCGCCGAGCAGGGCGACCACCAGGGCGATGTGGACGCCGAGCTTGCGGTTCTTCATGGCGATGCCTCCGCTGATCAGCAGCAGCACACCCACCACTGAAGGGATCAGTGCGGTCATGCTCGCGAATTCGGTCGCCACGTAGCCCACGATGCCGACGACGACCAGCAGCCCGCCGACGATCATGGTCAGTCGCGGCATCGGGCTGGTGGGCGCGGCCGTCGTCGTCCGCTGGGTGGATGCGGGGGAGTGCGTGGGGGTCATGGGGTTCGTCATAGTGCTCCTCATCGGTGATGTACGGCGTGGATCCTGCATCGTGCTTCTTCTACACAGTGTAGAAGATCTGCCACGGTCGAATCTTCCGGGGTTTCTTCGAATGCGCAAAGAAACGCGAATCTTTGACGAAAAAACTCTGGTGCGGGGGTTTCGCAGGGGATGAACTGGGGTTGTCCCCGAAAAACGGTCCACGATTCAAAGGAGATTCAGATGACCGACACACTTACCTCACAGGCCGAGACCTCGCAGCCTTCACAGACCTCGCAGCCCGAAGGCACGCTCAGCCCCGAGACCAAAGAGGTCTTCCAGAAGAAGGTCGACGCGCTGCAGCAGGACTGGGACACCAACCCTCGCTGGGAGCAGACCACCCGCGACTATTCCGCAGCGGAGGTCATCAAGCTGCAGGGCAACGTGCAGGAAGAGCACACGCTGGCCAAGCGCGGCTCGGAGAAGCTGTGGAGCCAGCTCACCGCAGAGCACGCCGAAGGCAAGTACACGAACTCTCTGGGTGCACTGACCGGCAATATGGCAGTCCAGCAGGTCAAGGCAGGCCTGCGTGCCATCTACCTCTCCGGCTGGCAGGTTGCTGGTGACGCCAACCTCTCGGGTCACACCTATCCCGATCAGTCGCTCTACCCGGCCAACTCGGTGCCTTCCGTGGTGCGCAGGATCAACAACGCGCTGCTGCGCGCGGATCAGATCGACTACCTCGAGGGCACCCGCACCGTGGAGGACTATATGGTCCCGATCATCGCCGATGCCGAGGCCGGATTCGGTGGGCCTTTGAACGCCTACGAGCTCATGAAGTCCATGATCGCCTCCGGCGCTGCCGGTGTGCACTGGGAGGATCAGCTGGCCTCGGAGAAGAAGTGTGGACACCTCGGCGGCAAGGTGCTGATCCCCACCGGTCAGCATGTGCGCACGCTGCAGTCGGCCCGGCTCGCAGCCGATGTGCACAACACGCCGAGCGTGGTCATCGCGCGCACCGATGCCGAGGCTGCCACCCTGATCACCTCCGACGTCGACGAGCGCGATCAGCCCTTCATCACCGGAGAGCGCACCGCAGAAGGGTTCTATAAGGTGCGCAACGGTATCGAGCCCTGCATCGCGCGGGCCAAGGCCTATGCGCCCTATGCAGATCTGATCTGGATGGAGACCGGAACCCCGGACCTGGAGTACGCCAAGCAGTTCGCCGAGGCGGTCAAGGCCGAGTACCCGGACCAGATGCTGGCCTACAACTGCTCGCCCTCGTTCAACTGGAAGAAGCATCTCGACGACGAGACCATTGCGAAGTTCCAGCGTGAGCTCGGTGCCATGGGCTTCACCTTCCAGTTCATCACCCTGGCTGGATTCCACGCCCTGAACTACTCGATGTTCGAGCTGGCTCGCGGATATAAGGACAACCAGATGAAGGCCTATGTCGAGCTCCAGGAGAAGGAGTTCGCCGCAGAAGCCGAGGGCTACACCGCCACGAAGCACCAGCGTGAGGTCGGCACCGGATACTTCGATGCCATCTCCACCACGTTGAACCCCGAGTCCTCCACGGTGGCCTATAAGGGATCCACCGAAGCAGGACAATTCCACTGATTTACCGGCATTGACAAAGGAGTCAGCCATGAATGCACAGACCACGACTGCCATCGGAACTCAAGAGCTCACGAATCCGGCCAATGCCATCACGATCAACGGCATCACGCTCACGGCAGCCCGGGCGCCCCGGCAGAACGAAGTGTTCACTGCCGACGCGCTGACCTTCCTGAGCACGCTGCACCGTGAGTTCGGCCAGCCGATCGCGGAGCTGGACGCAGGGGAGCTGCAGCCACAGCGCAATTTCGTTCCGAGTCCCTTGGGGCAGAAGGAGCAGGCGCAGGAGGCTGAAGCCTCGTGGAAGGCACTGGTGGATACGTACCTGGAGAACTCAGACTGTGCCTTCGCGACTCCACGACGGCTGACCCGGTCTGAGGACCGGATCTTCAGTCAGGGCCAGCCGCTCTCAGCGGGACTGGTGGATTTCGCCCTCCATATCCAGCGGTGTGCGCGCCGACTGGTCTCACAGAAGCGAGCCCCCTTCATCTCACTGCTGGGCCTTGAGAGTGAGGAAGAGCTGGAGATCTGGCAGGAGATGTTCACCCGCGCGGAGGAGCTGATCGGCCTGCCAGCCAGCACGATCCGGGCGATCACCTTCAGTGCAGCAAAGGACGACGGCGGCGGCGCCATCCTCGTGGAGAAGCGCGCTCGCTAGGCAAGCGCCAGTTCATGGCATTACGCCGCTCCAGCGGCTCCCCGCTCGCAGATTCAGAACTGCGCCGACGCAAGATGTCGGCAGAGCTCTGATGCTGAGGGCGGGGAGTTGCGCCCGCATTGAAAGGGAATCGTGTGCCACATCACTCTGTAGACTTTCGCTCATGAGCAACGCTGTGCCGCAGCGGACGCCGATGTCCGCGAAGACATCAGCCACGTCTGTGGCTGATCCCGGCCAGCTGCGCCAGATAGAACGTGCCGGTGCCGCCGCAGCCGATGATGGTTTTGATCTGATCGCTCTGGGTCGCCGGGTTCGTCACCTGCGCAAACAGGCCGGGATGACGCTGGATTCGCTCGCGGATGCGCTCGGTACCGCGCCCAGTCAGCTCTCGCTGCTGGAGAACGGCAGGCGCGAACCCAAGCTCTCCCAGCTGCAGCAGCTGGCGAAGACTTTCGGCGTCAGTCTGGATGACCTCTTTGGCGCAGAGCCTCCCTCGAAGCGTGCGGCGTTGGAGATCGAGTTGGAGAAGGCTCAGCGCGGGCCGCTCTACGCGGCCCTGAATCTGCCTACGGTGCGGATCGGCAGCCGCCTGCCCATAGATGTCCTGGAGTCGCTGGTGGCTCTCCAAGGTGAGCTGCGCCGTCGTCTGGAGGAACAGGCTGCGACGCCTGAGGAGGCCCGACGGGCGAACACAGAGCTGCGCGAGGAGATGCGCGCGAAGAACAACTACTACCCAGAGATCGAAGCGGCGTCGCAGGAGCTGCTCGACGCCGTGGACCACCGTGATGGGCCGCTGTCCCACCACGTGGTCGCAGATATCGCCGCTCACCTCGGCTTCTCGCTGCGCTTCGTACCGAACCTGCCGGAGTCCACGCGTTCGGTCACCGATCAGAAGAACCGGATCATCTACCTGACGCAGGGCAGCTCGCGGGACTGGGATGCGCGTTCGGTGCTGCTTCAGGCGCTGGGGCATCAGGTGCTGGGCCATACCGAACCGGGAGACTATTCCGAGTTTCTCCGCCAGCGGGTCTACACGAATTACTTCGCGGCGAGCCTGCTCATGCCACAGGCCGCCACCGTGCGTTTCCTGAAGGAAGCCAAGGCTCGCAAGGATCTCGCCATCGAGGATCTGCGTGACGCCTTCGCGGTCTCCTATGAGTCAGCGGCTCACCGATTCACCAACCTCGCCACGGAGCACCTGGGCATCACGTGTCATTTCCAGAAGGTTCACGAGTCGGGGATCCTGCACAAGGCCTATGAGAATGATGGCGTGAACTTCCCCGCGGATCATTCCGGCGCCATCGAGGGGCAGACCATCTGCCGTCAGTGGACCTCTCGGCAGGTCTTCGAAGTCGATGACAAGTTCCGGTCCTTCCATCAGTACACCGACACGACTGTGGGGACATTCTGGTGCACGGCGCGGACCGAGGCTCATTCCTCCGGTGTGTACTCACTCTCCATCGGCGTGCCCTTCGAGCATGTGAAATGGTTCCGTGGCTCCGACACCAGTTCCCGGTCATCCTCCCGCTGCCCCGATGATCCCACTTGCTGCAGGCAACCGCCGCCGGAGCTTGCCGCACGGTGGGAAGGCCAGGCCTGGCCGGCAGCTCGAGCGAATACCCACCTTCTGGCAGCGATGCCGCAGGGGGCCTTCCCCGGAGTGGACACCACCGAGGTGTATGAATTCCTGGAACGCCACGCACGGCACGAGTGAACCGAGAACGGCAACGGAGATCTAGAATTTACCTGAGATTGTTGAACAATCGCAGGAACTGGGGCATCCTTGACTCAGCTCACAGTGAGACGTGGGCGACATCGTCCCGAGGAGGTTCACGTGCCACATATCGACCTGAACAGCGACGTCGGGGAGTCCTTCGGGAATTGGACCCTTGGCGATGACGCCGCCATTCTCCGGACGGTCTCCAGCGCCAATATCGCGTGTGGATTCCACGCCGGTGACCCGCTCACCATCAGGGCGACTGCCACCGAGGCTGTGCGCAATGACGTGGTCATCGGCGCCCATATCGGCTATCGAGACCTAGCAGGATTCGGGCGTCGGCACCTCGAGTGCTCACCCGATGAGCTCGCCGCAGACGTGCTCTACCAGCTGGGCGCACTTGAAGGGATCGCCGGCGCAGTCGGCTCGCAGATCCGCTACGTCAAGCCCCACGGCGCGCTGTACCACTCGATGATCTCCCATACTGGGCACGCCCATGCGGTGATCGACACGATTGCCGAATATAAGGAGAGCACCGGACGGGATCTACCAGTTCTGTTGCTCCCAGGTTCCATCGCGCTGGACTACGCCGCGGAAGCCGGGCTGCGCGGGGTCTCCGAGGCCTTTGCCGACCGTAACTACAACCCCGACGGAACTCTGGTCTCTCGCCGTGAACCCGATGCCGTGCTGCATGACAATGACCAGGTCGTCGAGAACATGCTGCGCCTGGCCGAGGAATCGGTGCTGATCGCCCGCGACGGCACCCGGATCGAGACCCAGGCTGAATCGATCTGCACCCACGGAGACACCACCGGAGCGGTGGCCATGGCACAGGCGGTGCGCAGCTCCCTGGAGAACGCCGGCGTGGAGATCCGTAGCTTCGTATGATCCACACCATCCGCGAGGCGGGGCCCCGCGCGCTCCTGCTGGAACTCGAGACACTTGACGAGGTGCTCGCCTGCCACCAGCAGCTGGCCTCTTCACCCCTGCCGGGACAGGTCGACGCCGTGGCCGCAGCACGCACCATCCTGCTGCGCTTCACCTCCCGACCAGCGCTGCGTGCGGCCCGCGAGGCGCTTTCACTGCTGGAGATCGGCGAGTTCTCATCCCAGGGTGCCCGGATTGTGGAGCTCGAGGTGATCTACGACGGCGAAGACCTCGAGGAGCTGTCCACACACCTGGGCATGAGTGCCGAGGCACTCATGAACTGGCACAGCGGACAGGACTGGACAGGTGCCTTCGGCGGATTCGCCCCCGGATTCACCTACTGTGTGCCGAGCCGCCAAGGATCCCAGAGCACAGGGGACGCCGTGGATGTCCCACGACGCAGCAGCCCGCGGACCGCCGTCCCCGCCGGCGCGGTCGCCCTGGCAGGAGAATTCTCCGCGGTCTATCCGCGGATCTCTCCCGGTGGGTGGCAGTTGATCGGGCATACGCCAGCCCAGCTATGGGACCTCTCCCGCGAGGAACACGGAGAATCACCGGCGCTCGTGAGTCCGGGAGATTCCGTGCGGTATAAACCTGTCACAGCCCACACCGTGACCTCATCCGCGACGGCCGAAGCTCCGGCACCGAGTCAGACAGCGGATCACCGTCCCGGCAAACCGGCTTTGAGCGTGGTTGAACCGGGACTGCAGACGCTGATCCAGGACCTAGGCCGGATCGGGCACAGCGACCTCGGCGTCTCCCGAGCAGGCGTTGCTGATGAGGCAGCCGCCCGCCAGGGGAACCGTCTGGTGGGCAACGGGCCGGAGGCCGCCGTCCTTGAGGTCCTCCATGGCGGCCTGGTCCTGCGCGCTGAAACGACAGTGGTCCTCGCCGTGACGGGAGCCCAGGTCCCGCTGTGGATCTCCTCGACGTCGGCCGACACGGTGCCTGACGGTACTGAGCCCATCGGTACTGAGCCCACCGACTCCCCGCCCACAGATTCCTCACTCGAGTCCAGGTCACGCCCGGCACCTCTCTGTGCCCCCTTCGCGCTGCTTGCGGGGGACACCCTGAGCCTCGGTGCCCCTGAGGTCGGACTGCGCGCCGTCGTTGCAGTGCGCGGAGGGATTGCCGCGCAGGAGGTGCTCGGCAGCGTCTCAGCCGACACCATGTCAGGTCTCGGGCCTGCACCACTGGCTGCGGGTGACAGTCTGTTCACCGCCGGTCCCGCTCAGCATGCGGTGGGTGAGCCTGAGGCAGTTCGCATCAGCGCAACTCTGGATGATGCTGATCCGGCCGAAGTCAGTGGCACCGGTTCCAGGACCCCCAGCACACAGCTGCGGTTCACCTATGGGCCGCGCCAGGACTGGTTCAGTTCAGAAGAAGCACGCCGCCTGCGGACCCAGTCCTGGACGGTCACCCAAGCGTCTAACCGCATCGGGATCCGGCTCGACGTCGGCCGCTCTTCTGAAGGTCACGATCCTGCTCCGCTTCAGCGACTCAAACAGGGTGAGCTCCCCAGTGAGGGAGTGGTCCGCGGGTCCCTGCAGATGCCGCCCTCTGGGACCCCTGTCCTATTTCTGAATGATCATCCGGTCACCGGAGGCTACCCAGTGATCGGGGTGGTCATCGACGAGGACCTCTCCATCGCTGCCCAGCTGGTTCCCGGCGAGGATATCCGCATGGTCGCCGTGGATCCGGACACGCTAGAACCACTCCCACTGCCGACCCCAGACGCCTGAGAGAAGAACCGCACCCATGAAGCGCATCCTCATCGCCAACCGCGGCGAAATTGCTGTCCGCATCATCCGAAGTGCCCGTGAGGCTGGGTACAGCGCCGTGGCCGTCTACGCCGACCAGGACGCCGATTCACTCCACGTCCAGCTCGCCGACGAGGCTGTGGCATTGGTGGGGACCACCTCCGCCCAGACATACCTGGATCAGCGCAAGCTTCTCGACGCCGCACAGCGGGTCGACGCCGACGCCATCCACCCGGGTTACGGATTCCTCTCCGAGAATGCCGACTTCGCCCAGGCCGTCCTCGATGCCGGGCTCACCTGGATCGGGCCGCGTCCCGAGACCATCGAGTCACTGGGCAATAAGGTCACGGCGCGCGCGCTGGCCGTCAAGGTCGGCGCCCCGCTGGTGCCTGGCACCGACGGGCCAGTGGAGTCGGCAGATGAGATTCGCGCCTTCGTCTCGGAACACGGGCTGCCTATCGCGATCAAGGCCGCCCACGGCGGCGGTGGCCGCGGCATGCGGATCGTCCGGGAAGAGACGCAGATCGATGAGGCCTTCGCCTCCGCCGTCCGCGAGGCGGAATCAGCCTTTGGCCGGGGCGAATGCTTCGTCGAACGCTTCCTGGACCGGCCCCGACACGTGGAGGCACAGGTCCTCGCGGATACACAGGGCAACGTCGTCGTCGTCGGCACTCGTGACTGCTCGCTGCAGCGGCGCAACCAGAAGCTCGTGGAAGAGGCTCCTGCGCCGTTCCTCAGCGATGACCAGCGTGCAGATATCCATCGCTCAGCGCGCGCGATCTGCGCCGAGGCCGGATACATCGGTGCGGGCACGGTGGAGTATCTGCTCAGCCCCGCTCAGGGCGATCAGCCGGGTCTGCTGAGCTTCTTGGAGGTCAATACGCGCCTGCAGGTGGAACACCCGGTCACAGAGGAGACCTCCGGTGTGGACCTGGTGGCCGAACAGTTCCGCATCGCCGAGGGACAGCCGCTGAGTGTCACCTCCGACCCGCAGCCCACCGGGCACTCCGTGGAGTTCCGGCTCAATGCCGAAGAGCCATCCCAGGGTTTCCTTCCGACACCAGGTCCGGTGCAGGTATTCGCGCCGCCCACGGGGCCAGGTATTCGGGTGGACACCGGCGTCCGCAGTGGTGATGAGGTCTCAGGAGCCTTTGACTCCATGCTGGCGAAGCTGATCGTGACCGGGCCAGACCGGGACACTGCACTGCGGCGTGCACGCATGGCGCTTGCCGAGATGCGCATCGAAGGACTTCCGACGGTGCTCCCATTCCACCGTCAGGTCCTGGAGGCCGAGGACTTCCTCGCCGCTGAGGGTGAAGCAGGTTTCCGCGTGCACACCCGTTGGATCGAGACTGAATTTGAGGCCGCATACGGCGAGGGCATGCGCGAGTCCGAGCACATGGCATCGGCTCTGCGTCATCGGGAACAGGGCATGCGCCGGACCACAGTGGAGGTCGACGGCCGCCCGGTCACGCTAGGGCTCCCAGGCGCGCTGTTGAAGCTGCTCGGCAACGCCTCCGGTGGCGCCGCTGCCGAGGACGCTGCCGGCACCACCGCTGAGAACGCGCCGGGAACCGTGGTGTCCTCACTCGCGGGAAGCCTTGTCAGCTGGGCGGCTGAGGATGGAGCTGAGGTCAAGGTTGGTGACGCACTCGCCGTGGTGGAAGCCATGAAGATGGAATCCACTGTGACCGCCTCACAGGAGGGAACATTCTCCCGTGCGGACCTTGCCCCGGGTGCTGCTCTGAAGGCAGGACAGGTGCTGGGGCGTGTGGAGTGAACTAGATTAGACTCATGACCGATGTGATGTGGGACTCTCTGGCCGCCACCGGATTGAGCGAACACGCCCATGTGCCAGAGCGGGTTGCTGAGCTTCTGCGCGGGGCCATTGCTGCGGGCGCCATACGCCCCGGGACCAAGCTCCCCGAGGTCCAGCTCACCCGCCAGCTCGATATCTCCCGGCACACTTTGCGCAGTGGGTTCCAGATCCTTGCGGCAGAGGGGCTCGTGGAGAAGCATCCGAATCGCGGCGTGTTCGTGCACCAACCCTCGGCGGCGGACATCGCGGAGATCTATCGCGTCCGACAGGTCCTTGAAGTGGGCGCCGTGCGCACCGCGGAGTTCCCGCCGGATGAGCTTGAGCAGCTGCACCGGATCGTCTCAGTGGCTGAGGACGCGCGGGAGCGCGGAGACATCCCAGGGATGGCTCAGGCGAACCAGGTCTTTCACCGCACCATAGCCGCCCAGGTCCGCAGCGCCATGATCGATGCGTTGATGGAACAGGTGCTGGCCCGGATGCGATTGGCATTCCACGCGAAATCCGAGCAGCCGAGTTTCCACCACGCCTATATCCAGCGCAATAAGGAGCTCGCGACGCTGCTCAGCCATGGGGATCGTCAAGCGGCAGAGGATTTCCTGGTGGAGTACCTGGCCGCGGCGGAGGCCGAGCTCCTCGAACATATGCAGTCCTAGGGTCACGCCTGGGAACATGACGCCCGGCTGCCGCTGGAGTTCCGGCTAGCGCCGTTCCACTCGTCGGTAGGGATCCGGTTGTGGCTTCTGATACGCGAACTCTCCGCCCTGGCGACCTCCATAGGGACGCCCGTGGTCGGCGTACTCCTCGCGAAGGAAGACGAGTTTCCAGGAACCGAGATCGACCCGTGAACCTGTGCGCAGCTTCACACCTGCACCGGGTTCCGAGCTCTGGCTGCCGCCCATGTATCCGTGGCGAACAATCACGTACTCATCGAACTCGTCGTGGATGATCTCCGCGTGAACGGGTTCCAGGCCCGCAAGCTGCAGGTCGGATGAGTCGGCGCTGCCGATCACCGTGGAGTCATTGACCAGGTTGAATTCCAACGGGCCCCCGACAGGACCCTGATCGGATTGGATCATGATCAATCGGGGACGACCCGAACCCCGGGCCGCGTGGGTCGTGGTGATCCGACGCCGGATCTTGCGATTGAACGTGGGCGCCGGTGGCCAGGGCGTGACCGGTGGGATGAGTGAGGTCGGCTTATCTGCCTCGCTGCCACTGGTACTGGCGAAACGCGGCAGCGCCTTCAAAGATCCCAGGCGCATGTACTTGGAGCGGGTGAGCAGCCGACTCATCACAGTGGTCTTCACCGCGCCAAGACTCACGATCTCGCCCTGCGGACCGATGACGGTCAGGCTCAGATCCCTCGCTGCCAGTTCTGTTGCGAATGCATCCGCAGAGCGGGTGATGGACCGCGGCATACCGTCGAAGAGAGCAGAATCCTCGGTCCGGACCTCAATATGGCGCCCATTGGCTGTGATGGTGGCATTGATGGGCGGGGATTCAGAGCCGTCTGCTTCTACCTGGGCGACACTGAAACTCAGGTCGATATCTAGGTGCATGATGCCGCCCTGCTCAGCTGCCGTCACACATCAGGAGCTCGCTTGATCGCTGGTGGTGACACGAAGGGTGCCGTTGAACTTCCACACAGCGCGAGGGGCGTCTGGGCCGATATCGCGGGGGACCTCCACGGTCATATCCTCCAGCGTGTAGTTCACTGCTGCCCCGCGGCCGGTGAGATAAGACCACATCTCCTGGCCCAGATCTGCCCAGTCGCCGATCTGATGGGGCTGGTTGCCTCCGGGGTTCACATTCTCCGAGGGAGTGGACTGCGTCATTGGTGCGTCTCCTGACCAGTTTCGGCGCCGCGACTTGCGATGCGCGGGATGTGTGAGCTTGCACTCAATCGTCATCTTCCCCTGGTCAGGGGCATTTGGGAAGGGTTAACGTGCCGCCCATCACAGCTGATCCCAGCTGGACACAGCTGAGCTCAGTCGAGTGGGCGCTTGATGCCGACGTAGACGGTGTTCGAAGAAGTCCGGGCCGTGAGGTGGTTGGGAAACTCCACGAGATGAGCCGCGCAATCGTCGAACACCGACTCCAAGATGGAGAAGAAGTCTTCATCCACCGGATCGTCGGACCAGAGCGTGAACACGCCATGGTCCTTCAGATGGTGTGAGAGGGCCTTCAAACCCTCGGCGGTGTAGAGGTCGGCATGGCTTGGGTCCAGCGTGTGACGTGGTGAGTGGTCGACGTCGAGCAGGATGACGTCATAACTCAAGGCGCCTGGCTCCGGTGCTTGCCGCACCACGGCGAAGAAGTCGTCGTGACGCAGGGTGGTCCGGGGATCCTCCACCAGCTGCGCCGAGACTGGAAGCAGCTTGCGCTCGTGCCAACCGATCACAGCGGGGAGGGCGTCGATGACATGAAGTCGCTGCACCCGGTCATCGGCGAGCGCCGTGGCTGCGGTGTAGCCGAGGCCCAGTCCGCCCACCAGGACATCAAGCCGCTCACCGGTGGCTGCGGCGAGGCCGATCCTCGACATCTCTTCCTCGGCCACGGTGAAGAGGCTCGACATCAGGAACTCCTCTTCGAGTTTCACCTCGTAGATGGTCGTGCCAGTGCCGGGTTCGGTCCGCCGTCGCAGGATCAGCTCACCCATCCGCGTCTGCTGGAAGTCGAGCTCCTCGAACCGTGCGCTCATGCTGCTGCCTCTCGTTGATTGCGCATTCATCCTACGCAGGGGCCCGCTGGGTTCAGGAGTCTTCGGTGGCGAACTGAGTCCGGTAGAGCTCGGCGTAACGGCCATCGGCTGCGAGCAGCTCCGTGTGGGTGCCGCGTTCCACGATCTGACCGGCCTCCACCACAAGAATCGCGTCAGCAGCACGCACCGTGGAGAGGCGGTGTGCGATCACCAGCGCAGTCCGACCGACCAGAGCTTCGGTCAGCGCGGCCTGGACGGCCGCCTCCGAGGTGGAGTCCAGCGCCGCAGTGGCCTCATCGAGGATGACCACCTGCGGCTGGGCCAATAGCAGCCGGGCAAGGGTCATGCGCTGGCGTTCACCGCCGGAGAGTCGGTAGCCGCGCTCTCCGACCACTGTCTCAAGCCCGTCCGGCATGGAGTGCACCACCGATTCCAACCGAGCACGCCGGATGGCGTCCCAGATCTCCTCATCGGTGGCGTCGGGAGCAGGCAGTGTCAGGTTGGCGCGGATGGTGTCGTGGAACAGGTGTCCGTCCTGGGTGACGACTCCAAGTGAGGCGCGCAGTGAGGCGAATGTGGTGTCGCGCAGATCGACCCCGGCGAGTCTGACGGCACCGGAGTCCACGTCGTAGAGCCGCGCCAGCAGGGCGGCGATGGTGGACTTGCCGGCGCCGGAGGATCCCACGATCGCCACTGTCTGGCCTGGCTCGACCCGGAGGTTGATGCCATGGAGAACCTCCTCGCCGCCACGCTGGTCCAACGTGGAGACCTCCTCCAGCGAAGCCAGTGACACCTTCTCTGCTGAGGGGTACGCGAAGGTGACGTTGTCGAACTCCACCGAGGCGGGACCGTCGGGGAGAAGGACGGCGTCAGGCTTCTCGGTGATCAGAGGTTTGAGATCGAGCACCTCGAAGACCCGCTCGAAGCTCACCAGCGCACTCATGACTTCCACGCGCGCGCTGGCAAGGGCGGTCAACGGAGCGTAGAGGCGGGTGAGCAGCAGAGCCAGGGAGACGACGGCGCCTGCATCCAGCTGTCCGATGATCGCGTAGAACCCACCGAGTCCGTAGACAAGGGCAAGGGCGAGGGCGGAGACGAGAGTGAGCGCCGTAACGAAGGTGGACTGCAGCATCGCGGTCTTCACCCCGATGTCCTGGACTCTGCGAGCTCGCTTTTCGAACTCGGCTGACTCCTCATCGGGACGGCCGAAGAGCTTGATCAGCGTGGCGCCGGGTGCCGAGAAGCGTTCGGTCATCTGCGTTCCCATGGCGGCGTTGTGGTTTGCTGCCTCCCGCTGCAGCACCGCTAACCGGCCACCCATGCGCCGAGCGGGCAGCACGAAGACCGGAAGCAGGATGAGGGCCAGAAGGGTGACCTGCCAGGACAGCGAAAGCATCGCGATGAAGGTGAGGATGACCATCACCAGGTTCCCCACCACGCCGGAGAGTGTGCCGCTGAAGGCGCGCTGGGCGCCGATCACATCGTTGTTGAGTCGGCTCACGAGTGCACCGGTGCGGGTGCGGGTGAAGAAGGCGATGGGCAGCTTCTGCACGTGATTGAACACGGCGGTCCGCAGGTCGAGGATCAGACCTTCGCCGATCTGGGAGGAGAGCCAACGGCTGAGAATATTGAACCCCGCATCAGCCACCGCGATGATGGCGATCAGGACCGCCAGACGGACCACGACTTCCACCTGCGCGGACCTGGTGATGGCGTTGACGACCTGACCGGCAAGCAGGGGAGTGGCCACTGCGAGTGCGGCGGTGACCACCGAGAGGATCAGGAACCAGATCAGCTTGGTGCGATGCGGGTACGCGAAGCCGCCGATGCGTTTCAGGGTGACCTTATTGAAGGGTCGCTTATCGTTCTTCGCGTAGACCATGCTGTAGAGCGATCCATATGCCGCGCGTTCCATGCTCATCTTCTTGACCCCATCACTTCTGATACTCCGCTGAACGCATCTGCACGCCGAGCGCACCCACCACAACCTCAAGGTGGTGCTGCCCATTCCATGCTCGCTGTGCCCTAGGCGCAGCGCCGAGGGCACAGTACAGTCTGTCGCATGAATGCTGCGGCTATCGTGTTGTTCCCGGTGGTGGGGATCGCCATCGCGGTCATTGTGGCCTTCATCGTCATTGCGGTGATACAGGTGATCCGTGAGCCCGGGCTGCCTCTGCTGCTCCGGGCTCTGTGGATCATCGTGCTTGTTGCCGCACCGGTGCTGGGGACTCTTATCTGGTTCGCGTTCGGGCAGGCGATCAACCGGCGCGTGGCCCAGGACATATGACGTCCATGTAAAACCTTGCGCGATTGTTCCACAATTCCTTGCCTGGATTGTTGAACAACAGTACTGTGAGCTGTGATCTACGGAACAGACCTGCGTCACACTGCACCGCTTCGCGTGCCGCAGGTGTTCCGCCCTACTGATATAACGGAGGGCTCCTGTGGCCGACGCCCCAACCCCCAACGAACCACCCTTACATGCACCGCATGCAGATTCACCGCAGCGCACCGATTATGAGACTGACGGTCCAGCGTCGAATGGTCCGGTGCTGGTCCGCACACGTCGCACCGCCCTGTTGGGTGCCATGTTCCTTATGGCCACCAGCGCCGTCGGTCCAGGTTTCATCACGCAGACCGCGACGTTCACCTATCAGCTGGGTGCAGCCTTCGGCTTCGCCATTCTGATCTCGGTGCTCGTTGATATCGCTGTCCAGCTCAACGTCTGGCGAGTCCTCGGCGTATCCGGTCTCTACGCTCAGACCCTGGGCAACCGCATCCTGCCTGGTCTCGGCTGGGCGCTCGCAGCACTGATCTTCTTCGGTGGGATCGTCTTCAACATCGGCAATATCGCCGGTGCCGGACTGGGCATCAACGCCATGACCGGCATGGACGCGCGCATCGGTGGCGGACTCTCCGTGATCCTCGCGCTGTTGATCTTCCTCTCCAAGAAGGCCGGTGTCGCCCTTGACCGGATCGTCGTCGCCTGCGGTGCGGTGCTGATCCTGCTGATGATCTTCATGGCCGTGACCACCGCCCCACCGCTGGGTGAGGCGCTGCGCCAGACCTTCGTGCCGGATCAGGTCGAGTTCCTGGTCATCACCACGCTGATCGGCGGCACCGTCGGTGGCTATATCACCTACGCGGGTGCCCACCGGCTGATCGCCTCGGGAAACACGGGAGTGGAGAACGTCAAGGCCATCTCGCAGACCTCGGTGCTCGGGATCGTCGTGGCTACCCTGATCCGCTTCCTGCTCTTCCTCGCCATCCTCGGAGTGGTCTCCACCGGCGCGGTCCTGGCAGAGGACAACGTCGCGGCTGATGCCTTCTCCGTGGCACTGGGAGAGATCGGTCTCCGTGTCTTCGGAGCGGTCTTCTGGGTTGCTGCGATCACCTCGATCCTCGGCTGTACGTACACCACGGTCTCCTTCTTGACCACGAAGAACACCAAGGACCGCACCAAGAACCTGTACTTCCTGGGCTTCCTGGTGATCACCACCGTCGTGTTCCTGCTGCTGGGCCAGGCGCCTCAGACCCTGCTGATCATGGCCGGCGCCTTCAACGGGACCGTGCTTCCGCTGGGCTTCGCAGTGATCCTCTATGCCGCGTGGCGACGCCGGGACCTGCTTCAGGGATATAAGTATCCCAAGTGGCTGCTGATCCTCGGCGTACTGGTGTGGCTGTTGACCATCTACATGGGCTACAGCTCGCTGGGCGGTCTGGCCAGCCTCTGGACCGAAGGATGATCCAACGCTCTGACCAGGAGCAGCTTTCCCCTGCCGCAGCCCGCGCACAGTTCCGTGCCGGGCTGCGGCGGCCCACCAGCGGTTTCAGCCCCGGATACGCACAGGCGAACCTGCTCGCGCTGCCCCGGGAGCTGGCCTTCGACATGCTCCTCTTCGCCCAGCGCAACCCGAAGTCCTGCCCGGTCCTTGGTGTCTTCGAACCGGGTCAGTATCAAGACGCCGGTGCCGGGCGAGCACTGCTCGCAGAGGGCGATATTCGCACCGATATCCCCGCCTATCGGGTCTACCGTGAGGGTGAGCTCGTCGCAGAACCGGATGACGCGAGTGAGCACTGGCGTGAGGATCTGGTGGCGTTCCTGATCGGCTGCAGCTTCACCTTTGAGGCACCGCTGCTCCAGGCCGGCATTCCGATCGCTCATATCGAGCAGGGCGTGAATGTGCCGATGTACAAGACTTCAGTCCGCTGTGAACCGGCGGGCCGACTCACCGGGCCCATGGTGGTCTCCATGCGGCCGATGCCGGCTGACAAGATTGCCGAGGCAGTGCGCATCACCTCGCGCTATCCAGGTGTCCATGGAGCGCCGGTGCATATCGGCAGCCCCGCAGAGCTGGGCATCGCAGACCTCGGAAACCCTGACTTCGGGAATCCGGTGGAGATCCCGGCCGGGTGGACCCCGGTCTTCTGGGCCTGCGGCGTCACCCCGCAGGCGGCTGTCATGGAGTCACGGCCGGAGCTGGCGATCAGCCATGCCCCCGGACACATGCTCATCACGGATCTGCCGGACGCGGTCCTTCAGGTGCCCTAAGGCTCAGACCGCAGCGGCGCCGTCGTCGGTTCCCGCGCCCGCCCCTGGGGTTCGGCGCGCCACGCCCTGGTGCACATCATGGCGGCCATGGACCAGCCAGTAGAGCACCAGCGACACCACGACGACGCCGGCGCAGGCCGCGTACATGAAGCGGTAGTCCGCGAAGCTCACCAATGGCCCCAGCAGCAGCGGGGAGAAGCCGAACCCGGCGTCGAGCATGATGAAGAAGGTCGAGATCCCGATGCTGGTGCGGTGCGCCGGCAGATCTGAGGCGATGATCGCTTGGAGCACCGGCAGCAGTGAGCCGAAGCCGAATCCCGCCAAGACCCCCGCTGCGAGCAGGACTCCCTGATTGGGCGCCCAGGCCAGCAGGACCATGGCGATGATGTAGAAGATCACGGCGGGATAGACCGCCCAGTTGTCCCCATAGCGGTCCTGGATCCTGCCCATGAAGAGCCGGGAGACCAGCACCGCGCCCGCGTAGATGACGAAGAACAGCGACGCCGCATCCACCATATTGAGACTGCGCGCATAACCGTTGAGGAAGGTCATCACGGAGGCAAAGCCGATGCCGAGCAGCATGGCAACCAGTGAGATCTTGAAGGCTCGCGGTTCGATGATGTCCCGAGGCCGCAGCGTGAGCTTCTCGCGCAGTGTGGTGCGCCACGGATTGTCCTCAGGCAGCCTCAGGAAGAGCGAGAACACCAGCCCGATCACTGAGACCAGGGTGACCGCCAGGAACATCGCCCAGAAGTCATAGCGCTGGGTCAGCTGGATCGCTGCAAGCGGGCCGATGGCAGGCGGCAGCGAGTTCGCGAGCAGGTAGTAGCCGGCGCCCTCGCCGCGTCGGGAGGCCGGGATCATGGCGAAGACCCCCGCGTTCAGCGCTGTCTGGCCGAAGCCGAAGGAGATCCCGTGGACCGCGCGCAACGCGATGAGCATCGCGTAGCTGTCCACCCAGAGATATGCCAGGCCCGCGAGCACGTAGACGATCAGGCAGACAAGGACTGTTCGGCGTCGTCCGAGGAAGTTCACGTATTTCCCGGCGAAGATGCGGGCGCCGAGGGCGCCGACCACGAAGGCCGAGGCGGCGAATCCAGCCGCGGTCTCACCGGCGGCGAACTCCTCGGCGGCGTAGACCGCCAACCCGGTGATCAGGATGAAGAAGACGGTGGCCAGCAGGAGGTTGATGACGATCGCCAGCAGGAAGTCCTTGGTGAAAAGGGGGTCCTTCGGTGTCTTGGGAATGTTCTTGGCGGCCATCACAGCCCGATTGTTTCATGGTTCGCAGAGGAAACGACCGAATATGCGGGTGCTGCCGTCATGGTGGAGCTCACAGCACGCAGGCTCCCGTATGGGAACCTGGTGTGATGATCCAGAACGTGCGGGAAGTGGGGCAGCGGGGCCTGCTTATCGAGGTCGGCGCGGAGCGTGACCGACCCAGCCTCTCAGCCCACCTTCATGAACACCCCCTGGCTGGCCAGGTGGAGGTCATCCCAGGCACCAGAACAGTGCTGGTAGATTTCCGCCGCCGCAGAGATGCCCAGGCCGCTGTCAAACAGGCGAAGAAGCTCAAAGTACGACGACGCAAGACCGCCGAGCTTCGTGCCGATGCCGCTGAGGCGGCAACGCCTCAGATTCGAGAGGTTCCGAAATCCTATGCGCAAAGTCCTGTTCTGGATGACCGAGAGGCAGTCGTCGAGGTGCTTCGTGCCGTCCAGGACGGGGGAGTGCTCCTCCAGGACACCGGACGCTACGGCTTCGGCGCCCAGGGTGTCGGCAGATCAGGCACTGTTGACCGCGCGGCGGGACTGCAGGCCAACAGGTTGGTCGGCAACGATGACTCCGCGGCGGTCTTCGAGGTCCGTGGTCAGTTCAGCGTGCGGATCTGTCAGACCTCCATCCTGGCGGTGACCGGCGCCGAAGTTGCCCTAGAGGTCATCACCGAGGAACCGGTGCCCATCTCACGGGGGGCAGGAGAGATGGCCAGAACATCCTCGCGTTCCCGGGTCGCCCCCATGCGCGCCCCGTTCTGGGTGTTCCCAGGCGAAGTCTTGCATCTGGGCTCTCCGAGTCATGGGGTACACAGCTATGTGGGCGTCTCTGGTGGACTCGATGCGCCCCTGCACCTCGGGAGCGCCTCCACGGACACCTCCGCCGGGATCGGTCCTGAACCGGTCCGCCCCGGTCAGCGCTTCGCTCTTCTCGGTGCCGCCTCACGATTCGTCGGGATCGCCTCGGTGGCACCCACGCCGCTGCCCCCGGTGGATGGAGCTACTGTGCTGCGTTATGTCCCTGGGCCCCGGGCCGAGCACTTCGGCACCAGACGTGCGAGTTCGGCCGGGCTGCTGAGGTTGGAAGGGCAACCCTGGGAGGTCTTGGCGGATGCCAGTCGCCTCGGACTCACGCTGGAAGGTGACGACCCTGTGCGACGCACCCAGGAGGATGAGCTCCCCGCAGAGCCGGTGATGCGCGGGGCGATCTGCATCCCCGCCTCGGGTCACCCACACATCGCCTTGGCCGAACACCCCGTGACCAGCAGCGACCCGACGCTCGGGGTCGTCGTGCGGGAGGATCTGGCGCTCGCCGCCCAGCTGAGGAGCGGCGCGGAAGTCCGTTTCCAGGCGGTAGATCCCGAAACGCTGGGCGCAATCCGCACTCGATGAGATAATGGCCGACGTCGCGCGCTGTCCGCATCTGGCAGCGCGCCTGTCTACTTCATCTTTCACCGAGGAGTCCACTATCGCTGCCGAGTCTTCCCCTTCTTCGACCAGCCCCCACAGCCCCACGAGCGGTGCGCCCGCTGAGGGCATGCTGCATGAGAACCCTTCCGAGCCCGAGACCCGCCGCACCTCGGTGCCGGGGAACCTCGTGCGTGGTGCGCTGATCGGTGCTGTAGAAACTGTCCCCGGTGTCTCCGGCGGGACCGTGGCGCTGGTCGTCGGGATCTACCGACAGCTGATCGACTCTGCCTCCCATGCGGTCTCGGCGGGAAAGACCCTGATCACCGGTCCTGATCGTCGTGCCGGATTCATCGACCACCTCAGGCTCGTGGAGTGGAAGATGATCATTCCGGTCATGGTCGCCATGGTGATCGCAGTCTTCACCGTGGCCGGACCGATGTCCGCCGCGGTGGAGACCTATCCGGTCCTGACCCGCGGCGCCTTCTTCGGCATGGTGCTGGCCTCGATCGCTGTCCCGCTCCGGATGGCGCTGCAGGACCGTGAAGGCCCGATCCGGCTCCGGCATATCCTCGCCGGAGTCCTGGCCGCAGCGGTCGTCTTCTGGCTCGTCTCGCTTCCCCCCACCGCGGTGGAACCCTCCTGGTACGTGATCCTGCCTGCCGCGGCGATCGCGGTCTCCGCCCTGTTGCTGCCTGGGCTCTCTGGCTCGTTCCTGCTGCTAACCTTCGGCCTTTACGAGCCCACCCTGCGCGCAGCCTCCGAATTCGATCTCGCATACCTCAGCGTGTTCGCCCTGGGTCTCGCGCTCGGACTGATTCTGATCGTCAAGGGTCTCAAGTGGCTCCTGGACAACCATCACCGCGTCACCATGGTGGTGCTGACCGGAGTGATGGTCGGCGCGCTGCGCACGCTCTGGCCCTGGCAGGATGAGGGCCGCGGGCTTCAGGGTCCAGGGGAGGACCTCGGACTGGTGCTGGCGCTGGGAGCCGCAGGGTTCGTCGTCGTGCTGATCCTGGTCCTGCTGGACTACCGGATGTCTCAGCGCCAGGCGCGCTGATCATGGCGGGTGCCTCGGCAACGAGCCGGCGACCGCGCGTGCTGCTGCTGGTCTCGGCGCTGCTGCACCTGCTTCCGGGCCTCAGCTATCTGCTGCTGAGCCTCTTCGTGCTCACGCCTGGGCAGTTTCAGCTCCTGGCGGGAACGGGATCACTGGCTGCGGGGCTCTGCACGCTCTACGCGGTGCGGGTGGCCTCACTGCGCACTGCCCTCAGTGTGCTCCTCGTGGGACTGGCGCTGGTCTCACCGGCGCTCTACCTCGGCGGTGAAGCGGTGGTCCGTGCCTTCCCGCAGGACAGCATCGGTCCAGGGCTCATCCCATTGATGGGTCTGATGCTTCACCTGGCGGCCGTGGCTCCTCTGGTGACCCTGGGGCTCATCTACGCCGAACGGCGCCTGCCTGCTACTGAGTGACTCGTCGGTAGACCTTTCGTGCGGCTTTGAAGAGCGCCGAGCGGGTGGAGCGAGGTTTGACGTTGGCACGCCGTGCAGCCGCCTTATGCGCTGCACAGAGGTATTCGTTGACTGCGGCGTCGCCCCCGTGTTCCAGCAGCTGTTCCTGAGCTTTGGCGAGGCGGTACCCGCCCAGAGCGCCGCGGTTATGGAGGAAGTAGGCGTAGCGCTGGTATTCCGCCAGATCGATCCGTGGGTGTGCGGCCAGCGCAGCTGCGTCGGCGGACTGCAGCAGGGTGCTCCAGTTCTGCGGCTGTTCGACCGATTCCCCACGGAGCGTCTTCTCCGCATCGGCGAATAACTGATCGAACTGTGCGATCATCTCGGGGCTGTAGCTGATGGTCTTCCTGACCTCTGCCCCTGAGGAGAAGGTGAACTCGCCGAAGTACGGTCCGTCCTCGGTGTCGTAGAGGTCGACCCGGACGAACGGTGCATCGGTCATCTTGGAGAGTTCGATGGCCCAGCGTGAGAGCATGACCGCAGAGCGAGGCACCACGGGACCCGCTGATTGAAGATCCTTCGGTTTGAAGGTGTAATCGCGGCCCTCGATGAAGGGCTTCAGATCGCCGTTGAGCTTCACCATCCTCGGGGGCGAGGAGTTTCTGTCGATCTGCGCCACCATGCCGATCTGACCTTGAAACATGTAGAACTTATAGTCGAAGGGCACCGCTCCGGGCTGGGCACCACGGAGGAACTCCTCGACTATCCAGGCAGGCTTCTTGCGGGTGAACCGCGCGGCAACCGCGTCCTGCTTCTCGCGAATCCCCGTGAGGGTCCACTCACGCAGAGACATATGGTCGAAGTATCGGTCCTCACCGATGCGTTCGAGGAGCATGACCCCCTTGGCCGACCAGCCATGAGCGAACTTCAGCGCGATACGTTCCCCAAGGACCTCTGCGGTGATCTGCTCTGTGGAGGTGAGAACGGAGTGCTGCTTCGGCAGGCCGATGTGCTGGCCACCGAGAGTCATGTTCTCCAGCAGGCTGTGGACGTAGGTCTTATTCGAGAGGTCACGGCGTTGCTGCGTCCCGCGCCTGCGGTATTCAGCCGTCACGAATCGCAGAAATGGTGACTCAGTACGAGGTTTTTCGAGTTTCATATATCTCTTCCAGTTCGCGACACATCGTCATGAGTCAGACACGGGGCCCAACGTCAGGATGTCAGGTTTCGATGGTACTGGGCACGGCCTGATGTTCAGGGCGTACTTCTCAGGAGCCCTCGGGTTTGGTCCAAATATGAAGCAGGTATCCATAAGACAGCTCCGTCCGTCCGGGGTGGCGGGCCAACCAGTTTGCTGCTACCTCAGCGGGGAATTCCATGTGAATGACCTGCTCCAGGTCGCCCCGATCCTTGAACTTCCACCCGCTCATCACCGGTACGGTGTGCGCTCCGCGTTGTTCCCACCACGTGGACGGGTAGCTGTCACGTCCCTGCGCAGCGGCAGGTGCACTCGCGCGCAGCAGAGTCGCAAACTCGCCATGCACATGGTCGTTATCGATCACGACGAGTCTTCCGCCGGGGCGCAGCACCCGGGCGACCTCCTGGAACCCGGCATCGGGACTGAAGCTCTCTGAGGGAAAGAAGTAGGCAAACCGTGCGTGGACGACGTCGACGCTCGAGTCGGCCAAGGGAAGGTGTTCTGCCGACCCGTGCAACACCGTGGCGTCCCCGGCGCGGGCGTGGGCGGTCTCCAGGAGAGCAGTGTCCGGTTCGACTCCCACAGTTGTGGCGGCTGCTGCGTATCGGGGCAACCAGAACCCTGTGCCACAACCGAGGTCCAGCAGCACCTTGCCGTCCCAGTCCGCGGCGCTGCGTAGTTGATCCCAGAGGATTCCCTCGGGATCGATCGCCAGGTTCTCCACCTCGTAGAGCGCAGGGTCCCCGCCCTGATTGGGCGCAGGGACGAAATCACCGAGAGTCATGGGGCTCCGTTCTCTTGAGGCTCGGCACAGCGCGGCAATGTCTTCGAAGCTCACAGTGTCTTTAAAGCTCACAGTGTCTTTCTTCGCAAGCCACTCATGGTGTCTCCAGTAGACCAGCTCCTGCTGTTGTCAGCGGGTTGTTTGCGGTGGTGCCGGGAAAGGTGTCGGCGCTCCTGGCTGAGCGCATCGCGAAACGTGTCTGAAAACACCGCTATGGCACAATGAGAGAAATTGAATCAATGCCATGTCCCCTGTGTGGGAGAGTCCGGCCAGCGTCCAGATCAGCGCAATCACAGCTGATACCGGCGCAGGGTCGGCGCCGAAGGAGCAATATCCTCCCCGGGAACCTCTCAGGCACTCAGTACCGTGCAGGGGTGGCAACTCTGGAAAGCAGCACCTCAGGTCCATCTATCTGAGAGTGCTCACCCAAGGTGCAAGCCGGATCTGACCCCGTCCCAGGACGGTGAAGAGCCGGTGAATCTCTCAGGTCCATTACAGAGCGGGGGAGGAACCCTCGCTATTTCCATGCCTGGAAGGTTCCTCTATGACCGTCACATCCGCAGTCCACAGCACCACACTTGCTCCCGATGCCACCGAGTTCTCGGCCCGGCACATCGGCCCCACCACCGAGACCGCCGCCACTATGCTCGGCGTCCTGGGGTATGACTCGCTGACCGATCTGGTCGATGCCGCGGTCCCCGAAGCGATCCGGCAGCCCGGACCGTTGAACCTGCCTGAAGCACTCACCGAGGCCGAGACGCTGGCAGCCCTGCGTGGATATGCGGAGAAGAACAAGACTCGCGCCCAGATGATCGGACAGGGTTTCTACGACACCCACACCCCTCAGGTGATCCTGCGCAACGTCTTGCAGAACCCCGCCTGGTACACCGCCTATACCCCCTACCAGCCCGAGATCTCACAGGGCCGGCTTGAGGCGCTGCTGAACTTCCAGACCATGGTCGCTGACCTCACCGGTCTCGACATCGCCAATGCCTCGCTGCTGGATGAAGCCTCCGCGGTGGCCGAGGCCATTCTGCTCATGCGCCGCGGCAATAAGAAGCGCGCCACCGCCAAGATCGTGCTTGATTCCGACATCTTCCCGCAGACCCTCGCGGTCGTGGCCGGTCGCGCCGACGCGCTGGGCATCGAGATCGAGATTGCAGATATCGCCGCCGACGGACTGCCCGAGGGTGAGATCTGCGGACTGGTGCTGCAGCAGCCAGCCAACTCCGGCGCCGTCGTCGATCACCGTGAGGTCATCGCCGAAGCCAAGGAACGCGGTGCGATGGTCACCATTGCCGCTGACCTGCTCGCGCTGACCCTGATCACCTCACCCGGGGAGCAGGGGGCGGACATTGCGGTCGGGAACTCGCAGCGCTTCGGCGTCCCGCTGTTCTTCGGCGGTCCCCACGCTGCCTTCATGGCCGTGAAGTCGGGCCTGCAGCGTCAGCTTCCGGGACGCCTGGTGGGTGTCTCCAAGGACGCCGAGGGCCGTCCCGCCTACCGGCTCGCCCTGCAGACCCGCGAGCAGCACATCCGCCGGGAGAAGGCGACCTCAAACATCTGTACCGCCCAGGCTCTGCTGGCGGTGGCCGCCTCCATGTACGCGGTCTACCACGGCCCCGAAGGACTCACGCGGATCGCGAAGCGGGTGCATGGGCACGCCCGGATGATCGCGACAGTGCTGAGCAAGTCAGGCAAGGAGCTCGTCGCCGAGTCCTTCTTCGACACGGTTCAGGTTCGGCTGGACTCCTATGATGCGGCCGAGAAGGTCATCGCCGCGGCCGAGGACGCAGGGGTCAACCTGCGCCGGGTCAGCGAGGACATCGTGGGTGTGTCGGTGGATGAGACCACGACGACGGAGCACCTCGCCTCAGTGCTGAAGGCTTTCGGTGAAGATCACAGCTCAGAACTCGCCGAGCCTGAAGAGTCCCAGAGCCATGCTTTCCCCGCGGAGCTGCAGCGCACCTCGGAGTTCATGACCCACCCGATCTTCCATGAGATCCACTCCGAGACGCAGATGATGCGCTATCTGCGCCGGCTCTCCGACCGCGACCTCGCCCTGGACCGGACCATGATTCCGCTGGGTTCCTGCACGATGAAGCTCAATGCGGCCACCGAGATGGAAGCCATCTCCTGGCCCGAGTTCGCCGGGATCCACCCCTACGCCCCCGCTGCGCAGACCGTGGGCTGGCGCGAGATGATCGCGGACCTCGAGTCCAGGCTCGCCGAGGTCACCGGCTACGCGGCAGTCTCTATCCAGCCCAATGCCGGGTCCCAGGGCGAATACGCCGGACTGCTCGCCATCCGCCAGTACCACCTGGCACAGGGTGACGCCGCCCGTGACATCTGCCTGATCCCAGCCTCCGCGCACGGCACCAATGCCTCCTCGGCAGTGCTCGCGGGACTGCAGGTCGTCGTCGTCGCCACGGCTGAGGACGGGACCATCGACATGGCAGATCTTCAGTCCAAGATCGCCGCGCACCCGGACCGGATCGCCGCGATCATGCTCACCTACCCCTCCACCCATGGCGTCTATGAGGCCGAAGTGCGCGAGGTCTGCTCCACGGTGCACGCCACCGGCGGACAGGTCTACATCGACGGCGCGAACCTCAATGCTCTGGTCGGTCTCGCCCAGCCGGGTGAGTTCGGCGGCGACGTCTCGCACCTGAACCTGCACAAGACCTTCTGCATCCCGCACGGCGGTGGCGGTCCCGGTGTCGGTCCAGTTGCTGTGGCCGAGCACCTCAAGCCCTTCCTGCCCAGCACCTCGGTCGGGGCCTCATGGGCCACCGGGGACCACGAAGGTGAAGGCCGCGACGGCGCGCCGGTCACCTCCACCCCCTTCGGATCCGCCGGAGTGCTGCCCATCTCCTGGGCCTACCTGGCGATGATGGGCTCCGAAGGTCTGACCAGCGCCACGGCACATGCGCTGCTGAGCGCGAACTACATCGCCGCGCGGCTCAAGGATCACTTCCCGGTCCTCTACACCGGGGAGAACGGGCTCATCGCCCACGAGTGCATCCTTGATCTGCGCGAACTCACGAAGCTCTCCGGCATCACCGCCGAGGATGTCTGCAAGCGCCTCATCGACTACGGCTTCCACGCTCCGACACTTGCCTTCCCCGTGGCCGGGACGCTGATGGTGGAACCCACCGAATCGGAGGACCTCGCAGAGATCGAACGCTTCATCGCCGCGATGATCGGTGTCCGCGCCGAGATCCAGGACATCATCGAGGAGAAGGTCGTCGCCGCAGAGTCACCTCTGCGACTGGCACCGCACCCTGCCGCCGTCGTTGCTGGGGACACCTGGGACCGCGCTTACCCGCGCGAACAGGCGGCCTTCCCGGTCAAGAACCTGCTTCAAGACAAGTACTTCCCGCCCGTGAGCAGGATCGACGGCGCCCACGGTGACCGCAATCTGATCTGTTCCTGCCCGCCGCCGGAAGCCTTCGAACTTCAGGAGAGCCCCGCATGAGAGAAACAGCCCTGACTGCCGCCCACGCCGAACTGGGCGCGAGCTTCACTGATTTCGGCGGTTGGAAGATGCCGCTGAAGTACAGCTCCGAGCTCGAGGAGCACCATGCTGTGCGCCGCACCGCGGGCCTCTTCGACCTCTCCCATATGGGCGAGATCAGGATCATCGGACCCGACGCAGCCACCTTCCTGAACACTGCGCTGGTGGGAAACCTCGCCGCGGTCAAGATCGGCAAGGCCAAGTACTCGCTGATCTGCCGAGAGGACGGTGGGATCCTGGATGATCTCATCGCTTACCGGATCGATGAGAACGAATACCTGCTCGTCCCCAACGCCTCCAACCGCGAGGTGGTCGCCGCTGCGCTGATGGAGCGCGCCGGTGCCCCCGGCGCGGACTTCGACGTGGAGGTATGGGACGAGTCCGAGGGCATCAGTCTGATCGCGGTGCAAGGACCGGCCTCGGAAGCCATCATCAGCTCCGTGGTGCGCGGCAACGAGACCTTCCTGGTGGAGGAGCTCGGGTATTACGCCTTCACCACGGTGACCATCGGTGGCGATGAGATCCTGCTGGCTCGCACCGGGTACACCGGGGAAGACGGTTTTGAGCTCTTCCTCCCCAATGACAAGGCCGGAGCGCTGTGGCTCGCGCTCCTGGAGGCCGGATCTGATCACGGCCTGGTTCCGTGCGGACTTGCCTGCCGGGATTCGCTGCGACTGGAAGCGGGCATGCCGCTCTACGGCAACGAGCTCTCCACCGAACGGGTCAGCTTTGAAGCTGGGCTTCCCGTGGTGTCCTTCTCCAAGCAGGAGGACTTCGTGGGACGCTCCGCACTGGAGGCCGCCAAGGCCGAGGGCCGTGGTAAGACATCAGGGCAGCGTCTGGTCGGACTCAAGGGGCTCGGCAGACGGGCAGGCCGCGGCGGATATCCCGTGCTTGCGGTGGAGGGTGAACGGGCCGGAGAGACAGTCGGTACGGTGACCTCTGGTCTCCCGAGCCCGAGCCTCGGCTATCCGGTCGCGATGGCCTATGTGGATATCGCCTTCACCGCGACCGGTACCCGCTTGGACATCGATCTGCGTGGCAAAGCGCAGCCCTTCGAAGTGGTGGACCTGCCCTTCTACCGCCGCGAACGCTGACCGAACCAGGATTCGAGACTTTCCATGACCATCAGCATCTTCGATCTCCTCAAAGTCGGGATCGGTCCCTCTTCCTCCCATACTGTGGGACCGATGCGGGCCGCCCGACGTTTCGTCATGGAAGAACTGGCTGATGACGAGGTCCTCGCGAGGGTCGAGTCCCTGCAGGTTGACCTCTACGGATCACTGGCTGCCACGGGGCGGGGTCACGGCACCTTCACCGCTGTTCTGCTCGGTCTTGAGGGCTGGGATCCTGAGACGATCCTGCCTGCTCAGGTAGATGACCGACTGGCCGCCATGGAATCCTCAGGCACCATCAAACTCGCTGTGCAGCAGCACGAGGGTGGCGGCAGGGAGATTCCGCTGCGGGTGGAGGACTTCATCCAGCGTCCGCTGACGGTGATGGACCGGCATACCAATGCCATGACGCTCAGCGCTCGTGATGCCGCGGGGGATCAGCTGGCGAAGGAGATCTACTATTCCATCGGGGGAGGCTTCGTCCTCTCCGAATCAGATGCAGTGGCCTCCGATGCCTCCCTGGGCGAGGCGCTGGCGGACCCTGATACCCAGGTGCCCTACCCGTTCACCACCTCTGCTGCCCTCATGGAGCACTGCGTGCGGTCCGGACTTCCGGTCTCCCGGGTCATGATGGCCAATGAGCGAGCCCTGTACCGGACTCGCCACGGCGGCACCGAGGAACAGGCGGAGGCAGACATCACCGCCCGCGTGCTGCACCTCTGGAAGGTCATGGAGGAGTGCAAGAACTCCGCACTGGAACGCGAAGGTCACCTTCCCGGGGGACTCAAGGTGCGCCGTCGTGCTCCTGACTGGCATGCCCGGATGTGGAAGGACGATCCAGGCCGGACCCATGCGTATTGGCAGGAGTGGGTGAACCTGGTCGCGCTCGCGGTCAATGAGGAGAACGCCTCCGGGGGACGGGTCGTCACCGCGCCCACGAATGGGGCGGCTGGAATCATCCCCGCCGTGGGGTTCTATGCAACCCACTACGGTCCCGGCGCGAGCTACGCGGGAGAGGAAGACCGTGAGGACATCGCGGTGCGCTTCCTGCTCACCGCGGCAGCCGTCGGTGTGCTCTATAAGGAGCAGGCATCGATCTCCGGGGCCGAGGTCGGCTGCCAGGGCGAAGTCGGTTCGGCATCCTCGATGGCGGCCGCTGGTCTCTGTGAGGTGCTCGGCGGATCACCCATGCAGGTGGAGAACGCCGCAGAGATTGCGATGGAGCATAACCTGGGGCTGACCTGCGATCCGATTGCCGGGCTCGTGCAGGTGCCCTGCATCGAGCGCAATGCCATGGCCGCCACCAAAGCAGTCAATGCCGCTCGTATGGCGCTGATGGGCGACGGCGATCACCGGGTCTCCCTGGACGAGGTCATCGTGACCATGCGCGAGACCGGCAAGGACATGTCCTCGAAGTATAAGGAGACTGCCCTGGGCGGGCTCGCGGTCAACGTCGTCGAGTGCTGAGTGACCTAGCTGAGTGACCTAGCTGAGTGACTTGACGGAGCGTGCAGAGCTAGGCGAAGGCCGAGTACCCGGTCAGATCCCGCCCGATGATCAGGCTCTGTACGGACTCGGTCCCCTCATAGGTGTGAATCGCTTCGATATCGGCCATATGACGGGGCACCTTGTTCTTGAGCAGAATGCCGTTGCCGCCAAGCATGTCCCGCGCGACCTGGGCGATCGCGCGAGCCTTCCGCGTGTTGTGGTACTTCGCCAGTGACGCCTGCGGTCCGGTGAGGGTGCCCGCCATGTCCCGTTCGGTGACCCGGCGTGCGTGCAGCTGCATCGAGGTCAGTTCCGAGACCATCCAGGTGAGCCGCTCCTGGACCTGCTGGAAGCTTGCAAGCGGGCGGCTGAACTGTTCGCGCTGCTTGGAGTAGCTCAGCGCCGCCTCGACCAGGGCCGAGGCATGTCCGACGGCGGACCAGGCCACTCCCAGCCGCGTGGCGAAGAGGACCTTGGAGGCGTCTTTGAAGTTCTTGGCGCCCGGGAGCACAGCGCTGGCAGGGACCTCGAGATCTTCATACTGGATCAGGGCCTGGTGGATGGCACGCAAGGACGCTTTGCCCTGAATGACCTCCGCCTTATATCCGGGTGTGTCCTGAGGAACCAGGAAGCAGCGAACATTTCCGTCGTGCGCGCCGCCCGAGACCCGTGCCCATGTGAAGGTGACGCCGCCTGAGGCCCCGTTGCCGATCCATTTCTTCGCGCCGTTGATGATGTAGGACCCGTTCTCCTCGTCGCCGATGAGCCGGGCGGTGGTCTCCAGTGAGACCGAATCTGAACCGTGCGTCGGTTCTGTCAGCGCGAATGACCCGAGGGTCTGAGCGGTGGCCATCTTCTCGAGATGCTCGGCCTTCTGCTCAGCAGAGCCGAAATATGCCAGGGTGCGCAGCGCGAGTCCGCCCTGTACCGCCAGCGCGGTGCCCAGGGAACCGTCGGCTCGCGAGGTTTCCATGTTCACCAGACCCGCCGCCATGGGGGAGAGGGTCTCCATGGAGACCTCGGAGACATCCACGCCGTCGGTGAGGAGCCCGATGGACCCGGCCTTGCGCACGAGATCCAGTGGGTATTCGGCGTTCTCCCAGTGCTGGGCCATCCTGGTCTCCAACCCGGTGGAGAACTCGCGGGCACGACTCCACCAGTTGCGGTCTGCTTCGGGAAGGTCATCGAAGACGCCGTAGTAGTCAAGGTCTTGTGCTGTGGAGACGTCGTAGACAGGATCCACGGAGGCATCGGGGGAGTGATGTGTCATGGCACACATGTTACTCGATAGTCACAAGAGCTGACAGCTTAGTTGATTTCCCAAACTGTAGACGAAAGTCCACTGGTGGGATTCCCGGTAGACCAGGAAAATTGAGTGTGAACGTGCAACAGTGGTGCACGATTCAGGGGAGAAGCATTGGCCTTGAGGCGCTCCGAGTTACGGTGCAAGGGTTCGGAGCAGAGCCTCGGCTGGTGTTAGTGCTCGGGCGGTGGGAACGGCACCGCCCGAGCCTCTCTGTTTCTGGGGACAGTTCGCCCCGCCCCGAGGCGCACTGTTGCCGGTTCACGTTGGTCAGCGCCTGCCTCCTAGCGGGGAAGACGCATCTGAATCCCCGACACCTGGACACTCCAGATTCCCTCGGCGGGAGAGCCGGCTTCGATGGTCCCCCCGAAGGTTGCCGCGCGATCCTCCATGCTTATCAATCCGGTGCCGGATGATGCATGTTTCAATGCGGGCGCTTGAGTGGGGTCCGTTCTGTTGGTGACGGAAAGGTCTACCGTGGCCTCTTTCACCTCAAGTTCGATCGTGCAGTCATTGGTCTCATGGCCCCGAGCACCATGTTTGACCACATTGGTGGTGCATTCCTGCAGGATTCGATACAGGCACGCCTCCACGGATTGAGAGATCGAGCTGAGGTCCCCGTGGATAGACGTATCCACCCTGAACCCCAGGTCTTCGAGCCGTTCGGTGAAGCGCTGCAGCCCGGATTCCAGATCCAGCTCAGGCGCGTCGCCGGGGCCGGCCCCGATGATGTTCTCGCGCTGCAGGACAAGAAGCACTCGGCGGAGGTCATGGAGGGCCGCGCTCGCGGATTGGGAGATCTGCGAGAGGGCAGCCGCGCGAGATTCCGGTGTTCCTGTCGCGGCGGCCACCTGCGTCTGCATAGAGATGACGGTGAGATCGTGAGCAAGGATGTCGTGGAGGTCTCGCGCAATGGAGCGTCGTTCCCCGGCAAGCGCCGCCTCGTGGGTAGAGCGCAGCTCCACGAGTTCGCGTTCCGCGGCCAGACGTGAGGCCAGCTGCTTCCTGGTTGCTCGCCCGATGAGGTAGGACAACGTCATCACGGCCCCGGAGAACAATCCGAAGCCTGCTGCAAGTACCGGGTCGCTCTGGATCAGACCTACATTCGCTGAGAGAGCCAATGCAAGGACCAGGTAGATCCTTCGGACCCACGGGGAGCAGTACAGGGCACTCAGCGCACAGAACAGCATGACCGAGAGCAGGGTCTCGAACTGGAAGCCGAGCTGCATAGCGATGAACGCGCCGGTCACCGCGGCCAGGGCACCTGCTGCCGGATGGAGCCAGAACAGCGCGACCGCGAAGATCCAGATCAGATAGCCGAACAGCAGGTCCGCGCTGAGATCCAGTGTGTCAAAGAGAAGCGCAAGGGAGAGATCGGCGCTGATGCCACCGATCGTGCCCAGTGTCAGCAAATTGAGAACTCGGCGGCTCGGAGTCACATTGCTCGAAAAGGTCACGCCCCAGGGTACGTCACGCCGCACGTCTGGAACGAGGAACTAGCAGCCGGTTGCCCTTGGGAATGCCCGGCAGAACACCGAGCGGAAGAAGCTTGCTGTTTCAAGGTTGGAGAGGTCAAAGAAAGTAATAACAATCGTAAGAGCTAGAGCTGACAAGACGGCAATACGATACGCGAACAATGCAAGTGACATTTTTTGTTCCCTTCAGGGGTTTACCTTCTAAGTTTCAATGTGTAAAATTAGACTAAGGTGTGCCCTGATACGGGTATAGTGGACTAAAGTAGCTAGTTTCAACTATCTCAGTCGAACGCAGGTATTGCTATGGCGCCGGGTGATACGCCGCAAGACAGACCCTGAGGTAGCTTTGACTCAGCACAGTGTCGCGCCGGACCTTAGGGCCGAGGAAGAACAGGTTCAGCCATGCTCCGTCTTGTAGTTGCAGACGATCACCCGATCATGCGGGCGGCCCTGCGCGCCTATGTCGATTCCGCCCCTGACATGGTGTGCATAGGGGAGGCCCAGAACGGCCTGGAAGTCATCGAGGTGGTCCGGGAGCTCAAGCCGGATGTCGTGATCATGGATCTCAAGATGCCGAAAATGGGCGGTGTGGAGGCTACCGCGAAGGTGATGGCCATCGCGCCAAAGACCTCGGTGCTTGCTGTCACGACGTTTAGCTCCGAAGGTCATGCCCTGCAGGCTCTCAATGCGGGTGCCAAGGGATACATCGTGAAAGACGCCACCGCTGAGCAGGTGCTTGAAGCAATTCGCCAGGTCCACGGCAGCGAGGTGCCGATCTCTCCCGACGTTGCCCGCAAGCTGGAGTTCAATGCCGTCAACGAGGCTGAAGAGTTCTCCCTGGCCCTCGCCGGATCAGACTATTTGCCGCGCATCCCGCCACGGGAGACCGAAGTGCTGGGACTGTTGGCGCGCGGTTTCAGCAATCGAGAGATCGCCACGCGCATGGTCCTCACTGAAGGCGCGGTCAAGGCGCATCTCGGGAGGCTCTGCGCTCGATTCGGGGTGCGCGACCGCGTCCAGCTGCTCATTCGCGCGACCCAGCTGGGCCTGATCGAACCACAGCTCGAGGACAGTGCCCCCGAGGGGTAATGCCGGGCAGGAGATCCGCTGATGGGCAACGGATCTACGGGCCGGTGAGGCTCAGCCACGCAGGCCACCCTGCCAGAGAGCGTCGAACGGAGTGTTCCCCGCGACCCGCTGGCGGATCCCCGCGGTCACGAATGCCTTCGCGCTGCGTGCCGCCTCGCGGGGCGTGGCGCCCTTGGCGAGTTCCGCAGCAACAGCGGCGGCCAGCGAGCAGCCTGCCCCGGAGACCGCGTGTTCTCCGACTTTCGGTGCGGTGAGCACTTCCATGCCCTCGGCGTCGACGAATACGTCCACGGCATCGGGACCCGGAAGCCGGACCCCGCCCTTGGCGAGCACGGCTGCGCCGGAGACTCGGTGGATCTCAGCCGCGGCGGCCTGCAGGTCCTCCAGGGTCTCCACCTTCATCCCCGAGAGCTGCTCGGTCTCAAAATGGTTCGGAGTCACAAAGGTTGCCAAGGGGAGCAACTCCGCCTTGAGTGCGTTGTCGGTGTCCTGAGCGTGACCCGGCTCCTGGCCCTTACAGATCAGCACCGGGTCCAACACCAGGTGCCGCGGCTTACGTTCCCCGACCGCGGTTGCCACCGTGGAGATCGTGGCCGGAGAGCCCATCATGCCGAGCTTGACGGTGTCCAGCGCCTCGGGGCCGTAGTTGCCGAAGATCGCCTCCAGCTGATCCGAGATGACCTGGGTCTCTACTGGAACGAATCGGTGGTTCCAGTTGTCCTTGGGGTTGAAGGAGACGATGCAGGTCAGGGCCACCATGCCGAAGGTGCCGAGCTCCTGGAAGGTCTTCAGATCCGCCTGGGCGCCTGCGCCACCGGTGGCTTCGGATCCTGCGATGGTCAGAGTCATTGCGGGAGTGGCAGTGTTCTCAGTCATTCTCAGGTTCCTTTGTCTCGAGATTCTCTGTCGACGTATCGGTGGGGCGGTCAACCCGGGCCAGCGGCTGCGCCATCCAGCGGCCAATGCCTAGCAGGATGCCCGCCGGGAATCCGATCAGCGGGATGAGCATCGGAACCAGCCCACCGGCCCCGGCCACGAGCACCACCGGACCGTAGAGCAGGCCCACCAGGACGTATCCCAGGATGTGCACCATCGGACTTGGCTGGTGCCGGTAGAGCCAGGTCACCAGCAGCGTGCCAGGGATGCCGACGACGACGGCCGCCGCACCGATCAGGGGGATCAGCGGCGCGAGGAAGCCATCCTCATCGAGACCGGGCACGAAGCCCAGCGCCAGGAGCAGACCACCCATGACTGCAGTGGGAACCAGCCAGGAGACGATCCACCCGGCGATGCCGAGGCGCAGAACCGGCCTCGGCGTCGTCGTCTTCTGCTTGGGAGGTCGTCTGCGACGGGTGGTCTTCTCGGGGGCTGGAGTTGTCATCCCCTTGATTCTACCGGCGAGGAGGTGTCCCGCTCAGCCGGTGTGACCGAGGTGGGCCAGCGCCTGCCGGATGAGACGTTCACGGCCGCCGAGAAACTCGGATTGGGTCTCGGGGCTCAGCGCCTGGTCAGGTGTGAGCCAGCTGAGCTCCAAGGCATCCTGCCGGGGAGAGGACTCACCGGAGACGGGAACGATATACGCCATGGAGACCGCATGCTGCCGGTCATCCACGAGTCCAGTCTCCGAGGGGTACGGGAAATACTCCGCCACGGTGAAGGGCGTGGGAGACGCGGGGATCTGAGGCATGATCATGGAACCGAGGTCTTTCTCGATATTGCGCAGCAGCGCTGCCCGAATCGTCTCTCGGTAGAACACCCGTCCGGAGACCACCGTGCGGTAGAACTGTCCCTCGGCGTCGGCGCTATAGAGCAGGCCCAGTTCAGTGATGCAGCCGAGCGGATCAAGCCGCACCGGGATCGCCTCGACGTAGACCATGGGAAGCCGGCGACGTGCCTCGTAGAGGTCTTCCTCGTTCAACCATCCGGGGTTCGGATCAGGGGTTCGAATGCTCATAGTCCCATCATGCACCACAACCGGTACTGGCGTTCGGCAGGTGTCACTTGCGCAGCTTCGGCAGGCTGCGTCGGCGGTGGTGTGTCAGTCGGAGGCCGTCTGGAAGTCCACGACGAGCCTGGCGGGATCGCTCAGGAGCTCCACGGAGAAGGGGACCTCCTCCTGTAGGCCGATATGGTACTGCGAGTGCGCCTCGAAGGGACCTTGGATGTGGACCTCCTCGAAGACCGCACCCGTGCCGCGCTCGTAATACTCATTCGTCTCAACCTGGTCCGACACCTCTTCCTCGGGCAGCCAGGAGGGTCCATTGATGTTGACCTCGAGTATGGACTCGCCGGCTATCTCGATGGGGTTTCCCCGGCCGATCTCAGCTGCGGAGTCCACATACTCCACGCGCCAACCCGGTTCGCCGTCGCCGCTGAACTCAAAGACCACGCGGTCGTATCCGTCGTGGATCCCTGAGCGAACATCGATGAGCTGCTGGTCACCGTCTCCCTGGGAGAGTGCCGAGGGGAAGCCCTCAGACTCTCGGGGCTCGGTGGTGAACTGGCCACTGGAGGCGGTTTCGGAGGCCTCCGAGGTGGGACTCTCTGCGGGGTCCGTTGCTTCGCTGGGGGAGGCGCTGGGCTCATCCGCGGCGTCGGAGCTGGGTTCCACAGTCTCTGGCGCGGAACTCTCCTGCGACGTCGCAGCTGATTCATTCCCTGCATCAGGATCCCGATCGGCTCCACAGCTGGTGAGCACCAGCAGTGCTGCGGTGATGGTCGCGGCGGTCAGACGGTTCGTCACGGAGCCTCCTGTACTGGGTATCAGATGATGTCTTCGAGCGGTCGTCCCATGGCAGCGCGGCGTTCAGCGTGGTTGATCTTATGCCGACGTGATTCGGTGGCGAGGATGACCACGAAGGCGCCCATGGCTGCGCAGATCGCGACCCATACTGAGGTGACCTCGGAGAGAATCCGGGGGAAGATCAGCCAGAACATTCCCCAGCCCATGCCCAGGGCAAGCGTGATCCGTCCGCGTTCGGTCATGGCGTAGTAGGCGGCGGCCCAGATGCAGATACCGAGCCCGATGAGGGCCCAGATAACGGCTGGTATTCCCGGTACGCGCCATCCCATGGCAGTGAGCCAGATGGACAGCGAGGACATGCCAGCAACCAGCGCCCAGCCGGCGAAGAGACCGGTGGTGGTATCCGCAAGGCGGCGTTCCAGTGAGGTGCGCGCGGTGCGGAAGGTGAACTGACGGATGGCGTCGATCAGAGCCAACGCTGCGGCCAGCGCTGCCAGGGCGGCCAGCGTCAGCATCGAGTGGTGCACTGCGGCGGTCCAGATCAGCATGAAAAGCGAGGCTGATCCGACCTGCCAGCCTGAACGTCGTTGCCGCGGTGTCGCGGTCTGCGAGGTGGTCCACTGGTAGATGGCGTGCGCCACGAGCCCCAGCACGATGAACGGCCAGAGCCAGTAGAAGTTTGCATGTGGCGAGAGCAGCGCGAACTCACCGGAATACCAGCCCTCGGAGTGCGTATCCAGCCCGTTTCCGCCCAATATGGCAGGACCTGAGGTGAACGCGCCGAACATCCACACCATGGAGATCACCGCTGCCAGTGCGCCAAGGCTGACGAAGATCTGGCGGTAGAGATCGCTGCGCACCGGTGCTGGATCTGGATCACGGGAGGGAAGGTTATAGGGCGGGATATAGGTGAAGAGATCCTCTTCGTCGTCGGCGAACTCGACGAACTCGCGTCCCGTGGGACGGAAGTTGGGAGCCGTCGCTGCCTCGATGGCAGCCGCCTTCTCCAGAATCACATCGCGTTGGCGCTGTTCATCCAGCGCTCGACGAGGTTTGGGCAGGGACAGCGGAGCTCGTTCAGGATCCTGGGCGGTGACAGGCTTCTGTGCCGCCGGTCGCGCGGCCGGGGATTCTGGCGCTGACGGTGACTCGAGCGCAGAGGGCGACTCGTGCCTTGACTCGGTCTCGGTCTCGGGCGCTGACGATGACTCGGGCTCGGGCGCTGACTCTGCCTCGACCTGCTTCTCGGTCAGCGGACCTTCCACGGCGGTCTCGGCAACGGGTTCCGGCAGCTGCTCGGCCGTGCCCGCGTGGTCCTGCGGCGGGGTCTCTGCGGAAGGTCGCCGGAAGGCTGAGGTGAGGCGGCGCGTGGCACCCATGAACTTCTCGTCGATGTTGTCGAAGAAGCTGCTGAGTCCCGCCTGCGTGTGCGAGGTCTCATCAAGGACGGGTTTGGCTGGGGTGGGGTGACTGAGTCGGACGCGCTGCGCCTCGGCTTCCGCGGCTGTGGGCTTCTCGGCCGGAGAAGGGGCCGGTGGTCCTTCAGCGGGGGCAGACTCGAGGTCGGGCTCGTGCTCGGTCCGCTCAAGATCCGTGGGCTCGGGGGCAGAATCGTCGGCAGGCTGGTCCGGATCCAGGTCCGGGGTCGGCTCAATGGCCTCATCCCGGTTGGCAGAAGCTGGGTGCTCAGATGCCGCGAGAGTGTCATCGGCGGCAGGCAGCGTCTCGGTGGACTCGTCCTGGGACTTCTCGGTCAAGCCCGTGTCCCCCTCTGGTTCATAGCTGGCGTATGCGTTCACTGCGGTGGATTCGGAATCCTCCGGAATAGGTGGGTCACGTTGCTGCCGGCTTCTGCTCGGCCCCCCGACGCGAACGATGCCTTGTCAACAGCACGGTAATTCCCAACCCCACCAGGGTACCCACAACGATGGCCGCTGCCGTGCTCGCCCAGGGTGGGAGACCCGTAGTTGTTCCCGTAATGTAACCTAATCCGACCAGCCAGAGGGTCCAGGTCAATGCGCCCAGCAGAGAGAGTGCGACGATCGCGCTCCCGCCCAGGCGCATGATGCCGGCGGTGGCCATGGAGGCGGAGCGCCCTCCGGGAATCCCGCGGATCAGCAGGAGCCCGGCCCAGGTCGTGGCACCGCCAGCACGGATGGAGATGCGCAGCATCTTGCGGTGCAGCCTTCGGCCCCAGTTCCAGCGGTAGAGCAGGCGTATGAGCTTGTACCTGAAGAGCAGGTACACGCCGATGTCACCCGCGAGGCAGCCGATGAAGGTCACCCCCAGCACCAGCAGCAGCGGGAAGATCTCCTCAGCCGCCATGGTTCCTGAGGCGATCACCATGACCTCCGAGGGGAACGGCGGAACGATCGCGGTGAACGCCACTGCCACCGCGAGCACCACGAAGTAGAACAGCCCCCACTCTTGATACAGCGCGGGATCGCCGAGGTCGTTGATGCCCAGGGCGATCGCGGGGATGGTCACTGCGGGGACTCCTGGAGTGTGCGTGGTGAGGTGAAGCTGCGCGAGACGCCATTGAGCGGATCGGTGAAGGACAAGGTCTTTGCCAGCAGCTGCAGCGGCTTGTCGAACTCATCGGGTGCGTCGTCAAGAAGTTCGGGGTAGAACCGGTCATTCAGAATACCCAGGCCCAACAGCGCCATGTGGATGCGCAGCTGGTGAGTCTTGCCCGTATGGGGTGTCAGCCGGAAATGTCCCACTTCATGGCCGGAGACGCTCGTGCCAGAAGCCAGCAGCTCCACCCTGGAGGAGGAGTTCGCACCGGGGATGGACTCGGTGCGGCGTTTGCCCTGGCGGGCTCGTCGGTCATGCGGACGTTTGCCCGAATGCTGTGGCTCATAGGCAGCCAGCTGTGAGACGACAACTCCCTTGGTCTTCTCGATCCTGTTGCGCACACTGAGCGGGAACCGTGAGCGCAGTGCCTCCGCGCTCAGCTGGGTTGGAGCGGCGGAGACGCACTCATAGGTCTTATCGACCTCGCGGTTCTCGAAGAGCAGCTGGTAGGCCCCGCGGGTGGCCGGTTCCTTGGAGAAGAGCACCACCCCGGCAGTGCCGCGATCGAGCCGGTGAATCGGGACCAGATCGGGGACTCCGAGCGTATTGCGCAACCGCACCAGCAGCGACTCCTGGACATAGCGTCCCGCCGGGGTCGTCGGCAGGAAGTGCGGCTTGTCCACTACGAGGAGATGTTCGTTCTCATAGATGATCTCTTCGCGCACCGGCAGCGGCACCTCGTGGCTCACCGACCGGTAGTACCAGAGGAACTCGGCGGCGCCGAGGGGCGTAGCGGTGCCCAGCGGCATGCCGTCGACGTCGACCACCTCGCCGTCGTGGAAGCGCTGGGTGATTCCGCCGTGGTCGATATGCCCGAAGGTCTCCAGCACGTAATCATGGATCGTCGGCCAGGGTCCGGTCAGGGGCACACGAAGGCGCGTGGCATTGACCCCGTTGCGCACGGGAAGCGGAGATTTCTGTGTCACAGGAATGAATGTATGCGATCAGTACTGGTCAGGGCGGTTCAGCCCCAGACCGGTGCCTCTGCGCTTGCTGTGGGCTCGGGCTGGCCCAGGGGCTGGTTGACCTGCCAGGACATGCCGAAGCGATCCTTGACCCAGGCGAAGTTGGCGGCGAAATCGTAATCGCCTGGCTCCATCAGGAACTCTCCACCTGGAGCGAGGCTGTTGACGATCTGGTTGAACTCCTCGGTGGAATCCACCACGACCGCGATCGAGACGGAAGGGGTGAAGCTGAACTGGTGCTTCATCAGGCTGTCCTGAATCATCAACACCTGCCCACCGATCTTCAGCTGTGCTGTCGCGACCAGGGGAACCGGCACGTCGATGACCTCATCGGGGTCATCCTCTTCGGCGAGTTCGCTCGTGGTCAGCTCGGTGGACGAGTGCTCGGTCGCGCTGGCCGCGTCGACCTCTTCCACCGGGATGCTGGCAGGTTCCTCGGCGTCGACCACGTCGTCGTCCTGACCGAACTCATCCTGGTCAAGATCCTCCGCGCCGAGGTTCGCTGCTGAGGGGCTGTCTGGGGTGGGGTTATCGGCTGCAGCCTGTGCCGGCTCATCGCCGGTGTCCAGATCCCCTGAATCCTCGAGGTCGGGATCGGCCAGTGCGGAGGCTCCAGAGGCTGGCTCCACCGTCTTTGGCGGAGTGGGGTCATAGATCTCGGTGCCCTCGGGGTGGTGCACGATCTCCAGCAGTTCGGCGTCAGGGAAGACATCGAGGTAGTGGTCGATCGCTTCTTGGGCCTGACCCTGGAACATCAGAAACGGAATGCAAAGAGTCATGGGATCAGCGTAACGGGAAATTCGTGTCCTGGGACCGCTGTGCGCTCAGGGCGTGAAGTTCCTCCGCGCGGCTCAGGGAGCGAAGCGCAATCCGGAAGGGGAGGAGTTGAAACCGGCATCGCGGAGCAGCTGTCCCAGCGGGTGAGTCAGTATCCGCTCGCCGTTGACCCGCTCCACCGCGATCCGTCCGGTCTTCGCCGCGCGCAGCGCGGGCACCAGGGCGCGGGAGATCATATCCATCACCGACTCCACCTCGGTGAAGAGCAACAGGGTCCGGCCGCCGCGTTCCATATACAGGACGAGTTCTCCGCGGTAGAGCACGACGACGGCGCCCGCCTTGCGTCCGGGTCGGTGCGTAGAACTCTCCAGCTCAGGCCAGTCCAGGGCCGCGCCATAGGGATTGGCCGGATCCGTGGCCGCGAGGACGACGGCGGCATCCTGTTTCGCGGCCCCCGCAGACTTCCCATTTCGGGAGTGGGCCGTGCCGAAGTCTCCACCAGCGGAATGTCCGGAGGTCTCTGCAGTGTCCTTCTCTGCGGCGTCTTCAAGGCGTTCAGAGATCCAGCGCAGCTGATCGATGGTGGCCGAGGAGGTGAACTGCGCTGCGCCGAGCTGCTCGATGAAATACCCACGGCGGATCTGTCCGGAGTCCTCGGCGGCAGAAAGCACCTTATAGACCGCGGCGAAGCCTCCCTTGGATGCTGTGCCCAGGCCAGACTGCTGCTCAGCCATCACCGAACCGCGAGTGACGACGCCGTAGCGGTCAAGCAGGATCTCGGCCCGAGTATGCGCAGCGAGCGTCGGCTCAGCGGATCCTTCGGGGACCAGCTGCCAGCGACCACCTGCCCCGTCGGGGCCACCACCGGATGCGCCGATCCGGCTGCGGTGCGATTCGGTGGCACGGCGCAGCGCCATGCGTCGCGAGGTGTGCCGGGGGCGGGCTGGAGTGGGCTGCTTCTTATGCGCCGTGGTGCCGGTAGACATGAATCTGCGCAGCGCGCTGAAGCTGTCGGGAGCTACCCGCCCGGCCCAGAATAGCTCCCAGAGCGCGCCCTTGGTGGTTTCTCGGGAGACGGTCAGCACTGGATCCAACTGGTCGTGGAGGGCCTCGATGAACCACGCGCCACCCCGGGTCAGCACCTCGAGGATGGCGTCCTGCAATGCCGTGGGGGTGAAGTCCTCGCCGTTGCTGCCCATACCTGCGCTGCCCGGCTGATTGAGCAGCACTGCGGCGTCCTCGCGTGGGTAGAAGGCTAGCCATCCGTCGTGCCCGCTCAGCGCACCCTTGCCCACTGCCAGGAACTCACCAGCAGCAAGGAGCTCATCCAACATGGCGGGCCGGTAGTCCGGGATCCGTGCCGGGAGGATGTAGGACTCCCAGGCACTGGCCGGTGCGGCCGCCCCGGAGAGCTGCCCGAGCGATTCTGCGAGGGCTGAGACGCCTGAGCTGGAGGATCCCTTGCCTCGGGCGGCGGTGATGCCCTGCCATTCCAGCAGGAATTGGCCGTAGGCAGGAGTCGGGACGGGTTCGACCTGGGCGCGCAGCGCGGCGAGGGATCGGCGCCGGATCCTGCGCAGCATCTCGGTGTCGCAGTATTCGACAGTCCCCGGGCGGGCATCGGCCGGGATCTCTCGGTCGGGCCGGAAGAGGCCCTCCACCACGCGGTGCTCATGGACCAACCGAGTCAGCGTGTCCACCACGACGGCGCGGCTCAGCCCCAGCTCGGCTGCGGCTTCCTCCACCAGGAAGGGTCCGTGGGTGCGCGCGAAGCGGCCGAGGAGATCCCCGAGCGGATCCTCCACCGGCTCCAAGAAGGCATAGGGGATGCCTACCGGCGTGGGGGTGCCGAGTCCATCGCGAAGGCGGGACGCATCTTCGATCGCGGCATAGCGCTCTTCGGTCTGCTCGGTCTGGCCGGTATTGTCTGCCTGGCCGGTCTGGCCCGCGGCGTCAGCGGCGCTCGTCTCCGGTGCTGCAGCTGAGCTCTTCCCGGAGCGCCACATCACGCGGAAAGCACGCTGGTTGGCGACCAGCGCCTCGGCGTGGTCCTTGGCGGGCTCGCCCTCTTCGAGTCGGGCGGCGAGCTGTTCGGCGGTCAGCGGGCCAAGCAGACGGAGCAGGTCTGCGACCCCTTCTTCTCCGCGCAGACGACGTGAGGGAAGCAGGCGCTGCGCGTACTCCTCGGACTCGACGATGATCGCGGCGTCGAGGAACTCACGCAGCTCGACCCGGCCCAGGAGTTCTCCCAGCAGTGCGGGGTCTACCGAGAGCGCGGCGGCCCGACGTTCCGCCAGCGGAGAATCCCCCTCGTAGAGGAACTGGGCGATGTAGCCGAAGAGGATGGACTGCGCGAAGGGGGAGGGCTTGGGAGTGGTGGTCTCGACGATCTTGAGCTTGCGCTGGGCGATGCTGCGCAGCAGCTCCAGCAGGGCGGGCATGTCATAGACGTCCTGAAGGACCTCCCGCATGGCCTCCATGATGACCGGGAAGTCGGGGTAGCTGGAGGCGACCTCCAGAAGCTGAGAAGACCTCTGACGCTGCTGCCAGAGCGGGGTGCGCTGTCCAGGGTTGTGTTTCGGCAGCAGCAGGGCGCGCGCAGCGGCCTCACGGAATCGTCCCGAGAAGAGAGCAGAGGAGCTGACCTGGGCGGTGACCAGGTCCTCGAGCTCATCCGGGTCGAACACGAAGAGCTCCGCACCTGGCGGATCCTCGTCCATCATCGGAACGCGCAGCACGATGCCGTCGTCGCTGGCCATGGCCGAGCCGTCCAGTCCGAAGCGATCATGCAGGCGCTCGCCGACAGCCAGGGCCCAGGGCGCGTGGACCTGCAGTCCGTAGGGGGAGAGCAGGACGATTCGCCAGTCGCCGAGCTCGTCCTTGGTCTGTTCCACCACCAGAGTCGTATCGCTGGGCAGCACTCCGGCGGCCTCTTGCTGCTCGTTGAAATAGCGCAGCAGATTCTCCTGCGCCCAGGTGTCCATCCCCAGCGCGGTCAGCCGTTCCGCCGTGGGGTCGGAGGCGCCGGCGTGGACCTCGCGGGTGAAGCGTCCCAGTGCGCGTCCCAGCTCTGCGGGACGGCCGAAGCCATCACCGCGCCAGAAGGGGAGGGACGCTGGTTGCCCGAAGGCGGGGGAGACCAGCACCCGGTCGAAGGTGATCTCCTCGATCCGCCAGCTCGTGGCGCCCAGCGCGAAGACATCTCCGATCCGTGATTCGTAGACCATCTCCTCATCGAGCTCACCGACCCGACGTCCGCCGGATCGTGCCGAACCGGAATCTTCTCCCCCGGCGAGGTAGACCCCGAAGAGACCACGGTCGGGGATCGTGCCGCCGGAGGTCACGGCGATCCGCTGGGCACCGGGGCGGCCCGTGATGGTGCCGGCGTCGCGGTCCCAGATCACCCTGGGTCGAAGCTCTGCGAATCGGTCCGAGGGGTACTTGCCTGCCAGCAGGTCAAGGGTGGCCTCATAGGCGGAGCGCGGAAGGGTTGCGAAGGGAGCGCTGCGGCGCAGGGTCTCGAACCAGGTCTCCACATCAAGGGCATCCATGGCGGAGGCGGCCACGGTCTGCTGGGCGAGGATATCGAGCGGATTGCGAGGAATGTGCAGAGCTTCGATCTGCCCGGCCAGCATGCGCTCCACGATCACCGCGGTGCTCACCAGGTCTCCACGGTGCTTGGGGAAGAACCAGCCCACGGAGACCTCGCCCACCTGGTGACCCGCGCGGCCGATGCGCTGGAGTCCGGCGGAGACAGCGAAGGGAGCCTCCACCTGGATGACCAGGTCTACGGCGCCCATATCGATGCCGAGTTCCAGCGAGGAGGTCGCGACCACACAGCGCAGATGGCCTGATTTCAGGGCTTCCTCAGTGAGTTTGCGCTGTTCCTTGGAGACCGAGCCGTGGTGTGAGCGCGCCAGGGGGGCGGACTGCTGGTTCTCGGCGTCCTGCGCGAAGGCGTCATCTCCGGCCGAGCGATCTCCGACGGCGCGCCGGGCGTCGTCGTCGCTGCCTGGTTCCTCCGGCGGCTGGCGCTCGGACCAGATCTCATTGATCCGTCCGGTGAGCTTTTCAGCGAGCCGGCGGGAGTTCACGAAGACGATCGTGGAGCGGTTCTCGGTGACAAGATCCACAATGCGGTGCTCCACATGCGGCCAGATGCTCGGCTGCAGCGGCTGGTCGCTGAGCACCGAGTCATCCGGTGCGAAATCGGCGAGCACATCGGAGAGAACCTTCGGCTGCCCGTCTTCCGCGGAGTCTCCCGAGTCGTGCTTCTGTGAGTTGGGGGCTGTGGGGAAGGGCGTCGCGCTCTGCGGAGGAGCGGTGCTGGGGGATGCGAGATCCTCCACCGGGACCGAGACCGTGATGTCCCATTTCTTCTCGGACTTTGGCGCGACGATCTCCACACTGGCCGAGCCGCCCAGGAATCGCGCGACCTCTTCTCGCGGCTCCACCGTGGCGGAGAGTCCGATCCGCTGGGCGGGAGCGTCGAGCAGATTGTTCAGCCGCTCCAGAGAGACGGCCAGGTGGGCTCCGCGCTTGGTGCCCGCCAGCGCGTGGACCTCATCGATGATCACCGTCTTGATCCCGGCCAGCGTGCTGCGTGCCTGGGAGGTCAGCATCAGGTAGAGCGATTCGGGGGTGGTGATCAGGATCTGCGGGGGCTTCCGCACGAGGTCGCGGCGTTCCTTGGGCGTGGAGTCTCCGGTGCGCACCCCGACCGTGATCTCCGCGGGCTCTTCTGCGATGCCCTCGGCGGCGAGGCGCCGGGCGGTGTGCGCGATGCCCACCAGTGGGCTGCGCAGGTTGCGTTCGATGTCCACGCCGAGCGCTTTCAGCGGGGAGATGTAGAGGACCGAGGTGCCTTCCGTGGGTTCCGCGAAGAGCCGGTCGATTGACCAGAGGAAGGCGGAAAGGGTCTTGCCGGAACCAGTGGGCGCGACCACCAGGGCGTTCTTTCCCTGCGCGACGGCGTTCCACGCCCCGGCCTGAGCTGCGGTGGGCTGCCCGAAGGATGCTTGGAACCAACGCCGGGTGGGCTCGGTGAAAGGTTCCAGGGCGGTCATGGTCTTACTCTAAATGGCGGCACGGACCTGGACCGACGCCCACAAGAGCCCGCGGCGCGACCTACCCCTCATCCCTGGGGCGTAAACGGGTGTAATAATTCCGCGCAAGAGGTCCATTCCGCCTGTTTTCGCCCCAGGGATGCCGGTCCCTCAGGCGTAGCGCGCTGCACAGTTCAGCGGGCGAAGCGCAGGATGTCCTCGCGGCGCAGCGGCCGGTTGAACAGCGGTCCATCGGGTTCCATGATGCGTCCCGCTGCCAGGGATCCGACCGAGACCGGGTCAAAGCCCATCCGCATCAGCAGTCCCATCACCAATCCGCGGGCGGAGTCGTCGTCTCCTGCCACTGCAAGCGCTCGGCGTTGGGACATGTCCGCGGTGGGTTGGGCGCCGTCGTCGAAATCTGCGTGGGCAATGTGGTTCAGCGCCTTGACCACCCGTGCGCTGCGGAACTGCCCGGCCAGCGCCATGGAGGTGGGGAGCTGTTCGTCCACTGCGGCTTGCAACCAGCTCGGGAGCAGCTCATCGGTCCAGGTGTTCGTCGCATCTATGAGCACCGTGCCCGCAACCCAGTCCGGGTCCACTTCCTCGAGCTCTTCCTGCGGAACTGCGAGGATGACGATCCCACTGGAATCCCGTGCGCGCAGAGCGATGTCTTCAGCGTCTACCGGGACCGCGCCGGGGGCGTAGATCTTGAGGTGATGCTGCAGCGCCCGGGGTGGCCGGGTGGAGGCGATGTCCACCGCGATTCCGGCCCGGAGGAGCGTGCGCGCGAACGCAGTGCCGGCCCGCCCGGCGCCGAGAACGCCGACGATGGCTTCGGGCTCAGACATGGTGATAGGACCGTCCCGCGGAGATCTCCTGGGCACGGTAGACCTGCTCGGCGAGCAGCATGCGCACCAGCTGATGAGGGAAGACCAGTTTGGAGAGCGACCAGACGAAATCCGCGCGCTGCTGCAGCTCATCGGTGACTCCGTAGGCGCCGCCGATGACCACGACGATATGTTCGCCACGGTCGAAGCTGCCCTGCAGGTGCGCGGCCAGGCCGGGGGAGCTGACGTTTGTGCCTCGTTCATCGAGGAGGATCACGTGGTCATTGGGCTTCAGCGCCGCCGCGATCCGTTGGGACTCCTCCTGGCGGGCCGCGTCGAGTTCGCGGGAGGAATGCGGGAGCAGCTTCCAGTCCAGGTCGTAGGGCTTGCGGAGCCGCTTGGCATAGCGCTCGATTCCCTCCACAGCCCATTTCTCATGCTTCTTGCCGATGGCCAGGGCAGTGATGCTCATGCGCCCGAGACTACCGGCAACCTTAGGATGGAGCCCATGTCTGCACAGTTTCACATTGCCCCGGTGGCCGAGATGAACCCGATCTCGCTGTATCGATTGCTCCAGCTCAGAACGGATGTTTTCGTGGTGGAGCAGCAGTGCGCCTACCCCGAGCTCGACGGCCGGGACCTTGAGCCCGGCGCGGTGATGATCTGGGCGCAGGAGAACCAGGACAGCCAGTCCGGCCAGGACAGCCAGAACGACGACGACGGCGCCATCACCGCGACGCTTCGGGTGCTTCGCGAAGCCGATGGTTTTCGGATTGGGCGCGTGGTGGCGAGCTCTGCGGTTCGGGGAACCCGGATCGCGGGTGAACTGATGCGGAAGGCGCTGGAGTATTGCACCGAGCAATCGGCCGACGCTGCCGTGGTGCTTGACGCTCAGCAGCCGCTGGAGGGATGGTACGGATCCTTCGGATTCGTCCGCACCGGTGAGCCGTTCCTGGAGGACGAGATCCCTCATGTCCCGATGCGGAGAGTCGGCTCGCCGCGCTGAGAAGCGGGCACGCTCCCCATTGCTGACGAAGACCGGAGCTAGCCATTGGAATCGCAGCCGATTCCGTCGCCGTCGGCGTCGAGACCATGCGGATCTTCCCCGATGACGCGCACAGGGAAGCTGAGATCGCCGCAGTTGATATCCGGCGGGTACACGGGGATGCAGGGTTCGTAGTTGGGGTCGCAGTTCGCGCCCTGTTGTTCAGCGGCTGGCGGGGGCTCAGGGGCGGGGGCTGGTGCTTCTTCGGCCGCGCACCCCTGAAGTGAGGTTGCGTTGTCTGCGGCGATGTAGTCGGGTTCACGGCTGTGGAAGTCGTAGCCGTCTCTGGAGTCATAGCGCGCGGTGGCGAGTCCCTCCTCGATCAGGGTGAGCCCGGCGTCGGTCCCATTGACGTCCACGTAGCGCAGGATCCGGTCGTAGCGGTCGGAATCATCGCCGTCGCGAGTCAGGGTGACGGTCTTGCCCTGCACGAGTTCGCCCATGCGTGCGGAGGCGGTGTCGAAATTGCACTCGCCCCGCTCTGGGGTGTCGATCCCGGTGACGCGGACAGTGTCTCCACTGTCGAGTTCGACAGTGTCGCCATCGATGATCCGCACGACCACGGCGGTGCTCTCGTTCGGGTCCGCGGTGGCAGTGGGCATAGGCGTCGGGATTGGAGTCGGCGTCGGAGTGGGGCTGGGAGTCGAGGTTTCTGTCTCGGTAGGCTCCTCGGAGGGTTCAGCTGATTCTTCGACCTCTTCCGGTTCCTCGGACTCAGGCGCCGCTGACTCTTGATCTGCACTGTCTGCGGCTCGCTCATCGGCATCGGCCGGGTTCAGAGCGACGGCGATCATGCCGATCACGATCAATAGCGTGAAGAAACCCACCAGTCCGCCGCAACCGATGGTCGCGATCTTGGCTATGAGCGGCCAGCGTTTGAACTTCTGCCACGTGGGGAGCTTCTGCTGACCATGTGATGGAGATTCTGCGGGCATGGGGTATCGCCCCGGGTGCTGCGACATCAGTGGAACCTCATCAAGTTCGAGTGACAGACCTGTGCGGGGAGCATGAGTCTGACCTCAGACTAACCTGACCTACAGCTCTTCCGGGTCCCGCCAAGGGTGCCGCGTTACTCTCCTGCCATGGAGTTCAAGATCCCGGATAATTGCGGTAACTCGCCGCGCATGATGATCGTGGCCGAGCTCTGCCGTGCGTGGGGAGAAGGAGACCAGGACTACCTGGATGCATGGCTGGCCGAAGATGCAGTCTGGACGACCCACCCTGAGGTGGGTTCTGCGGACTTTGCGAGCTTGGAGCTCGCGAACGTGGTCACCCACGGTCGGGTAGGTTCCTGTGACGGGATCGCCGTCCGCGCGGACGGTTCGCACCTGCACTTCGCGCATTTCTTTCGGTTTGCGTCCACGGCTAAGACTGCGAAGGTCCGTGCCATCACCTCATATCTCGTCTCAATGCAGGAAGAAGACTGATGCCGCCGTCAACCACAGGCGAATACGAGGGATTCATCGGCTGGGTGCTCAGCCTGATGGAACGCTTCGGTGAGTTCGGGGTGGGTCTCGCGATCTTCCTCGAGAACTTCATCCCGCCGATACCCTCTGAGGCCATACTCCCGGGAGCTGGATTCCTCGCTTACGCGGGGCTGATGAGTCCCTGGGGTGCTTGGATCTGGGCGAACGTGGGTTCACTGCTTGGTGCGGTGCTTTGGTACGGAGTGGGCGCTGCCCTGGGGGCTGAACGCACTCGCGCCATCATGGGGCGGCTGCCACTGTTGAAGGTGCAGGACTTCGACAAGGCCGAGCATTGGTTCGACCGCTGGGGTCACTGGGCAGTCCTATTGGGACGCTGCGTGCCGATCGTGAGGTCTTTCATCTCGATACCCGCAGGGATCACCCGAATGCGGATGATCACGTTCCTGTTCTTCACGCTGATCGGCTCGGCCATCTGGAACGGCATCTGGATTGGTCTGGGATTCGCGTTGGGACCACGAATCGAGCCGGTGTTGGCCGAGTGGAGCGGTGCACTCTCCAGAATTGTTGTGGCGCTCGCGGTCATCGCCGTGGTGGTGTTCTTGGTCCAGCGACTCCGGAAGGTGTTCCACCGAGACCCGCTGTGAGTAATCCGGAATGACACGGCGTCTCCGCCTGCAGGTGGAGATGGAGCTCCCTCTGAGAGCCGATGTGCACCAGGTGCAGAGTCCATAGCGTTGGAGTATGGAACAAATCATGAACGGCCTGCAGTCGATAGCCCAGGTCTCAGCAGTCATCTTCGGGGTGTTCGTATTCATCGCGGTGACCCTTGCCGCAGTGAGCAGCTACCGCCGGCACCTCCATCAGTCCAGCTGATCCCACCCCGCCAGCGTTGTACCTCTCCTTATGTGGTTTACCGGGCGTTCCGCGGGCCCGGTAAACCACATAGGACCCAGTAGAACGCTGGGGGATGCAAAAAACCCCGCCGATCTGCGAAGGCAGTTCAGCGGGGTTTCTCTATGACGGTGACAGGGGGGATTTGAACCCTTTAACGTCAAGATGACCTGAACTCACGCTTGCTCGATTAGAGTCCATCACCACTAAGCATCTGTTCGAGAGTCCTTTTGCTGTTGGAATGTTCGACTCTCGATCCCTGGCGTCAGTCTGACCCTCGGCGTCGCCGAAGCGATCTGCGGCTGCATCTCCTGCGAGACCGCATGCCAAGACGGCAGGACCGTCTGCGCCAGGAACTTGTCTTCGAAGGTGACGACACCGGACTCCACGCCTTCGAGCTTGCCTTGACCAGGAGTAGAGCTCTCGCCACCTATTGGCGCTCAGCATTATCCAGGGCGTCCGTGAGGGCTTTGCCTGTGCGGTGTAGACCGGTAGGGGTCGTGCGGTCGTCTTTGCCTCGTATGTCGACGACGAGGCGGATCCGTCGGTTGTGGAAGTAGAACTCTATTGCGACTGCCTCAGGTGTTTTCATGTGAGCGAAGTTGCCGGCGCCGTATTGGTCAGTGTCTTCTCGATCTCGATCCGTGACCGCCCAGCGGCTACCTGGATCTCTGAGGCGTACTCAGTCTTTCATGTTCCTTTCGGACGTCCCCTTGATCCGTGAACTTTCCTGGACGTTTGCCTATTGACGGTCCAAACCGTGCTCCGTAAGTTGATTCAGGTACTCAACGAAACGGATTCGAGATAAGCACGATTGGTACGAACCGAGATAGGAAGTGATTCATTGTGAATACAAGGATGAAGCGAGTATCTGCGGGACTGGCGATCTGCCTGGGCGCTGTGGGTCTCAGCGGTGTCGCCGCTGCCAGCGCTGCGGAAGCCAATGAAGTCGTGAATTACACGTGGTCCCGCGCGGATGTGAAAGAGAAGGCCGACATCCTCAATGCTGCGGGACTGGCCTGCTCTGCACTCCGTGAGCCGTATAGCACTGCGTGCTCGCTGGACGCGAACCGCGGGAGCGCATTCGTGGACGCCGCGGCCAACAACTGCGGGTTGCAGCAGCGCACGATCCTGACGGGAAGCATCTATTCTTGGGATAAGTCGCGAACGACCCTGACTCCTATTAACTGCGCCTAGACGCAGTGGCGGGGCTTGGTAGCACGATAGCGAGTAATCAATAGTTCCAACCGAAGGACGCCTCTCCGGGTGAGTGTCACGCCGGAGGGGCGTTCTTTCGTTGGGCGGCAGCGTGTAGTGCCTCACGGGTTGGACTCCCCAATAAGCACCTGGGCGTGGCATGGGAGCTCTGGTGGGCAGAAGCAGGCGAGGTCCTTGCCGCGAAACTCAGCCAGGCCAAGGCCGACACTGAGCCGGTGGGGAAGCATCGTGATTTCGTAAAGCTCCACGGCCTGCCTGTGTGCTTCAGATCTGTGACATACCCCATGTCACTGGTTATAAACCCCCTCCCTTTATCAGCGCCGATACAGGGAGGGGGTTTGTATTCGAGTGTGACGGGGGGCTCCCTAGAGTCGTCCTGATCAAGATGTGTTCGTTGCTTTTGGGAGTTCTGAATTGTTCTGTCCCCTTATGTGAAGTTGTGACACGCGTTATTCGTGAGCGTGTGCAACTGTTGGGATTTACTGTTCAGTGTCTGTTTCTGTATCAATGTCGCGGGGTGTGTCTCTAGACGGAAGGGATGATGTCATGTCTCTTCTATGTCCCACACTCACACGGCGGAGGGATGATCGAATGACGGCTGTCCACAGGGAATGAAGCGTCTATGAGGGGATCTATGACGACCACAGCAGCACCACCGCACCCATTGCCCAAGCCCATGAGCAGAGGTTGGTTCATCGCAAGCATTGTTCTCATCAGTCTTGGAATCGTTGTAGCCGCCGCACCCGGCGCAGGCATACCCTTCCTGATCTTGGCGCTAGTCCATCTGATCCTTCTTCGACGTCGAGCCGTCCAAGCTCACAAAGCCTGGGAAGCCGGTAGAAACCGTAGTGACTGGATTGAGTTTGAAGCACAGCGACTGGGCGCGATGGATCACTTGCAACGCAAGGAGGAACTCCACGGTCTCGGGGTGCAGATCGAGAACAGTCAGAAACTTCTCGAGACAGAACGCGTAAACAGCCAGCGGGCACTAGAGGCAGAGCTTCACACCAGGCGTCAGTCCCTCGAAGCGGAGACGGAAGCGAGCTGGAAGGCGCTGAAAGCCGAACAGGCAAACAGCCGAGAGTCACTGGACCGCGAGCTAAGGATCCGCCGAGAGGCATTCGAGGCGGACCGAACCAGGACCCAGGAGTCACTCAACAGGAAGAAAGCCGATCTAAGGGACACCATCGCGGAGATCCAGAAACACAAGGTGGACGCCAAGCACTTCGGGGAACAAGCTCTCAACTTGAAGGATGTCTACGACGTGCAGGACTACGGGCTCTACGATTTCGAGAATCCCGCAGACGACTCGGTACAGCTAGGCGAAACGCTCAAACAGGTTCAGCAAGCGATCAAGGACATGGTCAAGAACAAGACCGCTGCTAGTGGATCCACGACAATGACTCTCGATGGCAATCTTCGCAAGGGCCAGAAGATGGTCGGAGACATGATCAAACTGCTCCTACGCTCCTTCAACGCGGAAGCCGAAAACGCCATCAAGACAGTCCGAGCCGGCCACCTCACAACTGCCAAGAAGAGGCTGGAGAAGTCTGCCGCCGCTGTGGAGCGACTCGGAACAGGGATGAATATCCGGGTTGCGAGCCAGTACCTCTCTCTCCGTAAACGCGAGCTCGAGCTCACCCATAAGCATCTGGAAGCGGTCAAGGCTGCCAAGGAAGAAGAACGCGAAGTGCGTCGCCGTGAGCGTGAAGAAGCGACAGCTCAGCGAGAATTCCTCGAAGCCAAGGCGAAACAGGTCAAGGAAGCCGAGCACTACCGCAACGTGGTCGCCGCTCTGCAAGCCTCAGGTGACGACGTAGAGGCCGCGAAGATGACGCTGGTACTTCAGGAAGTCGAAGAGAAACTTGAAGATGTCGAGCGCACCATGGCGAACACCAGGGCCGGGTACGTCTACGTGGCATCCAACCGCGGAGCCTTTGGGGAGCGGATTGTGAAGATTGGGATGACCCGACGCCTCAACCCGGATGAGCGACTCAAGGAGCTCTCAGACGCATCGGTGCCCTTCAACTTCGACAAGCACACCATGATCTTCACCGAAGACGCCGTCGGGCTGGAGAACGCGCTTCACAAGCACTTCGCCGACGTGCGCGTGAACCTCGTGAATATGCGCCGTGAGTACTTCTACGCCACACCCGCTGAGGTGAAGGACGCCCTTATGACGCACCAGGTTCAGGTCCTTGAGTACCACGAGCAGGCCGAAGCCGTCGAGTTTGAAGCATCAGAACAGCGACGTTCGCAATCGATGCGATGAACCCGTCGCCTAGGTCTCCTTCCGGAGGAGAACGCGGTTACCAACGCCCCTGAAGCGTAGATGTGCCCGGCGGGTGATGTTTCGCTTATTTCGATTGAGGCGCTTTCATTATGAGACAGCAGACGGCGGTTCAACTAAACGCGACCGCCTCGGCGAACGGGAGGCTCCCAGTGATTCCCCAGCTTACAAAGCAAGTGATGGGTCGTCTAAACCGGGCGAACGCGGACAAACGCCTCGCCCCATCCTGGCTCAAGGCTCTCAACTATTCGGGGAGCGATCCTCGGGGACCTGTCCAAGAATGGCAATGGCCCAGACAGCGACATCAACATCGAGCGCCATATCTCGTCTCCCAGGATGCTCGCGAATCGCGACCATGCCGAAATAGCGCCATTCGCTGACTCCTGGAAGATTGGCGCCAGCACAATGTCCCAGACCGTTATCTCGGTGCTACTGAACTTCCGCTTGAAACCTAGCGCCACGCCACCGTGTACGAACGACCACCAGTGGAGAGTTCCCAGGTGCGAATCGATGCCGAACCGAGGACGCTAACCCAGCGCACGGACACGTCGTCGACACAGTTCCTCGAATAAAACGGGGGTCTACTCCAACAAGAAGACCCCCACCTGACAGAACTACTAGTCAGATGGGGGTCATATGGCGGTGACGGTGGGATTTGAACCCACGGTGCGGGGTAACCGCACACAGCATTTCGAGTGCTGCACCTTCGGCCGCTCGGACACGTCACCAGGCCCGTTGAGTATACGCAAACATCGCTCACTCACCCAAAAGCGAGGAGTTGGACAGGAAGCACGTCACCCTCAGGCCTGAAACAGGGCGTGCACCTCGCCGCAGATCTCACGGCCTCCCAGCTCCGAGATCTCCAGGACCACAGCCGCACCGGCCACCTGACAGTCCAGCTGAGCGATCAGTTCACGGGTCGCAGCGAGGGTCCCGCCGGTGGCCAACACGTCATCGACGATCAGCACCCGGTGATCAGGCGTGAGCACATCGGGCGCTTCGATCACGGCGGTGCCATATTCAAGCGTGTACTCCACGCGTCCTGCGGGAGCCGGGAGCTTTCCCGCCTTGCGGATGGGGATGAATCCGGTGCCGGTGAGGGCCGCGATCATGCCTGCCAGCGTGAACCCGCGCGCCTCGATGCCCGCGACCATGTCGAAGCTCCCGGCAAATGGTGCCAGCAGGCCTTCGGCCAGGGTGCGCAGAGCCGCCGGGTCTGCCAGCACGGGGGAGATGTCCTGGAAGAAGACGCCTGGCTTTGGAAAGTCTGGAGTGACTGCGAAAAGTGACTGCGCGTGAGCTAGCTGCTCGGGAGTAGGCGCGGAAGGACTCGGCAAGGAATGGGGTGTAGACACTCGGCCAAGCCTATCCGCGGAACTGCCCGAAGAACGCGCGCAGCTGCGCGGCGCATTCATGAGCCAAAACCCCCGGGTGGACCTCCACCCAGTGATTGAGCCGCGGTTCGCGCAGGACATCGAACACCGATCCCGCCGCTCCTGCCTTCTCATCCCAGGCCCCGAAGATCACCTGTTCGATCCGCGATTGATAGATCGCCCCGGCGCACATGGGGCAAGGCTCCAGCGTCACCGCAAGCACGCACCCGTCAAGCCGCCAGGTTCCCAGCGTTCTTGCTGCGGCCCTGAGGGCGGTGATCTCAGCATGACCCGCCGGATCGCCGTCGCGCTCTCGGGTGTTGAAGCCCTCCCCGAGAAGCTCACCTTCAGCAGACAGGACGACGGCGCCCACTGGGACATCCGCAGATGCGCTCGTCTGAGCAGCCAGGCCCAGACAGCGACGGATGGCAATCTCTTGATCTGCCCGCGAACGTGCGGACCACCCCGTCGACGGCGTAGGGCTTCCCTCGATGGTCGGATCAGCGTCGGGCTGAGAGGTCTCGGTCACGCTCCCAGCTTATGGGGCAGGCTCACTTGCTGCAGGTGTACTGGCACCGTTCAGCTGTCGATCTGCTCGACTCTTGGCGGCGATGGCACGAATCCAGATCACGATGGCCCAGATGAGTGCAAGGACGAACGCCACTGCGATCACTCGAACGCCCACCTCAGCCGGGGTAGGCACCAGCGGGCTCACCAGGGCGAGCAGAAAAATGATCACGAGATTCCTCAGTATCAAGTCGCATAAGCAGGGGAAAGTGTTCTTCGAAAACACTAGTGTCCGGTTGCATGAATCGCTATTGATCTGACTGAAATGGAAACCAAAGTCGCTAAGGTGAATGTCCCATTCCTTGGTCATCGCCGTCACAGAGGTGACGTCCAAGGGTGCTGGTAGTTTTGAGTCCATGCGCGTACAGGTTGTGGAGCACCCACTCATCTCTCATAAGCTCACCCAGCTACGCCGGGTGGAGACCGCTTCGAATCAGTTCCGCGAGCTGACTCGGGAGCTGGTCATGCTGCTCTCCTATGAGGCAAGTGGCTCCATTGCCACCGAGCCGGTGGAGATCCAGACTCCGGTGGCCACGATGACCGGAACTCAGCTCGCGGACCCCAAGCCGCTGGTGGTGCCCATCCTGCGGGCAGGCCTGGGCATGCTTGACGGGATGACCGCCATGGTCCCCACCGCCGAGGTGGGCTTCCTCGGGATGGCTCGCAATGAAGAGACCCTGGACATCATCACGTATGCGGAACGGCTCCCTGATGACCTCACCGGACGCCACGTCTTCGTGCTGGATCCGATGCTCGCCACCGGTGGCACCCTGGCTGAGGCCATTCGCTTCCTCAAGAAGGCCAACGCCGCGAAGATCACCTGCATCTGCCTGCTGGCCGCCCCCGAGGGAATCGAGCGCCTCCGCGCCAAGGTTGGGGATATCGACGTGGAGCTCTACCTCGCCGCTATCGACGAGAAGCTCAATGAGAAGTCCTATATCGTCCCCGGTCTCGGCGACGCCGGCGACCGCCTGTACGGTCTCGCCCAGTAGGTCTCGCCGCAAGAGCCGGTAGGCGCTCCAGGCGGGGAAACTGGGCTCCACCAGGTGGAATACTGTGATCCCAGTCACGATTTGGGGACGGCATCTCATTATGTGGAAGATCCCCCCTTTTGTTACTTGCGGATTCCAAATGTGACGGACACGCTGTAGTAGTCACCACAGTCCACCTGCAGCGGGGGAGTTGCTCCAATGTCCGCACACCCAAGCCAGCCGCAAAACCCTGGCTACGTTCATGTCTCTGTGCGCAATGCAGCTCGCCGTGCCGAAATGGCCCGCCGCATGCGTGCAGCCAACGCCAGCGATGCGCCCCACGAGGCTCACCCGCGCACCGCTCCTGTGCCCGTGGTTGCGCAGAACGGCGGAGGTCCCCAGATGCTGCAGCCAGACATTGTGACCCGCGGCTTCGTGGTCTACGTGGGACTCAACGAGGACACCGCAAGTGCTGCCGGGACCTCACTGCATAAGATCGCCACCGAGCTGCGTGACTACGTTGAGCACATCGCAGCCGAAGCCCAAGTCCACATCGCGATGGCGATGGCCTCGGCCGCCCATGAGGGCAGTGACCTCGAGGTGGTCCGTCAGGCGCTGGGAGATCCCACAGTCACCCACCGCGGAGTCGAGGTGCCGGTCCACACGCCGCCAGCCCCGAGCAGCTCCGGTGTCCTGATCGACCTTTCCCGCCGCGAGGTCCGCCTCGACGGCGAGGGGCTGAATCTCACTTTCAAGGAGTTCGAACTTCTGAACTACCTCGTGGACAACGGCGCCCGCACAGTGGGCCGCGAAGAGCTTCTGCAGACGCTATGGCGCAATGTGGACGCCGACCAGATGCCAAATGAGCGGACCATCGACGTGCATATCCGTCGGCTGCGCTCCAAATTGGGCCGTCTGGCCAACACCGTGCGCACTGTTCGCGGACAGGGCTACCGGTTCTACGAACACCCCGAGGTCACCGTCTGGGCGGCCCCTGAATACTCGATCTGAGTCCCTATGCCTGAGCTCCTCATTCTGCGTCACGGCGAGTCCGGACACTCCTTCTCCGGGGACGATCACGGCCGGACCCTGACCCAGCACGGGCAGGACCAGGCTCGCGTCGTCGGACGCTGGTTGCTCAGGTCCGGGCACCTGCCGGACAGCACGATCTGCTCAGACGCGATGCGCACCCGGCAGACCTGCATCTGGGTCAATCACGAGCTGGGGGAGAAGGCTCCGACTCCGTATCTGGACCAGCGGCTTTACCTCGCTGCGCCACAGTCGATGCTCTCGATCATCAACGAGGTGCCCGAGACCGTGCAGTCGCTGCTCGTCGTCGCGCATATGCCCGGAGTCCAGGAGCTCAGCATGAGCTTGGCCTCTGCGCAGTCGCAGGAGGATCCGGTCATCCAGATGGCCGGATCATGGCCTCCTGCCGGCATTGCCAGGTTCCAACTGGACAAGCCCTGGGCTGAGCTGGATGGTCGCGACGCCGAACTCACGGACTTCTTCACCGCCGACCGGGTCTGACCTGCACAGCCTCAGTCCGCGGATTCCAGCAGCTGGACCAGTTCATTGAGCGCCTGATCAGCACCCTCTCCGCTGGCTCGCAGCACCACGCGCTCACCATGCCCGGCGTCGAGGCTCATGACACCTAAGAGGCTGTCGGCCTGTACCGAGTACTCGGGGGAGGCTGCCTTCGCAATCTGGATCTCCACCGGTTTTTCTGCCGCCGCAGACGCGAACGCCGCGGCGGGCCGGGCGTGAAGCCCAGCCGCCGCGGCGATCACCGCAAAGCGCTCAATCATGCAGCAGAGGTTACACCCTTACGTGCCCAACGCTTCAGTGCGATCACCGAAAGTGCTGTGACGATCGAACCGACCAGCACCGCAACCAGGAAGAGCCAGAAGTTGTCGATGGCGAAGGGTACGAAGATGCCGCCGTGTGGTGCGTAGGAGGTGACGCCGAAGGCCATGGTCATGGCGCCGGTGACAGCACCGCCGAGCATGGAGGCTGGCAGCACGCGCAGCGGGTCAGCTGCGGCAAACGGGATGGCACCTTCGGAGATGAAGGCTGCACCCAGGAGCACGGCGGTCTTGCCGTTCTCCCGCTCCGCCGCGCTGAACAGGCGGGAGTCGATGAACGTGGCGAATGCCATGCCCAGCGGCGGGACCATGCCGGCGGCCATGACCGTGGCCATGATCATCAGCGGTCCGGCGTTGCCATCGGCGACTGCGCCCGAGAGGCCGGCCACTGCGAAGGAGTACGCCACCTTATTCAGCGGTCCACCGAGGTCGAAGCACATCATCAGACCAAGGATGATGCCGAGCAGGATGGCGGCGGAGCCGGTCATCCCGTTGAGCCAGCCCTCAAGGGCTGAGGTCAGCCCGGCGATCGGGCCGCCGAGCACCAGCAGCATCAGGCCGCCGGCCACCAGGGTGGCCACCAGCGGGATGATCACGACTGGCATCAGTCCGGCGAGCCAGCGTGGCACGGTGAGCTTGCGGAACCACAGCGCCACCGCACCGGCGAGGACGCCGCCGACGATGCCGCCGATGAAGCCGGCCTCCATGGTCAGCGCGATCGCACCGGCGGTGAAGCCGGGAGCAATGCCGGGACGGTCAGCCATGCCGAAGGCGATGTAGCCAGCCAGTGCAGGGACCAGGAAGCCCATGGCGGTGCTGCCAAGGGTGAAGAAGACCGCACCCAGGTAGCCGCCGAGTGATCCCCAGCCGAAGAACTCCGCGGGCAGCTGATCAGGCGTGGGCAGGTTCCACAGGGTGTTCCCGAGGGCCACATCCGTGGCCACCTCGGTGATGTTGTAGCCGCCGAGCAGGAAGCCCAGCGCCATGAGCAGACCACCTGCGGCGACGAAGGGGATCATGTAGCTGACGCCGGTCATCAGGACCCGCTGGGTCGCGCGACCGAAGCCTTCACGCTCACCACTGGAGGCCGTGTTGCCGTCAGATTCGCCGGAACCTCCGGAAGATACGACGGCGGCGTTGGGGTCCTTGGCCGCGGCCAGCGCTTCGGCGATCATCTTTGCCGGCTCATCGATCCCGCGCTTGACCCGGGAGGTGATGACTGGCTTGCCTGCGAAGCGGTGGCGATCACGAACGTCCACATCGGTGGCGAAGATGACGGCGTCGGCCGCGGCGATGGTGTCGGCGCCCAGCGGAGTCGCACCGGAAGAGCCCTGGGTCTCCACCTGCAGTTCCACGCCGGCTTCCTTGGCTGCCTTCTTCAGAGAATCTGCGGCCATATAGGTGTGGGCGATACCGGTGGGGCAGGCCGTGACGGCGACGAGGCGACCGACCGTCGTCGTCTCTGCGGTGCCCGAACCGGACACGGGCGCAGCAGCTGTCGCGGTGGAGCTGCGACCACCGGCATTCGCGGTGACAGGTGCTGGCTGGACGGCCTGGGCCACGAGATCGACGACGCGCTGTTCGGTCTCGGCGCTGCGCAGATCGGCGAGGAACTCGTCATTGATCAGCGAGGTTGCCAGGGCCGAAAGGATCTTCAGGTGAGCCTGATCGGCGCCATCGGGGGCAGCGATCATGAAGACCAGGTCAGCGGGACCGTCTGAGGAGCCGAAGTCCACGGGTTCCGCCAGTCGGGCGAACGCCAGCGTGGCCTCGGTGACCGCTCCGGTGCGGCAGTGCGGGATGGCGATGCCACCGGGCATGCCGGTCTCGGAGGTTTCCTCCCGTGCCCAGACGTCCGCGGTGAGCTCTTGGACTGCTGAGCTGCGCCCGGCAGATCCGACAATGTTTGCGAGGGCTTCGATGACCCCGCGCTTGGTGCCGGCGGTGAGCTTATCGAGGCTCACCAGCTCCGGCGTGATGATGGTATTCATGATGTCTCCACATTCACGGTAGTTCTCGGGTTGAGGATGAGGTGTTCGGTGCTGATTTCTGCGGTGCTGAGTTCTTCAATGCTGAGTTCGTCGGTGCTGAGTTGTTCCGGCGTCGGCATGATGGAGCCCGGCAGCTCTGCTGCGGCCCGTCCCATAGCCATCGCGTGTGTGAGGGAGTCTGCGGGTGAATCTCCAGCTTGGGCCGAGGCGATGAATCCCGCGAGGGACGCATCACCGGCACCGACTGTGGAGCGCGGCACAATGGCAGGTCCCCAGGCGCGCAGTGCAGTGTGCATCCCGGCCTGCGGGCCTAACCCCTGCGGGCCCGACTCATGCGGAGCCGTTCGGTGCTGAGCCGCCAACTGCTGATGCGACTGCTGCGCGATCAGGACCGCACCGTGGGCGCCGAGGGTGACCAGGGCGGACCGTGCCCCGTAGTGCTGGAGCTCGATGGCGAGCTCCACAGCGCGAGCTGGATCTGTCTCAAGGTCTTCGGCGAGACGCTGCATAGCCTCCGGCGCGGCCGGCGCGGTCCCCGTGCAGGCCGCGTGGAGTTCCAGCAGCTCCTCGGCATTGGGCTTGATCAGATCTGGTGCCGCGTGCAGAGCGGCGGCCAGGGGCTCCCCGGAGGTGTCCAGTGCGATCTTCGGAGCATTCGCACCGAATCGCTCCCGCAGGAGGTCGATGGCCTGGGCGTAGAAGTCCGTCGGAACTCCTGGTGGAAGCGAACCGGCGAGTGCCACCCAGGTCGCGCCGGCTGAGGCGTCCAGGAGCAGCTGCAGCAGAGCAGCGGTGAGCTCGGCGTCGAACTCTGGTCCAGGCTCGTTGATCTTCGTGGTCACCCCGGATGGATCGGTGATCGCCGTATTGGTGCGCAGCGGGGCACCGATCGGCAGCGCGCGGGTGGTGACTCCCAGCTGGCGCAGCGCCACCAGCACGGGATCCCCGGCATCCCCGGGCAGCACTGCGAGGGAAGGGGTTCCGGCGGCCGTCAGTGCGCGGGAGATATTGACGCCTTTGCCACCGGGCTCGGCGGTATGGCCTGTGGCCCGCTGCACTGCACCGGTGCGCAGCGCAGCATCGAGCTCCAACGTCTTGTCCAGGCTCGGATTGGGCGTGAAGGTAACGATCACTGGGTGCCCGCCACAATGACGCGCACGTCGGCCTCAAGCAGTGATTCCGCCATGGCGGGCTGCGGGGTGGTATCGGTGATCAGCACATCGATCTCCTTCAGGGTTGCAAACTGGACAAGGGTGCGATGGCCGAGCTTGCTCGAGTCCGCCAGCAGGACGACCTGGCGCGCGGCCTGGACCAGTGCTGACTTCACCGCAGCCTCCGCGGTATCCGGAGTGGAGAGGCCGAAGCCTGCATCCACGCCGTTGGTGCCGATGAAGGCGACGTCGGCTTGGCGCCGGGACAGTGTGGCCACGGCGGCAGCCCCCACCACGGCACCGGTGATGCCGCGGACCTTCCCGCCGAGGACTTCTACATCCAGCGAGGCGACCTCTGCCAATTTCTGCGCGATTGGTACGGAGCTCGTGATGAGAAATCGGGTGTGCAGGTGTTCTGCTGCAGAGGGAGCGGCTAGGAGCTCGGCGAGTGCCTCGGTGGTGGTGCCGGCGTCGATGAGCAGCGAAGCCTCGGGGGAGGAGGGTACGAACTCCAGGGCTGCGCGGGCGATATCGCGCTTCTGCTGTGAGTGTTCGCTCTGCCGCTGTCGCAGAGATGTCTCTCGACGTGAAGGACTGGAGCTGACGACGGCGCCCCCGTGTACCCGCTGGAGTGAACCTGCGGTCTCGAGCTGGTCAAGGTCACGCCTGACCGTTTCTTTTGTGACCTTCAGGTCATGAGCGATCTCCTGGACGGTGATCGTGCCGGTACGGCGCAATCGATCCAGGATCCGCTCGTGACGCTCGGGGGCGAGCAATGTCATGCTGTGCTCCATCTCAGTGACCCAGAACACTTGCCTGTGGGTTTAGCCACACTTTATCTGTGTTTTTCTGTGTATGCAACAGGTTACGTGCGGCTCACAGGTGAAACACGCGCATCGCGGCCCGGGAGTGGGTGCGTGGAATCAGGTTTTCGACGTGATGCCACGGTGGCGGTGCTTCCGCAGGGCATAGCCGTCACAGGGCATAGCTGTTGCGGCGCACAAAAAAACTCCCCAGGCCATAAAGCCTGGGGAGTTGAGATGTTTAATACGGTGCGCCCAAAGGGATTCGAACCCCCGACCTTCGGTTCCGTAGACCGACGCTCTATCCAGCTGAGCTATAGGCGCATGTTCAATTTTCTTGGTTCACCACGCTGTCAGCGCGACCTAGAAGACTATACACGGACCCCCCGGGGCCTCACAAATCATCCTGGCCGAGGAAGTTCTGCCGCCGCGGCCACCGAGTCATCCATAGATCCGAGTCATTTACAAAGCTGTCATCTGAGAAGGCTAGAGTAGAGCACAGCTGGTCCCCATCGGTGTTGACGGGGATGCAGGGATGGCCACGCACAGTGCTGTGCGGGTTGGGAACACTTAGCGTGTTCCAGTCCTTGGGTCCTGGTCTCACCAACCAGGAGGGGGTCAGTAAGAACCTGTACCCAATGGAGGGAAACAATGGTCAACACCGTTGCAACGGCGCCCGGTGCGAATGGATCGACTGGATCAAGGACTGCCGATTCTGAGATCACGGCTGATGCTCCCACAACACATACCCCGCTGCTGAACTTCGTCGCGGAGATCGCAGCCCTCACAGAGCCGGACCGGATTCACTGGGTAGACGGATCCGAGGCCGAGTACCGGACACTGACCGATGAACTGGTCGAATCTGGAACCTTCACCCGACTTACCAGCCCAGACTTTCCCAACTCCTTCGCTGCCTTCTCCGATCCGGCAGACGTGGCACGCGTGGAGTCCCGCACCTTCATCTGCTCGGAGAACGAGCGCGACGCTGGGTTCACCAACAACTGGGTGGACCCTGCGCAGATGCGCGAGACACTCAAGGGTGTCTTCGCCGGTTCCATGAAGGGACGCACCATGTATGTGATCCCCTTCGTCATGGGCCACCTTGACGCAGAGGATCCTAAATTCGGCGTGGAGATCACCGATTCGGCCTATGTGGTGACCAGCATGCGCATCATGGCGCGCATCGGCACCGACGTGATGCGCAAGATCGAAGAGCTCGACGCGTTCTTCGTGCCGGCGGTCCACTCCGTCGGGGCGCCGCTCGAGCCGGGTGAGCAGGACGTCCCCTGGCCGTGCAACGAGGAAAAGTACATCGTGCACTACCCGGAGACCCGAGAGATCTGGTCCTACGGCTCCGGATACGGCGGCAACGCCCTGTTGGGAAAGAAGTGCTACGCGCTGCGCATCGCCTCGGTGATGGCGCGGGACGAGGGTTGGCTGGCCGAGCACATGCTCATCCTGAAACTGACCAGCCCCGCAAACCGCAGCTACTTCATCGCCGGCGCTTTCCCCTCCGCCTGCGGAAAGACCAACCTCGCGCTCATCGACCCCACGCTGGATGGCTGGAAGGCCGAAACTCTGGGTGATGACATCACCTGGATCCGACCCGGGCACGACGGTGAGCTGCGGGTGATGAACCCTGAGTCGGGGTACTTCGGTGTTGCTCCGGGAACGGGTTGGCATACCAATGCCAATGCCATGCGCGCGATCGCGAAGGGCAATTCGGTCTTCACCAACTGTGCCCTGACAGATGACGGCGGCGTGTGGTGGGAGGGTATGACTGAGGAATCACCGCAGCACCTCACGGACTGGCGCGGGCAGGACTGGACGCCTGAATCCGATCTGCCTGCAGCACATCCGAATGCGCGCTTCTGCACTCCTATCGATCAGACCGACATGCTCGCCCCGGAATACTTCGAGCCCAATGGTGTGAAGCTTGACGCGATCCTGTTCGGCGGGCGGCGCAAGACCACCGTTCCGCTGGTGACCCAGGCGCGGGACTGGAACCACGGCATCTTCTTCGGCGCCACACTCTCTTCGGAGACCACGGCCGCGGCCGAAGGTGCGGTGGGCAATGTGCGCAGGGATCCGATGGCCATGCTTCCCTTCATCGGGTACGACGCCGGCGATTACCTCAAGCACTGGGTGGAGGTCTCCAGCCAGGCCGACCCAGAAAAGCTGCCAGAGATCTTCCTGGTCAACTGGTTCCGCAAGGGTCGCGATGGCAAGATCGCCTGGCCTGGCTTCGCTGAGAACTCCCGGGTGCTCAAGTGGGTCACCGAGCGGCTCGAAGGCGGTGGTGCCGCCGTGGAGACTCCCATCGGTTTCACCCCAAGGATGGATGGACTGGATCTCTCCGGTCTGGACATCACCCCCGAGGCGCTCGAGGATTCGATCACCGTGTACCGGGATGAATGGATCACCGAACTTGAGGGGATCGACGAATGGTTCGCCGAGTTCGGGGAATCACTGCCGGAGTCCATCGCGGCCGAGCGCGAGGAACTTCGCCGGCGGTTGCTGCCCTGACCCGTCTGTTCATCTGGGCGATGGGCGCAGGCGCGGTGTCAGTCTGAGACCGCGCCTGCGCCCATGGCGGAGATCAGTTCGTAGAGCACATGCGCGGCAGCGATCCCGGTGAGCTGCGCGTGGTCATAGGCCGGGGCGACTTCGACCACGTCGACTCCGACGATGTTCTGGTCGCTCAGCGCACGGATGATCCGCAGCAGCTCCCGGCTGGTCAGCCCACCGGCCTCGGGGGTTCCAGTGCCTGGAGCGTGGGCAGGGTCCAGCACGTCTATGTCAATGGAGATGTAGACCGGTTTGCCCGCAAGGCGCTGCTTGAGCCGCTGGATCGCAGCGGCCACTCCGTGCTCTTCTATGAATTCCGTGGTGGTGATCTGGAAACCCAGCCGGGCGTCGTCGTCGAGGTCGCTCTTCCCATAGAGCGGGCCGCGAATCCCCAGGTGGGCGCTCGCGCTCAGATCAATGAACCCATCCTCCGAGGCGCGGCGGAAGGGTGTGCCGTGGGTCAGCGGGGCGCCGAAGTAGGTGTCCCAGGTGTCCAGATGCGCATCGGCATGCAGCACCGCGACGGGTCCGTGCTTCTCGGCCGCCGCACGCAGCAGCGGGTAGGCGACCGTGTGGTCACCACCGATCACCGCCAGTCTGCGCGCCCGGGTCAGCAATTCCTTGGCGCCCTGATAGACCTGATCCATCGCCTCGTCCAGGTCGAAGGGATTCGCCACGATGTCTCCGGCGTCGGCCACCTGCTGCACGGCAAAGGGTGCGATGTCCTGCGCTGGGTTGTACGGGCGCAGCAGACGCGAGGATTCGCGGACATGCGCGGGCCCGAAACGAGCACCGGGCCGGTAGCTCACCCCTGAGTCGAAGGGCACACCAGCGATTGCGATATCCGCACTGCCCACGGCCTCCAAGAGTGGGAGCAGCGCGAAACTTGCAGGACCCGCGAACCGTGGGGTGCGCGAACTGTCGCGAGGTCCAACCGGTGCGTTGGTGTGATCAGCGGAAGCGTCAGAGGAGCTCATATCGCCCATTCTTGCGCAGAACCGGATCGGCCGTGAGTGCAGCTATGGACACGGCGCTGCGAAGGCGGTGAGCTTGAGACGGCGCTGCGAAGGCGGTGAGCTTGAGACGGCCCTGTGAGGACGGCGCTAGGGGCGCGGTGCGTCTTCAACCCTCTTCTGCTTTGTGACCGCGGGCCGGAAGCGCTCATCTGCGCGGAGTTCCTTGATCAGCGAGATCCCCAGCAGGGTGACGATGATCGTGAAGGGAACGGCAGAGAGCAGAGCGGTCTGCTGCAGCGCCTGGAGTCCGCCCGCGATCAGCAGCACGATGGCGCAGACACCGGTGAGCAGTCCCCAGAGGGCGAGCATCGGACGGGCCGGGTACATCGAACCCCGCGAGGACAGCACGCTGAGCACGAAGGTGTTGGAATCGGCGCTGGAGACGAAGAAGAGGATCACCATGATGACGGTGAGCACCGAGGTGATGGCTGTCAGCGGGAGTTCCCCGAGCAGTGCGAAGAACGTGACATTGGTGTCCTCCAGCGTGGCCTCACCGATGTTCGTGCCCCCGAACATGTCCAGGCTGATCGCCGATCCACCGAAGATGGTGAACCAGAGGCTGAACACCAGAGTGGGCACGCCGAGCACCGCCACCACGAATTCACGGATGGTGCGGCCCTTGGAGATCTTGGCCAGGAAGATACCGACGAAGGCGCCCCAGCTCAGCCACCAGGCCATCATGAAGTAGGTCCACCACTGCATCCACTGCAGGTCCTCCGGGGTTCCCGGTGTCAGCAGGGCGACCATGGGGAACTCAGCGATGAACTGGCCCATGGACCGGAAATACAGGTTGGTGATGAAGCTTGTGGGACCGATGACCAGCACGAAGAGCCCCAGCGCGGCGGCTGCGAGCATGGTCGTCTTGCTGATCCACTTGATGCCGCGGCTGACGCCAGACATCGCCGAGAGGGTGAAGATCACCGTGATCGCCGCGATGATGATGACCTGCACGAAGAGATCTGAGGGGATACCGGTGAGGCTGTTGACGCCCTCAGCGATCTGCGCAGCGCCCAGCCCCAGTGAGGTGGTGGTGCCGAAGAGGGTCGCGATGATGGTGAAGATGTCGATGAGCTGGCCGGCCCAACCGTCCATGCTCTTGCCCAGCACCGGGCGAAGCATCGGAGAGACCAAGCCGGTGTTGCCGCGCCGATGCGTGGAGTACGCGATTGCAAGGCCGAAGACGCCGAACAGCGCCCAGGCATTGGGGCCCCAGTTGAAATAGGAGAACTGCATGGCCGTGACCGCGGCATCCATCGTCTCGGGCTCGGCCAGACCGTGTGGAGGCACCATGAAGTGCGTCATCGGCTCTGCAGCGCCGTAACTGATGAGTCCGATTCCCATGACGGTGCCGCAGATCATGGCGATCCAGGACCAGTTGCTGAACTCTGGGCGATCCTGATCCTTGCCCAGCCGGATCTTGCCGAACTTGCTGAGTCCCAGATAGACCATCAGCACGATGCATCCGGCCGTGACGACCAGATATGCCCATCCGATGTTCTGCGCGGACCAGTTCGTTGCCGCGGTCATCACGGAATTGAGATTCTCCGGGGCGAAGGTCGCCCACAGGACGAAGCTCAGAAGTGCCACCACGGAGATGTAGAAGACGCCTCCTGGGCGGGACCTGCTCGCACCCTCGCTGCTGGAGTCGGCGGAGCTTTTCGTGCTCCTGATGGCGCTGGGATCTTGCCTGCTCATGAGTGTCAGATCGTCCTTGGCTCAGCGAACAAAGCCTCGGGCCCGTCGCAACGAATGCGCAGGCGGCTGCCAGAACACCGGGACAATCATACGAGGTCCGGTCAGCGTTTGTATTCCTGGCGCCGCGACAATACGGTGTTGTGCATCACAGGTTGCGTTATATTTCACACAGAGCCGTGTGAGCGGGTGCGACCATGACGACAGGGGCAGCAATATGAGTGATCAGTCCGGGGGCGCCGTCTCCAATCAGGCGCAGCATGGGACACCAGCACAGGAGGATGCTCCGGCGCGCTCAGCGGGGAAGACCTGGCTCTTCCGAGGCCTCGGGGTAGCCCTGGCGATCCTCGTCTGGGCACTGCTCGGTGGTGCCGACGTCTCCGCTGATGCCCGCCTGGTGGCAGCAGTGGCAGTCCTCATGGCGGTGTGGTGGATGACTGAATCCATGCCGCTCTCGGTGACATCGCTGCTTCCGATCGTTCTGCTTCCGGTACTAACGGCGCTGGAGATCGAAGAAGTCACCGCGCCCTATGCCAACCCCATCGTCTTCCTCTTCCTGGGCGGCTTCCTGATCGCCATCGCCATGCAGAAGTGGAACCTCCACCGGCGCATCGCGCTGCTGACTCTGCAGCGGGTCGGAACCCATCCACGGCGAATCATCCTCGGCATGATGATCGCTACCGCGTTTCTCTCCATGTGGGTATCCAATACCGCGACCACACTGATGATGCTGCCGATCGGGCTCAGTGTGCTGACCCTCGTGGTGGAGAACAGCCGCAATACCGGCACTCAGGCCGAGAGCCAGTCGATGAGTGAGGACATCCGCTCGGGCAAGGCCATCAGTGACGTGATCGAGGACCGCGAAGTGCGGATCTTCGGCGTCGCGCTGGTGCTTTCGATCGCCTGGGCCGCGACCATCGGCGGACTGGGAACCCTGCTGGGCTCGCCGCCGAACGCCATCGTCGCGGGATACATCAGTGAGGAACTCGGCCGCACCGTCGGGTTCGCCCAGTGGATGATGCTGGGTGTGCCGATCGTCATCGTCTTTATCGCGCTGTCCTGGCTGCTCATCACCCGCGTCATGTTCCGCTTCCAGCTCGAGGAGATCCCCGGCGGAAAGAAGCTCATCGACAAAGAGGTATCTGCCCTTGGCCCGATGAGTCAGGGAGAGAAGATCGTCCTGGCCGTCTTCGGTCTCGCGGCCTTCTGCTGGATCGTGCCGGGCCTGGTGTCCGGTATCGGTGACCTCGGGGAACAGCTGCCATGGTTGGAGCTCTTCGATGACACCGTGATCGCCATCGGCGCGGGCGTGCTGCTCTTCCTGATCCCAGGCGATAAGCAGGGAAATATGACCCTGCAGTGGAAAGACGCCGAAGAGGGCCTTCCATGGGGCGTGCTGCTGCTCTTCGGCGGCGGTCTCTCCCTGGCTGCTGCAGTGGCCAGCACCGGGCTTGACGCTTGGTTCGGTGAACAGGTCAGCGGTCTTGGCGCACTTCCGATCGTGCTGCTGCTGGCTGTGGTGGTGGCGATCGTGCTGCTGCTCACCGAGATCACCAGCAATACCGCCACCGCTGCCACCTTCATCCCGATCCTCGGCGGTGTCGCTGTGGGCATCGGCGTCGATCCGATGACGCTGCTGATCCCTGCGGCACTGGCGGCCACCTGCGCGTTCATGCTGCCGGTGGGTACACCTCCGAACGCGATCGTCTACGCCACCGGCTACGTCAAGATCGGCGAGATGGTCCGCGGCGGCATTGTGCTCAACGTGGTCGGGGTCATCCTGATCACGCTCTTCACCGTGCTCATCGGCCCATTCGCTCTTGGCCTCGTCCTCTAACCGCGGGAAGGAGCAGAATGACCTCGCGTGGGCTCCCGGACACAGGTGGATCAATACTGAGGAGCAGCGAGGACGGCGCATACTGAGGACATGAGAATCGCGTTGATGCAGGAGACTGCCCGGGTCCTGGACGCCGAGCACAATCTGCGGCTCATCGATGCCGCGGCGCTGAGTGCTCGGGAGCAGGGGGCAGACCTGCTTCTCACCCCGGAGCTCTTCTCCTTCGGCTATGCCCCGGCGCAGATTCGTGCCCAGGTCACTGCCGAAGCGGTGGATGCCGCAAGGTCAAGGCTGCGCGGTATCGCCCAGAACCGCGGGATCGCCATGGTCTGGTCGCTTCCGGGCCGTGAGTCTCCCGAGGAGCGCGGCATCACCGCCGAGCTGGCCGATGAACACGGCGAGGTGCTCGGCAGCTATCAGAAGGTGCAGCTCTATGGACCAGAGGAGAACGCCGCATTCCGACCCGGGGAGCAGCGCCCACCGGTGATCCGTTTCCGCAGTCTCCAGCTTGGGCTGCTGATCTGTTACGACGTGGAATTCCCAGAGATGGCCCGGGCCGCCGCCGCCTCGGGCGCGCAGCTGGTTCTTGTTCCCACCGCGCTCGCCGGCGATGAGACCTCGGTCCCCGAATTGTTGGTCCCCGCGCGGGCAGTGGAGAACGGGATTGCCATCGCCTACGCCAACCACTGCGGAGAAGAGGCGGGACTCATGTTTGACGGGCGCAGTGTCGTCGTCGGTCCCCGCGGTGAGGTGCTGGACTCATTGGGCGAAGAAGCTGGGCTCCTGGTGGTGGATGTGCCTGCCGCGGCACAGGGACCCAGCAGCGCACCGTATCTGCAGGACCGCAGAGCTGACCTGCACCGGAACTGGCTCTAGCGGCTCAGTCCAGCCGGACCGGGGCCAGATCCTCCCAGAGGTCTCCGGGCCCGGGGTTCGCGGGGTCCGAGTTGCCGCCCAGGTGGTGGATCACGCCCCAGACCGCGTTCAGCGCCGTGGTGACGGCGCCGTCGGCCCATCCGGCGGTGAAGGAGATGTCATCCCCGGCGAGGAAGACCCCGCGCTGGTGTTCCGGCAGCTGGTCCTGGATGAAGTGGCCGAAGAGCCGCTCCTGATAGCGGTAGTGCCCCGGAAGGTTGTTCTTGAACGCGCCCATGAAGTTGGGATCCGCCTCCCAGGACACCGTGATCGGCTCGCCGATCATATGGGAGCCGATGTCCACCCCGGGGTAGATCTTCGCGAGCGAATGCAGCATCAGCCGGGTCCTTTCGGCGGCGTCCAGCGGCAGCCACTTCAGCGCGTCATCGTTCCAGGTGTAGCTGAGCAGGATCGAGGCGGGACGGTCCGGGCCCTCATCGAGGAGGTAGGTGGCGCGGGGGAGACGGTCGGTGAGCGTCATGGACATCACCGGACGCCCGGTCTCGGGATCGATGTCACGCCAGAACGGGCGGTCCACCATGACGAAGGTCTTCGACGAGAGCATGTAGTGGCTCTTCTCGATCGCGGTCCACATGGAAGGGGTGAAGAGGTTCTCGTCGGTATCGATGCGCGCCGAGAGCAGCCATGACTGACAGGTCACCACCGCAGCGGCGAACTCCTGCGTGCGGCCCCATTTCTCGGTGATGCGCACTCCGCCGCCCGGCAGTGCCGGATTGGTGCCGCGGTGGATGCCGGAGACTGCCCCGCGGGGCGCTCCGCCGTGAAGAGACTCCAGAGAGGTCCCGGGGGACCAGTGCTGGATCTCCTCGGGGCTGTGCTTCCACAGCTGAACCGGGAGCCGCTGGGCGCCGCCGGTGATGCTTCGATGATGGTCATCAGCGCCGGTGAACACCACCCGCAGCACCTCGAGGATCGAGTTGGTGAAGTCGGTGTCCCAGCCGCCGCTGCCGAAACCGACCTGACCGAAGGCTTCCAGATGTTCGAAGCTCAGCTCTCTGAAGGCTTGGCTGGAGGAGAGGAACCCGTAGAAGGATTCGTCATCGAGACGCTCCACCAGCTGGTTCCAGAGACGTTTCAGCGTGGAGACGTCGCGGGCCACGATGGCGTTCTGCACCGCTTCCAGCTCCGCCTCCTCACGCAGTGCCCGTTGCCAGGCCTGTGCCACCTTTTCGAAGAACGGCGGCAGATGTGCGGCGTCCTCGGCGTAGAAGGCCTGCCCCTTCAGCTCGATCACAGTGGAGGGTGTGGCTGCAGTGAGCGGATTCGGGAATTCTCGGGTGGGAAGATCCAGCAGATCCACATAGTGGTAGAACGCTTTCCCGGAGGTGGGGAACCGCATGCCGCCGAGATCGGCCACCACCTCAGGTGCCGCCGCGAAGGACTGGGTCTTGAGTCGACCTCCGATCTCTCCTGCCTCGAAGATCACCGGTTTGAGACCCAGCTTCATCAGTTCATAGGCGGCGACGACGCCGGCCAGCCCCGCGCCGATCACCGCGACCTCGGTGCCCTGTGCCTGCTCAGGCAAGGACCCTAACCCTGCCGGGCTCTGCAGATAGTGGTCATAGCTGAACGGGAAGTCCGGGTTCAGCATGGTCACCGTGGCGTCCCCAGGTGCGGAATAGGGGTCCGGGGTCTCGGGCAGAGGACTGGAAAGTGTCATATACCCGAGCTTAGAGGTCCAAGATAGGGGTATACGTGAACCGAGGTTGAGAGGACCTGTCCCATGACCCCCATCGATTCTCCATTTTCTGCCACTAGCACCGCCGATGGTGTCCTGGAGGGTATCGATCTGAGTGGAAGAACGGCGGTGGTGACCGGGGCTTCCTCCGGAATCGGCGTGGAGACCGCGCGGGCACTGGCGGGCGCCGGAGCCCATGTGGTCCTGGCAGTTCGCGACCTCGAGGCCGGTCGCAGCACGGCGGCAGACATCGCGCGGACCCACCCGCAGGCTTCCTTGGACGTGCGGTCGCTGGACCTGGCGGACCTGGCCTCGGTGGAGCGATTCAGTGGCAGCTGGTCGGGACCACTGGACCTGCTGATCAACAACGCCGGGATCATGATGACACCGGAGCTGCGGACGCAGCAGGGGTGGGAGATGCAGTTCGCCACGAACCACCTGGGTCATTTCGCATTGGCACTGGGTCTCCACGCCGCGCTCGCGGAAGCCGGAACTGCCAGGATCGTCTCGCTGAGTTCCAGTGGACATGGGATGTCGGACATCGTCTACGAGGACCTCTTCTTCGAGCGTCGCGATTATGACCCGGGCCAGGCTTATGGCCAGTCGAAAACAGCCAACGTGCTCTTCGCAGTGGAGGCCACTCGACGCTGGACGGAGGAGGGCATCACCGGCAATGCCGTGATGCCAGGTGGGATCTGGACCAATCTGCAGCGGCACTGGGACCCACAGGCGCTCGCAGACACCAAGGCTTATGTTGCGGACTCAGGTATGGAGATGAAAACACCTGCCCAGGGGGCTGCGACCTCGGTGTTTGCCGCCACCGCTGAACTGCTCGAGGGCGTGGGTGGACTCTATCTCGAGGACTGCAGGCAGGCAGAGGTGGTCCCCGAGATCATCGGCGGCACCCATGGCGTCAGGGACTATGCGCTGGACCCTGCCCATGCCGAGCGCCTATGGAATGTGTCGCTTGAATTACTTCAGGCTGCCCGACGCTAATACCGGCACGAAGACTGTGATTCAGCGCATCTTTGCCCTGATCTGACCCCGCTGCGCGGGGTGCTGGGAATATTCTCCGTGACTAAGGGTCACCTTCCCAGTAATTTGCTAACATTCAGATGTGCAAATCAAACAGTCGCCCGCCACGCTGCGAACAGAGTCGGTCTCGGTCTCCTACGGAGCCGCCCCCGTCGTCGTCGACGCCAATGTTGAACTTCTTCCCGGTGGCGTCACGGCACTCATCGGTCCCAATGGCAGCGGCAAGTCCACACTGCTCCGCGGGATCTGCCGACTCGCCCAGACAACGGGCCGAATCACCCTCGATGGCACCGACAGCTCAGCACTCTCGCCACGAGCCTTCGCCAAACGGCTCACCATCCTCGCGCAGCAGCGCCCCACTCCCGGTGGATTGACCGTCACCGAAGTGGTCGAGCTGGGTCGTCACCCCCACCGCAAACGTTTCAGCCGCACAGACGAGGCCTGCGTCAAGGCCGTGGAGCGAGCCATCACGTTGACGGGACTTGAAGACCTGCGGCACCGCCCCGTGGCCGAACTCTCCGGTGGACAGCTGCAGCGGGTCTGGCTCGCGACCTGCCTGGCCCAGGAAACAGACGTGCTGCTCCTGGATGAACCCACCACCTTCCTGGACCTCAAGCACCAGATGAGCCTGCTGGATCTCATCCGGGACCTCGCCGATACCCATGGACTCACCATCGGGGTGGTCCTGCATGATCTGGAGCAGGCCGCTGACATTGCCGATCGCGTGATCCTGGTATCCGAGGGCAGGATCACCGCTTCAGGAACACCTGCTGAGGTGATGACTGCCGAGCGGCTCAGCGCGACCTTCGGAGTAGACATCCACGTCGCCACGCTGCCCTTTGGCGGGTTGGCAGTGCGTGCCCAGCGCACCGGACGGCGATCAGCAGCTCAGGCCGATGAGCTGATCGAACCGGTCCTGCTCTCCGCCTGAACCATCAGAACGGGCCCGCTCAGCGCGATGCCCTAGCCCCCACCTGTGATTTTCACGTTTTCACCTCGCTACACCCTTACCGAAAGGAACCTTGCCCACTATGAACCTCTCTGACCGCCTTGGCAGGACTACCGCGGCAGCCGCCGTCGTCCTGATGGCGCTGACCGCATGCGGCACCACCGATGTTGAAGAAACCGAGGAAGACTCCGCCGCTGCAGAGTCAGGTCCGGTCACCGTGACCGATTACCGCGGTGAGGAGATCACCCTGGATGCGCCGGCGGAACGCGTGGTCACCCTTGAGTGGGCGCAGACCGAGAACGTCGAGATCCTCGGGGGCAACCAGGTGGGCGTCGCGGACCTCGAGGGTTACGCGATGTGGAACTCCGCAGCTCCGCTGGATGAGGACACCACCGACGTCGGACTGCGCACCGAGCCGAGCCTCGAGGCCATCGGTCAGGCAGATCCCGATCTGATCCTCGGCGTGGACGTCTCCGTGCCTGAGGACCTTCTGGAGGATCTCGAAGAGATCGCTCCCGTGGTCCTGCAGCCCGGAGCCGATGCCTCCGATCCACTGGGCAATATGGAAGACAACTTCCGCATGACCGCAGAACTTCTCGGCGCGCAGGATCGCGCAGATGAGGTCTGGGCCGAGTTTGAGGCCACCCGCGACGCCGGAGCTGAGACCATCAGCGAAGCCGGCGCGGAGGGCACTCCCTTCGTGCTCGTCTACCCCACTGTTGAAGGCAACACCGCGACCTTCCGCATGCATGGTCCAGGGGCGCTTGCGCAGACCCTCGGCGAGGAGATCGGCCTGGAATCAGCATGGGAGGACGAGGGTGATGAGGCCTTCGCGATTAGCCAGTCGGATATCGAGGGCCTGACCGCACTCGAGGATGACACGATCCTGTACTGGTGGACTGCTGAGACCGAACCCGAGGATCCTTTCGAGTCACTTGCGGATAACTCCGTATGGACCTCGCTGGGCTTCGTCGAGAATGAGGCGACTCACCCGGTGGAGGAGATCTGGATCTACGGCGGCCCCGCATCCGCGCAGCAGTGGATCGAGTACCTGGCCGAGACTGCAGCTGAGACTGCCGGCCAGTAGTGACACAGCTGAAGACTGCCGCCGAGGCGCCAAGCACCACAGCCGCTGATCGGGCGACTGGTTCACCGGTCAAGGCGCGCGCCACCGCACTTGCGGCACTGGTGATCGGGGGCTTGCTGCTCGCGGTGCTGTCCCTGGTTCACCTGACCCAGGGAACCTCGGCGGCCACGCCGCTGGATCTGCTGGCGGCACTCTTCAGCGCCGACGACGGCGACTCCGCCTCACAGCTACGAGCCCTCGCGCTGGATTCGCGGTTACCGCGACTAGTGGGAGGGCTCGTAGTGGGGGCGGCGCTGGGCATCGCGGGCTGCGCGCTTCAGGCCATGACGCGCAACCCGCTTGCCTCTCCGGACACACTGGCGGTCAATGCGGGGGCTCATCTGGCCCTCACCGCGGCTGCTGCGTTCGGCATCTCTCTTCCGCTGTTGAGCTCAGCGGCGCTGGCCTTCCTCGGCGGAGGTGTCGCAGCCGGCGTCGTGCTGCTGCTTGCTGGGTTCTCTGAGCACGCCCCGATCCGGCTGGTGCTGGCGGGGACTGTGGTGGCCCTGGGTCTGGCCTCGGTGACCGCGGCCCTGCTGATGCTCTACGCCCAGTCCACCCAGGGGCTCTTCCTCTGGGGTGCCGGCACGCTGAACCTCGCCGGACTCTCAGGTCTGCTGCCGCTGCTGCCGGTGGTGATCGCGGCGACCATCGGACTGGTGCTGCTCGCACGCAGCACCGATGCGCTCTCCCTCGGCGCCGATACAGCCCAGTCCTTGGGCGTGAATGTGGCCTTCCTGCGTGTGGCGCTGCTGGTCTGCGCCGTAGCGCTCTCGGCTGCCGCGGTGACCATGGTCGGCCCGCTTGGCTTCGTGGGACTCTGCGCACCGGCGATTGTTCGACTTCTTGCCTCCCGGGTGAGCAGGCTTGGCCGCTTCACCTGGGCGCTGACTGCCTCGGCCCTGCTGGGTGCGCTGATCGTGATCGGCGCCGACGTCGCGGTGCGCGCACTGGTCTTCGCGGTGGCCGGCCCCAATCTGGCAGTGGCGATTCCCACCGGTGTGGTGACCTCACTGGTGGGTGCGGTGTTCCTCGTGATCCTCGCGCTGCGGATGCGCAGCGCCGGAGGTAATCAGGAGATCTCCGCGATGCCGCTCCCGCACGGAATCACACTGAGCCGGCGGGTCACCCTGACCATCGCCGCGGCTCTCCTGCTCATGGTGCTCGCCGGGGTGGGGATGCTGCTGGGGGACTGGTGGCTTAAGATCGGCGACATCCAGCTCTGGTTCTCCGGGGATGCCGCCCGAGCCATTGAGATCACCCTGGACTTCCGCAGTCCAAGGGTCGCCGCAGCTGTGCTTGCCGGAGCTGTCCTGGCTATTGCCGGCGCGCTGGTGCAGACCGTGACCCGGAATCCGCTGGCCGACCCCGGAATCCTCGGTGTCGCCTCCGCCGGAGGCGCCGGGGCGGTGGTGGCGCTGATCCTCTTCAACACCTCGGCCTGGACCATGTCCGCCGGTGCCACAATGGGCGCGATCATCGCGGGGCTCGTGGTCTTCCTGCTCGCAGGTTCCCGCGGCAGCTCCCCGGAGAAGGTGGTGCTGGTCGGCATCGGTGTGATGACTGCGGCACAGGCGATCACTCAGCTGCTGATCTCCTCGACGAACCCCTATAACCAGGCGATGGCGATCTCCTTCCTGGGTGGTTCCACATTCGGCACCACCTGGAGCGATCTCACCCCGATCCTTCTGATGCTGCTGATCTCGATCCCGGTGCTGATCTTCCTGCGCCGCGAGCTGGATCTGATCAGCATCGATGATCTGACCCCCCGGATCCTCGGCGTGAGGCTCTCCGGAGTGCGGGCCACCGCCCTGATCATCGCCGTGCTGCTCTCCGCGGTGGCCGTGGTGGGCGTAGGCGTGATCAGCTTCGTGGGCCTCGCAGCACCGCATATGGCGCGCATGCTGGTCGGCCGTGAACACCGTTGGTTCCTGCCCGTGGCAGCGCTTCTCGGGGCGGTGCTGGTCTCGGTCTCCGACACCTTCGGCCGGACCGTGATCGCTCCGGATCAGCTTCCCGCAGGACTTGTGGTGGCAGTCCTCGGACCGCCATACCTGCTCTGGCTGTTGAAGCGCTCCACCCGCAGCTGAGTTCACCAATCGGTGGGGCCACTCTCGGCTGAGCCCACCCGCTAGTGGGCCCAGCCGTTTAGTAGGACCAGTTTCAGCTCTGCGTGACCAGTCCGAGAACCTCATCGCGCACGGATTCCATCTTTTCCTGGCTGTGGGCCTCGCCGTTGAACCGCAGGAAGGGCTCGGTGTTGGAGGGGCGCAGGTTGAACCACCAGGTGCCGTCTGAGGCGCGCACGGTCAGCCCGTCCATATGGGAGATCTCGACGTCACGATCGGTGAAGGCGGCCTCGACGCGTTCGGCGGCACCCGCCTTATCCTCAACCTCCGAGTTGATCTCACCGGAGGCCGCATAGGGGTTGAACTCCGCGGCGAGCTGGCTCAGCGGCTGGTCCTGATTGCCCAAGGATGCCAGCACATGCATGGCTGCGAGCATCCCGGTGTCGGCGTTGAAGAACTCGCGGAAGTAATAGTGCGCGGAGTGCTCGCCACCAAAGATCGCCTGCTCCTCGGCCATGACTGCCTTGATATAGGAGTGGCCCACGCGGGTTTCCACCGCGCGGCCACCGGCTTGCTCGACGACTTCTGGCACCGCGCGGGAGGTGATCAAGTTATGGATGACCACGGGGGTCTCCTGGCCCTCCGCCTGGGCGCGGTTGATCTCGCGGCGCGCGACAAGCGCGGTGACCGCGGAGGGGGACACAGGGTCGCCCTTTTCATCGATCACGAAACAACGGTCCGCGTCGCCGTCGAACGCCAGACCGATATCCGCGCCGACCTCCTGGACCTTCGCCTGAAGGTCGCGCAGGTTCTCGGATTCCAGCGGGTTGGCGGGGTGGTTGGGGAAGGTGCCGTCGAGTTCGAAGAACAGCGGGGTGATCTCCAGCGGCAGAGGTGCGAGCAGGTCATCGCCGAGCACGGCGCCGGTGGTGAGCCCAGACATGCCATTGGCAGCATCCACGACGACCTTCAGCGGCCGGATCTCGGAGAGATCGACGAGGGAGCGCAGATACTCGGAGTACTTGGCGAGGATGTTCATCAGCTCCACGGAGCCGGTCTCATCGGCGGCGGGGATCTCCTCGGCGTCGAGGTATGCCTGCGCAGCGTCGCGAATATCTTCAAGTCCAGTCTCGGCCGAAAGTGGCACCGCGCCGGCCTTCGACATCTTCATCCCGTTGTACTGCGCGGGGTTGTGGCTGGCGGTGAACACCACGCCGGGGGCGTCCATGGTTCCGGAGGCGAAGTAGAGCATATCGGTGGAGATGAGCCCGAGCTGGGTGACATTCGCGCCGCGGGACGTGGCTCCCTGGGTGAAGGCGGCAGTGAAGTCCGACGAGGAGGGGCGCATATCTCCGCCGACCAGCACGGTCTTGCCGGCCAGGCCGAGCACGTCCACGAAGGCGGCACCCACAGCTCGGACAGAGTCTTCGGTGATGGTCTCGTCGACGAGTCCGCGGACGTCATATGCCTTGAATGAGGCTGAAAGATCAATAGTCACGGGCGATATCTTACGGGAGCCGCATTCATCTAGCCCGCGCACAGGTGAACGGACGTAGACTGACACTGTGGAGATACTGGTAGTACTGGCAATCGGCGTCCTGTTGTTCCTGGGTATTCGCATGCTCATGCAGCGTCAGGCGAAGAAACTCAACGACGGCATCCAGGGTGCTGTCACCCCTGAAAATGCTCGAAAGGCTGCGCTGACGCTGACCGATGAGCAGCACCGCGAGGTCTACCGAGCCATTGGGGCCGAGGACGGTCGCCGGGCGCTCGCGGTGTTCAAGCAGGCCACCGGCGCAAACATCAAGGATTGCATCATCGCGGTCCAGGCCCTGCACGCGTACCCGCAGCAGTCACCCTCGGAGATCAGGGCAGAAGATGAGCTGACCGGCGACGACGACGGCTCAGCAGTCTCCAGCCCCATCGACACCCGTGACCGGACCGATTCGGAAGACGAGGTGCTCGACGGCGAGCTCGTGGAGGACGTCATCGACGGTGTCCGCGATGACGCCGGTTCCTCAGAGCGTGATCCTGCGAAGCCGATCGGTGAAGCAGATCCCAACACCGGCGAGATCCTGGGCGAGAACTCTCAGCAGATCCCCAATATCCCCGGTGGCGAGCAGCACGATGTCGACGAACGCGCCAAGCGACTGATGGCTGAATCCGGATTCAATCCCGAGGATGAACTGACGATCCCCGAGGACTGGGGCTCTGAAGAGGAAGAGATGGCAGGCTTCCACCTGGAGGTCCAGCGCGGCGAAGAGAAGATCACCCTCTCCCACGATGACCTCGACCCCTGGGTCCACGATCAGCTCTACGCACTGCTGCGTGACGACCTGGTCGATGACGCCGCGGAGCTGCTTTCAGCACACTCCCCGCTGACCAAAGAGGAAGCCCGCAAGTTCCTCGTGGTCTTCAAGAACCAGACCTAGACCACTCATCTACTAAACGCAACGCCTTTCATCCTCGCTGGATACTGTGCGTAAATTTTCCTACCGCCGCAACGTCAACCCCTATAGGCTCGAGTGAATTATCGTTTACGAAGGGGTAATTCACATGGTTCCCGAGACATGGCATGAGGCTCGCCTGATCCCCACATCGGGTATTGGGAGCCCTATTGAACAGGAGCGGCGTGCGACGTCGGCCCTATTGGCTGTGATCGGCGCGGTTGACGAATTCGGTAAAGCGTTGCTCAAGACTTGTGGGGCGCCATCGGGTCGCATCGAGACTTACGTCGAGGTGCCCTTCGAACTCGGTAAGAAGTCATTGCGTCCGGATGGCGTTATTCGGGTTGTCCGCGGCAAAAAGGTGTGGACAGCGCTCGTGGAGGTGAAGACCTCCGTGAACACTTTGGAGCTTGAACAGGTAGAAAACTATCTGGATCTGGCAAAGGAGAACTCGTACGACGCTGTCATTACTATCTCGAATGAGATCCCCCCAGTTGTGGGTACTCATCCCTTGGTTTTGGACAAACGCAAGGTCAAAAATGTCCCCATCTATCACTTCTCATGGGTTCGCATTGTCTCAACAGCGCTTATGCAGAAGGAAGTCCACGGCGTCGAGGATCCGGACCAGGCGTGGATTCTCGGGGAACTCATCCGTTATCTCGAGCACCAGAATTCGGGTGCACTGGCGTTCACAGACATGGGCGCCTCTTGGACGAAAGTTCGAGAAGATGCACGCAAAGGCGTCCTGAAAAAGAGCGACCCAGATGTCCTAGACGTTGCTGCGAAATTTGATGCATTGGTCCGGTACACGTGCCTGCGCCTCGGTCAGAAACTTGGCACTGAGGTATTCCCGCAGCTGCCCAGAAGACAGATCCAGAACCCCAAGGAGCGCACAGCGGAACTCATTGACGAGTTGATTGCTGACAGTTGTTTATCGGCGAAGATTCGAATCCCGGATACCGTGGCGGATCTCGACCTGAGATGTGATCTACGTGGTCAACAGATACATGTCTCCGTCACGGTCCCGGCATCAAGCCATGCAAGGAGCGAGACGCGTGCACGCTGGCTTTTGCGGCAGCTCTCGGAGGATCTGCAAGATGTTGTCGTTGAGGCAAGTGGACGCGGAAAGAAAGTCGCGGTGCCACTGAATGAGGCGCGCAGCGATGAGAAATCGTTAGCTCCGGATCCGGAATGGGAGATCAGTAAATTCAAAGTGACCCATATCTACCCACTAGGTATCGCCCGATCTACGCGCGCGAAATCTTCCTTCATAGATTCCGTCAGCAATTCCGTGGATGACTTCTATGGACGAGTGCTGCAGAGACTGAAGCCGTGGAATCCTCCAGCGCCGAAGCTCAGAGCACAGCCCGAGGAGCGCAAAGCGGATGATCAGTATTCATCGACCGATCTGTCCTCTATGGACACCAGCGAGCCCGCTACTCCTCCAGCAGACGCATTGACTGAGAGCTGACGTGCCCGAGGGAGATACCGTTTTCCGTCAGGCTGCCGTGCTGCACGCAGCACTGGCCGGGAAGGAGCTCATCAGCAGCGATTTCCGGGTGCCGACCTACGCCACAGTGGACCTCTCGGGTCGCGTCGTCGAGCGCGTCATCGCCCGCGGCAAGCACCTGCTCATGCAGTTCGAGGGACTCTCCGTCCAGTCCCATCTGAAGATGGAAGGCACCTGGCACGTCTATGCACGGGGCAGCCAGGGAGCTCGGCCTCAGTGGCGACGCCCAGCCCACACCGCGCGCTGCATACTTCGGACCGAGGATCAGGAGGCGGTGGGGTTTTCGCTGGGGGAGCTGCACGTGCTCTCGCCCGAAGAGGAGCAGGAGAAGTTCGCGCACTTGGGCCCCGATCTACTTGGACCCGATTGGGACGCTGCCGAGGCTAAGCGGCGACTGCTCGAGTCCTCGCAACGCAGCATCGGGGTGGCACTCTTGGATCAACGCAATCTCGCCGGCGTGGGCAATGTCTTCCGCAGCGAGATCTGTTTCCTCGCCGGAATCCTGCCGACTCGGCCCGTGGCGGAGGTGGCGAACCTTGACCGGGTGATCACGCTGAGCGAGAAGCTCCTGCAGGTCAATAGGCTCCGTACGCGCCGCTGCACCACGGGAAATCCAGGGGCCGGTCCGCCTTACTGGGTCTATGGCCGCGGGGGCAAGCCCTGCATGCGCTGTGGGACCCGGTTGCGCAAGAGCGAACTCGGCGAGGCCGAACTGCGCAAGGCTGCGGTGGCAGACCGCGTCATCTACTTCTGTCCGTCCTGCCAGTCCTGATCGTCCGCATAACGGGCAGCCCGAACTTTCAGACTATGCGAGGTCTGAGCTGGGGAACGTCTTGAAGGCGATATCGAGTGATTCGAGGATCTCGGCGTCCTCATCACTTTTGGCCCAGTGAGCAAGAGCGATGTCGAGACAGGTCAGAGCCGTGTGCACCAGCACGGTGGCGCGAAGTTCACTCGAGACTCGAGGCGCGTCCAGATGCGGGGCTACCGTGGGGATCAGTGACTGCGCGAGGTTCATCCGTCTCTCCAAGTGGCCCGCCCGGAGTGTGTCGCTGGTGTTCACCACTCGCAGCAATCGCGACCACCGCTGCCGCTGATAACTGAGCGGCTCAGCAGTGGAGCGCAGTGTCTGGTGGAGAGCTTCCCACGGCGGAAGCGCGGTGAGGTGGCTCTCCAGAAGTTCGCGCAGGTCTTCCGGTGTGGGCGGCAGGTCAGCGACCAGAGCGTCCTCCTTCGTGCCGAAATAGCGGTAGAAGGTTCGAGGCGAGATCCCGGCAGCAGATGAGATGTCATCCACGGTGGTGTCGTCATAGCCGCGGTCCTCGAACAGGCCCAGGGCCACGTCTGCCAGTTCGCCCCTCAGTGCGCCTCGAGCACGGTCCCTGATGCTGATCGAATTCTCCATGTGTCGAGTCTAACTGTCCGTTTTGGCAGACTCTGCCACCTTAGTCAGGTACTGTCTCCACGGAGGGATCGTTCGCGGTCCCAATAGTCTTTCTCGGGTTCTGCCTTCAAGGAGTTTTATGGTGTCCGTCAGTTCAGTGGCCGAATCCCGGCCCGAAACCGTAGACCCGCGCGGCATGCGGGTCATCTGGCTCTTGTTGATCTCCGCGTTCGTCGCGATTCTCAATGAGACGACCATGGGTATCGCCATCCCGCAGTTGAACGTTGAACTGGGGATCGCGCCCTCGCTGGGCCAGTGGCTAACGAGTGCGTTCATGCTCACCATGGCAGTGGTCATCCCCATCACGGGCCTGGTGCTGCAGCGCTTCAGCACACGAGGTGTGTATCTGACCGCGATGACCCTCTTCAGTCTCGGGACGCTGATCTGTCTCATAGCTCCGGGTTTCACAGTGCTTCTGCTCGGCCGGATCGTGCAGGCTTCGGGAACCGCCATCATGATGCCGCTGCTCATGACCACCGTGATGAATGTGGTTCCCGAACATTCCCGTGGACGAATCATGGGCCGAGTCGGGATCGTCATGGCACTGGCGCCGGCAGTAGGCCCAACGGTCTCCGGGCTGATCCTGGACTCCTTGAGCTGGAGGTGGTTGTTCGGTCTGATTCTTCCCATCGCATTGATCGCGCTTTCGATCGGCGCGAAGTGGATGTTGAACCTCGGAGTCTCTGAGTACAAGCGCATCGATGTGGCCTCCGTAATGCTCTCAGCACTCGGCTTCGGTGGCGTCGTGTTTGCACTGAGCCAGCTTGGCAGTGCGCACGGTGGAGAATCTGCAGGCACATCCGGTGGCACGGTGGCGCTGATGCTGATCGCTGCCGTCATTGCCCTGGGTCTGTTCATCTGGCGTCAGCTGCGGCTGCAGCGCAAGGAAGAGGCGCTCCTGGACCTGCGGGTCTTCCGTTCGCTGAACTTCACCATGTCGGTCGTCGTGATGTCCATCCTGGCTCTGGCGATGTTCGGCAGCCTGACCTTGCTGCCGCTCTACCTGCAGAACGTCGTGGGACTCTCGGCAACCGAGGCAGGATTGATCGTCCTTCCAGGTTCCGTGGTGATGGGACTTCTCGGGCCGATCGTCGGAAGGATCTACGACGCACGCGGCCCCAGGCCGCTGCTCATCCCGGGAACCATCCTGGTCTCAGCAGGCCTCTGGTCCTACAGCATGGTGGACCAGAACACCTCAGTGATGCTGCTGGCAAGCATTCAGATCGCCATGTCTGTGGGACTGGCCATGTCCTTCACACCGTTGTTCTCTGCCTCGCTGAGTTCACTGCAGCCTCGCCTGTACTCCCATGGCTCAGCCGTGCTGAACACGCTCCAGCAGGTGGCCGGAGCGGTGGGTGTGGCGGTCTTGATCACCACGATGTCCTCGGTGGCCAGTGATCAGTCGGCACTGGGTGAGATCGCATCCCAGGCAGCAGGCGCGCAGTCAGCCTTCATGATCGGGGCGATCGTCTCGCTCGGAGCAGTGGCGGGTGCATTCTTCGTGCGCTCACCTGCACGGATCAGGGCTGCCGCAGTCTAGGACTTCCGGTCCTCCGGTATCGGAACACCTCGGTAAGCCCAAACTCCTAGGAAAGACCGTCGCTGAGGCTAGCGCTTCTCGAGTGCCTTCTCGTGATGCGCTGCCTCGGCGCCGGTCTTTTCTGATTCCACCACGTAGACGGGGTCATCTGAGGAGGCCCGAAACGTCTGGCCCTGAAGCTCGAGATCCTTGGTGTGCTTGCTCTTGATCGTGCCGTGGGTTTTGCCCTGAGGCGTGTTCCAGGAGACTTTATCGCCCTTGCTGAATGCCATCTTCGCTACCTGCTTTCATCTTCGGATGAGGGGAGGGGCCGATCACTCGGCGTCGTCGAATTTCTCTCGATTGGCCCAGGTGCGACCGGGGTCTCCGCCCCAGGCATCCCAGGCGACGCGACCCGGGGTGGGATAGCCATCCTGGCCGTGCAGGAAGCCTTCAGTGTCTCGGTCCACCTCATGCCGGGCGAAATATTGCCGCATGGCGTGGATGTCCTCGAGTGGAACGGATTTGCCGGCGGCGAGCTGCTGGGCGCGGTGGCGTCCGGTGTCGGTGAATCCCTTGCCGGCCTTGCCCTCCTCGATCCAGACGACGGCTCGATCGGCCGCCTCCTGGACGTCCTGCGGGGGAGTGTGTCCTGTCATCTGTGTACCTCCTGAAGCTGGCGCGTGGCTCAAACCGTCGTTGAGCTCACTGTAGCCGGGTGAAGGTGATGGTCACCAGGGTGGAGCAGGGCGTCGACTACGGCGATGGGGATCGAGAACCGCGCCTGACCAGCACGAACGCGAGGATCGTGCAGAGCAGGTAGGTCACCCCGACGGCGATCCAGCCTGCCGCAAATCCGCCGGAGGAGCTCACCAGCAGGCCCATTCCGAGCGGGCCGATGGCGAATCCGGTGAACATGCCAGCGGTGACCACGCCGCTGGAGGAGGCCATCGAAGCAGAGGGGATGCTGCGCAGCAGCACGCTCATCAGGACCACCGAGACACCGAGTGCAGACGCTCCGTGCAAGACCACAGCTGCCCAGAGCAGCGGCGCCCATCCGGTGGCCCATGCCCCCAGGAACGCACAGGCACCGGTGAGCGCGGTCAGTGCGAGCACCAGCAGCAGCACCGGACCGGAGGTGCCGCGCGCCATGACTCGGGCCCATCCGATGCGAGCCGTCACCCCGACCACACCGGCGACGGCGGCCGTCGCGCCTCCCAGCACCAGCGAGAATTCCAGCTCGCGCACCGCGAAGAGCGGCAGATAGACGTTGGTGGCCTGGACGCCGATCCCGTTGAGGCAGCCGAAAGCGGCGAGGGCCCAGACGGCAGCGGCATGTCTGGTGCGCGGCGGTGTGTCCCTCTTTGGCACCGAACTCTTGGCCGATTCTGCTGTGGCGGCCTCGGGAGCATCGGTGCTGGGATGCAGCAGAGGCACCCCACGAAGTGTGCGCCATGTCAGCACCAGCAGCGCGAGTGGGATCAGCGCTGCGAGCAGGGCAGTGCCGCGCCAGCCGATCAGCAGGGCAAGCAGCGGGAAGGTCAGGCTGGCCACCAGTTGGCTGACCTGGACCCCAGATTGCTTGATGCCGACCCAGCCGATGCGCTTAGTGGCAGGGACGCGTTCAAGCAGGATTCTGTTGGTGACCCCGTTGGGGAATGACTGCGCGACACCGGAGAGCCCGGCGGCGATCACTAACACCACGTAGCCGCCGGGAACTCCGGCCAGGCCGAGTGCGAGTGCGGCGAGCGAAAAGACGGCGGTCATCAGTGTGAGGTCGGAGTGCCGGTCAGCGAGCCGACCCAGCGTGGCATTGCCGACGGCGGCGCAGGCGAAGCAGACGGTGGCGAGGAGGCCGAACTGTGCCTCGTTGATGCCGAGGTCGGTGATGATCTCTTCGCTGGTGGCGCTCAGGCCGTAGAGCAGCAGCGGCCCCACCCCGACGGCGCCCAGAAGAACAGCAAGCAATCCGGGGCCAGCAGATTCCTTGCGCATGCCACCTCCACCTCACCACCGGTGTCCGCGTGGTCGGTGCGGGACTTTTCCTCAGGGACCGTGGCGGGAACTATCCCGCCGGAACAATGAGCGGAGCGCGTGGGATTCGAACCCACGGTGCGGGGTTACCGCACACTGGTTTTCAAGACCAGCTCCTTCGGCCGCTCGGACAGCGCTCCCCAACTTTTCAGCTGGATGGAGACCCACAGTGTTTCGTGGAAAACTCCAAGCACAGACTATACGTGAGTCATCCCTACGGATCGAGTTGAGGAGCGTGAGCATGCGAGCAGTGCACTACGACGGCGCCGGGGGACCAGAGGTCATCACCGTCGCCGAAACCCCGGATCCCACACCACAGTCCGGCGAAGTCCTGATCGAGGTGACCGCGGCTGCGCTCAACCGGGCTGATGTGATGCAGCGTCTCGGGGTCTATCCGCCTCCGAAGGGAGCTTCGGAGATCCCAGGCCTGGAAGTCTCCGGACGAGTCATCGCCGCAGGTCAGGGCAGTGATATGGCGGTAGAGGAGCTCATTGGCAAAGACGTGGTGGCGCTGCTGGCCGGTGGCGGCTACGCCGAGAAGGTCGTCGTCGACGCGCGCCACGTGCTCCCGGTCCCCGCCGGGGTCAGTGTTCTGGACGCAGCAGGGCTGATTGAAGTCGCCGCCACCGTGCACTCGAATCTTCGCGGCGAGGCGCGGGTCGAGGCGGGGGACCGGGTGCTTGTTCACGGCGGCACCGGGGGCATCGGCTCCTTCGCCCTGCAATACCTGCATGGTCTCGGCGCGCAGGTCCTGACGACTGTGGGCTCAGCTGAGAAGGCGAGCCTCGCCGTCGAACTGGGGGCTGATCACGTCATCAATTACCGCGAGGAGGATCTCGCGCAACGCGTCGGTGAGATCACCGATGGTGGGGGAGTAGACGTGATCCTCGACGTCGTCGGGGCGAAATACCTTGCCACCAACCTCGCCTCCCTCGCAGTGGGTGGCCGAATGGTGATCATCGGTCTGCAGGGCGGGCGCACAGCGGAGATCGACCTTGGGGTGATGCTGGCCAAGCGACTGCGCGTCATCGCCACCACGCTGCGCTCCCGGGACGCCGAGGCGAAGGCGGAGATTGTCCAGGCGGTGGGCGCCGAGATCTGGCCACTGATCGAGTCCGGACAGATCAGCATCCAGACGGATAGGACGTTCCCGCTCCAGGAGGCCGCTGCGGCCCACGAGTACTTCGACTCCGGCACGCACACCGGCAAGGTTCTGCTCCGGATGACCTGACCCCTGCCATTGAGTGGCGGATTCTCCGTGCAGTTGGGGCCTGCTGGGCACCTAGGTAGCCGGATAATCCGCCACTCAACGCGCGAGGGCCGGGGTTCGATAGACTTTCCGCCATCATGATGAAGCTCTTTGATCGCCGCCGCCGTGCTCGCCGCCTGGACAAGGAGCTGGGCAAGGGTCTGTGGCGCCAGGCGCATGATCGCTATGTGCGTGGCCTGGACCGGTATCACCAGGTGATCGAGGGCGTCGAGGACGATGCGGCGTACAGCCAGCTCGTGAACATGGGCGATGAACTCACCGAACAGCTGGACCGGGTCTACGAGCTGTGCAAGCAAGCAGAGAGTGCGCACCCGAGTCAGAGCCTTCAGGTTCCGGGTGGGGCCACGAAGCTGCATTCCTCACTCTCCCGTGCAGCAAACCACCTCGCGACGACGGCAGAGGCCGCCGCCATGGTGCGTCTAGGTCATGGAGAGATCATCGCGGTACGTCGCCGAGCCGATCAGGTCCGCGCATCGCTTCAGGATGCGCAGGACGCAGCGGTCTGAACCTCAGCGGTGCGCGTCGGTGAGCAGCCCGGCGAACCTGCGGCCGACGTCGACCAATGAGACCCGGTAGAGACCGTCGATCTCCTCCTGGGTGAACCAGCTGACGTCATCGGTGGAACCACCGGTCTCAACGCGCATGGCGCCACCGGTGATTCGCGCTCGGTAGATGATGCGCAGGTTCTGCAGCGGCGTCCCCAGCTGATCTGCATGCATCCGACGGTCACCCGGGATGATGAAGTTATCGATCCCCAGGAGCTCTTCGACCTCGACCTCGTACCCGGATTCTTCGAAGACCTCACGCACCACACCGTCGGCGGGGGCCTCGCCCGGATCGAGTCCGCCACCGGGAAGGGTCCATCCCTTGGCATCGCCATTGACGTGCCAATGCGGCAGCAGCATCCGTCCGGAGTCGTCAGTGATCACGGCATATGCGGCTACTCGGAGGTCCATGTGGGCACTGTAGCACCGGGGAATGTCAGCCTCCGACACTAGGCTGAGCAGCAACGAAAGGTAGACAAATGGCTCAAGTTCAAAGCCCGAAACTGCGCGATCTTCAGCTGCGGGATCTCGAGGATGGCGACGCTGCAGAGCTCGCGTTCTCTGCTCAAGCCGACCGGGTGATTCTGGACGGATTGGATCTTTCCGGCTTGGACCTCTCCGGGGGAAGGCTGAGTGAATCGATCCTGCGCGGTGTCACGCTCAGTGACGCGGACCTCACCGCGGCCACGGTGGCAGAGTCCATCTGGGAGCGTGTCAACGCGCCTCATCTGAAGGCTCCGCGCTCCACCTGGAGGAATGTCAGGATCCAGGACAGTCGGATTGGCGTCGGTGAACTCTACGACGCAGGGATCAGCGGATTAGTCCTGCGCGGGTGCAAGGTGGATCTGCTGAACCTCCGCAATACGGTCATCTCCGATCTGCTGATCGAGAACTGCACGATCGGTGAGCTGGACATCTCCGGTGCTCGGGTTCACCGGATGACGATCAGCCAATCCTCGATCGGAACCTTCGAAGCACGTGAGGCTCGGTTGAAGGACGTAGACCTACGCGGAGCTCAGCTGTCGAAGATCATCGGGTTGGCAGGGCTGAAGGGGGCCGTGATCAGCCAAGAACAACTGGTGGAGCTCGCCCCGTCCCTGGCGGATCATCTGGGACTCGTTGTTGAGGATTGATATCAGACCCCGCCTCGGCCCACGGTGAGTCGATAATCACTTCGGGCGGTGTGCCGGGTGTGGAGTTGTGACCCCCGGGGGCTTACGTGTGACTCCTGGCTACGTCTGCCAGGGCGCTCATAAGGCCATCCGAGCGGCGAGTACACGACAGTGGCGACCGATCACATTGATCCTGACGGTTTCGGGACATCTTTTTGAGCCTCGGAAAGCCGTTCAACCCCTTCTGCCTGCGCAGTATTCCCGTTTTATCCCCTGCATTGACGAGGGCTGATCCGCTTACCGGGGGGGCTTGTAGGACTCCGGGGAGGACACCTACTGTGGAAAACATGAGCACTGAAACGACTTCCAATTCATTCCCAGATGCCAGCGATTTCCAGGGCACGCAGCTGGCCTTCGATGATCCGACCACGCGTCACAGCAAGGTCTCCCCACCGAAGCAGGATCAGCCCGAGCCGGGACTTGAGGTTGACGCTGAGCCCGTCCCAGACATCGGTCTCGAGACCTACCGCGGACTTGGCCGGTTGCAGGGACGCAAAGCCCTGGTGACCGGTGGTGATTCGGGTATCGGCGCGGCTGTCGCCATCGCCTACGCCCGTGAAGGCGCAGATGTCGCCATCGCGTACCTGCCTGCTGAAGGTAAGGACGCGGAGCGCGTCGTCGCAGCCATCGAGGACGCCGGGCGCAAGGCTGTTGCACTCCCCGGTGACCTGATGGACAAGGAATACCGCGAGAGCGTCGTCGATTCTGCCGCCGAGAAGCTGGGTGGACTCGATATTCTGGTCAACAACGCCGGAAAGCAGGTCGTCAATGACTCGCTTGAGGAGCTGACTGACGAGCAGGTCGATGAGGCCTACCAGATCAACATCAAGTCCATGTACACGCTCACCCGGTCCGCGCTGAAGCACATGGGCCCAGGCTCGACCATCGTGAACTCGACCTCGATTCAGGCCTACCAGCCTAATCCGATGTTGCTGGACTATGCGGCCACCAAGGCTGCGATCAACAACTTCACCAAGGGCCTGGCTGCCCAGCTCGGTGCTCGAGGTATCCGCGTCAATGCCGTGGCGCCCGGTCCGGTCTGGACAGTTCTTCAGGTCAGCGACGGCCAGCCGAAGGATGCGCTGCCTGAGTTCGGCCATGACACCGCACTTGGCCGTCCGGGACAGCCCGTTGAGATGGCGCCAGCCTTCGTGTTCCTGGCCTCACCTGAGTCCAGCTACGTCACCGGCGATACCCTCAACGCCAACGGCGGCATGCCCACCCCGTAGTGAGCTGGCCCAGTCCCCATGGGGGCTGAACTCAGCAGAGCCTTCACAAGGCAGCTAAGACGAAGCGAGCCCCTCCGGAATGTTTCTGGAGGGGCTCGCTTCGTGTATTCAGATGCTTCGTGTGTTCACACGATTCTTGTGGAGCCGCCTGCCGGAATCGAACCGGCGACCTATTCATTACGAGTGAATCGCTCTACCGACTGAGCTAAGGCGGCGTGGCGCCAAAGTGAGGCGCACGAGGGACAACTGTACTGGTGCGCCTCACCGCGGTCAAAGCTGATTCAGGCCTGTGCCGGCACCACCATGACTGGTCCAGCGGTGTGATGCAGCAGTTCGCGGGAGACGGACCCGAGCAGGGCGCTGCGCAGCCCGCCGTGGCCTCGGGTGCCCACCACCGTGAGCTGGGCTGCTGTGCCCAGTTCGTGCAGGATGTTGACCGGATAGCCATCTTCTACGGCACCGGTCACCGAGAGTTCTGGGAACTCTGCCTGCACCCAGCCGATCTCGACGTCGAGCTCCTTATTGAGGTCGTCGTGGCGGGTATGGACAAGAGCCTGTTCCCGCGCCGCGAGTTCTGGGTACCACATAGCTGCGGTGCTCAGCGGTGGCAGCGCCATGACCAGCTTCAGACCGGTTCCGTGGCTGATCGCAGTTCGTGCGGCTTCTATGGCCGCGTGTCGGGAATGTGGTGAGCCGTCGATGCCCACGATGACCGGGCGGGTATCCGCAGTATGCAGCGCCTCGGCGCCCTCACCCACACTGGAGCCCTTCGTATAGGGGACCACCACTGTGGGGGAATGCGCGTGCGCTGGGAGTGCCGCCGCCACGGACCCTAGGATCCGACCGGTGAATCCGCCGCGTCCACGACTTCCGACCACCGTCAGTTCTGCGGAACCGGAAAGGTTCACCATGACACCCGCAGCGTCGCCGTGTTCGAGTCGGTAGGTCACCTCACCAGGATGCCCGGCGAGCTGAGTGCGTGCTTCGTCGAGGACTGCTTCTGTTGCCTGACGGGCGAGTGTCTGACTGCCGGAGTCGGGGAGGCTCTCCAGATACCCGCTGACGGCCGGCGGAATCGCGAAGGAACTCACCACTGTCAGTGGGAGGTCTCTGAAGTGCGCCTCGCGTGCGGCCCAGCGCAGCGCAGCGGTGGCGTTTGCGGAGCCATCGAAGCCGACCAGCACCCCAAGCGGGCGCGGGGCGCGGACCTCTTCGGAAGAGGCTTTGGGTTGTGGCGCGAGGGTGGCAGGAACTTCGGTGTCCATGAGAGCGTCCTTTCGCAGATCAACGGAATCTAATCCGGTGATCCAGCCACGCCATGGGTGACGCCTGCGTCACCGGTACTTTGAGTCTACTCGCTGACTTCTACAAGCGGTAGAAAAACTCTCAGCATTCAGATCTGCCCTCGGTGAGCTCGTCCTCGAGCAGGTATGAATCGACAGCCTCATCCACGCAGGCGTTGCCTGTGCGGTAGGCGAGGTGGCCCTCGCCGTCGCGAATGATCAAGGAAGACTGCGGCACCAACTCGTGCATGTTCTCGGCCCACTCCACCGGCGTGGCCGGATCGCCCGTGGTGCCGATGAAGAGGATCTCCTCGACCTCGGCGAGCTCTGGCTCCCATGGTTCGGATACATTTTCTGCCGGCCACTGCTCACAGAGCACCGCGCGGTGACCCAGATAGGGACCGAAGGTCGGTGCGCTTTCGGAGACTTCCTCAAATTCGGCATCGATCTGGTCGCGATCCTCGGGCATGGGGTAGTCCAGGCACATCACGGCGGAGAAGGCGAAGCTGCTGATCCAGTCATAGCTGCCATCGGCCTCGCGGCCGGCCTGGAGATCTGCGAAGTATTGAAAGGCGGAGAAGTCTCCCTGCACCACCGCGAGGCTGAGTGCCTCGGAGAGCAGCGGCCAGCTTTGCCGGCTGTACATCGGCGTGATGAATCCGCTGACCAGCGTGGAGACGTTGATCGTGCGCCCGTCAACGCTCTGCGCGGGGCTTTCCTCGACCTGCGCGAAGAGGTCCTGCACGCCCTCGACCACCTCGGTCACGGAATCACCGAGCGGGCAGTTCTCCTGCTCGGTGCACCACTGCGCGTAGTTCTCCAGAGCGTCCTCGAACCCGAGGGCCTGCTGCTCGTTGAGTTCGTGGGCGTCCAAGGAGACGTCGAACATGCCGTCGAGCACGAAGCGGCCGACGCGCTGACCGTAGTGCTCGGCGTAGGTCACGCCGAGTTTGGTGCCATAGGAGAACCCCAGGTAGTTCAGCTCATCCTGACCCAGGGCGGCCCGAATCACGTCCATATCCCGTACCGCAGAGAGGGTGTCCACGTGGCCCAGCAGTTCGCCGCTCTCAGTCTCACACTGGGCAGCCAGCTCCGCAGCGGATTGGCGGGCTGCCTCGAAGGAGGCATCCGATTCCAACTCCTCCCCGGAGACTTCTTCCCGGTATTCATCCATCTCCGCGTCATCTAGGCAGGTGACGGGAGCGGAGCGGTGCACCCCGCGGGGATCGAAACCGATGACGTCATAGCGTTCGAGCAGTTCTTCGCTGAATGCCGAGTTCGCGGTCTGCGCCACGGTGTCATAGCCAGACGAGCCCGGTCCACCGGGATTGGTGAGCAGGTATTCACCCTCATCCACCGCCGTCTCGGAACTGATGATCTGAATCTGAAGGTCCTCGCCGCCAGCAGGGTCGGCATAGTCCATGGGAACCGTCACCTCGGCGCACATCATGGAGGATTCGCAGCTGCTCCAGTCGAGCTCCTGCTCGTAGTACTGCGTGTATTGCTCAGCGTCCGCAGGCAGCGTGTCTGTGGGCACGGTGGTGGGAGTCTGCGGCTCAGCCGCTGCCTCATCTGAACCCGCATCCGCGCCTGCGTCGTCCCCTCCCGGATTGGCGCAGCCGACGAGGAGCATTGCCGCTGCGGCGGTGAGGCTTGCTGCCCGCATCATGGGTGACGACAGAAGGGACTTAGGCACGGGACCTCCGGGGTAGGAACTGCATCATGAGGGCCTCTATGGCCAGAAGGGGCGGAACGTTCTGTGTGATCCGGGTCCGGGCAGCGTTGATCGCGTCCAAACCAGCCAGGGTGTGCTCGGCGGTGAGTGACTCCGCGTACCGGGTCAGCTCATCGCGCAGGTGTTCGTTGATCAGTTCTGCACCGGTCCCCAGCTTCAGACTCAGCACATCTCGGAAGACCGCTGTCAGGTCGATCAAGGCGCGGTCGAGTGAATCGGCGACGGCGCGTTTGGCTCGCCGGGTGTTCTCCTCTTCCAGTTTCTTGAACTGGCTGCGGAGCTTGGGAGGGATCTTCTCTTCGGGCTCGAGTCCCAGGGAGCGGCGCAGGGATGCCTGTTCGGCGGCCAGCCGGGCCTCGGCGGTGCTTGCGGCATCTGCCTGCGTCATCTCGACCAGTGTCCCGGCGGCCTTGATTGCTGCCGAGGAGGTGTTCAGCCGCAGCGGAAGTGTCACGACCTGCTCGCGTCGGCTGCGTGCCTCGGGATCTCGGGCAAGCCTGCGGGCCACGCCGATGTGATTCTGCGAGACCCGGGCCGCGAACTGCGCCTGGTGCTCATTGAGTCCATCACGGCTGGTCAGCAATTGGGCCACGGCCTCGGTGGGCGGTATCCGCAGACTCACCAATCGGCAGCGGGAACGGATGGTGACCAGCACGTCGGCGGGGCTGGGGGCACACAGAATCCATACCGTGTGCGGGGGAGGCTCCTCGATGGCCTTGAGCAGCACATTCGTGGCGCGCTCGGTCATCCGGTCCGCGTCCTCCACCACGATGACCCTCCACCGGGCGCCCTGCGGCTTCTCCTGCGCCGTGGTGACGAGCTGGCGGACATCTTCGATCTTGTAGGTGACGTTCTCGGTGGAGACCAGCTTCACCGAGGGGTGACTCTGCGCCGCCACGAGTCTGCAGGACCGGCATTCACCGCATCCCCTCGCCGCAGGCTCTTCCTTCTCGCAGTTCAGCGCGGCGGCCAGGGCGCGGGCGGCATTGGAGCGTCCCGATCCCGGTGGGCCGGTGAAGAGCCAGGCATGGGAAGGCGTTCCGGAACCTGCGGCGCGGCGGAGCTGCTCGACCACGGCGTCTTGGCCCACCAGCTCGGTGAAGACACTCACACGCGGTCCTTCAAGAGCAGAGCCACGCGCTCGCGGATGGGTTCTTGGATATCAGTCGGCGCGGCGTCGGCGTTCAGCACGAGGTAGCGATCCGGCTCTGCCTCGGCGCGGTCCAGGAACGCTGCGCGCAGACGTTCGTGAAAAGCATCCTCAGCGGACTCGATCCGATCGGCACCACCTTCCCGGCCGTCTCGGCGGGCCCGCGCGGCGGCGGGTTCGAGGTCTAACAACACGGTCAGATCAGGCTGCAGACCGCCCGTGGCGAAGGCGTTGACCTCGGCCACTGCCTCGGTGCCGAGCTGACGCCCCACACCCTGATACGCCACGGAGGAATCTACATAGCGGTCACACAGCACGAAGCGGCCAGCCTGCAGTGCTGGTTCGATCCGCTGGACCACGTGAGCGGCGCGGGAGGCCGCGAAGAGCAGAGCCTCGGTGCGGGGGTCCACCTCACCCTGTCCATGCTCGAGCACCAGGGAGCGTATCCGCTCACCGATAGGGGTGCCACCGGGCTCACGGGTGCGCTCATAGGCCACATTCTGGTCCTTGAACCAGGACTCAAGCAGGTTCAGCTGGGTGGTCTTGCCGGCGCCGTCGCCGCCCTCGAAAGCGACGAAGCCTCCACGTCTGATTTGGTTCACCTCCCCAGCCTACCCAGGGCTACGTACACATCCACGCGTCGGCGCCGCTGTGATCTTTGTGCCAGCGCCAGAAGTCTTACCGGAAGCCGCAGACGGCGCTGGGGTACCGTAGCGGTGTGAACCAGCGCGAACGCACCTTCGTGGTCAGCGCGGGCCGTGGCGCCCACGCTCCCAATAAACCAGTGAACCTTCCCGTGGACTTCACCTCGACCTATTCCTATAGGCCCGGTGTCCACGCGGCCATGGACTACGCCCGTGAGGGCATGCCCTCCTGGGAGCCGCTGGAGGAGCTGCTCGCGCAGCTCGAGGCCGGCACCCGCTCTAGCTACCAGTCCCAGGGCTTCGTGACGACTGCGGAGGATCACCCCGTGGAGGTCATGCCAGGGCTGCTGTTCTCCTCCGGGATGGCTGCCATCTCCGCCGTCGTGCATCTGCTTCCACCGGGAAGTCACCTGGTCATGCCGCGGCACAGCTATATGGGCTTCTCCGCGCTGGTTCAGCAGATGGCCGATCAGGGGCTGCTCACGCTGCACCGCGTGGACATCGCCGATACCGAACAGGTCGCCACCACGCTTCATGACGTGTCCACGCTTGCCAGCGCGCAGGACGCGCAGGTCATGCTCTGGATCGAATCTCCCACAAATCCGATGCTCGAGGTCGCCGATCTTCCCGCGCTGCTGGCAGCTGCGAAGAAGCGCGGCGTGCTCAGCGCGGTGGACAACACCTTCGCCACCCCGCTGCGCCAGCGTCCGCTCAAGCACGGCGCCGACATCGTGGTGCATTCGGTCACGAAGTTCCTCTCCGGACACTCCGACCTCATCATGGGCGCCGCGATCACCGGTGACCCGGAGATCCATCAGCGACTACACCAGCACCGCACGCTTCATGGCGCGATCCCCGGTCCGATGGAGGTCTACCTGGCACTGCGCGGTGTCCGCACCCTCGCAGTGCGTCTGGATGCTTCTGAATCCAATGCGGGGGAATTGGCCCGCCGCCTGGATCAGCTCAGTGCTGAAGCCGGGCTGCCGCTGCGCAGGGTCAACTATCCGGGCCTCGCCTCGCACCCGCAGCACTCCCGCGCCGCCGCGCAGCTCGGTGGCTTCGGAGCGATCCTGACCATTGAGCTCGACGCCGATGCACCCGGCTCCGCGGGAGGCTCAGCTGCGCGGACCGAGGCTGAAGTCGCCGATGCGGTGCTCAGCGCGCTTCAGCTCTGGACCCCGGCCACCAGCCTGGGTGGGGTGGAGTCCCTGGCCGAGCGCCGTCGTCGTCATCCTGGTGAACCTGCGTCGGTGCCGGACGGGCTGATCAGACTCTCAGTGGGCATCGAGGATGTGGAAGATCTCTTCGCGGACCTCTTGAATGCGTTGCGGACCGCAGCATCGGGCTGACCCATCCGATAGCATCGAAGCATGCAGTCTTCCCAAATCTCTGATATCTGGGTCTTCGTCCTCCTCTCCGAGTTCTGGATCCAGCTCGCCTTCGCGCTCGCCTGCCTGGCGGTAGCGCTGGTCGCGCTGATCAAGTGCATCCCGAAGAAGGCGCAGCGCTTCGACATGGCGTTCAAGCGGTCCAAGGGATTCTGGCTGGGCATGACCGGCGGCGCCGTCGCCCTGGCTCTGCTGGGGGCCTTCGGCAACACCCCCTTCGGGCTCATCTTCCCCGTCGCGGCCGCATGCATGGCGATGGTCTATCTGACCGACGTGAACCCGGAAGTCTCCGACTGACCGATCCGCTGATCCGTCCACTCGACCACCGTTGATACAACTCCGAAAGGGAGGCCCACTCCGATGGCCTATGACCTGATTCTGCTCCGCCACGGGCAGAGCGACTGGAACGAAAAGAACCTCTTCACCGGATGGGTAGATGTCCAGCTGACCGCGCTGGGTCGTGAAGAAGCTGCCCGCGGCGGTGAGCTGCTCAAGGAACACGATTTGCTCCCGGACGTGGTGCACACCTCGCTGCTGCAGCGGGCCATCACCACCGCACACCTGGCACTGGAGACCGCAGACCGGCTCTGGATCCCGGTCAAGCGCGACTGGCGTCTCAACGAGCGCCACTACGGTGCGCTGCAGGGGAAGAACAAGGCCGAGACGCTGGAGCAGTACGGTGAGGACCAGTTCATGACCTGGCGCCGCTCCTATGACACGCCACCGCCGGAGATCGCGGCCGATGACGAGTTCTCCCAGGTGGGCGACCCGCGCTACGCCGATCTCGGCGATGCCGCTCCGCGCACCGAATGCCTCAAGGACGTCGTGGACCGGATGCTTCCCTACTGGGAATCCTCTGTGGTGCCCGATCTCCGTGAGAACAAAACTGTTCTGCTCGCGGCCCACGGCAACTCGCTGCGCGCCATGGTGAAGTACCTCGATGGCATCTCCGACGAGGACATTGCCGGGCTGAACATCCCCACCGGCATCCCGCTGCACTACAAGCTGGGCGAGGACCTGAAGCCGCTGAATCCAGGTGGCACCTACCTCGACCCCGAGGCCGCCAAGGATGCGATCCAGGCAGTCGCGAACCAGGGCAAGAAATAGCCCTCTAGTCTCAGCCTTAACCAACGCTGGGGCGCAAACGGGTGGAATTTTCGCAGAATATGCGATCTTTCCGCCTGTTTGCGCCCCAGCGTTGTGGGTTAAGCGTGAGAATCAGAGTTCGCGGGAATCCCAGGCGCCGGTGACCAGGTAGTCGACCTTATTGGCCACGGAGACGCCGTGGTCGCCGAAGCGCTCGAAGAACCGGCTGACTAGTGTGGAGTCCACGCTGGTGGCCGCGCTCTGCTGCCAATCCTCCGCCGCGACGATGGTGAACACCGAGGCATGCAGATCGTTGAGCTGCTCGTTCAGGGCATGGATCTCCGCGACCAGGTGCAGCTCACGGGTCTCCAGCAGGGTGATCAGCCGGGAGGAGATCTCCGTGGAGAGCTTCGCCATCTTGTCGAAGACCGGGTGCAGCGCATCCGGGGCCACGCGATCGGGATAGCGCATACGTGCCAGCTGCGCGATGTGCCGCGCCAGGTCACCCATCCGCTCCAGCGAGGTGCTCATCCGCAGCGCGCCCACGATCATGCGCAGGTCAGAGGCCACCGGCCCCTGCAGGGCCAGCAGTTCGATGGCCTTCTCGTCCAGCTCCACCTGGAGCCGGTCGATCGCGGCGTCGGCGGCGATGACCTCCTCTGCGAGCTGGAGGTCAGTGTTGTCGAAGGCCGTATAAGCCTTCTCCATTGCCGTATGGACCAATGTAGTGATCTGGATCAGCTGCTCACCAAGGTTGATGAGATCTGCCTGAAAGAGCTTGCGCACGTGTTTGCGTTCCTTTCGCGCCGTGGAGTATCCCGACATATGATCCTCGCTCCTGGAGGTGAACGCGAGCGAAGCGATCAACCAACGTGAAGGTGAACGCTAGCTGAACCCTGAGGGCCAAGTTGGACATATGGTGAACTCCACCTGGGAGCAGGCCTAAGCTGTAGGGCGTGGATCCCCTGCTCATCGCCGCACTGTCCGGCGTCGTCGGCCTGGCACTTGGTGTTGTGGGCATGTATGCCTTCCGCGTGAGCGAGAAGCAGCGCGCCTCCGGCATCAATGTCGATGAACCTTCTATGCCCGAAGGCGCCACCGAGGTGCTCGCCTCGCTCGGCCTGGCCTACATCGTGGTGGACACCGTCGATGGTGTGGTGCGTGCGAACCCTGCCGCCTACGCCTTCGGCCTGGTCCGCGGTCATACCGTGGTGCACCAGCAGCTGCTGAACCTCACCGCCCGGGTCCGCAGCGACGGCGTGATCATCGATCAGGAACACGAGCTGGCCCGCGGTCTGCTCGGCGAGACCTCGCTGGTGGTCCACCTTCGCGTGGCACCGCTCGGCGATGAATACATCCTGGTGCTCGCCGATGACCGCACCGAGTTCTCTCGCATCGAGGCGGTGCGCAATGACTTCGTCGCCAATGTCTCCCACGAGCTGAAGACCCCTGTCGGCGCCATCTCGCTGCTGGCCGAGACCATTGAGGACGCAGCCGACGACGACGTGGCCGTCCGCCGCTTCACCCAACGTCTGCACAAGGAATCCCGCCGGCTGGCGGCGCTGGTCCAAGACATCATCGAGCTCTCCCGGGTCCAGGGCAAGAACGTGGTCCATGCCGGCAGGCCGGTGGACCTTGAAGAGGTCATTGCCGACGCCGCGGACCGCTCACGCCTGCCCGCGGAGTCCAAGAACATCGAGCTCAAGATCGGCGGCGCGCTGCCCCATCGCGTCCACGGAGATGCCGACCAGCTGGCCATGGCATTCCGGAATCTGATCGACAACGCCGTGCGCTACTCCCCAGACTCCACCCGCGTGGGGATCGGACTCTCCAGCCGGGACGGGATCGCTCAGGTCACGATCACGGATCAGGGGATCGGCATCGCGAAGGAGGAGCAGGAGCGGATCTTCGAGCGCTTCTACCGGGTCGACGCCGCGCGGTCACGCCAGACCGGCGGCACCGGTCTGGGGCTGAGCATCGTCAAACACGTCATCACCAACCATGGCGGAGAGGTCGCGCTATGGTCCCAGCAGGGGAGAGGTTCCACCTTCACGGTGCGGCTTCCGGAGCTCGATGAAAGCCTCGACACGCTCGAGGGGCTCGGAAGCGGAATGTCTGAGCTCGCCGAAGAATTTACCCAGATCGACACACCACGTCCTGCATCGAGTCACAGTGCAGACAATCCGGCACCCACCAGGGCCGGCGAAGGAGGAACCGCGTGACCAGGATTTTGCTCGTCGAGGATGAACCTTCATTCTCAGAGGCCCTGTCCTACACCCTCGAGAAGGAGGGCTACGACGTCGTCGTCGCTGAGGATGGTTTCGACGCCGTCGAACTCTTCGACCGAAAAGGCGCAGACCTGGTCCTGCTGGACCTGATGCTGCCCGGTCAGTCAGGCACCGAGGTATGCCGCCAGATCCGTCAGCGCTCCAATGTGCCCGTGATCATGCTCACAGCCAAGGACTCCGAGATCGACAAGGTCGTGGGGCTGGAGCTCGGCGCCGATGACTATGTCACCAAGCCCTATTCATCCCGTGAGCTGCTCGCCAGGGTCCGGGCGGTGCTCCGCCGACAGGTCGAGACAGACATCGACAACGGGTCCATGGTCACCGCGGGACCGGTCAGCATGGACATCGAACGCCACACCGTGGAGGTCCAGGGCACCGCGCTGAGCCTGCCGCTCAAGGAATTCGAGCTCCTGGAGATGCTGCTGCGCAATGCCGGCCGCGTGCTGACCCGCGGACAGCTCATCGACCGGGTCTGGGGCTCGGACTACGTGGGGGACACCAAGACCCTTGACGTGCACGTGAAACGGCTCCGCGCGAAGATCGAGCCAGATCCTTCCCGGCCTGAGTTCCTCATCACAGTGCGTGGACTGGGTTATAAGTTCGAGTCCTGATCGGGGTCGGTACACTGGTCCAGGTCCTTGAGCGTCGATCCCAGCAGAGGAGTGCGCATGAGCACTGTCAGCGATTCAGCAGCGAACACCACCGCAGCCGCCCAGGCCAGCACCTCCCGCGAGGAGTCCCGCCAGCCGATCAAGCGCGCACTGATCTCGGTCTATGACAAGACCGGCCTGGAGGACCTCGCCTCAGGCCTGGCCGCCGCCGGGGTCGAGATGGTCTCCACCGGCTCGACCGCGAAGCGCATCGCAGCCGCTGGTCTTCCGGTGACCGAGGTCTCCGAGGTCACCGGCTTCGCCGAATGCCTCGACGGACGGGTCAAGACCCTGCACCCGCGTGTGCACGCCGGGATCCTGGCCGACCGGCGCCGCGAAGATCACCGCGCGCAGCTCGAGGAACTGGACATCGAGCCCTTCGACCTCGTGGTCGTGAACCTCTACCCCTTCGCGGAGACCGTGGCCTCAGGTGCGACCGAGGACCAGATCGTCGAGCAGATCGACATCGGCGGTCCCTCGATGGTGCGCGCCGCCGCGAAGAACCACGCCTCGGTGGCGATCGTGGTGGACCCGCTGCGCTACCGCGAGGTGGTCTCCGCCGTCTCGGCGGGAGGCTTCAACCTGGCCTCGCGCAAGCGCCTTGCCGCGCTGGCCTTCGCCCATACCGCCGCCTATGACACCGCTGTGGCGCGCTGGACCTCACAGCAGTTCGATGATGACTTCGACGCCGCGTCCGTCCCCGCCTCACCGCTTGGAAGCAAGCAGAAGAAGCTGAACTTCCCGCCCTACGCCGGCCTGGCCCTGGAGCGCCTGGACAGCCTCCGCTATGGAGAGAACTCCCACCAGCCCGCAGCGCTCTATGCCGATACCAACGCCAAGCCCGGACTGGCCCAGGCGGAGACCCTGCACGGCAAGGCGATGAGCTATAACAACTATGTCGACGCCGACGCCGCGGTGCGGACGGCCTTCGACTTCGACGGTCCGGCCGTCGCGATCATCAAGCACGCCAATCCCTGCGGAGCAGCCACCGCTGAGACTGTGGCAGCGGCTCACCAGGCAGCGCATGCCTGTGATCCGCTCTCGGCCTTCGGCGGCGTGATCGCCGCAAACCGCACGGTGACCGCCGAGATGGCCAAGACCGTGGCTGAGATCTTCACCGAAGTCGTAGTGGCCCCGGACTTCGAGGAGGAGGCGCTTGCCATCCTCACCAAGAAGAAGAACATCCGGCTGCTGCGCCTGCCCAAGGGACACTCGCGCGACCGCATCGAGTACAAGCAGGTCTCCGGCGGCATGCTGCTGCAGGCCTCGGATGCTGTGGACGCCGAGGGTGATTCCGCCAAGGCCTGGAAGCTGGTCTCCGGTGAGGCTGCGGATCCGCAGACACTGGCCGATCTCGAGTTCGCCTGGCGGGCGATCCGCTCCGTGAAGTCCAATGCCATTCTGCTCGCCAAGGATCAGGCGACGGTGGGCATCGGCATGGGGCAGGTCAACCGGCTCGACTCCTGCCGACTGGCAGTTCAGCGGGCGAACACCCTCGCCGGTGAGGGCGTCAACCGGGCTCGCGGGTCCGTGGCAGCCTCAGACGCCTTCTTCCCTTTCGCCGACGGGCTGCAGAGCCTCATCACCGCGGGTGTCCGGGCTGTCGTGCAGCCTGGAGGTTCGCAGCGCGATGAGGAAGTCATCGCGGCAGCCCGTGAGGCGGGAGTGACGATGTACCTGACCGGGACGCGTCACTTCTTCCACTGATCCCTTTCTCCATTCACCCCATCAGCCTGCTCGGCGCCCTCGAAAGGGGTGGAACCAGTGACCGAAAAGCTTGACGAGCTAGAAGATCTCATCCGCGAGGAGCGACTCACCGAACTGCGTGCCGCCCTGGACGAGCTCAACGTGGGCGACACCGTGGACTTTCTTGAACGTCTCGGCGTCAAAGACCGTGCGGTCACCTTCCGACTGCTGCCCAAGGGCGTCGCGGTCGAGGCCTTCGAAATGCTGGACCAGGCGTTGCAGCATGAACTCGTCGAGGGACTCAAAGACGTCGACGTGGCGCTGTTCTTCGAATCCCTGGATCCGGATGACCGCGTCCGGCTCATGGATGAGATGCCGGCCTCGATCGCGCGCAAGATGCTGCGCCACCTCGACCCGCGCGAACGCAGCCTCACCAACATCGTGCTGGGCTACCCCACAGGCACGATCGGGCGGCAGATGAGCCCGGAGTTCGTCGCGATCCCCGAGCACTGGACCGTGGCCCAGGCCATGGAGAAGGTCAGCAAGGCCGGAGAGGACGCCGAGACGCTCTATACCCTGCCAGTCGTGGACTCGGCGCGTCTGCTCAAGGGCGTGGTCTCGCTGCGCGACCTGGTCAGCTCCCGCGATGAGGACCTCGTGGTGGATCTGATGAACGAAGCCGATTCGGTGGATGCAGACCACAACGCCGAGGACGCCGCGCGCATGTGCGCCGACCGCAAGCACCTGGCTGTGCCCGTGACCGATTCCGAGCACCGCGTCGTCGGCATCTTCACCGTGGATGACGCATTGGACATCCTGGAACGCGCCGAGTCTGAGGACGCGGCCCGCCACGGTGGCGCTGAGCCGCTGCAGCGGCCGTACCTCTCCACGCCGGTGCTCACCATCATGCGCTCCCGCGTGGTCTGGCTCCTGGTGCTCGCCCTGGGCGCTGCGCTGACCGTTCAGGTGCTTGATGTCTTCGAGGGAACCATCGAATCGATGGTCGTGCTGAGCCTGTTCGTCCCGCTGCTGATCGGCACCGGAGGAAACTCAGGCAACCAGGCCGCCACCACTGTCACCCGCGCTCTGGCGCTGGGCGACGTGGGCACCCGCGACGTATTCAAGGTCCTCTGGCGCGAAGTGCGGGTCGGAGTCACCCTGGGCGCCACCCTGGGCGTGCTCGGGTTCCTGGTCGCAGGGCTCTTCTACGGCTGGGACATCGGTTGGGTCATCGGACTGACGCTGCTCTCCATCTGTACGCTGGCTGCCTCGGTCGGTGGCCTCATGCCGCTATTGGGCAAGAAGCTCGGCGCCGATCCGGCAGTCTTCGCCAACCCCTTCATCTCCACCTTTGTGGATGCCACGGGCCTGATCGTGTACTTCATGATCGCCCGCGCCGTGCTCGGCATCTAGCCCAGGATCCAGCGAAGGCATCTGAGGTAGATTTGTGAGCAGGGAAACAACACTGAACCGAACTTGAGGGAGCTCCATGCCCACCGCAAAGATCATCTACACCAATACCGACGAAGCGCCGATGCTGGCCACCTTCTCACTGAAGCCCATCGTTGAAGGCTTCGCCGCCCCCGCCGGCGTCGAAGTAGAGACCCGCGACATCTCACTCGCAGCCCGTATCATCTCCCAGTTCCCGGACTACCTCCGCGAGGAACAGCGCGAGAGCGATGCACTTGCCGAACTCGGCGAGCTGGCGAAGACGCCCGAAGCCAATATCGTCAAGCTTCCGAACATCTCAGCCTCGGCACCGCAGCTCAAGGCCGCCGTCGCAGAGCTTCAGTCAGCCGGCTACGCGCTGCCCGATTACCCCGAAGCGCCCTCCACCGATGAAGAGCGCGACGTGCGTGCCCGCTATGACAAGGTCAAGGGTTCCGCGGTCAACCCGGTGCTGCGCGAAGGCAACTCTGATCGCCGGGCACCTGCCTCCGTGAAGAACTACGTGCGGTCCAACCCGCACTCCATGGGTGACTGGAGCGCAGACTCCAAGACCAATGTCGCCACCATGGACTCCGGTGACTTCGCTTCCAATGAGCAGTCAGTCGTCCTCGACGCCGAGGACACGCTGAGCATCAAGCACGTCGCTGCCGACGGCACCGTCACCGTGCTCAAAGAGTCCCTGCCGGTCAAGACCGGAGAGGTCGTCGACGCCACGGTCATGCGCGCAGAAGCGCTGGACACATTCCTCGCCGCTCAGGTGGCCCGGGCCAAGGAAGAGAACGTCCTGTTCTCCGCGCACTTGAAGGCCACCATGATGAAGGTCTCGGACCCGATCATCTTCGGTCACATCGTGCGCGCATTCTTCCCCGCGCTGTTCGAGAAGCACGGCAAGACCCTTGCCGACGCCGGTCTCTCCGCCAACGACGGACTTGCCTCCATCCTCGCCGGTGCAGCAAAGATGGGCGACGCCGGAGACGCCATCAAGGCCGAGATCACTCAGGGCCTCGCCGAGGGTCCGCGGATGTCCATGGTGGATGACTCCAAGGGCATCACCAACCTCCACGCTCCCTCTGACGTGATCGTCGATGCCTCCATGCCAGCCATGATCCGCAACGGTGGCAAGGTATGGGGTCCCACCGGAGAGACCGATGACACGCTGGCCGTCATCCCAGACTCCTCCTACGCCGGTGTCTACCAGGCAGTGATCGAAGACTGCCGCATCAACGGCGCCTTCGATCCCACCACCATGGGCACCGTGCCGAACATCGGGCTCATGGCACAGAAGGCCGAGGAGTACGGCTCCCACGACAAGACCTTCGAGATCGAGTCCGCAGGCACGATCCAGGTCACCAACGCGGCCGGAGACGTGCTGCTCGAACACGACGTGTCCGTCGGAGACATCTGGCGCGCCTGCCAGACCAAGGACGCCCCCATCCAGGACTGGGTGCAGCTGGCAGTCACTCGCGCCCGCGAATTCGATACTCCTGCCGTCTTCTGGCTGGATGAGAAGCGTGCACACGACCGCACCATGATCGAGAAGGTCAAGAACTACCTCGCGGAACTGGATACCGAGGGGCTCGAGATCAAGATCCTCGACCCAGTGGCAGCCACGAAGTACACGATCGAACGACTGCGCCGTGGTGAGAACACCATCTCGGTCACCGGCAATGTGCTGCGTGACTACCTCACGGACCTGTTCCCGATCCTGGAACTCGGCACCTCCGCGAAGATGCTCTCCATCGTCCCGCTGATGGCGGGTGGCGGACTCTTCGAGACCGGCGCCGGCGGCTCCGCACCGAAGCACGTGCAGCAGCTGGCCGAGCAGAACTACCTGCGCTGGGATTCCCTGGGTGAGTTCTTCGCCCTGGTGCCCTCGCTGGAGAAGTATGCCGAACAGGCCAACGCTCCCAAGGCGAAGGTGCTGGCCTCGGCGCTGGATCGGGCCACTGCCACCTTCCTGATGGAGAACCGCTCACCGGGACGCAAGCTCGGCACCATCGACAACCGCGGATCGCACTTCTACCTGGCCATGTACTGGGCCCAGGAGCTCGCGAAGCAGACCGAGGACACCGAGCTGGCAGAACGCTTCTCCTCGGTGGCTGATGCGCTCACCGAGAACGAGGAGCAGATCCTCAGCGAGCTCAAGGGCGTCCAGGGCGAACCAGTCGATCTCGGTGGCTACTACCGCCCCGACGAGGCCAAGACCTTCGCCGCGATGCGCCCCTCGAAGACGCTGAACACGATCATCGACGGCCTCAAGGGCTGACCACTCCACCCTTTTACCTCCCGCTATGTGTTTTACCGGGCCCGCCGTGGCCCGGTAAAACACATAGGCGCAGGTAATCCGTGAAGGTGATGGGCGGGCGTGGCAGGATGATTACATGACGCAACGAATCCACATCATGCCCGAGGGTGACCCAGAACTTCTGAACGGTCTGCGCGAACAGGGTGCGACCCTGGTGGACCACGACGAACAGCCCGATGGACTCATCGTCATGGGCATGTTCAAGAAGCTCAACCTCACAGAGGTTCTGGAAGCCAATCCCCAGGTGAAGTGGGTTCAGCTTCCCAGCGCGGGCATCGAGCTCTACTCCGAGATCCTGAGCGAGTTCCCCGACCTCACCTGGACCTCCGCCAAAGGCTCCTACGCCAAACCGGTGGGGGAGCACGCGTTGGCACTGACTCTGGCGGCACTGCGTGGGCTCAAGACCCGCGCCCTTGCGAACAGCTGGGGTACCGAGGGTGGGATCTCGCTCAACGGGCTGCGCTGCGTCGTCGTCGGCGGTGGCGGTGTGGCGGCGGAAATCGTGCGCCTGTACAAGGCCTTCGACACTGAAGTCACCGTGGTGCGGCGCACCACGGAACCCGTGGAGCACGCCGATGCGACGGTGGCCTTCGACGGACTCGACGAGGCGCTCAAGGGCGCCCATGTGGTCGCACTCGCGGCAGCCGCGACACCCGAGACCCGTCACCTGCTCAACGCCGAACGGCTCGCACTGCTGGCCGATGACGCAGTGGTCGTCAACGTGGGCCGCGGCAGCCTGGTGGACCAGGACGCGCTCGTCCAGGCACTTTCGGCCGGGTCGCTGCGTGGCGCGGGGCTCGATGTGACCGACCCCGAACCCCTGCCCGACGGCCATCCACTCTGGGCTCTGGAGAACTGCCTGATCACACCGCACACCGCCGATACCAGCGCGATGGTGCGGCCGCTGCTGCGCGAGCGTATTCTGCAGAACCACCGCAGGTTCTCCTCCGGTGATCCCATGCTGGGTCTTGTGGATCCGACGCAGGGCTACTGAGCACGTTTGGTCCCCACAGCTAAGGAGCCGTCGATATGGCCTATGTCATGAGTGTCAACGGGAAGACCCCTGAGATTGCCGAGGGCGTCTTCCTGGCGCCGACCGCAGCCATCACCGGGGACGTCAGCATGGCCAAGAATTCCTCCGCGTTCTACGGCGTCTCGGTCCGCGGTGACTCTGCCCGCATCACCGTGGGGGAGGGTACCAACCTCCAAGATAACGCCGTGCTCCACGCCGACCCCGGACACTCCTGCACCGTGGGCGCAGGAGTCTCGGTGGGTCATTCCGCAGTGGTCCATGGTTGCAGCGTGGGGGATGGATCGCTGATCGGCATGAGTGCCACGGTGATGAACGGCGCGGTGATCGGGGAGCAGTCGCTGATCGCCGCGGGAGCAGTCGTGCTGGAAGGCATGCAGGTTCCGCCACGATCATTGGTGGCAGGAGTCCCTGCAAAGGTCCGCCGTGAGCTCACGGCTGAGGAGATCGCCGGGCTGAGGCGCAACGCCGAGGTCTACCTGGGTCATAAAGATGCCCATCTACGCGCAGTTGCCGCACCGCTGAATCAGCAGTGACGGCCCCTGCCTACCCGATAGTCTGGAGAGTCCCCGCTGGCACAGGGCCCACGTCCAGGCTCGCCGGTTATCGTCACCAAAGTCCCCAAGGAGGCCCCATGAAGCGCACTGCAATGGCAGGCACAAGTGTTGCCGCCGTCGTATTGCTCGCTGGTTGCGCCAATCCTTTCGAGGCTGAGGAGCAGGGCCCACAGGTTCCCACCTTCGGCGCCATCCAGGATCGGATGTGGGATGCGATGCTCACCGCAGACACCGTGAGCATCGAAGGCGAGGTCCAGGCCTCGGAAGCAGATGTGGACGAACTCTTCGAGGAGATCGATGAGGACGAGACCGGTGATCTCAGCATTGTGGGAGCAGTGGACGGCAGCGACTCAGAGATGAGCTTCACCGCGGGGGACGTCAGCTTCACGCAGCGCGCCATTGACGGTGCCGAGTATTTCCGCGGCGAAGACTTCGCTTCACTGCTGGTCAGCGAGCTCGACGATGACTTCGCGGAGCTGGTGGAGGAAGACTTCATCTCCGATTTTGTGGCCGATCAGTGGGTCCAGTTCAGCACCGACGACGGCGGGGCCGTCTTCTCCGCAGAAGACTTCATCACCACCTGGCAGCGCGAGCTCGAAGGCGAGGGCGTCTCTGAGCTGCAGGGGACGCAGGAAACCCGCGAGGGCAGCGCTGTCTACACCTTCGCCACCGCTGACGGCTCCACAAAATTCGTTGTGGCGGCCGAAGGTGCCCCGTACCTGCTGGAGATGACTGATGAGGAATCCAGCTACGTCTTCAGCGACTGGAATGAAGCAGAACGGCCGGATGAACCCGAGAACGTGACCACCGTGGAAGAGATCTTCGTGGCAATCGCCCAGGAGAACGGCTGGTCCACCGAGGAACTAGATGGGGAACTCAATGAAGAGTCCGAAGAAGGCACTGACCAGTCCGGCGATGATGGCGTCAACGGAGACTGAGCACTCCTGTGAAGGGAACACCATGAGCACATCCGCAGAAGCATGTCCCCGACGCAGCAGGCAGCGTCTCTTCGCGAGCACTGTGGCACTGAGCATCGCCACTCTGGTCCTGGCCGGTTGCGGCGAAGACCCGCGGGAGGAGAGCACCCCCGCGACGAACACCGACCCCTCGGGTGCGGCGGATCAGGGCAATGCCCCCGAGGGAATCGCCGGTGATGCTGGTGATGCCCAGGCTGTGGGCATCGCGGATATCGAAGACGAGATCTGGGAGACGTCACTGGATCAGGAGAACGCCACGTTCACTGTGACCGGCGGACTGCAGAGCGGCCAGGAGCTCCTGGGCTATAACCCCGAGGTCTTCCAAGCAGAGCCGGGCGCCGAGTCTGAAAATGACGAGTCTGAAAATGACGAGACTGAGGATGCCGAGTCTGAAGATGCGGACGCGGAAGACGAGAGTTCCGAGACCGAGGTCAGCAACGAGACCTTCGAGCTGCTCGTCACCGGCCAGATCGAAGGGGATTCCGCCACGGAGCTGAACTATAGCCCGGACTACAGCGTGATGACCTTCGGGGACGAGACCTACCAGAGCGTGGACGGATTCGTCTTCGACTACGAGGCGCAGATCCCGGCCGAAGTGGAACCAGAGGTCGACGCCGCAGAGCTCGAGTCAGCGCTGCTCGCCGAGGGTGATTGGGTGGATGTCAGCATGAGCGAGCTGCCAGTCCCGCGCACCCCTGCGGAACTGATCGAGTCGCTCAGGGAACGCCTCGATGAGACCGTCGACGGCGCCTCGCTGGCGGATCTGGAGCTGGAAAGTACCGTGGATACTCGCGATGGGGAGAACGTCTGGGTCTACTTCAACGATCAGGTGGAGATCGCGGTGCTCGCAGACGAATCAAACCCGCTGCTCGTGGGACTCATCCTGCGCGGTGAGGATGAGCTTGATGTTGCCGTCACGGATTGGAACGAGAGCACCACGCCAGAATCCCCGGAGGATGAGACTGTGATCGCCGATGACCAGCTCCAGGAGATTCTCGCCGGATTCATATAATCCGAGTTGCGCCTGGAGGGAACCCTCAGCCCTGGGCTGCTCCTGCGGTGGCAAGCTCCGCAGAACCCTCGGAACAGCTGTGGCAGACGCCACGGAAGACGACGTCAGCGACCTGAATGGTCATCCCGAGGCTGGCCGGAGCCTGCAGGCAGGGCGCCGCCCCGTGGACACACTCGACGTCTTCAATGCGACCGCACTGCGTGCAGATCGCATGGTGGTGATTGTCATGGGTGCGGGTCTCGTAGCAGGCCGGTGACCCGGGAGGATCGAAGCGCCGGAGCAGCTCGCTCGCGGTGAGGTCGTGGAGCACTGTGTACACCGACTGCACGGTGATATCCGGCAGCTGCTGACGCACGGCAGCATGGACTGCATCGGCGGGGCGGTGCGGGTGGGCTTCCACAACTTCCAGGACGGCAAGCCGCTGACGCGTGACGCGGAGACCGCGTTCGCGCAGCCGGGCTGGCCAATCCTGGGAAGTCATGCCTACCAGTGTGCCGTAAATATGAGTCATTCACAATAAAACTCGATGTGGGTCACAGTGCGCCGCCGCGCGCACCCGGAGCATCTGGCAGTACGCCGGGCCGCTAGACTGATGCTCGCTGCCACGTATTCATCCGCAAGGAGAGCTTCAGAGCATGAGCACATCGGATATCAACAACGCCCCACTGGCCGAGGTCGATCCAGAGATCGCTCAGGCGATCTCAGACGAGCTTGGACGTCAGCGGGACACCCTGGAGATGATCGCCAGCGAGAACTTTGTTCCGCGCGCAGTCCTGGAAGCCCAGGGCTCGGTGCTCACGAATAAGTATGCCGAGGGTTACCCGGGGCGTCGCTACTACGGCGGCTGTGAGTTCGTCGACATCGCTGAGAACCTCGCGATCGAGCGCGCCAAGGCACTCTTCGGGGCCGAGCACGCGAACGTCCAGCCTCACGCTGGCGCGCAGGCCAATGTTGCGGTCATGACCGCCTTCCTGAAGCCAGGGGACAAGCTGATGGGCCTCTCGCTGGCTCACGGCGGTCACCTGACCCACGGCATGAAGCTCAACTTCTCCGGCAAGTTCTACGAGATCGTTGCCTATGAGGTCGACGCCGAGACCGGCATCATCGATATGGACAAGGTCCGCGAGCAGGCGATCGCCGAGAAGCCAGACATGATCGTCGCGGGCTGGTCCGCGTACTCCCGCCAGCTCGACTTCGCCCGTTTCCGCGAGATCGCAGATGAGGTCGGCGCCATCCTCTGGGTGGACATGGCCCACTTCGCGGGCCTGGTCGCCGCCGGTCTGCACCCCAACCCCGTGCCCTTCGCCGATGTCGTCACCACCACCGTGCACAAGACCCTCGCCGGTCCGCGCTCGGGCATCATCCTGACCAAGGAAGAGCATAAGAAGAAGATCAACTCCGCGGTCTTCCCCGGCCAGCAGGGCGGTCCGCTCATGCATGCCATCGCCGCCAAGGCCATTGCCTTCAAGATCGCTGCCACTCCTGAATTCGCGGAGCGGCAGAAGCGCACCATCGAGGGTGCGCAGATCCTGGCCGAACGTCTGATCGCCGCCGATGTCGCCGAGCATGGCGTCTCGGTGCTGACCGGAGGCACCGATGTGCACCTGGTCTTGGTGGATCTGCGCAACTCCGAGCTCGACGGCAAGCAGGCGGAGGACCGGCTCCACGAGGTAGGCATCACCGTCAACCGCAATGCTGTCCCGAACGATCCACGCCCGCCGATGACCACCTCCGGCCTGCGCATCGGCACTCCGGCTCTGGCCACCCGCGGATTCGGCGGGAAGGAATTTCGCGAGGTCGCCGACATCATCGCCGAGGCGCTGAAGCCCGATTCCGATCTCCACGCCCTGAAGTCCCGCGTCTCCACGCTGACCAAGGACTTTCCGCTCTACGAAGGCCTCGAGGACTGGTGACGCCACCGATGACCGAGTCTTCGCAGCAGCCCCAGTCAGACCCGCAGAGCAACACCCAGAATGACGACGCCGGCTCGGCCCCCCGCGCCCAGATCCTGGACGGCAAAGCCACGGCCAAGGCGCTCAAGGCTGATCTTGCCGAGCGGGTTTCCGCGCTCAAGTCCCGCGGTGTGACACCAGGGTTGGGCACCGTGTTGGTAGGAGCAGACCCCGGCAGCCAGTCCTATGTGGCCGGTAAGCACCGCGACTGCGCGGAGGTCGGGATCAACTCCATCCAGGTTGAGCTTGAGGCAGACACAACCCAGGAACAGCTGCTTGCCGAGCTCGAGAAGCTCAACAGTGATCCGGCATGCACCGGGTACATCGTCCAGCTGCCGCTGCCCAAGCACATCAATACCCAGCAGGTGCTGGAGGCGATCTCTCCGGAGAAGGACGCCGACGGTCTGCACCCGATGAACCTGGGCAGACTCGTCGCGAATGTCAATGATGAGATCTCCACACCGCTGCCGTGCACGCCCAAGGGCTGCGTGGATCTTCTGGACCATTACGGCCTGGACCTGCGGGGCAAGCACGTCGTCGTCGTCGGTAGGGGGGTCACGATTGGTCGGCCTATCGGTCTGCTGCTGACTCGCCGTGACGTCAACGCCACCGTGACCCTGTGCCACACCGGCACACAGAACCTCGCCGAGCACCTCAAGACTGCCGATGTGGTCGTCGCCGCAGCCGGAGTCAAGCACATGATCGACCCGGCAGATCTGAAGCCCGGGGTGATCGCGCTGGACGTGGGCGTCACCCGCGAGGTCAACCCGGAGACCGGCAAGGCGAAGATCTATGGTGACCTTGCTCCAGGGATCGAGTCCGTGGCCTCCTGGTACTCACCCAACCCCGGTGGAGTAGGGCCGATGACCCGTGCCGAGCTGCTGGCGAATGTTGTGCTCGCCGCAGAGCAGCAGGCGCAGTAGCAGCAGACGCAGGGATAGCAGCAGACCCTGCAGGTCCAGGAATAGCTACAGGGTGGTCGGTGTTCTTTCAAATGTGAAGAACATTGGATTTCTCTCTTTCGGACACTGGACACCATCTCCGCATTCGCAGACTCGTTCTGCCTCGGACGTGCTCCTGCAGTCGATCGACCTCGGCGTCGCGGCTGAAGAGCTAGGGGTCGACGGGGCCTACTACCGGGTGCACCACTTTGCCCGGCAGCTCGCCTCACCCTTCCCGCTGCTCGCGGCCGTAGGTGCCAAGACCTCGCGCATCGAGATCGGCACCGGCGTGATCGACATGCGCTATGAGAACCCGCTGTACTTTGCCGAGGATGCCGGCGCGGCGGATCTCATCGCCGAAGGCAGACTGCAGCTCGGCATCTCCCGTGGATCACCGGAGCAGGCCGTCGAAGGTTGGCGCCATTTCGGCTACCAGCCTGCAGACGGTGAGTCTGACGCCGATATGGGACGCCGGCATACTGAAGTGGCGCTCCAGGCGCTCACGGGCCAGGGCTTCGCCCAGCCCAGCCCCCGCCCCATGTTCCCCAACCCGCCGGGGCTTCTGCGGTTGGAGCCCTACTCCGAGGGACTCCGCCAGCGCATCTGGTGGGGCGCCGGCTCCGACGCCACCGCGCGCTGGGCCGCCTCTCGCGGGATGAACCTGATGAGTTCCACACTCAAGGATGATGAGACCGGGGAACCCTTCCATATCCAGCAGGCCAAGCAGATTCAGGTCTTCCGCGATGAATGGGCCAAGCATGACCACGGCTTCGAACCCCGAGTCTCGGTCTCCCGCTCCATCATGCCCATCGTCTCGGATCAGGACCGTGCGTACTTCCTGGGGCAGCGCGACTCCCAGGATCAGATCGGCATGATCGACGAGAAGACCCGGGCCATCTTCGGGCGCAGCTTCACGGCTGAGCCTGAGGTGCTGGTGGAAGAGCTGGCCAAGGATGAGGCGATCCAGGCTGCGGATACAGTGCTGGTCACCGTGCCAAACCAGCTGGGCGTGGACTATAACGCGCACCTGCTCGAGTCTCTGATGGAGTACGTGGCAAAGCCCCTGGGCTGGAAATAATCCACACTCCTCCTCGTTGAGGGGCGGCTTCTACGAGTACTTTGGGCCTTTTGGCCTATGAGATACCCGGAGAATCCGCCCCTCAACGTGTGTGTGGGAGGGTTTAGGGGAAGTCCAGGGTCAGCGTGGGGCGTGAAGAGGCCCGGGTTGCGTTCCCGGGCTCCGCCGCGTCTGCAGGACGGGACGCGATCCGGGAGACGCAGACACAGAGCTTGGTGTCGCTGTGCTTCTCGGCCTCGCTGAAGAACACGTCACGGTGATCGATGACCCCGTCGAGCTGCTCTGCCTTGACCACGCAGAGTCCGCATTCGCCTTTGCGGCAGTCATACATGGCCTCCACGCCTACCCGTTCCAGCGCCTCCAGGATGGACTCGTCCGGGGAGACCACGGTGCTGCTCGCGGATCCGCGGATCCGCAGCTCGAACTCCTCGGGATCAAACCATCCGCTATTGCCGAAGGTCTCATAACGCAGGTTCGGCATGGGAAGCCCACGCTCGATCCAGGCCCGGCGGATGGCGTCCATCAGCCGGATCGGACCGCACATATAGAGCTCCGTGGAGGCGTCCACCTGGTCCAGCAGCGCCTTGACGTCGAGGACGTCACCCTCGTCGTCCACGGAGACCACGCATCGGGGTCCATGCTCGGTGACAAGCTCGTCGAGGAAGGCCATCGCGGGACGCGAGCGTCCCACGAAGACCAGCTGGTAGTCAGCGCCCAAACGTTTGAGGACCCTCGCCATGGAGTGGATCGCGGTGATGCCTACCCCGCCGGCCACCAGGACATAGCGCGGAGCCCCGACCCGCAGCGGGAAGTTCTGCAATGGTGCGGTGACCTCCAACGATTGCCCCGATTCGAGCGCGTGCATGAAGCGGGAGCCACCCCGGGAGGTGGGGGAGAGGCGGACCCCGATCTTCACCCAGCTGCCGTCGCGCGCCCCCTCCACCACCGAGTAGGACCGCACCGTGTCAGCGTCGATGCGCACATCGATATGCGCCCCCGGCTCGGTGAACAGCGGCTTCTCTCCGGCCAGGACGATCTCGGCGATCTCATTGGCCGCATAGCGGCGTGACTTCACGACCGCACGCTGCCAGTGCAGCTGTGTTCCCTGAGACATCGCAGCGCTATCCTCGGGCGTCGCTGAGGTCGGCGTCGGAGGCCATCATGGCGCGTTCGGCTTCTACTGCGCGCTGGATGAGACGGCGCACCCACATGCCTCCGGCGTCGATATTGAGGTTATAGAACTCGTGATCCGGGTTGTCCAAGATGGCAGCCTGCTGGGCTGTGAGCATCTCCTCATCTTCTGCGAAGACCCCGTGGACCCCGTCCCGCAGCTCCGTGGTGATGCGCTGACTCTCAAGTCGGTAGTTGCGCATGAACGCCCAGTAATACATGGCGTTGGCCTTATCCACGGGGGAGATGGTGTTCATGACATAGCCATTCACGCCCTGGCTGCGGTCCCCGGTCAGTGCGCCCGTGCCGGCGGCAGCGACCCCCACGTCGATGCAGATGGTGGAGGGCATCTGGAAATCGATGATCTGCCAGCGGTCGACCTTCCCGGTGAAATCTGGGAACTTATCGCGCATGTTCTTGAGCCAGAACGGAGGGGCGTCGATGTTCTCCATGAAACGAGTGACCGTGACCGTGCGGTCATCATGGGTGACCTCGATATCGGATTCACTGAGTTCCTTCTGCCCGATGGAGGAGGAGTGGAGGAACTCCTCGTGGGTCAGATCCATGAGGTTATCCAGCACCAGCTGGTAGTTGGCGCGCACGTGGATGGTCTTGCCATCACCTGCCCACTCATCAGATCCCATCTGGTACATGTCAGGGATCAAGTCTGCATCGGCGAGCATCGGGTCTCCGGGCCAGACCCAGATGAAGCGGTGCCGCTCCACCACTGGATAGGAGTTCACCATGGCGGAGGGGTTGATCGTCTGCTGAGCCGGCATGAAGGTGCAGCGGCCTGCGGAGTTGTACTGCAGGCCGTGATACGGGCACTGCACGCCATCAGGACCCACCAGGGTGCCCATGGACAGCGGCGCCAACCGGTGCCAGCAGGCATCGGTGAGTGCTACCGGACGGCCATCCTCCGTGCGGTACAGCGCCATGGGTCGATCAGCGATCTTCCGCGAGAGGATCTTCTTCCGATTGACCTCGTGGTCCCATCCCGCCACGTACCAGGCATTGAGCGGGTAGGCCATGTTCTTCGCGGTGGCACCGGTAGGGCTGAGATCTGTCATGGCCGCCTCCTGGGGGCTCGACGGCGAGTGGAACGGTCTGCGTTGACCGGCTCACCCACGTCATTGTCTATGGAGATAGTGAGTTTGTGCTGTGGATCACACAATAGCTCTGGATATAGTGGAGAGCAAGCACCCACCCCTTGAAAGGTCGCCCCGCTTTGAGTCTTCGCTACGCCATCCTGGCGATTCTCACCGCGGCGCCGTTGACCGGCTACGAGACCGCCAAGAGATTCGAAGGTTCGGTGGGACATGTCTGGCATGCACCGGATTCGCAGATCTACCCGGAGCTGCGCCGGATGGAGGCCGAGTCCCTGGTGGAAGGTCGCGAGGAGCGCTGGGGCCCCAACAGTCTGAAGACCCGCTACTACATCACCGCGGAAGGTGAAGAGGCCTTCCGAACATGGATGGCCACACCGCTGAAGTACGCACCCTGGCGCGACGTGGCTCATATGCAGGCCGCCTATTTCGAGTGGACCGATCCCGACAGCGTGCGCATGCATCTGCAACAGCACGCCCAGCACTATCAGGATCAGATCCAGCAGTGGAGCAGCCAGGTCCAGGACATTGAATCCCATGAGCATCCGATGATCGCGGCCCGGCTGCAGCGCTATCCGGCCGAGCAGCACGAACGTATCGTCGCGTATAAGTCCTTCGCCTATGACGGGCTCATCCGGCTCGCCCAGGCCGAGGTGGACTGGGCGAACCGGGGCCTTCAGCTGCTGGCCGACCTCGAATCAGAGGATGCCGGCTAGGCGTACTGCTTCCGCAGGTCGGGCTTGCGGATCTTGCCGGATGCGGTGCGTGGCATGGATTCCACGAAGACCACAGATTTAGGGATCTTGTACCGGGCGAGCTTGCCGTCGAGATACCCGAGCACCTGCGCCTCGGTGAGCTCGTGTCCCTCACGAACCACGATCACCGCGCGCGGCACTTCGCCCCACCGCTCATCCTCAACACCGATGACAGCGACGGCGGCAACTTCTTCAAGTGACGCAATCTGCTGTTCCACCTGGGCAGGGTAGATATTCTCCCCACCGGAGATGATCATGTCCTTGAGCCGGTCGGAGATGAAGAGGAACCCATCCTCATCGAAGTAACCCATATCGCCAGTCTTGAGCCAGGTCGCGTCGCCCTCGTGGACAAACGAGCTGGCGGTGGCCTCGGGTCGATTCCAGTACTCGGCGATGACATTCGGACCGTGCACCTGAATCTCCCCGACCTCACCCGGTGGGCAGGGCTGATCGGAAGGATCCACGACCCGGACATCGGTGTGGAAATGCGAGAGGCCGCCGGAACCCTGCTTGGACCGCGAGTATGCCGGGGGCAGAGTCGTGGCGCCCGGCGAGGTTTCGGTCATGCCGTACCCCATGGTGAACGCCAGTCCCCGGGTCTCGTAGGCATCAAGCACCCGCAGCGGCACGGCGGAGCCGCCGCAGGTGAGATTGCGCAATGAGGAGATATCGGTGCTCTCCCATGTCGGATGCTCACACAGGAGTTGGAAGGTGGTGGGCACTCCGGAAATGTTTGTCACCTTATGCTCTTCGATGAGCTCAAGCACGCGTCCCGGTTCAAACTTCTGCTCCAGGACGATGCTGCCGCCCTTGAGGATCACCGGCAGCGCTCCCTGACCCAAGGCGGCCACGTGGAAGAGTGGTGCGATCATCAACGCGACGTCCTTGCTGGAGATGTCGAAGTCCGTGAGCACGTTGATCGCATTCCAGGTCAGGTTTCCATGCGTGAGCATGGCTCCTTTTGGGTTGCCCGTGGTGCCGGAGGTGTAGAGGATCACCGCAAGGTCCTCCTGGCTCACCGCGACATCCCTGCGCGTCGCCTCGCCCGAGCGCAGGACCTCCTCGAACTCCTCGGTCTCGACCGGGAATTCGATGCCCTCACGTTGCTGCCTGCTGCCGTCCTCGACGATGAGGACATGCTCCACAGCCGTGGACCGGGATCCCGAGGCCGCCAGGGGCTCCAGGGTCGTGGAGGACACCAGGAAGGTCGCCCCGGAATCTTTGAGGGCGAACTGGATCTCCGGAGGTGCCAGCCGAGTGTTGAGCGGGACGAAGACGGCGCCCAGGCTGCCAGCAGCGAAGAGCGTCTCCAGAAACGCTGCGGAGTTCTCCCCCAGATATGCCACCCTGTCCCCAGCGCTGACTCCGCGTTTCGCGAAGGCATTGGCAAGTCGATCGATCCGATCTGCCAATTCGTCGTAGGTCAGGGTTCCCGTTGCGCTGATAAGCACCGTCTGGCCGCGTGAGCGCACTCGACGTCGATGGATCCAATCACCGAGACCGTGATTGTTCATCGTGCGCCCTCCCAGACGAGGTCGTCGAGGTTCGGCATCTCCTCGATCAGTCCGTGCCGCTCAGAGATCTCCGAGACGGCCTCGAGCGAGTCGAGGTTGACCTCCTCCGGGAAGGTGGGGATAGCGATCTCGCTGAGGACGGCTTCATCGATCTCCGTGTATTCGCCCAGGACTTCGCGCACCGCATCGGGGTTCTCATCGGCGTAGGCCTGAGATTCCTGCATGGCGGTATAGAAGCTCTCGACCAGCTCAGGGTCTTCATCGACCAGCTGCTGCGAGGCGAAATAGGTGCCCACGCCGAGCTCGTCGACCACATCGGCGAAGGGAGCGAAGATGCGCTCATAGCCCTCGTTATCGGCGACTGTGGTGAAGGGATCCACGGCGGAGATCGCATCGACGTTATCGGACTCCAGCTGGGCCAGCATGTCAGGGAAGCCCACTTCGACGAAGTCGACATTCGATGGGTCGCCTCCTGCCTCGAGAACGCCCTCGGAGATGACGGAGTCAAAGATGTTGTTCAGCGTATTGACGGCGACGCGCTTGCCCTCAAGATCGGCCACTGATTCGATTCCCGAATCAGATTTCACCATGACTGCGGAGAAGTCATTCTCCGAATCCCCCGTGGTCTGCGGGCCCGCGGCCACGATCTGGATCGGCAGCCCGCTGTCAGCGGCGACAAGCAGAGAAGTCACATTGGAGAACCCGAAGTCGAAGTCCCCGGACTGGACGGCGGGAACGATCGCCGCACCGCCTTGCGCCAACGTCAGTGTCAGGTCAATGCCATGTTCTTCGAAGATACCCTCCTGATCACCGAGGTAGATGGAGGCGACGTCGACGATGGGGATGACGCCGACCTGCACCTCCGTCAGCTCACCGTTTGCGGAGCCGGCCTCGGCGTCCCCGGCTGGTTCGCCGTCAACATCCCCGGAAGGAGATCCGCTTCCGCAGGCGGTCAGGGCCATGACGGCACACAGGGCGAAGGCCCCGCGGGATAGATGTTTCATGTCAGTTCTCCGGTCTCTGGAGGTATGAAGTCCATGGTGTGGCGTGGGGTCCTGCAGGGTCAGTGCTGCATGGTCAGTGATGCAGGGGGAGCGCTGCAGGGGTAGTGCTGGAATAGAGGCGCTCTGCCGATGGCGGGCGGGTGAAGCGACAGCTCCACCGCGCCCACCATCAGCAGGCGCCTAATCCCTACTCGCCTTCGAAGTAGAGCGTGGAGGTGTCGGGCTCGGCGTCGATGAAGTCGAACTTCACCATCAGAGCGCCTGCCTCCTCGATCTCCTCGGTGCGGATCTCGGCGTCGAGCTCTTCCATCCGGAGGTTCTCGGCTGCCTCTTCCGGCAGGTCGATGAACTCTGGAAGCAGCGCGCGCACGCCCTCGGGGTCTGCCTCAGCCATCTCCAGGGATTCGGCCATGGCGTCGGCGAAGGACTGCGCGACCTCTGGGTTCTCTTCCACGTACTCACCGGAGCTGAAGCTCACCATGGTGGGCATTCCGGGGATGGCGTCCTGGAAGGAGTAGCCCACCAGCTGGTTCTCCTCGTTTGCCAGCGCGCGGCTCAGGAAGGGTTCAGGCACCCAGATGGCGTCGGTGTTTCCCTGCTCGAGCTGAGCCTCCATGTCCTGGAAGGGCATCTCGGAGAACTCCACTGCTGAAGGGTCACCCCCGGCCTTCTCCACCGATTCCATGATGGTCAGGTCGCCCTGGGTCTGGAGTGCGTTGACCGAGACGGTGTTGCCTTCAAGTCCTGACCAGTCGTCGATGCCGCTTTCCACAGTGGAGACGACACCGGCGATGTCATCGCCCTCGGCCAGCGAGTTGGAATATCCCGTGACGATCTTCATGTCGAGGCCGCGGTTATTGGCGTTGAGCACCGAGTTCGGGTTGCCGATGCCGAACTGCAGCTGCTGGTTGCTCACGGCGGGAAGCATGGCGGCTCCGGCGTTGGAGTCTGAGAGCTCGACGTCGAGCCCGTGCTCCTCGAACACGCCGTTCTCGATGCCGTAATAGATCCCGACCGAGGGTGCGATGGGCAGCACGCCCACCGTGATCGACGTCAGCTCACCGTTCTCGCTGCCGGTATCCCCCTCAGCGTCGGCTTCATCGCCGCCGGAGGCTGATCCCGAGCCGCAGGCGCTCAGCGCGAGGATGCTGACGGCTGCGATTCCGGCGATGGATGCAAAATTCTTCTTCATGATTGCTCCTTGATGTGTGGGGTCGCGGAGGGGCGGCCCACGATGGGTGTAGCTAGTCAGTGCGGGTGATGCCGGGTACTAGATTTTCTTGATCAGGGGTAGAAGCGAGCAAGGAATGTCGCCACAACAGCGGGGCGTTCCTGGCCCTCGATCTCGAAGGTGGCATCGACGACGAGATGAAGTCCGCCTCCCTTGACCTCTTCGACCTCGCGGATGGTGCCATGCATGCGAACTCGCGAACCGACCTGAACAGGCGAGGTGAAGCGCACCTTATCGAGTCCGTAGTTGAGTTTTGTGCTGACATCGGTGACGTCGAAGAGTTCGCCCCAGAAGGGGATGATCAGGGACAGCGTGAGGAATCCGTGGGCGATCGGGGCACCGAAGGGGCCGTCTTTGGCCCGTTCCGGATCCACGTGGATCCACTGATGATCATCGGTCGCGTCCGCGAATGTGTTGACCATCTCCTGGGTGATCTCTCGCCAGGTGGTTTCTCCCAGATCGGTGCCGGCCATCGCTCGTGCGTCTTCGAAAGATACGACGGTCCGTGCTGCATTGGTGTCAGTCATTCTGCCCCTTAGGTGAAAGTAATTGTGGCGTGGGTCACATTTTATTCCGGATACACGTATGCCCAGGTGATTTCTGCGATAACAACTTGGGGTGATTCTGCGAGGCTTTGGGTCAGGTGAAGGCCCCCACTCCTGTCACGGCGCGTCCGACGATCAAGGCGTTGATCTCGTGGGTGCCTTCATAGGAATAGATGGCCTCAGCATCGGCATGGAAGCGCGCGACATCGGTATCGAGAGTGATTCCGTTGCCGCCGCAGACCTCCCGAGCCAGCGCAACCGTCTCACGCAGCCGCAGTGATGTGTACATCTTTGCCAAGGCCGAGTTCTCATCGCGGTAGGTGCCGGCAGCCTGTTGCTCAGAGAGCTGCACCACCATACCGAGTGAGGCTGTCAGATTCCCCAGCATCACCGCGAGCTTCTCCTGGATCAGTTGGAACCCGGAGATGGGACGGCCGAACTGTTCGCGCTGCGCGACGTAGCGAAGCGCCGCCTCATAAGCTCCCGCCATGGCGCCCGTGGCCATCCACGCCACATCGGAGCGCATCCGCCGCAGGCATCCCGCCACATCGGAGAAGCTGTTGATCTGCTGCAGCCGAGCGGTCTCAGGGACCCTGACCTCCCGGTACTGGATATCGGCATTCTGCATGATTCGCAGCGAGGCCTTGCGCGGAATGATGCTCATCGAGACACCGGCAGCGCCAGCTGGCACCAGGAAGCACTTGACCTGACCATCTGAGGTATCCCGAGCAAAGGTCGCCACCACATCGGCGCTCACGGCACCTCCGATCCAACGCTTGGCCCCGTTGATGATCCAGTCCCCGGTGCTGGGGTCCTGCGTGGCTTCGGTGGCAAGGCCTCCGGCCACATCAGAGCCATGTGCCGGTTCGGTGAGTGCGAAGACACCGGTCAGTTCATGAGTCACGATCTTTGCATCGAGTTCGCGTGCCTGCTCAGGAGATCCGCCCACAGTGCAGACGGTGCGGAACAGGCTGGCGGCTGCGTTGTAGTACGTGGCCACATTGATATCGCAGCGCGTGAGCTCGAAGTTGCGGAAGCCGAGGAAGATGTCCCGGATGGGTTCCCCGGCCTCGCGCAGCGCCGGCGGATCCATGAGCTGCTGATCACGCAGCGGCTTCACGATCTCCTCGGGAAAGCGTGCCTCATCCCAGGCGGCGTTGAGATAGGGATGCACTTCGTTGAGCAGCACCGCCCGCAGATCGGTGATGACCTTGCGCTCGGCCACGGTGAGCCGCTCGGCGAAACCGTAGAGGTCTGAGGGGATGACGCTGCCTGTCACGGGTTCACGCATTGCCAGCTCCAGCTTCAGTGCCGAGGCCAAGAAGTCTCACCGCGTTGTCTTTGAGAATCCAAGGCCGTACCTCGTCCTTGATGGGAAGCTCGGCGAAGGCACCCAGCCACTTTTCGGGGGTGATCAGCGGGTAGTCGGTGCCAAAGAGCAGCTTGCGCGAAAGAATGTTGTTCGCGCTGCGGACCAATGCTTCGGGGAAGTACTTTGGTGACCATCCGGAGAGGTCGATGTACACATTGGACTTATGAGTGGCGATCGAGATGGCCTCCTCCTGCCAGGGCACCGAGGGATGCGCCATGATGATCTGCAGCTGCGGGAAATCAGCAGCGATGTCATCGAGGAGCAGCGGGTTGGAGTACTTCAGCTTCAGCCCCGACCCGCCCGGTGTCCCTGCTCCCATTCCGTTCTGCCCGGTGTGGAAGATCAGGGGTACCCCGAGTGACTGCAACGCTTCCCATAGCGGGTAAAACTCTGCCTCGGAGGGATCGAATCCCTGCACCGTGGGGTGAAACTTGAATCCCCTCACACCGAGTTCTTCAGCCTGCCGCCGAGCCTCGGTGATTGCCGCAGAGCCGGTCCGTGGATCCACCGATCCGAATGGCAGCAGCACGTCGTTGTTCCGCAGGCAGCCAGCGACGAGGTCGTCGATGGAATTGGGCTCGTGGCGCAGCTGAGTCCGGGCGTCCACGGTGAAGACCACTGCTGCCATGCGGTGAGCTCGGTAGACCTCCGCGATGCGATCGATGGAGGGCGTGCGCTCCTCGGTCTTGAAGTACTTCGCGGAGGCATCGAAGAACACCTCAGGCAGCGCGCGGTGGCCACTGGAATCCATCTCCAAGTGGACATGGGTGTCCACTGCTTCGACGGCGGTGATGTCGATCGCGGATTCGTAACGCATCGGTGAATCCTCTCCTGGGCTCGGCGGGTCTGGCGGTGAATAGACGCTTAGTTGCGCGGCTCTGGCTGCAGCTCCGCAGGAAGTTCTGGCATCGATTCGCCCACCGACTGCAGGTAGGTGTTCAGGATGTCGCGGCCCTGGCTCATCAGGGTGGCGTAGTCCCAGCCGCCGTCGTGGTACTCCTGGACCACAGGCTCAGGGTGACTCCACACCTGAAGACGGTCACCGCCGGCGCCGATCACCTGACCGGTGATGCCGTCCACTGCGTCCGAGGACAGGAAGGCGACGACGCCGGCCGCGTCCCTGGCGGTGCCGAAGCCGAGTTCCTTGCGGAAGAAGTCAGGCATGGGCTTGCCCTGCTCATCGGCCTCGACTGCTTTCTGGAAGTACGGGACGGTCTTGGTCATGGCTGTTGCTGCCACCGGAATGACTGCGTTGACGCTGACTCCTGCGCGTTTCATCTCCAGCGCCCAGGTGCGCACCATTCCCACGATTCCAGCCTTCGCGGCGGCGTAGTTGGTCTGGCCGAAGTTCCCGCGCTGACCAGTGGGGGAGCCGATGCAGACGATGCGCCCCTGCACCCCGTTGGTCTTAAAGTGGTTAAAGGCTGCGCGCACACAGGTGAAGGTGCCCTTGAGGTGGACGTTGATGACGGCGTCGAAGTCCTCGTCGGTCATCTTCAGCAGGGACTTATCGCGAAGGATCCCGGCGTTGGTGACCAGGATGTCGAGTCCGCCGAAGCTGCTCACCGCCGCTTCCACGAGTGTCTCGGCGGTCTGCGTCGACCCCACAGGAGCGACGACGGCGACGGCCTTGCCTCCTGCCGCCTCGATGGATGCCACGGCGGCGTCGGCATGGGACTGATCCACATCGTTGATGACTACGCTTGCCCCCTGAGCCGCCAACTCCTGGGCATATGCCAGGCCGAGCCCTGCACCGGAACCGGTCACGATGGCTACCTTGCCTTGTAACGACATAGTCTCTCCTTCTGTATGACCTTTCGGCCTATGCTTACTGTGATCCATCTCACTTGATAATATTGAGAAAGTCAATGATTTGTCTTCTCATCCGTCTGATCCCTCTTCCGAGGCCCGCTGCTAGGAGAATCCATGCCCGACTCGACCCCCACCGCCGCTGCTGCGGCCGTTTCCTCAGTGAAGCGGGACCAAGTCGACGAAGGCCCAGAGCGGTTCCAGGAGTCCGAACTTGCCAAGGAGATCGCTTTTCTGACCGCGCGTGCCCGGGTTCGAGGAAACGCTCTGGCCAATGAGCTGCTCAGTGACCTTGATCTCAAGGTCCGACAGTTCGCTGTTCTTGCGATGGCATGTTCGGGGACGAATCCCTCCCAGCGGGAACTCGGGGACTTTCTCGACCTCGACCCCAGTCAGGTAGTGGCTCTGGTTGATCGTCTGGAGGACCGTGGAGTGCTTCGCCGCGAACCTGATCCTCGTGACCGTCGCTCCAAGATCCTGGTGGCCACCGAATCCGGCCTGGAACTTCATGCCCGGGCCGCCGCTCGTACCCATGAGGCGGAGGTTCAGACCCTGCAGGCTCTGACGCCGGCGGAGCGCGACCAGCTGCGCGAGCTGCTCACCAGAATCGTCTTCTGAGCGCTACCTCATCGCCACCGCATCCTCCGGTCGGAACCCCTTCTTCGCGAGCTGGATCTGTTCGTAGACATGGTGGCGGAGCTCGGAGAACCGCTGCGAGGAGCGCGTCTCGAGCTGATCGCGCTCCGCCGGCAGATCCACCAGCACGTCCTCCTGAATCACCGTGGGTGAGGAGGAGAGGATGATGACTCGTTCGCCCAGATACACCGACTCATCGATGTCGTGGGTCACGAAGAGCACCGAGACGCCGAGCTTCTTCCAGATGCCGCGGACAAGGTCCTCGAGATCCGCGCGGGTCTGGGCGTCCACCGCGGCGAAGGGCTCATCCATCAGCAGCACCTCGGGCTGGTAGGCCACCGCTCGGGCAATTGCCACGCGCTGCTGCATACCTCCCGAAAGCTGCCAGGGGTAGGACTTCGGTACATGTGAGAGCCCCACGGCCTCGAGTGCCTGTTCCACGGCGTCTTTGCGAGAGGCCTTGTCCATTCCCTGGTTCTTCAGCGGCAGCTCTACATTCTCGGCGACGCGCAACCATGGGAACAGTGAGCGTCCGTACTCCTGGAACACGACCGCCATGGACTTCGGTGGCCCGGTGACCTTCTCTCCATGCAGCGTGACCTCGCCTGAGGTGGGCGCCATCAGACCGGAGATGCACTTGAGCAGGGTGGTCTTGCCGGAACCGGAGGGCCCGACCAGGCAGGCCAGCTGACCCTTCGGTAGGTCGAAGGTGAGGTTGCGGACTGCCTCAATATCGCCGCCGTCGGTGTGGTAGACCTTCTTCAGGTTCTGCACCGAGAGCATCGGCTGTTCGCCGGGCATGGTCTTGCCTACGGGGATCCGCCCATCGGGAGTGTCTTGGACACTCGACTGGCTGATCACGGGGTTGGTGGGCTGCTTATGCTCGGAGGTCATCTCCAGGTCCCTTCTCTGACTGAAAAACGTGAAGTGTGGTGGGTGCAGGGTTTGGCTGTGCGCAGGGGCCTAGGCTGCCTGTTCGATCTCTCGGAGCCCGTGGTACCAGCCCAGGATCCAGCGCTCTGCAAGCTGGAAGATAAAGGAGAGAATGACGCCGATCAGGCCGAGCAGCACGATTCCGGACCACATCTCTGGGATCGCGAAGGAACGCTGGAACTGGACGATGGCGAAGCCGAGGCCCTCGGTGGAGGCGAACATCTCGGAGATCACCATCAGGATCAGTGCGATCGAGAGGGACTGTCGAATACCAGCCATGATCTGCGGCATTGCCGAGGGGAGGATGAGGTAGCGAACGGTGTTGACCTTGTTCATCCCGTAGGTGCGGCTGGTGTCTGCCAGGACCTCGTCCATGGAGCGAACACCTTCGATGGTGTTCAGCAGGATCGGCCAGACGGCGCCGAGCACGATCACCGAGACCTTCATCTCGTCACCGATGCCGATCAGCAGCATGATCACTGGAATGAGCACCGGTGGTGGGATGGCGCGGAAGAACTCGAGGGTGGGTTCAAGCATTGCTCGCAGCCAGCGGAAAGAGCCGATCAGCAGGCCGCCCACGATCCCGATCAGGATGGAGAGAATGATGCCGATGATGAGCCGTCCCAGCGAGGGGAAGACGTCACTGAGAAAGCGCTCTGCGGTCCAGGTGTCGATGAAGGTCTGAACCAGCAGCTGCGGCGTGGGAACGAAGAAGCTCGTCTCGCCCAGAGTTGCGATGAACCAGATGAAGAGCAGGATCAGCGGCAGCGCGATGATGTTGAGAAAACTGCGTACATAGGTCATGCCGCCACCTCCGTGCGGACCGAGGAGTGCCAGGAGAGGACCTTGCGCTCGATCATGCGCATGCCCAGGTTGATGAGGACTCCGAGCAGGCCGGTTGCCAGCACGAGTGCGTACATGGAGACGTAGTTGCCTCCGGATTGTGCCCTGCTGATCTCCGCACCCAGGCCGGGGGTGCCGATGATCAGCTGAGCCGTGACGGCCAGAATCAGCGCCACCGCAGCCGCGAGACGAATGCCGGTCACGACATAGGGCAGGGCGGTGGGGAAGGTGACGTGGCGCATCCGAGCGAAGGGTCCGAGTCCGTAGGAGCGGGCGGTGTTCATGGCCACGGAATCGACGTCGGCCACTCCGTAGAGCACCTGGATCAGCACCTGCCAGAAGCAGGCGTAGACGATGAGCATCAGCGATGACTCGATGCCGACTCCAAAGAGCAGCACCGCCAGCGGGATCAGAGCTACCGAGGGGACGGGTCGCATGAACTCGATGGTGGAGTTCGTGAAGCGTCGCAGGAAGGTAGAGGACCCGATGACGAAGCCCAGCACGGTGGCCAGGACCACCGCGATGAACATGCCCAGCGCCCAGGCTCGCATGGTGTCGTAGATGGCGACCCAGAAGTCGGTCAGGCCGAAGTTCGTGATCATCCCGCCGATGGCTTCCGATGCCGGTGGCATGAAGCGTGGATTGACTAGTCCCGTCAGGGGGAGAAGTTCCCAGGTCAGCAGGAAGCCGGCGACACCGACGGCGCCCAGGAGCTTATTGCCCCATCCGCGACGTCGTCGTCGTACTGCTCGTCCTGGCCCGGAGGTTGTTGCGCGTCCGGTGGCACCACTCTGTGCCACCGAGGTCAACGGTGCGGCTGGGTCCGGGCGGGTCGGAATGTCCAGGGCTGCCGATGTGGAGACATCGGTGTGGCGGCGGATATCCCGGCCGCGACGATCCGCTACGGGGGAGGCCTCCCATCGGTGGAGCCGATGGACCTCCTCATCGCGGGATTGGGGGGCTTTACCGCGGGGTTCGGTCCCCGGGCGTGAGCTCTCATCGGTCATCTATGACTCCCTTGTGCAAGGTCGTTCCGAGGCCCACAATGAGAGCTAGCTCACTGTGATCCAGAACACATCACAGTCAGCATAGGCCTAACCGGTCCATAGTTCAATATTTCAATCATTGAGATAGTCAAAGGAATGTCTCTGCCTGCCCGGGTACACAGGTTGAGGGGCGGATTCTACGAGTATTAGGGCCCGATAAGCCCATGAGATACCCGCAGAATCCGCCCCTCAACGATGTGGGGAGGGTGGGTCAGCGCAAGAAGAGCTGCTTCATCCGGTAGGTGGTGACGCTGAGGCCGATGGCGATCATCACCAGGTAGTAGCTCAGGTGAACGAGCGTGAGCGTGCCGAAGTCCCAGAAGGCGATATCGCGCATGAGCTCCACTCCGTGCCAGAGCGGCAGCGCCTGGATGAGGACCTGCACCCCGGCCGGGTAGACGCTGATCGGGAACAGCGTGGCGGAGAACAGGAACATCGGGATGAGCACCATCATCATCCAGTCCATCTGCTGGAAACGGCTCATGAAGGAGGTCACCGCCATGCCCACCGAGGCGAACCCCAGCGCGATGAACAGTGCAGCCACCCACATCAGCACCGCCGCCAAGGGATCCACCAGACCGGCGATGCTCAGCACGCCGAGGAAGCCCAGGGCGTAGATCCCGCCGCGGAACAGTGCCAGGCAGATCTCTCCGACTGCCACGTCCACCGGGCCCAGTGACGTGGACATCATGGTGCGGTAGAGCTTGGTGATCTTGAGCTTGAAGAAGACGTTCCAGGTGGAATCGAAGATCGCACCGTTCATCGCGGAGACGGCCAGGAGCGCGGGCGCGATGAATGCTGCATAGCTGATGGTGCCACCGTCGCCGGCGCCCACCTGCTCAGCGTCGAGTCCAGCGATCATCGGGGAGATGCCGAGGCCGAAGGAGGTCAGGAACAGCACCGGTTCCAGGAGCCCGGAGAGGAAGATGACCCCGCGATTGTTGCGGATGGCGGTGAGACCCCGGCCGAAGACGGCCCGAATGTTTCCCGAGTAGTAGTTGGCGCCGAATCCGCTGCGGAAGGCGATCCGCGGCAAGGCAGCTCGGTCCTGCTGGGTGCTGGAACCGGCTGTCTTCGAGGCAACAGCATCTGACCCGACGACGACGGACGCATCCTTCGCCGCAAGCCGCTCCTGCCGGCGCGCATCTGCTTTGGCCCCCGGGGTCCGGCCTCGCCACTCCTCTAGCCCCAGCCGTCGGGTAAAGATCCGTACCGTGACCAGCCAGGCCACAGTGGTCATGCCGATGAGATAGCCCAGATGAACCAGGATCATCCACGCCGGAGTCGGTTGTGCGAAGGCGAGGATGCGCCCGAGCTCATTGGCATGCCAGATGGGAGAGAACCAGCCGATGACCTGAAGGAATCCCGGCAGGTTGGTCAGCGGATAGAAGGTTCCTGAGAAGAGGAAGAGCGGCATGATGACGAAGCGCTGGATCAGCGACATCTGCCCCTTCTCATCGCGCAACGTGGAGACATAGGCCATGATCGGAAGTCCGATCGCCAGTCCGCCCAGAGTGGCTGTGACCACCTGCAGCAGGCCCAACGGCGAGGTGATGACCCCGAAGAGGTACAGCACCAGGGTGAAGACCAGCGCGTGCACCGCAAAGCGGACACAGATCGCGAGGATGTGACCGGAGGCGATCTGGCCTGGACTCAGCGGAGACGCCTGTGCGCTGTAGTAGAGCCGACGCCACTTGAATCCTTCCATCACCGGGAAGGTGAACTCGATCCCGGCGGCCATCGCCACTGTCGAGGCGAGGATGGCGGGACCGATGTACATCAGATAGCTGCTCGCGCCGTACTGGGCGAAGTCCCCGCCGTCGCCGACGAGCACGCCGAGCCCTAGTCCCATGGCGAGGATGTACATGATGGGCTGGCTCACCGAGGAGAACAGAATGACCCCGCCATAGGCGCGCATGCCGCGCAGCACGCGTTCGGCCTGATGCAGCGCGCCGAAGCGCCGGACGCTGTGTGCCAGCACTTGTTTGTCTGATGCCGGACTGGTGGGTGTCTCGGTCGACCGCTCCGCGGTGCGCTGGTCAGTCAACGAGGGTCCTTCCCGTCAGCCGGAGGAAGACGTCCTCCAAGGAGGAGCGCCGGACGAGGGAAGTGATCGGCTGCATTCCCACCGAATGGATCCTCTCCAGGGCGGATTCAGCAGATGATGCGTAGACGAGCAATCGGTCAGGCAGGACTTCAACATGGCTGAAGCCCACGCTGGCTGAGCTCAGCAGGGCGGTCAGCTGTTCAGCCTGCTCCTGATTGCGATCCATGCCGAAGCGCAGTTCGAGCACCTCCCGGGTGGAATGTTCGCTGATCAGCGCGGAGGGGGAGCCCTCTGCCATGATTCGGCCCTGATCCACCACGATCAGGCGCTCGCAGAGCTGTTCGGCCTCATCCATATGGTGAGTCGTCAGCACCAGCGTGGTGCCGAGTTCCCGGAGTCGGAAGAGCCTGTCCCACAGGACGTGCCTGGCCTGCGGATCGAGTCCCGTGGTCGGTTCATCCAGAAGCAGGATCTCCGGTTCATTGACCAGTGCCCGGGCGATCGTCAGTCGGCGCTTCATGCCACCGGAAAGGTCCTCCACACGGGCAGTGGCCTTATGTGAGAGCTGCGCGAATTCGAGCAGCTCTTCGGTCTTGGTGTTCAGCCAGCGGCGGGGGAGCCCGAAGTACCGTCCGTACATGATGATGTTCTCGCGAACGCTGAGTTCTTCATCGAGGTTGTCCTGCTGCGGAATCACCCCGAGCTTGGCACGCACCTCAGGGCCGTTCTTCTCCGGGTCCAGTCCGGCCACGGAGATGGTGCCGGCGCTGCGTGAGGAGGTGGCGGCGATCATTCGCATGGTGGTGGACTTGCCCGCACCATTGGGTCCGAGGAGTCCGAAGGACTCTCCCCGGGCGACGCTGAAATCGATTCCGTCCACGGCGGTGAAATCTCCGTAGCGTTTGGTCAGACCGGTGGCATGGATGGCGTGTTCAACGGGCATGAGTTGCAGTGTACTCGCGCGCAAGAGCCCAGATGAGAGCCCGATCAGCCTGCTCAGGGTGCTGTGGCCAAGAACTGCGCCGGAATGTCTCAGAACCTGGAGGTTCATCCTTAGGGGCGATGTGTCCCCGCGCATCATCCGAGAGAATGAAGGGGTACTTGACGCATGTCTTCGATGAAAGGTCATCAATGTCCACCCCAGTTCTCGAAACCGAGAACCTGGTCAAGGTCTATGGCAAGGGCGCGACTCGGTTCGATGCGCTCAAAGGCCTGACCTTCGAGATCCACGAGGGCGAATCTGTCGCCATCGTGGGCAAATCAGGTTCCGGCAAGTCCACCCTCATGCACCTTTTGGCGCTCCTGGATGAGCCGACCTCCGGCGTCGTCGCTCTGGGCGGTGAGCCGGTGACCGCTCTGAAGCCCAAGAAGGTCTCCCAGCTGCGCAATGACACCTTCGGCTTCGTCTTCCAGCAGTTCTTCCTGAACCCGAACCAGACCGTTCTCGAGAACATCACGCTGCCGTTGAAGATCGCCGGGATGGGCAAGTCTGAGCGGAATCGTCGTGGCATGGAGGTGCTGGAACAGCTGGACATGGCCGATAAGGCCAAGAACAAGGCGACCAACCTCTCCGGCGGGCAGAAGCAGCGCGCCTGCATCGCCCGCGCGCTGGTGAACAAGCCCACGGTGCTCTTCGCCGATGAGCCCACGGGCAACTTGGACACCGCCACCTCGGAGATCGTCGAGGACATCCTCTTCGGTCTGCACCGAGACCACGGGATCACCCTGGTGGTCGTCACTCATGATGCGGACCTCGCCGCCAAGTGCCAGCGCCGCCTGATGATGCAGGACGGCGAGATCGTCACCGAGGAACACGGCGTCAAGGGGGTGCAGGCATGAGGTCAGTAGATGTCGCCCGCACCGCGCTGGGCAATACCTTCCGCTCCAAACTGCGCACGGCACTGACCGTTGTCGCCATCGTGATCGGTTCCTTCACCCTGACCCTGACCTCAGGTCTCGGAGCGGGAGTCAATAAGTACGTCGACACCGTGGTGGGAGGTTTCGGTGATTCCTCGCAGATGTTCGTCATGAGCTCGGGAGCCTCCGACGCCGAGCCCACTGAGGGTCCTGCCGAATATGACCCTGAAGCCGCAGCAAGCTCAGGCGGGATGTTTGGTGGTGGCCCCGGCGCCGGTGTGCTCACCGATTCCGATATCGAGACGCTTGAAGGTCTTGATCACGTCACTTCCGTGGACCCGATGGTCTTCGTCTCACCCGATTACATCGAGACCCCCGACGGCGAGCAGTACGCCATGGAGCTCGACGTCCCCGCCAATGCTGTGGGCCTTGAGATGGAAGCCGGGGAAGCCCCCAGTGAAGACGGTATGGAACTGAGCATTCCGTCGGAGTGGCTGACCATCTTTGACACCGAGGACCCCGAGGCGGTCATCGGCGAGACCGTTGAGATCGGGATCAGCAATGTGACCGGAGAGCAGTCCACGGTGGAGGCTGAGATCGTCGGCGTCTCCGAGGAGGCACTATCCGGCATCGGTTCGACTCCCATGCCCTCACGGGAACTCAACCAGGAGCTCAACGACCTCTCCATGGAGGGCTACCAGGGCCAGGCTGAGAACGCCTACGCCATGGCGGTGCTCGATGTGGACAATCTCGAGGCCAATGAGCAAACCGTCAAGAATGAGCTCATCGACGAAAGCCTTCTGGGACTCACAGTCGAAGACCAGATCGGTGCCGTCCAGGGCGTCATCGACGCGGTCTCCTGGGTCCTCTCGGGCTTCGGCTTCATCGCTCTGCTCGCAGCCAGCTTCGGCATCGTGAACACGTTGCTGATGTCGGTGCAGGAACGCACCCGCGAGATCGGACTGATGAAGGCGCTTGGCATGTCCAGCGGCAAGGTCTTCGGACTGTTCTCGATGGAAGCGGTGGTCATCGGTCTGATGGGCTCCGTGATCGGTGTGGTCCTCGGACTCGGCGCAGGACTGCTCGGCAACGCCTGGCTCACCGGGGACGGCGGACCGCTTGGAGAAGTGGCCGGATTGACGCTCTTCGCAGTCGATCCACTCTCCATCCTGGGCATCACGGCGCTGATCGTGGGCATCGCGTTCCTGGCAGGAACGCTGCCTGCTGCCCGTGCCGCGAAGAAGGACCCCATCGAGGCGCTGCGTTACGAGTAACCAAGGCCTGATTGGCCTAAGGTAAAGCGTGAACACAAACGAAGACAAAGGAGTAGATATGAGCAATCCTCCCTACGGAGAGCAGCCGTCGGGTCACCCCGGACAGCAGCCTTCGGGATACCCAGGAGAGCAGCCCGCCGGTTTCCCCGGTGGACAGCCGACCTCAAAGTTCGGTACTGACCCCTACGCCGCCGGTACGCATGGTGGACCTATGGCCGAGCCGAAGAATTTCAGCCAGCTCAAGCTGTTCACGCTGATCTCTCTTGCGGTCTACGTGCTGAGCGGTCTTCCCGGTCTCTTCGGAAGCGAGGAGGCGGCGCAGGAGGAGATGATCACCGCCGCAGAACAGGGCGGAATGGCATCTGGCGAAGCAGCTGAGTTCGCCGACATGATGATGGGCATCACCATGGCCTTCACCTGGATCACACTGATCATAGGCATCGGTCTGTACCTGCTGGTCTACTTCGGTCTGGCCAAGCGCAAGAACTGGGCGCGTGTCACTGGCATCGTCTTCGCCATTATCGGTGTGGTCTTCAGCGTTCTCGGTCTGGGCAGCGGCGCGGTGACAGGGGCAGGTTTCAGCGTCTTGGCCCTCGTGCTCACGCTGGTCTATGTTGCCGTCACCATCTACTGGCTCGTCCTGGCATTCAGCAGCGAGGTCAAGGCCTACCTGGCACAGTTCCGCCGGTAGTCTCACAGTTTCACTGTGACGGGGGCGCTCCATTCGGGGCGCCCCCGTTGTGCGTCACGGGGATAAGGTGAGCTAGTGAACCAGACTTATCCCGCAGGCAACTCGCGGCGCATGATGACCGCCATGTTCCTGCCGCTCTTCGCCTCGCTGCTGAGCATCAGCATCGTCAACGTCGCCCTTCCGTCCATCGAAGACAGCCTGAGCGCGAGCTCAGCTGATCTGCAGTGGGTGCTCTCGGGCTACGCGCTCGCCTTCGGCATGGCCCTGGTCCCGGCAGGACGTGCAGGTGATATCTGGGGCAGGCGACGACTTTTCCTCATCGGTGTGGTGCTCTTCGGTGTAGCCTCCTTGGCCGCTGCGCTGGCCATGACTCCGCTCATGCTCAACACAGCCCGCGTTTTCATGGGATTCGCCGCCGGCATCCTGACTCCACAGGTCATCGGCATGATCCAGCGGCTCTTCACCGGCCCGGCACGCGGGCGCGCCTATGGCCTGATGGGTACGGTGATCGGCGTGGCCGTCGCGGCCGGACCGGCACTGGGTGGACTGATCATCGACACCACCGGCACCGATCTCGGCTGGCGCATGACGTTCCTGATCAACGTGCCCGTCACCGTGACGGCACTGATCTGCATTCTCCTCTGGATCCCCAAGACCCAGGACGACGACGCGGCTTCTGCCTCCTCGGCTGAAGCGCCAGACCCGGACTCTTCGACCACGCCAGCCCAGACCCAGCCCACCCCGGCGCAGCCTTCTCAGGCCGAGCCGCAGGGAATTGCCCGGCTTGATCCCGTGGGGGTGCTGCTGCTCAGCATCGCGGTGCTGCTGCTGATGCTGCCCTTCATCCAGTTCCGCAGCCTTCTGGGTGGACTCTTCGCCGTGGCCGGAATCCTGGTGCTCGTTCTGTGGACAGTGTGGGAGCGCCGGCTTGGCCGCCGCCACGAATCGGCGCCGATGGTCAACCTCAAACTATTCGCGCTGCCGAGCTACACCTTGAACTCCATGGTGCTCGGTCTGTACTTCGCAGGCATGCCTGCCATCTGGGCCGTCATCGCCGTCTATGTCCAGCAGGGGCGCGGCGAAAGCGCGCTCATTGCAGGACTCGTGACACTCCCCAGCGCGGTCATGGTCATGCTGCTCTCCTCGCGAGTCGGCAAGGCCGTGGAGCGAAAGGGCCCGCGGATGCTGGTCACCGGCACCATCACTGCGGTGCTGGCGATGCTGCTGCTCTCCGGCACCGCGGCTCTGATGGCAACTCCCTATGGCTCACTCTGGTTGATGGCAGCCGCCCTCGGCGTCGTCGGGATCTCCCAGGCGCTGATCATTCCCAGCGCACAGACACTGTCAATGCATGATGTTCCGGAGCAGATGGCCGGTGCCGCAGGCGGAGTGGCGCAGACGGCGCAGCGTGTCTTCACCGCGATCGGCATCGCCGTGGTGACCGGCATCTACTTCTCCATCAGTGCTGACCAGGGCCATCAGAGCGGGGTCGTGATCGCGACACTGGTGATCGCCGGGCTCATGCTGACCTCGGTGGCAGCCGCGATCTTCGCCGCTCGGCGGGCCGCGCAGGCCACGCGGGCAGCCGAGCACTCGGGCCTCAGCGCAGGCGAGTGACCGGTCGCAGGTCCTTCGCGGTGACGTAGGCAGGGGCATCTGCGAAGATCTCCGCGCGCTCCGGGGAGTCTTCCCAGGCCTTCTCGGCATCCAGGAACTCCTCTCGGGTGCCGAAACGGCTCACATACCAGGTGAGCTCATCCTTGCCGTCGGAGAGCCACATGGACTCCACTGTGAAGCCACGCTCCTCTCGGGCTGGAATGACCTGCTTGGTGAGGAATGCGACGAACTGATCCGCCAGGGCCGGATCCAAGGTGTAGCGACGCATCCAGGTGGTCCGCTCAGGGGCATCGGCGGGAAGAGGTGTCTGTGGCTGTTCTGACATATGGGTGTCTCCTCGTGATCATGCGGCGGGTATCGATCCTCGGTCATGGCCATCCTAGGAGACTGGCCTGCACATTCCCGGTCAAGGAACTCCGCGGAAGCTCGGTGTTATCTGCGGAACCTCAGCGTTATCCGTCTGAGCCCCGCGATAACCCCGCAAGACGCTGCCGACGATTCGCATTCCCTCAGTGTTCCCAGGGATAATCGAGCCATGAGTTCACCGCAGTCTCTGCCCACAGGCAGCCGTTCAGATGCCAAAGATCCGCTGAGGAACTTCGGTCGCCGTACCTCAGGCCTCAGCTTAGCCGTGATGATCACGGTCCTGCTAGTGGCCCTCGTCTTCGCTGCCAACCAGAATGACGTGATCGGCTGGATCATCGCCGTCGTCGCCGGTGGTTGGCTGATCCTCGCCACTGTCCTGGTGGTCTCGGTGCGCTCGGGCGCGAAGAAGTTCGGCGAGACGCTGGACTCTGCGCGTGCAGATGCGGCCTCACGGCGTTCCGATGCCTCAGGAGGCACCGTGGTGGTCGATGAAGACACCCATGCCAGGAACCTCAAGCTGGATCACTCCTTCAAGATCGTCCAGGTGCAGAAGCGGGTCATCACCCAGGAACTGGCCAAAGGCTCCGAGGCCGATCTCGAGATGATCGACCGGGCCCTGGACACGATCGAGATGACGTCCGGCAACGGCCGTGACATGCTCGCAGAGCACGTTGGCCGCAGCTCCAGCAATTGTGCGGCAGACGGGACCGCCCAGCACCGCGGCAAGAACCAGAACAACGACGACGACCGGCCCATCACCGGCGAGATCGTCAACTGAGAGGACCGGACGTGACAGCAACTCCCAAGACCTCAGCAACTCTCAAGACCGCAGCGACTTCTGCAGAACCAGCCGGTGCGGCCGACTTCGGTGAGCATCCGCACCGCATCCTCGATGCCAAGGGCCCTGGGCAGACCCGTATTGCTTCCGTGAACGTCAATGGAATCCGGGCAGCTCACCGCAAGGGGATGGGGGAGTGGCTCGCGAGCCGCGAGATCGACATCCTCGCGCTGCAGGAAGTGCGCGCTAATGAGGAGATCCTGACAAAGCTCGTGGCTGAGATGACCGCCCCGGAGACCTGGCACGTCCATGAATATGAGGCTGCTGACAAGGGCCGCGCTGGCGTGGCGATCATCTCCCGCCAGGCTCCCGTCGCGACCCGCACCGGAATCGGCGAGGGTCACCCTGAGGATGACGGCCGCTGGATCGAGGCAGACTATGAGCTCGGAGACGGCACCACGCTGACCGTGATCAGCGTGTACGTGCACTCGGGTGAGGTCGGCACCACGAAGCAGGAACACAAGATGCGCTTCCTGGCCTATATGGCCGAGTACCTCCCGCAGCTGGCGCAGCGCACTGATCACATTCTGGTCATGGGCGATCTCAACGTGGGCCACCGCGAGTTCGACATCAAGAACTGGAAGGGCAACGTGAAGAACTCCGGGTTCCTCCCGGAGGAGCGCGCCTTCTTCGACCGCTACTTCGGCGAACTCGGCTACGTTGATGTCGCCCGCACGCTCGCTGGAGAAGTCGATGGACCCTATACCTGGTGGTCCTACCGCGGGAAGGCCTTCGACAATGACACCGGATGGCGGATCGATTACCACATGGCCACGCCGGCCCTCGCGGAGCTGGCCTCGAACCTCAAGGTCGACCGCGCGCTGGATTACTCGCTGCGCTGGTCCGACCACGCCCCGCTGGTGCTCGACTATAAACTGCCCTGAAACCTCTCTGCCAACACTAAGGAACTGCTGTGACTGAGCGCGTACTCTCCGGGATGCAGCCCTCGGCTGACTCCCTGCACCTGGGAAACTACCTGGGGGCGCTGGTCAACTGGGTGAAGATGCAGGAACGCTATGACGCGTTCTTCTTCATCCCGGACATGCATGCCATCACCGTCCACCAGGACCCCGCCGAGCTGCGCACCCGAGTTCGCCGCACCGCGGCCCAGTACATCGCGGGGGGTCTGGACGTGGAGCGCTCCACGGTCTTCGTGCAGTCCCATGTCCCTGAGCACGCGCAGCTGGGCTGGATCATGACCTGCCTGACAGGTATGGGCGAAGCCTCACGGATGACCCAGTTCAAGGACAAGTCCGCCAAGCAGGGAGCCGACACGGCCGGCGTCGGACTCTTCACCTATCCGATGCTGCAGGCCGCCGATATCCTGCTCTACCAGCCCCACGGTGTGCCGGTGGGCGAGGATCAGAAGCAGCACGTAGAGCTCTCCCGGAACCTCGCGCAGCGCTTCAATCACCGCTACGGGGACACCTTCCGGGTGCCCGAGCCCTTCATCCCGGAGGCCGGGGCGCGCATCTATGACCTGCAGAACCCCACCTCGAAGATGTCGAAATCCGCCCAGTCGCCGAACGGGCTGCTGAATCTCATGGACACCGATAAGCAGATCTCGAAGAAGATCAAGTCCGCCGTGACCGACGACGGCGCCGAGATCCGCTTCGACCGGGCCGAGAAGCCGGGTGTCTCCAATCTGCTGAGCATCTACTCCGCACTCACCGAGCGTCCGGTCCAGGACATCGTGGAGGAGTATCAGGGCCGGATGTATGGGCACCTGAAGGTGGAGCTGGCCGATGTGGTGGTGGCCAAGCTTGGGCCGATCAGGAACCGCGCCGAAGAGCTGCTTGAGGACCCCGCGCAGCTTGATGCCCTGCTGGCAACCGGTGCTGCGAAGGCGCGCGCGGTGGCCGCAGAGACACTTGCTGAGGTCTACGACAAGGTCGGCTTCCTCCCCGCAGGCACGCGGTGAGCTGGGAATGAGTCAATGGTGATCCAGTGGTGATTCGGCGGTGAGCGAGGACCCATCCCGGCTGCGGCCACGCACCGGGGGACACGGGATCATCGCCGGACACGCGCGCGCCGCCGCGAAGGCGATGAACGACCGTGAAGAAGTCTCCGGGATGGTCGACCCGCTGGACCTGGCCGGTCTCCGGCGGCGCGAGGTCAACGCCCGCCGTGCCTGGGGACATGCTCGCCGTGAAGGCCGTGGCGGAGCAGGCATGTTCGGACTGACGCTGTTCTGGGCGCTCACCCGACTGGACACCACGCGCGGGATGCGGATCCTGAACCTGTTCCTGTTCCACTACGGGCCGGTGATGGCAGCCGGGGCCGCGTACATGATGTTCTTCTCCGTCTCAGCTGCGCTGGTGGCTGGCTTCTCCGTGGCGGGGATCGTGATCGGCGGGAACGAGGAACTCCAAGACACGATCGTCACGCTGACCAATGACGCCCTGCCTGGGGTCATCGACACCGGGGACGGCAGCGGCCTGGCCACAGCCTCGGACCTCTTCAATGCCCAAGGGTTCGGACTGACCCTGCTGGTATCCCTTGCTGTGGCGACCGTTGCCTCACTGAGCTGGATCAACGGATTGCGCGCCGGCATCAGGAGCATCTTCGATCGTCCGCTGATGGATGAGAATGTGCTGGTGGTGAAGGCGCGAGACCTCGGCGTGATGCTGCTGCTGGGGACCATGCTCCTCGCGGCCACCGCGACCAGCCTGCTCTCCACCTCGGTCTTCAACTTCAGCGCAGACATCCTCGGCTGGAACCTGAGCGTGCTCGAGGGCGTGGTGGGCACAGTGCTCACGCTGGCAGTGCCGCTGATCCTCGACGTCTTGGTCGCGGTGCTGATCTTCCGGGTGGCCTCACGAGTGGTCATGCCGATCTCGGTGCTGTGGCGTGCCGCCCTGATCGCGGCCGTGGGCTCCTCCGCGCTGCGACACCTCTCCACCTTCCTGCTCAATGGCGTAGAGGCAGGAAACCTGATCGTCTCGTCCTTCGCCACGGTGCTGGGCTTCTTCGTGTACTTCTACCTGCTCAGTCTGGTCTACCTGCTCTGCGCCTCCTGGGCCGCGTTGGCCACCGACGACCGCGCCCGCCGGCTAGGACCAGTCGTCGCCTCTCGGTAGCTGCTCCGATAGCTGTTCGGGGGGATCCCCAGCCGTGGCGGCGATCAGCAGCGCGGTGAGATTCTCGCTGGTGGGTCTGCGCGGGTTGGAGGCGGGGATCACCGGGAGGATCAGCTCCACAGCCTCCTCGATATGCGCTGCGGTGAAGCCGTAGTCGCTCAGCGCCCGTGGAGCCTCGAGAGTCTCCCGCAGCGTGAGCAGCCCTTGCAGCGCGCTCGGCGTCCCGAACGCCGTTGCCATTCTGGCTTCAGCTGCTTTCGCATGTGCGGCGTTGAAGGCCAACACGTAGGGCAGCACCACGGCGTGGGTCTGGGCGTGGGGCATATTCCAGGTTCCCCCCAGCACATGGCAGATCTTGTGGTGCATTCCGGAACCAGCCGAAGCGAAGGCCACCGCGGCGAGGTATGCACCGTAGAGCAGCTGTTCGCGTCCCTCGATCCCGGTCGGGTCGCGTTTCACAGCTGGAAGACCCGCGGTCAGGGCACGGATACCTTCAAGGGCCAGTGCCTGGTTGATCGGGTCGGCACGCGGCCCCCACATCGAATCCACGCAGTGCGCCAGGGCATTGAGTCCTGAGGCTACCGAGAGGTCCGACGGGAGAGACTTGCTGAGCTGGGCATCGTAGATGACGGTTTCAGGCAGCACGGCATCGTCGATTCCTGTGGTCTTGCGTCCGTCCTGTGTCAGACCCCAGACGTTTGTCGCCTCGGAGCCGGAGTAGGTGGTGGGGACTGCGAGGATCGGCACTGCTGCGGTGAGTGCGATGGCTTTGGCCAGTCCGATGGTGGAACCACCTCCCACGCAGACCAGCAGATCGATCCCATGTTCTACGAGGGCAATCCGGGCTTTCTCGGCCTTCTCCATCGGCACGTGGGCGGCGACGTCGTCGTAGTGCAGCGCCACCTCGATACCGGCGGTGATGCGCGCTGCGGTGGAGGCCTGGGAGGGAGACGCGATGACCATGACCCGGTGTGAGTCCAACCGCGCAGCTTCGGCGGCGAGGTGCTCGGCGGCCTTGCCGAATCCGAAGAGCACCCGCTGCCCCAATGTCACATGCTCGAAGTTCATAGCTCAGTGTACGAAGAAAGCGAAGGATCGCAGCCTATGAGCAGGCTGCGATCCTTCGCTTTTCACTGAGGCAAGGGGCATCTGGTCCAGCACGCCCCGAACATCACATGCTGCGGGTCAGCACCGCACGCTTGACCTCTTGGATGGCCTTCGTGACCTCGATGCCGCGTGGGCAGGCATCGGTGCAGTTGAAGGTGGTGCGGCAGCGCCACACGCCCTCTTTGTCATTGAGGACCTCAAGGCGCATATCGCCGGCATCATCGCGGGAGTCGAAGATGAAGCGGTGCGCGTTGACGATGGCTGCCGGACCGAAGTACTGGCCATCGGTCCAGAAGACCGGGCAGGACGAGGTGCAGGCAGCGCAGAGGATGCACTTGGTGGTGTCATCGAAGCGCTCGCGCTCTTCTGGTGACTGGATGCGCTCGGCGGTAGGCGCAGGGGAGTTGTTGACCATGAAGGGCATGATCTCGCGGTAGGACTGGAAGAAGGGCTCCATGTCCACGATCAGGTCCTTCTCCACCGGAAGACCCTTGATCGGCTCCACCATGATGGGCTTGGAGGTGTCCAGGTCCTTCAGCAGAACCTTGCAGGCCAGGCGGTTGCGACCGTTGATGCGCATGGCATCGGAGCCGCAGACGCCATGCGCGCAGGAGCGGCGGAATGTCAGCGAACCATCGATGTTCCACTTGACCTTGTGCAGGGCGTCGAGCACGCGGTCTGTGCCATACATGGTGAGCTTCCATTCGTCCCAGCGAGCCTCATCGGAGAACTCCGGGTCATAGCGGCGCACCTGCAGGGTGATCTCGAAGCTCGGGATCTCGCCTCCACCCTCGCTCTGCTTGAGGTCGATCTTGGATGCGGGCTCAGCGGCTTCTTTAGTGGGAGTGCTCATCAGTACTTACGCTCCATCGGCTCGTAACGGGTGAAGACGACTGGCTTGGTGTCGGCACGGATGCCGGTGGTGCCGTCAGTCGAAGACTCTGGGTCCAGGTACATCATCGAGTGGAGCATGAAGTTCTCGTCATCACGCTCTGGGTAGTCCTCGCGGTAGTGTCCGCCGCGGGATTCCTTGCGGTGCAGGGCAGCCACCGTCATGACCTCAGCCATGTCCAGCAGGAAGCCGAGTTCCACAGCCTCGAGCAGGTCGAGGTTGAACCGCTTGCCCTTGTCCTGGATCTGTACGTTCTTATAGCGCTTGCGCAGATCAGCGATCACCGCGAGGGCTTCCTTGATGGTCTCCTCGGAGCGGAACACCTGCATGTTCGCGTCCATGGTTTCCTGGAGCTCGGTGCGCAGCGTCGCGGTGCGCTCACCACCGGTGGAGGCGCGCATCGCATTGAGCTGGTTCTCGGTGAACGCGGTGGGGTTCTCCGGGATATCCACGAACTCTGCGGTGGCGGCATACTCCGCGGCAGCAAGACCGGCGCGCTTGCCGAAGACGTTGATGTCCAGCAGCGAGTTGGTCCCCAGTCGGTTGGAGCCGTGCACCGAGACGCAGGCGACCTCGCCGGCGGCGAAGAGACCAGGAACCACGGTGTCGTTGTCCTGGAGCACCTCAGCCTTGACGTTGGTGGGCACTCCGCCCATGGCGTAGTGGCAGGTCGGGAAGACCGGCACCGGCTCGGTATAGGGCTCGACGCCGAGGTAGGTGCGCGCGAACTCGGTGATGTCCGGAAGCTTGGCGTCGATATGGGCCGGCTCCAAGTGGGTCAGGTCCAGCAGCACGTAGTCCTTATTCGGACCGGCACCACGTCCTTCGCGCACTTCGTTGGCCATAGACCTCGCGACGATGTCACGTGGTGCGAGGTCCTTGATCGTCGGAGCGTAGCGCTCCATGAAGCGCTCGCCCTCGGAGTTGCGCAGGATGGCGCCCTCGCCACGGGCTGCCTCGGAGAGCAGGATGCCCAGACCGGCAAGGCCGGTGGGGTGGAACTGCACGAATTCCATATCCTCAAGCGGGATGCCTGCGCGGTAGGCCAGGGCCATTCCGTCTGCGGTCAGCGTGTGGGCATTCGAGGTGGTCTTGAAGATCTTGCCCAGACCACCCGTGGCGAAGACCACTGACTTGGCCTGGAAGACGTGGATCTCGCCGTTGGCCAGGTCATAGGAGACCACGCCTGCAGTCTTCTTCTGCATGTAGGTGGTGCCATCCTCGCGGGTGACTTCCTCGTCCACGGTGAGCAGATCCAGCACGTAGTACTCGTTGTAGAACTCCACGTTGTGCTTGACGCAGTTCTGGTAGAGCGTCTGCAGAATCATGTGACCGGTGCGGTCAGCGGCGTAGCAGGCGCGACGCACCGCAGCCTTGCCGTGGTCACGGGTGTGGCCGCCGAAGCGACGCTGATCGATCTTGCCCTCGGGGGTGCGGTTGAAGGGAAGACCCATCTTTTCCAGGTCCAGCACGGCGTCGATGGCCTCTTTGGCCATGACCTCCGCAGCGTCCTGGTCCACCAGGTAGTCGCCACCCTTGACGGTGTCGAAGGTGTGCCATTCCCAGTTGTCTTCTTCGACATTGGCAAGTGCTGCACACATGCCGCCCTGGGCGGCACCGGTGTGGGACCGGGTGGGATAGAGCTTGGTCAGCACCGCAGTGTGGGCGCGCTGTCCGGATTCGATGGCTGCGCGCATACCTGCGCCGCCAGCGCCGACGATGACGACGTCGTACTTATGAACCTGCATCAGCTTGTGGCTCTCTTTTCTTGATGTACGGAAGCTTGTGAACGCGCAGAGTAAAACACCGGGTCAGCCCCGGAGCGCATCAGACGTTCTGGCAGAAGGAGGGCGAAGCGTCGAGAAGCTGGCCGGCGTTATCGACCATGCATGGCTCGAAGGTGAAGATCACCATAGTGCCCAGCACGATGATCACAATCACCGAGAGGTACAGGATGGACTTAAGGCCCATCCGTGTGGAGTCTTTCTCGGCGTAGTCATTGATGATCGTGCGCATGCCGTTGCCGCCGTGAAGCATGGCGAGCCACAGCATGGTGAGATCCCAGAACTGCCACACCGGGTTGGCCCATTTGCCGGCGACGAAGCCGAAGTCGACCCCGTGGATGCCCTCTCCGACGAGCAGGTTGACTGCGAGGTGCACGAAGATCAGGACGACCAGCGCCGCTCCGGAGACGCGCATGAAGACCCATGCGGCCATCTCGAAGCTGCCAGAGGACTTGCCTCCGGTGCGCAGGTACTTGGGATCGATCCGCTTGGACCGTGGGGCTTCAATGCCCTGAGTCGGCAGCGTGGCTGCAGCGTTAGTGGTGGTCATGGCTTAGAACCCTCCCCAGCCTTCTAGGAATAGCATCACGTGGCGGGCGGTGAAACCGATCATCGTGATGACCCATAGGCCCATCACGGCCCAGAGCATCTGCTTGTGGTATCGAGTTCCCTGGGACCAGAAGTCCACCAGGATGATCCGGAGTCCGTTGAATGCGTGGAAGACGATAGCGCCCACCAGGCCGATCTCGCCCATGATCATGATCGGGTTCTTATACGCGCCGATTACCGCGTCGTATGCCTCTGGCGAGACTCGCACGAGAGACGTGTCGAGTACGTGGACCAGGAGGAAGAAGAAGATCCCGACACCCGTGATCCGGTGTCCTACCCAGGACCACATACCTTCCCGGCCTTTATAGAGGGTGCCTTTAGTCTGCGTCACCTGTCATTACCTCCCTGCATCGTTGCATGGCGTTCCGCGCCGCACAGTGTGTGCGTGGTTTGATCGCTGCGGCGGAGCGGAATCCGTGACGCCGGCGCGAGTGCTGATGTCACCCATAAGACTAGAGCACTGCGGGGCCTGACGCGGCTCATGGGGCGCTTCGAGGCCCTTTGTTGCAGTGGCCGCGGAGGTCATGACTGGCAACTCAGGGCGAAATGACGCTCCGCAGGATTCGAGTTCTACAGCGTGTAGAAAAATTGCAATGTTTTGTCGCAATTGCGGCACCCGATCCCGACGTGGTTCTCACCGGACCCGCTGAGCGCCTGACCGAGAGCGTGAGCCGATGGGTCTACCCTGGGGAGGTGACTTCACAGGCTGCTTTGGACAAGTTTTATACGGTGATCCCCGCGGGTGGCGTGGGGACTCGGCTCTGGCCGCTCTCGCGTGCCAGTGCGCCGAAGTTTCTCCACGACCTCACCGGTTCCGGGACCACCCTGATCCGTGGGACCTATGAGCGGCTCGCTCCGCTCACCGGCAAGCGGGTCATGGTTGTGACCGGAGAGTCCCATCGGGATGCTGTGCGGAACCAGATTCCGGAACTGGATGATGAGGACCTGGTGCTTGAATCAGAGCCCAAGGATTCCGCCGCCGCCATCGGCTTGGCAGCCGCGATCCTTTACAGCCGTGATCCCGAGACCATCATGGGTTCCTTCGCTGCGGACCAAGTGATCGCGCCAGTGGGAATCTTCCAGGACGCCGTTCGCGAGGCCGTGGCCACGGCTGCCACCGGAAAGATCGTCACCATCGGCATCACGCCGACCCACCCCTCCACAGGGTTCGGCTATATCCGCCGTGGCGAAGCACTGCTGCATGAGGGAGCCCCGATCAGCGGCGCCCCGCATGCGCATGAAGTGGCAGAGTTTGTGGAGAAGCCGGGCCAGGAGCTCGCGGAGAAGTACGTGGAATCCGGCGAGTACCTCTGGAACGCCGGAATGTTCGTCGCCCCGGTCGCGCTCCTGCTGAACCACCTGGCTCGTGCCGAACCGGAGCTCCACGCCGGACTGACCGAGATCGCCGCCGCCTGGGGCACGCCGGAACAGGCCGAAGTCACGGCGCGGGTCTGGCCCGGTCTGCCCAAGATCGCGATCGACTATGCGGTGGCCGAACCTGCTGCCGCCGCGGGAGACGTGGCGATGATCCCTGGAACTTTCACCTGGGACGATGTCGGGGACTTCGCGGCGATCGCGCGGTTGAACCCGGCACGTGAACAGGAGTCCATGACGGTGCTGGGGGAGAAGGCGAGGGTCTACTCGGACCAGTCCTCCGGCGTCGTCGTCTCTGACACGCAGCGCGTGGTGGCGCTGATCGGTGTGGAGAACATCGTGGTGGTTGATACCCCGGATGCGCTTCTGGTGACCACCACCGATCACGCCCAGTCGGTCAAGCAGGCAGTGGAGGCACTCAAGGCACAGGGAGAATCCGATGTCCTCTGAACCAGCGCGCCGCACGGTCATGCTCAAAGCAGCCCACGCCTCCGCCGCGGACGTGGTCGATCAGCTGGAGCCCACCCTCATCGAGGTGCGCAGGGACCTCCATCAGCATCCTGAGCTGTCCTGGAAAGAGGAACGCACCACGGAACGGCTCGCGCAGCGCCTTCGAACAGTGGGTCTCGAGCCGCAGCTGATGCCCGAGACCACCGGACTGTACGTGGACATCGGAGCAGGCGAGTTTGCCGCCGGATTCCGCGGGGACATCGACGCGCTGCCGGTGAGTGAGTTCACCGATCTGCCCTACGCCTCGACTCATGACGGCGTGACCCACGCCTGCGGCCATGACATCCACACCACAGTCGCCCTGGGCGTGGCACTGAGCCTGCAGCAGCTCCACCAGCACCGAATCGACGACGGCGACCCGGAGGGTCTGGGCGCGAAGGTGCGCGTGATCTTCCAGCCGGCCGAGGAGACCATGCCTGGCGGGGCCCTGGAGATGGTCCGTCAGGGTGTGCTGGAACCGCTGCCGCGGATCTTTGCCCTGCATTGTGACCCACGGATCGAAGTAGGGATGATCGGGACCCGCATCGGTGCGATCACCTCGGCTGCCGATGTGGTGCGGATCAATGTCACCGGGCGCGGAGGACACACCTCCCGGCCGCATCTGACCGAGGATATGGTCTCCGCCCTAGCCCATATCGCGTCGACTGTCCCGGCCGTGCTCTCCCGCCGGGTCGATGTCCGCTCGGCCGTCTCACTGGTCTGGGGCCAGATCGAGGCCGGAAGTGCGCATAATGCCATTCCTTCCAGCGGGATGCTGGTCGGCACCATGCGCATCCTTGACGCGGAGGCCTGGCGTGACGCCGGCAAGCTGCTTGATGAGATCGTGGAACAGGTCGCCGCTCCGTATGGGGTCGAGGTCGAGCTCGAGCACATCCGTGGCGTTCCTCCAGTGATCAACAACGAGCGTGAGACCACGCTCCTGGAGCACGCGGGACGTGAGGTGCTCGGCTCCGATGGTCTCGAACTCGCCCCCCAGTCGATGGGTGGGGAGGACTTCGCCTGGATGACCCAGGAGTTGCCCGGTGCCATGTTCCGACTGGGCACCAAGACCCCCGGTGGAACCGATTTCGATCTGCACCGCGGTGATTACATCCCAGATGAGCGGTGTATCGGCATCGGCGCCAAGATCATGGTGACCACGGCGCTGAGCGCGATCAGCGAACTGCGCCGCAGCTGAGCGCGACTCGCCTCTACCACGCCTACCGATACCCACTCATCAGAGTCCCCTCGTAAGATGGCAGCTATGAATGAGCAAGACGATTTCCTGACCGGCCGGATCGCACGCATCCCGGCGCCGGACCATGATGCGGACTGGGACCGCCTCACGACCCAGGCGCGGATCGCGATGACGCGGGCCTACGCGCCGTACTCGAACTATCCGGTGGGCGCCGCTGCGATGTTGGAAGACGGCTCGATCGTGACCGGCTGCAATGTGGAGAACGCCTCCTATGGAGTAGGACTCTGCGCGGAGTGCACGATGATCGGGGCCCTGCGGATGAGCGGCGGCGGCAAGATCGTCGCGTTCACCTGCGTGAACCGGGAGGGCGAGTACATCACTCCCTGTGGTCGCTGCCGTCAGCTGCTCCACGAATTCTCGGCGGACACTATGCAGGTGCGCACCGCTGCCGGTGCCACCACGCTGGCCGCCCTGCTGCCCGAGGCCTTCGGCCCACGCGACCTCGAGACCATCAATGTGGAGATTCCATGAGCCTCACCGGCCTTACGTACGACCGTTCAGCCCATGACGCCGTGGATCTCATCCGCGCCAAGCGTGATCACAGACGACTTTCCCAGGATCAGATCCAGTGGATGATCGGGGCCTATACCGATGGCTATGTCGGCGATGAGCAGATGTCTGCGCTGGCGATGGCGATCCTGCTCAACGGGATGACCCGAGAGGAGATCGGCTACTGGACCGCGGCGATGATCTCCTCCGGAGAACGCATGGACTTCTCTTCGCTGCGCACCCCCGACGGCGCGCGTCGGCTCACTGCCGATAAGCACTCCACCGGCGGAGTGGGGGACAAGATCACGCTTCCGCTGGCCCCCCTGGTGGCAAGCTTTGGTGTTCCCGTGCCACAGCTCTCCGGGCGCGGCCTCGGTCACACCGGCGGCACCCTGGACAAGCTGGAGTCCATCAAGGGCTGGCAGGCGGATCTGAGCAATGAGGCTCTGCTGCGGCAGCTCGACGAGGTCAATGCCGTGATCTGCGCGGCAGGCCCAGGGTTGGCACCTGCCGATAAGAAGCTCTACGCCCTGCGTGATGTCACCGGAACCGTGGAGGCCATCCCACTGATCGCCTCCTCGATCATGTCCAAGAAGATCGCTGAGGGCACCGACGCACTGGTGCTCGACGTGAAGGCTGGTTCCGGAGCGTTCATGAAGTCCCGCGCAGACGCCCTCGAACTGGCGCGGACCATGGTGGCACTGGGCACCGATGCCGGAGTCAACACCACGGCGCTGCTCACGGATATGGACACCCCACTCGGTCTCACCGCCGGCAATGCCATAGAGGTGGAAGAGTCCGTGGAGGTGCTCGGCGGTGGTGGACCGGCCGACGTCGTCGAGCTCACCGTGGCGCTGGCCAAGGAGATGCTCGCCGCAGTCGGGATCACCGGAGTGGATCCGGCGGAGAACCTGCGCAACGGCAAGGCCATGGACTCCTGGCGACGGATGATTGCCGCGCAGAGCGGGGATCCCGACGCACCCTTGCCCCAGGCTCGTCATAGCCATACCGTCAACGCAGGCGTCTCGGGCACGATGACTCGAATGGATGCCATGGCGGTCGGCCAGGCTGCCTGGAGGCTCGGCGCAGGCAGGGCGCGCAAGCAGGACGCGGTCCAGGCCGGTGCGGGAGTGCGTATTCACGCCAAGCCAGGCGATCCGCTCGTCGCGGGCCAGCCGCTGTTCACCCTGCTCACCGATGATGAACACCGGATCGAGCGGGCACTGCACGCGCTCGAGTCGGCCGTAGACGTCGATCTCGAAGCTGGCCTCTATGAACGTCCGGACCTGGTCTTCGACCGCATCAGCGCTGCCGACCTGACCGACTGAGACCACGCGGATGATGCCCGGGGAGATCCTTGACGCCATCAATCGTGCTGTCCTAGAGGCCGCCTCCGGCTGGTGGACGCTCGTGGGGCTCTTTGTCCTGTGCGTGGTGGACGGGTTCTTCCCTGTGGTCCCCTCGGACTCCCTGGTGGTCGGGCTCGGCTCGCTCTCGGGGGAGCCAGGCACCCCATACCTCCTCTGGGTCATCCTGCTGGCCGCCGGAGGAGCGCTGCTGGGTGACTTCATCGCTTACCGGATCGGCCGCGCCATCGGCCCCATGCGCTTTGGCTGGATGCGCCGCCCCACACCGCAGCGCACATTGATCTGGGCCCGGCATGAGCTGGACAAGCGCGGCGTGCTGTTGATCTTCGTCGGTCGATTCATTCCGGGCGCCCGCGTGGCCATCAACTTCGTCGCTGGGACAACCGGATTCTCGCTGCGCCGATTCCTGATCATTGACCTGGTCGCCTCGTTGGTATGGGCGTCCTATTCTGTGGGAATCGGCGCCATCAGCGCGAACATTTTCGATTCTGTCCTCGTGGCGATGACGGTTTCTATCATCGGCGCAGTTTTGCTGGGGTGGGTGTTTGACCGTGTCTTCCGGCTGCTGTCTGCCTGGCTTGACCGTCGTGGTGTGCAGATCGACCCAGAGGGCTACTTCGACACTGCTGCACTTCCGGTGGAACCACCTATCCGGCTGCACCGCGACCATGACGAGCATCAAGACGATCACAGGGACCGTCCCGACCGCCGGGGCAGGAACACTGCTGAGAACGACGACGACGGCACACCCCACTGATCTCTGCTGAGCTGGGAATTTCCTCTCAATTGATTGACAAGCTTGCCTGAGCATTGTGAACTTTCTTTGGAAACGCGGCCGCTCCGCAGACCACTTCCACGTCTGTCTAGGACATGCGCATAGCTGCTGCGGGGCAGTAACCGTGAGCAGTTCTAGCAGTGGGGACACTTGACGTGGAGTTATTTGAAGCAACTGTTGTGAGCGCGATCGTCATGGTCTTCGCAGCGTTGTTCTTCTGGATTGGATCAGGGATGTGGCGTGGCAAAGAGACGAGCTGGTTGGAGGACCGCAAGTGTCGCAGCGGAGGCGCGCCGTTCAGCTCTTTTGCAATCGCTTCCGTCCCCACATTTTTTGCCCTGAGCATGTTCGTCTTGACGGTTCCGGAGCCCTTCCAGGACCCCCTGGGGATCGTCACGGTGGTGGGTTTTCTGGTGGTGTTTCCGTTGTTGTTGGTTTTTGGGTCGTGGTGGGCGCCGCGGTGGGTGTTGCCGGGGTGGGTGAAGGAGCGTCTTGATGCGGGGGATTCTGCGCGTTCGGCGTTTCCTGCGGCGGAGTTGGTGCCGTTGATGCGGTATGAGCAGAATCGGCCGGATCTGGTGTTGTTGCCGACTGAGGAGCAGTTGGAGTTGCCAACGCGGTTGCCGGTGAATCGGGTGCGGTGGGGTATTTCTGCGGTGGTGGTGTTCGGGTTGGGTGTGTTCTGTGTGTTCGCGGTGGCCGGGGTGGTGCCGATGGATGATGGGCCGTTTGCGGTGATGTTGTTGGCGGTGTTGCCGGTGGCTGCGGTGGTGTTGTTGTTGGCGGGTGCGTATTACGTGTGGGGTTTTGTGCGGCCGTTGGATGTGGTGGTGACCGAGGAGGGTGTGGAGACTCGGGATTGGGTGTTGGAGTGGGAGGAGATCCAGGCGGTGGTGCAGTCGCGGACGAAGTTGGGGTTGGCGGTTTCGGAGGAGGCGTTTGAGCGGGTGCGTGGGGTGAATCGGTGGCATTCGGGTCGGCCGTTGGGGTTGGGTGGTTTGTTGCCGGTGGGTGGTGTGGTGGGTTTGCAGGCTTTGTTGCGTGATGAGGTGCGCGCGGGGGCGTTGTTGCAGCAGGTGTTGTGGGTGAAGACGGGTCGGGGTTCACACCCCCGCGACGAGGTCCTCGGGCGACTTACGCGCGAGTCCTCGATAGACTCATCTCCATGACTGATACTGCTGCTGATGTCCGCACCGCCGCCGCCCAGCTCGAAGAGCAGCTGCGCAATCTGCCCAAGGTTTCGCTTCACGATCACCTTGACGGCTCATTGCGCCCAGAGACACTCATTGAGCTTGCCGCAGAGGTCGGACACGAACTTCCCAGCCAGGATCCTGAAGAGCTGGCCGACCACTTCCGCCAGAATGCGAACTCCGGCTCATTGGAGAAGTACCTCGAGACTTTCGCCCACACCGCCGCGGTCATGCAGACCGCAGAAAACCTGCGCCGTGTGGCCAAAGAGTACGTCGAGGACCTCGCCGCCGACGGCATCATCTACTCCGAGGTCCGCTGGGCGCCGGAACAGCACCAGCTGCAGGGACTGAGCCTGGATGAGGCTGTAGAAGCCGTCCAAGAGGGCCTGAACCAGGGTATGGAGACCGTCGCGGAACGCGATGGCGTGATCGTCGTCGGCCAGCTGGTCTCCGCGATGCGCCAGTCCGACCGTGCCATGGAAGCCGTGGAACTCGCGCTGCGCCACCGCGAAAAGGGTGTGGTCGGTTTCGACATTGCCGGACCCGAGGCTGGTTTCCCGCCGAGCCGGTTCGCAGATGCCTTCACTCGTCTCGCCACCGAGATGCTTCCCGCCACAGTGCACGCCGGAGAGGGCGACGGCATTGAATCTGTCCGCGACGCCCTCGTCTCCGGACGCGCACAGCGTCTCGGCCACGGCGTCCGAGTAGCCGATGACATCAGCGTGATCGAGAGCGAAGCAGACTCCGAAGCCGGGGAAGAGGTCTTCCAGGTGGAGCTGGGTCCCGTGGCCCGCTGGGTCCGCGACCGCCAGATCCACCTCGAGGTCAGCCCCACCTCGAACGTGCAGACCGGAGCCATCGCCGGCTTCGCCCAGGGTGAGGCGTCAGAGCTCAGCGATCACCCCTTCGACATGCTCTACCAGCTCGGCTTCAACGTCGGTGTGAACACCGACAACCGCCTCGTCTCGGGCGTGACCCTCTCCGGAGAGCTTGCGCTGCTCGCCAGCACCTTCGACTACGGACTCGCGGAGCTCGCAGACTTCCAGATCAACGCGCTGGAGTCCTCCTTCCTCGGCCACGAGGAGCGCGAAGCCCTGGCCGCGATGATCCTGGAAGCCTGGCAGTAGATCAGCGCGGCAGCGATGGAACCCGCAGAGATTTATCCCTCAGCTCCAGCGCCCCATGACCAGATAGGGATGCTGCGCTGGGTGATCGCCCGACTGCGCGAACACTGCCCGTGGACCTCTCAGCTGACCCACGCCGACCTCACCGAGTACCTCGTAGAAGAGGCCTACGAGGTGCTCGAGGAGATTGAGGCAGGCAGTCTGGATGAGGGCCTGCGTAAGGAGATGGGTGACCTGCTCTTCCAGGTGGCGCTGCATTCTCAGTTGGCACAGGAGCGCGGCAGCTTCGACCTCGATGGTGTGGCTGCGGCCATCACCGCAAAACTGGTCCGCCGGAGCCCCCATGTCTTCAGTGCGGACGGGCACCTGCAGGTCGATTCGGCCGCCACCGTCGAGCAGGTCGAAGCGGCCTGGACTCGAATCAAGGCCGAGGAGAAGGCCGCCGAGAACGGTGTCGCTGGGACGGAAACAACGCAGCACGCAGCGATCACTCCAGGTGCAGCCGAGGGGACCGAGACTCGGCTGGCCGGCGTCGTCGGCTCCCTGCCGGCGCACCTGCCGGCGCTTGCTAAGGCGGCCAAGGTCATCGATAGGCTGGGACGCCAGAGCGATGAACATCTGCCCAACACTGGTGCCACCACGCTGGCTGCGGCTGACGAGGCTGAGCTCGGTGAACTACTCTTTGCTGTGGTGCGTGCCGCACGGGCGAACGGACAGGATCCGGAACGAGCCCTGCGCAGCCACCTCAATCGCATGACCTGAACCACCGGCGCAAAGGCGCGCTCGGCGCACCTGAAAAGTTTCCCACCGAATGAACAACAAGGAGCCGACAGAATATGTCTTTGATCGTCAGTGTGTATGGCCGCGAAATCCTCGACTCCCGAGGCAACCCCACCGTTGAGGTCGATGTCCTCCTCGAAGACGGAAGCTTCGGCCAGGCCGCAGTCCCCTCAGGTGCCTCCACCGGCGCCTTCGAAGCCGCAGAACTCCGCGATGGTGACAAGGACCGTTACCTCGGCAAGGGTGTCACCGGCGCCGTCGCCGCTGTCAACGATGTGATCGCCGCCGCCCTCGAAGGTCAGGACGCGACCGAGCAGCGCATCATCGACCAGATCCTGCTGGATCTCGATGGTACCGAGAACAAGGGTTCACTGGGCGCCAACGCGATCCTCGGTGTCTCCCTGGCCGTAGCCAAGGCCGCCGCCGATGCCTCAGACCTGCCGCTGTACAAGTACCTGGGGGGTCCCAACGCCCACCTGCTGCCCGTGCCCATGATGAACATCCTCAACGGCGGTTCACACGCAGACTCCAACGTGGACATCCAGGAGTTCATGATCGCTCCCATCGGTGCGGCAACCTTCTCCGAGGCGCTGCGCGCCGGGGTTGAGGTCTACCACTCACTGAAGGCACTGCTCAAGGAGAAGGGCCTGGCCACCGGTCTGGGCGACGAGGGCGGCTTCGCGCCGAACCTCTCCTCCAACCGTGAGGCTCTCGACCTGATCACCGAGGCCATCAAGCGCGCCAACTACGTCCCGGGCAAGGACATCGCGCTGGCACTCGACGTGGCAGCCAGCGAGTTCTTCACCGATGGCGTCTACACCTTCGAAGGCGAGTCCAAGACTCCCGAGCAGATGAGCGCCTACTACGGCGAGCTCGTCGACGCCTACCCGCTGGTCTCCATCGAGGATCCCCTGGATGAAGACGACTGGGCCGGTTGGAAGACGCTCACCGATCAGATCGGTGACAAGGTGCAGCTGGTCGGCGACGACCTCTTCGTGACCAACCCCGATCGCCTGGCCAAGGGCATCGCGGCGGACACTGCCAACTCGCTGCTGGTGAAGGTCAACCAGATCGGCTCGCTCACCGAGACTCTGGATGCCGTCTCGCTGGCGCAGCGCAGCCGTTACACCACGATGATCTCCCACCGCTCCGGTGAGACCGAGGACACCACGATCGCGGATATCGCTGTGGCGACCAACGCGGGCCAGATCAAGACCGGTGCGCCTGCACGCTCCGAGCGCGTGGCCAAGTACAACCAGCTGCTGCGCATCGAAGAAGAACTGGGCGACGCCGCACGCTACGCCGGGGCCTCCGCGTTCCCGCGTTTCAGCGCCTGAGCGGAGGAGCTGCTTCGGTAGGTTCGCCACAGTGAGCGTCTAAGTGCACTGAGCGTCTAAGTGCACTGAGTTTCTAGGGGCACTGAGTTTCTGGGTGCACCGAGTTTCTCGACGCGCTGCGGGGCCTGAGGACGGGGTGTCAGGGATGGAGTGCTGGTCTCGACCAGCAGACTTCATTGCCTGACACCCCGTCCTTTTCTGTTCGCGTGTCAGATCCAGGTGCAGCCCTTGGGTCCAGATATCCTCGGAATCCACGCCTACTTCCCCAACTTCCCCTCAAGGCGGTGACATATCGTGCCCAACAGACGCGCATCCTCTGCTGAGGTCAAGGCTCGCGCAGCGCAAGCGCGTCGGCTGGCCGAACGCGAACAGGTGTCCGGTGAGATTCGGACCCCCGCGGATATCACCGCCCGCCGGGCGAAGCACGCAGACACCCATAAGAGTGCAGGTGCTTCCAAGACTCCGGTCAGTGCCGCCACCGTAGTACCAGAACGAACGTTTCCCGGTCGGATGATCGTGCTGAGCATCGTGGTGCTCGTCGTGATCTCCTTCCTTGTCCCCACGGTGAACAGCTTCTTCCAGCAGCGCTCCGAGATGCTGGAACTGCAGTCTCAGATCGCGGCAGAGCAAGAGGAGCAGGCACAGCTGCAGTCCGAGCTGATCCGATGGGATGATCCAGAGTTCGTCCGGCAGCAGGCCAGAGAGCGACTCAACCTGGTGATGCCGGGGGAGCACCGCTATCAGGTCATGGGTGACGCCGCGGAGGAGAGTCAAGACGTGGAGGAGCTCGAAGCCGCTGAGGTGCGCCAGGATCTGCCCTGGGCTGAGGCGCTCTGGGATTCCCTGGTCCGCTCCGCTGCCACCGAGTAAGCGGGCGCTGAGCAATCGACCGAGTAGATACGCGTCTCCGTGAAGTACGCTTGGTCCCCGTGAAGCCGACTACTCCGCAGCCCCGTGATCTGGACACCCTCAGCCTTCAGCTGAGCCGACCAGTGCGCGACGTCGTCGAGATTCCCGCGCGCTGCACCTGCGGCAACCCGCTGGTGGCAGCCACGGCCCCTCGGCTGAGCAATGGGATTCCCTTCCCCACCACGTTCTATCTGACCCATCCCGCCGCGACCATCGCGGTCTCGCGTCTGGAAGCGGCCGGAGTCATGGCGGAGATGAGCCAGCGGCTCACCGCCGATGAGGATCTCGCACAGCGTTACCGCGCCGCCCATGAGAACTACCTCGCCGAACGCGACCGCATCCGCGAACTGGCAGGCCTCGACCCGGTCTGGGAGATTGCAGAGGTCAGCGCAGGGGGCATGCCGGAACGGGTGAAATGCCTCCACGTGCTGGTCGGTCACTCGCTTGCTGTGGGACGCGGGATCAATCCACTCGGTGATGAAGCACTAGATCGCATCGCCGCAGACTGGACTCCACAGGTCTGCGTCTGCGCCCAATCCTGGGATCACGAGGCGCCGGTCCCGCAGCGGGACCTGAGCCGACACGTGCGGCGCAAGAACCAAGGGTTCGCCCGCCAGGAGAACGCTGTGGGGGAGCACCTCGATCCTGAGAAAACAGCGAGCGGCAGTCCCGCAACGCAGGACACCGTCTCGCAGCCGACCGAGGAAACCGCATAGAGTGCTGCCAAGGATCCCCGCGGAAGAACTACGCCGTCGAACGCCAATGAATGCCCAGGAAGAGGACACCCCATGAGAGTTGCTGCCATCGATTGCGGGACCAACTCTATCCGCCTGCTCATCGCCGATATCGAAGACAGCGGTCGGGTGACCGACGTGGTCAGGCAGATGACCGTAGTGCGCCTGGGCGAAGGTGTCGATGAGACCGGCGAGTTCTCAACCGAGGCGCTGAACCGGACCTTTGCTGCGGTGGACAGCTACTCAGCGCTGATTCGCCGCCACCACGTCGAATCTGTGCGGTTCGTGGCAACCTCTGCCTCCCGTGATGTGAAGAACCGCGAGGAGTTCATCTCCGGGGTCAAGCATCGGCTCGGCGTCGAGCCTGAGGTGATCCGCGGCAGCGAAGAAGCCGGGCTGTCCTTCGCCGGGGCTGCCTCCGTCCTGGACTGGGATGCCGAGCGCAAGATCCTGGTGATCGACTTGGGCGGGGGCTCCACCGAATTCGTGCTGGGCACCTCCGCTGGCGTGGAGCACGCGATCTCCACCGATATGGGATGCGTGCGCTTCACCGAGCGCCATATGCGCACCGATCCGCCAACAGAGACCGAACAGTCCATGACCACCTTCGAGACGCTCTCCTTCCTTGAGAATGTCTCCGAGGTGATGCCGCTGCATGAGGCAGAAGTGGTGATCGGGGTCGCCGGCACCGTGACCACAGTCGCCGCCCATGCGCTGAAGCTTGAGGACTATGACCCTGATCTGATTCATGGGGCGGAGATCGATCTGGATCGGATCCATCAGTCGGTGGAACAGCTTGTGCATTCCACCAGGGATGCTCGCGCCCAGCTTCCGATCATGCACCCGGGACGGGTGGACGTCATCGGCGCAGGCGCGCTGATCTGGGGCACCATCCTGGATTACCTCAATAAGGTCACTGAGGGTCGGATCGTCTCCGCGGTCGCCTCGGAGCACGACATCCTCGATGGAATCGCGATGTCGCTGGCACATGCGAAGACCGCCGAACTCGCCAAGACCGCCAGCGTCATGGAGACCGTGGAATCTGCGAAGTCGGACCAGCAGTCATGAGCCGGGGTTCACGCACGCTCAGCGCCGCGATGGCGGCTGGCCTCGCGCTGACCAGCATCGTGGTCGTGGCTCCGGCTGCGAATGCCGATGAATGGCGCGATCAGCAGTACTGGCTCGAGGACTATGGGATCACCGATGCCTGGGAGACCACCCGCGGCGAGGGCATGACCATCGCGGTGATCGATACCGGCGTGGACTCCAGTCATCCCACACTCTCGGGTGCCGTGGTGGGCGGAGCGGATGTGTCCGGCGCCGGCGACGGCGGCGCCCCGGTCGATCAGGTCTCCACCGAACATGGAACCCTAGTGGCCTCATTGGCTGCCGGCCGTGGCACCTCCGAAGAGGCCGATGAGGTCGCGGAACTCGTCGACGATGATTTCGAGGATCTCGACAACGATGAGTGGGAAGACTGGTTCACCGACTTCGAAGCAGAGCTCGAAGAGATCTATGGCGAAGACTGGCAGGACGAGGTCGACGCCGACGCACTGAGTGAGTTCGAAGAGACCCGGACAGCGCCACGGGAACTCACCCGGGATGACACCCCTGACGACGGGGTCATCGGTGTTGCCCCCGAGGCCTCGATTCTCTCGGTCTCACTGCTTCTCCAAGACCCCAACCCCTATGGCGGGGGCACGGAGGAACAGATCGCGGAAGCCGTGACCTGGGCCGTGGACAACGGTGCAGACATCATCAATATGTCCCTGGGCTCCGGATTCCAGGAATGGCCCGAGTCCTGGGATGAGGCCTTCCTCTACGCCGAGGAAAATGACGTCCTGGTCGTGGCAGCCTCTGGAAACCGCGCCTCGGGCCAACTCTCGGTGGGCGCCCCGGCGACCATTCCGGGAGTGCTGGCAGTGGCCGGCGTAGATGAGGATCGCGGGATCAGCGAGGATTCGTCCTCCCAGGGCATCGCGATCGGCCTGGCCGCCGCCTCGGAGCCCCTCGTGGGTGCGCTTCCAGGTGGTGACTACGCGCAGTGGAATGGAACCTCCGGAGCCTCCCCGATCGTTGCGGGTGCCGCAGCTCTGGTCTGGGCGGCGAATCCCGAGCTCAGCGCAGTGGAGGTCAAGCACCGGCTGCTGTCCACCGCAGACTCACAAGGTGCCGAGGGTGTAGATCCCGAGTACGGCAATGGCGTGCTCAATGTGGCCCAGGCCGTCTCCGGAGATGTTCCCGCATTCGACGCGTCCCAGTATTCGACCCTCGCTGAATGGGTGCGCGTGCACCGCCGCGGTGAGGTTGAAGCGCCCGAGCAGGAGGAGATCCCCGAGGACGCCGGCGTGGAGGCCGGTCCAGAGGGTGAGCCGCGCGCCATGCCTGAGGCCAGCCGTGCAAGCACCGCGCAGGATTGGGCCGGCCCGGTTGCGCTGAGCGCGGCGGCGCTGTTGATCGTGGCCGTGCTGACCATGGCGGCCGTGCACTACAACTCCACCCGCAGGCAGGATAATTGAGCGTGAAGCTCAGTTCCTGACCGGCAAACACCCTGACCACCCACCATCGAGCAACGTATAGGATGGACCATATGGCTATTCCAGAGACGCTTTCCGCGAAACCCCGTGTCCTGATTGTTGGCGGCGGCTACGTCGGCCTGACAACCGCCCAGCTGCTTCAGAAGAAGGTGAAGGCCGCCGGTGGTGTCGTCACCGTCGTGGACCCGATGCCTTATATGACCTACCAGCCCTTCCTCCCTGAGGTCGTGGGCGGTCACATCGAGGGACGCCACGCAGTGGTGTCTCACCGTCAGCACCTCAAGGATTCTGAGATCATCACCGGCAAGGTGACCGCCGTGGACCACGACGGACGCACCGCCACCGTGGAGTTCTCCGAGGGCGACACCCTGGAGCTGCCGTACCAGGACATCATCATGGCAGCCGGCGCCACGACGAAGACCTTCCCGATCGAGGGCCTTGCCGAACAGGGCATCGGCCTCAAGACCATCGAAGAAGCGCTGACTCTGCGCAACCACATCCTGGAGCGCATCGAATCCGCTTCGGTGATGACCGATGAGAAGGCCAAGTCACGCGCACTGACCTTCACCGTGGTAGGCGGCGGATACGCCGGCACCGAGTGCCTCGCCGAGATGGAAGACATCATCCGCGCAGCAGTCGCTGGCAACCCTCGCATCGGGCAGTCCGATGTCCGCATCCTGCTGGTGGAAGCCATGGGCCGGATCATGCCCGAGGTCACCGAGGATCAGGCTGTCGGCGTGGTCGAGCACCTTCGAGGTCGCGGCATCGAGGTTCTGCTGAACACCTCACTGGGTTCCGCTGTGGACGGCGTCATGCAGCTTGTGAACATGAAGGACAAGTCCGAGGCCGACCGTTTCGAGTCCGACACCCTGGTGTGGACTGCAGGCGTGGCTGCCAATGTGGTGGCCAAGCACTCAGGCTTCCCTGTGGACCCGCGCGGTCGCGTGACCGGTACCGCCACTCTGCAGATCGCTGACGAGGACGGCAAGGTTCTGCAGAACGCCTGGACCGCCGGCGATATCTCCGCGATTCCCGACCTCACCGGCAACGGCCTGCCCGATGGCACCTGCGTTCCCAACGCCCAGCATGCCTCCCGCCAGGCGAAGGTGCTGGCCAAGAACATCATGGCTGCCAGCTACGGCAAGGGTCAGCTGACTGAGTACAAGCACGAGTCCCTCGGGGCCGTGGCCGGACTCGGCATGTTCAAGGGCGTGGGCAACCCGCTCAACGTCAAGGTCAGCGGCCTTCCCGCATGGATGGCTCACCGCGGCTACCACGCGTTCGCCATGCCGACCTTTGAGCGCAAGGTGCGCGTGGTCGGTGGCTGGGTCAACGAACTCATCCTCGGCCGCGACTACACTCCGGTGCGCGATCTCGAGACCCCGTACCGCCAGTTCCAGGAGGCTGCAGGCAAGAAGAAGGAAGCCTCCAAGAGCTGATCTTCTAGCTTGACGCAGATTCAAGAGGGCGGGCTGCCACTGGCAGCCCGCTCTCTGCCCCTATAGCCCAATCGGCAGAGGCAACCGACTTAAAATCGGTCCAGTGTGGGTTCGAGTCCCACTGGGGGCACATTGAGGGGTCAGCGCACGCCGCGGGCTGCGAGTGCCTCCGCTGTTTCCTCGGCATGGCGCAGACTCATCACTAACAGAGGCATGACGGTGGCTCTAGGCGAAGGACGCATGCCGCGGGCGCGCTGGGCTTCGCGGATGTCGGCGTAGAAGGACAGGATGACAGGAACCGAGCGGATGGTCAGCGAGAGGGCGAGCGAGATCCGTTCGGCGCTGAGCCCCACCCGCTGAAGTTGCGGGTCGATCGGACGGAGCACGCGTTCGCAGGCGCCCAGGATCTCTGAAGTCGCCGTGGTGAGTGTGAAGAGAGCGGCCAAGAGGACGACGGCGAGCACTCGGCTCACATTGAAGCCAGCCTCGGTGGGAGTCAGGAAGATCAGCTGCGGGATGACCAGCACCACCACCAACCATTTGAGCCGCCATAGCTGCGCTGCGAAGCCGCCGAGTCCAAGACCGGAGCATATGAAGCCGATCAGGACCGTGGCCCAGATCGCGAGCAATACCCACAGGTTCTCCCGGTACAGCGAGGCTGCCAGCGCTGCCAGGAAGATGACCAAGAACTTCGGCCCCACCGGCATGCGGTGAAGGAGGGAATCGCCAGCGCGATAGAGCGGAATCACCGGGAGGCGGCTCTGACGCGATCGCGTGCGTAGCTAAACGGTGCCGGGTAGGCGCGCAGAAGCGAGTGGGTCACTGCAATCGCGACGGCAGCCTTGATGGCATCGCCTGGGAGGAACGCGAGGTTGAGCAGGACTGCCTGGTCCAGTCCGAGTCCCATCTGGTAGGCCATCACCGGAAGACCACATGCGTAGACCACAAGAATTCCACCGAGGACTGTGCCGAGGATCGTGCGCCAGAGGCGCAGTGGCCAGGAGGCTTGGACGATCAGGCCGACTACGAAAGCACCGGGGATCCATCCAAGTGCGAAGCCAGCGGTGGGACCGGCGTATACGCCTAGACCGCCTGAGCCGTGAGAGAGCAGCGGGAGGCCGGCCGCCACCAGCAGATGCAGCAGAGCGATGGCACCAGCTCCGCGCCAGGGGCCCAGGATGGCCCCGGCGAGCATGACGCCGAGAGTCTGCAGGGTAATCGGGACCCCGCCGGCCAGCGGGATGGCAGGAAGCTGACCTAAAACCGCCACGAGTGCGGCGAACATGGACATCTGGGCGATGTTGCGCACCGCGGGACTCGGGCCCGCGACGGTCTCCGGGGGAGTCGGGGAAGCCGAAGTGGAGGGCGTAGATCTATTGAACACCGTTCAAATATACCGACCCACATCGCATTTCCTACGCTCACTGCCGATTCCCAGGTATTCTCCAGCACTATTCCTGCTGCTCGGAGGCAAAGGCGATAGAATATTCGAGGACTCGTCCATCGCCGAGCGGGACCTTGGTCTCGCTTAGCAGGACAGACGATGAGACATCCACCGAGCACTGATAGGAGTGCGGTCACACCATGTCCAACCCGATCTTCAACACCGGTGCCTTCCCTGACCAGTTCAGCGAGCAGAAGCGCGAACGGCGCCGGTTCTACATGAATGACCAGGGTGGCGTTACCGAACAGTCACGCCAGCAGAACCCGGCACAGGGTCAGCCCTTCGCCACACAGTACGGTATGCCCGGCCAGCAGTCCGGCCGGACCGGGACTGACCAGCTCAACCAGCAGTACAACCTGCCGGATGCTGCCGGGTCCCAGGGTGCTGCGATGACTTACGACGACGTCATCCGCAAGACCGTCACCAGCTTCGCCGTCGTGCTGCTGGGCGCTGCCGGCGCCGTCGCACTCGGCATGGTCATGCCCGGCATGATCATGGGGCTGGCGCTCATCGCCGCCCTGGCCGGCTTCGGTCTCGGCCTGGTCAACGCGTTCAAGAAGGAGCCGAATCCGGCTCTGATCCTTGCGTACTCCGCGACCCAGGGCTTCTTCCTCGGCGCCTTCACCATGGTGATGGAAGTAATGTTCCCCGGCATTGCGGTGCAGGCTGTGCTGGCCACCGTCGCCGTCTTCGGCACCGTGCTGGCGCTGTTCAAGTCCGGGAAGGTCCGGGCCACCCCGAAGCTGAACAAGATGTTCTTCGTCGCGATCATCGGCTACGCCGTGTTCTCCCTGATGAACTTCGGTCTCGTCATGTTCACCGATATGGGCATGTTCGGCCTGCGCGATGGCTGGTTCGGCATCGCTATCGGCGCCTTCGCCATCCTGCTCGCGACGTACTCTCTGGTCATGGACTTCACGAACATCCAGGAAGGCGTTGAGGCTGGCGTTGCGCAGAAGTACGGCTGGGCCGCTGCCTTCGGTCTGACCGTCTCGCTGGTCTGGCTCTACATCGAGATCCTCCGCGTGATCGCCATCGTCCGCTCCATGGCCGAATAGCGACCGGGAGACTCCTCGCGCAGCAGTTCACGCGCGGAGACCACCCTGAGCACCCTCAAGAACACCATGGGCCCGCCCGACGCGAACGCCGCGTAGGGCGGGCCCATTGTTGTATAGAAGACCTGCAAGCCATGTCAGGATGTACCCATGAACACAGTCGAAAAGATCGAGCTGATGGAGGAGGACGTTCCTCCCCGGATGGCCGAAGAACAGCGGATTCAGGACGACGTCCCCTGGGGGGTCAGGATCGCTGCAGCCTGGTCCTGGCGCGTCATCGTCATCCTGGCCTTCATCGGCGTGCTGATCTGGCTGCTCAGCCATATCTCGCTGCTGCTGATCCCGCTCCTTGTCGCGGCTCTGCTCGCGACCCTGTTGCGTCCGCTGCATAATCTCTTCGTCAAGTTCAAGTTCCCACGGATCCTCGCAGCCATCACCACGCTGATCGTGCTGATCGGATTCGTCGCGGGTCTGCTCTACCTCGTGGGTCAGCAGCTGGTCCAGGGCTTCGCTGAGATGGCCAATCAGGTCACAGAGGGCCTGTTCGAGCTGGTGACTCTCGCAGAGGAGACCGCCGCCGGCTTTGGCATCGAGATCTCCTCAGATCAGATCAACCAGGGACTGGAAGAAGGTCTGACCTACCTTCAGGACAACTCCGAGACCATCCTCGGCGGGGCGATGGCGATCGGTTCCACCGCGGGCAACGTCGTTATCGGCGGTATCCTCGCGCTGTTCACGCTGATCTTCTTCCTGGCGGATGGTCGCAAGATCTGGGACTTCCTGGTCTTCTTCGCTCCGGGCAAGCACCGCCCCGCCATCCACGGTGCCGGTCGCCGCGGCTGGACCGCGCTCGGGTCATACATGCGCGTGCAGGTCTTTGTTGCCGGCGTCGACGCGGTGGGCATCGGTGTAGGCGCAGCGCTGCTGGGCGTGCCGCTGGCGCTTCCAGTGGCTGTGCTGGTCTTCCTCGGTTCCTTCATCCCGATCGTGGGTGCAGTGGTCACCGGTGCCGTCGCAGTCATCCTGGCCCTCGTGGCGAACGGCCTGGGCAACGCCCTGCTGATGGTCGGCGTCGTGCTGCTCGTCCAGCAGATCGAGTCGAACATCCTCCAGCCCATCGTCATGGGCAAGGCGGTGCGTCTGCATCCGCTCGCCGTGATCCTTGCGGTGACTGCAGGCACCACCCTGTTGGGCATTGTGGGTGCACTCTTCGCGGTACCGGTCCTGGCCTTTGTGAATCGGGCTGCGCAGTACCTGGTGAAGGAGGAATGGCGCAGCGACCCTGAGGCCAAGGCCATGGAGCGGCTGGAGAAGGAAGAAGCCATCAAGCGCGCCGCGGTGAAGGAAGTCCAGGAGGCCGAGGAACAGGCTTCGCTGGCGAACATCACCCGCCGGCTCAAGGAGACCATCCCGGGACTCGACCCCGACCGGCCCTTCGGGCGTCGCGGTGAGTCCGGCGTAGGAAACCGGACACGTATGGCCGCCAGTGAGCGCGGCACGCAGACCCGTCCAGAGACCCGCGCGGAGGCTCGTGAAGCCCGCCAGGACCTGCGGTCGGAAACGGATGACGTCCAGCACCCAAGCACAGCCGAGGGGGAGCACCTCCGGCCAGAGGATGAGGGGAAGCGCGAATGACACAGATCCAGCAGGGCGCTCAGGCGCCCGCCCGCCCAGGAGCTCACCTCAGCGTGCAGATTGAGGATGTCCAGGCAGCTCAGACGCTGCTCGCCGATATCATCGTGCGCACGCCGATGGAGCATTCACGGGCACTGGGGCGCATCATCGATGGCACCGTGCACCTGAAGGCGGAGAACCTCCAGCGGGCCGGCTCCTTCAAAGTGCGTGGTGCCTATGTGCGCATGGCGCGGCTCTCCGAGGAGGAGAAGGCACGCGGCGTCGTTGCTGCCTCTGCCGGCAATCACGCCCAAGGTGTGGCCCTTGCAGCCAAGAAGCTTGGTATCACCGCGAAGATCTTCATGCCTCGCGGGGTCGCGCTGCCGAAACTGGCTGCCACCCGAGACCATGGTGCGGAGGTTGTCCTGTTCGGCTCCGATGTTGATGAGGCACTGGCAGAGGCACAGCGGTACTCGGATGAGACCGGATCGGTCTTCATCCACCCGTTCAACAACACCGATGTGGTCGCCGGGCAGGGGACCATCGGCCTGGAGATCCTGGAACAGGAGCCCGAGGTCGACACGGTCATCATGGGCATCGGCGGGGGAGGACTGCTTGCAGGCTCCGCAGTCGCCATCAAGCAGCAGGCTGCGAGGCTCGGCCGTGAGGTCAAGATCATCGGTGTCCAGGCCGAGAACGCTGCCGCCTACCCACCCTCGCTCGCTGCCGACGCTCTGGTGCCGATCAAAGGCGTGCGCACGATCGCGGATGGCATCGCCGTGGGTCGTCCCGGGGAGATCCCCTTCGAGATCATCAAGGAGCTCGTCGACGAGGTCGTCACGGTCAGCGAGGACGCGATCGCCCGTGCTCTGATCTTCCTGCTTGAGCGCTCCAAGATGGTCGTCGAACCCGCCGGCGCTGTGCCCGTCGCGGCGCTGATGGAGGGCAAGCTCGCCGATCTGGGCATCAAGCCCAAGAACGTGGTCGCTGTGCTCTCCGGCGGCAATATCGACCCGATGCTGATGCTGCGAGTCATCCAGCACGGTCTCTCGGCCGCAGACCGGTTCCTGACAGTGAAGATGATGCTCAAGGACCTGCCGGGTGAGCTCGCGACCATCTCGCAGATCATCGCCGATGCTGACGCGAATGTCACCGGCGTGGATCACAGTCGCATAGGTGGGGCGCTCTCCATGGGTGAAGTCTCCATCGTGATCAATATGGAGACCAAGGGTGCCGAGCACTCCGAACGAGTGCTCAGTCGGCTCCGCGCCCAGGGGTATGAGCCGATGGTGCCCGCGCACTAGACGGTCTCGGGGTGCCACCGGCAGGCCAGAGAAACCAGACCCGACGACGACGGCGGCCCGCTCACCGAGGTGAGGGAGCCGCCGCCGTCGTGATGTCTCTGCTCAGTCGTTTTTCTGACGAGCCCTCTAGGGGCTGGCAGGATCTTGTGACTAGCCGCCGAAAGGCTCAGCGGAGAGGATCTCCACCGGGATGTCCTTGCCGTTGGGCGCGGCGTAGCTGAGCTTGTCTCCGGGCTTGGCGCCGTTGATGGCTTCACCCAGAGGGGAGCGCTCGGAGTAGACCTCGAGGTCGGTATCTCCGGCGATCTCGCGATTGCCGAAGAGGAACTTCATCGAGTTGCCAGCAATCTTGGCCTCGACGAGCATTCCTGGGACCACGGTGTCGCCGGTGGGTGCTTCGCCCACATAGGAGTTCTCAAGCAGGTCATTGAGGTAGCGGATGCGCGCCTCAGCCTTGCCCTGCTCTTCCTTGGCCGCGTGGTAGCCGCCGTTCTCTTTGAGGTCTCCCTCTTCGCGGGCGGACTCGATGCGGTCAACGATCTCCTGTCGGCCGGGTCCGCTGAGGTGCGCAAGTTCGCCCTTCAGCCGGTCATAGGCCTCCTGGGTGAGCCATTGAGCATTCTCGTCGATCTCGGGGGTATTCGTTGACACTGTTCATCTCTCCTTTTTCATGCAAAGACCCCGCCGGGGGACGGCATGCGTTTCGGTCCAAAAGTCCGGAACATGCCTCGGCGGGGTGTTGTTGCGTTCCACACATGCTAGTGCGGGCGCTCCGGATTCTCAATCAGGACCGTGGGGCGCAATCGTAACTGGCCCCGGATTCGGTGACTTGTAGGGGAGAATCGTCTGCTTCGCTGAAGGCGAAACGAACTTTTCTCCTGCTAATTCACCTAAGAATTCATCTGCTGTGGATGCTCAGTCGCTGCGTTGCTCAGTCGCTACCGTGCTCCGGCTCAGACGCTCAGCACGAAGGCGGCGACGAAGCAGAGCAGCAGTGCCAGGGCGATGACCCCACGCAAGCGGAAGAACAGGGAGTCAGGTTTCATAGATGGGCCCCTCAACGTTGTATCTGAGCCCGGCTGCTGGAGCTCCTTGGATGACGCGCCGCTGTGCTGGTGTGCGGCACGTGATGACTGAGCGCTGAATTACTCGATGCCGTGCTACTCGACGTGCCAGCAGGAGTCCACCACGCCGGTGACTCCGCGGGACTCGGTACGGACGTCCGTGCGGTAATACTCACGTCGATCGCCCGGCTCATCCCCCTCATGGGGTCCGATGGTGATGACGCGAGCCCCTACCACTGCATAGCTGTTGTCCAGGACGTGGATCATGCACTGAACCGGGGCGTCGTAATCCTTTGTCAGCTCAAAGTCCACGGTGGCCTCGGTGTCCGAGACGATCTCGTAGCCGACGTCATTGTGGGTCAGCTGCCCGATCGAGTCCGCCACAGCGACGTAGATAAAGCCGGCGAGAGCAAGAATCAATGCCCCGAGGATCATCCAGCGCTGGGATTTCGCGGTGACTTTCCGCCGCGGCGCACCGTAGCGCGACCCCAGGTCATTCGGGGTGGATGCTGCGGTGGTGCTGGACTCTGTCATCGGGTCTATTCTAGGTGCTTATGCCGAGCTCACACCCCACTGACGTCAAGATGACCGCACCAGGCCCAGCCGAGAGCCTCCCTGATTCTTCCGGACTTCGCCTTCTGGCGGTTCACGCCCACCCCGATGATGAATCCTCCAAGGGTGCCGCCATGATGGCCGCCTACGTCGCGGCGGAGGCCGAGGTGATGGTCGTGACGGCCACAGGCGGTGAACGGGGCGACCTCTTGAACCCTGCAGCCGGTGAGATCTATGCCTGCCACCGCGACCTTCCGGGTGTTCGGCGGCTCGAGATGGCCGAAGCCGCGGAGGCGCTGAACATCACCCATACCTGGCTGGGCTTCGCGGATTCGGGCCTGCCCGAGGGCGATCCGCTGCCGCCGCTGCCTTTCGGCAGCTTCGCCACCCTGCCGCTGGAACAGGCCTCAGCGCCACTGGTGCGACTGGTCCGCAAATTCAAGCCTCACGTCATCATCTCCTACGACGAGGTCGGCGGGTACCCCCACCCAGACCACATCATGAGCCACAAGATCACGATGGAGGCCTACCGCGCCTCCGGCGATTCAGCCGCGTACCCGGATCTGGGTGAGGCATGGGAGCCGCAGAAGCTCTATTACGACCGAGCCTTCAACCCAGGTCGCTTCGAGGCGATCCATAATGCGCTGGTCGAAGGCGGGCTTGAGTCGCCCTATGAGGAGCGTCTGACAAGCTTCCGCGACGGTTCCATCCCCTGGATGACCGACCACAAGGTGACCACGCAGATTCCGGTGGGCACCTTCCTGGAGCATCGTGACCGCGCCCTGCGCGCCCACCGCACTCAGGTGGAGCCCGACGGCTTCTTCTTCGCGACCCCCAATGATTTCCTGCGCGAGGTCTGGCCGTACGACGACTATGTGCTCATCGACTCTAAGGTGGAGACTGAGCTCCCCGAATACGACCTTTTCAGCGGACTGCGCTGATCACGTGTGGAGTCCTGCGCACTTCGCCGGATTTCTACAACGCGTAGACTGAGCCCAGCGCTCACCCTCAGTGGGTGCTGGAGAAGCCCGGTCCGCTGGGACTGACAACGTTCGAAGGCAGAGACACCCGTGGTTCAAATGCTTGCCAGTGTGGCGATCGGTGGGGGCGGCGGTGACGCTCCTGAGCTCCGACCTGGGCTCGAAGAGGGCGACATCACGCCGGGAATCGAAGGATTCCTCTTCACCGCGCTGGTCGTGGTGCTCCTGATCATCGTGGTCCGCGACCTCGCCAAACGTATGCGCCGGATGAAGTACCGCGCGCAGGTCGAGGACGAGTTCGCGGGAACCGAACCAGAGTTCCCCGGTGAGGTCACCGAGGCCGAGATCTCTGCCGCGCAGCAGCGCTCCCGCTCCGCCGCCGCCGAGGCCCGATTCGGTCCCGCCCCGGCCAAGCCTGCAGCTAACCCGTCCTCAGCAGAGCCTGAGATTGAGCCCGAGAACCACACGAACCCACCGACCTCGCGTTGAGAGGCGGATTTTCCGGCTAGTTGAGTGGGTTCTAGGCCCTAGAAGCACGTAGATTCCGCCACTCAACCGGGGGATCTAGACTGGCGCCATGGTGAGAACTCTTCCTTACGGATCCTGGCCCTCGAGCATCTCTGCCGAACAGCTTGCAGTTGGCGGGAACCGGCTTGGCTCCTCGCAGTGGGTGGGAGATCAGCTCTGGTGGAGCGAGGGACTCGCAGCCGAAGGCGGCCGGCAGACCATCGTCCGGACCGTCGCGGACCCCCTGGCGGAGCCCGCGGAGAATGTCAGTTCTTCGCGCCCCGGCAGTCCGGAACATCCCGACAGTCCGCAACACGACGACGACGCGCATCCCGCTCAGGCCATCGCCGTGGAGGCTGAACCCGCCACCGTCATGGTGTTGCCTGCGCCCTTCAACGCTCGCTCCCGGGTGCATGAATACGGCGGAGCATGCTGGACCGCGCTGACTGAAGCGCAGCTGCCACCCACTCTGCAGTCCTCGACCCCGGCTGAGGGTGTGGAGGCTGCGCAGACCGACCCGCTGGTGCTTTTCGTGAATTTCACGGACCAGCGCATCTATTCGTTCCGCCAGGGTGAGGAACCCCGGCCGATCACCCCCTCGGGTCCCGAGGTCGCCGAGGCGGCAGGCCCGTCATTGCGCTGGGCGCAGCCGACACCGGTCACGCTTGCCGATGGCACACCTGAGGTGTGGTGGGTCTGTGAAGAGCATCTGGGCGGGCTCGACGCTGACGGAGCCCCCCGCATAGAACGCTATATCGCCGCCGTCCCACTGGATGGATCGGCCGCTGAGGATCAGATGTCCCTGCGAAAGGTGACGCCCGCATCGCGTTTCATCGCCCACCCGAGGCTGTCTCCAGATGGCACAAGGTTGGCATGGATCTCCTGGGAGCATCCGCAGATGCCCTGGGATGGGACGACTCTTCACCTGGGCAAGGTGGCCGCCGGCATCGTGGCCGAAGAGTCGATCCTCGACGGAGGCACCGAAATATCGGTCCTGCAACCGGAATGGCGCAGCGAATCCGAGCTGATCTACCTCAGTGACCGTTCCGGCTGGTGGAACCCCTGGGGTGTCGACCTCAGCGGTGAACACCCTGCCGAGCCGCGCCAGCTGCGTCGGGACGAACAGGAATACGCCGGACCGCTATGGCAGCTTGGGGCCAGCTGGTTGACCCTGTTGGACGCAGATCACGCCCTGAGCATCCACGGCACCGCAACAGACTCCCTGGGCGTCCTCAATCTTGCGGACGGGACCGTAGAGCCACTCGGGCTTCCCCAGACGAGTATCGCGGGAGTCGCACTTCGGGCCGACGGGGCGCTCGCGCTGTACGGGTCCTCCGCGACAGACTTCGCCGCGATCAGCGTGGGGCGTCTGGAGCGCAGCGGTAATTCCACGATAGCTGATTGCGTCACGGTTAATTCCACCACGGCCGATTCCACCACTGCCGGGCAGTGGTGGGTTGACCGCCTCGACGTCGTGCGTTCTTCACGTCAGGACGCCCCGGATCCCGCGCTGCTGCCCAGACCGGAACCGATCACAGTGCAGGACAGCACCGGGGAAGCGATCCACGCAGTGCTCTACCGGCCGCAGCAGAGCGGTTTCGCCGCACCCGAGGGCGAACTCCCGCCGTTTATCGCTCAGGTCCATGGCGGTCCGACCGGACAGGCCGCGGTGGGACTCTCGCTGGGCATCGCCTATTACACCTCGCGGGGGATCGGCGTGGTGGACATCAACTACGGCGGTTCCACCGGGTTTGGCCGCGCGTACCGCGACCGGCTCAAGGGCCAGTGGGGCGTCGTGGATGTCGCCGACACGGTGGCGGTCATGGAGCACCTGGTGAATGAGGGAATCGCCGACGGCGCGAGGTTGGGGATCGAAGGAGGCAGCGCAGGAGGTTGGACCACGCTTGCCTGCCTGACGCGGACTGCAACCTTCGCCGCTGGGGTCTCGAGCTTCGGCGTCGCGGATCTCGTCGCGCTGGCCGAGGACACCCATGATTTCGAGTCACGCTATCTTGACGGTCTTGTGGGTCCATATCCGGAGGCTGCTGAGATCTACCGCGAGCGGGCCCCGCTGAACCACGTGGATTCCCTCGAGTGTCCAGTCCTGCTGCTCCAAGGCGATGAGGACCCGATCGTGCCGCCGAACCAGGCGGAGATGTTCCGCGATGCGCTCGCGGCGAAGTCCATTCCACATGCCTACCTTCTCTTCGCCGGTGAGCAGCACGGCTTTCGCAAGGCCGAGAACATCACCACCAGCTTTGAAGCCTCACTGAGCTTCTATGGTCAGATCTTCGGCTTCGAACCCGAGAGCATCCCGCGCCTGGAACTCACCACCTGAGGTTGAGGGGCGGATTCTACGACCAGTTGAGTGGGTTCCAGGCCCCAGAAGCCCGTAAATTCCGCCGCTCAACGGAGGGTGTCGACGCGTGGGCCGTAGGTGCGCGAGACTTGCCCCATGGGACAACGCCTCGCTGAAAGCTCCTCGCTGTACCTCCGTTCCCACGCGGATAACCCGGTGGACTGGTTCCCCTGGGGAGATGAGGCCTTCGCCGAGGCGCGACGGCGCAACGTCCCGGTCTTCGTGTCCATCGGCTACGCCGCCTGCCACTGGTGCCACGTGATGGCGCGGGAGTCTTTCGCCGATCCCGAGCTTGCGGCAGCGCTGAATGACCGGTTCGTCGCGATCAAGGTGGACCGCGAGGAACACCCCGACGTGGATGACACCTATATGGCTGCCACCCAGGCGATGACCGGTCAGGGCGGCTGGCCGATGAGCGTGTTCACCCTTCCCGATGGACGGGTCTTCCATGCAGGCACCTACTTCCCGCCGCGAAGGGTCGGGCAGATGCCCTCCTTCGCGGAGGTCCTCGACGCCGTGCACGCGGCCTGGACCGAACGTCGCATGGAAGTGGAGAGCTCCGCCGAGAAGATCGCCGCAACACTGGGCGCCCAGCGCCGGCAGCAGGCCCAGCTCGCTACATCCGTCCAGACCGACGACGACGCAGCCTCCGCCACTGCGGGCCCATCCCAGCAGGCACCCACTGACCTATCCGGGACAGCTTCCGCGGCGTTGAGCTCAGTTGAGGTCGATGGGCTCGTCGCTGAGGCGCTGGCAGTGTTGGCCGAGCAGGAGGATGAGGTCCATGGCGGTTTCGGCGCTGCACCGAAGTTTCCGCCCTCCCCGCTGCTGGGCTTTCTGTTGGAAGAAGCAGCCTGGGATCCGACCTCCCCGGCAGCCGGATTCGCGCTTCGCACACTGGAGACTCTCGGCCGGTCAGCGCTCTTCGACCAGGTCGAAGGCGGATTTGCACGCTACGCCACCGACCGGGGCTGGGCGTTGCCGCATTTCGAGAAGATGCTCTATGACAATGCTCAGCTCATCGGTCATGCAGCCCGGCTCAGCGCCCATCTCGCAGCCGATGCCGAGCAACGTGAGCGCGCCTTGAGTCAGGCCCGGCTGAGCATCGACTGGCTGCAGGCGCGGATGCTGCTGGGGGACTCGGGACTCTTGGCCTCCTCCCTGGATGCGGACACCGTGGATGAACACGGTGGGCACAGCGAGGGTGCCACGTACCTCTTCAGCGACGCAGAACTTACGGAGGCCGCTGAAGCGGCAGGTCTGGACCCGAGCCAGGCACAGCAGGTGGCCGCATTCAACCGCGGTGTTCCAGCCGATGAGCATGCGCTGAAATCCGGTTCCGCGTTGAACATCACCTCCGAGACTCCCCGGACCCTGCACTTCGATGCGCCGCTGACCGGGGATGACGCCAGCCTGTGGGACACAGTCCTGCCCGAGCTACGGCGTCGTCGTGCTGCCCGCAATCAACCGGCACGGGATGAGAAGGTGGTTGCCGCCTGGAACGCGCAGGCCATCTCATCCTTGGCGATGGCCGCTGCGCTCTGGGATGACGCCGAGCTGCTCGCGCAGACCGAGGCGCTTGCGCAGCGGCTTTGGGATACGCATGTGGTCCTGGTGGGAGAACCGAAGACTGCCGGGGTCAGGGACACAGCGCAGGGCGGTGCCCGAGCCCAAGTCCATCGCATCTCCTATGCCGGCACCCGGGGTGCAGAACTGGGTGGACTCTCCGATCACGCACATCTCGCGGTGGCCTGCTTCCAACTGAGCTCGGCAGGCGGCTCGCGAGCTTGGCTGCACCGTGGAGCAGCCGTTCTGCGCGAGATCCTGCACAGTTTCGTGCGCGTCCAAGAGGGTGAACTCCAGCTCTTGGAGAGCGCGGCGACCGGCGGCATCCTTGCCACGGCGCAACAGGGCCCGCTCTTCGCCACTCCGCTGGATGGCCCCGAGCCGAGCAGCGTGGCCGCGCTGGCCCAGGCGCTGCAGCTGGGGGAGGCGCTGGAGCTGCTCAGCTTCGAGGAACTGCGGCCGGCACAGGTCCTGCAGCACGTGAAGATCGCAGCGTCCAAGGCGCCGACCGTGGTGGGCGCCTCCCTGTTGGTGGCGCGGCGTGCCGCGCGCAATTCACCGGCGTTCCGCTTTCTCGGGGGCAGTGCCGAGGATCTGGCGGAGGTCCGGCGCGCGGGTGCGCTCTATGGGGTGCCCGTGGAGCCTGTGGCTGCAGGACTGATAGATAGTGATGCGCGGCTCAGTCTGAGCGTCTGCCTGAACTCACTTGGCTCCATGATCTGTCTGCCCCCGGTAGGTTCTGTGGACCAAGCAGTGGCAGGTCTGCGCAGCTGAGCGATCGGCCCAGACGTCAGCCCAGCACCGCGAACATGATGGCAATGTAGTGGCAGATGAAGCCGATGAGCGTGCAGGCGTGGAAGAGCTCGTGGAAGCCGAACCATTCCGTGGAGATATTGGGGCGCTTGAGCGCGTAGAAGACGGCACCGATGATGTAGGCGGCACCACCGACGCAGATCAGCGTGGCAGACACGGCATTGGCGGCGAAGAAATCGCCGAGGAAGACCAGCGCCGCGAGCCCCAGGATCACGTAGCTGGGGGTGTAGAGCCAGCGCGGTGCGTGGGTCCAGAACACCCGGAAGGCCACACCTGCCAGCGCCCCGATCCATACCGCGACCAACAGAATGGTGTCTCGAGGCTCAGGAAGCAATGCCAGCGTCAGCGGGGTGTAGGTTCCCGCAATGATGAGCATGATGTTGGTGTGGTCCAGCCGTTTGAGCACGATGGCGGTCTTCGGTGACCATGTGCCCAAGTGGTACGTCGCGGATACTCCGAACAGCAGCAGTCCGGTGATGACATAGATCACGGAGGCCACGCGCAGCGTCCCGGCAGGGGCCAGCACGATCAGGACGATCCCAGCAGCCAGCGCCAGCGGCACCATGACCGCGTGCAGCCAGCCGCGCATCCGCGGTTTGAGCGGCACCTCGGAATCGAAGAGACGCTCGGCCGGCGCAGTGTCGCGTGTGGGCAGCTCGGTGGGGTCCTCGTTCGTTGTCACGGCATAAGTGTAGGCCGTGAGGTGACTGGCCAGTAACAAATGTCGAGCAGCGTGAAGCGTTCCAGGGTTGAATTCCCTGCGGGCAATTGTGGTGCACGCCGCAGTGTTCGGGTCCGCTGCCCAGGCGCATATCCCGGCACCGTCCCTTAGGGTGGGAAATGCGTCAACACTGCAGGAGGTTCCATGGGGCTGCGCAATCTCGCCTATGCCGTCTACGAGCGGCAGATCAGTCGTGCCCTGCCCAAGGATCGGATCCCGCAGCACATCGGAGTTGTGGTCGATGGGAACCGGCGCTGGGCGAAACTCGCAGGAACCCCGACGGCGGACGGTCACCTGGCGGGCGCGAATAAGATCGTGGAGTTCATCGATTGGTGCGCCGAGCTCGGCGTGCCCACGGTGACCCTGTACATGCTCTCCACGGACAATATGAACCGTTCCACCGAGGAGCTGGACCAGCTCATGGAGATCATCGCTGACACCCTGGAGCGACTCTGTGAGTCCCGACCTGGTGGTCGGCCCGTGCGCGTGCACCCGGTGGGCCAGCCGGAATTGCTCCCCGCTCCGCTCGCGGCACGTCTGCGCACTATGGATGAGGAACTCTCCCGCACCGCGGAAGAGCCCGCTGTTCACGTGAACGTGGCCGTGGGATACGGCGGCCGGCAGGAGATCGTGGACGCGGTCAAAGACCTGCTGCGTGATGCCGAATCACAGGGACGCACACTCAGCGAGGTGGCCGAGGAACTGACCCCCGGGTCAATCGCCGATTGGCTCTACACCCGTGGGCAGCCAGATCCCGAGCTCATCATTCGCACCTCGGGGGAGCAGCGACTCTCTGGATTCCTGATGTGGCAGTCTGCATACTCCGAGTTCTACTTCTGTGAAGCGCTCTGGCCCGATTTCCGCAGGGTCGACTTCATTCGTGCCCTGCGCGACTATGCTCAGCGGCAACGACGCTTCGGGAACTGACCTGGGGCTATTCCTCGGACCAGATTTCGGTGGCGGATTGTTAATCCGTTCGTCATATTAAAGGCACCTGAATTACTCCCATGTAATTAGATCCGGGCGTACTGTTGGCAGTGTCAGAACACTGACCGGAAAGGCCCGATCGCGTATGCCAGAGGCATCACGTAGAAGGGGTCGGACCGGCCCCCTAGGGCCGAACCGACCACACCCCGTGAACAGATACGGGGACAGTTCAAGGTTCCGCCGTGAGTCGGATCCGCTGCGAAGCGGATTCACCAAGACCCACGGTCGGAACCTTTTGTGTTCCCGGGTATGGAGTAATCGTGGCCTCCTCGCATTTGACCCCTCTCACCCCTGACGCTGTCGGCTCTGCTGAGATTGATTCAGCAGTCGCTGGAGAAGTCGCCCAGAAGTCGTATGTGCTCGACACTTCGGTCCTGCTCTCGGATCCGAAGGCTTTTCTGCGGTTCGCCGAGCATGAGGTGATCCTCCCCGTCGTCGTGATCTCTGAACTGGAGAAGAAACGCCATGATGCCGAGCTGGGATACTTCGCCCGCTCCGCGCTGCGCCTGCTTGATGGACTCAGGGTGAAACATGGAGCCTTGAACCGTCCCATCCCGCTCAACGATGAGGGCGGCCAGCTGATCGTGGAGCTCAACCACATCTCCCTGGATGTGCTGCCACATGGCTTCCGCGGGACAGACAACGATGCCCGGATCCTCGCGGTGGCGAAGAACTTCGCCGATGAAGGACGCGATGTGACCGTGGTGTCCAAGGACCTGCCCATGCGGGTCAAGGCCTCGGCCATGGGTCTGGACGCGGATGAGTACCGCAACGAATGGGTCACCGATTCAGGGTGGACAGGCCTTGCCGAGGTCAGCGCCAGCTCAGAGCAGATCTCCTCGCTCTACGAGGGGGAGAAGATCGACCTGGAAGACGCCGATGAGCTTCCTGTCAACACCGGACTGGTGATCTCCTCTGACCGCGGCTCTGCGCTGGGCCGGGTCAAGCAGAACGGCGCCTCCCGGAAATACGTCCAGGTGGTGCGTGGGGACCGCGAGGTCTTCGGACTGCATGGCCGCTCCGCCGAACAGCGCCTGGCCATCGACATGCTGATGGATCCGGAGCTGGGCATCGTCTCGATGGGAGGTCGAGCCGGGACGGGGAAGTCTGCGCTCGCCCTCTGCGCCGGGCTCGAAGCCGTGTTGGAGCGTGGCGAGCATAAGAAGATCATCGTGTTCCGCCCGCTCTACGCCGTGGGTGGTCAGGAACTGGGATACCTTCCCGGTTCCGAGGCGGAGAAGATGAACCCCTGGGGCCAGGCGGTCTATGACACGCTCGGCGCACTTGTCTCGGAGAATGCACTCGATGAGGTGATGCACCGCGGACTGCTCGAGGTGCTGCCCCTGACCCATATCCGCGGGCGCTCGCTGCATGACGCCTGGGTGATTGTGGATGAAGCACAGTCGCTGGAGAAGAACGTGCTGCTCACGGTGATGTCACGGATGGGCCAGAACTCCAAGATCGTGCTGACCCATGACATCGCGCAGCGCGATAATCTCCGGGTGGGCCGTCATGACGGCATTGCCGCTGTGGTGGAGATCCTCAAGGGCAACCCACTCTTCGGGCACATCACACTCACCCGCTCGGAGCGGTCCCGGATCGCCGCGCTGGTCACCGAGCTGCTCGAGGACGTCTGATCTAGTCAGGGCGCGAGCGCGTCGTCGTGATCTTTCAGGCGGCGCGCTCGGCTCGGTCTGCCCGAGCCTGCTTGGTGAAGATAAACGCGACGATGAACCCGGCGAGGGCACCTGCCAGGTGTCCTGACCAGGAGACTCCGCCTGCGCTGATCGGGGTCATGCCCACCAGCATGCTCAGACCGTAGAGGAGGAGCACGGCGAGGGAGAAGACGATCGCCAGGATTCGCCGGGTGATGAATCCGTAGGCGACGAGGAAGCTCGCGAATCCGTAGATCACGGCAGAGGCCCCGATATGCAGACCTCCGCAGCCAAAGGCCTCGGGGGCGTGGCAGACCCAGGGTGTGCCGCCGATCCAGAGGATCACGCCCGAGAGCAGCCAGATCAGTGCCGTGATCTTGATGAAGCGTCGGGTCAGCAGGGAGAGCATTCCGCCCAGGACCAGCCAGGACATGGAGTTGCTCAAGATGTGGCCGACGCTTCCATGCAGCAGCGGCATGAACAGGATGCCCAGGAGTCCGTCCGCGTCGCGTGCCTGCAGGCCCAGCGCACGGTTCAACCAGTTCCCGGTGAAGACCATGACCAGGTAGAACGCCCACATACCGACCAGGGGCAGGACGACGGGGAGGAAGGTCCGCCCGAAGGTGGACTTCAGATCTGTGCTCAGGATCTCCCAGGAATCATCTGCTGGGCGGTGCATCTCGCTGCCCGACTCGGACCTCCTGAATATGCTGCGCATAGACCCATGCTACTGATCATGGCGAGCGCTCACCTGCGAGGAGCTCCGGTGGTGGTATCAGGCGGAGGTGACTTACCATGTGTCTCGACGCTCTAATACTTAGGCGAAGTAACTATCTAGCTGCGGCGGGCCTGTCACCCCGCCGCGAGGTGAGACATTTTGAAGCAGGAACCCAGCAACCTGGCGCAGGAGAAGGAATCTTCTAGCGCCGAGTCTTCTTCCCCCACACCCACGGGCGGCTACTGGTATAACGAACCCGGCCACGCGCCCAGTTCGGTGGATGTGCTCAATCTGCTGCGTAAGTATCGCGAGTCCGAACGCAGGATGCGCTCGCGGACACGGGACTCGATGAGCATGGGGGAGACCGACCTCCTGGCGCTGCGCTATGTGCTGCGAGCCCAGACCAGCGGCACGCTCCTGCGGCAGCGAGACCTCGCCCGGGAACTTGATATCAGCGCCGCCTCCGTCAGCGTGCTGGTGGACCGGCTGATTCGCGACGGGTATGTCCGCCGCATCCCCTATCCCAGCGACCGGCGCTCAGTGGCGATCGAACCCACGATCGCCGGTGACCACGAGGTCCGCGCAACCCTGACTGAGATGCACCGCCGCATGCTCGAGACCGTGGAGCAGCTCTCCGAGGAGGAACGCCAGGCGGTAGCAAAATTCCTCAATGGGTTGATCACCAGCGTGGAATGAACCAGGCTGGGGGAAAGTCACCCCACTGCCCCCGGAGGAACTCACCATGTCTGCCACTTCAGTGAAGCTTCATATTGACGACCACGGGGGAGACGGCCGCCCGGTGGTGCTCATCCACGGCTGGCCGCTCACCGGTGAATCTTGGCTGGCTCAGACCGAATCCCTGAAGGCCGCCGGTTTCCACGTGATCACCTATGACCGCCGTGGGTTCGGCCGATCCGAGAAACCCGAATCGGGCTACGACTACGACACCTTCGCCGATGACCTCCACAGCGTCCTTGAAGACCTGGACCTGGAGGACGTCACGCTGATCGGATTCTCCATGGGTGGCGGCGAGGTCGCTCGCTATGCGGCCAGGCATGGCGTGAAGCGGCTGCACTCGGTGGTCTTCGCGGCCGCAGTCCCGCCGTATCTGATGAAGTCCGAGCAGAACCCCGAAGGGCCGCTTGATGACGCGACCTTCCAGCAGATGCGCGGCGGTCTGGAGCAGGACGGCGAAGCCTTCTATGAGCAGTTCATCACCGATTTCCTCTCTGCCGACGGCGAGCTGATGGTCAGCGAAGACGAGCGCGAAGAGGTCCTCGCCCTTGCCCGTCAGGCACATCCCCACGCCGCGTTGGGGGCCATGGACGCCTGGGCACACACAGACTTCCGCGCTGACCTCGACGCCGTGAGCGTGCCGGCACTTGTCATCCATGGCGATTCCGATGCGGTGGTGCCGTTCGAGGGCTCCGGCAAGCGAACCGATCAGGCGCTGAGCGACTCTCAGCTCTTCGTGATCGAAGGTGCCCCACACGGATTGAACGTCAGCCATGCCGAGGCCTTCAACCGGGCGGTCATCGAGTTTCTCGTCCGCTGAGACGAGTGGCACGTTCGCGGTCTGCAGTTATTAGACTGGGAGCATGACCGAGAACACTGCTGAGACCGAATACCGTATCGAGCGCGACACCATGGGCGAGGTAAAGGTGCCAGCCCAGGCGTTGTACCGCGCACAGACCCAACGAGCCGTGGAGAACTTCCCGATCTCGGGACGTACCCTCGAGCGCGCCCACATCGAGGCGCTTGCACGCGTCAAGAAGGCCGCCGCGCTGGCCAATAAGGACCTCGGAGTGCTCGACGCCGAGCTCGCCGAAGCGATCGTCCACGCCGCAGGACAGGTGGAGACCGGCGATCTGGATGAGCACTTCCCGATCGACGTGTTCCAGACCGGATCGGGCACCTCCTCGAATATGAACACCAATGAGGTGCTGGCCACACTGGCCAACCGGTACCTGAAGGAGAAGGGCTCGGACAAGGAAGTCCACCCGAACGACCACGTCAACGCGTCCCAGTCCTCTAATGACGTGTTCCCCACGTCAGTCCACGTGGCGGCCACCTCCGCACTGGTCAATGATCTGCAGCCGGCACTGGCGTACCTGGCGGAGTCACTGGAAGCTAAGGCCAAGGAGTTCGCCTCAGTGGTGAAGTCGGGCCGCACCCACCTCATGGACGCCACCCCAGTGACCCTAGGTCAGGAGTTCGGTGGATACGCCGCGCAGGTGCGCTACGGCGTCGAGCGCATCGAATCTGCGCTTCCCCGCGTGGCAGAGGTTCCCCTGGGCGGCACCGCCGTGGGCACCGGCATCAACACCCCTAAGGGCTTCGCCGAGAAGGCGATCGCCAACCTCGCCGCCGACACCGGCCTGCCGCTGACAGAGGCGCGGGATCACTTCGAGGCCCAGGCCAACCGTGATGGTCTTGTGGAGGCCTCCGGCCAGCTGCGCAACATCGCCTACTCCCTGATGAAGATCAACAACGATCTGCGCTGGATGGGTTCGGGTCCGAACACCGGTCTGGGCGAGATCTCGCTGCCGGACCTGCAGCCCGGTTCCTCGATCATGCCCGGCAAGGTCAACCCGGTCATCTGCGAATCCGCGATCCAGGTCTGCGCGCAGGTGATCGGCAACGACACCACCGTGGCGCTGTCCTCCACCAATGGTGCCTTCGAGCTGAATGTGGGCATCCCGGTGATGGCCGCGAACCTGCTGGAGTCCATCCGCCTGCTCAAGAACACCAGCTACGTCATGGCTGACAAGATGATCAAGGGCCTGACCGCCAATGAGGAGCGCGCCGCGTTCCTGGCCGCCGCCTCACCTTCCGTGGTGACCCCGCTGAATAAGCACATCGGCTATGAGGCTGCCGCGGAGATCGCGAAGCACGCGGTGAAGAATAAGCTCACCGTTCGCGACGCCGTCGTTGAGCTGGGGTACATCGAACGCGGTGACCTCACCGAGGCGCAGCTGGACGAGTCGCTCGACCTGATGAGCATGACCCGCCCCGGCTAGACCACCCCTGCTCCACCCGCCTGTCCTGGGTGGTTGAGGTCTCCGGTCGTCACGAATCGACCAGAAACCTCAACCACCCGGGATTTTTGGCATCAGCTGCGGAATTGCGCGGGGGCTCCGGCGTCCAGTGCCCAGTCGATGACCATGCGTTGGTCCGCACTGATCGGTTCGGGCAGCTCCGAGACGCGGAACCAGCCCACCTCCACGGACTCCTCGTCGTTGACCCGAGCAACACCAGAGACAGGTTCCATCTCCAGCACGGTGTCGAGGTATCGGCAGGCATCCCCATTGGGGTAACGCACCAGGTGGGTCGCGAAGACGCCCGCCACCCGAACAGCCCGGGCGAGAACGCCGGTCTCTTCCTCCACTTCCCGCATCGCACCGAGCGCGGGATCCTCGCCTGGCTCAAGGATTCCTGAGGTGACGGTCCAGGCGCCGTTGTCCGCACGACGCACCAGCAGCACCTCAGGCTCCGCCGTGGCATCTGGGCTGCGCCGGATCACCACGCCACGAGTTGCCGGGATCCATAGCTCTTTAGTGCCGATGTCTTTGCGGAGATCTGTGATGAATTCAGGGGTGGCCATGGGATCAGCCTAACGAGACGCCGCCGCTCACGGTCAGCGCGATCGCGGTGCCGAGAAGCAGGAACGGTCCGAACGGGACCGGAGTCTTGGCAGTTGCGCGCCGTGAGATCAGCAGCGCGGCCGATACGACCCCGCCCAAAAGAAAAGACATCAGGACGGCGGCCAGCACCGTGGACCAGCCGAGGAACCCGGTGTAGAGCCCAAGCACCACGGCCAGTTTCACATCCCCCATGCCCAGAGCCGGTGGGCTGATCAGTCGCACGGCCAGGAATGCTGCACTCCAGGTCAACGCTGCGGCGATCGCACGAAGGGCGGCCAGCGGTTCTCCGAGCAGCAGGGCCGTGGGCACCAAAAGACCCAGCGTGATTCCCGCCCAGGGGTAGAGAATCCTGTTGGGAAGGCGGTGCTCGCGAAGATCGCTGAAGCTCAGCGCCAGAGCGCACACCGCAAATATCACTCCACCCAGGAGCAGCATCAATCCGGCGAGGGCCTGAGTCAACGACCCGGAGGCAAGGAGCTCCACGATGTAGGCGATCACCATTCCACCCTAGGTGTCGCGGACTCCTAGCGGAATGGCTCTGTCGCAACGGTGGAGTCTGGGCGGTGGATCCTCGGCGGTGCAGTCTGAGACGTGGGGTCTTAGACCTCGCCGATGCTGGTGACGACGTCGGCCCGGCCCTCCGAGAGGCGGTAGGTCACGCCCATGACCGCTGTGCGGCCCTCGGCTACGGCGGCGTGGAGGACCCGGGAGTGATCCACAATCCGGTTTGCCGTCTGCTTCACATGCTCTTCCACGGTCTCATTCACGCTCGTGATGCCGGCCCGCTGTGCGGTCAGCACGGAGGGAGTGATGCGTTCCACCAGGCTGCGCACGAAACCGGTGGGGGTGATGCCGGAATCGGTGGCCTGCATGGCTGCAGTCACCGCGCCGCAGGAGTCGTGGCCCAGCACCACGATCAGCGGCACCTTGAGTTCGGAGACGCTGAACTCCAGGGAGCCGAGCACGGCGTCGTCGGTGACCTGTCCAGCGGTGCGGACCACGAAGACATCGCCAAGCCCCACGTCGAAGATGATCTCGGCGGCCAACCGGGAGTCCGAGCAGCCGAAGATCACTGCCATCGGATTCTGCGATTCGGTCAGCGAGGACCGGCGCGCCGCATTCTGATTGGGGTGCTTGGACTCACCGGCGACAAAGCGCTCATTGCCAGCCTTGAGCAGCTCCCACACCTCGGCGGGAAGTGGCTGGGCGGATGTGGTCGATGCGGTCATCCTGATGTTCCTCCGTTGGTCGTGTCTTGCTCAACCTGCTCATCATCTGGCGCAACACCTGAGTCGCCAGCGTCTTCGGGTTCTACTCGGACACCGATTGCCTCCGTGGCGGCATCCAGAAACGTCTCAAACTGCGCCTCGGTGCCGGTGCCGCCCAGAACGATCGCGGTGCCGTCCACTGTGTTCTCCTCGGCGGTGAGGACGTAATACTTGCGCTCCTCGTTCTCCCGAATCTCGAAACGCAGATCATTGACGGTTTCCTCACCCGTCACCGGAGCCTGCTGAGCCTCGGCATTGACCCAGGCCGGGTTGGGCTCATCGGTCTGGGCGAAGCTCAGGAAGCTCTGCTCATCCAGGGAGTAGCCCACCTCCCATGCGGTGACGCTGAGTTCGGGATTGTTCTCCCATCGGGCGTAGTTCGCGCTCCAGCTCTCGGGAAGGTCCGGCACGATCGCGGCATACTCGGCGATATCGTTGATCCACCCGGCGGCCTCCCCGACGTTCTCATCTGGGGTGTAGGCCACATCCGGCTCGGGGCGCAGCCCCATCACGGCGAAGACTGCGAGCAAGGTCACAGCCACGGTGATGATGATGCCGATGATCGGCTGGTTCATCCGCTTGGCCTGGGACTGCGTCAGCTGCGGGGTGGGTGTCTCTTCTTGCTCGGTCACCCCTCCATTGTGTCATTGCCCCCTGACATGTCCCTGACCCATGTCTGGGCTCGCGGCTATGATCGAGGCAGGGTCGGCAACGAGGCCGTCCATAAGCCGAGACGACAAGGTGGCCCAAACCCATGAACGATTCTTCGCACGACCGCGGAACGCGCTCCGATGACGGTTCCTCGCAGGACTTCTCCCACCTCTCGGCCCGTCTGGCCGTAGGAGATTCCGAACCAGATCGCCACCTCGCCATGGAACTGGTGCGTGTCACCGAGGCTGCTGCCATCGCCGGCGGTGCCTGGGTGGGTATGGGTGACAAGCTCACCGCTGACGGCGCCGCAGTGGATGCCATGCGCTCCCTGCTCGACACCGTGAACCTCAACGGAATCGTGGTCATCGGCGAGGGCGAGAAGGACGAAGCCCCGATGCTCTTCAACGGCGAGCGGGTGGGCAATGGCGCCGGACCCGAGGCCGATGTGGCTGTAGACCCGATCGACGGCACCCGGTTGACCGCGCTGGGCTATAACAATGCGCTGGCGGTCCTGGCCGTGGCCGAGCGCGGAAGCATGTTCGATCCCTCGGCAGTGTTCTACATGGACAAGCTCATCACCGGCCCAGAGGCCGCCGATATGGTGGATCTGCGCCTTCCGGTCAAGCAGAATCTGCACCTGATCGCCAAAGCCAAGAACAAGCGGATCAACCAGATCAATGTCTGCGTGCTGGACCGCCCCCGCCACTCGAAGCTGGTCGACGAGATCCGTGAAGCCGGTGCACGTGTGCGCTTCATCATGGACGGTGACGTGGCCGGCGGCATCGCGGCTGCCCGCGAGGGCTCCGGAGTCGACGTGCTCATGGGCGTCGGAGGAACACCCGAGGGCATCATCACCGCCTGCGCCATCAAGGCCGTGGGCGGCGTGATCCAGGGACGACTGGCCCCGGTGGATGAAGCTGAGGAGCAGAAGGCGCTCGACGCCGGCCATGACGTCAGCCGAATCCTCACCACCAACGAGCTGGTCACCAGCGATAACTGCTACTTCGCCGCCACCGGGATCACCGATGGCGATCTCCTTCGCGGAGTTCGGTATCGGGGAGACAAGGTCACAACCCAGTCCATGGTGATGCGCTCGAAGTCCGGGACGGTCCGGATCATCGACGCCGAGCACCAGGCCCGCAAGTGGGAGTCCTACACCCGGCAGTAGTTCCTCTGGCCAGCACTGGCCGGCCAGGCAGCGACTGTCCATCAGCGTTGTCGAACAGGACCCAGAAAGGTCCTGCTCGACAACGCTGTTACTGGACCTCGGCGTCCGGCGGGGCGATGCTGTGCCGCTGGGCGCCGTCGGCAGAGGCGACTCCGATCACCGAGGAGAAGACCTGGGCTTCCGGAGCCATTGCCGCATCGACTTCGTCTTCTGCACCGGCATCTTCGGTGTGACCGGTGATCTGACCGAGGCTGCGCAGCACTCGGTCGACCACCAAACCAGCTGACTCGAGTTCAGCGACCACCTGATCGATCCCGTCCTGATGATCATCCTCAACGGTGATGATCCATTGCTTGGCGCTCATGATGCCGAGCCTCCCACGTCGGTACTGGCGGCTGAGACGTCCTCGGGAACCACTGCCAGTCCGGCGCCGACGTCTGCCGGATCAGCCCCCTCCAGGGGTGATGCCGTACGGATGAGCTGATCCCAGAGTTCCTGGCCACGCAGGCCCGTGGATGCCGCCACGAGCGCGGCAAGACCTGAGACATGTGGTGTGGCCATTGAGGTTCCACTGATGCTGCGGTGCAGCTCCGGGCTCGGCCAGGAGGAATAGATGTCCACTCCGGGGCCCGCGATATCCACCTCGCCGCCGTCATGGGGGAGTGAACGTGCGGAGAAATCCGCCACCTGCAGCGAGGAATCAAGCGCCGCCACCGCCATCACGTAGGGACTGTTTGCCGGGGCGCCGACGAATCCTGGATTCCCGGCACTGCGCCCGGCGTTGTTGCCGGCGGCAGCCACCAAGAGTGAACCCTGCTCCAGCGCTCGTCGGCCCGCAGTCACATAGGGAGGGTGGACCTCGCGGACGTCAGCGCCCAGGGACATCGAGATCACCTGGCAGCCGTTCTGCAGCGCCCAGTCGATGCCGGCCAGGATCGAGGTGTCAGAACCGGAACCATCTTCGCCCAAGACCTTTGCTGAGAAGATCTCCACCCCCGAGGCGACGCCGTAGCCGGGTCCAGCCTTCGCGTCCCAGGGGCCGCAGGCGCTGCCGATGCAGTGCGTGCCGTGCCCGTGGACATCCTCGGGGCCCTCACCGCTGATGAAGGACTCTGACACGACACGGCGCGAGGTGAAATCCGGGTGGGCCGCGAAGAACCCGGTGTCGAGCACCGCAACCCGAATCCCGGCACCGGTGACGTCCTGTTCCTGCGCGCGTTGGATCTGCACTGCCTGCAAACCCCAGGTCAGCTCTTCGGTATCCACGAATTCCGCAAGCTGAGCGGGAGTAGAAATAGGACCGGGGGCAGGGGCAGAACCGTGACCACCAGCAGGCTCGGTGATCGCGTAATAGGTCAGTTCCGGGCTGTAGCTCATGGGTTGGCGGCGCTCGCGGCACAGCCCGCTGAACGCCTCAAGCGCGCCAGGTTCCCCGTCCACCACGCCCACTCCGAGCCGGGGGAAATAGATATCGGTGGAGAATCCCTGCGCACTGAGCAGCCCCGGGGCATCGCGTTCCAGGATCTGAGGGTCTGAGGTGTCAAATGTCACTACAAAACGATTCATCACGGTCTCGCCTTCTCATGAGTCGATGGGTGCGCCCAGGCTAGATTCGCAACCTGCATATCTGCCGAGTGCACGCTGACGGGCTGGGACTAGACGAAAAGATGTGCAAACCGTTTCCCTTCCGGCCGCTTGTCCGGAATCGAGTCTTAGAGATTTAGGGTCCGGTCGTAGGTGTTTCCCTGTGCAGGCCCAACGGAGTCATGACGCATAATTGGGGACTGTGACGCGACAGGACAGTTCTCCCACCCCCGCAGGCGCCCCCCGCAGCCCCGCCGGCACTCCCCGGATAGGGGTCATCGGCGACGGTCAGCTGGCCCGCATGATGGCACCGTCCGCCGTCGAACTCGGCATTGAGCTGCACCTGCTTGCGGGCTCCCCGGACTCTTCCGCCGCGCAGGTCATCCCTTACACCACGCTCGGGGACTACACCGCCGTCGAAGACGTCACCGCCTTCGCTGCAGGTCTTGACGTGGTCACCTTCGATCACGAACACGTCCCCACCGAGGTCCTCTCCGCGCTCGCAGAAGCAGGGGTTCCGATGCACCCCTCACCAGCAGCCCTCATCTATGCCCAGGACAAACTCGCGATGCGCCGAGCCGCTGAGGAGCTCGGGCTGTCCAACCCACGTTGGGCGGAAGTGCACAGCGTCGCGGACCTGCTGGACTTCGGCGCCGAATCCGGCTGGCCCGTGGTGCTGAAGACTCCTCGGGGCGGATACGACGGCAAGGGTGTGCGGCTGATCGACTCCGCAGACCAGGCGGCTGACGCGCAGGACTGGTTCGACCGTGCGGCCGAGACTCCCACCGGTCTCCTGGCCGAGCAGAAGGTGCCCTACACACGGGAACTTTCCGCTCAGGTGGCCCGTTCAGCAGCGGGGGAGACCGTCAGCTACCCAGTGGTGGAATCCACCCAGACCAATGGGGTCTGCGACGAGGTCATCGCCCCGGCACCATTCACCAGCGACGATCATCTCCAGACGGCCGAGCGGATCGCGCGCACTATCGCGGAGAAGCTCCAGGTCACCGGGATGCTTGCCGTGGAACTTTTCGAGATCAGCGAGGACGCTGCCGATCTGGATGCCGGCATCACCCCGGGCATCTACATCAACGAACTCGCGATGCGCCCGCATAACTCCGGGCACTGGACCATGGATGGGTCCATCACCAGCCAGTTCGAGCAGCACCTCCGCGCGGTCCTCGGCCTGCCGCTGGGCGCCACCGAGGTTAAGGGTGGTGCGGGCGGGTTCACCGTGATGAAGAACCTGCTGGGAAGCTCCGCTCCCGGAGAACGCTCACTGCACAGCTCCTTCGCTGCGGCCATGCGCCGTTCTCAGGGCTCGAAGATCCATCTCTACGGCAAAGAGGCCCGCCCGGGTCGCAAGATCGGACACGTCAATATCCTGACTCAAACGCAGTCCACGCAGGAAACCTGGGAAGCCCGCCGAGCTAGGCTCCAGCGTGTGCGCCGTGCCGCCGCTGACGTCGCGGAGATCATCGTGGAAGGACCCGCCCAGTGAGCCAGTCCAACAAGACAACCACCGCCCAGGTCGCCCTCGTCATGGGCTCCAATTCAGACTGGCCGGTCATGCAGGCCGCCGCGGAGGTGCTCGACGAGTTCGGCATCACCTTCGAGGCTGACGTCGTCTCTGCTCACCGCATGGCCGAAGAGATGATCAGCTACGGCAAGACCGCCCACGAACGCGGCATCCGAGTCATCATCGCCGGCGCCGGCGGAGCAGCCCACCTCCCCGGCATGCTTGCCTCGGTGACACCGCTGCCCGTGATCGGTGTGCCGGTCCCGTTGAAGTACCTCGACGGCATGGATTCGCTGTTGAGCATCGTGCAGATGCCGGCCGGGGTTCCGGTGGCCACGGTCTCGGTGGGTGGAGCGCGTAACGCGGGCCTGCTCGCCGTGCGCACCCTGGCCGCTGGAGATTCCGACCAGGCGGCCGAGCTGCGTGAGAAGCTGCTCGAGTTCCAGACCACGCTGGCCGCCGAGGCCCACGCCAAGGGAGCCAAGCTGCGCGAAGAAGCCGCCGAACTGGGCACGTACCGAGCCCGATGACCGATTCCGCCATCAGCTATCACCGGTTCAGCAGCCAACCGGATGTGATCCGCAGCCCACAGCGCGGCTCCGAAACCGACCGCACCCGCCGGGCTTTCATGCTGCTCGCACTGACCCTCTTCATCCCGGGAGGCGCGCAGATCGCCGCCGGCTCCAAGAAACTGGGCCGCATCGCGCTGGCAGTCACCGTTGCCTGCTGGTTCACCGCGCTGCTGCTGGGGTTGATGTTCCTGACCATGCGTGGGCTCGTGCTCTCGATGTTCACCCAGCCGTTCATGCTGTGGCTGAGCTCAGTCATCCTCGGCGCACTCGCGCTGGGTTGGCTTCTGCTGTGGCTCGATACCTTCCGGCTGATCCACTTCGCCTCCCTCGCGCCGGGACTGAAGCCGATCGTCGTCGTCGTTCTGGTTGTCCTGATGGCGATCACCTCGGGCGGACTCGGCTACGGGGCGAAGCTGGTCAACGAGGGACGGGCGACGCTGGACGGAATCTTCAGCGCCGGCCCCGGGATCCCCTCCGTGGACGGCCGCTATAACTTCCTGCTCATGGGTGCCGATGCAGGTGAGGGCCGAGAGGGTCTCCGTCCAGACTCCATCCATGTGGTCAGCGTCAACGAGGACTCCGCCGAGACCATCATCTTCTCCATCCCGCGCAATTTCCAGAACGCCCAGTTCCCCGAAGATTCGCCGCTGAACTCGGTGTATCCCACCGGATATGACTGCGGGGACGAGTGCATCATCAACTCGCTCTACACCGACGTGACGAACAACCACCAGGACCTCTACCCCGAGGCGGAAGATCCCGGCGCAGAGGCCATGATGGACGCGGTCTCGGGCAGCCTGAACCTGGAGGTCTCCGGCTACGTGATGATCGACATGGGTGGCTTCGAGAACCTGATCGACGCGATGGGTGGGGTCACCGTGGACTCCGGCGGCTGGGTTCCCTACCGCGGCCCGCTGCCGGACGGCACCTGGGGCGACAACTGGTGGGCTCCGGGGGAGTACACCCTCTCCGGTCAGGAGGCGCTGGCCTATGCCCGCTCGCGCACGTTCAGCTCCGACTACAACCGGATCCAGCGTCAGCAATGCATCCAGCAGGCCATGATGTCCCAGTTCAGCCCGCAGACCCTGCTCACGCGCTTCAGCGAGATCATGCAGGCTGGAGGCAATGTCGTGGAGACCAACCTCCCGCAGTCGCAGCTGGGCTCCTTCCTCGACCTCGCCGCAGATGCGCAGGGCCAGACGCCGCAGCGGCTGGTGCTCGGCGCCCCAGACTTCGGGGCCTCCGGAGACCTCTTCTCCACCTACCCGGATTTCGAGCAGATCCAGACCCGCGTTGATCAGCTGATCGCCAATGAGGAGCATCAGAACGACGACGGCGGCGGCCTGTTCGGGTCCGCAGGCTTTATGCCGGCGCAATCCGGCGCGTTCAGTGTGATGCCTACGACAGCACCTCAGGCCGGGCAGCAGGCTGCTGATGCGGTGGAAGAGGACGAAGCACCTATCGAAGACACCCCGCCTCCCACCCAGCCAGATGGCTCTGAGCTGACCCGGGAGTATCTGGTGCAGGCTCAGCTCAATGGGCAGACCGGCGTGTTGGAAGAGGCTGCGTCCTCGAATTACCTCTGCGAACCGGCGAATTAGGGCTGATAAGGTTTCTGCGATGTTCAGGATGATCAACCCCGTTCGCGAGTATGCGTGGGGTTCCACCACCGCGTTCAGTGAGCTCTTCGGCTGGGCTGCTTCGGCGACTCCGCGGGCCGAGATCTGGATGGGGGCGCATCCTGGGGACCCGTCCTCACTTGAACTTCACGACGGTTCCGCTGGCGGGGCTGCCGAGGTAGTGGAGCTGCCGGATTATCTGGAGCAAACAGGGGAGACCCCAGGGAGCTTCCCCTTCCTGCTGAAAGTCCTTGCTGCGGAACAGCCGCTCTCCATCCAGTCCCATCCCACTCAGGAACGCGCTCAGAGCGGCTTCGCTGCCGAAGAGGCCGCTGGGTTGGCGCGGGATTCTCCGCTGCGCAGCTATAAGGACCCCAACTCCAAACCCGAGCTGATCGTGGCGCTCACCGAGTTCTCCGCACTGTGCGGTTTTCGCCCCTACGCCGAGACCGCCGCGGAGCTCAGTGAACTCGCAGACGCGGTGGCGCAGGCTCGGGTGACGCCAGCCGGGGTGACGCCTGCCGGGGTCCGAACGGGCGAGTCGGACGGAGCTGAGCACCTGTCCCGCCTCTTGGAGCAGCTGCTGCGCCACGTGTTGGCCGAGGACTACACCAGCGCCCTGGAATTGCTGGTGCGCAGCGGCCGGGAGCAGGCGAGCTCCGCGGCTGGGGAGTTCAGTGCGCTGCTCGAAGCCGATGAGCTGCCAGGATTCCGTGCGCGCTCCGAGGCGCTCGAGATGCTGCAGCAGGTCTCGGCGGCCTTCCCGCAGGACCCTGGAATCTTCGTCACGCTGCTGCTGAACCGCCTCACGCTTCAGCCGGGTGAGTCCATCTACCTCCCGGCGGGCAACCTCCATGCGTATCTGCATGGAGTCGGTGTGGAGATCATGGCCAACTCCGATAACGTGCTCCGGGGTGGGCTCACCAGCAAACACCTTGACGTGGATGAGCTGCTGAGCGTCACCGACTGCGAGGTCCTTCCCGTTCCGCACTGCCCGGTTGAGAAGACTGACACGCAGCTGCGCACCGAGGGTACTCCGAGGCGCACGCGATACCAGGCTCCCTTCGAGGAGTTTCAGCTTGAACTGCTCGAGTTCCCGGGGGAGATCACGCTGGATCACCCCGGCCACGGGATCGTGCTGTGCACCTCGGGCGTGCTCGCCGTGGACAGCCCAGACTCAGAAACGCCTCGTATGCTGACCCTTGCCCCCGGGGAATCAGCCTTTCTCCCACACACTTCGGGACACCGGCTGTTCTCCGCCGCACACGCCCAGGCATTCGTTGCCACCACAACTATCCTCAGTCCAGACCAGGAGCACCCTCGCCCATGATCAGCAAGTTCTATCGGCGCCTTCGCGAGCTCTTCCTCACGCTCTGGCGTGAGGTGGCAAAGTTCGGCGCCGTGGGTGGTGTCGCCTTCATCATCGACTCCGCGATCTTCCTCTGGTTGATCAGTGGACCCATGGATGACTCGCAGCTCAAGGCGAAGGTGGTGGCCGGCGTCGTCGCCACGCTCTTCTCCTGGGTGGCGAACCGCTACTGGACCTTCCGGCATAAGCGCTCCACCGGCAAGACCCGCGAGCTGGTCCTGTTCCTGGTGATGAACGCCATCGGGCTGGGCATCCAGACCGGCTGCGTGGGCATCGCGAAATACGTGCTCGGCATGGACTCGGTGAGCGAGGTCTTCATCGCCGGCAACGTGATCGGCCTCGTGCTGGCCACCATCTTCCGGTTCTTCGCCTATAAGTACTGGGTCTTTACCACCGACCGCACCGCGCCGTCTGGCCTCCCCGCTGATCAGGATCCAGCGGCCGACGCCGCCGAGGTCACCTCCCGCTGACCCTCCCGCAGGCTTCCCCAGGATTCCGCGAGACCCCCTTCACCCCGGGCATCCCTGGGGTGATAACGGGTGGAAAGATCGCGATCTCGGGGATCATTCCACCTGAATTCGCCCCAGCGATGGGGAAGAGGCGCGGGCGAGGGGACCGCGGCGCCTAGTGCACGCCCTCGTTGCGCAGCAGCTGCTCCCAGGCTTCCGGATGCGCCGCAGGATCGCCCTGGAAGAGCACCACCGGCTGATTGCGCGCCCAGGCGTCGAGCATCGCCGCGATGACGACGACGCCGCCTGGGCCGGTCGAAGCCTCAGCGCCGTCCCAGCGAGCAAGCGTCCAGTCCTGCCACGCCACCTCTGGGGCTGCACCCGCGAGGACCAGTCCGCCGCGCGCCGAGCTCACTCCAGCGCCGCCCTGCGCACACGTTGGCCCCGTCGTGTCCAGATCTGCGGTGGCCAGCTTCACGGGAGGCAGCGGGGCCGGGAGCTGGTCGGGATGCTGGCGGACGTCCGCGGAGATATCGAGCACCCAGGCAGGCAGCTTCTCGCCGGTGGCCTCTTCGAAGGATGCGTCCAGCAGGCCGGGGGACAGCGCGGCGAGCTCGGCCTCCCCGAGTGACTCTGCCAGCACGCCTGAGCCCGTCCAGTCACCGGGCCGATCGGTGATGATCAGCGCGGCAGAGGCCGCTGCGGCAGCGGTGCGGCGGGCGTCGTCGTCGGAGGCATTGCCCGAAGCTGCGGAACCAGGCGCGGGGGAACCAAGTGCAGGGGAACTCGAGGCCGTCAGCGCGACCCGCCACTCCAGGGCGCCAGCGGCGAGCACCACCGCCGTGACCTTCCAATGGGCCTGCGCATCGACCAGCACGGTGTCACCGGGTTCGAGTTCAGATTCTTGGCTGAGGAGTCCGATGAGCTTGACCGTCCAGTTCTGCAGCACTCGCCCGGAGAGTTCGACGCGCTCCGATTCGGCACCGGCGGCAGGCGTCCCGTACCAGGTCAGCGCTGGTTGGGGTCGTGACTCGAGCAGGTCCAGCAGGTCGGGGTAGGTGCGCGGAACGTCGGCGGCGTAGCCACCAAGTGTGAGCGGGGTCATAAAAAATCTCCTGAGCTCGCCACGCCTCGCGGTAAGCTGATTTTTCGCGGCGTGTCGGGCGGGATCGAGGGGTTGGGGGTCTGATAGTGGGAACTTGGGCCACCCACTTGACGGATCGTTACTTACGCCAGTGTAATTAGGTGAAGTACACGCAGGATTCAAACTCGGGAGGCCCTTTGATGGGGAACGCAGAGCGGCTGGGCGAAGAACGGCCCGGCACTACGGCAACAACCCGCAGGACGGGTCTCGAGGTTCCTGCTGATTGGTTCGTGGACCCTGCTGATCCCCAGGCCGCTGAGCGTCTGGAGCACGGCAAGGTTCTCGAAGATCAGGCTACCGCTTTCCTCTCCGCGCATGAGGAAGCTGAGCGTTCCGCAGAAGCTCCCTCCTCGGTGACGGCGCTCAGTGAGGCACCTTCCCGCCGCACTGAACGGCCTGCCACCGAGGCTCTCCCAGACACGCGCACCGATACTCGAAGCACGGAGTCCCGCGGAGCGCAGTCAGGCACTACCTGGCTCGGACTCCCCGCCCTGGTCCCTACCGAGGAGATCGAGGGGGAGCTGGCCTGGCAGGTGGACGCACTCTGCGCTCAGACCGACCCAGAAGCCTTCTTCCCCGAGAAGGGCGGATCAACACGGGACGCCAAGAAGGTCTGCGGTGCCTGCAACGTGAAGCAGGAATGCCTGGAGTACGCGCTCGGCAATGACGAGCGCTTCGGTATTTGGGGCGGTCTCTCGGAGCGGGAGCGGCGCAAGCTGCGGAAGAGAGCACTCTGATCAACGGTCATTCTGGACCCCACATCGCCGCTGTCGTCCTGCACGACGGCGGCGATTTGCCGTCCGCGCCAGGCGAGTCCCGCACCACCGCGGTAAGCAGCACCGAGCATCGGGACACTACGCCCGTCGAGCGCACCCGGGATGCCCTCGCGCAGCAGACCCGGCAGCCAGACAGCATCATCGAACTCTCCGCCGCGAGCTACCGCGGCGTCCAGGACCTCTCCCGTTCGCTGCGCTCCCAGCTGCTCGAGGATCGCCGGCAGGCCCGCCAGACCGCGACCACCGGCTCCACTGGGCTGAAGACCACACAGCTCTGGCGCAGCCTGGAACGCCAGCTCCCGGACGGATTCAATCCGCTGCACCAGTGGCTATGGATCCTTCCCGCCGGGACCATTCCCACCACCGATGCCCTCGAACGGCTCCAGGAGCGTCTCTTCACCGTCAAGGACGAAGAGAATCACGCCGGCATCCAGGTGATCGGAGCCAAACAGCTCGACGCCGAAACCCCCGAACGCCTCGTCAACGTCGGTCTCTACAGCGCCCGTTCGGCGGAGGTGCTCACCCAGACCGAGCCCCGCGAGCTGGATCAGGGCCAGTACGACGGCCGTGACGCCGTGCCGGCTGTCTCGGGTGAGGCGATGCTCGTCCGAGCCTCGCTCTTCGGCGATCTTGGCGGCTTCGACCCGGGTCTGACCGGGGACTATGCCTCGGCGCAGTTCTGCCGTCGGGCCCGTGAGGTCGGCGCGCACATCGTCATCGAACCCACCGCCCGCGTCCTGAGGGAGCATCCTCCGCGCCGGGACACGGTGCACCGTCTGGGCGGCAGCCTGTACCTCCCCGCCGAACAGCGCGTCAGCCAGATCCGGCGCCGCCTCGCCACCGCGACACCGATCGCCGTCCCATTCCTATGGGTCGGCATGTGGATCGCCGCGGTGCTGCGACTCATCGGTCTCACCGTGGTCAAGGCCCCCGACGCCGGTGTTGGCCAGTTCTTCGCCTCCGTCCGGGCGCTCTTCGGCTTCGGTACGACGGCGCATACTCGACGTTTCGACGCCCAGGGACGTAAGGCAACACTGGCGCGGCTGAGCCGGGACGAACAGATCGACTCTGCCTCCAGCCAGCTCCGCGCGGGACGCCAGGCCGAGGCGGACCTGCGACTGAGCAGCTCCGCGGTCCGTCAGCATCGTCGCACTGCGATGACCGCCGAGACCGTCTCGGTTCCACGCACACGCTTCACCCCCGGGTTCTACGGAGAACCCGATGACACTCCCGAGCGGGAGAACAACGAAGACGCGCTGCTCGAGGTAGGGGCCTCCGACGGCGAGTTCGATGAGATGCCCTCGCGGCGTTCCGGGGACCGACTCGGTCTGTTCCTGATGATGATCGCCCTGCTGGGGGCCTCCCTCCTTGCATTCCGGGATCTCCTCACCGCTGAGGCTGTCACCGGAGGCGCCGCGCTGCCGGTGGCCGGCTCGCTGCCCGAGGTATTCGCCCACACAGTCACCTTCCTCGCGACCGACAGTCTCGGTGCGCTCTCCGCGGCCGATCCGTTCAACCTGATCCTGCTGGCCCTCTCGGCGCTGAGCTTCGGAAATGCTTCCGCAGTCCTGGTCTGGCTGCTCATCCTGGCGCTGCCGCTGAGCGCATTGACCGCCTGGTACGCCGCTGGCCTCTGGTCCACCAAGGCGTCCCGGCGCGTGGTCTCGGCGTTGCTCTGGGCGGCGATGCCCACGTTGCACATCGCAGTGGGCGAGGGCCGCATCGGGGCCGTGCTGGTCCACGTGCTGCTGCCGGTGGCTGTGGTCGCCACTGTGCGCGCGGTCGGCCGTGCTGCGGTCGGACTGGGAGTGGCGGGAAGCTGGGAATACGCCACCGGAGCGGCCCTGCTTCTGATGGTGCTCACCGTCTCCGCGCCGGCGCTGCTTCCACTGGTCCTGCTCATCGGAGTGGTGCTGGCGCTGGTGCTTGGCCGGCGTGGTCGACCGCTGTGGCTGATCCCGCTCACCTCGCTTGCCGTGGCGACACCTATGATCGCCGCGGCCGTGGTGCAGGGCAAGAATCTGGCTGCGGTGCTGGTCCATGAACCCGGCCGCGCTTTGGCAGCCGATGCTGCCCCGGTCTGGCAGCAGCTGCTCGGGTTCTCCCGCGCCTTCGATCCCGCAGCAGGCCTCGCCGCGGCCGGTGCCGCAGGGTCCTGGCTCCCCGGTTACCTGGGCGGAGATTTCTGGAGCCTTCGCGTCGCGCTGCTCATCGGGCTGCCGCTGCTGCTGATCGCCCTGCTGGGCATGTTCACCGGAAGCCGCATGCGCCCGCTGCCCATCGTGGCCGGGATAATCCTGCTGGCGGCCCTCGGTCTCTCGGTGCTGGTCTCCCTGCTCGCAGCAGGCTCCGATGGCACCGCCGTGATCGGCGGCAATCCCGGACCAGTGGTCTCGGTGATGCTCTTCTGCCTGCTGGCCGCCGGGATGGCCTCACTCGATCGTTTCCCGCTGGCCTTCCCGCGCGTGGGCGGCACGATCACCCCGGTGATCTCCACCCTGCTGGTGCTTTCCATCGGGGCCTCACTCGTGCTGTTCTACAGCCCGCGCGTGCTTCCCGGTGCCCAGCTGACCGGTCAGCCACTGACCGCGGTCAACAATGCGCCCACGCTGATCACTCCTGGGGTCGTGCGGCAGCTTCCCGCGACTGCCGCAGATCAAGGCACGGGTCCCGCGCAGCTTCGCACCCTGGTGCTTTCGGCCGCCGAGCCGGGCGTGATCGGTGAGCTGGTCTCTGGGGAGGGCCGCACGCTGGACAAGTCCCGTGCCGTGGTCGCTTCTGGTGATGCACCGCTGTGGGCCACACCGGAACAGATCCCAGTCTTCCTCGGTGGCGGCGGGTTCGAGAGCAGCGCCCAATTTGGGGATGTCCCTGGATTCAGGTCCGCAGAGGATATTGCCGAGACGCAGTTCTCGGCTGCCGATGACCGGCTCGCAGCCCTCATCGCAGCACTCATCACCCCTGGCGCCGTGGAGACCGAGGAGCTCATGGCCGAGCTCGGGATCGGCTACGTGCTGATCGACACGGCCGAACCAGCCGCACTCAGCGATGCAGTGGACACCGCCGCCGGGCTCATCCCGGTGGGCGTCACCGATCGCGGCGAGCTCTGGCGTGCCGAGGTCGACGACAACAATCTCCTTCCTGCCGGCGCGGGAATCTCAGGTGTCTCCACCTCATGGGCCCGAATTGTGAACGCCGAAGGCGCCGTACAGGCTCTGCTCCCCAGTCAGGATCAGCAGCTGGACCTTGAGCTGAGTGAAGTCACCGCCGACGACGGCGCGGGCTTGGGTCTGAATCCCAACGACACGTATTTCCTCGAGCTGGCTACCGAGCAGGCCAATGGTTGGCAGGCGAGCTGGGAGGGCGAGGCCCTCGACGTCGCGTCGGTGCAGTCCGGTGAGTCCACTCAGTCGGGTCAGTCCACTGAATCCGCTGAGGACGAATCGGGTGCCTGGACGCAGCGTTTCGAGCTGCCTGCCGAGGCGCTGGATGAACAGGGCAATAGCTTTGAAGGACAGTTGAGCGCGGAGCACCGCAGCGTGTACCAGCTGCCTGTGCTGATTGCGCTGGCGGCTCTGTTGCTGCTGGTGGTCCTGATTGCGATTCCGCTTCCGCGGTCCTCCCGCATCCTCCCCGTGGCAGATACCGACGAGCTGGAAGGACGCCGCGGATGAGCGCCAAAAAGGTCAAGGTCAAAAAGCTCATCAAGGAGCAGCGCCGCGCGCGGCAGAAGGCGATCCGCGAACAGGAACGTGCTGCCACCCAAAAGGCCAAAGCCGATGCCGCGGCAGCCCGCGCGGAGTGGAAGGCTGAGGAACAGCGGCTCCGCAGAGAGCAAGAGGCCCAGCAGCAGCCGGAGAAGAAGCGGTCTGCCGCGCCCGAGGCCACACCTGCTGGAGCAGAAGAGCCCGCTGCGCCCGCCGCAGTCCGCTCGTCGGAACTCAGCGCCGTGCCGGCGGTTGACGCCACACCCGCGCCCTCCGCGGCAGTCCCGGAACAACGTGAGCCGATGAGTCATTCGCGACGCGAGCGCCGGGACCAGCGCAAGCATGATCGCACACAGCGTGGACGCAATGACGCGGCCTCTCCTGCCAGCTCAGCAAACGGGAACAGCACTGCAAGTGGGAGCAGCACAGCTAAAGGTGCCGGCGCCAGGACGGGTGCACTTGTCGTGACGGCCGGCGTCGTCGCGGCGATGGTCGGCTCCGTGGTGCTCGATGGACTCATAGATGGTCGCTCTGCCGCAGCCACGGACCAGGGAGCCACCGCAGCCCTGGGTGCGGCCTCGGTGGCCGCGCCACAGACGGGGCAGAGCTTTATCTGCCCGCCCATGCCAGGACGGCCCGACTCGCTCACCACCGATGGTCAGCTGGAATACAACGATCGTGGCTCCTCCGCCACCTCCCGGTTCTCCGCAGTGCTCTTCGCCACAGATTTGCGTGGAAGCTACCCCGACTCATCCTGGGCGCAGCTGAACCAGGAATCGTTGATCAACGACATCACGCTGACCGAAGCTGAGGGTGCGGAAGACGGGAACGCAGGCACCGAGATCGACGGCGCAGACAGCGCCGCCGAGGCATCCGAGCCGGCACCGCTGATCGAACGTGAAGCGACCTTCGTCTCGGCCGATAACTCCGTGCGGCCCCCACTGTTGAACACCGATGCATCCCCCGACGGTGGCCCTGTCGCAGCCGCCGGCCTCTATGAGTACCAGGCGGAGTCGGGACCTGTGACCGGACTGGCAGTAGGGGAGTGCACCGCCCCGGAGCGCAATCAATGGTTCTTCGGTCCCGAGGTCGCGGCTGGGTCCACCTCCCTGCTGACCTTGGCGAATCCCTATGATCGACCAGCCACCGTCGAGGTCACCAGTGTCGACTCCGAAGGTGACCGTGGCGCCACTGGTAGCCGTTCCGTGGTGGTGCCGGGAGAGACCACACGCTCGGTCAATATCGCCGGGATCGCCTCAGCCGGTGCCGAGATGGGTGTCTCAGTGCGTTCCTCGGGCGCCCCGGTCACGGCGCAGCTGCAGTCTTCACGCGCTGCGGGACTCACCGGTACCGGCGTCGAGTTCCTCCCCGGGATGACCGAGGCCGGGACCAGCCATCTCCTGCCAGGTGTACCTGTGGCCGAAGGAATCCCCGACGCGGAGGATCAAGACTCCGAAGATGACGCCGGGCAGAGCGAGCCGACACCGCCCGAGCTGTGGATCCATGTCCCCGGTGATCAAGGCGCCACTGTGGAACTTCAGGTCTACGGTGAGAACGGTCAGCAGAGCATCGACACTCCTGGTGTCTTCACCGTGGACGGGGGAGAGGTGGACGTGATCAATCTCCAGGGACTCGAGGCCGGAATCAGCGATATCCGCGTGAACACCGACGTTCCGGCCTACGTATCGGTGCGAAGCGAAGCGGCTTCAGGCGCTGACTTCAGCTGGGCCGCGCCGACTCAGCCATTGGCCGAGGGTTCGGGGGCACTGCTACCCGAGTTCGGAGAGACCGAGCTGCGACTCTTCGCCACAGGATCTGCCGGCAGCATCGCCTACCGGGTGATGGACACCGAAGGTGAGTTTGGCGAGGAACAGACCGTGGAGCTAGCGGCCGACGGAGCCGCGGTCATCACCGCAGAAGACCTCGTCTCAGCCGATGCTGCAGGTCAAGAGGGTGACATCGAAGACGGCGAGGGTCAGGACGGGGAGGCAGAGCCCGCCGTCGTCGTCTTCGCCGACCCAGAGTTCAACGGTGAGGGCAGCGTGCACGCCACGATGGCCACCACCGATGGCGAGGATCAGGTCAGCCTGACTGCGGTCTCTCCATTGCGTGGGGCTGAGCAGTACGTGCCGGTGCGCCTCCTGCGCTGAGTGAGGAAGTTTTCACCTCACCGACTCTTGACTCTTTGCGAGTCGGCTCTGGAACATAGCCGGTATGAACGCCTCCCCGGCTGCGGCAGTCCCGTCCACGCAGTACCTCCAGCGCCCCGAAGGACGAATCGGCTACGACGTCCAAGGTGCCGGTCCACTCCTGGTTCTGGTGCCCGGAATGGGAGAGCTGCGCTCCTCCTACCGTCACCTCACACCGGCGCTTCTTGTGGCGGGCTATACCGTGGCGACCTCGGACCTGCGCGGTCATGGCGATTCAGATACGTCCTTCACCGCCTACGGAGACCTTGAGACCGCGGGGGATATCAGCGCGCTGATTGCCGAGCTGGCTGGATCGGCGGTGATCATCGGCAACTCGCTGGCTGCCGGTGCAGCAGTCATCGTGGCGGCGGATCATCCCGCGCAGGTCTCCGGACTGGTGCTCCTGGGACCCTTTGTCCGGAACCCGCCTGCGAACCGCGTGACCCTGGCAGTCTTCCGCGCCATGACCGCCCCCTTCTGGGTGGCGCGCATGTGGAAGGCCTATATGCCCACGCTGTACTCCGGGAAGAAACCAGCTGATTTCACCGAGTACCGCGAATCGGTCATCGCCAGCCTGCGTCGACCGGAGTACGGCAAGGCGTTCTCCCAGACCACGCGGGAAACCGATCACGATCCCGCGGAAGAGCGGATCGATGCGGTGCGCGCACCAGCACTGGTCATCATGGGGGAGCGGGACCCCGACTTCAAGGATCCCGCAGTCGAGGCCGAATGGATCGCCGGATCCCTGCACGGGGACGTGGTGATGGTGGAGATGGTCCCCGAGGCAGGTCACTACCCGCAGTCCCAACAACCAGAGATCACCGCAGAAGCCGTGCTGGGATTCTTGGAGAAGATCAGTCACCGCTGAGTGCGCCCGATTCGCCGTCGCGCCTGTCTGCTGTGAGCCGGACTGGTTGCTAGGGTGATGTCTCGTGGATTCCTCGCGTAGATGCACCCGAAACAGCTGTGAGCGGCCTGCCGCTGCCACGCTGACCTATTCCTATAAGGACTCCACTGTGGTGATCGGTCCGCTGAGCGTGTATGCAGAGCCGCATACCTACGATCTCTGCGACCGGCACGCGGCTTCCGTCACGCCACCGCGGGGCTGGGAAGTTCTGCGGCTCACGCTTCCCGGAGCGCCTCGTGAGGTGGACGATCTCCTGGCGCTGGCTGACGCTGTGCGTGAATCCCCCCAGGCCCGAGCCGAAGCTCGCGCTCAGGCAGAGGCTGCACAGGCGGCGCTGGAACGGGCTGATCGCGGTGAAGCTGAGAATGACGCCACCGGTAGAAACGGCGCTGCTCGCAACGGATCCGATCACTCGGGTCCGGAACTTCCCACCCGGGTGAACCGAGAGCGAATGTCGCCACCGGTTCGGGCAGGCGGCCCGGGCATCTCCCGCGGCCACCTGCGGATGCTCAACGATTGATATCGCCACAGCCGAATATGGGCCTGAGGGGCGTTGATAGAGTGACGTGCCAATGACAGCGGGAGGTCGCGTGGGAACAGGTCCGCACGAAGAGACCATGCATATCGGCGAGCTCGCCGAGCGCACTGGAATGTCCCTGCGGACCATTCGGCACTACGGCGACGTCGGCCTGCTTCCGGCCAGCGCGCGGACCGAAGGCGGCTTCCGCGTCTACAGCGAGGCCGATCAGCAGCGATTGATGCGGATCAAATACCTCAAACCCCTTGGCTTCAGCCTGGAAGAACTGACTGAGGTAGTGGCTCTCCTGGAACTGGAGACCCTGGATGCGCAGCAGCGCGAACGGGCAGAGGCTTCGTTGGAACACGTGGTCAAGGAGCGTCAGAAGCTGGCGGCGTATCTGGATCAGGCAGATATCCTCGCCGAGCAGCTCCGCGAGCAGCTGCGAGACTGACCGCAGGCAGAGTGAGACCTTGGTCACCTGAATCGAACCCTACCCTAACGTTAGGGTAGGGTTTTGCCGTAGCCGGTTAGAGGTCGACTCACTGGCTCGCTCAGATTTCTTGGCGCAACGCTGCGCTCACAACGTATGTATACCGCTGGATGCTGCTGTGTCCACAACCTGAGAACGGAGCCTCATGGCACAAACGCCCACGGCCCTAGGACACGTGATATCCCCGGAAGAACGGCAATCGGTTTTCCGCACGCTGAAATCTCCACGCCTTCTGAAAACCGAGGTCCTCGCAGGAGTCGTCGTCGCTCTGGCTCTGATCCCCGAGGCCATCGCCTTCTCGATCATTGCCGGCGTCGACCCGCGCTACGGCCTCTTCGCCTCCTTCACCATGGCCGTCTCCATCGCGATCCTCGGCGGTCGCCCCGCGATGATCTCTGCCGCCACTGCGGCCACCGCCCTGGTGATCGCTCCGCTGGTGGCAAGCCACGGCGTTGAGTACCTCATCGCCACAGTGATCCTGGCAGGGATCTTCCAGGTGCTGCTCGCGGTCCTCGGTGTGGCGAAGCTGATGCGCTTCATTCCACGCTCGGTCATGGTGGGCTTCGTCAACGCTCTGGCCATCTTGGTCTTCACCTCCCAGTTCCCCGACCTGATCGGTGTTCCCTGGCTGGTCTACCCACTCGTCGCCCTTGGTCTGGTCATCATCTATCTGCTGCCGCGGATCACCACGGTGGTCCCGTCGCCGTTGATAGCGATTGTGCTGCTGACCGTGATGGCGGTGATGTTCGCGCTCAACGTCCCCACTGTGGGGGATAAGGGTGAACTGCCCCAGTCCCTCCCGTCCCTGTTCATCCCTGATGTCCCCTTCACCATGGAGACCTTCCAGATCATTGCGCCCTATGCCCTGGGCATGGCCGCCGTGGGGCTCCTTGAGTCCCTGATGACCGCAAAGCTGGTCGACGACGTCACCGATACCCGCTCAGGCAAGGTCCGTGAGTCCTGGGGCCAGGGAGCTGCCAACATCATCACCGGCTTCTTCGGTGGCATGGGTGGCTGTGCCGTGGTCGGTCAGACCATGATCAACGTCAAGGCCTCCGGGGCACGGACTAGGATCTCTACGTTCTGCGCAGGAATCTTCGTTCTTATCCTTGCTGTGAGCCTCGGCGATATCGTCGCCTTGATCCCGATGGCGGCATTGGTCGCGGTGATGATCTTCGTCTCTGTGGCCACCTTCGACTGGCACAGCATCAAGCCTTCCACGCTGAAGATGATGCCCAAGTCAGAGACCTCCGTCATGCTTGTCACCGTGATCGCGACGGTGTGGACGCATAACCTCGCGATCGGTGTCGGCCTCGGCGTACTCACCGCTATGGTGCTCTTTGCCCGCCGCGTGGCCCACCTGGCCACAGTTGACCGCCGGATCGAGCAGCACTTCGGCGAGGAGATCGCCAAGTACGAGGTTAAGGGCGAGCTGTTCTTCGCTTCCTCCAACGACCTCTACACGCAGTTCAACTACGTCGAGGACCCCGAGCACGTGGTCATCGACATGTACAACTCCCATGTCTGGGACGCCTCCACCGTGGCGTCCCTGGACGCCATCACGGAGAAGTACGCGAAATACGGCAAGCGTGTGGAGATCTCGGGTCTCAATACGGCAAGCGCCGCCCTGCATGATCGCATGGCTGGCAACCTCGGCGCAGGTCACTGACCAGCGCTGATCTACCCAGTATCACCCCACAGGGGGCCGGTGTCCTCGGATGACGAGGCCGGCCCCCTGTTGCATGCCGCGCGGTAGGCTTAGGCTCATGCCAAGTGCTGATCTTCCCGCCGCCCAGAGCCCCCAGTCGAGTTCTCCTGCTCGACCGAGTCGGGCCGCCGTCGCGCTCTCCGCGGATCTGCTTGCGATCCTGCGCTGTCCGGTCACTGGCAGCAGGCTGCGCCAAGAAGGAGATCAGCTGATCTCCACCAGCGACGAGACCCTGCGCTACGCCATCGAACGCGGCGTCCCGAAGCTGCTGGCGCCCCACTAAGGCGCCGGCCAGACCCCGCGTGACGGTCATAGACCTTGCGACAGCGGCGCTGCCGCACCACAGACTTTCACCAGACTCACCCGAGATAGCAGAAGGATGTCTACACCCATGAGCTTTGATTACCGCATCGCGGACATTACCCAGCACGAGGCCGGCCGCCACCAGATCCGGCTGGCTGAGCACGAGATGCCCGGACTGATGTCGCTGCGCGCCGAATACGGCGAATCCCAGCCGCTGGCCGGGGCTCGGATCGCCGGTTCGCTGCACATGACCGTGCAGACCGCCGTGCTGATCGAGACCCTGGTCGCGCTCGGCGCGCAGGTCCGCTGGGCCTCCTGCAATATCTTCTCCACCCAGGATGAGGCGGCGGCCGCCGTCGTCGTTGGTCCGCACGGCACCCCAGAGGATCCGCAGGGCGTCCCGGTCTTCGCCTGGAAGAACGAGTCCCTCGAGGAGTACTGGTGGACCGCCAGCCAGATCTTCGCGTGGCCCGGTGTGGATGAGGATCCCACCGTGGGCGCGAACATGATCCTCGACGACGGCGCGGATGCCACCATGCTGGTGCACAAGGGCGTGGAGTTCGAGGCTGCGGGTGCGGTCCCCTCTGCTCAGGATTCTGATCCCGAGGAGTACCACTACGTGCTGGCCACCCTGCGGAAGTCTCTTGAGGAGAACCCGCAGCGCTGGACCGGGATCGCCAAGAACCTGCGCGGCGTCACCGAAGAGACCACCACCGGTGTGAACCGGCTCTACCAGTTCGCTCGCGAGGGCAAGCTGCTCTTCCCGGCGATCAACGTCAACGACTCGGTGACCAAGTCCAAGTTCGACAATAAGTACGGCGTCCGCCATTCGCTTCCCGATGGCATCATGCGCGCCACCGATGTGCTCATCGGCGGCAAGGTCTCCGTGGTCTGCGGCTACGGCGATGTGGGCAAGGGTGCCGCTGAGGCGCTGCGCGGTCAGGGCTCACGCGTGATCATCACCGAGATCGACCCGATCAATGCGCTGCAGGCAGCCATGGACGGCTACCAGGTGGCACGCCTGGAAGACGTGCTGGAGACCGGCGACATCTTCATCACCACCACCGGCGGCAAGGACATCATCTCCGCCGATGCCATGCAGAAGATGAAAAACAAGGCGATCGTCGGCAACATCGGCCACTTCGACAATGAGGTGGACATCGCCGGACTGGCAGCCATCCCGGGTGCGAAGAAGGTCGAGATCAAGCCGCAGGTGCACGAGTGGGTCATGCCGGCCGACGGCGTCCGCGCGGAGGGTCACTCCATCATCATGCTCTCCGAGGGCCGCCTGCTGAACCTAGGCAACGCCACCGGGCACCCCAGCTTCGTGATGAGCTCCTCCTTCGCGAACCAGACCATCGCGCAGATCGAGCTCTTCGCCAAGACGGCTCCGGATTACACCGGCGAGGACCGCTACGAGACTGATGTCTACGTGCTGCCCAAGGTTCTTGATGAGAAGGTCGCCCGCCTGCACCTGGATGCCCTGGGCGCGAAGCTCACCGAGCTCTCCAAGGAACAGGCCGACTACCTCGGCGTGGACGTGGCCGGACCGTATAAGCCCGAGCACTACCGCTACTGATTCCGCATGTATCGCCGGAGGCTCACCGCGGCCCTGATCTTCCTGGGGCTGGCAGTGGTGTCTCCGGTGCTGCTAGTGGATTTCAACGACGACGGCGCGCCCGCCAGCTTCTGGCTGTTGGGCGCGCCGTTTGCGTGTGGCCTCATAGCTGCCTCGCTTGCCCTATGGGGCCGCAGCTGCGGGCTCGCAGTGGTGAGTGCGTTCGTGGGGATGCTTTCGGTGCCGGCCTGGATCTTCGTGATCTACCTGATCGTGGGACCGTAAAAAAGGTGCGTTGCCGTAGGAAGGGCGCGCTGGGCTAGAAGGGGCGCGCTGCGCTCGCTCAGGCGCCGTCTTCTGGGGTTTCCTGGACCGTTGAGATCAGCCCGCGCAGAAACTTCGCCGCACCGGCACGTTCTTCCTCGCTGAGCCCTTCGGCCTCGGCGAGAATCCGCTCCTGGATTCCCTCGGGGGTGTCATTGACCTGGTGCTCCGCATCGCCGAGGATCTCAAGCGCCACAGATCGCCGGTCCTCGGGGTGGGGAATACGTTGGACGTAGCCTTCGCGGGAGAGTCGATCGATAAGCACGCTGGTAGAGGCGGCGGTGAGTCCCAGGGCTTCGGCGAGATCACGCTGGCGCAGAACTCGTCCAGCGGCGCGCTCACGGATCAGAATGCGCAGCGCGGTGACATCAGTTTCACCTACCCGCATGGACTCACGCGAGCGGGAGCGCATCTGCTTCTCCACGTCCCGGTACTCGCGGAGCAGGTTCATCAGGTCGATTGAGGAGAACGACTCCTCTCGGCGAGTCTCCTCAGGGTTCGGCTCTCCAGTCCTGCTGGCGCGTTCATCGACGCCGTGATCGGTCTCGGATTCCGCTGCTGTTGAGTTGACTGCCACATCGGTGGCGCCAGAAGTCTTGATGCTCACTAGGGCCTCCTCCATTGATGCTCCGAGTGTACCCGCTTGCGTAAGACAGTCTAACCGTTATACGTTCTAACTGTTGGAGAAAGAACAGTTAGAGGGTAATGTTGGTCACGCAGTCCTTCGCAGGTTTTTGCGAGGAGCTCCGTTGATGAGAACTCAGGAGACCGCGATGGACGAGACAGCAACATCTCCAGGACCGCAGCAGCAACGCGCGCCGGACACAACGATCGAGGACGCTTCGGCGAGCCAGGCCGAGACTCAGCAGTATGACCAGATGGCCAAAGCAGCCTCTTCGGGACTCATGGCTCATACCTCCGTGGACAGTGCGGTGGTGGAGATCTCCGGTGAGCCCGGCAACCTCGTCTTTCACCTGCAGTGCACGCTCATCCCTGATGCGGACCCCTCAGGCGTGATGGAACTCGTGGCGCACGGAGTGATTCCGAATGTGGAGCGCATGCTCGCTCAGACCTTCGTGTCCCGCGACCTGCATTTCAACTTCGCCCCCTCGGCATAAACCGCCACACCTCAATCGAAGCGGACTCGTGCCGAAGCTTGAAGGGAGGTCCGGATGGATCCGGCTCTGCTGTACACACTGAATGCGTTCGGTTACGTGCTCATCCTCTTTGCCGCCGTTGCGCTTGCGGTGCGCGCAGTGAAATCTCTGCTCACCAGCAGCAGCGAGAACCCCCATACCGTCCCGACTTCGGACAGCGACTGCTGCGAGGAAGCCGGCACGCCAGGCGTTGATTCTGCGGTTTTGGTCCGCGCAGACAACGTCACCCATTGAAAAACCACACCCCTAAAGGAGCAGAACCATGAGCATCATCGGTTGGATCATTCTTGGACTCATCGCCGGAGCCATTGCGCGGGCCATTCTTCCCGGCAAGCAGCCCGGTGGCTGGATCGTCACACTCATCACCGGTGTGCTCGGCGCTCTCCTCGGTGGTTGGATCGCCTCGGCGCTCTTCAATATCAACGTCAATGACGCGTTCTTCGATCTGGGGACTTGGCTCTTCGCCATCGGTGGCGGTCTGATCGTCTCCGTGATCTGGCAGGCCATCGTGCGCCGCCGCTAGAAGGTCGGCCAGCTGCCGTAGGCGAGTTCAGCAGATGTGAGGTTCGAGCACGGCAGGAAGCGGTGAGGAGGAGCGGTGCATCCAGATATTGGAATTCCAATCGATGCGTGCACTGCCCTCCTTATCCGCATCCAGCGTGGGGACGAGGGCGCTTTCACGGAGCTCTACGAGCAGGAGCGCCAGGTGCTCTTTCTGCTGCTGTTCAAGCAACTCGGCGGGCGAGAATCAACCGAGGCGCTGTTGCGTGAGTTGTTCACAGGTGTCTGGATCGACTCACACAGATTCGATCCCGAGTTCAGTTCAGGCAGAGCCTGGTTATGCTCCCTGGCCCGAGACCTCTTAGTCGGGGGAGATTCCCAGGACGCGGACCTTCACCACAGCTGAGTCCCGTAGCTCCGAACCCAGCAGGGTTGCTACCTGCGCGTGGATGTCATCGACCACGGATCCTGCAGGGCGCGAGCCATCGGTGTAGATATCGATGTAGATCATCACGCTGGCATCCGAGGTGTTGATGTCGACGCCGGAGGCCTGGGTGTCTTCCGCGCCGATCAGCTCTTTAGTCGTGGCGGTGAGAGCTTCCCTGAAGCTGGGCGCCAGACGTGCGACTCCGGGAAGAGTCCCAATCATTTCTGTGATCAGCGATTCGAGTCTTTCTCGATGTGTTGCTGAAAGACCACTCATCGTAAATATCCTCCGCGATTAAATCTATGGATCCGATGCGAACCCCCACAGTTTCATTGAGGCTTCGTGCGATCCGAGTTCTTAAGAGATGTTGTTTTTCGGGGATCGATGTCCCCACGGAGACCGCCAGCCCCACGCGTACATCAAGCGTCGCCGTGGGTGAATGGGTATCTATGATTCGGATATCCCGTGCCTGGACACCGGGCTCCCCATCCACCGTTTGGCGCACTTCGGAGCGAAGAGACCCTAGCGTGATGGCGTATCGGCGGCCGGACGGAGTCAACAGGGCTGCGCACTCACCGCGCGTAGTGTCGGCCGACACTAATCCCATGACCCTGCGCCTCAAGCCTTCCAGCTGACCTGGATCCACGGGGTGGTGGCTGCGGTAGGCCTCGATCACCTCCGCCAGCCAGACGTGATCCTCATGGGGGTTATTCACTCAGACCGTCCCTCAATCCCTTCGACCACCACGGATCGGGCACGCTGCAGGCTTCGGCGTACCTGAGCTTCACTGACGTCGAGGATCACAGCGATCTCGGCGAGGGACTGACCATCAATCTCATGGAGCAGCCAGGTGAGGTGGTCTTCGACGGGAAGCTGCACCAGCAGCGCATCGAGCCGATGGACCTCCCTGGATGCACGAGACTGCAGAGACTCTTCGGCGCTGTCAGACATCGACTGCCCCTCCTCGGTGCGGTACTCCTGAGAGGCCGGTCGCTCGGCGCGGTTTCTCATGACGAAGATGCAGCGATGGGCTGCGAGGCGAAGAATCCAGGCTTTGAATCCGGTGTCAGTGGGAAGCGATTCCAAGCGTCTCCACGCCGTGAGGAAAGTGTCTTGAACGACGAGCTGGGATTCCGCTTCATAGCGGAGCAGGCGCAGGCACAGGCTCATCACTCGAGGCTCGTAGGACTCGAGGAGCACTGCAAAGGCGAGGAGGTCCCCGTCCTTGGCGCGCATGACCAACGTTGACTCTTGGCTGGGGCTGAGGCGTTTGTCCTGAACTTCGTTTCGGTGCGGTGTTGATGATGCGTCCTGAACCAGTTCGTCCTCCTGGCGATCAATAGCCTCTCCCCCTGAGAGACCTCGTGTGTATGGGAGCCAAGACAGACGCTGGCCCCGGCACGTGCCGGGGCCAGCGAATGGTCCTAGTTGGTGATGTCGCGGGCGGCGTCCTTTGTCTTTTCGCCGGCCTGCTTCATCTCCGCCTTCTTCTTCTGCGCAGCACCCTCGGCCTGGGTTTCGCGGTCGCCGGTGGCCTTGCCCACGGTTTCCTTCGCGGCTCCTGCGGCTTTCTCCGCTGCGTTGCTGATCTTGTCTCCAACACTCATGATGAGAGTTCCTTTCGGTAGGTGATGCATCTGATTTTTATGGTGTACCCACATGGGGTGGTCTTGAATCTGCTGGGCTAGGTCAGCTCCAGCTCTGCCTCGTGAGAGCGCCCTGTTCGGCGAACTGGGTCCACGATGACTCGCACCCCGGTCAGTTCCGTCTGCAGAGACTGCTCCACCTCTGCGCAGGTCTGCCGGTGCAGCTGCTGAACCGTGCTGCGGATATCGCTGCGCTCATCAACTTCGACCTTGATGAGCAGACCGGGCGCACTTGCAGTGCCTTCCAGTCGCACGGTGGCTGCGACGACTCCAGGCAGCTTCTCAGCGGAATCCGCAATCGCGCGCTGCAGGACGGATGAGCTGAGGCGGGTCACGCCGTCGCTTCCATCGCGGTGCAGCTGGAGATCGCCCGCCCGCTCGGAACGCGGGACGGCGGTGACGATCCACCACAGTCCCAGCAGAACCAGCAGGACGCTGGCTGCCAGCACCCCGGCGGGTAGCCAGGCCGGGAGCGCATCAGCGGAGCCGAGGGAGTCTCCGGGTTGCGGGGCCTGTTCCCACTGTGTGAGCAGACCTAGTGCTGCGCTCACCACGGCCGCGCCTGCTGCCAGCAGGACGATGCCGATGAGGAACAGGATGAACCTGTTGGGGGCCTTCGACACGGCGATCATCGCTTCTCCTTCGTCTGCATGTGCACCGAGACGCGGGGCGCGCGCTTGAGCTCCAAGGCCGCGAACCGGGATCGAATTCGCTCCGCAAGGAGCTTCTGCGCATCCTTGCTGCTCTGCGCGACGGTCCCGACTGCCACCCGTACCGCACCGGGTTTGGCATCGGTGCGTGTGGACACGGTGCCATCTGTGCGCTCAGCTTCCGCAGCCGCGATGCGTCCCAGGCCGCGAGTGGTCACCACGGTGGTCCGTCCAGGCCCTGATTCCTGCAGCGTCATTTCGACGACGGCCGCACGTCCCGGCTTGAGTGCGAGGACGATCAAGATGAGTCCGAGCAGAGCCGCGACGACGGCTGCCGCCACGACTGGGGCAGCGCCCCAGGTCAGACCTTCAAGACCATCCAATCCGGGCAGCGGCTGCTGGGCTGCGAGGGCGGCGACGGACCACCAGATTCCCAATCCGCCGAGTGCAACCATCACGGTGGCGACGATCAGGGCGGGAATGCGGCGGTCTGGACGCCGGCGGATCTTTGGATCACTCATTGCAACGTCCTTTCTGCTGTTCCCACCAGAAGCTGATCGACCCGCACGTCAACCCATCCCACGGAGACGCCGGTCAGGCGCTGAACCTCAGAGCGGATGTGGTTGCGTGCGTGATCGGTGAGCTTCTCCAACGGAGCCGGGTAGGGAAGGGCGAGGTGCACGGTGATGTTCGCGACGCCGCCGTTCATCTCCACCTCGGTCTTCGGTCGAGGCCGGGAACCAGACCCAAGACCTACACCGGCAATGCTGAACCGGTCGGTGGCTGAGACTCCGCTGAGTTGGCCTGCCACATGGGCGGCAGTGTTCTGCACCGCCGCGTCTTTGATGATGAGCCGCCCCCGGGTTCCCGGGTCGTTGCCCATCTGCTCTGGCCTGCTCATCGCCGACGCCGATCTGCACCGGTGAGGTTGTTCAGATCCACCCGGCCTTCGAGGATCATGCCGACGAACAGGCCCAGCCCACCGAGGAAGGCGACCCCGAGGAACGCGAGGAACCCTTCAAGAATGGCGACCACGCCGAGAATGAGACCGACGAATAGTCCTACATATGATGTCTTCATGTGCTTACTCCTTCACTCGATGGACTGAGGCGTTCAGGCCAGTTCGTGACCGGAGTCGCGGGTCTGCTCGTCGTCTTCTTCGGGGAGGTGCACATCGGCGACGCTGATGTTGACCTCAACCACCTCAAGTCCGGTGCCGTGTTCCACGGAGCGGATGACGTTGCGGCGGATGTTCTCGGCGACCTCGACGATTGACGCGCCGTATTCCACGATCACGGTCAGGTCGATGGCGGTCTGGCGATCGCCCTTCTCCACAGAGACGCCGCCGCTGACCTGTGTGCGTGATCCGGGGATCCGCTCAGAGATGGCGTCGAAGGTGCGGCGCGCGATGTTGCCCATGGCGTAGACGCCGGGAACTTCGCGGGCGGCGATGCCGGAGAGCTTCTGCACCACGGTCTCTTCAACGGTGGTGGCGCCATACTCCGTGACCAACGGGCTCTTGGCTGCAGCTGCGGCCTGCTTGCGGGTCAGCTCGGCGCTCTGGCCGTTGCTGTTCTGCGAGGCAACGCTCTGGCCTGGCTTCTGAGCAGTGGAAGTGTTCTCAGTCATTGCATATCTCCTGCGAATCGGCGAGCGCTTCTGTGCGCTCGGTATGAAACGGAAACTCTGATCGAATCGATCAGACACAAGCTAAGACGAGGGGCCGGAGGAATCCTCACGCAGATTCTCAAAGTTTTTTTCGGGAGTTTGTTTAAGTCGGTTTCGCAGGGGTTGCTGAGGGATCAGGACGTCAGGCCGCTGGGCCCTTTGGAAGCTGGTGTCAGCGACTAATTCGGAGCCGAGATGGCAAATGGATCATATGAATTTTCGTTCGGTGGAGCTGACCACGGTCGCCGTCGATCCGGCGGCGCATCTACTGTGCGATTTTGGCGGTTTTTAGGGCGTTTAGGGCGCCAAAATCCACCAGAATTGCACAATGGATGTTTTCGGGGCTCGCCGAGCGTGGCTCAGGCGTAGGGCAGCTTGTGCAGCCGGTGGCCAAGTCTGGCCTGGCGATCGGCCTGTGTGCGCAACCTGCGGTATTCGCGGTTGCGGCGTTCGGCCATGACCGCCACCAGGAACTCCGTGGCAGTGGACGACGGCGCAGGTGGGGCCACGTAGCCGGCCACCTCATTGGCGATCCGGTTCGCGGTGTGTTCCAGCGCCTGGGTGTTCTGCCCCTTGGAGGTGTCCTGGACCGTGCGAAGGAAGCGTGAGGCGCGCGCCGCCACCGGGTCGGGGATCCGTCCCAGGTCAGCGATCTGCGTCCAGGAGGTCAGCTGGGGTGGCACCGGCAACATCATCGGCTTGACTGCTGGCTGGCGGACCCGGATGACGTAGGTGCCTGCGACCATGTCCCCGAGCCGTTTGGTGCGCCGGCTGAACATGCCGGTGAAGAGAGGGATCATGCCCAGGCTGAGGTAGATCTCCCCGAACCCGACCAGCGCGCGGATGGCGGCGTGCCGGAACCGGATCGCGCCGCCGTCGTCGCGCACCACCCGGGTGCCAAAGATCAGCCGGCCCACCGAGCGGCCGCGAGACAGCGTCTCCACTGTCATCGGAAGGATCACCAGGCACAGGAGTGTTCCGCCCAGGGTGATGGCAGCGTCCATGGCGGGATCAGACATCGCACCTGCGGTCATCCCGGAGAGCACCACGAAGGTGATCAGTGCAATCCAGGAGACCAGGAGGTCCACGATGAGCGAGGCCGCGCGAGTGATCAGCGAGGCCGCCGGCAGCTCCAGCTCGACGCCCTCGCCGGTGATCACATTGCGCATAGTTGAAGCCTAGCTGTCAGGGAGGTGGTGAGACTGGGAGCTTATGAGGCCGGGGTCCAGGGCCTCAGGATCTCCGCCATGGAGTCGGTGAGGCTGCGCTGCAGCAGCGGTCCGAAGGAGACGCGTTTGACGCCGAGCTGGGTGATCTCCTGCAGGCTCAGCCCTTCGGGAACTGCTCCGTTGACCGGGTGAGCGGTGACGTTCAGCGGTGTGTTCACGGCGCCGAGGATGCGTTCGAGGATTGCTCGCGAGGGAACCTTAACCGGGTAGAGCGAATCGGCTCCGGCGGCTTCCAGCAGACGCAGCCGGGTGAGCGCGTTCTCCAGCTGCGCCTCGGGGTCCTCATCGGTGGTGAAGGCATCGGTGCGACCGTTGATCACCAGGTGGGTGTCGGTGGCATCCGCCGCCGCCCGGATAGCGGCGATGTAATCACCGTGCTCCTCGGGGGAGCGCATCTCACCGAGTGAGTGGACGGTGTCTTCGATGTTGATGCCCACTGCACCTGCCTCCAGCGTGCGGTGGACCAGTTCCTCCGCGGGGGTGTCATAGCCGGATTCGAGGTCCACCGAGACGGGCACGTCGACGACCTCGGTGATGCGCTGGACCACTGCCAGGACATCGCTGAGCTCCATGGCCTCGCCGTCGGCGTGGCCCAGGGAGTCTGCGACGGGGTGGCTGCCGATGGTCAGTGCGGAGAAGCCGTTGGCCACACAGGTCTCGGCGGACCAGACATCCCAGACGGTGGGCAGGATGACCGGCTTGTCCTGGTGGTGGAGGTCGAGGAGCAGCTGTGCGCGTTCTTTGGAGGTAGTCATCTCCGCATGTTTGCACAGAGGGCCGAAACTGGGAAGCGTCACGCGCTGAACATTCCGTTCTGTTGCGCTGCCCACACGGTAGTCTCGTGCCGTGGATATCGACGCCTTCATCGCTGTGCATCAGCACGAATGGGACCGGCTCTCCAAGCTGGCGTCCCGACGGCGGCTTTCCGCTGCCGAGGCCGATGAGATGCTGCGGCTCTACGAACGGACCTCCACGCACCTGTCCATGATCCGCGCTGCTGAACCAGACTCACCCGTGGTGCCCTCGCTCTCAGCCCCGCTGGGCAGAGCCCGCGCGCACCTGACCGGGGCCGGGGAGAACGTCTTCGTCTCCAGTGCGTACTTCTTCACCCAAACTTTGCCGGTGGCGTTCTACCGCATCCGCTGGCTGACCGTGATTCTCGGTGCGGCGTTCATCGCCGTGGCTCTGGCGTTTGCGGTGTGGACGGTGAACCACCCGCAGATCGACCTGCTCATGCCCGCCGAAGACCGGCAGGCCTATGCCGGCACCGAGTTCGTGAACTATTACTCCGAACACCCGAACTCAAGCTTCGCTGCGCAGGTGTGGACCAATAACGCCTGGATCGCGGCCCAGGAGGTGGCATTCGGGGTGACGGGTGTCTTCGTGCCCTTCGTGCTGTTTATCAATGCCCAGGGACTCGGCATGGCCGCCGGGGTCATGGCGGAACAGGGGGAGGCCTCCACCTTCTGGCTCTACATCCTCCCGCACGGGCTCATGGAGATCACCGCGATCTTCATCGCTGGTGCTGCCGGGCTGCGGATCTTCTGGGCCTGGGTCGCACCGGGTCAGATGCGCCGTTCCGCCTCGCTGGCTGCGGAGGGTCGCAAGCTGATCACCGTGGCTTTCGGGTTAGTTCTGGTGCTGCTGATCTCCGGGGTGGTCGAAGGGTTCGTGACCCCTTCCGCCCTTCCGCACTGGTTGCGGATCGGGATCGGTGCCGCGGTGCTCGCGGCGTACTGGACGTACACGCTGGTGCTGGGTGGGAGGGCTTACCGTGCGGGTGTCACCGGCGACCTTGGAAAGTACGACGCCGGCGCGGTGGAGCTGACAGCCTGAAGCGGGGCCAGTCCCGAGCCTCGCCCCGCGCGCAGCCAGCCGTGTCTGCGCAGCGCTGCTAAGCATTTTTATGTGCGGTGGACGCTCGCTCCCGCAGCTCCGGCTCAACCACCAGCGTCGAATCATGTGTCCGACCATCGAGCCGCTCCTGCGCCATCTTCGCCGCGAGTCGCCCCATGGCCTCTCGTGGCTGGTTGATGCTGCTCAGATGGGGCCGGATGGTGAGTGCAACCGCGGAGCTGTCATAGCCGACAATGCTGAGCTGTCCGGGCACGGACACCTTCAAATCAGCTGCCCGGTGCATCACGCGCACCGCCGCAATGTCATTCGCCGCGAAGATCGCCGTCGGCGCTGAGGAACTGCCCGAGCGCACCCGTCGCAGCACCCTGTCGATCTCCACGTCCACATTCTCGGGACCGATCAGCTGCGCCGCATCCCTCAGCCCGAGCCGAGCACACTCTGCGAGGAAGCCACCCCGGCGTGAAGACTGCGCTGGCCGATGGGACAGTGAGACCTGCGCCAGCGTCCGGTGGCCCAGCTTGAACAGATGGCGCACGGCAAGTGCGGCACCAGCCTCGTCGTCGCTGCGGACTGAATCAGTGCCCGGCACTGGGTCTTGCATCCGGCCGATCACCACCACCGGCACGACGGCGGCGACCGCCTCCAACGCGGCGGCCGGCAGCCAGGTGCTCACCACAATGACCGCGTCCACACCGAAGGCCAGCATGCGTTGCAGCTGGCGCTCCAGGTGAGCACTGTCCCGCCTTCCGTGCGCGATCACCACAGCCACCCCCGTGGCGTCGGCGTGACGCTCAATCCCGGTGATGACGTCCGTATGGTACGGGTTGCCCAGGTCAGTGGGGATCACTCCGATGACCGCACGGTCGCGAACCGGTGCGCTCGCATTGCGGCGGTAGCCCACGGTCCGTGCAGCCGCGAGTATGCGGAGTCGCGTCTCCTCCTTCACCCCGTCGCGGCCATTGAGAGCCAAGGATGCTGCCGAAGCTGAAACCCCAGCAGCACGAGCGACGTCTTGGAGCGTGGCGCGGCCAGAGCGATGTCCCATGCCACTGTCCTATCACCGCGTTCTCCGTCCCGACCTGCGTTTTTGCAGATCTGCAGAGATCTTCGCGCAGCCATCCCCGACGCTTCATGCCCCGTTCACACAGCAGGCCGTGGGCATCCATAGCGTGGACAGTGTCCTCGGGAGAGACCTGAGGAGATGCCGGCCGAACCGCCGCACGAAGACCCACGATCGGACAGCTTGTGACCACAGCTCTCACCGCGCCGGACAGCGCCACCGCCAACACCACGGACTACCCCGGGATGGCACCCCGCGCGCTCCTGCTCGACTTCGGCGGCGTGGTGGTGAGCACTACCCCTCGGTCCGACTGGGCCGCTGTCCTGGGACGCACGGTGCAGGAGCGGGCGCTCGCGGCGGGATTCGAACTTGAGCTCTCCCAGATCGAGCAGTCGCTGCGCACCGGCCGCCACGCGTTGGGGCTGTGGAAGAACGCCGCATCTCGCAGGCTTGCCCCACGTGAACTTGCCCCGCGGGAGATCGTGGAGGACTTCTTGTTCGTGGACCTGCCAGCCCCCGTCCGGTCCGCGCTCGCGCTGGACAGCGGGCGCATTCTTGCTGCCAAGTCCCTCGCCGTCTCCGATCACCACCTGCGCCCCGGTGTGCGGGAGCTGCTCGATGAGGCGCGTGAACTCGGGATACTGCTCGGGATCGTCTCCAATGCGCACTCGGGCCGCGCCCACCGAGACATTCTGGCCGAGCTCGGTATCGACTCACACTTCGGGGTGCAGGTCTACTCCGACGAGGTCGGCATCCGAAAACCCCACCCGGGGATGGTCAGCATGGCTGCCGACGCGCTCGGGGTCCCCGTCGCGCAGTCTTGGTACGTCGGAGACACTATGGACCGCGACGTCGTCGCAGGTCGGCGCGCGGGGGTGGCGCAGGTGCTGATCACCCGCGACCGCCGCACCGATCACCCACCCTTCGACGTCTCCGCCGCACCGGACCACGTCTTCGACTCACCGGTGGAACTTCTGGAACACCTGCGCGAGGCCGTGGCTAACGACCTCGGCGTGAAGCAGACCAGCGCCGAGAACACGACGACGACGCCCAGCTCCAACTCGGACCTGCCACTGCCGGGTGCACAGGCACCCACGGGCCGGAGGCCGCTCGCGCTCCTGCTCGATCACGGAGGCGTGATCACCACGTCGAAGCCGAACCCCCGCCGGGACGAGATCCTCGGCAACGCCCTCGTGGACCTCGCAGCACGCAGCGGCGTTGAGCTCAGCCTCGAAGAAGCGAAGGCCGCGATGTCCGCCGGCTGGGATAGGCACCGGGCGCGCAAACGTGAACGCGATGCCATGACTGACCCCGCGCACCGGCACGAGGAGATCGACCCCGGCGTGCTGTGGGCCGATCTGATCGGCCTGGATTTCCCGGCGCCGCTGCGCGCGGCCCTGCGGATCGAGGCGCGCGAGCTGTCCCACCTGCTACACCGCAGCAAAGGCATCATGCGTCCACGGCCCGGCGCTCTCGAGCTGATCGGCTGGTGCCACCAGAACGGTGTGGTGGTCGGCATCGTCTCCAACACGATCTCCGGACGGGGCGTGCGCGAGCAGCTCGACGACTACGGCGTCGGTCAGTTCATCGGCCCTGCCGCCTATTCGGATGAGGTGGGCGTCCGTAAACCTGGCCGCGCCGTCTTCGACGCCGCCCTCGCGGGCCTCCAGGTTCACCCCGCCGACGTCATCTACGTGGGAGACAAGGTCCGCAACGACGGCCAGGGCGGCACCGAGGCCGGCATCGGCACCATCGTGCTCCTGCGCGGCGGCAAGGACGAGGACGAATCGCTCGCCTCAGCCCTCGACGCCGGCACCGTGCAGCACGTCTTGGACGAGACCGGCGACGTCATCGACCTCCTCAAAGCCCGGCTCGCCCAACCATCCGCCCTGTGACCTCCTGACCTCCGGTCACCTGCAACGAACACCCCCAACTCACTGCCGACCACCCTCCCCTTGATTCGCCTCCACGCCTGACCCACCCAAGGAGCCTCATGTCCACCGGAACCCCGGCCCCCGCGCCAGATCGCCGCCCAACCAAGACTGTCCGAGAACAAGACAAAGACGCCCAGCAGCGTCGCGGAACCCTCCGCGGCGCCATCGACGGCGTGCGCAGCATGGAGCTGACCACCTCGCAGAAGCTCATGGTCTTCGTGCTCTCCATGTCACTGTTCGGTCTCTCGAACATCCTGTTGGAGATCATCCCCGAGCCGAGCGTCGGCCCGGTGGAGTTCTCCATCTCCAATATGATCTTCATCCCGCTGGCGATGGCGGCCCTGTTCAGCCCACTCTGGGCCGCACTCGGCGCCCCGCTGGGTGAGATCGTGTTCACCGACCTGCTGATGGGCGACTTCTCCGGACTTGCCGAGGTCGAGGGGTACCTGCAGATGTTCCTCGCCATCTACATCGGCGGCTCCATGGTGCGCAACCCGCGCAATAAGGTGCAGCTCGCCATCGGCGCCGTGAGCATCATCCTGATCGACAAGGTGCTCTCCGCGATCGTGGACCTCTCCAAGGTATGGATCGGCGTGGAAGAAGCTGAATACGTGGAGGGCCTTCCGCAGTCGATCCTCGCGGTGGAAGCCGTGGGTCTCGTGACCGATGTGGTGATCAGCGGCATCCTCTTCGGCGCGATCCCCGCCATCTGGCTGGTCCCGCGCCTCTACGGTCGCATCGAGCCGCTCATGGGCATGCGCCCCCGCGTCCCCGGAGAACCGATCCCCGGCGACGCTCCCAAGGGCCCGCTGTTCGTCGGCTTCGCACTCCTGCTCTCCGCGGCCTCCTTCGGCTTCGCCTTCCTGGAAGCCTTCGACCTCTCCGCAGGAGCATGGGAACCGGACTTCCTGGGACGCTTCGGGGACTCCTTCCTCTGGCTCTCCGTGGCCGCGATCCTGCTGGTCCTCGGCGCCACCATCCTCCTGTTCAAGCGAGCGCAGAAGAAAGCACCACATGACGACGACGCCCGCTGAAACCGCCACACGCCCTGGCTCACCCGCAGGCAGCGCCCCCGTGATCCGGGTGAAGGACCTGTCCTTCCGCTACCCAGGCGCGGACCGGGATACCCTGCGCAACGTCAACCTTGAGATCCAGCGCGGTGACTTCGTCGCAGTGGTCGGCGGCAACGGTTCTGCCAAGACCACGCTGTGCAAGACCTTCAACGGGCTCGTGCCGCACTACTGGAACGGTGATTACGCGGGCTCCGTCACGGTGGACGGACAAGACACCTATGAGAGCACGGTCGCGGAGCTCTCCAGCAAGGTGGGATACGTCTACCAGGACTTCCAGAACCAGCTGGTGCGTCCCACGGTGCGTGATGAGGTCTCCTTCGGCCCGCTGAACTTCGGCCATGAGGACTACGCGGAACGCACCGATGAGGCACTGGAGCATCTGGGGATCGCTCATCTGCGGGATAGTTTCGTCTGGCAGCTCTCCGGCGGGCAGGCGCACCTGGTGGCGCTTGCCTCCGTGCTCGCGATGCGGCCTTCGGTGATCGTGGTGGATGAACCCGTGGCCGAGCTGGACCCGGCCAGGGCGCGGGAGATCTACCTGCAGCTGCGTGAGCTCAATGAACGCCACGGCATCACGGTAATCACTATCGAACACCACGCCGAGTTCGTCGCGGAGTTCGCCCATTCGGTGATCCTCATGGCCGACGGCGCGCCCGTCTGGCATCTGCCAGTGCAAGAGGCCATGAATCGGCACCGTGATCTGGAGCAGCACGGCATCCCAGCCCCGGACGCAGTGGCACTGAGCGCACTGGTCCTGGCTGAAGATGAGGACGTCGCCCTGGATGTCCCCTCCGCAGTGGAGATTCTGCGGCCGCATGTGGTCCGCGGGTTCACCGCCACAGCCACCGCCACAGCTTCCGTCACAGGCATGCCGCTGTCTTCAACGCCCGGCCTGGATGGCGCAGAACCTGGAGCCGCTGGAACTGAGCCGGAACTTGTGGCCTCGCTGCGCGGCGTCGAACATGGGTACCGCTCCATCGGTGGAGCTCTGCGCACCGTGTTGCATCCGCTGGACCTGGATCTTCACGCGGGGGAGCAGGTAGCGCTGGTGGGCACCAACGGTGCCGGCAAGTCCACTCTGATGAAGCTGCTGACCGGACTCATTGTGCCGCGGCACGGCACCGTGGAGATCGGCGGTGTGGACACCCGCAGTCGCTCAGCCTCGGCGCTCGCGGACAGGGTCTCCTACCTCTACCAGCGTCCGCAGCAGATGTTCCTGCGGGACTCTGTCCGGGAGGACGTCGCGATGTTCCCCGTCGGGCGTGGACGTGAGGGTGCAGAAGATCTCGTGGACCGGGTGCTTGACAGGGTGGGTCTCAATCCGCTTGCGCAGCGCGATGGCCGGACCCTCTCCGGGGGACAGCAGCGCCGCGCGACGATCGCCATCGGCCTGGCCATGACCCCGTCGCTGCTTCTGCTCGACGAACCAACCTCCAGCCTGGATGTCCGCTCCCGGAATGACGTCATGGGAATGCTGGCCTCGCTGTCCTCCACGGTGCGCTGCGCCGTGGTGGCCACACACGATATGGAACTCGTGGCGAGCTGGGCGACCCGCGTGATCGTGCTGGATCAGGGCCGGGTGCTTCTGGACACGGACCCGCGGTCCATGTTCTCCCGGGCAGAGGTCACCGGGCAGGCACGGCTGCTTCCGCCCCAGGCGGCCCGTATCGCTCAGGCACTGGATCTGACTCCCACTCCGCTCACCGCGGCCGAACTGCGCACCTGCCTGCGCACCCCAGACATCCGCACCCAGGACGCTCAAAATACCCAGGCCTCCGCCTACTCTTCTCTCTCCAAGGAGACACACTGATGGCCCGCAAAACTCGGGATGTTCTCTCGGTCGAATGGGTGCGCCTCGAGCTGTTGCGCACCGCCTACTCGACCCGCGGAGGACTTCTGGCCCGTATGGATCCCCGGATGGTGCTGCTCTGGTACGCCCTGCTGGGGATCGCTCCCTGGCTGACTCATAACGTCACCGTGCTGATCGGGCTGTTCCTGCTCGGAGTCGCCTCGGTGATCGCCGCCCGAGTGGGTCCTCTGGTGCTGGGTCTGTTCGTCTTCGGACTCACCACGGACATCATTGCCCTGTTCGCTGCCTCATTCCTCTTCGGCGGTGACTGGGACACGCTGGCCGCGCTCGCGGTGCTCAACCTGAAGATCGGCGTGATGTCTATGGCCTCGATGGCCGCGTTCATCTCCCTGGATCCGGAGAAGCTTTCCGACGCTTTGCTCGCGCTGCGTGCCCCTGAGCTGCTCGCCTTCGGCGTCAGTTATGGCTACCGGATGCTGCCCATTTTGGTGGATGAGTACATCACGGTGCTGGAAGGAATGCGGCTTCGCAGCGCCGCCCCGGCATCCCGTGGCCTGCTGGGATGGCGAACCGTGCTGCACTGGAGCGTCATGGCGGTCACCGCGTTCTACCCGATCATGCTGAACACGGCGAAGAACGTGCGCACCACCGTGGAGGCCCTGGAGACACGCGGCTTCACCTACGCGGCGCACAACCCCAAGGGCCGCATCTTGCGCCTGGCACATCTTCGGGTCCGAGGCTTCGATTTCGCCGTCATTGGAACCACTGCGGCGCTGGTCGTCGTGGCATTCCTGATCGGCGCCGAGTACCCGGTGTATCGGATCGGCTAGTCAACCGGGGTTATTCCGCGCCATTGCGTGCATTATCACCATGAACAGTCCCGACTCTCCGGGCTTCCTCCCCGAATTACCGGTGCCGCGCTCATACTGTTGAGAGGAGACAGTAATGCGTGGAGAGGCAGATATGAGCGCGAATTCCGAGCGGAACGAGGCCGGCAGGCCCGCCGACGAGAACGAAGATTTTGAATCCGGGTTGGATTACGGCGCCTTCGCATCTGATGAGCCCGATTTCCCCGAAGAGAAGCTGAACGCGGAGCGGGACCAGCGTCCAGCCCAGCAGGCCCAGCCGGTGGACCGGTCAGATGATGACCAGGCCACCCAGGCGATGCCCGCGGTGCGTGAACCGCAGGACGCTCCTGGCCGCCACGACCAAGATCGCAGCCAAGATCGCGGCCAGGGTCATGATGCCCCGACCGAGAACATCGCGCGCACCCCCGCCGCACCTTCCACCCAGGACACTGGGGCGGAGAACCCCAACGCCACCCGGTCCCTGGATGACGTGCGCACCAGCCGCAGCAACCGCTCGATCGAGGACACCACCACCTTCACCGGGGCAGCCGCCGCGGGCGGAGCAGGTGCAGCCGCCGGCAACACTGCCGGCAACGCGACGAGCAACACCGCCGCCACACCTGGCCCGACTCCGGCCACGGGGGAGCGCTCGGCAGCCGCTCACGGCGCCGATACCCATGAGCCCACGGAGAACGCGGCTGAGCTGAGCAGGCGTGAGCAGCGTCGTCGTGATCGGGCCGAAGCAAAGTCTGACGACCAGGACACCGCCGTCGTCCCCGCTACTGCGGCTGCCGGAACCGGCGCCGCAGCAGGGGTGGGCGCAGGTGCTGCCACAGGCACCGCAGCCGGCACCGGATCGGTGGATCACTCCCGCCGCCACGCCTCCAGCCCCACTCGCGCCGCCCACGGCTCGGACGAGCACGTCACCGATGCGGACATCGATGAGGAAGTGCACCGCTCCAAGCGCGGAGTGTCCCGCTTCTTCCAGGTGCTGATCGCGATCTTCACCCCGATCCTGCTGCTGGTCGCCGCTGTGCGCCTGGTCGCGTCCCCGCTGTTCCTCTGGGTGGCATATAACCGCCCGTGGATCCCGGAGGGCGCCTACAGCCTGGATCAGGGTGACCGGACGGTCTATGGCTCCTACGGGGTCGACTTCCTGACCAACCTGGCGAACTCCCGCTACTTGACCGAACTGGCACCGGGTGGTGAAGCACTGTTCACCGATGCTGAGGTCTCCCACATGGTGGACGTGAAGTTCGTGCTGCTCTGGGCCATGCTCATCGGCGTGGCGCTGCTGGTCATCACGCTGATCCTGGCGCTGCTGCTGCGCGCATGGCGTCCCGGGGGAGTGGCCCGCGGCCTCTTCGCCGGTGCTTGGGTCACCCTGGGCATCATCATCGCCGTGGCCGTGCTGGCCATCATCGATTGGCAGTTCTTCTTCGCCGAGTTCCACCGGATCTTCTTCGCCGATGGCACCTGGACCTTCCCGGCCGAGTCCACGCTGATCCAGCTCTACCCCGAGCAGTTCTGGATCGACGCCGGAATCGCCGTGGTCGCCCTGGCGGTGCTGTTCTCGCTGATCCTGCTGATCGCCACCTGGCCGACCAAGCGTCGCCGGGCACGCCGAGCAGCACGCCTGGCCGAGGTCCACGATCGCCGCCGCGAGAAGCTGGTCACCGAGCTCAATGAGAGCAACGGTGAGTACGTGGAGACGCAGCCGAAGGCCAGCCGCCGTGAGCGCTCCCGCGACCGCGATCAGACCACCTCGGCGGTGGGCTAAGGCCCACAGTACGACGGCGCCCGCCCCGGCAGGTGCCAGGAGTACACTCACGCTGATGACCGGTGAAAACGCTGCCGCAGACCTTCCCGCCCAGGGTCCCCTTGTGGGGATCCTGGGCGGTATGGGTCCTGCCGCCACTGTGGACTTTTACTCGAAACTCATTGCCGCCACGCCTGCGGCCACGGACCAGCAACACCTGCGGGTGATGATCTGGGCGGACCCTACGGTTCCGGACCGTTCGCAGGCGATTGTGGGGCACGGTGAGGACCCGACGCCGAAACTGGTGGAGGGTGCCCAGCACCTCAAGGACGCCGGGGCCGCCTTCTACGTGGCGGCGTGCAACGGCTCTCATGCCTTCCTGCCGCGGGTGCGGGAACAGGTTGATCTGGAGTACGTCTCCATGATCGATGTCACCGCAGAACACCTGAGCGCGCTTCCCTATGTGAAGTCCGCCGGACTCCTTGCCACCGATGCGACCCTGACCGCGGGGCTGTACCAGCAAAGTCTTCAGGACTACGGCGTGACGCCGATTGTTCCAGAGGCTGCTGATCAGCACACGGTGATGGAGGCGATCTATGCGGTCAAGGCGGGGAACCTCGGACCAGAGCTGCGTGCCTCGCTGGTGCGGGTGGCGCAGAAACTGGTGGAGCAAGGCGCTGATGTCATTGTGGCGGCCTGCACCGAGATCCCGCTGGCGATGACCACCGAGGAGTCCCCGCGCCCGCTGGTGGACCCTGCGGTGCTGCTGGCCAACCGCGTGGTGACCAAGGCGAATAGCCAGCGGTGAGCACGCACTCGGCGGCTCCTGTCGTGCCGTACGCCGAGGCACCCACGCTGAAACTCACCGGCTGGGCGGCACTGTGGATCCTGGTGATCACCGCCGTGATCTTCGGCGGAACCCTCGGGCTGCTCTTTACTCAGGATGAGCCTGACCAGTTGGCTTTCCCGGCGCTGGCCATTGCCCTGATCCTGCATTCAGTGCTGGTTCTGCTTGTATTGCTTCATCTCCTTCGACGCTCCCGCACCTCGTTGCGTGCAGTGGGCTTTGTGAGACCCTCCTGGCGGCTCCTGCATCTGCTGTGGCAGATACCGGTGGCCATTGTCATGGTGCTCACCGCGCAATTGGTGACCTCAGCGCTGAGCGACGGCGCGAACAGCGACGCCGGAGGCTCGGTCGAGGCTTTGGCCGTGGGGCTGAACCCAGTGCTAGTGGTGCTGGCGTTCATCGCAATCGCCGTGCTCACGCCAGTCTGGGAGGAGATCTTCTTCCGTGGACTGCTTTTCGGCAGTGTCCGGGCACGCTGGGGCGTGGTCCTGGCCGTGGTGATCTCCACCGTAGTGTTCGCGGCCGTCCACGGTGTGCCAGTCCTGCTGCCCTACTTGGTCACCCTCGGACTGAGCCTTGCTCTCCTGCGGATCTTCCATCGCAGCATCTGGGGGTCGCTGGTGCTGCATGTAACCATCAACTGCATCGCTTCAGGGACGATCCTGACCGTGCTGGTGTGAGTGGCACTGTGGCTTTCCGCCCATTCACGTTGAGAGGGCAATATTCTCTGGAAACTTATTGCTCTGACATGGGGCTGTCTATTTCCATGAACCATGACGGGTTCTCGTAGGCAGCCAAAAGCTCAATTCTCCAAAGTTCGATAACGCGCTGACGTTGTTCTTCGTTCAACTGAGAGATACGCCTTCGATGCAGTCCGAATGTTGCAACCCTGTTTGACTTCGCAGACTCGAGCAGGGCTTTTACGTTGGCGTCATTCCGGGGTGCTTTGGTAAAGAGCGTCGCTCCCATCGGAGCAGCGTGTTCATATGCATTGTCTTGACCAGTTGACACGAGGTAGGCCCAATACAGGAAGAACTCAGTCGTTTCAGACAGTTCATCCTCGAAGAGGTCTTCAAAAGACTTGCCCGCGTATCTTGCCTCAATTTCGGACATCATCGCGCGAACGAGACCGGCGTCCATCATGTACGGAGTGATTGTCGGCATCGCAGAGTCCCTGAGTTGCTCTGCGCGATCTTTGATGTCAAAGGCGATGAAAGATTTCTTGATGTTGGTGCGGTGAATTCTGGATGCTTCTCTGCGCAAGGTTTTGATCGCAGTGTCGGTAAAGAAGTCTGCGACCGAGGTTCGGTGGATGAAGTGGTTCTTCGCATCCAGAATCAGGTAGTAGCGCGCTGTCTGGTACTTCGCCACGACAAGTTTAAGGAGCTGTTGCCCACGCCAGCCTTGTGGGTCATTGTGCGGTAGCAAGTGAGCCGCTTGTACGTACTCAATTTTCGCGATCAAACTACTCGAAATAAATGGCTCAATATTTTTTTTTAGAAAGTATTCTAATTTTGAGTTGTTTTTTCCATTTAAAATGACAACATAACGGCCTATGTTCGAGTGATCGAGAAGTCTGCTCACTGAGAGAATCTGAAGAGCCGTGAGACGGATATCTCCTTCGAAGGTGATAGTCACGAGGTCAACGTCGTGGAGGTCTCTAGGCATGGCCGCAAGAGTAACAGACCCCTTCAGTGAATCGCTGAAAGTCTGCCCTATGGACCTCAGCAAGAGGTGCGGAACTTCCCCGATGGTGGAGCCGGTCAACTGCCAGTTGATTCACTATCCCTCTGCTGTGGCAGGGGGGGGATCATTGTCAGTCGTGCCTACCGCCGGTCAGCCCTATTTGTTTGGACGCTTCTTATCATCTGGTCCAAGATTCGGACGCCGCAGCGCCGAGGCTGACCAAGGGCGGGGTAGAGGAAATCACTGATGGAAGCTGCGGGTAGAACACTAATGACCTGGGCCCCCTCGGGGCTATCCAATCTTGGGGTCATGATGTCAACTGCTGTCACGCTGAGCCCAGGAAACGCCCACATGGCGTCGACTGCCAGCTCCCTGATCCTTCCGTGTAACTGCTCGAGGACGTCAACTGAGATCAATCCCCCGAGTTCTTGCTCGGAGGAAGAGGGCAACACTCGAACGTCACCGGCAGGAAGGATGTCATCCCAGTCGAGATTCATTGCTGAAAGTTGTTCGTCTTCTACCTTCAGGGAGCGGCTGCCAAGATAATCGCATTCTTCTCGTGTTTCTCGCTCGCGCTGAACAAGTTGTGTTACTGAGGACTCTCCATCGCCGATCAGGTAAAAGGGCACTCGGAGAACTGCAGCGACGACATCTTCGCGTATAACGAACATTCGCACCGTGAGGTCTGGCCGATAGATTTGTAAGTGGATCCGTCGATCTGCAGGCTTCAAGTCCCCGAGGGCATCCTGTACACGACCCCACTCAGACTTGAGGCCCTCTGCGGTCGTTACGGCCAGCGGCAGGATAGTCGTACTGCCAACTATGTCCGGTTGAACCGTAGCGCTGGAACTATAATCTCGGAAATACTGTTCAGCAACTGCCAGTTCGGATGTATCGAATGACTTTCCCGTGAGGGTGGGAACGTTCGAAGCTTGCAAGTACGTACGACACAACTCGATGCTCTGCGTCGCACGTTGTGCTTGACCGCTGACAAGTGTTGTTACTCCGCTGTCGAACCCACCTACTGGCTCGGCCTTGCGCGTAAACAGATAGTTGGAGCCCAACTTGAAGGGACGTGTCTTTCGGCGCTTTTGGGCGTCTTCAAGCAGAATTTCTTCGTGGCTTTGGGTGTTCTTCCACACGTGCATCTGCGATCGCTTGGGTTCAACAACGTCAGTGATGAACTGTTCGATCGGGGAAACGGCCGACGCCACGTGGTTGGACATGCTCTCTAGGATATCCCCGGTCTTAGGATGGTGCGTGATGGAACAACTGACAGAGATTGCCCGCGAAGCACTGAGGAAAGCCTCCGATCTTCTTGATGAGATGATTCCCGGGCTGACGGCACTCCGATCCAATATCGAACTCAAAGCCGATGACACGCCTGTCACCGCCGCGGACCTGCGCGTGCAAGAAGCACTAGAAGCGCTGTTACGTGAAGCCCTTCCGGATCTGACATTCGTCGGCGAGGAACACCATGCAGGCTGGGAAGAACAGTCCAGCGGATGGGTGGCCGTCGTAGATCCGATCGATGGGACAGAGAACTTCGCATCCTCATTGGCGGAGTGGGGCACCATGATCAGTATTTTCCATTCCGGTGCACACGCGGCCAGCATGATCACGCTCCCGGAACTGAAACGACGCATCATCACCGGTGACACGATCACCTACGCGCACTCCCGTATCGCGGCATTTTCCTCCGGGATGGACCCGCTCTTGGTGGAGAAACTGGCAGAATCCCGCCAAGCTCGGATATTCGGTGCTGCTGTGTACAATTTCTACGGTGTCATCACTGGACGTTTAGCATCTTTTACCAACCCGGTGGGGGCATACTCCTGGGATCTGCTTGCTGGTTTGTCCCTAGCCCGAGAACACAACTGTGAGGTCTTTGTAGATGACGAACCCTACGACGGACGATATCTCGAGCCTGGCCGCAGATATCGCGTCGAGGTACACCACCGATACGATCGTCATCCTCGGTAAGGGTCCCTCTGCTGAAGAAGTGCACTCACGGGTCTTTGACGGCAATCTCACGATCGGCATCAATGACGCCGAGCGGATCCACCCCATGGATATCTCGATCTTCTACGAAGATTGGGTCGCCGAGTCGGTCCAGGCCGAAGGCATGCGATCACAGGCCTACGTCACCTCCACAGATCTGGTGGCCCCCGGTAGGAAAGTCATCAAGCTTCCGTTCCAGCCGCTGAGCAACGATGAAGAAGACCTCGTCCTATTGCGGTTCCAGAACCGCGATGAGATCGCGATTGAAGAAGCCATTTTCCTCACTGCGCTGGAAGTCGCCCGCACCGTGGCGGAGTCCAAGGGCCGCACCCAGACCGTATACATGGTGGGGTTTGACTTCACCCCAGCGTCGGGCCACGCGAAGTCTGCGACCACGCGCTACGCACCGGATATGGACAGCCGACGTGCCGCCGGAATCCAGATGCAGGAATACGTCTTCCGCAACGCGCTCTACACGCTGGAGGACTCCGAACTCAGCGTGCACCACGTCGGGAACAAAGACTTCTCCAGTCTCGGTCCCAAGGAGCTGAACGAGCACTACGCCCTCGAGATCGCAGAACAGCCGCGTCAAACCAGCGAGGCCACGCCGGCAGCGGTGACTCATGTGGATGTCACCGCAGAGATCACTACAAACCACTTCGGAGATTTTGACCGCCTAGAGAAACTTGTTCGCGCGGCCCATGAGGCCGGAGCAGACTGGGTCAAGGTACAAAAGCGGGAAGTCGAGACTTTCTACACTGCCGAACAGCTTGCGCAGCCCTATAAGTCACCTTTCGGAAGCACCTTTGGCGCCTACCGAAACCAACTTGAGTTGGATCGGGAGGGCTTCAGGTTCCTCGATGAACTCTGTACTGACCTTGGCATTGGGTGGTTCGCTTCCGTGCTGGACCAGCCCTCCTTCCAGTTCATGCTGGACCTGGACGTACCCATGATCAAACTCCCCTCCACCATCTCGGAGCATAAGCAGTACCTGAGCTACGTGGCGGAGAACTACACCGGATCACTGGTGCTTTCCACCGGTATGACAGATCACCGGTACGAGGAATGGGTCCTCGAGACCTTCAAGAAGCAGGACAAGCTCTACCTGTTGCACTGCAATTCGGCCTACCCCACCCCCGATGAGCACACCAATATCGGGGTGGTCCGGCATTACGCGGAGCTGGCGAAGGACCATCCCCAGCTCATACCGGGGTACTCCAGCCACGATTTCGGATGGATGGCCTCGGCCCTCGCTGTGGCGGCCGGGGCGCAGATGGTGGAGAAGCACGTCAAACTCGGCAACACCGAGTGGGCCCATTTCGACGCAGTCGCTGTAGACCTCAACGGTGATGCCTTCACCGAGTATGTAGCGGCAATCCGCAAAGCACAGGTGCTCGTCGGCTCCTCGCAGAAGCGCATCACCGACAGCGAGCATCACAAATACCAGGCACCCGCGCAGGTCTGACGCCGTTCCGAAAACAGGCTTTGATAGCCTGACGCTCGGTTGCCTTGCCCAAGTCACTCTCACGGATCGCAGGTCTATGAAGTTCAAGATCGTCAACTACCAGGCCCATCGAATCAGTGGCTGGGTCTATGACCCAGGTGCGGCGCAGGGGAACGCTGTTCTTGACCTGGTGGTCAATGGCGAGATCGTCTCTGAGCTCACGTGTGACATCTTTCGTGACGAGCTCTCATCCGAGGAATTCTCTACCCGAAATGTCGGCTTCCTCGGCACGCTTCCTCCGCAATTTTGGACCGGTGAGACGTACGACGTCGCGCTCCGGCTCCGGGGGACAGGCGAAGTCCTCATGCAGAAGCAGATGAGCACAGCCGATTCCAGGATCCCCGGCGTCGACTCTCTTCACGGCCATTTCACCGTCACGCCGTACGGTCAGGTAGCGGGATGGGCCAGTGCACACAACCAGCCGGCCTATGCGCGCCTCTCAATTGATGGCACCGTCGTCGATGAAGCGCGCACCGACCGCCGTGCGCTTCCTTGGAAACGGGATGTAGTGAAGTTCGACGCCCCCTTCGGGTTCATCTACGGAGCGCAGATTCCGCCGGAGTTCTTCGATGGCCAGACTCGTCGAGTTCAGGTCTTTGCGGGACAAGATACAGATGCTTCTGTGCCTGTTCTCGATCAGACACTAGAACTCGGGTCCGAACACGGCGAGGCGGCGGCTCGTGAAGCTCAGCGGCTGCAGCACGACGCCCCGGATACGTCGTCGATCTGGGAGAAGACCCCCAAGGTTCGCCCGGACATCCGTGTGGCAAGCATGGAGCTGACTGAGTGCTATGCATCAATCACCCTGGTAGGGGAGATTCAGCACCGCCGTGTGGTGCTGCGCATGGGCGAGGCCGAAATCGTCATGCAGGCGCTGACGGAACCTCCCGAGGGTGACCCCGAAGCGTCGGGCAAGCAGAGTTACGCCGGGGAGATCCCGCTCGAAGGCAGGTTCACGGAACCGGTTTCGCTCTTCACCCCAGGTGCGGAGGTTTCCAAGACCTACGATCTCCGCTTGGGAGACGAAACCGGACGACGGCCCGAAGGTCTGCCAGAGAGCATTGCGCATGATTCCCCAGGAGAGCTCTTGCTCTCTGACACCGTGCTTGACGGTGGAGTTTTCACAGGGTGGGCTGCCCATACCGCGGGGTTGGATTTCCCCGTGGAGATTGTGCTTCGCGAGGTCACCGAGAACGGCGAGACAGAAATGCACAGCACTCCTTCATCGCTCAAGAACAAGCACGCGAAGCTGCAGCACGCTATCCGCCACGTGGGCTACGCGCTCGCGTTGCCTGCATCAGTTCTGGTGCGCCGCAATGCTCACTTGCGCCTTCTTGCCGTTCATGGCCGTGGCGAGCGCGTGCTTTGGGAAGACCGGTCCTTCTACGCAACGAACCATTTCCTCCTGTCCCAAGCACTGCAAGCGTCCAGTTCTGCGCATGCGCTCCAACTGCTGGGCAACGCCAGGGAGGCGGGGCGAAGGAATTTTGTTGAAGCATTCCTCGGGACCTATAAGCATTCCCGCGCAAACATCGGCCTGGAAGAGCTAGAAGCGGCGATCGCGTCGCAACGCCAAACTGCTGGCGCCACGCTAGAACCCGCCAATGGTGCCATCTGGTATTGGGTGCAGGAGTTGCGCTCGAATCCCGGCAGACTCCAGTGGTTCACCACGAACGCGATCCGAAACCGGAATGGTGGGGCACGGGATGTGCTCGCCTATGCTGCTTCAAAGGGTCGCTATGATTTCTCGCAACTGCACGGAATCCTTGAGTCCCACCGGACTCAACTTTTCCGTCACTCAGCCTCAGAAAAGATCCAGTCAAGCTACTGGAAGTCAGGCGTGCTCGCGATGGCACGATTCCTCTTTGCGGCCCCGCGGGATGAGACCGACCATCTTGACGCTTTGACGCTGTACTCAATGATTGAAGAATGGCGCGGGATTGACGAAATCGCCGGGGGAGACCGCTCCTTCTATGGGGATCTCTTGCGGTGGCGCGGCGCTTTCGATGACTCTGCCCGAGTCCTGACCGCTGAGGATCACGACACGGCTCATGATTACTCGCAGAATTTACTGGCCTTGAACGCTGTGAATCCGAACGTCACGGGCATTGCCAGCTACGGCGATGCCTGGCTTGCTGGGTTCAATGGGCTGCTAGAGGAGAACGAAGTCGCACCGATCTCCCTACGCGGCGAGACGGTGAGCTTCTATGAGGTGACCACGGAACTTCCAGCTGCGGAAGCAGAGGCGGACGCTCCCACGGTCACGGTCATCATGCCGATCTATGAGCCGAGCGCGGCGACGGATGTGGCGGTGGATTCCCTCCTTCGTCAGACTTGGAAGAAGCTTGAGATCATCATGATCGATGACTGCTCTCCCGAGTTTGATGCCCAAGGTTACGCGACCCCCTACCGACAGCAGCTTCAGAGTCTTGCCGCGAGAGACCCGCGAATCCGTTTGGTTCTCAATGAGGTCAACCGTGGTTCCTACTCTGTGCGGAATGAAGCGTTGGACCTCGCAACGGGTGATCTAATCACCATTGCGGACAAAGACGATTGGCACCACCCGCAACAGATTGAGCTCCAGGTCAGGGACTTCCTAGCTGCACCGGAACGAATCGCAAATATGACCAACTGGGTGAGGGTGGATGAGCAGCTCAAGCTAATGCTACGTTCTGCTACCGGCCGAGTGGCGTATCCGTCCATGGCCTCCTTGATGTTCCGGCGTGATCCCGTTCTGCAGGACCTCGGCTACTGGGATACTGTCCGCAAGTCTGGAGATTCGGAATTCAAGAGCCGACTCGAGAACTACTACGGCATCGACATCCAGCCAATCACCCAGGCTCCTTTGGCATTCGCGCTCATGGATGGGGCGAACCTCACCAAAGACGATATGGGGGTCGGCTATTTGG